>ERZ791922.13-NODE-13-length-200773-cov-19.373863_pt1 | contig 200773 bp, 159 predicted proteins | sample MGYA00510134_ERZ791922 | MGnify/ENA primary metagenome ERZ791922 (study PRJEB30046, sample SAMN00792101) | human gut metagenome | study: EMG produced TPA metagenomics assembly of the A metagenome-wide association study of gut microbiota in type 2... | reverse complement strand
CGGCGAGCCGGTGCGCGAGCCGCAGGAGCTGCCCCGCTCCGTGCCAGCGGCGGTCCTCCGTCCCCCTCTCTTCCGCGAGCCATCGCCAGAGGCCTTCTTCCCACCCGGCGTTCTCAGGGTGCTCATGGAAAACCACGCGTTCCCGCTCTTCTCTTAAGTTGGGGACCCGGTGATGCTCGATCCCTTCGCCCGTCATCCAGCGGTAAATCCAGTCAAAGCGGTAGGTCGCGTATTTCGCGAACGCGGCGGACACCCGGACCGCGAGTTCCATGCGGGCGGTGTCGTCCTCCGCTCTCGGGTTCCCCGTGAGGGGATCGGTGAGATAGTGACGGACGTTTTCCGACCGGGGATCGTTCAGAAAATCGTCCTCGAGCAGCCGGTTCCAGACGAGCCACTCGAGTTCCGGCGTCTGCGCGAGGCTTCCGACCTGGGCTCCGAGGAACGGCGTCAGCCACTCGCCCCGGAGCTCGAAATTGAACCCGGCGGAGATCCCTTCTCCTGACCCCGAGGCGTACCCGCGGGAAAGGCGATTTCCGACCGCGCGGCTTGGCACAATCACCGTGATCGGCGTGAAGAGCCCGGGGAACGCGGATCCATTCTGATCCTTCGCGAGATTCTTCCGGTCCCGCTCCGCCATCTGGAAAAAGATCTTCTCCAGCACTTCAAAGCTGTTGCTGTAAAACGTGTGGAACCGGGGTCCCCGCTGGTTTTCGTTTTCCATCTCGCTCCTCTCGCGGCCGGGACACTTTTCGCTCGCTCCCGAACCAATTCTTTGCCGGTCTATCTTACACGAGGGGGGAGAGGTACGAGGCAGAACGAAACGTTACTTATAACGTAATGTCACTTAGAAACACCCGCGGATTCATAGGGATCCGGACAACATTTGTTGAACCGAGTCTCACGCCGCGTTTCGATTTCCCGCCTGCCCCCTATCCGGGATCGTCGCAAGACCCCCATTTCCGTGTCTGTTTTAAACTCAGGCAGGGAAACGACGGGGGCCGTGGGTTTCCGCCCCTTCCCCGTTTTCTCATCCGTTTATCGATAAAGGACCGACGCCGTGTTCAAGTTCCTCAAAATCCAGAAAGCCATGGTGAAGCAGCTCGAAAGCCTGGAAGCGGAGCGGGACCGGGTCCGGCAGTCTGAGGCGGAAACGAAAGCGGCTCTTGTGGCACTCACTGAGCGGCAGACCGCTTTCCGAGAGGCGCAGAAGACGCTTGAGGATGAGCTTTCGCGTCTTGAAACCGAAAAAACGGCGCTCGAAGACCGCGGCACCGCGTTCAGTCGGGCGCTTGAAACCCTCTCGTCTGAAAAACAGGCGCTCGCCGAGACCGTCGATACCCTTCGGGCGAGAATCGGGACACTGGAAACTGAGAAAGCCGCGCTCACTGCCGCTCAGTCCGACGCGATCGCGCGGCTCGAGTTTGAGGAGAAAGAGAAAATCGGCACATCCCGCTATTGGGACTATATGTGGTACATCAAGACGTACCACCACGATTTCACCCGGGCTCAGGCGCTCGACTACTGGTACCGCACGGGGTGGAAGCTGAACGAGAATCCCTGCCCCTTTATTGATGTGGGTGCGATCCGAAGTGTTTCCGGAAACATCAACCCCGTGATCTTTCTTCTCGGATCGAACACCGACTGGGTGACGCACCTCACCGCTAACCCTTACGAAGACCGGATTGAAGAGCACGTCGAGCGGTACCGGGAAGCGAAAAAAGCGCGGACAAAGTGCGAAGGCGCGGTCTACACCTGCGTCACGGGGCAGTACGACAGCATGGCGCACCTGAAGTCCCACGAATACCTCGATCCGGCCTGGGACTACATCCTCTACACCGATAACGAATCGCTTCTTTCCGCCCATACTTACGGGGCGTGGGACGTGCGGCCGCTGGAATACGACAGACTCGACCCCGTCCGGAACAGCCGCTGGCATAAGACGCATCCGCATGTGCTCCTCCAGCACTACGATCAGAGCCTCTGGGCGGACGGAAACGTCAATATCCTCACGGACTTCCTCTTTCAAAAGATCCGAACTGAGCATCACGACCTCCTGATCCCGCGCCACTTCGCGAGAACCTGTATTTATCAGGAGGCGGCAGCGGTGAAAGCGGCCGGGATCGATGACCCCGCGCTCGTTGACGCCGAGGTGGCGCTTGAAAAGGCCGCCGGCTTCCCCGCGAACTACGGGCTGAATGAAACGAACATCCTCTATCGCCGTCACAAAAACCCTGAAATCATCCAATTGATGGACGAGTGGTGGGCAATGATTGAGAAATACTCGAAGCGGGATCAATTGGCGCTCAGCTTCATCCTCTGGAAGCACGGGATCACGGTGGAATCGGTGTCGTTCGAGAACACCCGTCTCATGAAGGACGATTTCTTCACGCTCGCCCACCGATAGACTCGGGACCGCGGTTTTTCGAAGGCGTCCCTTATCTACCCCTTCTCAAAAGCGTTGCTTTCAGTCAGACTGAGAGAGACGCATTTCAGCCCGGCAGGGTGAACAGCATCGGCCGCCCCGAAATGTAAAGACCGTGCTTCCTTTGGCTTCTGATCAAAGCGGGCGTCAATCTCTGCTCCGACCGAGACAAAACCCGCGGGGATCGGGCATCTTCAGACGTTCAGATAAAACTGAAACGCCTACAATACGCGGTTTTACGGAAATGAATATCTACTGAAACTGAAGGAGTCTGATATCGGTTATGACGTGGCTTAGTGACTTGATTTTCAATCCAGCGGGATTCAGCCACGGGATGGTGGTGTATTCGTTTGTGATCGCGCTCGGACTCGCGCTCGGCCGGATCAAATTTTTCGGCGTGTCGCTTGGGTCGACCTGGGTGCTGTTCCTCGGGCTCATTTTCAGCTGGCTCGGGCTGCAGGTGAACCCGGACCTCATCACGTTCTTCAAGAATTTCGGCCTCATCCTCTTCGTATTTTTTATCGGCCTGCAGGTGGGGCCGTCGTTCTTCGCCACCTTCCGGAATGGCGGCTGGGGCTTAAACGGGCTCACGCTTTTCGGCGTGATCCTCAGCCTTCTCGTGACGGTCGGGCTCTTCTTTATATTCAAGGACGACATCAGTCTCGCGCAGATGATGGGCGTTCACTTCGGCGCGGTGACGAGCACACCGGGTTTAGGCGCGACGCAGGAGGCGCTGCACGCGATGGGGAACCACACCGATATCACGGTGGGGTACGCGTGCGCCTATCCGGTCGCTATTATCGCGATCATTCTCACGATTCTGTTCCTTAAGAAGGCGTTCCACGTCGATATCCCGGCGGAAGACCAGGCCTGGGCCGAGCATCAGATGAAATTCTCTCCCGCCCCGATCTACTACCACGTGACGGTGACGAATAAGGCGCTCGATGGCCGCACGCTTAAAGAACTCCGCGACATCATCGACCGGCCGTTTATCTGCAGCCGCATCCTTCACGAAGCTGTCATCACGTCTCCCACCGCGAACTGCCAGGTGCACCTCGGGGATAAGCTCCGCATTGTCTCAAACAAAGACGCGAAGCTTTCTGTGGTCTCGTTCTTCGGTGAGGAGGACACGACGATCGACCTCGCGACGGAACATTCCCCCCTCATGGCGCAGTCGATCCGCGTGACCCGGTCCGCGATGAACGGGGTCCGGATTGAGCAGCTCCATCTCTCGCATTTGGATGGCGTCAATATCACCCGCGTCACGCGCTCCGGCGTCCAGTTCTTTCCGTATAACAGCCTCCAGCTTCAGATGGGGGACAGCCTCTACTGCGTGGGGCCGAAGAACTCGCTCGCCCGTCTCGCGGATCTCATGGGAAATCAGACGAAGTCGCTTGACCGTCCGAACGTGATCGCGCTCTTTATCGGGATACTCTTCGGCGTCATTCTTGGGAACCTCCCGATCGCGATCCCCGGGATGCCGGCTCCGGTGATGCTTGGGCTCGCGGGCGGTCCGCTCATCGCCGCGATTCTTCTCAGCTACTACGGTCCCCGGATCCACCTCGTCACCTATATGACGAATTCCGCGAACCTGATGCTGCGGCAGTGGGGTGTCTCCTTCTACCTCGCGTCCATCGGGCTCTCGGCCGGCGTCCCGTTCTTCAAGGCGTTTGAGGAAGGGATCGGGTTCCTTTATATGGGGCTTGGGCTTGTCATCACCGTGATCCCGATGATCGCGATCGCGGTGGTCGGGCGGAAATTCATGCATCTTAATTTCCACACAATCTGCGGCCTGATGGCAGGTACCTCCACCAACACCGCGGTGCTCGCCTTCGCCGGTACGCTCTCCGAAAAGAGCACTGCCGTGATCGCGTACTCGAACATCTACCCCTCCGCGATGTTTCTCCGTATCATTTCGGGTCAGATTGTTCTGGTGCTGCTCTGGGCATACCTCTGAATAAAAAGCTAGTATTAACGGATTGCCCTAAAGAAAAACCAGCAGACCCCAAAAAGGAACCAAAGGAACTGAAATGCCGCTTACGAAAGACATCACCTTCAAGTGCCCGGAATGCGGGGAAGAAATTCCGCTCACGCTCTGGCAGTCGGTGAACACCGCTGAGAATCCGAAAGAAGCGGAGGCGCTTGCCTACGGTGATCTCTTCTATATCCAGTGCCCGAAGTGCGGCTATCAGACGATGGCGAATTACTCCCTCCTCTACCACGACGTGGAGCACGGGATGATGATTCAGTACATCGCGACGCCGGACCGTGAGGAGCGCGCGAAGGAGATGGCGGAGTACCGGAAGGCCCGCAAGGACTCGATCGAAGCGGCGAAGGCGCAGGATCCGGCGCTCGCGAAGCAGCTTTACGGCGCCGTCTTCCGCTTTGTCACGAGCCTCAACGACCTTCGGGAAAAGGCGCTCATTCTCCGCGCCGGGCTCGACGACCGCTATGTGGAACTCGTGAAGGCCTACATCATGCCGCAGGCCGCCAACATGAAGCCGGACCTCGGGATCGAATCCGTGCGGTTCTTCCTCGATAAGGACGGGAAGCAGTACCTCTACTTCTTCGATAAAGACGGGAAGGAAGCGGGCTCCTGCGACTTTGATATGGAGTCCTACAACGCGTTTAAGAACGGACTCTCACTCGTTGAGGCGGACACCGATATCATTGACACCGGCTGGGCCCGCGAAGTGATCTCTGAGATCGAGTCTCAGGACACGTTCCAGGGTTAAGACGGCCGCCGATAACAATATTTCCCTCTTCCCCCGGAGAACCCCACGATGTCTGAAGCTGAACGCATTCCTTTCAAGTGCCCGAAGTGCGGCAAAGAGTCGGAGCCTGAGATCCAGCGCTCCGTGAACACGGTGACGGAGCCCGAGGCCGCGGAACGCGTGATCTCGGGTGACCTCTTCAGTTACCAGTGCCCGGGCTGCGGCACCGACGTGGTGCTCACGTTCCCGCTCCTCTACCAGGATCTCGTGCGCCGCACGACGCTGCAGCTCGTCACCGCGAAATCTGGGCTCACGCTGGAGGACTCCGTGAAAGACGCGATCGCGGAGCGCGAGACCACGATGGCGGAACTCCGCGCGAAGCTTCCCGAGGCGGACGCGGATTTCGGGGAACACTTCCGAGTGGTCACCACGCCGGATGACCTCCGCGAGAAGGCGATGATCCTGAAGGCCGGGCTTGATGACCGCTACGTGGAAATCATCAAGTCGATGACGCTTTCGATCCAGAAGCAGGATGGCGAAACGACAGACGTCGCCTCGAACCGCTTCATGATCGATGACGAGAATAAGAACTTCATCGTTTACTTCGATGAGAACGGCGAACCGATCGGTGAGGACACCTTCCCGAAGGAGTTCTATGACGCGATCGTGGACGATATGAAGCTTGTCGATGAGCCGCCGGTGGTGGACGCCGCCTGGGCCGCGTCTTACGCCGCAAAGCTCCTTGAGCGCCTGCCGACCGACTGATCGCCGCGTCTTCGGTTCCAGAAACACAACGCCCCTGAGGGACTGTCCCTCAGGGGCTTATTTTTGCGCTTAGGATTCCCGCTCTTACCGCTTCCACTCCTTCATCGTGGACCGCTCGTTCTCGACATTCCCCCGATGGCCGTGGACCTCAACCGCGTTCAGTGCCGCTTCGAGGCTCGAGAATTCCTCATCCGTCAGCGTCACATTCCACGCCCCGAGGTTCTCGAGAATCCGCTCCTTTCGCTTGGAACCCGGGATCGGGACGACGTTCGGATATTTATGCAGCATCCAGGCAAGCGTTATCTGCGCCGGGGTCGCCTGTTTTTCCGCGGCAAACCGGTTCAGGATATCGATGATCGGCTGATTCGCGATGATGTTTTCTTTTGAGAGCTGCGGGACAAAGACCCGGACATCGTCGACCTTCTCGAACGTCGTGTCCGCCGTGATTTTCCCCGAGAGGAAGCCGCTCGCGATCGGGGAGAACGGCACGACGCCGATGTTATGCTCGAGGCAGTACGGGAAGATGTCTTTTTCGCAGTCCCGCTCCAGCATGTTGTAGAGATTCTGGACCGCGGAGACCGGCGTCACCCGATGGAACGAGTCGAGCTGCGACGCCGACACCTGCGACAGCCCCCAACCGCGGATCAGGCCCTCCTCAATCAGGCGTCCGAAGGCTTCCGCCACCTCATCCACCGGCATCTCGAGATTCACGCGGTGCAGGTAATAGAGATCCACGTAATCGGTCCTGAGATTCTTAAGCGACTGCGTGAGGTGCTCCTTCAGGATCGGGTAAATCGGGTCACCCGGTTTGTAGGCCGTCCCCCGGAAGTGGATCTTCGTCGCGAGGACCACTTTATCCCGGACATTCTCGAGCGCCTTCCCAAGGATCTGTTCGTTATGTCCCCGGTAGTAGAGCTGTTCGCCGTACGCTTCCGCCGTATCAAAAAACGTGCATCCGAAATCGAGAGCCGCCCGGATCGCGCTCACCGCGTAGGCCTCATCCGGAATCTTTCCGTAGCCGTGCGAAAACGCCATGCAGCCCATGCCAATCGGCGAGACTTCAATTTTTCCGAGGAATCGGTTTTTCATTGGTTTTCCTTTGTTCGGGCGTCCGCCCGGTTGTTTCCGTCATTTTACGTGTTAAAACCGCCTGATTTCGGCTGACCCAGGATCGCCTTCCGACGCTTCCCAAAGAGGCCGGATCCGAACGCCGCCGCGCCGAGTCCAATCGGCTGATAACGCCATCCGTCGTAGACCATATGAACGGTGCCTCTACGCCCCTTAAAGGTTCTCCTTTCAGGGGTTTTTTCGTGTTGCGGTTAAGTCTTCAGCAGTCTTTAGTTTCACGGAATTTGAACGTAAGATTTTTCCTGTGACATTGTCACCTCGTTTTCACCCCGCAGCCCCAGGAGCTTCATCATGGCAGAGAATCAGACAATCACCCTCCGGTGTCCGAAATGCGGCGATAAGTACCGCTTCGAAGCGCCGACCGTGATGAACGCGGGGAAAGAAGAAGACCTCCCGGCGCTCGTGAAGTTATTCGAAAGCGCCGAGTCGGGGTTCAAAAAAGAAAATCCATTCACCTTCATGTGTCCCCGGTGCGGGCACACGGAAAGCTCGGTTTGGCCCGAGCTTCGGGTCTATTTCCCGTACCGCGGCTTTGACACGGAACTCTTCCTCGCCTACCCAAAACCGGATGAGACGCGGGAAGAAGCGGCGATCCGCGTCGCCGGCAAACCCACCGTCTGGAGCCGGATGTCGCGCGCGATGTTCATGGGCCGCACCCGCCGTGTCTGCTTCACGATTGAAGACTTTATCGAGCACGGCCGGATGCTTTCGGTCCACCTCTACGACCACTACGCCGCGATCACGGTGGCGCTTTGCCTCCTCCGGATGCAGGAAGAAACAGACGATAAATTCACGTACGCGAACGCCCGCTTCTCGGTTTCAAACCCCGAAGTGTTCGGAGACTACGGTCACCTCAAAAACTTCTACGTGGTGTTCACGAGTGAAACCGGAAAGCGCACCCGGGTCGTCAATTTCCCGCTTGACCTCTACCTGCAGCTCGTCAATAAATCCGTGATCAGCGCGTGGGATGAACCCCTCATCGCCGATATGAGCTGGGCGCTTCCGATCGCGGAGGAGCTCTACCCGCAGATCCGGATTCCGGAAGGATCCTGAGAGTCAGACTCCTGGGATCGAAACCTTTCCCCCCTGACATCAGAAGCCCCGAGGTGATTCCCCCGGGGCTTTTTGTTTGCCGTGATGGATGACGGCTGCCGATTACTTCGGATTCTTATCAAGAATGATCGTGGTGCCCTGAGGCGGATTCTTGTCGATCGCGCCGACAATCGTGTGCGGCGTGTAGGGCTCCTCAAGGTATGCGACATCGGCATCCGTCAATTTGATCCCGAGCGCCTTCACGGCGGAATCGAAGTGGCTCGCCTTCGTCGCGCCGATAATCGGGGTCTCCACGCCCTTCGCCCAGAGCCAGGCGAGCGCGATTTCGCTCATCGCGACACCATACTTTTCAGAGAGCTCGTGAACCCGGGCGATGATCTTCATATCGTCCTCTTCCGCGCGGTCATACTTATTCTTCGCCGCGACGTCCGTCCGGCTCCGGATCGAGTCACTGTCCCAGGTCGGACGGCAGAGATGGCCGGCCGCCAGGGGGCTATACGGCATCAGCGAGACCCCGAACTGCCGGCAGACCGGGATCAGCTCCCGCTCGTCTTCCCGATACAGCAGGTTGTAGTGGTTCTGCATCACGGAGAACGGCGTCCAGCCGTGATCGCGCGCGACGATCTGCATGTTGTGGAACTGGTAGCCATACATCGCGGAGGCACCGAGCGCCCGGACTTTGCCGGCTTTCACGAGGTCGTTCAGAGCCTCCATCGTTTCCTCGATCGGATGCTCGTAGTCAAAGCGGTGAATGATGTAGAGATCGAGGTAGTCGGTCCCGAGGCGCTTCAAGGTGCCATCAATCTCACGGTGGATCGCCTCGCGGGAAAGCCGTCCCTCGTTAAAGTAGACCTTCGACGAAATCACCACGTCCTCACGCTTCGCGTACCGCTTCAGCGCTTTCCCGAGATACTCTTCGCTCGTCCCCGCGGAGTAGCCGTTCGCGGTGTCAAAGAAGTTGATCCCGAGGTCGAGCGCATGCTTCACGATCGCGGCGCTCGCGTCTTCGTCGAGCGTCCACTGGTGCATCGACCCCGCTTTTCCGAAACTCATGCAGCCGACACACATCTTAGAGACGCGGATATCGGTTTGACCGAGATGCGTATATTCCATTTTTCTCAATCCTCATGCTGAAGGGGCAGGGGCGGGAAGCCGGAAAATACCGACGCCCTTCCCCGAAACGCCCTTTATCGATAGAGAATAAATTAATCCGCCGGCCTCGGATCAGCTACCCGATTTTCTTAAATACTTGGCGCTGATTCTCAAGGAAGAGAATGGATCGGTTACTCCGCCGGATCCCCCTTCCCGTTCGCGAGCGGTCCATAGGCATCCGGGAACCCTTTCCACGTGACCGCGGTGTCACTCCCCGGATGGATCACGATCCCGGCAAAGCTGCTCCAGGGGGCGGACCCCACCCAGTGCGAGACGCCCGGTTTCGTGTAGACGACGTCCCCCGGGAGCAGCACCTCAAGCTTCCCGCCTTCCGCCTGATTAAGGCCGATCCCGTCCGTCGCGATCAGGACTTCGCCCGACTTATGGCTATGCCAGGCGCTGTAAGCGCCGTGCGGGAAGACGAGATACGTCCACTCGGGGGACTTCGCCGCGTTCTCTTTCGGGAGAAGCGTCGCTTCCTGAATGGGTCTTGTGTAGTGATCCGACGCCTCGGTCTTCTTCGGATGCGCGAAGAGGAAGCCGTCCTTCGGTTCGGAAGCGCGGTTTGCGGCGTCCACCGGTTTCAGGGCGTCGTACTCAGCGTCCGTGATCTTCCCCTTATGCGCCTCAAGCCCCGCGGGCGCTTTCCACGTCTTGTCGTACACCACGAACTGCTGGAAGCGGGAATTCTTCGTCGCCCCGTGCCAGTGGCTGACGCCCGCCGGAATATGGATGACGTCTCCCGGCCGCACGAGCACCGCAGGCTTCCCCCACGCCTGATAAAGCCCCACGCCCGCGATCCCAATCACGGTCATCGCGCCGTGCGTGTGCCACCCGCTCCGGCTCCCCGGCTCAAACGTGATCACGTTGGTCTGCGGGACACCGCCCATCGTTTCCGGCATCACGAGATCATTCCGGTGCGCGGTTCCGGTGAAAGAGGCTGAAATGTCGCGCCCAAGCGGCAGCGGCATCGGCTGCTCCGCGAGCGACACGGCGGCCGCCGCCATCAGTACTGCGCCAGTGAAGAGGCTCTTTATAAGATTCATCCGCGGTTCTCCTGGATTCTGTGAGGGAAGCGAGAAAGCGCCTGCCTCCGGTTTCCCCCGATTGATTACGGAATATACGCTGAAACCCGGTTCCCCTTCCGAACCGGGATTACGCGGCGGTCTATGATTGAATGCGGAGTTCCATACCTGACAGGGGATCTGTCAACCCGGTCAAAAAATCATCGCAATCATTACTCATTAAGGACGCCGATCAAATGTACGGAGCCGCGGCTGGCGATATTGTGGGGTCGATTTACGAGATCGAGAACCTTCGTTCCAAAGACTTTCCGCTTTTCTCGGCTGGCTCCCACTTTACGGATGACACAGTCCTCACCGCGGCGATCGAAGAAGCGATTCTCCGCTGGGACGCGGGGGATGGAGAACTCGAAACGCTCGCGGTCGAAGAACTCCTTCACTTCTTTAACGCGCATCCGGACGCCGCGTATGGCGCACGGTTTATCGAGTGGGCGCGCGGCCCGGAGCAGAAGCCCTACGGGAGCTTTGGGAACGGCTCCGCGATGCGGATTTCTGGGGCTGGGTTTTACGCAAGGACGATTGAAGAAGCCCAGCAGCTCGCGGAACGGGTGACCGCCGTCACCCACAATCACCCGGACGGGATCCGGGGCGCGGCAGCCGTATCAAGTGCCATCTTTCTCGCGAAAACCGGAACGCCGAAGGACGAGATCCGGCGCTATATCGACAGCAACTTTTACCCCGTGATGTTTCATCTCGCCTCGATCCCGAAGGATTACGGGTTTGAGGCAGCCTGCAGCCGGTCCGTTCCCCAGGCGCTTGTCGCGTTTTTTGAGTCAGACGGGTTTGAGGACGCCATCCGGAACGCCATTTCGATCGGGGGCGACAGCGACACGATCGCCGCGATCGCGGGGTCAGTCGCGGAAGCCGCGTACGGTGTGCCTGAATTGATTCGGTCTGAGGTCGACCGTCGGCTCACGCCGGATCTCCGGGATGTGTTCGTTTCTTTCCAAAAGAGACTGCAGTCGAGGAAATAAAAAACCGTCAGCCCCGCTGGGGTTTCGCTGACAAAGCAACAAAAGGGTTCTGATTCCTCAAAAAAAGCCCCTGCACGGGATCGGTGCAGGGGTTAAAGAGACCTATGGTCTGGAGTACAGAGAAAACACAAGCAGATTAGTTATCGAGAATCCGCTCAAGCTCATCCCGATTGCGGGCAAGCTCAGGCTTTTCCGAAAGCAGGATCATGAGCTTCAGACGGGTCTTCGCGCCGGACGCCTCACCGCCCTTTGCGGCTCCGTGAGCACGCGAGTCACCGACAGACCCCGGATAGGCGTAAGACTGATACGGACGGCCCGCGAAAGCGCGGGTCGCAATCACCACCGCGATTCCCTTCTCTACAGCTCGATCAATACCTTCTTCCATCGCAGGCGGAATATTCCCGCGGCCGAAGCCTTCAATCACGATGCCATTGCAGCCGCGGCTGATCGCGAAATCAATATATTCAGACCCAAGCCCCGTCTGAGCCGGGATGAGGTCCACCTTAGCGGTCAGAGCCTTCGGAGCGAAGCACTGACGCCCAACGGGAGTCCGGCGGAACACGACACGGTCTTCATCACAGTAGCCAATCGGACCCCACCAGGGAGATTCGAAGGTCGCCGGATTCGCTGAGTGGGTCTTTCGGACCTGACCCGCCGCGTGAATCGTGTTATTCAGAACCACAAGGACACCTTTGCCGCGGGCTTCGTCAGACGCCGCGGTCTTCACCGCGCAGTAAATATTCATCGGACCGTCAGGCGACGTATCCGACGCCCCGCGCATGGCTCCCACAACGCAGATCGGCTTTTCGGACGGATGGAGCAGATCAAGGAAGTAAGAAGTTTCTTCAAGCGTGTCAGTACCGTGGGTCACGACAGCACCCGCGACGTCATCCGCCTTCAGTGCTTCTTCGATGGCGTGCGACAGAGCAAACATCCGTTCAGGGCTCATATTGCAGGATGCGACGTTCGAGAACTCGCGGACTTCTACATCCGCCACTTTATCGAGCCCTGGCACCGCGGCAGCGAGGTCAGCCCCGCTTACCGCAGGAACCAGACCGCCTTTCTCCGCGTCGTACTTCATCGCGATCGTGCCGCCAGTCGTAAACACAATGACTTTTTTCAATTTCCAATCTCCAGATTAGGAATTCAGTGAACCGCGAAGTTCATCTGAATTCCAGTGAAATGAATGTCCCTGATCAGATGATCGTGAGACCGATCGTGATCAGCAGTGCCACAAACGAGCCAAAGAGAATCGAAGGACGCTGGAAAGCGTTCGCGGTTTTCAGGTCAGAGCCCGGAATCACAGGGATCACCGTGCTGAGGGCTGCCACAGGACCGCCAGTCAGGAAGTACTGAATCAGAGCGGCACCAGACGCCGCTGCGAAGGCAGAAGCGAACGGATCCGCACCGGTAGCAAGCACCACCTGAAGGAACGGGACGAGAACTGCGACAGAAGCCGCGTAAGACTGCGTGATGAAAGCCGTGCAGAAGGCGACGCCAAACATCACGAGGACAGGCGACACCGAATTAAGCAGCGGAGCCGCGAAACCCGAGATGGTACCGACAAGACCGATCTGCTTAATCACAGCGCTCATGAAGAGGAAACCAATCGTCGCGACGAGCGGAGTGGAGATCAGCCCGACACCTTCAATCATGTGCTTCTCAGCCTCTTTCGGCTTGGAGGAGGCCATGATGGCGGCCGTAATAGCGGCAACCACACCGACGAGGAAAATCGGAAGACCGATGATGAACCCAATAAAGAGGATCAGGAACGGAGTGAAGGCACGGAGAGAAGTCGTGGTGTATTTCTTCGCCTTGATTTCCTCAATGATCTTCGCACGCTCTTCCGGAGTCACAGAGACACCGCGCTTCTTCATGTCATGAACCACACGGACGTAGGACATGGCAAAAATGGAGAGAGCGGCAATGAGACCAAGCACATTGAAGAGGCCATAACCAATGCCGGCAGTCGCGAGAATGGCTACCTGGGTCGGATGGGTGAAGCCCGCGAGGTTGCCGATATGACCGGCGTGTGCCTGAATACCGGCGGCTTTATTCGGATCAACACCGAGACGGACAGCTGCAGGTCCGGTAATGACAGCGGTGATCACCGGCTGGGTGAAACCCGTCAGCGCTCCGATCAGACCAGCGGCAATACCGCCAGCGGTGCAGACGCCAGGACCTCCGCCGATTTTGTTGCCGACAAGGACAATGTCACGCACGATGACATCGAGGAATCCGGTTGCCTGCATAATGCCGATGAAAAGCAGAATGCCGGTCATATCCGCGATCACGGGGTTCAACCCCATATTGATCATCTTCCCGACTGTCATAGGAGCGGATCCCGCGATCGGGTATCCGGCGACGATGGCAGAAACCGCCGCGCCAACTATTGCGGTCAGATAGAGCGGAGTTTTGCCCGTAATCATGATGATGAGAGTCAACACCATGAGGCACTGCGCAATAATCATTTGCGTTGTCATTTGACTATCTCCCCGGAAACAGTTTCAAAACTGCCCCTGTCAATATATAAAACACCCGCAAACAAACGATCCCCGAAACCTATATCGGGAATATGCCTTTCAATACCACTGCTATTTCTCATATGCCTCTCCTTCAGGGGACAAAGCACTACGTGAAACCGAGATGAAATTACTCTCAATGAATTGAATGCATAAAACGTGCCAATTATTAAATTCCTATAGGCGGCTCAAAAAAGTATAGTAATGTCGCTATCAAAAGTAAATAATGTATCTCTTTATTGTTAGAAAAATCCTTTTAAAACCGGTTGCATAAACAACAAATAGGATCACATAATTCAATAAAAAACGACATAAAAAATAATTTACATTACAAAAATAGTTATCCACAGAAAAGACAAAACACTATTTATAAATAAAAATATTTAAATAATCGAAAAATCAAAGATTCCGTTAATTAATTTTGTTTTTAAAAATAGGTTATGTTCACGCTTTAAAATTTCTTTCGCTATTTAAAATATTCATTAATAACTCAGCTTTTTAGGCATTTTTTAATATCTCGATCAACGAATGATCCCCATCTTTGTGCAGATGAATCCCTGACCCTGTGCAAATGTTTAAAACCAAGTCGAGGACAGTAGCGATCCAAACACCCTTTTTCTTTTCTCTGCATCACAAATAAAAACCGGGGCTCGCTGTCACGCGAGTCCCGGAAAAACTCTTTTAGCGGGTCGGATTATGTCAGTCCGCTGACTGCCCGGTACCGCCGCCGGTTCATAACGGCAATACCGGTATTTCGTTACCTGATTAGAAGTTGTGGTCGATACCGAAGAGCGCGCGGGCAAACTTCACCGTGCCGCCGTTAGTCGCGCGATCCATCTTCTGCTCACCGTAGCCGGCGGAGACATAGAAGGTCGTGCGCTTCGAGAACGGGTATTCGTAGGTCACCGTGCCGGCGGCGCGTTCAAACTCGGGATTCCCGCTGACCGCTGTGCCGTTCGCGGTCTCGACATCCTTCACCTTGTTGTAGGTCGCGTTGAAGCCGATCTTCCCGTAGGAGAGCGGAACAGAGACGCCGGCGGACACCCCGTAGCCCTTCGCATAGTAATTCATCGCCTTATCGACGCCGAAGTCATCGAAGCCTGAGGCGATATACCAGCTGGGGTTGCCGGCCGCGAGCGCAAGTTTCATATGGTCAAAGTAGTTGCCGGCGAGGAAGAGCCGGGCGGGACCGAAGTCGTAATTCCCGCCCACCGTGAACTGCAGGCTGTTATCGGGGTTTCCGTCCGCGGAGGATGCCCAGAGGTGAGAGTCAACGGCCGCGAGAAGCGTCAGCGCGCCGCGCTTAAATTCACCGGTGAGAGAGGCGTAGCGTTCAGCGCTTGCCTTATTTTCCACCGCTCCCGTTACCGTCTGATCAACGTTTCCGGAATACTGAGCGGTGAGCGCGAAGCCGCCGAACCGGGGCGAACGCCAGGCGATCGTGTTATCCATCTGAAACTGACCGGACGTGAACCACACGGACGTGCCGGAATACGGGCCGTACCCCGGTCCGATCGCGCTGATCTGCGGACCCACGACGCACCAGGAGGAGATCTGACCCATCGAGGTGCCCATGCGGCCAAAGCCGAAGCGGCCGTAGTCCGTGTTGAGGTTCAGCGTCGCTTCACGGTGGAAGAGGTGCTTGTCATCCTGCTGCTGCACGCCGCTGTCGAGCGCGAACTGGTCTTCCAGAATCACTTCAACCTGCGTGCGGTCCGAGAGCTTCTCCGTCGCGTGGATGCCGACGCGGGATCCGCGGTCCGTGCCCGAATCCATGGAAACGGTGTTCGTGGAACCGTGCCCCGGGGTCTTCAGGTACTGGTACGTGATCGAGGCGTCCGCGACGCCATAGATCGTCACTTCAGCCTGGGCCTGAAAAGCGAGCGCGCCGAGCAGCGCGGCGGCAATAAGACTCTTCTTCATTTTTCTTCTTTCCAATGATTGTGTTGATAGGTGCGGCAGGGTTTGCGGCTGCCTCCTGGCCGTTTCTCTCTTCCAGCGGTGTCCCTGGAAATCCCCCTTTCCGTACTTCCTCTTTCCTCAGGAGTACTTCCGGAATCCGCTTCTAGTTCTTTTTCATTACGACCGGCGTCAATTATTTCTAGTTATTCCTGAGAGATAAACAGCAGAAAGACAGAAACTTTGTCTCAGAAATCGATCGAATCCGAAAATAAGCCCCCTTCAGGCCCCTTTCCTGGCTCCGAAATCCGCTCTCCAACCCGACCTTTTCCGACCCAAAAAAAGGGGCCGGTGAAAATCACCGGCCCAGCCAAAACACCAGGAACCACATCATGAAAAACACACTTCGAACTGTCTTACCGCCTCATTCCTTCTTTTCCTTTTTCTTCTCCTTCTCCTCATCGTCCCTGAAGTCATCGATCGTGAAAGTCCGACCGATAAACCAGCCGCCGCTGTTCCCGGCAAACGCTCTGTGGCGCTCAGCCGTGTCGCGGAGCCAGGCCGCGTCCGCCACTTTGCTTTCGCCTTTCTTCACTTCCTTCTCTTCCGTCATTTCGTTTCTCCTTTCTCGTCCCCCGTCCCTTCTTTCGGGTTTTCCGATGAAGGACGGCTCGCCCTCATTGGCCGCAGCGGCATCGAGATAAACCAGCCGCCCGTGTCTTTCAGCAATTCCTCAATGACGTCCGACGACGCGGGCTTACTCTTTTCCGAGCCCGGGTTTGAATTGGATCTGACCCCGTCACTTTTCTTTCTCGTCATAACGCACCTTCCTTTATTTCGTACTGTTCCCCGATCGGTTTTCCATCCGAGGTCTCGGTTCAGCCCTTCTCCCCTTCTGTCATTTCCTGTCTCCCCAAAAACTTCGGAATTCCGGACTTAAGCGTCACAATAATTCAGGAATCCGTTTCACCGTGCCGCCTTTCCTTTCACCTATCCAACCCAGTTCAGCCTCACTCCGGGTTAACCGAAATTACGCACGAACCGGATTCTGCTTTTCCTGCCCGCAAAACCATGAAACTATCTTCTTCAAAAGGGATTTCCTTTCTCTTCCCTTCTTTTCCTTCACTGTTATTTTAGTCGGTACTTATTCGGGAGACTCACGGGAATCAAGGGTATTGCGATCTGGAGCACGGGAATGCGTATTGTGACGTTTATCAAACACAAAAATGCCGTGCGCCATTAACTGACGCACGGTGTGCTAAAGGGGATTGATTTTGTGTTTAAAGGGCTTCAGTGCCGGAACCGGAGCCGCATTTCACCCAGCAGCCGCTCCGCGTCTTTCGCTTTCTTTTCGGGGGATTCGCCGGTCTCATCCGGAGCTGGAATCGCCTTCATAAACACCCGGCAGCGGATTTCGGTGTCTCCGGGTCTGAGCGCCTCAGACACTGTTTTTGATCGCGCTTCCACGTACCCATGGCGGTCAAAGAACGCGGTATCCGTTGCCCCATCCACCGCGGCGACGACGCGCTCTCCCTTGTAATCCGACTCAAAGGTCTGAAGGAGCTTCGTCCCGATTCCGCGCCTCATGAGTTCGGGGTCCGTCGCGAAGAGGAGAATCTCCGCCGTCGGTACCGGAGTGACAGAGGAAACCACTTCTGACTTCGCTTCCTCGAACCACACCGCTTCGCTCCCATGAAGCTCCCGGTGAATCCGCTGATAGAGCCAGTGGAAGAACGTATAGCGGGAGATCTGATAGGGCCGCCGCTCGCCCTTTCGTTCGGCGAGCAGGAACCCCGCGAGCCGCCCCTGGTAATACGCGCCGTAAAAATGCGTCGCGCGGACAAGCGCTTCGCACATCGCGTCACGGCCAGCGATCCAGGCCTGGAACGCATTCTCGTTCCCCGGTTCCAGCCTCACGCCGACCGGGGCGAAACGTTCCGCCTCATCGAGGTCATCCGCGGGGTCAAAGTACCGGATCTCCACCCGGTCCGCGACGAGCCGCTCCACTTCCTCTTTCCGCCGCCGCACTTCCCGCGTATCCCACTGCACGATGAAGGCGGAGATGGATGACGCGAACGCGACACTCGCGAGCGCGAAGCGCACAAACTCCACCTTCCACCCGACAACGCCAAGGAGCGCGTTTGAATACAGACTCACGAAGAAGAGCGCGAACGCGATGCAGCCAAGTGTCAGCGACACGCAGGCTGAGATATAGCGGTTTTCTTTCCGGCGGAGGAACGGTTTCCAGGCGACGACGTACGCCCCCACCCAGGTCGCGGCCGCGGCGAGCTGCGCCGTCGCCTCATCCACCGGATCCCCCTTCTCCCCGATGATGAGATCCGTGATATCGGAGTCCGCGAAGAGAAGAGCGGCGAAGCAGAGCACGAGAAGCCCGGCAGCCCCGCCCCGCTTCCACGATTCCGGCCACACCGCGCGCTCAATCGCGTGGCGGGCACCGAGCGCGAGCGCCATGTTGCAGACAAAGAGGAGAATCACGAGACCCGCGTTTTTCACCGAATGACTCAGGATTCCAAGCCGGTTCCCGAGGATCAGGGCGACCGCGATGAAGGCGAGAAGGAGCACTCCCCGCACGAGTTTCTTATAAAGGGTGCTGGGGTGCTTCATCGGGCGGACTCCAGATTAAGAGAGTTGATTTCAGACTCCGCCGGAGCTGAAGTCTTTCCGACCGACGAAAACGCGGTTTTCGCTTCCCGCCCCACGGTTTCGAGCTCCGCGATAAAGGCGTCTGAAAGCACGGTCCGCGCGATTCGGGCTTCCGCGTCGAGAATCGGACGGAGCAGCGACTCCGCGTACGCGCGGCCTTTGCGTGTCAACGTCACGAGCTTTTCTTTATGCCCGCAGGGGACGAGAGCCACATTCCCCGCTTTGATTTCCTCCAGCACCGCGGTGTTGAGTGTCGACCTCGGCATCCGCCACTCGTCACAGATCTCTTTCTGAGACCGCGGCGCTTCATCGAGACACGCGTAGAGGAGCACAAAGAGGCTCTCCTTCACGCGGAGCCCGTGCATCAGGGCGGCGTATTCGCCGTCAATCGTGTTCATCGCCCGCATAAAGCGGAGAAATCGCTCCCGGTCGTTCGTCATCACTCTCTCATTCTTATCTATCAATCCGAATCCGTAATTTTACAGTACGGATCCGTATTGATTGATGAGGCTTCATCCCCTCTTTTTTCTGCGCCATCAATTGACGCACCGTGTGATATGCAAAACCTCCCACCGTCCATAAAAAACGGGACCCGGCTTTGGATACCGGATCCCATTCAAATTCCCCGGGAAGGAAGAAGACTCAGATGCCTTCCGGGGATCGTTCATAGAGACACATGAAAAAAATCAAAAACACGGCCGGAGACCGGAGCCGGAGAGTGAAGACTCCGGTCCCCGCCGTCTGACACTTTCCCGCGCCGCGAGGGGGATCGGGCGCGGAAAATATTCTCCCTTACGCCTTTCTCGCCTTCTCAATCGCGAGACGCTTCATGGCGTTTGATTCCATGACATCCAGCTCCTTCACGAACGCCGCCGGGGCGACGAGCGGATGCGGGGTCGACTTGTCGGTGTGCGGGAGCAGGAAACGCTTTTCCATGAGGCCGTTGCTGAACGGATGCGCCGAGAGGTGGACCGAGATCGGGTTCACCGGATCCTGCACCATCCTCCGGATCCGCTTCACGGTGTCGATATACGCTCCCACCTGATCGGGACCGGTGATCGCGTTAAGGCCGAGACCTCCCACCGTGATCGCGCGGTAGGTTTTGTCTCCATCCCGCACCAGGTAGACGTAGGACGCTGTCCCCCAGGTGTGCCCCGGGGTCTCAAGGACGGTCATCACGAAAGAGCCGAAGGCAAACGTGTCCCCGTCCTTCGCCACCAAATCCTGCGGGATCATCGTGAACGTGTTCCGGCCGCCATGGTGCGAGCGCTTCGCGTCGACGTTTGCCTCATCCCACCCGCGCTTTGTCATCACGAAGCGCGCCTTCGGGGCGATTTCCTTCAGGCGCTTCATTCCGCCGCAGTGGTCAAAGTGACCGTGCGTCACAAAGACCATCTTGAGATCCGCGGGGTTCACGCCGCACGCCTTGATATTCGCGAGCAGCTGATCCACAAACGGCTCATGCACCGTGTCAATCAGCACCGGGCCCGCCGGCGTCTTGATGAGCCACGCGGACACCCAATTCACGCCGACGTTATAGACGCCGTCAAAGGCCTCATAGGGGTCGATCTTCTGAGCTTTCGGGTCCGAGAGCCACCGCCCGAGTTCAGGCGGCATCTTTCCGGTCGACCCGAACTGAGAGAAGAGCGCGTTCACGCGTTCCGAATTCCAGACCGGGGCGGAAGCCGGCTTAGCGGCGTCAGACGCGAAAGCGGGGAAAGCAACCGACGCGACGGGGGTGAGCGCGAGGGCTTTAAGAAGAGAACGGCGATCCATTGTGTTTTGCTCCTTATCGTTTTTCGTTACGTTCATGGGTGTATTATTTACCCAAAATATCGAGCGATAAAGACTTAAAAACCGCCATCATTGTTTCATTTTTTGAGCGAATCCCTATGGAAGAACTGACCGGACACCGTGTATTTATCCGCACCGCGGAGCTTTCGAGCATCACGAAGGCCGCGGAGTCGCTTGGGCTCACGCGGGCCGCGGCGAGCCGCGCCCTGATGAGTCTGGAGTCTGAACTCGGAGCCGCGCTTTTCACGCGCACGACACGGCACGTCGCGCTCACGGCGTTTGGTTCCCAGGTGCTTGATACGTGCAAAGAACTCGTGAGTCTCGCCGATCAACTGAAAGCGGAGGCGCTCCATCAGTCTTCCGCCCCGACGGGCACGATCCGCGTCGCCTGCAGCGTGTCCTTTGGCCAGACGTATCTCGCGGGCGCGCTGAAGCGGTTCCTCGCTGAGTTCCCCTCGATCAATATGGAACTCACGCTCCTCGACCGCCCGGCGCACCTATTGACCGACAACATCGACCTCGCGCTTGAAGTCACGAACACCCCGGAGCCGGGTCTCATCGCTCGCCGCCTCACGTCCTGCGGGTCGCTCCTCTGCGCCGCGCCCGCGTTTCTCGCGGACCGCCCGCCTGTTACCGCCCCATCCGACCTCGCGCGCTTCCCGACGCTCGTCAGCACCCGGTTCGGGAGCCGGTGGAAGTTTGAGCGGGAGGGGGAAAGTTCTGAAGTTGAAGTGAAGGGCCGGATCCGAACAAACGACACGCAGGTGATTGTCCGCGCGGCGCTTGACGGTCTCGGGATCGCGCTGCTTCCGGACCTCACGATTTCGGACCCGGTGGAAAAGGGGGAATTGACGACTCTCCTCCCCGACTGGAAGACGGAATCGGTCGGCATTTACGCTCTCTACGCGTCCCGCCGGTACCAGTTTCCGGCGGTTCGCGCCTTTATTGATTTCCTTGTCGCCGATATCCGGAAATAAGCGCTGTTCCAAATAACTCTTTTATGTCGCGGCGTTATGGAGAAAAGAGCAGACCCCCATTTTTATACAGACTCCCAGGGGTCGCCCGAATGCGTGAGGGATTTTACCCGAAGGTTTAACAAATTAACGCAACTCTCTGATTTCAGCAGTCTATTATTGTCGGATTGAAGGTTTTTGAAGAGAAGGAGGGAGTCACCCATGCTGACACCGGTTCTGCTCTCGTCGCATCCCGAATACGTCGGAGCGGTGCGCGCGCTTTATGAGGAATCGTTCCCGGAGTCGGAGCGTGTACCGTTTGAGGCTCTCATCCGAAGCTGCACGATGGACGGGCGCTTCTATGTCTTTACGGAAGGGAAAGAAGTGAAGGCAATGGCCGCGATGGCGGTCGGTAAGACCATCATGTCGCTTGTCTACTTCGCGGTGGTGCCGGAAGCCCGGAATCACGGGGCCGGCTCTGAACTCCTCCGCTGGGTGCTCTCAAAGCGTGACGGCCGCCGCCTCTTTATCGACGCCGAGGATCCGGAGCCGGGCGCTCCCGCGGACGACATCCGTGTCCGCCGCCTCGGGTTCTATAAGAGAAACGGCTTCACCTCCTGCGGTTTTGTTTCCGAATGGAACGGCGGCCGCTATCAGATCTGGTCCGCGGGCGGCCTGATCACGAAGGAAGAGCATGACGCCTTCTGGCAGAAAGTGAAGCTCGCGTAAGCGGTCTGAATCCTTCGCCTCACCCCGCCTTCTGTGAATCAAAAAGCGGGGCGAGTGTAAATCAGCCGGATCATGGGAATTTTTTCCGTGATCCGGTTTTTTACGGCCCCGGTATCCCGTCCGACCCCCAAAAATACCCGAACGGGTGACGCCAAAATGTCTCGCCTTGCGGTACTATTTCGAAGGTTCCGGACGCGGGTCTTATTGCGAACAAAAGACACCTCTCTCCGGAAGACCGCGGGGGAAAGCCCAAGCGCTGTGGTTTTTCTTAAGAAACACGCATTTCCCGTGAATCCCCCGGCAGATAAAAATGTTTAGCAGGCGGTCCATTGGATAAGGCGGGGCCTTACGAGTTCCCCGATCCCCCTCTCATATATCCGCCTCACCCGCAGAGGAAAAGAAGAAGAAAAGCGGCCAGTCTATGGCAGCCCCCTCTTTTTGCTACCGAGAGAATTTAAGCTGGCCGCTCATCAAACCGCGGCCCGCCTGAAAACCTTTTGCAGTTCACTTTTTGCTGGAGCTATTGAAATGGCACTTCCCTACGACTGGGATATTGCAACAGTGGAAGAAGTTATGGAGTACTACGCGGATGTCGACGGTGTCGACCTCCCGAATCTCACCGATCGGCTGGGGGATGAAAACGCCCCGGTGCCGGTGCGCGTGGATAAGTTCCTGGATTACAACGGCACGTGGGTCGAGAAGAAGTACTACCCGGTGGAGGCCCTCAAGGTCCTCCTCTGGAAGGAACCGCTTGTCACCGCGAGCGACCTCGAGAACTGGCTCGACATGCCGCGGGAAGAAATCGAGAAACTCCATAAGTACGAATTCTGCCGCCCGGTCGGCATCAATAAGAAGGGCGAATGGATTTTCGACGCGGACTACATGCTGAAGTGCAGGAAGGCCTGGAAGTCTGAGCAGGAAGGCGGTGACACGCGCGAGGCGCAGCAGATGACCGCCCGCCCGCGGGAAGCGGAGTCTAACTGGTTCTCGCTTGACTTCAAAGCGCGCCCCTACGACTCCGTTCCGGAAGAAGCCTGATTCCCTGAAAGGCCTGAGGGATCCTGAAGGGGCAGATCCTCTTCCCCTTCCCTCTCATCCATTCTCTTTCAGACCGCCTCTCACGTCTTTCCGTGAGAGGCGCGCCTCACGGTCACTCTCGCCCCTCACAGAAGCTAAGATGAGGCGAAACACTTTTTCTTTTCTCCCCCGATAAAAAGAAATCGATCATGATCATTCATCTTCTGATTACGGACTGGTTTAAGGGTCTGCTTCCCGCGGATACCCCGACCCACGCGGATCTCTATAAGAACCTCTTCGACTCCGTGGTGCCGGACGCCGAATACAAGGTGTACGCCGCGATGGAAGGGGAGCTCCCCGATCTCACGGACCCGGAACCCGGGCTCTATGTGATTACCGGAAGCCAGGCCGGAGCTTATGAAACGGACGCCTGGATCGGAACGCTGCTGCAGTGGATCCGGGACGCGAAAGAAGCCGGAATCGCGCTTTCGGGCGTCTGCTTCGGCGCTCAGGCGATCGGAGAGGCTCTTGGCGGCCGCGTGATCAAGCACCCGAACGGCTGGGGCCTTGGGCTCCGCGAGAGCCGCGTGGTCTCTGACCGCCTCCGGAAGTACCTGCCGTCTGACACCCTGCTCCTCGCCGTTAACCATGGAGACCAGGTGGTGGAGCTTCCGCCTGACGCTGAGCTCCTCGCGACAAGCGACTTCTGTACGAACGACGCCTTCGCGATCGGTGACAAAATCCTCGCGTTCCAGGGACACCCGGAATTCACGATCGCATACCTTGAATTCTTCCTCACGGTGGGCGTGAAGGGCCAGTCTCCGGAATTCGTGGAAAAGGTCCGCGAGAGCCTGAAACTCGGAAAACCGCAGGGGGAACTCATCGCCCGCATGATGGTGGATTCGGTGAAGGCCTGATCGCCTTCCTGATTCTCCCCTCATCAACACAGCCCCCTGAACCGCCTCGAAAGCGATTCAGGGTGTTCTTTTGCCCCCATAAACAGTTCACCCCGGAGCCTTGAAAAGCTCCGGGGCGACTTTTTATTCAGGAGTCAGGCGGCACCGACATTTACCGCCTGAAAACCTCTTTCTTACGCGGCAGCCTTCTTCTCCGGCACCGCGGCCTTCCAGATGAGGCCGATCACGAAGCCGGCAGCGGCGAACGGGATCCAGCCCATACCGAAGGTGTGGAGCGGAACGTAGGTCTGAAGCATCGTCTCGAAGGAGCCGAGGTTCACGCCGGCGGTCTCGAGCAGGTTGATCGTCGCCATCACGAACGTGAAAGCGATGGTCCAGGCGTACACGCACTGACGGCCGCCGAAGAACTTATCGAGGAAGATAAGGCAGATCAGCGCGACGAGCAGCGGGTAGATGAACATCAGGACCGGAATCGTGGACACGATGATGGTCTTCAGACCGAAGAGGCCGACGAGGTACGAGATCACGCAGAAGATCACGGCGTAGGTCTTGTAGGAGAAGTGGCCGAGGAGCCGCATGAAGTACGCGGCGCAGCAGGTCACGAGGCCGACCGAGGTCGAGAGGCACGCGAGGAGCACGATCACCGCGAGAATCGCGGCACCGAGGTTACCGAAGAGGATCTTCGCGGAACCCGCGAGTACCGGAGCGCCGGTTTCCAGAATGCCAAGCGGCGTCACGGAATCCGCGCCGATCTTCGCGATGAAGATGTAGATGAAGGCGAGGAGCGCGACAGCGATCGAGCCGGAAAGCAGCACCTGCTTCATGATGGCCTTCGGGTGCGTCACGCCGCCCTCCTTCACAAAGCTGATCACGAGCGTCGCGAAGATGAAGGACGCGATGGCGTCAAGGGTGTTGTAGCCATCGAGAATACCCTGCATCACAGCGGTGACAGGCGTCGCGTAGTTCTTCGTCGGGGCCTGGGGCGTGCCAAGCGGGGTGATGAAGGACTGCACGATGAGAAGCAGAATAACAGCGAGAAGCGCGGGGGTCAGGATCTTACCCACACGGTCAACGAGCTTCGACGGGGTCGCCGCGAGCCAGTACGTGAGGAGGAAGAAGATGAGGAGGAAGATCGGAAGCGCGATATCAGGCGAAAAAGACCCGAGGAAAGGCTTCACGGCGATCTCGAACGACACCGTGCCGGTACGGGGAGCGGCGAAGCAGGGTCCGATCGCGAGGTAGGAGACGACGGAGTAAAAGACGCCGTACCAGGGGTGAACGCGGCCCGCGGCCTCTTCAAGGTCCAGACACCCGGAGTAACCGAGCGCGGCGATCGAGATGAGGGGCAGACCCACACCCGTCACGCAGAAACCGAGCACGGCGTACCAGACGTTGACGCCGGCGTTCTGACCCATAGCCGCCGGGAAAATGAGGTTACCGGCACCGAAGAGGAGCGCGAAAAGCATGAGGCCGATCGCGATATATCTTTTATTGCTGTTTTCCATGGTTCACAGTCCGAAACTGTTCATCCGTTCCCCTTTGGTCTGGAGAACGCAGAAACAGTTCCTTTCTTTATCGAAAGAAATAAAAAGTTGCCATGCGGTGAGAAGGTTTTTCTCGCCGCCCGGACGGGATGGATTGAGGCACAGGCCGATGAGGCACCAGAAAAGCCACTGGCTTCACGGGGTAGGCGAAGCCATTCATCAGAGAGGATTGATGTCTCTCACCTTCCGGGTTTTCGCTCTCATGCGTCCTGTTTGTCGGCATGAACCGGCAGCGCCGATCGGGCGGCTGCCGAACGCGCGGCGGGTGAGCCGCGGTTATTTGATAGAGCTGGGAACTGAAGGCGGGTAACCCCCGGGTTCCAAACTGAAGTCGGGATCGAGTGCAATTAGCATCCTTGTAATCAATAGTAACACGCGGAAAATCCTTGAGTGGCGGGCGTAATCCCCTAAGTAAAGGAGGGGAGGCGGAACGCCCCCCGCAAAGCCTCTCGGAAAACGGCGTCCCGGGGTACCATAGCTGTATACATTTATTGACCCCCTGGCGGCTGGCGGCAGTGCCCTCCGGCCTCCGGGCTACTCTGGACAGATCCCGATGGACGACGACATTTCCTTTATGAAGATTCTCGCGCAGGCGGAGCAGCTCATCCGCTTCGTGAATGATCTGATCGAGGGCGAGCTCACACGGAAAGGCGTGACCGATATCGCGCCGTGCACCGGGGACATTTTTTTCTACCTCTATGAGCACGGGAGCTGCACGCTCACAGAAATCGCGGAGCAGACATCGCGCGCGAAGCCGACCGCCTCTCTCACGATGAAGGCGCTCGTGGGCCGCGGCTATATCGAGAAGCGGAAGTCAGAAGAGGATTCCCGCTGCTGCATGTTCTATCTCACGGAAAAAGGGCTCGCGCTCCAGCCGACCTTTGAGAAGATCCGCCGGAAACTGAACTGCCGGACTCGCTGCGGGCTGTCCCCTGAGGAAATCAGGACGCTTGAGAAGCTTCTCAACAAGTCCTACATCACGCTCAGCACCCCGAAACCCAAATGCAACTGCGGCTGCGACTGCGGCTGCAATGATCCGGATTCGCTCTGAGACGCCTCTTATATATAGAGAGTGACGATCTGAAAACCCGGAGTCAGAAGACTCCGTTTTTTTTATACCTCCGACAAGGCCCTGGTGTTCTTCCGGACTTCTATGGATTGGCTGCGTTAAACGCTGCTATCCTTAGCGGGTAAATGAAGCTGCCCTTCCCCGCCGGCGCTTTCCGCGCCGGATTCTGCTGCGGATTGGGCCCCGAGTCTGAGAGTACCGGTATGGAAGTTCCATTTGAAGACCTGCCCGAGAGTGACCTGATTGTCGACTGCGTTTATAAGGGCGGAGCCGCGTCTAACCTCAAAGGGGAAGTTCTCTCAAAACTGATCCCCGGAAGCCCGAATCTGGGCGGATTCCGGAAGATTTACTGCAAAGAGAACAAGTCCAAAATCGCATACGTCGTCCTCTTCACGACGATGAGTGAGCTCGAGTGGCCGGATTTTCTGGATGTCGAAACCGGTGTCTTCCGCTACTACGGAGATAACCGCCACCCCGGGAAGACGCTCAAGGACACGGCCCGGAAGGGAAACGCGCTTCTTGAAGAAGTCTTCCGGAAACTGAACTCCGGGCAGCAATCTGAAATTCCGCCCTTTCTGATTTTTAAGCGCGAGGGCACGGGAAAGGATATGAAGTTCCTCGGTCTCGCGGCTCCAGGTGTCGCGAGTCTTTCCCCCGACCGGGAGCTCGTGGCCTTCTGGCGGACCTTTCAGGGCGAACGGTTCCAGAATTACGAGGCGTACTTCAGTATCCTCGACACCGGGCGGCTCCCGGTTTCAAAAGCCTGGCTCCGGGCTCTCTGGCTGGATGATCCGCATAGCATCGATCTCGCCCCTGCGGCCTGGCGCGAATTTATCCGGAAGGGACGTCAGGGGCTCGTGACACTGAAGGCTCCCCGGATCAAAACCTGCCCGAAACCTTTCGAGCAGCTGCAGAGTGACGCGGAGGGGCTTCAATGCCTCGATATCATCCGCGACCGCTATCAGGATGACCCGTACGGCTTCGAGTACTGCGCGACCGATATCGTTTCGAAGCTTGATCCTCACTTTGTGAACTTTGTTCTCACCCGGCCCTGGCGGGATGGCGGCCGTGACGCGATCGGAAAGTATCAGATCAGTACGGGCGGGACGGTGAATCCCCCGATCATGATGGACTGCGCGCTCGAAGCGAAATGCTACGGAACAAAACACGGGGTAGGTGTGCATGAAATGTCCCGTCTGATATCCCGAATCCGATACCGTCAGTTCGGCGTGATGGTGACGACGGGATTTATTTCCGAGCAGGCCTATAAAGAGGTGGTGGAAGACGGGCACCCGATTCTGATGCTGACAGCAACGGATATCGCGAGCGTCTTAAGAGCGAATTCCATCGCGTCGGCTGACGTTCCCGCGTGGCTTGATTCCCTGACCGCCAAATATCATCGGATATCGCTCTGACCTTCTTCCCGCATGAAGGGGACCAGTCAGCTGAGGATTATTTAAACAGTCCGCTACTTCGACTCAATCGTGAGATTGAAGGCGTAGCGTTCGCCCGGGTGATAGCTTACGGTGATGAGGATCACCTTCCCCTTCGGATCAAAGTAGCGCCGGAGAATCCGAAGCGCGGGCTCTCCTTCTTTCGCGTGAAGGGCTTCCGCGGGTTCCGCAGGGAGCTTTGTCGCCTCAATCGTCTGACGCACCTCGGCGCAAGTGTCCCCGTAAACCGACTGGATGAGTTCAATCATCAGAATATCGGGGTGAGCCGGGGCCTCGGTGACGAGTTCCTGCCGATCGCGGCTCACATATTCGCTGGTCCACGCGACCGGCGGTTCCCCTGCTCTCTCACCCACACGCACCATCGTGAAGCGGATCATCGTTTCACCCGGCACCGCGTGAATCCGATCGGCGCGCTCTTTGCTGATCACCACTTCCTCGATCTTGAGGATCCGGCGCTTGTTATTCGACGCGAGACGGCCAAGGTCCGAGAGCGTCGAGAGCTGCTGCCCGAAGCCCTGGGTGGAACCGCGGCTGATCACGCGCGTCCCGACATGCGGCGTCCGGCGGATGAGACCGTGGCGCTCAAGCTGCGCGAGCGCCGCCCGCACCGTGAACCGCGAGACCCCTTCCCGCTTCATCAGTTCCATTTCGCCTGGAAGGAGAGTGCCCACCGGATAGAGACCGCTCGCGATCGCGCGGGTCAGTTTATGAGCCAGTCTGTCCTTCAGCAGTACGCGAGCCATCGTCCCATCCTCTTTTCTAACGTTCACAGGAAAACGTCCCTTATTGTAGTAGTGAAAAATTTCAGCTCCGTGAAAAAAAACCGGAAGGAGCCTTTGCGGACCCCCTCCGGAACAGAGAGAAACAGTAGAGAGTTAGTTTGGATTTCTGTCAGGTCTTCTTAGTAGAGGCCGATCAGCTTCCACCAGGCCATGCCGGTGATGAAGACGAGGAGGACGTTAAGCGTCACCACGCAGAAGTTGATCTTGTAGAAGCGCGGGCGCTCGAAGTAACCCTGACCGAAGTAGATCGGGCCCGGGCCGCCGGCGTATTCCGTAATGCCCCACATAATATTGGAGAAGATACCGAAGCAGACCGCGACCATCAGAGCCGGAGCGCCGCAGCCGATAGCCACCGCGCAGAACGGGACATACATGGCAGCCACGTGGCCGGAAGCGGTAGCGAAGATGTAGTGAAGGTAGATGTAAGCGAAGCCGAGAACGATGAAGGCGATGAGCCAATCCGTGCCGACAAGCTGCGCCGCGACCGTCGCGGACATCCACTTGATGAAGCCAAGCTTCGTGAGACCGCCGGCGAGGGAGATGATGACGCCGAACCAGATCACGGTGTCCCAGGCCGCCTTTTCAGAAAGCACGTCCTTCCACTTCACAGCGCCGGAGATCAGGAGGTAAGCCACCACGCCAAGGCCGATCGCGTTCGCGTCGTAACCCGTAAGCATCGTGGTCGCCCAGCCGACGAGGGCGAGGATGAAACCAACACCGACCAGCTTCTCCTGGTGCGTCAGAGCGCCAAGCTCACCAAGCATCTTCTTCCCAAGAGCCTTCGCTTCAGGCGTCTTATTAAGGGAGGGCTTCACGAGGAACTTTGTCACGTACGGGAGGATGATGAAGCAGATGGCGGCGGGGAGGAGAGCGGCCCAGAGCCAGGTGCCCCAGCTGATATCCACACCGAGACCTTCCTTCGCGAGGTGCGCGCAGAGCGGGTTCGCTGCCATACCGGTGAGGAAGAGCGCGCCCGTGATCGGCGTGAATTGAAAGCACGTCATGATCAGGTAGTCACCGATCTTTTTACCGGACTCACCAGGGGTGGAACCCATCACGTCGTTAATTGACTTCGCGATCGGGAGAATGATGCCGCCGGAGCGAGCCGTCACGGAAGGCATGGCAGGAGCCATCACAAGGTCGGCGCAGCCGAGCGAATACGCGATACCGGTGGAAGAACCGCCGAACTTCGAGAGCATCAGGTACGCGATACGGCGGCCGAGACCGGACTGGACGAAGCCAAGCGACAAAACGTACGCCGAGAAAATCATCCACACCGTGCCGGACGCGAGACCGGAGAGTGACTGGCTGAGAGTCAGCGTGCCTGAGAAGTAAGAAACCGCGAGCGCCGTCATCATCACGGCGCCGGACGGCATCGGGTTAGTCAGAATCGCGGCGATGGTGCCGAGGAAGATTCCGAGCATGTGGATCGCCTTCGGGTTAAGACCCGCAGGCACCGGGAGGAACCAGATGATGATACCGACCGCGATCGGTACGATCCAGCGCCAGAGCTGGACTCCAGAGGTTGCAGAAGCTTTTGGCATGATTTTGTCCCCGCTTTGAACGGTGATCTTTGTAGTGACGCAGTGATAGGCTGCTGAGGTACTGCTTTGCCCCAGGCGGAAGAGGATCCCGCCTGAGGCGCGGCCCCGGAAGAATCCGGGGCGGAGAAGGCGTTAGGAATTCGCCTTCTCACCGAACTCGGCTTCGACGCGGTCCACGAATTCGGGGGCGAGACCGATATAGGTGAGCGGGTTCAGCATGTGGTCGAGTTCATCCTCGGTGAACGCGGCTTCCACTTCAGGCGTACGCATCAGGACGTCCTTCAGCGGGATTTCCTTCTGATAGGCTTCCATGCAGGCCTTGTAGACAATGGAGTGAGAGGTCATGCGGCCAAGCTTCGTCGCGAGGTGCATCATCACGCATTCGCTCATCATCAGACCCTTCTGCAGGAAGAGGTTCTTCTCCATGTGCTCCGGATAGACGATCAGATTCTCAAGGATGTACTTCGACTTCGCGAGAGCGCAGCCAAGGAGGTGGCAGGCGCGCGGGATGCCTTCCCACTCGGAGAGGAAGCAGCCCCAGTCGCGCTCAGCTTCACTCACCATCGACTCGACGATCGACGGGGCGATCGAGCGGACGTTGCGGCAGAGGGCGAGAACGTTTTCGCAGACAGCGGGGTTGCGCTTATGCGGCATCGTGGAGGAACCGACCTTACCCATGAAGAACGGTTCTTCGAGTTCCAGGACTTCGGTACGCTGCTCAGTCAGCACTTCGTGAATAATGCGGCCGATGGTGCCTGCGCAGATCGCCAGCGTGCTGACAAATTCGGCCTGATTGTCACGCTGGACGTGCCAGGCGATCGTGGGGCAGCGGAGACCGAGGATCTCAAACATGCGCTTCTGGGTTTCAAGGCCCTTCTCAGGCTGAGAGGCGAGCGTGCCGACGGCACCAGCCATTTCACCGACGAAGACACGCGGAGCCATCTCTTCAAGGCGGGTGATGTCGCGGCCGAGTTCGTCAGCCCAGACAGCGGCCTTGTAGCCGAAGGTGATCGGCACAGCGTGGACAACGTGCGTACGGCCGGCCATCGGGGTGGTGCGATACTTCTTCGCGAGAGCGAGACAGGCCTTCAGGCAGGCCTTCATGTCGCGGAGAATGACCTGGTAGGCGTCGCGTTCAAGGAGGACCATGCCGGTGTCGACAATGTCCTGGCTCGTGGCGCCCCAGTGAACGAATTCACCGGCATGATCAGGAAGAACCGCCTTGAAAGCGCGGAGCAGCGGCACGATCGTGATCGAGGACTTGTAGAATTCGCCGATCGACGGGATGTCAAGGAGCTCAGCCTTCGCGTACTCATTGATCACGTCAGCCTTATCCTTCGGAATAACGCCGAGCTCACCCTGAGCCTTAGCAAGAGCGGCTTCCGTGTCGAGCCACTTCTGGGCCCAGGACTCGTCGCTCCAAATCTTGCGCATTTCGTCCGTGCTGAACATCGAACCGTGGATCAGGCTATCAATTGCGGTAGACGGCATTTTTTTGTCCTCTGTCTTACAAAGTTTGGGGGAGAAAAGCTGATTCTTTCAGCTGATCCCTTACCCGGTTATTTGGATGAGGACATTGTTCCGCTTTGTCTGGTTTCAAGCCCTGAAATCAGATATTTGAATTGATATCAGTCAATTTATAACGATTAGTAGAATTTTTTAATTATCTTTAATCAATTTGTTATGGTTTTGTTCTGTTTTTAAAATACAAAAATATATACCGTACAAATATTGTATTAAGAGTTTTTTGCATGTATCCGCGCTTGAATGACGCGATCTTAGTTTCCATGACCTCTAAAAACCTCCGTATTCCTTTGCCACAGTTTCATTCCCGCGCCGCTGTATCTCTGTATCTATTTGCTGACAGTGTATGTTGATCTCTAATTTAAAAACGCTAGCTCAATCGATTTCCACACGGCGAATTCGATAACAGAAACCAAAGACCTAAAACATCACTCCTGGCAACCTGTCGTTTGCATTTTAATTACGGATATGATAATTTTAAGAGCGTTGAGAAATTTAAATTGAACACTAGAAGGTAGATCTTCATGACTCCTTTTATTCGAGTTGCGCCACCTGCCGAACAATGCCCGGCTAAAACCTGGATAGATGAGTCAGGGATCAACCGACTTGGGAGATCGGTTGCAGATCATTGTCTGATAGTTGGTACGATCGCCAAAGAGCTGCAAAAACTTTTCCCTGAAACGATTTCTCCAATCTTTCCGTCCGGTTCTGCCCTAATTGCTGCATGCCACGACGTGGGAAAAATTTCCCCGACCTTTTTCCTTCGCCTTGAACTGATCGCGGGAATATCAGACGGCACGGTAAACGAATTGCTGCAGAAAACCTCTTTCACCGATAATCCTGAAGCTATAAGACAGTATGAATCCGAGCGCTGGGGAGGACACCCGGGGGTCAGTTTTGTGACGATGATGGAACTGACTCACGATCGTAACATTGCGACTGTGGTCGGACAGCATCACGGGTCTCTACCCAAGAAAGATCTGCAATGGCAGCGTGCCGATGATGAAGATTTTGGGGGCCCTCTTTGGGAAAAATCCCGCGAAAAATTTATCAATGAATGCGAGACCGAACTTAAAGAATCCTTTCCCGCCTTCATGACTACTGTGCAAAGGCAACTTGTGTCCGGCCTCACTACCGTGGCAGATTGGATTGGTTCGGGCTCAATTTTCGATAATCCAGAATCTCCTTGGCGGCCTCTGATATCACGAGCTACCGCAGACGCAGGAATGAGTCCGGTAAGCATAAAGGGATCACTAGCCTTTGGAGAAATTTTCAAGGATAACGACGGCACTCCTTATTCTCCTAACGCATTTCAGGAGGCATTAGGCAAAGTCGCCAGTGAACCTGGTGTTTATATCCTTGAAGCGCCAATGGGATTAGGAAAGACTGAAGCCGCACTCTTCGCGGCTTACCTAGCTCTCTCTTCTGGTCATGCGCGCGGCATTTACTTTGCGCTGCCAACGCAACTCACCGCGAACAAGATCTACGAACGCTTCGCCAATTTTCTAAGCGCCGCTGCCCCGGACTCGGATCTCCCCGGACTTCTTCACGCTAATGCTGAGGATTTTTTTGAGCACCTTGATATGGGGGGTGGGGAGTTTACTCCGGGAAACAGCTGGTTCTCCGCAAAAAAACGAGGACTGCTCGCACCTTTTGCGGTCGGTACTGTTGATCAGGCACTCCTTTCTGTGATGGCTGTGCGTCACAGTTTTGTACGGCTGTTCGGTCTTGCAGGCAAAGTCGTCGTAATCGATGAGGTTCATAGTTATGACGCCTACACTGGATTCCTTCTGAAGGAACTCATAAATGAACTAGCTGTCTTGAAGTGTACGGTTATCCTTCTCTCCGCAACTCTGACACGATCAAGCCGCCATGAGCTTCTTTTCCCTGAAAAGGCAAAATCATCAAGGGGGAGAAGAGAACTGTCAGAGGATGAACGGCAAGACTTCGGGTATCCGGTCATTTCTTATCGAAAAAATGGCACTGTGGGACACATCTCGTTTCCTCCTCAGCCCGATTCAACTGTTTTTGTTTCATTGCATCACGACGAACAAGGTGAACAGGACGCTATTGAGGAAGCACTCAAAAGGGCTGAAAACCATCAGCAGGTGCTTTGGATAGAAAACGATGTCGCGACTAGTCAAAGAATTTACCGGTTGCTGGCAGCACGAGCGAAGGAAATTGGTGTGGACTGCGGGTTGCTTCACTCCCGATTTACACGGGACGATCGGCAAAACATTGAATCCGCATGGGTTCCCCGCTTAGGGAAATCAGGATGGGCTCACCGTCTTGATTGCGGCCGTATCCTGGTTGGCACCCAGATTCTTGAACAAAGCCTGGATATTGATGCCGATTTCATGGTATCCCGGATTGCGCCTATCGATCTGATTTTTCAGAGATCAGGCAGACTCTGGCGTCATCAAAAGGCTCCGCGTTCTGATGCCGCTGTGCGTGAAATGTGGATACTTTCTCCCACACTTCAGAAAGCCCTGGAGAATCCCCGGCAGAACCTAGGATCTTCCGCGGCTGTCTATAGTCCTTATACGCTTTGCCGGACACTGGAAACTCTGGAACCTGTTTCTGAATTAGCAGTCCCCTCCGACATTCCCCGGCTGATGGAAGCCGCTTTGGGTGACAGACCCGAAACAGGCCTGTTTGGGAATCTGAAGAATGACCTTCTCTACGGGACTCCCAAATGCCCGGGGATTAATCGTCTGATTGAGGACGCAAGGAAAAATCTCAATAATCCTTTCACCTCAACAGAGGATGACTCAGCAGCGCAGACCCGGCACTCAGAAATTCCCACTGTGGATATGCTTCTTATCCAAAACATAGCTACCGAGAATGGCAGAACGGTACTAACTCTCCTGAATGGAGAAAAAGTAACATTCCCCCATGAGCAGAAGGACTTTTCCAAATCCCAGTGGAAAAAAATCGCCTCTTCTCTGAGAAGCAGTTTTATTCACCTCTCAGTAACCCGAGCGAAAGGTTTTTCTATCAGTTTTGAAAAAGCCAAATCATTCGGTTTCGGAAACTTTATTTATTTAGGATCACCGAATTCCGAGAATCTTTTTATAGCGTTTATTGATCAATCCGGCACCGCTTTCAACCTGTCACGCGACTGCACGCAGTACTACGACTCGACGATTGGATGGTGCCAGGAAAAGGAGTAGCGCCAATGAGTTACAACTTACTTGACGAGCATTGGATTCCAGTTGCCGGTCATGAACCAGTCTCTCTTCAGGCGATTTTTTCGGACGAATCGCTCCGCCATTTAGGAGGAAATCCCGTTGAGAAAATTTCCGTAATGAATCTCCTGTTGGCGATTTCCCAGGCAGCGTGCACTCCGGATAATGAGGAGGAGTGGAGACAACTGGGAGCCGACCTGAAAAAATTTGGAGAACGATGCCTCTCTTACCTCAGATCACGCCGGGATCTTTTCGAATTATATGGGGATAAACCTTTTCTTCAGTTTCCCGCAATTAAACTGAAAATTTCGGAGCCGCAGAAAATTGGCGGTTTATACCCCCATATAGCGACAGGTAATACGACTGTCCTTACCCAAAGACAGTTGGATCATTCGTTTACCGATGCTGAAAAAGCTGTGGCACTGCTAGTGCAGATGAACTTCTCCTTAGGAGGAAAGCGGACTGATAACTCTTTTTCTCTGTCAGCCGGCTACAGCCTGAAAAAAACTTCTGCAAAACCAGGGTCGGGGGTCGGTTATAACGGTTTTCTTCACACCTATTGCTTCGGAAAATCCATTCTTGAAACGATTTGGATGAATACCTTTACCGAAGAGGAAATCGAAGATTCGAATCTTTTTCCTTCTGGCATCGGTACGCCTCCCTGGGATGACATGCCAAAGGGAGAGGATGATGAAATCGCTCAGGATTTAAAGGAATCTCTTGAGGGGCAGCTCCTCTCAATGAACCGATTCTGCCTGCTCGATAATAACGGCATCTATATCACCGAAGGTATTGTCCTTAATGATGGCAGCGTTGATCCGTCAACCCTCCTGAAAAAAAACAAGAAAAATGTCTTCCGCTGTGAAGAGGTTCATCCAGAGAAGAGACCGTGGCGGGATCTGGTTGCTCTGACTTCATGCCTGGATTCTCAAAGTGACAACAACAGTATCTGCTGGCGTCTGAATCTCGCGCTTTCTAAGCTGGCGTACGCCCGTGAGAGCGTTGGCATCTGGTCCGGGGGGCTGCAGGTCACTTTCAGTATGGGAACTCAGAAAGTTTCTTCTACCAACGATTACGTGGAATCCGCTGTAGAGATTTATCCCCATGAGCGCTGGTTCAGAACCTATAAAACTGAATTCGCATATCTGGAAGAAATGGATAGGACACTTCAGAGAAGCGTCCGCGAGTACGTCATGCCTTATGGAAGCAGCTCAGGAGCCGGAAATTTAGCTGACGCGTCAAAACTCGCCGGGCGGGCCTCGCTTCTTTTCTGGGAACGTTGTGATCCTCTGAAGCAAAGAATCATCAACCTCTGCAGAAACAATGAATCTCCAAAACTGCGCTCCAGAATAGATGACATTGTTCTGGATATTTTCAATATCGTCTGCCCCAAAACGTCCAGCCGTCAATTACTGGATTGGGCAAGAGCGTATCCATCTGTCGGCCGTGCCCGCTGGGCGCGGTCCAGGAGTCCGAAAATGGAAGTTTTTATTTCCCGTATTCTTCAGATCATCAAGCAAAGCAAGGGAGACGCCGCCGCTTTGAGACGCGCGTTCAACCCCGCGACACAGTATGAAGCCTGGCCGATTCTTATTCCTATCCTCACTCAGGAGAAAGTGGATCTAAAGAGCGACGAAAAAGACGCTTATTTCCTGGTCGCCGCCGCGCTTGCCCAAAGTAAAGTAGAAACTGATGGAAATCAAGATCTGGGCAAAGCGCTTGCTGTCTGTTTCGCTAATTCTGGAAACGGCGGGGAATCATCTCATTCTCCTGGAGCGCAGCGCCTTCAGAGGCTTCTCTCCTGTGACTCTCTGAGTGAGGCCTGCCGGGTGCTTCGGCCAATGCTTCATCTGATCCAGAGTCAAGGAAACGCACACCTTTCCTACTCTCAACTCCTTGAGGATCTGCGTGATTTCCGTTTTGATACTGGAAGAGACCGGGTCAAGATGCAATGGGCGATTTCTTTCTATGGGAGATCGGTCGATTCCTCCAATGAAGAGGCTGTATAAGAAATGACGACAAAGTTTTATCTCAGCCTTCTTACGCTGAGTCCTATCGATCTCGCATGGAATCGAGTAACAGACCCTTACAGCCTGCACCGTATTATCTGTGGGCTTTTTGGATTGGGCGGTGTCGAGAAAAAAGGATCTGCTCCCTCAGGCATTCAATGGCGACTCGCAGAAGGACATCGAGATCAGACACGTGTTCTGATTCTCTCTAAGGTGCCCCCATCGACCCCCATGTTTGGGAATCTCGAAACCAAAGAACTGCCTGATGGATTTCTTGACAGTCGGTATTACCGATTCTATGTAAGAGTCAATCCGAGCATCTTCCACCACGTTTCCAGAAATGTGGAGCCTGTACGCGGAGATGAAAACATCATTCAGTGGTTCGCGGACCGTGCACCTCGCTGGGGTTTCTCAGTCGATCCGGGCACTGTGGAAGTTACTTCTAAAAAGGTCGTGACTTTCAGAAAAGATAACAGCAAGGTCACGCTCTCACAAGCCGATCTGCGCGGCACGCTTGAGGTCACCGACAAAGACATTTTTTCTGAATCTTTTGCAAATGGAATTGGCCGCGGGAGAGCTTTCGGCTGCGGCCTATTACAGATTATTCCCGTTTCTCTCTCTACTGAGGCTTAAGAGGCAAACTATGAAAAAGAATCCCTACACTGGCAAGATCGTTGAATACCATATTCTTCAGAGCTTTCCTGTTACGTGTCTGAACCGTGATGACGTTGGTTCCCCGAAAACAGCCCTGATTGGGGGTGTCCCCCGTTCCCGAGTCAGCTCTCAGTGCTGGAAGCGCCGCGTGAGAATGGATCTTCACTCTCTTCTTGACAATGACAGCAACGATGCCGAACCCCAATTCCAGCTCGGTATTCGTACGAAACATATTTCGGATCTTGTCTCTGAAGCCTGCAAGAAACTGGGTGCGACTGATGAACAGGCTGCCATCTGCGGCGAAACTATTTCTCAGGCTCTGGCCAAGGACACACTTGTGTTTATCAGCCCTGCAGAGTGCAACTCATTTGCCGAATATGCCAAAGAGAAGGGGTTTGACCTCCAGGTTCCGGCAGGGAAAGAAGGGGCTAAAAAACTGAAGACTATTACCCAAGAGCTTGTCAAGCTGTCGAAAAAGATTCTCGACAAAAACTTCAATGTGCTTGACATTGCACTCTTTGGTCGCATGGTAGCCCAGGCACCTGAGATGGAGGTGGAGGCAGCAGCCTCTTTCTCCCACGCAATTTCCACGCATAAATCTGTTCCTGAAATTGATTACTTCACGGCTCTTGATGACATGAGAAAACCTGAAGAACAGGGCAGCGCTCATCTTGGACCGATTGAATACAACTCAGCCACGTATTACCGCTATATCAGCCTGGACCTGGGACAGCTCGCGGACACATTCGGCATTGAAGAGGAATCTGACGAAGAAATAAAGAAAGCCGTTGAAATTTTCACTAAAGCTCTCTTTGTTGCCGTTCCCACTGCACGTCAGCACTCATGCTCCGGTGCCAGCCCATGGGACTATGCCAGAGTCTATGTTCGCAAGGGACAGCGCTTGCAGGTGCCCTTTGAGACCCCTGTACGCTGCGATAACGGCTATTTGAATCCGAGCATCAAAGCATTGGACTCCTATCTTGATAAGAAGGAAAAAATGTGTGGATCGCTGTTTGGCAAAATTGCTGGTTTCGAGTGGGGAAAAAACGAGGATTATTCCATTGACGATCTGATCCACGGAATCCAGGCGTCCATCTAGGAGAGTGGATATGAAAACTCTCTTGCTGTGGCTGGAAGGCCCATTGCAAAGCTGGGGGCACGACTCCCAGTTTGATCGGAGAGACACGCTTCCGTTTCCAACCTTTTCCGGCATATGCGGGATGCTTTGCGCAGCCCTAGGGGCTGGCGGCCCGCAAACGGAACTGCTCTCCCGTCTTTCCAAAGCAAAATGGGAATGCCAGTCGTTCATACTGGATAAGAAAACGCCGTCGCCTATGCTTGTCGATTTTCAGGGTGTCGGAAATGGATATGACGGTAAGGACCCTTGGGAGAATCTTTTCATCCCAAAGACGGATGAAGGAAAAAAGCCCGCAATGGTGACGGGTTCCAAACTGACTTATCGGTTTTACCTGCAGTCGGCAACGTTTTCTGTTTATCTGTCGTTTGGCGATGAAGAACTCGCGAATACTCTTTTCAATGCTTTGAAGTCTCCCGTCTGGGCTCTTTCCCTGGGACGGAAAAACTGTGTCCCTTCCGAGATTATTCCTCAGGGTTTATTTGACACTGCGGAAGAAGCAAAGAAAGAAGCGGTATCGCTAGCTGAAAGGAAAAATAGAAAACTTCAATTCACTGTTACTGAGGAGGAAATTCCGGAGAAAGGAACTGTCATGCTACTCAACGACGTACCAGTCTCCTTCGGAGTTATGAAGAAGTATCGTGACAGAGTGGTTACTGTGATTCCTGCAACTCCCGAAGGATAGTGCTATGGGAACTGGCCCCAGACTCTATGTCAAGATTACGAGAGACACGCTTCCGAGGGTAAAGGATAAGTATCCATTCCTATACCTGGAACATGGAAGACTCGCTATTGACGACAGCAGCGTGAAGTGGATTGATTCCGATGGAAACGTCGTGAGGATACCTATTGCTACAATCTGTTCGCTGTTTCTGGGGCCAGGCACCACTGTAACTCATGAAGCTATTAAGGTTCTCTCGGCTGCCAACTGTTCAGTCTGCTGGATGGGAGAAGATAGTCTTCTTTTTTATGCATTCGGTGATTCGCCGACTTCAGATACAAAAAATTTCCGCTTTCAAATGAAAGCGGCCGCTAATCCAACAACTCGTTTGTCTGTGGCAAAGAGAATGTTTCAGGATCGCTTCCCTGGAGAGGATCTGACGAACAGAAACCTCAGTGATCTGAGGGGTATGGAAGGGAGACGAGTCAAAGCCTTATACCTTGAAAAAGCCACATACTACCGGGTGGGATGGAGCGGTCGGTCTTTTGTTCCAAATCACTTTCAACTATCCAGTACAACGAATCAGATTCTTACCGCATGCAATGCAGCTCTATATGGGGTTACAGCATCTGTCATACATGCATTGGGATACTCCCCTCATATTGGTTTTGTGCATACCGGTTCACCATTACCATTTGTCTACGACATATCCGACCTCTATAAAGCTGAGGTATCGATTGACCTAGCTTTTGCGCTGACACGGCAACTAAACGGAATTTATGAAAGAGAAAAAGTTTCTGATGCTTTCAGGCAAAGGGTGATTGATCTGGATCTCCTTAAACGGATGACTCTCGATATACCACGGATATTGGGGAAGAACGAATGATCGTAGTGATTGCAAATAGTCTTCCTGACCGAATACGCGGAAGAATGAAATTGTGGTTTATTGAGCCGAAACCTAATGTCTTTGTTTCAGGTGTTACTGAGCATGTAGCCGACAAGGTTGTGTCTTATCTTCTCGATAATTGCCCGTTAGAGTCCGGACTTCTGGTTTTTAAAAGCGTGGGCAAAACGCCCTATTACAAAATTTTCAATCTGGGTTCCACCTCCAAAGAACTTATTACAATATCCGGAATTCAGCTTGTTATCGAAAAGAAAATCTCTTGAGTACGTTCTTTAACAATCTGGAATCATATGGTCTTTTTTTGATATACAAAATGTTGATTTGGACATCAAGAAATATACCAAATGTCGGCCTTTTCTCTGCCTACGCAGAGGTGTTTCTCTTTTCGGGACTTCCTCTTATTGTCGTCTTTGCTTTTCTCTGCCTACGCAGAGGTGTTTCCTGGGCGAGGGTCTACCGTGACAGGCCAAATCGCTTTTCTCTGCCTACGCAGAGGTGTTTCCTGACGGGCAAGAGCGAGCACGTCCATCCTTGGCTTTTCTCTGCCTACGCAGAGGTGTTTCCCCTCTGTCCATACTGCCCAACTCCTCAAAACCCTTTTCTCTGCCTACGCAGAGGTGTTTCTTTCTGCGATTGAGTAGCTTTCAAGGGTCATACCTTTTCTCTGCCTACGCAGAGGTGTTTCTCGTAGGGCACCCCCACCAGGCACCAATAGCCACTTTTCTCTGCCTACGCAGAGGTGTTTCTGTCCGCCGAGTTCTGGCTGATCTTGGCTGAAAGCTTTTCTCTGCCTACGCAGAGGTGTTTCTCCTTGGGGTCGAGGACGAAGTGGTCGAGATCGCTTTTCTCTGCCTACGCAGAGGTGTTTCTCATTCAGGCAGAAGGCGAAGACCGCTACGTCCCTTTTCTCTGCCTACGCAGAGGTGTTTCCAGCCCCGTCATGGCCGCCCGGACCTGAATCCTCTTTTCTCTGCCTACGCAGAGGTGTTTCCGGATCTGACCAGTATGCCGCAGTCGCTTCCTCCTTTTCTCTGCCTACGCAGAGGTGTTTCCGGCCGATGAAAACGCCGTCTGCAAGACGATTGCTTTTCTCTGCCTACGCAGAGGTGTTTCTTGGACAAAGCATGCGTGGGAAGACACCAGATCCTTTTCTCTGCCTACGCAGAGGTGTTTCCTGATGACATCCAAGGATCGCGGCATTGGGTACCTTTTCTCTGCCTACGCAGAGGTGTTTCTGGGACGAGCATCGTGCAGGAAGGCGTCATGTCCTTTTCTCTGCCTACGCAGAGGTGTTTCTTCTTAGCTGCTGTCTGAGATGCTGAAGCTGCGCTTTTCTCTGCCTACGCAGAGGTGTTTCTCGGTGTAGCGATCCCCATTGGAGAGAGACTTCCTTTTCTCTGCCTACGCAGAGGTGTTTCCAGCCGGTGTGAAGAAAGGGGACACTATTGAGCCTTTTCTCTGCCTACGCAGAGGTGTTTCTCGGGTTATTGCTCAGGGGGCGAACGCCGGGAACTTTTCTCTGCCTACGCAGAGGTGTTTCTAAAAAGCCCGAAGATCTCTCTCCGGGTTCATTCTTTTCTCTGCCTACGCAGAGGTGTTTCTCCATGTTTCAGTTCCCCTTATCAGATGTTGTACTTTTCTCTGCCTACGCAGAGGTGTTTCCGTTATGCCACCCGGTCTCTTCCTTTTTTTCACCTTTTCTCTGCCTACGCAGAGGTGTTTCCAGCTTGCTGGGCGAGTCGGTTCTCTTGGAGTGCTTTTCTCTGCCTACGCAGAGGTGTTTCTTATGCGGAGGAAGGCGCAACGCTTGAATGGGTCTTTTCTCTGCCTACGCAGAGGTGTTTCTCCCGGGTATAGGAAAAGCGATCGGATAGCCCCACTTTTCTCTGCCTACGCAGAGGTGTTTCCTCGGCCGCCGACTACCCCGATCGCGAAAGGGTCTTTTCTCTGCCTACGCAGAGGTGTTTCCTCGTTGTAAAACGTATTCGCGAAATTAACGCGCTTTTCTCTGCCTACGCAGAGGTGTTTCCTCGTTGTAAAACGTATTCGCGAAATTAACGCGCTTTTCTCTGCCTACGCAGAGGTGTTTCTGAGCCAGATCGCTCTCTCCATGATGATGCTGACTTTTCTCTGCCTACGCAGAGGTGTTTCCCACCAGAAAAGGGAAAAGGGGCGGCGCTTGATCTTTTCTCTGCCTACGCAGAGGTGTTTCCGGTTGTTTCTGACGCCTTAGCCGCCTTAGCGGCTTTTCTCTGCCTACGCAGAGGTGTTTCTCTCCTCTGCAAGGTGGACGACGCCATGCTTGACTTTTCTCTGCCTACGCAGAGGTGTTTCTGAAAAGGGCGCTTGATGACGTCACCACGGCGAACTTTTCTCTGCCTACGCAGAGGTGTTTCTTAAAACCCTCCGGGGTTCATTTGCGAACTATGCTTTTCTCTGCCTACGCAGAGGTGTTTCCGGAGTTACGCCGATTACCTTGAAGCCGAGAAGCTTTTCTCTGCCTACGCAGAGGTGTTTCCTGGAGCGCGTCCTCCCGATCCTGAAAGAACACCTTTTCTCTGCCTACGCAGAGGTGTTTCCGAGTTTGGCGCGCCCTTAATGCGGCGTCAGACCTTTTCTCTGCCTACGCAGAGGTGTTTCCTCCTCCGAAATCCTTGGGTCGTAGTCCACGAACTTTTCTCTGCCTACGCAGAGGTGTTTCCAGATGATTACGACCACCACCTTGAAGGGGGTGCTTTTCTCTGCCTACGCAGAGGTGTTTCTGAAAAAGAAGCCCGATTATATCGCTATCGCAACTTTTCTCTGCCTACGCAGAGGTGTTTCCAACGTATTGGCGTCGAAGTAAGAGTTATCTGCCTTTTCTCTGCCTACGCAGAGGTGTTTCCCACCCATACAGACCAAAGACACGCCGACCGAAGCTTTTCTCTGCCTACGCAGAGGTGTTTCTCTGATAGTGCTGCTTCATGCTTCCGCCGTCATCTTTTCTCTGCCTACGCAGTGGTGTTTCTGGGTTGACCGTTTTGACCTACGTTTTACAGTGCTTTTCTCTGCCTACGCAGAGGTGTTTCCGACACTTCGATTCTTCAGTACGGCCGTACCTGCTTTTCTCTGCCTACGCAGAGGTGTTTCCACACTTCATATAGTCAACCATTACACCAATTCCTTTTCTCTGCCTACGCAGAGGTGTTTTCATTAGCAAAATGATTACAATATCGTCAAATGCTCTTTTCTCTGCCTACGCAGAGATGTTTCCACTAGAAGGTACAACCAAGCATTTATACTTCGCTTGTCTCTGCCTACGCAGAGGTGTTTCCGTGATAGTGATAGAAATTATATCGAGTTGTTACTTTTCTCTGCCTACGCAGAGGTGTTTCCCAGACATCAAGCAGCTTTTTCTCCAGCCGATCCTTTTCTCTGCCTACGCAGAGATGTTTCCATCGACACAATCCGAGCAGAGCGACGTCTGGGCTTTTCTCTGCCTACACAGAGGTGTTTCCTAAAAACCGATTTTCGTTAACCCGTAGACCGACTTTTCTCTGCCTACGCAGAGGTGTTTCGTGGTCTCCGGATGTCAACGGACGGGAGGAGTTATCAGGTGCCATAAAAGATTTCAGTGAGGGGATAGCAGCTGAAAGCTTCCTGGATTTCTTGAATGTACCTTCCTTCCTCTTGTTTCGAATGAACTTAAAGAGGGGTTGGATTCCGATTTGCAATACCATCGAAGTTCGCGTCGTTAAAACAAATCTTCTATTCCTCTCAGAAAAACGACAGTCTTTTAAAACCAGGTCTTTCTTCAGTTCATTAAAGTTATTGATCACCGGGTTTGACATACTGTTCTATCGGAGCTGGTAGAAAATGGTCGGACGGGTTTCTAGAGCTTTATGCAGAGAACCGTTGAGACGCGAAATTTCTACGGTGCCGGTTCAAGCGTCTCAATAATGAGGTTCTCAAGCTCCGATAGCCGCAGCTCCGAATCCGGGGTCTGTTCCGAAGCCTGGAGAGCGTTCCGCACCGAGTGCGTCGAACTCTTGATCACGAGAAGCCCCCAGCCGGGGAGCGAGTCCCGCACAAAGTCCCGATAGGCGTCCTCAAACCCGGTCGGCACCGCGAGCCACCGGTAGTCGTACGGCGTCGCCTTTTCGGGTTCCTTCGCGAGGTAAAGCCCGTCCGGGCGCTTCGGCTCAACGGAGATCCCGTGGAGCCTCAGGGCTCCGGTCTTTGTGCTCCGGTTCTCGATAATCACGCAGTCCACTGATCCGGCGGTTTCGGTCGACACCGGCTCGGTACTCGAAATCACGCGGAACCGCGACCGCTTCGGGCGGCTCGCTCCGACAAGAAACCCGCCCGAGTCCGCGGAGAGCGTGAGCACCGCCTCAAGCTTGAAACTGTTCTTCCGATAGAACGCGGGCGGAATCCCCTTCTTCTTTTCCTCGGGGCGCTTTTTCTCGCGCACCGCTTCGCTCTTCGCCTCTTTCACGGCTTTCCAGGCGTCGTTCAGATCGGCGCGCCGGATTTTCCCGTCGAGGATATCCGTCATCAGGCTGTCCGCGAACACCCAGTTCCCGTCGCCTGCAAGGCGGTAGGCGAGCGCGATCGTGTTCGGACTCGCCTCCACGGTCTCAATACTCGGGTGGCTGCGGCCGACCTGCGCCTCGCGCTTCAGATATTCCTCATAGTGACGCCCGGCCCCGAACCGCTTCCAGAGCTCACTCGCGTGCATGCCGCTTTTTTTCGCGGCTTCCGCGAGCCACAGCGTGTAGTTCTGAAACCCGCCGTTCCGCCAGAGTTCTCCCTCGCGGATCCGTTTCAGGATCTTATAGGTGACACCCCAGTGATCGCGCGAACGCTTCAGCTCTTCTTCGAGCTTCAGGAGATTCGCGGCGTTTTCAGGTGACACCGCGTCCGGGGTCTCTTTTTCAGTCATTTCCAACTTTCTCCTTTGGCGGCAGAGCATGGCTAATTGATCATTTTATAGGAGAAAGCGCCCCGCAAACCGCCGCTTCCGACGAACCGCAGGCGTAAAAAAACCGCCCGGAGAAGCGTGACTTCTTCGGGCGGCTGAGTACCGTTTATAAAAACGGAACCGGATCAGTAGACTTCGCTTGTGAGATTCTCGGGGGCTCCCTTCCACGCCGCCTTAAAGGCCTTCGTGAGACCCGGGCGTCCGCAGACCGCGAGCGTCGCGGGGTGTTCAGCGAGAACGGTTTCGGGTTCCAGGTGATCGTGATTCTCGCCCGTCTCGTGGACCCGGAGATCAATCCCGAGCTCGCGGCAAAGCGTCTCAACGCGTTCAAAGCCGCCTTCAGAGCGGTTCTTCACGGACCACCAGAGCGTGATCGAGGGGACGGGTTTCCCGGCCGCCTTATCCCGCTTCAGCTCTTCCATCCAGCCAAGGAACGGGGCGATACCAGCGCCGCCCGCGACCCACGCGGCGGTCTTCCCCGGAATGAACTTCGGGAAGAAAGCGCCCCACGGGCCTTCGACATAAATCGTGTCGCCAGCCTTCATCGACGCGAGATTCTTCGTCCACTCACCCGCTTCCTTGATCCAGAAAGTGAGGAGGCCGGTCTTCTTATCTGCGCCAGCGACCGCGAACGGGTGAGAGTCTTCTTTATCACCCGGGCGGGAGAGGTAAACAAAGCGCCCCGGTCCGATCGTATCCGCGAGTTCCGTCTTCACCTCAAGCTGCAGAACGCCGCCATCCGCCTTGATGGAGTCGAGCGCGCCGTCGTAGCGCATCGCGGAGCCCTTCCGGCCGCGGATGATATTGACCGAGGCCCTGATACCGAGGATCGCGGCGATCGTCGTGACCCAGCCAAGCGGCATCATGAGTTCGGTTTCCTTAAGCGTCCGGAGTGCGTGGAACGCGAGGAAGATATACATCCAGGCCCACATCAGATGCGCCTTTTCCCACTTCGGCCACGAAATCTTTTTCTTCGCGTGCTTGATGTCCCGCCAGATGACAGAAAGCATGTAAAGCGACACGAGAATGCCCGTGAGACCCGCGATCGGGTGCGAATACACCCAGACCCCGCTCCAGAACCCGTGGATCGCGTGCTCTTCCATCATCGGCACTTCAACGACCGGGTAGAACGCGGTAATGATGTCGCGGACAAACGGGGCGAGGAAGTGAATGAACGCGAACCCGACCATCCACCAGCCAAGCGTCTTATGCGCCTGCATCAGTTTCCCGAGCGGTTCTCCTGACACACGCTCGATCCAGGACGGACGCGCCGCGATCACGATCGCTTCCGTCATCAGGATCCATGTCACGACGCCTGATATCACCCAGACCTGGTGCAGAACGTCGCGGCTCGTCAGCATGAAGGGGAAAAAGTAAATCCCGATCAGGTAGGCGATTGCCGTGAGAATAAAAACAAAGAGATTGATGCGCAGCATGTTGTTATTCGTCTCCGGGGAAAAGAGACCTGAAATCAACGCTTCAGGTCTTTTTGAGAGCCCTAAGGCATTTTAAGTAGCTTTAAAATGCATTCAAAATACATCTTTTACCTGAACGCTATCTTAAATCAATCTTAATAGGAGGGTTTTATCGCACTCTTAACGCAAAGCCCCGCCGGGGGCGTATCCGAGGCGAGGCTTTGACTATAACGGCTGAACCCTAAGTGAAGCTTAACTGTAGGTCTCGATCAGCCACTTGATGAATTTCGGATCATCAAACGGGACGGTGCCGGCATCCGTCCGATTGAGCCCCGCGATCGCTTTCATGTCATCTTCTGAGAGCGTGAAGTCGAAAAGCTGGAAATTCTCTTCCATCCGGGCGCGGTGCGTCGACTTCGGGATCACGGCAATCCCTCGCTGCAGGAGCCACCGGAGCGCGACCTGGGCGACCGTCTTCCCGTGGGCTTCCGCGATTGAGGCGAGTGTCGGGTTCGTGAAGAAACCGTCCGCGGACTGTGCGAGCGGGCTCCACGCGGTGATCGGGATCGAGACCGAGTCGCAGAACGTCTGAAGCGCGTTCTGCTGCGTGAAGACGTTCGCCTGCACCTGCAGCATCGCGGGTTTCACGGTGTTCGAGAGCATGAGGTCGGTGATCCGCGCCGGGTCAAAGTTCGAGAGCCCGATCGCGCGGACTTTGCCGGCCTTCAAGGCGGCCTCCATCGCGCGCCACGTGCCGTAGTAGTCGCCGTAGTGCTGGTGAATGAGAAGGAGGTCAATGTAGTCGGTCCCGAGTTTCCTGAGGCTCTCATCAATCGACGCCGCTGCCTTCTTGTCACCGGCGTTCGAGATCCAGACTTTCGTCGTGAGGAAGATCTCATCCCTCGGAATCCCGGACTTCGCGACCGCGGCCCCTACGCCCTCTTCGTTGTAGTAGGCCTGCGCCGTATCGATCGCGCGGTAACCGACAGCCAGGGCGTCCGAGACACACCGCTCCGTCTCCTTCGCGTCAATCTGAAATACGCCATACCCCACCATCGGCATCTTCACGCCGCCTTCCAGTGTCAGATAGTCCATATCCGTAACTCCTCCAAACCGTTAATCGTGAATCTTCATCGTGCCGATGTAGCGGACGTTCTCAAGCGCCCGATCGTCGTAGAAGCTGCTGCGGCCGGTATCGAGTTCCGCGATCGCCTTCATGTCGGAGGCGTCGAGCTCGAAATCAAAGATCGAGATGTTCTCGATCATCCGGCTCTTATGAACGGACTTCGGAATGACGATGACGTTTCTCTGGTGCAGCCACCGGAGCACAACCTGACCCACCGTACGGTCATGCTTCTCCGCGATTTTCACGAGAACCGGGTTCGTGAAGAGCCCGTCATGCCCCTCCGCGAACGGAGCCCACGCCTCGTGCGCGATGCCTTCTTTCGCGAGAAACGCCCCGGTTTCCTTCATCTGGCACCAGGGGTTCGTTTCCACCTGGTTCACGGCGGGCTTCACTTCGTTATGAAGGAAGAGGTCGAGAAGCCGGTCATCCGGGAAACTCGTGACCCCGATCGCGCGGATGCGGCCTTCTTTATAAAGCCGCTCCATCGCGCGCCACGCGCCGTACACATCGCCGTAGGGCTTATGGATCAGCCAGAGGTCCAATTGATCGAGCCCGAGCTTCTTCATCGAGGTGTCGAACGCGCGGAGCGTGTTGTCGTACCCGTGGTCCTGCGTCCAAAGCTTCGTCGTCACGAAGAAGTCGCTTCTCGGAATTCCTGACGCGCGGATCGCGGCCCCGACCGCTTCCTCATTCTTATAGGCGGCCGCCGTATCAATCAGCCGGTAGCCGACTGAGATCGCGTCTTCCACCGCTTTCTGGCACACCGCAAGGTCCGGCACCTGGAATACGCCAAACCCCACCATCGGCATCTCAACGCCGTTATTTAACTTGATCGTCTTCATCTCTTGCTCCTCGGTTCAAGAACATTCAGGCACCGCCCCCTTTAACCTCCGATCCCTCCCGCGGTCTCCCCGCCGCACCACGAATAAAAGCGTCGGGGAGACCGGAGACGGAATAGGAAATGGCACAGGGGGCCAGTCTTTTTTCTGAGTGACTTCATCCTAGGGCAATGGGTGCCGCTTTGAGATAACATGAGATTAATGGAGTGTGAACTCTGAGTTCATACCAAAATTCTCAGAAAGTATTCAGTTTCAATCATGTTCCCTATCCTCAGCCCTGAAGTCGAAACGTTTCTCACGGTATCGCGCGCCGGGAGCTTCACGAAGGCCGCGGACGCGCTTTTTATCACGCCGACCGCGGTGATGAAGCGGATCGATAAGCTTGAGAAAGGGATCGGGGCGGAACTCTTCCGGCGCTTCAAAACCGGCGTGGAACTCACAGACGCCGGGGAACTCTTCTTCAGGTCGTGCGAAGCGATGGAAGCGGACTCCCTCAAGGCTCTGGAAAAAGTCCGGAACGCCGCGGACGCCGAAACGAAAACGATCCGGCTCGGGAACTCGATCCTCAATTCCTGTGAACCCTTCCTTCCCCTCTGGGACGCGGTCTCAGACCGCTTCCCCGGGTGGAAACTCCGGATTGTGCCGTTTGAGGATGATCGGAACGGAATCCTTCGGAAAATCCGGGAACTCGGGGAGAAGTTTGATTTCATCTATGGGCCGTGCGATTCGCTGATCTGGCTGAATCGCGTGAACCTGATCCCGGTGACGTCTGTCAGGCTTGAAGTCGCGGTGGCGCGTACGCACCGTCTCGCGAAGAAAACCCGCGTGACGTTTGAGGATCTCGCGGGGGAAACGATCCTCATGCCGCTCCACGGGGACTCGCCCCGGAATGACCGTCTGAGAAATGAATTTTTGAAGCGCGGGATCCGGGTGATCGGAAACTCCCCCTTTTACGATCTTGAAACCTTTAACCGGGTGACGGACGGAAAAACGGTCCTCATCACGCTCTCCTGCTGGAAATCAATCCACCCATTTCTCGTGACGATCCCGGGCGAATGGAGTGACGCGGTGCCGTACGGCCTGATCACCGAAATCCACCCCCGGCCCGCCCTTCTCCCCGTGATCGACGCGATCCGGACAGAAGCCGTGAGGCAGCGGGTACGTTTTTAACACTTTGTTTTTCATTAACGTTTCTTAACGAACGAGGGCACCAAATCGGTGCCCTTTTTTTCTACTGAAACCGTTCCGAAAACCTCCACACATACCGCTGTTTTTTAATATTTATTTTAAATCTAGGTAAATTTACCTAGGGTAAATACTGTACCGAAACACGGGATCAGAGCAGAGAATTATCCCCGATATGACTAGTTCTTATGGATTAGTAGGAACGTTATTGCCTACGATATTCAGGATTTGTCATGGATTGCTGCAAGAACTTTAAAACTCACGTTTAAGGAACTTTCACCATGAATCGCGTTTTCAAGAGCAAGTGGAGCGTGGCTCACCAGGAGTACGTCGTTACGGACGAAAATCACAGAAGCCGGGGCAAGGCCGCCAAAAGCGCTGTCGCCCTGGCGGTCACGGCCCTGATGCTTGGCGCGGGCGCGGCGTCCGCGGCGTACGTGGATCCGGGCTTTGTCGCGAAGAACAGCTCGCAGTTCGCGGAAGCGGTCACATCCTGGGAAACCCCGGAGTATCAGAAGGACTGGGGTCTCACGGCGCTGAACGCCTCAACCGCCTACGCGCTTGGCTACACGGGGAAGGGCATCGCGGTCGGGATCATGGATTCCGGCGCTCTCATGCAGATCCATCCTGATCTCACGGGTGACCGTTTCCACGCGGTGAAAGTTCCGGGACAGAGTTACGGGTCCTCGGGCGACCGTTACCCGCAGCACACCGACGGGAACCTCGGCCACTATGAACCCGGTGCCGCGGTGCCTGAGAGCGGCGAGTGGCAGAAAGGCGTGAATGACACGCATGGCACGCACGTGACGGGCACAGTGGGCGGCAACCGGGACGGAAGCGAGTTCCACGGTGTCGCCTGGGGCGCTGATGTTTACGTGGGGAACACGGGCGGGACGGATGACACGAATTACGGCCCCTTCGAAGATCCGCAGTATTTCTATCAGGGCTGGAGCGCGATCGCGAAAGCGGTGTCGGACGCGAATCGCTTCTCGGACGGTACGACGCGCGGCGGGTTTATCAATAACTCGTTTGGCACCAACATGCGCGTGAAGGATAACGGCTCAAAGGGACCGGATGGCGGGAACACCGGTGTCCACTTCAAGACGAACACCGCGTCAGAAACGGAGTACGAGTATTTCCTCTTCCAGCAGGACGCGAAGAATCGCGTGAATACCGACTCCCACTGGAACGGGCGGTCGTTTGTTGACGCGGCGTACGAAGCCGTGAAGGATGAGAAGGTCGTGCAGGTGTTCACGACGGGTAACCGCGACTTCGCGAATCCGTTCTACCGCCCGCTCTACCCCTACTTCAACCCGGAAGCGGAACAGAACTGGGTCGCGGTCGCCGCGATGAAGCAGGCGGATGACGGGAGCTACACGCTTTACAGCACCCTGAACGAAGCAGGCGAAGCCAAGTGGTGGACGGTTGCCGCGCCGGGCCGCGCGATTTACAGCTCGATCACCGATGACGACGGGAACCCCTCCTACGCCCTCTTCTCCGGTACCTCGATGGCCGCGCCGCACGTCACCGGCGCTCTGACCGTTCTCATGCAGCGATACGATCAGATGGACGCACTCCAGGTGCGGGACGTGATGCTCACCACGGCAACGCATAAGAACGGCGACACGGATTTCGACGGCTGGACGGCGGCGGATGGCGAAGTCGATGCCCGCTACGGCTGGGGCATGCCGGATCTTAAAAAAGGCATGTACGGTATCGGTCAGTTCCTCGGGAAGTTTGACTACAACATGAGAGCCGGGAGCCTCGACGTGTGGTCTAACGACATCAGTCAGACGGCGCTTGATCAGCGGAAGCGAGAGGATCTCGCCTGGAAAACCGCGGCTGAGAAATGGATGAAGAATCCGACGATGACGCTCGGGGACGAGTACACGGCGGAAGAGAAGACGATGCTTGGCGACGTGATGACGGATACCACGGACGACATCATCGGGATCGATAACCAGACGATTCCGGAAGCGGACGCGATCGCGTGGCGCAAAGCCTATTACCAGAAGCGGATTGACGCGATCAACGCCCGGGCGTACGACGGGTCACTCGTGAAGCGGGGCGAAGGCACCCTCGTGATGACGGGGAACAACACGTACCGCGGCGGCACGACGGTTGAGGGCGGAAAGCTCCTCGGTTTCGCGGAGTCGTTCGGGACGTCCGCTGCCCCGAGTGCCGTGAAGACGAGTGTCCTTGTGACCCGCCTCGCCGCGGTTCCCGCAGCGGCGGATGACACGGCGGCGTCGAGTAATAACGGCAAGGTCGTTGTGAACGGCGGCACGTTCGGGCTCCTTGAGAAGTACAACGACCAGTTCACGATGAAGGGCGAACTTACTCATAACGACGCGGCGGATCACTCGGTGGATGTCACCGTGAACCCGGGCGGCACGTTCCAGATCGCGGCGGGACAGAGTGTTTCGATGGGTACCCTCGAATTCAAGGACGGCGCGGGGTACACCGTGGGGTCAACGGACACCGATGTGCTGAAGGAAGCCTACGCGGGGAACGCCCAGACCGGCACCGTGACCACCACGGGGCTCACCGGCGCGGATCTCGCGGTCGCGAACCCGGACTACGCGTTCTTTAAGACCGAATTGAAGGCGGATGGGAACACCCTCACGGGGACGCTGTCGCGCGACGTCACAAAGAGTTTCGCCTCTTACGCCGATACCGCGAATGGCCGCTCGATCGCGGGGGCGCTTGAAGGCGCGGCCTCAGGTCCCCTTTTCGACTCCCTGATCGGCGCGTCGAAAACCGATGTGCAGAACACCTACCGGTCGCTTGGTGATGACTTCTTCCTTAACACCCGGAACGCCGGCATCATTAACGGGATGACACTCTCCCGCGCGGTGAAGGATCAGGCGGCCGGGATCGGTGAAGGACGCAAGGCGGAAATGGCGGACGGCACGGCACGCCTCTGGGCGACCGGAATCGGGAGCACGACGAGCCTCGACTACGGGCTTTCCGACATGGATAGCGACTTCTATGCCGGCCTCATCGGAGCGGAAGTCGATGTGACCACGGGCACGAAACTCGGTCTCTTCTTCGGCGCTGGCACAACGAACGACAAGGCGGGAAGTAGCAAGTGGAAGAGTGACGATATCCACGTCGGCGCTTACGGTGTGACGAATTTCGGGAACACCGCGGCGGCCACCTATGGCGTCATCCACACGCATCAGTCCGCGGACGCTCACCGGACGCTGCAGGTCGGATCGAGCCTCGGGATGAACGCGTTCTCGGGCGACACCAATATCACGCAGGTGTTCGCGGAAGGCGCGTATAAGGGCTTTAACACCGAGAAGTACAGCGTTGAACCGTACGCCGGCCTCAGCTGGATCCATGCGTCGGGTGACAGCTTCAGCGAGAAGGTGAGCGGGATGACCCTCTCCACCACGACCGAGGATCAGAATCTCGAAGTCACGACACTCGGTGTCCGGGGGTCGATCGCGCTTCCGCTCGCGGCCGCGAAGGTGTCTCTCAAGGGAGATGTCGCCTGGCACCACTTCTTCGGGGATAACCGGGCGAAGGCCGTGATGAATCTCGCGGGATCCGGTGTCGCGCACCTCAAGGGCGGGAAGCTCAGCAATATGGCTTCTCTCGGCCTGGGTCTTGAAGCGAAACTCGGGAAGATGACGACGTTAGGGATTTCCTATACGGGAGCCTATGACGGCGACGCCACATCGAACGGCGTTTTCGCGAATCTCCGCGTCAACTTCTGATAGCGGCGGATTAGGCTGAAATCTGGGACGGCTTCGTTCGGGACAAAACCCCGGACAGAGCCGTCTTTTATTAATAGAGGGGGGAGGCGTCGGGCCGCGGAAAAGAAAACCGACGCCGCAGACGCTTTGTTCTCAAGCCTCCGCTCCGCCCTCTTCTCTTCATTCCTGCGATCCGGATTGAAGCTAGTGAAGTGAGACCGGGGAGCCGTCTTTCTCTCCCGCAAAGCCAGAAAAAGAAGTGCCCCCGGAACCGGAGTCCCCAGCCCTCTGCACACCCCGTACTGAAAACCTTCACTCAAAGCCTTCTTTCATAATCTCTATTTGAAATATAGGTAAATTTACCTATGGTTATTACCGTATCGATTTTGCGGATCCGAGCAGAGAATAGTCTCCGATATGGCTAGTCCGAAAGAACGAGAGGCGAAGGATACTGACCCCGCGATACCGAACCAGCCATGGATGAAGTCAGAACTTAAAAAACACACGTTTAAGGATCTTCTCATCATGATGCATGGATTCAGGCTCGCGGCGGCAGCGGCCGCGGTTTCTCTCCTTCTCTCAGGCACCGCGTACGCGTGCACGACGCTCCTCGTGGGGTCGGGGGCGACATCTGACGGCTCCCTCATCATTGGCCGCAACGCGGATTCGAACGCCCTCAAGGCGCAGCACATGGTGGTGCACCCTGCGAAGACAAACCAGAAGGGGATGTATCGCACTGCCGACCACCATGGCGCGAATAACTTCGAGTATCCGCTTCCGAAAAACTCTCTCCGCTACACCACGGTCCCGAACTGGAAGACAGGCGTCCATGGAGCAACGGGGTTCAATTCCGCCGGGGTCGGGGTCTCGGGCACTGAATCCATCTTCGCGCGGGATGACGCGCTGAAGCTTGATCCGTACGTTGAAAAGACCGGGATCACAGAGGACGACATCATGGAGGTGATCCTCCCGCGGGCGCGCTCGGCGCGCGAAGGCGCTCAGATCCTCGGCCACGTCGTTGAGACGAAGGGCGCAGGCGAAGGCTTTGGTGTCGCGTTCGTCGACGCGAAGGAACTCTGGTACCTCGAAACCGGCACGGGCCATCAGTGGATCGCGGTCCGGATCCCGAAGGACGAGTATTTCGCGTCCGGAAACCAGGGCCGGCTGCAGCAATACAAAGCGGGGGACCCGAACTTCATGGGGAGCCCAACGGTGGTCAGCTGGGCCGAGCAGCATGGGTTCTACAACCCGAAGGACGGCGCGTTTAATTTCGCGAAGGCCTATACGCGCGACGATGGCCGGGATCGCCTTTATAACGACCCCCGCATCTTCTCGATCATGAAGACCCTGACGCCGAGTCTTTCGATCCAGCCTGAGGCGGGCCGCGCGTTCCCGGTGTTCGCGAAACCCGCGGAAAAGGTGTCGGTCGACGAAGTGAAGAAGCTCCTCAGAAGCCACTTCGAGATCGCGGGGCTTGAGTCGCATGACCCGTATACGAAGGGTCTCCGGGGCGACGAACCCTACCGCCCGATTTCGGTCTTCCGCACGTACGAGTCTCACGTGATGCAGGTGCGCCCGAATCTTCCGCGCGCGATCGGAGAGGTGACCTACCTCGCGATGGGCATGGGGGACCTCGGGGTCTATGTGCCGTTCTATCAGGGTCTCAAAGCGTTCCCGAAAGAGTATTCAATCGGGACCGATAAGGCGGACAGCAATTCAGCGTATTGGAAGTTCCGCAAAGTGCAGACGCTCGCGATGACGGATTACCCGAAACTCGCCCCCGTGGTGCATGAACGCTACGCCGCCTGGGAAGCGGACACCGCGGAGAAGATGAAGGCCTTTGAAGCGCAGTACCTGAAGACCGTGAAGACGAATCCGAAGAAAGCGGATCAGATGCTGCAGGACTTTAACCTCAAGGTCATCCGGAGCGCGGAAGCGGCGACCGAAGCGCTGGAAAACGAGCTCTACACGATCCGGACCACCGATATCCAGAAGCAAATCTTCTTCTCGAATAACAAGAAGAAGGACTGAGAGTAGTTCAGAATTCCGGCTTTCTCCCTAAAAAACCAATCCGATCCATCGGCACACAGAGTATCTCCGGGGGAGGAAGCTGGATAGGCAGGACCCGTCACGGGGGCCTTCCGGAGGCAGATCGGTGTCTCAAAAGAAGGCGGAAGCGTCTTCCGTGGCGGCTATCAGCTGGACCTGAGTCACAGGTGAAGAAACAGGTGAAGGGAATATAAAGGCAATAAATAGGCGGAGCCCCCGGGTAAGGCGCTCCGCCCTTTTTTGGTTTTCATTCAGGACGTCCGGCGTGTTTCCGAACGCCTGAAGAAAGACACCGTCACGTGTCCGGCACTCAGAGGCTCGCGCGGAGAACGGCGAGGACCGCTTCCTTATCCATCGGGCATTCCGTTAAAAAACCTTTAATTGCTGGTTAAATTAATGGTCCTTGGGTGCGGATTTATTTTCAAACATCTCAACAACATTTCTTACCGTTTGGAGATTTTTGTAGCCATACCTTGTTGTGGGTTCGAGCATTGCACCTTCTGCCCATTCGTTCTATGCATTAATGTAAACATACTGTTCTGACTGCTTGTGGTTTTTCATCGTCCATTCAATATTTCCACTAAGCCATTTTTCAAATGAGTCGTCACCCATATTGAAAACAAAACCGCCAGAATAATTCTTCCGCGGCGTATTATCCCAGGAAGGAAAACAGCAGCGGAATATTTTATACGGTACGTCCGTTATGAATTTCCCCGAATCAATCCAGTTCTGTATATCCACTACATGCATTGTGGAATTGAGATTGAACCATTTGATGTTTTCGGACTCTGGAACAGATCCCATGACTCCGTGAGGAGGAAACTCAATCAAACCTTCCAAACCGTACTCCTCAGGATCGGAGAAGCTAACAGCATTTGTGCCTAAGAAATAAAAACCAGGGAACCCATGCTTTTTGGCATTGCTATCCAGAGAGGCGAGGAACTTTTTAAAAAGGTCCTTTTGAAATAGATGAGGCCGGTAGATTGCCAATATTGGCCGGTTATCTATTTTTTCGTATCTGGGGTCTGAAATATATGGCAGAATATCCTCAAAAAAGAGATCAAAATCTTTTTCTGTCAGATCCTGTTTAAGGATAATCTCAGCGTTTCCACCGTCCCAACGCTTTGACCAGTTTTCATTTGCCCACATAAGATGAAAACTAAACTTGAGATCTGATGCCAAAAACAAATCCAAGGGTTCATCAAGAACTTTTTTACCAGAAAACCAATAATAGTAAAAACAAAACCCATCAATCCCGTATTTTTTAGCCAGTTCTACCTGTCGGTTTATAGAGTCAATATTGGTTAAATTATAAAAACCAAGATCATACGGAATTTTTGGTTGGTAATGACCAAAAAACTGAGGAGAAGCTGCCGCAACATTCGTCCATTCCGTGAATCCTTTCCCATAATTTTCATCATTCTCAGGAATGGCATGAAACTGAGGTAAATAGTAGGCGAAAATTTTAGGTGCTTTTGATGACTTTTCGACGGTATCTGATGCTTCTTTTATAAAATAATTTTTATTGGTGTCCAGATCAAATCGCCATTCTGAGTATTGCTTAAGATCGGACTCCTCCTTGTGAGGAATGGATGACGCCTCGTCACGGAGATTGGCAGTCTGCGCCGCCAAAATCCTAGCTTGTTGCCGGGCCCGGATTTTTTCCCGTAAATTTCTTCTATATTTTGCGATAGGAATGAATTTTACAAGAGAAAATAATGTGTTATCGTTCATAAAAAATCTGTTGCAAACCGAAGGAACACAACTGTAAATGGATACTGAATAGCCGTACTTGGTTATTATATCAGGGACTTTTTTGGTTTTTTGTTATCTTCATCCCCTGTACCGGCGCCATTCATCATAGGACACTTTCTCTTACCTAAAATTTTTTTAGGGAGAGAGCTTTGACGATGAAAAACGAGGATCCTTTAAGAGCCATTCGTGCGACTAGTCGTATGACTAGTTCTGATTCGGGAACCTCGGAAATTGAGGTCAAAAAATTAGTTTCGGAAGGACTTTCAGATCTTTCTGGCGATGGTGCCGTGATGGCTGATGATGAGCCTCCGGTGATTGTCGACAGGGAAACCAGGAAACACTGGACTGCAGAATAAAATCTGGCGATCGAAAGCTAAGAAAGGGGTATTGGCATTGGGGACACAGCGAGGGAAAGAAGACTGTCTCCGCCACCCAGTACGCCCAGGCGCTGGATGACATCCAGCGCCTGCGCTCTGAACCTAATATCGGGCGGGCTACTGGGTAAGGCGCACCGCCCTTTTTTGGTCTTGATTCAGGACATCCGGGGTGACTCCGGACGCCTGAAGAAAGAATCCGTCTCTCGTCCGAAACTCAGAGACTCGCGCGGAGAACGGCGAGGACCGCTTCCTTATCCATCGGGACGAAGGCGTACTTGTAGTCCCCGACCCAGGCCGTGGTGACGTGTTCCGCCATCGCTTCAAAGTGCGAGTCGTCGATCCCGAAGTCCTTCAGTGTCTGCGTGATGCCGATCGAGCGGAAGAATGCCGCGGTCTTTTCGATCGCCTTCTTCGCGTTCACTTCAACACCATCCGCCGGATTGAGACCGAAGACATTCACGCCGTACTGCGCGAACTTCGGGGCGACGAGCGCGGGGTCCGTATCCAGGCACCACTGCATCCAGTGCGGGGTGATGATCGCAAGGCCGACACCGTGCGTAATGTCGTACCAGGCAGACACCTCATGCTCAATCCCGTGGCAGGGCCAGGGGGACGGGGAGCGGCCAAGCGACAGAAGTCCGCAGCAGCCAAACGAGCTTGCGGCGAAGATTTCGCCGCGCGCCTCGAAATTATTCGGCTCCTTGATCGCGATCGGACCGAAGTGCATCACGGTCTTCAGCATGGATTCGCAGAAGCCGTCTGAGAGCATCGACGCCTCACGCACGAAATACTGCTCAAACGTGTGCGACACGATATCCGCGACGCCCGCCGCGGTCTGGTTCGCGGGGACGGTGAACGTGTACTCCGGATCCATGATCGACGCGACCGGGAAGCAGCCGTTCACGGGGAGCTTCTCTTTCGTTTCCTCATTCGTGATCACGCCGCCGAAGTCGTACTCGGAGCCCGTCGCCGCGAGCGTGATGACATCAAACACCGGAAGGGGCTTTCCGACACGCTCCGGGTGCTTCACGAGATCCCAGGGGTCGCCGTCATAATTCGCGCCGAGCGCGATCGCCTTCGCGCAGTCGAGCACCGAGCCGCCGCCGATCGAGAGGATGAATTCGACGCCTTCTTTCTTACAGAGCGCCACGCCTTCCCGCACCGACTCAATCTTGGGGTTCGGGGCGATACCGCCGAGTTCCACGACGTCGCAGCCAGAGTCCGCGAGGATCTTCTTCGCTTCGTCGTAAAGCCCGATCCGCTTGACGGACCCGCCGCCGTAGGCGAGCAGCACCTTCTTCCCGTAACCCTTGATCAGGTTCCCGAGTTCCGCGATCCGGCCCTTGCCGAAAACGAGGTGAGTCGGAAGGTAAAGGTCATAAGACTGAATCATGTTCTTTTCCTCTCTCTTTTTAGAGACGCCGTTACAGATGACACCCCGGCGTCACGCATCAAAAAATGTCACCGCTCGATCCAAAACGGATAGACCGCGCGGCGGACAGCGGACACTCTATAGGCAATAGCAGAACGCTGTGAGGCTATGAAGTGGGATTTAGGTCTTACTTGCCTGATTTTCTCATCGATTCGCCGGAATCCTCAAAAAAAGAGAAAAACGGGCAATCAGTAAAGATTGCCCGTTTCTCTTCAGAAAGCGTTTTCCCGCCGCGCGGGTTCTTCAGTCTTCCTCCCCTCCTCCGCTTCTCAATGAGGCGGAGGAGAAGAGATGAAACCTCAACGCGGAGTGGAGCCCTGAAATCAGAGGCTCGCCTTCAGGATCTCAACGACCGCCGCGTGATCAAGCGGCGCGATTGCGGTGCTGAAGTCACCGAACCAGGCCTTCGCGACGTGATCCGCCATTTCGTCGAAATGAGTGTCATCGATCCCGAAGTCCTTAAGGGTCTGCGTGATGCCGATCGACCGGAAGAATTCCGCGGTCTTTTCGATCGCTTTCTTCGCGTTCGCTTCCACGCCGTCCGCGGGGTTGAGCCCGAGGACATTCACGCCATACTGCGCGAGGCGAGGCGCGACAACCGAGGGGTTCGCTTTCAGCGAATACGCCATCCAGTGCGGGGTGATGATCGCGAGACCAACGCCATGCGTAATGTCGTACCAGGCCGAAACCTCATGCTCAATCCCGTGGCAGGGCCAGGGGGACGGCGTGCGGCCAAGCCCAAGGAGCCCGCAGCAGCCAAAGGACGACGCGGCGAGCACTTCGCCCCGGGCCTCAAAGTTTGTGGGATCTTTGAGGGCAATCGGACCGAAATGCATCACGGTCTTCAGCATGGATTCGCAGAAGCCATCCGAAATCATTGAGCCTTCCGCCACGATGTACTGCTCAAAGGTGTGCGAAAGGATGTCCGAAATTCCGGCCGCGGTCTGGTTTGCGGGGACCGTGAACGTGTACTCGGGGTCGAGGATCGAGGCCACCGGGTAGCAGCCGCCGACAGAGAGTTTCTCCTTCGTTTCTTCGTTTGTGATCACACCGCCGCCGTCGTACTCAGAACCGGTTGCCGCAAGCGTAATCACGTCAAAGATCGGGAGGTGACGGCCGATACGGTCGTTATGGATCACGAGATCCCAGGGGTCGCCGTCGTAGAACGCGCCGCAGGAGATCGCTTTCGAGCAGTCGAGGGTGGAACCGCCGCCGATCGAAACGATGAACTCAATGCCTTCCTTCTTGCAGATCTCAACACCCGCGCGCACCGACTCGATCTTCGGGTTCGGGGCAATGCCGGAGAGCTCAAAGATTTCGCAGCCCGCGTCCGTGAGGATCTTCTTCACGGTGTCGTAGAGACCGATACGCTTGACGGAGCCGCCCCCGTAGGTCAGCAGCACCTTCTTCCCGTACCCTTTAATGAGGTTACCGAGTTCCGAAACACGGCCCTTCCCGAAAACGAGATGGGTCGGAAGATACAAATCGTAAGACTGAATCATGACTATTCCTCTCAAAAACCGGCCGCGTCCCGTCAGACCACAAACGGAAAAGAGCCGGCGGTAAAACAAAAACTGTTGGGCTCCGTCCCCTCTCTGAACCCAGCGTCACTGTAGAACGATTAAAAAAATAACGCGAGACGGAGCTTCTATTCATCTCCCGGAGGGGCGGACATGCTGATTCGAATCCATCCCCTCCCGGAAATCGATCTCTTAGAGCGACGCCTTCAGGATCTCAAGGATTCCCTCGCGGCCGAGCGGCGCGAAGGTGTACGGAGGACGACCCGCGAACCAGGTGGTCATCGCGTGATCCGCCATTTCGTCGAAATGCGTCTCATCGATCCCGAAGTCCTTAAGCGTCTGCGTGATCCCGATCGAACGGAAGAATTCCGCGGTTTTCTCAATCGCTTTTTCGGCATTCACGGCTGCGCCGTCCGCCGGATTGAGACCCAGGACATTCACGCCGTACTGAGCGAACTTCGGAGCGACGACCGCCGGGTTGTTTTTGAGGCAGTACCGCATCCAGGCGGGCGTAATGATCGCAAGACCAACGCCATGCGTGATGTCGTACCAGGCGGAGAGCTCGTGCTCAATCCCGTGGCAGGGCCAGGCACCGGCTTCGCGGCCGACGGCAAGCAGCCGGCAGCACCCAAACGAACTCGCCGCGAGCAATTCACCGCGGGCCTCAAAGTTCGTCGGATCCTTGATCGCGATCGGCGCGTACTTCATTACGGTGCGCAGCATCGATTCGCAGAAGCCGTCTGAGAGCATCGCGCCCTCGGACACAAAGTACTGCTCAAACGTGTGCGAGATGATGTCCGCGGACCCCGCAGCGGTCTGGCTCGCGGGGACGGTAAACGTGTACTCAGGGTCGAGGATCGACGCGACCGGGAAGCAGACCCCGACCGCGCGCTTTTCATTTGTGGCGTCGTTTGTGATCACGCCGCCGCCATCGTAGTCTGACCCCGTCGCCGCGAGCGTCAGCACGTCAAACACCGGGAGGTGCCCCTTCACGCGGTCCCGGTGAATCACGAGATCCCAGGGATCACCGTCATACTTCGCGCCAAGCGCGATCGCCTTGGAGCAGTCAAGGGTCGAGCCGCCGCCGATCGCGAGGATGAAGTCGATCCCCTCTTTCTTGCAGATCTCGACCCCGGCCCGCACGGACTCAATCTTCGGATTCGGCTCAATCCCGGAGAGCTCAAACACCGTGCAGCCTTCAGCCGCGAGCAGCGCCTTCACCTTGTCATAGAGACCGATTCGCTTAACCGAGCCGCCACCGTACGTGAGAAGCACTTTCTTTCCGTACCCGGCAATCAGCTTCGGAAGCTCGGCGATGCGGCCCCGTCCAAACACGAGGTGAACCGGCATATAGAGGTCATACGACTGAATCATGAGACTGTCTCCAATAGAGGTCTGAAGGGAAGTGAGAAAACGGCTGGCGCTCCTGAAGCCCGCCAATCCGATTCCTTCTCCCCTCTTCAGACCGGGAATTCGCCCGAAGGAACACGGGAACCCAGAAGGACATCGATTCCCTCTAGGGGCAAAGCGTGGAACCCCGTGTTCCCGCACGACTGAGATTTTACGAAGGATAGAAAGAGAAAGTTTCTTATTTCTCTATTCTTCTTGCCTCTTTGGATCACGGGGGAGGAGAGCCGGGCGAGAAAAACCGAGGTCCGGCCCCCGGGAACCGGAGAGTAAAAAAATGCCCTGGGAGCACCGAAGGCGCACTCAGGGCTGAGAATGCGGCGTCTGAATCGAGTTCAGAAAGATGAGCCGCAATGAACGGAATGATGAGAATTCTTTTTGTTGTCTAGAGGCTTGAAGTCAGAATCTCAATAATCCCGGCGCGGTCAATCGGGGCGAAGGACTTCGAATAGTCCCCAAACCACGCGGTGAGGACGTGATCCGCCATCTCACCGAAATGCGTGTCATCGATCCCGAAATCACGAAGCGTCTGCGTGATGCCGAGTGACCGGAAGAAGTCCGCGGTCTGCTCGATCGCCTTTTCGGCGTTCACGTCCACGCCATCCGCGGGGTTGAGACCCAAAACGTTGACACCGTACTGCGCGAATTTCGGGGCGACTGCGGCGTGGTTGTGTTCGAGGCAGTAGCGCATCCAGTGCGGCGTGATGATCGCGAGACCAACGCCGTGGGTGATGTCGTACCAGGCGGAGAGCTCATGCTCGATCCCATGGCAGGGCCAGGCGGACTTCGTGCGGCCGAGCGCGAGAAGCCCGCAGCACCCGAACGACGACGCCGCGAAGATTTCGCCCCGAGCCTCAAAGTTATCCGGCTCCCGGAGCGCGATGGGGCCGTAGTGCATCACGGTTTTCAGCATCGATTCGCAGATGCCGTCAGAGAGCATCGACCCCTCCGCCACAAAATACTGCTCAAAGGTGTGGGAAATGATGTCCGACACCCCGGCCGCGGTCTGCTTCGCGGGGACGGTCATGGTGTATGTGGGGTCGAGGATGGAGGCCACGGGGAAGCAGCCGCCGACCGAGAGCTTCTCCTTCGTTTCGTCGTTCGTGATCACGCCCGCGCCGTCGTACTCAGAGCCCGTCGCCGCCATCGTCATCACGTCAAACACCGGGAGCTTCTTCCCGATCCGGTCGCGGTGAATCACGAGATCCCAGGGGTCGCCATCGTACCCCGCGCCGCAGGCGATTGCTTTGGAGCAGTCGAGGACCGAGCCGCCTCCGATCGCGACGATAAAGTCGATCCCGTTTTCCTTTACGATCCGGACACCCTCGCGCACCGACTCAATCTTCGGGTTTGGGGCGATCCCGGAGAGTTCAAAGACAGTGCAGCCTTCCTGATGCAGGATCTCCCGCACGGTGTCATAGAGCCCGATCCGTTTCACGGAGCCGCCGCCGTAGGTGAGCAGTACCTTGCTCCCGTACCCCTTGATGAGACGCGCGAGTTCCGTCACACGGCCCTTCCCGAAAATAAGATGCGTGGGAAGATAAAGATCATAAGACTGAATCATTTTTCATTTCCTCTCAAAGAAGAGAGTGAGGCGGGATGATGAATCTCCATCCGATCACTCCATTCCTATTTGGTTTTCATTCTGCGCAGGAGAGCGGGTTCTCACGGTGATCCGGTGACTCACCGCTCTCCGTCCTGATGAAGGAAATTCTAGGAAGGGAAAGAAAACGCACCGTCCTAAACTGATCGGATTTCTGCGAAATCCAATCAAACGGGTGACGAATCCATAAAAAATGAGGAAACCGGCCGGCTGATCCGAAAGACAAAGAAAACCCCGCGTACCAGGTGAGGCGCCGCGGGGGATGGTATGAAGGGAGGAAAGCGGGATCCGGCTGAACCGGATCCCAGGATTCTGTTTCTCAGAGGCTCATCCGGAGCACCGTGAGGATGGCGTCCCGGTCCATAGGGACGAAGGCTTTCCCGAGGTCACCCCAGCGGGCCTGGATGTGGTCCGCCATTTCGCCGAAGTGGGTGTCATCGATCCCGAACGCCGCAAGCGTATTCGGGATACCGATCGAGTCAAAGAACTTCCGGGTGTTCGCAATCGCGTCCTTCGCGTTCTCCATCGGGTCGTGGCGGGGATTGAGCTTCCAGACGTTCACCCCGTACTGCGCGAAGCGGGTCACCGTTGTGGGATCGGTCTCAAGGCACCAGCGCATCCAGTTGGGGGTGAGGATCGCGAGCCCGACGCCATGCGTGATGTCGTACCAGGCGGAGAGCTCATGCTCCATCCCGTGGCAGGGCCAGGGGGACGGGGTACGGCCGAGCGACAGAAGCCCGCAGCAGCCGAACGAGCTCGCGGCCAGAATCTCGGCCCGGGCTTCATAATTTGTGGGGTCTTTGACCGCGATCGGGCCGAAGTGCGTCACCGTGCGGAGCATCGATTCGCAGAAGCCGTCAGAGAGCATATTGCCGTCCCGCACGATGTACTGCTCGAACGTGTGCGACATGATGTCCGCGATCCCGGCCGCCGTCTGGTTCGCGGGCACCGTCATCGTGTACTCGGGGTCGAGGATCGAGGTCACGGGGAAGTTCCCCCAGATCGTGAGCTTCTCTTTTGTCTCTTCGTTTGAGATCACGCCGGCGCGGTCATACTCAGACCCGGTCGCCGCGAGCGTAATGACGTCAAAAAGCGGGAGATAGGCTTTGATTTTCGAGGCGTCAAGCACCAGGTCCCACGGATCCCCCGGGTACATCGCGCCGCAGCAGATCGCTTTTGAGGCATCCAAAACAGAACCGCCCCCGACCGCCACGACGAAATCGATCCCTTCGTCCTTACAGAGGCTAACGCCTTCACGGACCGAGGTGATCTTCGGGTTTGGCTCAATCCCCCCGAATTCCGAAACCGAGCAGCCCGCGCTTTCGAGCAGCTCCTTCACCCGGGTGAAGAGCCCTGAGCGCTTCACGGAGCCGCCGCCGTACGTAATCAGCGCCTTCTTTCCGGCTCCCGCCACCGCGTCCTTCAGTTCCGAAATCCGGCCCTTTCCGAAGATCAGGTGGGTCGGCATGTAGAGATCGTAAGACTGGATCATATTTCGCCTCTTCCGCTGTAGTTGCTGAATTTTGAATCACGGGAATTACTCTAACACATTGATATACCGTAAACCCGTGAGTCAGGATAAAAACCTCCGTTGATTGCTCCTTCGTCATGTTAAACGCTTTATCAGAAGAGCGGGGCTATAGGATCCGGAGAGGAGGCGGAACACGTGAATGAGGCATAAAAAACCGAGGCCGCTTCCCCGGGAACGAAGTTAAAAGTATGCCACAGATCATTTGTTTTAAAAAGAGAATTTTCACTGAGGCAGAAAATTTTTGGGACAGGCAAAATAGATCCCGTAACAGGAAGACTGCAAGGCAAAGTTCACAGCAACATGCCAGCCTTCCATCCCAAAAGCCCCGGTGAAGAAACGGCCATGTCGGTACGTTGTAAGAACACCGGGGCTTTTTCATGTCTCCCGTTTTTAGGGAAAGTATCCGCTTTTGATAATTTATTGTGTTGCATAAATAAAATCTGGCTCATTTTTCCCTAAAAATATCCTGGACGTTATTGTTTTCCTCAAAATCTGGTAGCAGAATGAATACTCTGTGTCACACAGATGCCGGAAAAAGTCACCCTTTTCATGATTAAAAATCTGATGCGGGATCACATTAGAAAGCTGATTTCCTAATGAAATGACATCGGCATTCTTCCAGAACCGCGATTAACGGTTTTCGTAATTTGTTAACGGAGCTGAGTAACTTAGGGATGGCCGCGTCAAGTTCAATTCAGGAATCTAGCTCCTTCGATTACCGATCGTTCTGGATGCTTGCCGTTGCGGTTATCACCCCGATTAATTCGATCGCTGCCCGAAGTCTCCTGATTACCCTGACACCAATTCAGCTGATTGTTATCCGATCATCATCAATCGCCGCCTGCATTCTGCTCTGGGCGATTTTCAGGCGCCGGCCCCTTGCGACACCCTGCGCAGGTCATCAGATTCTGAGAGCCTTTTTTGGGGTTCTAGCTATGTGCTGCTGGTTTTGGTCACTCAATCGGCAGCCTTTGGCCAACGCTACCGCGCTTTTCTATACTTCACCGATTTTTCTGGCCCTTGGAGCCTTCTGGGGATCCTTAAAAAGAAGACAGGACTTACCGTGGGGATCGCTGGGCAGCATTCTTCTGGGGTTCATCGGGATCGTTTTGATCCTCAGCCCCTGCATCCACAACTTTAACCAACAGAATCTCCTTCCGATGCTGGTTTCACTCTTTGGAGGTTTCTGTGCTTCGCAAGCAATTCTCCAAATCCGCCATATGAGAAAGTGGAAGGAGCCCGCTTGGCGTACGGCCATGTATTTTTCGACAATCAGCGCGTTCGGCGCCGCGTTCCTGATTGACTTTGATGATCTCTTTTCTGTTCTTCGGGCAAATGACGCCAGTTTGCCTTATGCGTTGCTGATTCTGATCTTGGTGTGTCTTGCTCTGATGAAGCAGCTGTTTTTCACAATGGCTTTTATGGCGAAGCATATGCTTCTGTCTGCCGTCTTCGAGTATTTCACCATCGCGATTTCTGCTTTATTCGGTCTTTTGTTTTACGAAGAGCATCTGTCTCTATCCGAAATTGCCGGCATCTTCGCCATCATGCTCGCCGGCATCGGCGCCTCTTATCGAGCCAAAACAGACAGCACAAATTAAAGCAAAGGTTTGCTCAAATCCATAGATGAGGCGTGAGAGATGATCTTTGATCTAACCCATTGATGCAGAGGATCATTCTCCAGCCTTTCATGCCAAAAGAGCTTCGGAACAAACTCCCCCTTCTTTTCACCAGGGAGAGGAATCACGCCTAGACGCCCACCTGAATTTGCCTCCAGATAACGCCCCGACGGCTCAGGGATCCAACCCACCGCGTTTGAACCTTCGATATAAAACGAATTCGTGTGAAAGAAGGGACTTTCTATCGTTCTCATACCCCTCTCAGCAAGCTGAAGCCAGGATCGGTAATAGCCGATTTTGCTTGAGGACGGAATAAATTGCGTATAAGGAAGAAGCCAATTCAGCTGGAAACGATTTGACTCTTTCCACCGCCTGTATATCGGGTGTGTGCTGCTCAAAAGAAGCACATATTTCAGTGTTGTCAGAGGGTGGATACGGATTCCCTGAACTGTTGGCGGAATCGGATTCAATCCGAAATCGGCAAATCCGTTTTTAAGAAACTCAACCGCCTTCCCTTCCTTCGGATAGAAGTTAATGCTGAGATGGAGCCCCGGAGCTTCAGCGAATAATTCGGAAAGGATCGGAAGAATAAAAGTGAAGTACCCAACCCCATAACAGAGAATTCTCATCTGTCGTTTGACCTTTCCTGGGTCAAACGACTCTTCCTCATTCAAAGCATCCAGTCCATCAAGCACCAGGATAATTCGAGGCAGCAGATCACCCATCCTGCGGTTAGGAATCAATCCTCTGCCTGACCTCTGGAACAGTTCGTCCTTGAAGAAGTCCTTCATCACAGCAAGCTGATGGCTGGCTGCCGATATCGACAGCTTCTGTTCTTCAGCAGCAGCAGAAAGAGTACCAAGTCTGCATATAGACCTAAGAAGACGTAGACCGCTGATATTTTCCAGCTTTTTGATATCGCTTGATTCCATTTGAATTTTTTACGAAAAATAGTTCTGCCGAACTAATACTTTAGAATCACAAGAACTCTGATTTGCAGAAAACAAGAATACACCCTTTGAAATTCTCTATGTTTTTTCAAATCATGAACGACTACATTTTTCTTATCAGGGACAAATAGTCCTTTTATCAATGAATGGAGAGAATATGCAGCGTCGTTCACTTTTCAAAGTTTCTTTAACCGCCGCTCTCGCTGCGGCTGTACCGGCTGTCGCTTTTGCCGCCGATTTCAAAGAAGGCACCGATTACGTCAAACTCGCCAAGCCGCTCTCTAACGCTAACGGCACCGTCATCAAGGTTTTTTCCTATGACTGCCCGTTCTGCTTCCGCTATGACATTGGCGTTGACCCGACCGCTATCCCGAAAATCGAAAAGCTCGGTCTGAAATTCGAGCCTCGTCATCTGGAAACTAAAGGCAAGTACGGACGCTGCGCGTCTGAATTCTTTGCCATGTGCATCCTGATGGATAAGAAAGCCGGCCGGTCTCTTGAAGCCAAGGACTCGCTCTTCAAGAAAGCCAAGGATGCTGTCTATCAGGCCTATCACCGTCACTCCGAACGTTGGACCAAGGGAGAAGGCGCCTTCATCGAAACCATGACGAAAGCCACTGGCATTTCTGCCGATGAATTCGCGAAGGAACGCAAGACAGCAGCCGTTCAGGCTCTCGCCAATTCCTGGAAGCCCGTCTATGACGTCGCGAAGATCCAGGGCATTCCGGCCTACGTCGTCAACGGCAAGTGGCTGATCATGACGAAGAACATTCAGAGCATTGATGGCTTCGTGAATCTGATCGCAGTCCTCGCGAAAAAGTAATTCAGTTTTCTCCGCAGTTCGCTTTTCTCCCTGAGGGAATCATCCCCTCAGGGTAGGGGAAGCTTTGTCTCGAAACAATTCAAAGGGGAACAATATGAGTATCACCCGTCGTCAGCTGTACAAAATGACCATCGCCGCAGCAGCCGGCATTTCTCTTCCGACGGCCGCCTTCGCTTTTGGCGGTCCGTCCGGCGCTAAGACCATCTATAAGGTTCAGGGTCATATCGGCGAGATTCAAATGAATCCGTATAAGATCGCGCCGCTCACCGCCATCATTCATGACGGCGGCTATGTGCTGAAGAATGTCCGCGTCCGCATCGTCCCGAAGACCGGCGGTCAGGAAATCGCCTATCACGTGTCCGACAGTCAGGTGATGACTCACGGCGGCATCTCGGTTTTCGGCCTGTACCCGGACTACGTCAACCATGTTCAGGTGAGTTACGACCGTATCTGGAACAATAAGACAGAACACTTCGACGAAACCTATCAGATGTACGCGCCTCCGGCCTGGCGTGATCTGGCTGGCTCCAAGAGCGAAAATGCCATTTTCCCGAAGACGACTGTCATTAAGCCCGCGACCGGGAAGTTTGCGAATCGTCTGTACTACGTGAATAACATTGGCGGTGTTGCCGGCGGTACTCGAAAGGCCGTTTGGAACAGCCCTGAAGGCGGCGCGCTGCAGTGGTCCTCTGACCCGATTAACTGGATTACCGATACCAAGGGTGAAATCCGCTGGTACCTCAAGGCTGATCCGATTTTTGATGTGAACTCCCTCTGGAACGGCGGCATCATGATGGGCGTTCAGCAGAATGATGACGGCGCTCTCACCTGGGGTTACGGTCAGCATTATGTGAAGTACGACATCATGGGCCGCAAAGTCTGGAACCGTCGTCTCCCCTTCGCCTACAGTGATTTCAGCCACTCAATGGACGCTGCCCAGAACGGTCACTACTTCCTTCGTGTGGCATCTGCCAACCTGAAGCGTACCGATGGCCGCAACGTGCACACGGTCCGCGACCTGATTATTGAAGTGAACCAGGATGGTCAGGTGGTTGATCAGTGGCGTCTCTGGGAAATTCTTGATCCGTATCGCGATGTCGCCATCAAGGCACTCGATCAGGGCGCTGTCTGCCTGAATATTGACGCGAGCCTCGCCGGCAAGACGGTTACTTCCGAGGAACTGCAGAAGCTCGATAAAGCAGGAAACTTTGGCGACATCGTCGGCACTGGCCCTGGCCGCAACTGGGCTCACGTGAACTCTGTCGACTATGACCCGACGGACGACTCCATCATCATTTCGTCCCGTCACCAGTGCGCGGTCATCAAGATCGGCCGCGATCACAAGGTGAAGTGGATTCTGGGCGGCGGCGCCGGCTGGAAGAAGCCCTACCATGATCTGCTTCTCACCCCGGTTGATAAGAACGGCAAGAAACTCGACTGCGATGAATATGTGTGCCACGACACGAACTTCGACTGGACCTTCACGCAGCACACGGCCTTCCGTATCGACGAGATGTCCGATAAGAACACCTTCTGGCTCTCCGTGTTCGATAACGGCGATGCCCGCCACTTTGAACAGCCCGCCCTTCCCTCTCAGAAGTACAGCCGCGCGGTGATCTATAAGATCGATCAGAACAAGCGCACGGTTGAACAGGTTTGGGAGTACGGCAAGGAACGCGGCCATGGCTGGTTCAGCCCCGTTACCTCTCTCGTGAAGTACATGAAGGACAAGAATTCTGTCCTCGTCTACTCCGCTACGGCCGGTGCTAACTATGACCTGAAGACCGGCGGTCTCGTATCTGCCCCGAACCCCTATCTCGAGGAATTTGAGTGGGGTGCCAAGGAGCCGTCCGTGGAACTCCAGTTCCATTCGACGACAGGCTATCAGGCAATCGTTTTTGATCCTGAAAAGGCCTTTAACAGCAAGGTTCATTAACTGATTGAGGAAGCCTGAGAGAATCTTCTCACAGGCTCCCCGGCTGCCCTGCCGGTATCGCCTATTGGCAGGGCAGATTTTTAGGCAGACTAAAAATGTCCTGGTTTGATCATTTGAAAAAGGATCCTGTCGGCGCAATTGCAGACTGGCAGGATATGCGCTGGCCCTGGGTTCTGATGGCCGCAGTCTGCGTCCTTCTGGTTTTGGTTGCGCATTACATGTTCCAGGTGTGGCTTTACATGGCACCCTGTGAACAGTGTGTTTACATCCGATTCGGCTTTCTGGTGATGGCGATCGGCGGATTGATCTGCGTTATCAATCCAAAAAACCTGATCCTGAAGGTGCTGGGCTATGCCTTTGCTTTTGCCGGCGCGATATACGGTCTTAAGTGTTCTGTGAAGCTTGAGGCTATCCATCATGCTATTCACAGTGACGATCCGACCGCGATGTTCGGAATGCAGGGCTGCTCGACGGATCCCCATTATCCGTTTGATCTCCCGCTCGCCCAGTGGGCTCCTGACTGGTTCAAGCCGACTGGAGACTGCGGGTACGACCTCGCGGTGGTTCCTGACGGTACGCAGCTTTCGAGCCTCCAACAGTGGTTCATCGATATGTACAACAGCTCGGACTCCTGGTATCTGATTCCGAAGTGGAAGTTTATGAGCATGGCTCAGTGCTGCGAGCTCGCCTTTGGCTTCATGCTGGTGATTCTCGCAATCATGGCTCTGTGCTTTGTTTATTGCCGCTTTATCCGCAAGAACAAATAAGTTTCGGTTTCACCATTATCTCCTACTGTCGGTTGCACCGATCTCTCATCCCGGACTCTCTCTCCTCCCGGGTGGAAGATCGGTGCTTTTTTGCCCTTCTTCCCCTCCTCCAAAACCTGCAGTGTCTACGGCTCGCTTTTTTCTTTTTTCGAGATAAAATGGTTAGACATCTAACTAATTCAATCCGAAAGAGAACGGTAAGAAAGGACACACAGAGTCATGATGAGAAATCTGCTGTTTTCCGCGATGATCGCGGGACTGGCTTTTGGATCCGGCGCCGCGAACGCCGCGGTGTCGGCTTTCCCCGCCGCTCCATCTCAAACGTCCGTCTCCGCGGCTCACGCCGGCACCCGGGGACCGCTTCGTTGGTTCACGGAGCAGCCAGGCGCTGCCGCAAGCAAAACCCCGTATGGCAATAATCCGTCGGTTGGTCACACCGTGCAGGCCGGTGACGCGAAGATCTATTACGAAATCTACGGAACGCCAGAGACTGGAACACCGGTGTTTGTTTTCCACGGGGGCGGTGTCGGCGCGCCCTACGAGATGGGAACGCTGATCGACCATCTGCGCCCGAACCACGAGGTGATTGTGGTGTCGACGCGCGGCCACGGGCGCTCTGAAATCGGACACTCGCCTCTCACGTACGAGCAGAAGGGGCGCGACATGCTTGCCGTGATGCACGCGGTCCCCCGGAAGCCCGCGATGATTATCGGGTTCAGCGACGGGGCGTACACCGCGTATGAAGCGGCTAAATTGGAGCCGAAGGCCGTGGACCGGATCGTCGCGATCGGCGCGGGGACACTCAAACCCGGGTACTTCAAGCCGGGCCTCAAGGTCTCGGATCTCCGGAAGATCGATAACGCCTTTGTTGAGCAGCAGCTGAAACTGATGCCGGAACCGGGCCGCTGGCAGGAGTTCCTCACGAACTACATGAATTTCTGGAGCCGGATGTCGGTCGGAGCCGAAACCTTCAAAGCGGTGAAGGCACCGGTGCTTCTGATCGTAGGGGATGAAGATGACCACGCGCCGGTGATCACGGTGCTCGAAGCGCATCAGATGCTCCCGAATTCGAGACTCTGTGTGGTCCCGAAGGCCTGGCACACCGCCTTTATCGATAATTTCCCCGTGACCTGGGCCGCGATCCACCCGTTTATCGAGGCGGACCATAAGGCGCTCGTCTCGAGCAAGAAGCTCCCGTATAACAACCGGTAAGCGATAAAGGGGTTCAGAAACCGAAATGCCGGTCTCAATAAAGAGATCGGCATTTTTATGGGGCGATGAAGAGTAAAAGACCGTGTTCTTCTTAAGAGCGGATCTCAGGTCCCGTTCTCCTGAAACTCTCGCGGAACGCCTTCGCCGTAAGACCGGACTCATAGTAAGCGCCTCGGATATCGGCGAAGACCACGTCTAGCTTTGACTGATCTTTCCAATCAATAGGCTTCGGAAGGACGACGACGTCAGCAAGCCCCGACTTCTCCCTTGACCGCCAGACATGAAGGGAGGCTTTAAGCCGCAGTCCTTTATCCATCGCGGGTCCAAGGAACCGGGATACAAAGGGCGGGAGGTAACCGATTGTCTTTCCCCCCCAGACGCAGGCAATCGCAAAGGGATCTGTCGGGCGATTGGGGTCACGGACAAGTTCCGCCTCCCTTACCACCTCGCGGTCACTCATCAGAAACGCTTCCCGATCCCCCTCTTTCCAGCCTTCCGCATTGAAGTGCCCGTTTTCGAGCTCCTGGAGAAGGAGGATCTTCGAAGCCACTTTATTCGCCTCTTCCAAAGCCGCCTTGGGGTTCCGGCGAAAGTCAGGGCTGCCGGCCGCGTCCCGAACGAACCTGAGATACCCCGGAATCACGTAGAAAATCAGCGCGCCGAGGATGAAAGTGATCCCCATATCACTGTAAGGCGGTTGCTTACAGATAATGAGGATGAGAGAAACGACGAGAAACGGTTTCCAGGCCGCCTTCCCGAACGCCGGAAGCGCGACGCCGAGCGTGATCTTGTTATAGAGTTCGATCGATCGCCAGCCTGTCGGTTCACTCGGTTTCGTCATGGAGCCCCCTCCTGAATCGCTTATTTATCCGCGTCGGGCTCGCTGCCAGTCTTAGTCTCAGCAGCGGCGCTTCCAGACACAATCCCCCGCTTCCGGTTCAGTTCCTTCAGCCGATTGATCGTCTCCCGGTCTTCAGGCGTTTCTTCAGTCCCGAGTCCCCAGGTTTTAAGAAGGTGAACGCCTGCCGGGCTGTTCCAGATCTTCCGTCCTTCATCACTCATCGTCATAAAAGGAACTCCTTGTCTTTTGGGGTCAGGGTTTGTCGGTTGTGGAAGCCTTCTCTTTCTCAGCCGTGTCAGAAGTCTTTTCTTTTGAATCCTCGAGAAGCGCTTCTTTCGCGGACTCCCACTCCTTTTCGATCTTGGTTTTCTGCCCTTTCTTCATCCGGGCCGGATTCCATAAGAAACCGATCACAAAGAACGCGGCGACACCGATATAGCCGCCCGGGTACTGCGGCTGCCCGAGGAAGAACGCGGCAAACGCGTATACCCCGCCCCAGAGGCAGTTCGCGGCAAAGGGGTTTGAGGATTCAGCCGGTTTCGGGGGTTCAGTCGGTTTTTTATCAGTGTCAGCCATACGGACGCCTGGAAAAAGGATGCAGCGGGAATAGGGAGCTTCTATAGCTTACCTGTCTCTCCCCGGACCGAGTCACTCTGAATAGTCGGAGATCTGCTTTATAACCCTCTCAAGCATCCGCCAATCCTTATCCGTTTTTCCACTAAATTTGAGATAGACGCGGAGCGCCTCCCCATCAGGCGATGTCCAGACGTCACACGTAGCGGTGATCCGCATGCCGTTATCGAGCGCCGGGGCAAGGAACTGTGCGCTGCCGGATGGGATATAGCCGATATGGGTGCCTTTCCAGAGACAGCCGACAGCGTTCCGGTCGTAACGGTTATCGGGTTCCCGGACGAGATCAATCACATTGTCGCTGTCGATCTCCTGATGATGCTCGCGGATAAATTTCTCACGGCCGCCGTGTTTCAGCCCGGTCACCATGATCTCATCGGTCCCATTCCACCCGGTCGGGAGGCGATCATCATCACTGTCGCTGCGGGATCGGGATCGGCTCTTTCTCCTTGTTTTTCTTTTTTCCTTATCCTCTTTTTCGTTCTCTTCAGCGTCCTTATACATCGCGACGCAGAAAGAAAAAATCCAAACAACTATAAAAAGCAGAGCGGATGAAAGCCAGGATTCTGTCTTGATTATCGAAACGGCTATGACCGCCATGACCAAGCCGAAGATGACCTCCCAGCAAAACTGTCGGATGACCCGTTTATCGTCAGGTGCCATCCTCCGGTACTGTTCGAGAAGGGACTCGTTTTTCTGGGGAGTGTTTTTATTCAGTTCGGTATCAGCCATATCAAACGTCAGTAATCGGGCTTATCTGCGCGGCCCATAAAAATAACGTTAATTATTACTTCTAAGTGCGCCGTTCTGCAGAAAATTGTTCATCAGGGACTGAAGAAAATCCATCGCGGCTCAGATTTTCCCGAAATCACACGTCTTAGCAAATAATTCGTAATCTATGAAAATCCTGTAACGATTGCTTGCATACTCCGGGGATCCGTTTTTCCGATTAGTTCTTAAAATTCCTCTATTCAAGGAATCATCCGCTCTGCCGCAGCCCGCTTCAGGCTGCCTGATCTATGGAGTTCTTATGCTTCGCCGCACTCTGATCCAAACCGCTCTTTCAGCTGCCGCGCTCTACACATTCGCACCGACCGCGTTCGCTTTTGACTTCAAAGAAGGCACGGACTATGTGACGCTCGAGAAACCGCTCGAGAATTCGTCCCGCACCCTGATCAAGATCTTTTCCTACGACTGTCCCTGGTGCTTTCGCTCCAGCACCGGGATTGATCCTGCGGCGCTTCCCGCCGCGGAGAAACTGGGCCTGAAATTCGATCCCCGGCACCTAGAAACGAAAGCGGCCTATGGCAGGACCGCGTCCGAATATTTCGCGATGTGCATCCTGAAGGACCGGACCGCCGGCCGCGCACTGGAGTCAAAGGACGCCCTCTTCCGGAAAGCTCAGGACGCTCTCTACTTCGCCTATAACCGCGGAGGGGAGCGGTGGACCGCCGGGGAATCCGCTTTTATCGCAACCCTCACCGAGGCGACCGGGATTCCGGCGGCAGAGTTCGCGTCCGCACGGAAGACCGCCGCGGTGCTCTCGCTCGCTGACTCCTGGAAACCAGTGCATGACATCGCGAAAATCCAGGGTATTCCGGGTTACGTCGTGAACGGCCGGTACCTGATCCTCATACGGAATGCCGGAAGCGTGGATCGATTCGTGAACCTTATCTCGTACCTCGCGGGGAAATAACCGCTTTTTTCAGTCTTCCCCCGCTTTCATCCCGGCGCTGAGACCGGGGATCGGGAGAAAGGCGTCTTTTATCAGATTCAGATCTCAGGAGACCACACCAATGACCATCACGCGGCGCGAACTCTATCGGCTTACGGTGGCAGCCGCTGCCGGCGCGATCCTCCCGAAAGCTGCTTTCGCTTTCGGAGGACCGTCCGGCGCTCACACGATTTATAAGGTCCAGGGCCATATCGGCGAAGTGGAGCTAAACCCCTACAAAATCGCCCCGCTCACCGCGGTTATTCACGACGGGGGATACGTGCTCCGGCGAGTCCGCGTCCGGATTGTCCCGAAACCGAACGGTCAGGAGATCGCCTACCGGGTGTCAGACAGCCAGGTGATGACACATGGCGGTATCCCGGTTTTCGGTCTCTACCCGGATTATGTGAATCAGGTGCAGGTGTCATACGACCGTCTCTGGGGCGGGAGGACTGAGCATTTTGACGAGACCTATAAGATTTACGCCGCGCCCGCATGGCGGAATCTCACGGGCTCAGCGGGTGACTCGTCCGCTTTCCCCCGAACCACGGTGAGAATCGCGGCGAACGGCAAATTTTCCGACCGGCTCTACTACGTGAATAACATCGCCGGGGTCTCGGGCGGCACCCGGAAAGCGGTCTGGAACAGCCCCGAAGGCGGCGCACTGCAGTGGTCCTCGGAACCGGTGAACTGGATCACGGACACGAAGGGTGAAATCCGCTGGTACCTGAAGCCGGATTCCTTTTTTGACGTCAACTCGATCTGGAACGGCGGCATCATGATGGGTTTCCAGCAAAACGACAACGGCGCGATCACCTGGGGCTACGGTCAGCACTATGTGAAGTACGACATCATGGGGCGGAAGATATGGAACCGCAGGCTGCCGTTCGCCTACAGCGACTTCAGCCATTCGCTCGACGCAGCGCAGAACGGTCACTATTTCCTCCGCGTCTCGTCTTCCAACCTGAAGCGGGCCGACGGCCGGAACGTTCACACGGTGCGGGACCTCATTATTGAAGTGAACGCGGAAGGCGCCGTGGTCGATCAGTGGAGGCTCTGGGAAATTCTCGACCCGTACCGGGATACCGCGATCAAGGCGTTAGATCAGGGCGCGGTGTGCCTCAATATCGACGCGAATCTCGCGGGGAAGACCGTAACCTCGGAGGACCTCCAGAAGCTCGATAAGGAGGGCCACTTCGGCGACATCGTGGGAACCGGCCCCGGACGCAACTGGGCGCACGTGAATTCCGTGGATTACGATCCGACAGATGACTCGATCATTATTTCGTCGCGGCATCAGTGCGCAGTCGTGAAGATCGGGCGGGATCACCGGGTGAAGTGGATCCTCGGGGGCGGCGCGGGCTGGAAGAAACCGTTCCATGACCTCCTTCTTACCCCCGTGGATAAGAATGGAAAGGCGCTTGACTGCGACGGCTACGCGTGCCACGGCACCGCCTTTGACTGGCCTTTCACGCAGCACACGGCCTTCCGTATCGATGAGATGTCCGATAAGAACACTTTCTGGCTCTCCGTGTTCGATAACGGCGATGCCCGCCACTTCGAGCAGCCGATCTTCGCGACGCAGAAGTACAGCCGCGCTGTGATCTATAAGATCGATCAAAAGAAGCGCACGGTGGAGCAGGTCTGGGAATACGGCAAGGAACGCGGTCACGGCTGGTTCAGCCCGGTCACGGCGAACGTGAAGTATATGAAGGATAAGCATTCGGTCCTCGTCTACTCCGCGACTGCCGGCGCGAATTACGATCTGAAAACCGGAGGCCTCGTCTCCGCCCCGAACCCCTATCTCGACGAATTTGAGTGGGGCGCGAAGGAGCCGTCGATTGAGCTCCAGTTCCAATCCACCACCGGCTATCAGGCCTTTGTGTTTGATCCTGAGAAAGCCTTTAACAGCAAGGTTCTTTAACTGATTGAGGAAGCCTGGAGAAATATTCTCCCAGGCTCCCCGGCTGCCCGAGGAAGAAAGCGGCAAACGCATACACCCCGCCTCAGAGGCAGTTCGCGGCAAAGGGGTTTGGATTATCTGCCGGTTTCGGGGTTTCAGTCGGTTTCTTATCGGTTTCAGCCATGCGGACGCCTGGAAAAAGGATGCAGCGGAAGGAGAGAGAATTTCTATAGCTTACCTGTCTCTCTTCGCTCCGCGTCAGTCGGAATACTCCATGATCTGACGCCGGACCTCTTCAAGCATCACCTTATCTTTCGCGCTCTTCTCAGTGAACCAAAGGTACACGCGAAGCACCTCGTTATCAGGTGACGTCCACACGTTGCAGCGCGCGGTGATCTGCATCCCGTTATCAAGCGCCGGGGCTAGAAACTGCGCGCTGCCGGACGGGATGTACCCAATCTTCGTTCCCTTCCACGAGCAGGCAACAGCGTTCTTGTCGTAACGGTTATCAGGTTCCCGGATGAGATCGATCTCGTTCGCCCCATTGATCTCTTTCTGATGGGTTCGAAGAAAGGCTTCACGCCCCTCGAACCGCTGCCCCGTCATAACGAGCTCATCTCTCCAATTCCACCCGGTGGGGAGACGCTCTTCCAGATCGTCGTCCTCATCCTCAAGGTCGTCATCCTCATCTTCATCCTCAGCCGCTTTTTTGCTTTTCCGGGCCCGAAGCCGAGCGAGGTATTTTTCCCTCGCCTCCTCATCACTCTCCTCTTCTGAATCGCCCTTGCTTAAACCTATCAGAGATCCCACAAAAACAGAGAGGAAAATCAAAAAACGTGTTTCACCGGAAAAGAAATCGAGCCAAATTGCCACAGCAAGGGCCACGACGAAGCTGATCACCACTTTCCAGCAGATTCCCCGGATATATTTCTGTTCCTCTGGATTCAGCTTCCGGTACTGCGAGATAAGAGATTCTTTCTTTTCTTTCATATCTGCCATATCAAACGTCAGGAATCAGACTCTAAGGAGTAATTGGTTGAAAAATTATTTTTAATATTACTAATAAATCACCTCATCTGCAGGGGGCATCTCTTAGACATAACAAATATCGTGAAGAGCGTTACTTCCTGGTTTCTATTGAAGGCACTTCTTGACGTTGACCTCTGCACACCTGAACCAGAAATCCTCAAACAATGCTGAATGTCATTTTTTCTCCGGATTCAAAATCCATTAGAAATACAGAGGCAAACGGCAGCTCATCGGGAAATCTTTTAGGCTAGGCCATTCCGGATAACAGTTAAAGCTCTAGTCCGTCTAAATTCCTATTCCAAAAAAACATATTTTTTCTGTTTCTCGGGCGTCATCTGTGAGTTGACAAGCCATGACTTGAGTAGTAGTTTCCCTTATTCTGCAAGATATGCGGATGTTGTTCATCGCCCCTTCTCTATCGGGGCATCAGCGCTCCAGCCACACCTAATCACTAAATCCTAACCATGAATACAATTCGACTACGGGAATTTCTCCGATACGGACTGGTAGGGATAGCCAACACTTTGGTGCACGCAGCGGTTTTTTTTGTTCTGGTCAATCTCGGCCAGGCACAGTCAATCTCAAACCTGGCCGCATTTTTTGTTGCCGTTACCTTCAGCTTCTTTATGAACGCTAAGTTCACATTTCGGCAGCGCCCCACTCTGACAAAGTTTTTAAAAATGACTTTAGTCATGTCATTTTTAAGTTTTGGCAGCGGATGGCTGGGGGATTATCTGACAATTAACCCGATAATCACCTTCCTTGTTTACTGCGCCCTGAGCTATATCCTCGGTTTTCTTCTTTCCCGTTTCTTTGTTTTCTCAAAATGACAAAAGTTATTTCATTAATTGTCCCAGTTTTCAATGAAGAAGAGACGATCAATATTTTCTACCGTACTGTACGAAAAGAATTGATCCTGCCTGACTGTGTCGTTGAAATCGTTTTTATCAACGATGGCAGCCGGGATAAAACAGAGTCAATTATCAACGGGCTCGCTCAGGATGATGAGTTAGTCAAGGCCTTCTCGTTCACCCGCAATTTTGGGAAAGAATCCGCCCTTTTCTGCGGTCTCGAGCACTGCTCAGGTGATTGCGCGATTCCGATTGATGTCGATTTGCAGGATCCAATCGATGTCATTCCTAAAATGATCAGCAAATGGAATGAAGGGTACGATGTGGTTCTGGCGAAACGTACCGACAGATCCTCGGACTCATTTCTGAAAAGAAAATCCGCTGAATACTTTTATAAATTAGATAATTACCTGAGTTCTACGCACATCGAGGAGAATGTCGGCGATTTCCGCCTTCTCGACAGATCAATGGTAAAGATCATTACCTCTCTTCCGGAAAGAAATCTCTTTATGAAGGGTCTTCTGTCCTGGGGCGGCGGAAAAACAGCGATTGTTGAATACAAAAGGGCGCCCCGGGTTTCGGGAACATCCAAATTCAATGGATGGAAATTGTGGAATCTTGCCCTGGAAGGAATTACCTCCTTTTCGACTCTCCCGCTGCGTATCTGGACTTACCTTGGCTTTTGCATATCATTTATAGCTTTTTTATACATGCTGGTAATCATCTTTCAGAAATTAATATTTGATAACCCCGTCTCTGGCTATCCATCAATAATGTGCTCGGTTCTTTTTCTGGGAGGAATTCAGCTAATCGGGATCGGTGTTCTTGGAGAATACATAGGACGAATTTATATTGAAACCAAAAGGCGTCCCCGATACGTATTAAAGGAAAAATAAGAAATGCTTTCAAAAAACCAGTTAAACCTGGCAAACACCCTAATTGCCGTAGGGATTGTTGCTTTTTGGTTCTATTTTTCCAGCAAAATCGGAATTTTTAGTGACGATTTATTTTTTAAAAAGCAGCCGCTGTCCTTTGATTGGCTGAGCACACGGTATCACCTATGGTCAAGCCGCCTTCTTATTGAATCCGTTGTGGTTTCTTTGCTGAAATATGAATGGATTCTGCGGGCAGTCACTTTTTTGATCATCGCAATAACGCCAATCGGGTTTTATCTTCTCCTGAAAGAAAACAAGATAAAGACTGATATTCGGCAGTGCGCAGCAATCGTGTTTCTGCTCCCTCTATGGATTATGAATTCCGCTGGCTGGGCCGCGACGCTGATTAACTATTGGTATCCCCTCACAGCCTGTGTTTTCGCCCTTTACTTTGTCTCTAAAGAGAAATTGAAAATATGGGAGTGGGCACTTTTAATTCCACTGACCCTGTTTGGTGTCAATTTGGAATTGAACTGTATTGGCGTCTTGGGTTTGCTGTGTTTGATGCTTTGGAAAGGGCACAGAAGTCCGCAGGTTTACGTGGCTTTCCTCCTGACAGCGGCTTCTTTGGCTTTCATTCTGACGGCACCTGGCAATCACGCCCGGACTATTGCTGAGATTAAAACCTGGCTGCCTGCCTTCGCAGAGTACACCCCTCTCTATAAGGCTTATATCGGCACAATGCGGGTAATACAGTTTCATTTCTTCCATGTAAACATTTGCTTTGCTTTTGTCGCCTCTGCAATTGCCTACCTCAGATTTAAAAAAATCCGGGCTGCGGTTTTATCTTTGATAGCCGTCACCATTCTGCAATACCTTTCGTATACCAAACTGAAAGGAATGGTCCCTTTTGCACCTTTCGAAGGGGCATGGCATACGAAGCAGTACCTGGCTATAGCCCTGACCCTGCTCTGGGGCGGTGTCCTTCTTTGGGGTGTTTTGACAGCTGAAATATCGGCCAAAATGAAGGTTTGCGTTTTGACGCTGCTGGCAATCGCTTTCGCGATTCCCTCAGCGATGGGTTTCTCGCCTACCGTCTGGGCCTCAAATCTTCGCACCATGATGCCCTGCGAGTTTCTTTTGGTAGGACTGGGAATGGGAATATTCGGGCTAAGCTGCTGCAGCCGGGATGATCTCTGGAAAGTTCTTTACTGCTGCTTAATAATCCAGGTGGTTCCCATTGCGAAACTTATCCTTGGGATTAACCCTGTTTAACAGTCGAATTGGGCTGAAAAAATCATCCTCAGGAGTTATTGATCTTTTCAGCCCCTTTTTAGAGGCTCTTGATTATTCGTCAACGGATAAAAGGGGTGACATGCTTCAGTATCAAGACTGTCCACTCAATGGCGGCGAGACAGCTTTCCAAACGTGAGACCAAGGGCATACAGCATCATCAGAGTGATGCCGATCAGTGCTGCCCGTCGAAAATATCAGGGATATCTGACGCGCCTTTGAACCGCCAAAAAGATCTGGACCAACGATCTCATTTACAGCGTTAATCCTCTGTCAAGCGAACCTTGCGAGATAGTCGCTGAGCTTTTTCTCATAATGTTTTCTTCTCTTTCCATGACAGACTTTTGCCATCACACGGTACTTAACAATCCTCTTAATCGAAATATGTTTTGCCTTTTCTTTTAAAACCGTATTTTTAGGGGGATCTGACGGCGTTCCGATCAAATCAAGTAAACGTCCGTGCACGTTGATTCCATATTTTTCGAATAAAGCGGCGTTCAGATCTCTCAGTTGCAGAAGCGCGTGCCCATAATAAATTTCACCTAATAGCGTAGGCGTTGCAATCACGGGATAATACCCATCATTCTGAGCGGCATACGCCCATATCCTTTCCAACCCATGCAGAAGCGTTCCATCAGGACCGATGGGTTCAGCAGGCATCTCCTCATATGTCCAATGATGAGAAAGCATTGTTCTGATCGCCGCGCTTTTAATCCAAAAAATAGATCCAAAAGGAGCAATCAGATCGCTTTCTTCCTGTGGAATTTGAAGTTTCAACTCTTTCCATAGATACAAGACATGTTGCCGATCTTTGCTCATCTCATTCCCGAGTGCTGTATAAGGACCAAAGTTCGGTGGCGGTGAAAAAATCATCCCCGCAGAGTGATGGTCATAAAAGAGCCTGAGGCAGTTATTAACATAATCTCTGGAAAAGAGCACGCTGTCCCAACATTGCTTATCAAAAGACTCCGCCGCGAGATACGAAGTATGAGGAGCTTTCTTATCTTTTAGGCAGCAAACGTAGTCATATTTATCATATATATCTCTTGCCGCAATGCAGTAAGCCGAAAAATCACGTCCCTGATTAGGTTTAATGCGGCATTCGAAATCAAGATCAAATTCTCTAAAAAGCTTAGAGTATGTATCCAAAGTTTCCTGCCTAGAGGAAATTAAGCAAATATGCGCTGTTTTCGGCAGATTCAGGATATAAGGGAGATACCTGTTTGCAAGGTCCGGATAATACGCAAAGAAAACAGCCGCTATTTTCTTATCCCTCAGCACATCATCGATACTTTTGCTGTAATCAGAGGGAATAATCCGATTAAAATGAATATCCCTGTTTAGGACGCTTAGGCGGCACGTAGCAAGCAGGTCTTCAAAAATTTCGTCTATTGGATAGTCAAGTTCTTCAATTTTTTTAAGCACCTTACGAGGCGTGTCGCCTCCGGTGTGATTTGTCCAGATAAAAGAGGGACAATTGAAAAGTTTCCTTTTCACTAGAGGATATCCGGCATCTATATATTCTGTTACCTGATAAAAACTGGGATTAAATTCTCCCTTCGGCTTAAATACAGTATCCCAGCTGAATCCAACAGATTCCAGATATTCTGTGAACCTCGTTTCGTGTTCACTGATTTCTTGTTTCAGGTTCTCAGCCTCAACAAGCCCATCCCAATATGAGGAAAACTTTTCTGACAGAATGACTTTCTGTCTGATTACTATGAAGAAAGATTGAATGTGACGCCTAATATAAGAGTCTTTGTCTCCTGCAATGATCAGGGCGTTTTTGACTTCTTGATGCTGTGTCAGTCCCCAAAAATCACAAGGGTTATCTTCCATTCTCTTAAAAATTCCAGAGAAATGATACACGGGACCATAATTGCTGCAGTTTGTGAGGACAAGTTCGTCAAACTTCCGTACTTCCTCCCAGCCTAGAAACTCAAAAGCGGCTTTCCAGGCCCCGAAATCAAATCCCTTGTTTGCTCGCTGCAAGATGGTAATGCCAAGCTTTTCAAGCTTTTCTTTTCCCTCGAGGGAAAGTTTCCCATTGACGATGACAATAATCTTGTCCGCAACTTCCTGAAGCCCTTTCAGGTAAGTCAAGACATATTTTCTGACAATGCCATCTTTTTCCCAAAAAGTATAAAAAGCGAGTCTTTTCATTTAACGGTTATCTCTTAATTCAACCGAAGAGCAATCACTTGAGGATTGTCTACAGGAAATTAACTTTGGAGGAGATCAGGTATAGAGGAAATATGCCCTGTTCATCAATTAAGGCAAACAATTTTCATCATTTCAGAGTTTGCGGAACTTTTCCCGATACTTCCTCTTTCTCTCTTTATACCTGCCCCTTGGTCCACCGAAAGTCAGAAAAGAGAGAATCTTGTACTTGAGAAGTTTTGCTTTATAAAAGGACTTAAGGGCCTTTCTTTCGTCAATGGATAAAGAAGGCGAAGATCCGTTCGCGATTGTCTGCATCCGGGGAATAGAGAAAATCATTCCTCCCTTCTTCACCAGGTCGTAATAGATCGTGGATTCCGACTTATACCATTCGGTCCTATCCTTCAGCATGACCGTCTGACCGATTCCTCGAATTGAAATTCCGACAAAAAGTTTGTTAATGGTGATCGGGAAGAAATTGTCTGACTGAAAATTGAGAATCTGAAGATACCAATCTTCAAACATCGTAATTTTCTCCACCTCTGAGGAAGACCATCGCCCTATGATTTTCAGTCTCGGGAAAATAATGCCAGAAAAAGGAATATGGTTTGTATAAATGGACTTAAACAAATCACTCGGCGGGAAATACTGATGGGGAACCGCGCGCGTCTGGATCAGTGATTCAGAACCAGGCAGCTTCTTTTCTATAAAGTGCTCTGTCCCTATAAAGAACGTTGATGCGGAAGGTGCTGAACGAATAGTGTTCGCAAGCCACTCTGCCGAGTTCGGGAACAGCCAATCGTCATCATCAACAAACCAGATGTAGTCAGACAGAATATTTTTGATCGCCTCACTGACCAGTAAAAACCTAAAATCTCTCAGATCACAGGGAAAATAATGAATTGGGAAACCATACATTTCCTTTTCTTTCCCCGTATTCACGTCTGTCACAACGTGGCACTGGAATAGATCGGCATCCTGTGATGAAGCAATAAAAGACCGGATGCTTGTGAGCGTCCGAAAAAGCTGCTCTGGCCTTTTAAACTGGGTTCTCACAACGATCGCGACATGGATACCGCTTTGCTTCCTGCCGATCCTGGCTGTTGCCTCTACCCAGTCAAAATCTCCTGATGGCTCTCTGACTTTGATTATGCCGTTGAGCGTTTCCAGATAGGTATTCTTTAAATTCGCACCAAGGTACCGCTGCGCTTCATCTGATTCCGCGAAGGAAATGAAAGACGCTGGATTATCCTTGTTGTCGTGATAGCAAAGCAATTCGGGGGAGACAAAAACACCAAGCCCGGCCTTGAGAGATTCAATGGAAAGCGCGAGATCGTAAAGCTGAAACCCAGATAGCGACGGCAGTCTTACGTTACGCTTTCGAAGTTCCGGAGCGTTAATGAGCATCGTATTCCCATCAATCATTCTTACCGGCAGAATCCGGGCCGAAAGGGTTGCCCCCTCGTGGGGATCAACCACATAACGGATGATATTAGACGCCCGATAGCCGTATGCATTATTCGCTATTCCGGCATTCCCGATTACACCCCACTCGTAATCCTCATCCGAAACCTTTTGAAGAAGCACTTCAACCCGGTCCTCAAAATCCGAATTGAAATAGATATCATCATGAACCAGCAGTACCGGCTCACTTTCGCCCTCAATAATTGAGTTGATGACATCGAAGAGTGACTTTTCATTCCGCCGGACAACTATGCTTTCAGCTGCAAACGCGTGACGTTTAAGGAAAGCTTTTTCGGATTCTTCGGACCCCGCCGTGACAATGATCTTCATCTGTTCTCTCAGTCAGCAAATTGGTTGATTCCGCGGATCATGATGTGGCGATCCCGCTTACCGTCATAGGTATCCGTAATACGATCACGGATATTCGTGAGGTAGTCATCCATGATTTTCGTAAAAAGATAGGGATCCAATGCTTTCTTTAGAGATTTAACCGCGGACTCCTCACCCTTCTTACCGAAGAATTTCCGGGAGATCAGGATGAAATTCCGAAGGCCGTAGTACTGCTCGTTTGAAATCAGATCATCACGTTCAAATCGTCCATTTGTGAAATGAATAATCTGGGCTGCCGGCTCATAAAGCACCCGATAACCTTTAAGCCAGGCTCTCCAGGAGAGATCGACATCCTCGGCGTAAAGAAAATAAAGCTCATCCATTCCGCCCACGGATTGGTAGAAATCGGAGTCAATAAGCTCAAAGGCGCCGCTGGCCCAAGGAGTTTCAAGGGTCTTCTGATCGTATTTCTTCGGGTGCTCGAAAGGCCTTTGACGGCCCTCGACAATCGCGACTTTGTCTGTTTTCCGTTCAATCAGCCGGTCAATACTTCCGGGAAGTGGAACGCAGTCCGGATTGATCAGCACAAAACTCGGAGTTTTTTCAGACTCTTTAAAGAGAAAGTTGTGATTCTCGGCAAAGCCAGTACGACGATCAGTGGTTTTCGGAATATCCCTGACTTCGCAGCCGTACTGATCTCCGGAGTCAAGCCTTTTACCGGCAGCGTCGTAATTCATCGTCAGGAAAACAACTTTTTCCTTTGTGGCGGCAGCAAGATTTGGGATGATGCAGTTTCTGACATTCTCGATGTCGTCATCCCCATAGACGCATTGAACATTGATCGTCATTTTTTGAGAGCTTTTGACAAAATCTTGACGGCCAATTATACAAGAATGGATGTTCTATTTTCCGTACCACAAGAATAACTATTCTCTATTTTTTCATTATGTTTTGCGTATTTATCAGCGTAAATATAATTCAATACCCTTGAATATTTTTAAATAGCAATGTTAAATCATTATGTTACAACAAATCACACATCAATCGATAATCGTGAGTTTATGTAATAGCAAATACAAACGATAAGAATAGCGCTACTTTTCAGAACGCCTTTCACGCACAGTCTCCGCGCGAATCCATACATCACTCAAACAAAAACCCAGGCGGTTTTTTAGAACCGTCTGGGTTTTAAGAAAAGCGAAACTATCTGCGATTAAGCTTCCGCGGCTTCCGGATTCTTAATGAAGTCGAGAACCGCCTGGGCGTGGCCAGCCGCCTTCACTTTCCGCCATTCCTTCACGAGGTTCCCGTCTTTGTCGATCAGGAATGTGCTCCGAACAACACCCATCACCTTCTTTCCGTACATATTCTTCTCTTTGATCACGTCGTACGCCTTGCAGGCCTTTTCTTCCGGGTCAGAGAGGAGCGTGATCGCGAGGGTGTAGCGGCAGATGAAGTTCTGGTGGCTCTTTTCGGAGTCGCGCGAGACACCGACCACGTCGTACCCGAGCTTCTGGAACTCCGGAATCAGAGCGGTGAATTCCTTCGCTTCTGTAGTACAGCCGGAGGTGCTGTCCTTCGGATAGAAGTAGAGCACCATCGGAAAGTGATCTTCCATCTTGAAGGGCTTGCCGTCTGAATCATTGATCTCGAAAATCGGGGCTTTCGTCATGTCTGACTCCTGTAATTTGTGAGTTTTGTGCCCCGAAAGAGAGAAGCCTTCCGGGGCGCTCTGTGTCTCAACCATTATGGCGCAGAGGCGGGGAGTCTGAGAGCTTCAGTTCGGGTCTTTATTTTTATTTATTTTCAACAGCATATCTTTTCATTATCGCATTCTTATCCGAGTCTTAAAAGCGGATTTTCCTTGATGCGGTTTTCTTCGAAAAGAGCGATACTTTTCTTGCGATCGGAAGAATCTCCAGTCGGGCCGGTAAAGCCTCGAACTGCGAGCATCTCTTCCAGCAACAGCCCCAGGAAAAGTCCGCCTATATGGCCTATGACATCTACCCCCTGGGGCTTTTTCGTTGCCCGCGTTTTTCAGTGTTTCCGCTTTTTTGTAGTCTGAAATTCATCCGGCACTTTCCCGGAACTTCCGCAATTCCCCCTCGGTTCTACCCCTTGAGGAGGGTGAGAAACGGTGTCAGTTGTGAAGAGAATGTCTTTTGAGATGTCGCCCTGGGAAAGTCTCGTCTCGGACTGCATCCCGCTGTTTTTCCGTCCCTTATCCGGTCACACAGGCGATCTCTGATCCGTAGTGAAAAACGGCTCTTCCGTCCCTTTTCAGTTGGTGTTCGCTCTGCCCCCATAAGCACTAGATATAGGTTTTATTAAGCGCGGATTAACATTCCCTAGTAAAATGCTCACTCACACACAGCTGAAAAGCCAATTCTCATCCTAACCACTCTGACAGTAGGTTACTCAATGCTGATAACTAAAAGAAGCGGTCAAACCGAAGAGTACGATCGCAAAAAAATCGCCCTTGCTATTACGAAAGCGTTTAAGAGCACAGGCATTGAACAACCCGACGATCTCGACGAGCTGCTTGATCTCGTGGAAAAGCAGATTCTCGTGACACCGGGCTGCTCCGTTGAAACTATTCAGGACCGTGTCGAAGAAGCTCTGATGCAGCGCGGCCACTACCAGGTCGCGAAGAACTTCATTCTGTACCGCGAGAAGCGGACGGAACTCCGTACCTGCCGCCTCGCGCTTTCTGTCGCGACGGGTGACAGCGACCTCGATGGCTGCCTCTTCGAGATCCAGAATGACTTCAAAGCGCCTGAGTATTCGCTTGAAGTCCTCACCGCGAAGTTCAATTCCCAGGTGTCGCCCACCGCGAGTGTCGACGAGAAGCTCGACACCCTGATCCGTTCCGCCGTGGAACTCACGACGCAGAACGCGCCGCGCTACGAGCAGATCGCCGGGCGGCTGCTCTGCCACAGCTTCAAGCGGAAGCTCGCGCAGCGTGAGCAGAACCTCGGTCTCACGGACTTCTATACGAAGCTCATGTTCCTCACGGAGCACGGCCTCTACGGGAAGTACATCCTCGAGAACTACACGAAGGAAGAGATTGATGAGGCCGCGGGCCTGATCGATGAGAACCGGAATAAGCTCTTCAACTACTCCGGCCTTCAGCTCGTGCTCGAGCGCTACGTGATCAAGAGCCACAATAACGAGATCCTCGAGAGCCCGCAGGAGCTGTTCCTCGGCGTGGCGCTTCACCTCGCGATGCCGGAAAAGAAAGATGTCCGGATGCAGTACGTGAAGCGGTTCTACGACATGCTCTCGAAACTCGAAGTGACGATGGCGACGCCGACCCTCGCGAACGCCCGTAAGCCGTACCACCAGCTCTCGTCCTGCTTCATCGATACCGTGCCTGACAGCCTTGCCGGCATCTACCGGAGCCTCGATAACTTCGCTCAGGTGAGCAAGTTCGGCGGCGGCATGGGGCTTTACTTCGGCAAGGTCCGTGCCCGCGGAAGCGACATCCGCGGTTTCAAGGGGGCGGCGGGCGGCGTCTCCCGCTGGATCAAGCTCGTGAATGACACGGCGGTTGCGGTGGATCAGCTCGGTGTCCGTCAGGGCGCCGTGGCGGTTTACCTCGATATCTGGCACCGCGATATCCCCGAATTCCTTCAGATGCGGACGAATAACGGCGATGACCGTCTGAAGGCGCACGACACCTTCCCCGCGCTCTGCGTCCCGGATTACTTCTGGCAGCAGGTCCGCGACAACTTCAACGGTGTCTGGTACCTGATGTGTCCGCATGAGATCAGCCAGGTCCGCGGCTACAACCTTGAGGACAGCTTTGGAGAGGAGTGGACGAAGCGTTACCTCGAGTGCGTGCACGATAATCGCATCACGAAGCGTGAGATCAGCCTGAAGGATCTGGTGCGTCTGTTCCTGAAGTCCGTGGTGGAAACGGGTACCCCGTTTATCTTCAACCGCGACCTCGTGAACGCGATGAACCCGAACGCCCACTGCGGTCACATCTATTCCTCGAACCTCTGCACGGAAATCGCGCAGAACACGGCTCCGATTCAGAGCGTGAGCCGCGAGATCAAGACCTCTGAAGGCACGGTTGAAGTGGTCACCACGACGAAACCGGGTGACTTCGTGGTCTGCAACCTCGCGAGCCTTAACCTCGGCCGCATTCCGGTGGATGAGCCGGGGTACCTCGAGCACCTGACGTCAAGCGTCGTCCGCGCGCTCGATAACGTGATAGACCTCAATTTCTACCCGACCCCGTACGCCGAGATCACGTCGAAGCGTTACCGCGCGATCGGGCTTGGCGTGAGCGGCTATCACCACATGCTCGCGAAGCACGGCATCCGCTGGGAGAGCGAGGAGCATCTCGCCTTTGTCGACAAGGTGTTTGAGCGCATCGCGCACTCCGCGATCGAGACGAGCGCTCTCAACGCGAAGGACAAGGGCACGTACGGCATGTATAAGGGAAGCGACTGGGACACCGGCGCGTTCTTCGAGAAGCGCGGCTACAACACCCCGTACTGGGATGACGTGAAGGCGGATGTCGCGAAGTACGGCATGCGAAACGGTTACCTCATGGCGATCGCGCCAACCGGAAGCACGAGCATTATTGCCGGGACGACGCCTGGCATCGACCCGATCATGAACCGCTACTTCCTCGAAGAGAAGAAGAACGGGCTGCTCCCGCGCGTAGCGCCGGATCTGTCGTCCGACACCTGGTGGCTCTACAAGAACGCGCACCTCATCGATCAGAACTGGTCGATCCGGGCCTGCGGCGTCCGTCAGCGTCACATTGACCAGGCGCAGAGTATCAATCTCTACATCACGAACGACTTTACGATGAGAAAGGTCCTTAACCTCTACCTCGAAGCGTGGAAGTGCGGCGTGAAGACGATCTATTACATCCGCAGCAAGTCGCTTGAAGTTGAAGAGTGCGAGTCCTGCTCGTCCTGATGGAGTGAAGTAAAGAAATGTTCAAGAAAAAACCGTTGTTCAACCCCCAGGGGGATACTGATATCGGCGCGATTCAGATCGTGGGCGGAAACCCGACGAACCTGAACGACTTCAATAACCATAAGTACCCGTGGGTCTCCGACTGGTACCGCCAGGCGATGAATAACTTCTGGGTGCCGGAGGAAATCAATCTCGCGCAGGACGTGAAGGACTACCCGAATCTCGAGGAGCCGGAGCGGAACGCGTATAACAAGATTCTGAGCTTCCTCGTGTTCCTTGATTCGCTGCAGTCCGCGAATCTCCCGAACATCTCGAGCTACATCACATCGAGCGAAGTGAACCTCTGCCTCAACATCCAGACGTTCCAGGAGTGCATCCACTCGCAGAGCTACAGCTATATGCTGGACACGATCTGCTCGCCTGAAGAGCGGAACTCGATTCTCTACCAGTGGAAGGAAGATAAGCATCTCTTGAAGCGGAACACCTTCATCGGCGAGCAATATAACGAGTTCCTGAATCACCCGGATGAGCACAACTTCATCCGCGTCGTGATGGCGAACTATATCCTCGAAGGCATCTACTTCTACTCCGGCTTCTCGTTCTTCTATAACCTGAGCCGAAATGAGAAGATGCCGGGGTCCGCGCAGGAAATCCGCTACATCAACCGCGATGAGAATACGCACCTCTGGCTCTTCCGGAATATCTTCCGTGAGCTGCAAAAGGAGCATCCGGAATGGTTTACGGACGACCTGAAGGCCGAGCTTCTCGAGATGCTGAAGGAAGGCGTCCGTCAGGAAATCGAATGGGGTCACTATGTGATCGGCGACAAGGTCCGCGGCCTCACGCCCGGCATGATCACCGACTACATCAACTACCTCGGCAATCTCCGCTGGATGACGCTCGGCTACGAGCCCTACGATCCGAGCCACGCTCAGGAACCGGCTTCCATGCAGTGGGTCAGCCAGTATGCGAATGCGAACATGGTGAAGACCGACTTCTTTGAAGCCCGAGTCACCGCTTACGCGAAGAGCTCAGCTCTGGTGGATGACCTGTAAGGCATCCGCTTAGAGCGAGACGGCGCTGTCTTCCTCCCTGGAGACAGCGCCTTTTTTATTGCACCGACGGGAAGCGCCAGCCCATTGAGTCAGAACCGTGAGGAGCGAAGGCAGATCCGTTTCATCAAACGTTTGTGCTCATATTGTTTACAAAGTGAGCACAATCGTTTATTGTCTTTGATGTTTGTGCTCATATTGAATACAATATGAGCACAAACGTATGGAGGATGGCATGCAAACATTGGATAAATTGAAGAAAAAGCACGAATACCTGACTCCCGAAATCGCAGAACAGGCGGGCGTTTCAAGATCCCTTTTTTATAAATTCATTCATAAAAATGATTGGGATCAGGTTGGTCACGGTGTATATGCGCCTAAAGGAACATGGATTGATGAACTGTACCTTCTCTATCAGAGGTGCCCTCAACTGGTTTTCTCTCACGACGAAGCCTTTTATCACTATGGATTATCTGAAAGAGAACCTATGGTCCACACTTTGACTATTTATAGCGGATACAACGTACATAGACTCGTAGCGGATGGTAAGTGTAAAGTCTACAGAGTAAAAAAAGAGCTATTAGAAATAGGAAAAACATTTGTCCAAGACTACTGTGGAAATGAAATTCCCATGTACGATTTGGAACGAACAATTTGTGATCTGTTCAGAAGCAGAAACTCTATTGAAATACAGGAATTCAACGCTGTCTTGAAAGCTTATTTAGCAAGGAAAGATAAAGATCTAAACAAGCTGATGGAATACTCCAAGTTATTTCATATAAAAAATATCATTCAGAAGTATATGCAGGTTCTATTATGAAATTTACGCCGGAACAGATTAAGGGAAGAATTCAAAATACTGCAAAAATAAATAATGCAGACCCTCGGACTTTAATGCGCTTGTTTATGATGGAGCGCTTTTTGGAGCGCCTTGCCAATTCGAAATATAAAGATAATTTTATTATAAAAGGCGGTGTGCTTGTTTGTGCAATGGTTGGATTAGGTCTTCGATCAACAATGGATATTGACACCAGTGTAAGGAATCTAAACCTCACACCTTATGAGGCAAAAGAAATTATCAACAATATCATTAATATTGACTTACATGATGGAGTGACATTTAAAATAAAAAAAATCTCAGGGATCATGGATAAGATGGAATACCCTGGTGTCCGTTTTTCAATGGATGCAAAGTTAGGAAGTTTGATTACACCTATCAATATAGATATTTCAACTGGAGACGCAATCACTCCACGTGCGATAGAATATCAATACAAACTGCTACTTGATGATCATTCAATAAAATTATGGTCATACAATTTAGAAACAATTTTAGCTGAGAAGCTTCAGACAATCCTTGCTCGAGGTATTTACAATACTAGAATGAGAGATTTTTATGATGTCAAGACACTTCTTTCTCTTTATAAGAATGACATTGATAAAGATCTGTTAAAAAAAGCTTTTCATTCCACATGTAGTACACGAGGCACAGACGGTTTAAAAGAAAAAAGAAATTTAATTCTTACAGAGATCGAAAAAGATGAAACATTACAACGTCTGTGGGAATCATATAGGAAAAAATATTTTTATTCGGCCGGAATAGATTATCTGGATGTCATTAACAGCATCAGAGAGCTTCTAACCTTGATCTGATCCTATTAAACAAACAATTTTCATTTGCGGTGTATGGCATAAATAATCTTCTAGCCCTCATTGTTTGGACAATGACCATCTATTGACGAGAGAAGCGCGGTACCATATCCGCCGTCCCTCTTTCTTATCAATCCGGACCGCACCGCTGTGGAACTCGAACGCATACTGATTACGGAACTCCGCTACTTTGGAGACGTCCTCCTCACCACGCCGCTCATCGGCTTTCTGCGGAAGAAGTACCCGAACGCGAGAATCGACGCTCTGGTGTATCACAGCACGCGTGAGATGCTGACCGGGAACCCGGATCTCGATAACGTCTACACGATCGATCAGAAGTGGAAGAAGATGGGCGTGAAGAAGCAGCTCGGAGCCGAAATCAATCTTCTGAAGACGCTGAAAGCGAATCACTACGACACGCTCCTTCACCTCACGACGCATAACCGCGGCATGTGGCTCGCCCGCATCCTGAAGCCGAAGCGGAGCATCTCCTGCCCGAAGCACTTCGGGGGGCTGAACTTCTATAACAAGAGCTTCACCCACATGGCGAGCCTTGTGCTCCCGCGTGAGCGCCACATCGCGCAGTTCAACATGGATCACCTTCGGGCGCTCGGTGTCGTGGTGCCGGAGGAAGAAGTGCCGGGCCTGAAGCTCACGATCCCGGATGAAGCCCGCGCTGAGGCCGCGAAACTCGTCGGTGGGCTCAAAGGCTATGTGCTCGTCCACCCAGCGGCGCGGTTCTTCTTCAAGTGCTGGACCGAGGAACGGACCGCCGAGATGCTTGATCGCCTCGCGAGCCAGGGTGAAAAGATTGTCATCACCTCGGGGCCGTCAGACGAAGAACGAACGATGATTGAAAAGATCGTCTCGCTTCTTAAAGTCGCGAAGCCGATTGTTCTGATCGGCAAGACCCCTTCCATGAAGACCTTTGCCGCGCTGATTGATGACGCGAAGCTCCTCATTGGGGTTGACTCCGCGCCGGCTCATATGGCGGCAGCCCTCCAGACCCCTGAAGTGATTCTCTTCGGCGCGACGATCCCTGGCCGCTGGAGACCGTGGGAAAACGACGCGAGCCGCGTCGTGATCAGCCCCGGGCGCTGCCACTTCTGCGAACAGCGCGGATGCGGCCGCTGCGGGATCAGTGAATGCATGCGGGAAATCCGGGTTGAGGACGTCATGGAAGCGGTGAATGAACTCCTTGAGCACCGCGATATTCCGGACGCCTATCGGAAAACGGTCTACGGACCGAACGATCGCTTCCCGACCTATTCCTGATTTCAAATCAAAAAAATCTAACAGTGAACCCCGAAGGTGTGAAAACCTCCGGGGTTTTTAATGCCTGCTTTAATGATCCAAATTAGTAATGCCGAAAACGAGTCATTCCGCCAGACTCTGTCGATACTGATTTTCTGTCTCTTCAAAGCCAATTCATCTTCAGAAAGCCTGGATCCACTGATTCCGAATCAGCCAAAGCGAAAATTATCCGACCCCCAGTCATATTGATCATTTACATTTTTTTCATAACGACTTATTATCTAGCGTTTTGTTCTACCGTTCACTTCATGATCTCTGATCATCTGCTTCACTCATGTCTCTTCGATCCGAAATCTGCGCGAGGCTGCTGCTTCCCTTAATTGTCACGCTTCTCACGGTCCTGGCGGTTTTCAAGCTTTCAGGAACTGACCTCCACTTCGCCAAATACTGCGCTGAGTCGACCCTGGTGTACGCGGCGGTTCTGCTCTTCCCGTTCATCATCCGCACCGCGCTCTGGGGCATCTTTCAGTTCATCGTCGCCCTTCAGATGTGCTCTATCGTGTCAACCGGCATCTATATCGTGCCGCTCACCGTGATGAACCTGTCGTCCCACAACGCGATCGGGGTTAAAGCGCAGATCTGGCTCGCTTTTATTTTCGCCATCGTGTTTTTCCCCTCCTTCTTCGCCATTTTTTCCACGAAAAACGTGAAAGTGAAGAAGAATATCTACATGGCGGCCGGATCCGTGGTCGGCGTACTGATGATCACTCTGGCATTCACTCAGAACAGCGTCCTGAAGAACACCAAGCATCTCGCTAAAGCCGTTCTTCACGACGTTTATTTCGTCCCCAAACAAAATGCCGCCATCCGTGAGCAATATCGGAAACCCGCTGTCGTCAGCCAGAGCCAGCTCGAGACCGCCGGGGCGGATTATTTCTCACCTGACACACCGATCAAAAATGTCATTGTGATTTTTGTTGAGGGATTTTCAGCTGAGGTCGTGGATTATAAAAATCATTCATCCCGCAATCTGACCCCCACGTATGACCAGCTGTATAAAAACAGCCTGGCATTTGATCATTATTACAACCACACCTATGCCACCTACCGAGGACTCCGGGGGCAGCTGTATTCGTTATGGCAATATAAAGCGGGTTTTTACCCGGACGTCGGTAACCAGGGGTTCGGTCAGATGGATCACGAGAAGATTCATAAACTGACTGATTCCGGTCTGGTGTCAGTGCCTGAAATTCTGAATCAGCATCACTTCAATACGTACTTCCTGTCAAACGAACTCCGTACGGGCAACATGACCTCGTACTTAAAGACTTTCGCTTTCACCCGGGTGTACGGCGCTGATGACTTAGGCTGGACGGGAGATCCCCCGCGGAGTGATAAATTCGCTTTCCAGAGCCTGAAGCAGGTGCTCACGGAGTACAAGAGCGATAAGCCCTTCTTTATCGGCATGTACACCGCCGGCACGCATCATGGCGTTGACAGCCCGGACCTGACATACGGTGATGGATCAAACAGCTATTACAACAAATTCCATAACCTCGATCACTGGCTCGGGGACTTTATTGCCTGGTTCAAAACGAGTCCGTATTACGACAACACGCTCCTCGTCATCACTTCAGACCATGGAGTCGTGATTCCGACCCCCGAATACCGGCGGTCCTTCCATCAGAAGACTGAGCGGTCGAACTTTGAGATTCCGCTCATTCTTTACGGAAAGATGGTGAAGCCGCAGATTGTGGATGCCAAAGGCACAACCAGCATCAGTCTTGCCCCGACGCTCCTTGACGTGCTGGGAATCCGAAAAACGGAACAGTATTTCCTTGGGTGCTCACTCTTCGAAACCCAGTGCGATGAGAGAAGCAGCCGTCTGATGCATCATTTCGCGGCAGGCACTGATTCTTTCCGCATCTCCGCAAACGAGCGCGGGAAATACATCATCAGCCCAGAAAAAGAAGACGCGGAGTTCCAAAAGATTTACCGCTTCACTAACTGAGGTCCGCCGTAAGCCGATCAGGTATCCAAGCCCCGAAAGCAATCACGCTTTCGGGGTTTTTGTTTCCACTTCTCTGCTCGGGAAATTAGCCATCCCGTCAGAAACACCGGCACTACTCACCGATGTCTTTCTCAGCCTCGGACAGTCCAGCAATAAATCCGGCGACCCTGTTATCCCACCTGAACCCCTTGCAGACACTGCCGTTATCAAGCTTGCAGGTCAAAGAATCGCAGGGAGCCAGCTCACAACCGGAATCAATCACGAGGTACCTGGACCATCCCTCTTCAAAATGCTCTCTTGAGGAACAGTGCCGCGCGGAGGTGGAGCCATAAAAAGTGATTGAGGGGAAATCGATAAAGGCCGCGAAATGGCTGAACCAGCTGTCGCAGCACACAATGCAGGCGGAGTTCTTCAAGAGCGAGAACCAATAAACAACGTCTTCATTCCTGAGGCAATAGTCATCAAATCCTGCGATTTTCTTATCCGATGCACCTCCCACCTGAGTCACCGAATACCCATGCTGATGAGCGATACCAATGATTTTTTCTATCGTCTCCAAGGGCAGAGTTTTCAGTTTCCATGAGCCATAAGGATGGATAAGGATCCTCTTCTTATGTTCTCTCTTCCGGGGAACCCTGAAATCAGCCAGCCTTTTCAGCCGTGTATCAGCAGGAAGTCCAAGCCCGAGGAGCATACTCGTGACAATGTCAGTCCCGGTCTGCTCAAAAGAAAGGACATTATGGGAGGTCGCTAACTTGCCCGAAAAATCAGGTCTTGCGACAACCCTATCCATCGCTTCAATAAATTTTCCAAACGTTTCTGCGGCAGCCGGCAGTCTCGTCTCATTTCTGATAATTCTGAACCGATCGGAATACAGAAAAGGAGCAATCCAGTCATATAAATCCCTGGATATATGGAAACTCAGCTTCTTATCGGATAGCGTGCTGTAGGTTACCGCCACCGCTAATCCGACGATCACGTCTCCGCGGTGAAACGGGCAGAGAAAATCAATGCTGTCTTTCTTCCAGGGCTTCTGCTTCCTCGGGAACTGGGTAAATTCATAGCCTTCAGAATCGAGGGATAGGTTCGAATTGTAAAACTCGTCAAAAAAGAGACTGTCCCCATACCGCTCGAGCATGGCCTTCCGTTCATTGAAGTTCACCAGCTTTTTCTTCGGCGTCTCGTCCTTCCCTCTCGTCTGGCTTTCATAGTGATTCAGAATGACATCCGGCGTCTAAAGGATGTGGTACCCACGTTGCTTTACCTTCAGGCACAGATCCACATCGTTAAAGGAAATCCGCAATTTCTCTTCGTCCAGCCCGCCTACCTGATCAAATAAGCTTTTCCTGATGATCAGACAGGCCCCGGTCACCGCACTGACATACCGGTCCAGACTGCAGTAGCCAAAGTAAGGATCGTTTTTCTGGAATCTGAACGGATGAGAGGCCACCTTGTAGATTCCCGTCACAACACCCGCATGCTGGATCGAGCCGTCGGGGTAGAGCAGTTTCGCGCCAATCACCCCGACGGTCGGATCAGCAGCGAATCTCTTAATAAACGAGTCAAGCCAATCACCGGTGATCACCTCAGTGTCATTATTCAGCAGCAAGAGATAGTCACCCCGAGCGGCACGGGCAGCAAAATTATTTATCTTTGAGTAATTGAACGGCTCATCAAAATGCAGGAGCCTGATTTTTTCTTTTCCGCTCAGCTCTTCGTAATACGCAAGAGCTGCCTCTTCTTCACTCTTATTATCCACAATCAGAATTTCATAATTCTTATAAGTGGTTTTGGAGAGAATACTGTCAACACATCGTTTTATTAGTTCCGCATGATTTTTGGTGGGAATAATAATGCTGATCAGGGGTTCGTCCGCGGGTTTCGGCAGCACCCAGTGCCAGCAGCCAACCATCGTTTTGGATGGCTCAATTTTCCATCCCCGAGGGGCGAACAGCTCTTCCAGGCTTCGCTTCGCGGCCGCGTCAGATTTATCCTGAAAATCAGTGCTGAACGAATGATGCTCTGGAACCTTGCGCCAATGGTACAGAATCCGGTCGATGTGACTGATTCTTGACTCTGAAATCCGGGCGATAAACCGAAGCGCGAAATCGTAATCCTGAGATCCTTCAAAACCGGCTCTGAATCCGCCGATCTCTTTCGCGATAGCGGTTCTGTAGCACCCGAGATGCGCGATGAAATTCTGCTGAAGAAAGAGCGCCCGGTTCCAATCCGGTTTGAAGTAGGGATTAAACCGGTTTCCGTCTTCATCTATCTTGTCTTCATCGGTATACAGCAGGTCAACCTTGCCGTCGAGGGCGTTTATCTTCTCAGCCAGGCAAAACAAGGCTGATATATCCAAAATATCATCATGATCAAACAGGACAATAAATTCCCCGGTCGCCAGATTAATCGCGTCATTCGATGAAACCGAGATATTCCCATTTTCCTTACGGAAAACGTACCTGATCCGGTTATCAATTGCCGCATAGCTCGCGATACAGTCTCGGACTGTTTGATCAGGGGACGCGTCGTCCGCGATGCATAATTCCCAATAAGGGTAGGTCTGATCCAGAACGCTATGGATCGCTTTTTCTAAATATCCGATGTCGGTGTTGTATACGGGCATGACAACACTGAATTTGGGAAGCAATTTAAATTTGGAAATTGCCTCCTTCATCATCACCACATCCTGATCGCAAATAGTATCCAGACGCCTGACCCATTTTTTGTATGGGTCTTCCGGAATGGGCTTAACCGCCTGTGGTACGGGTTCAGCCGCCTGTTTAACAGATTTTCCCTCTATTAACTCCGATTTTTTCTGCTTGAAAATACCCCATTTTTCCCCGAAGAAAGCATATTTTTTAATAGCGTCATTCTTTTCTTTCCTGAGAACGGTTTTACCCAATATCTGATAACACTTGACGCTGTTCTGACCTTTCCTGATGCTTTTCTTCTTATAAATCTTCATGATCTAGGATGAATTGAGAGATATTTTGATGGGTTTTAAGCAATGCTTTACGGGATTTATTCTAATCACCTGTGCCGCCTTCATTGATTTCAGGGCTTCTGCGGGAGGAGGTCCACTCTGAAGGTGCGGTCAGGCCCCTGTCTTTTAGCTGACTCTGCTCTCACCGTCCCCGGTATGCGGCAATGCGGTTCCCCGACAGCATAACAAGAACCAAAGAAACAAAGCCCCCATTACTCATGATGATTCATGAACAAAAAGCCGCCTACGTCTTTGCTGAAAAATCAGTTCTTCACGGCGGTAAAAAACAAGAGCCCTGAGGACAATCTTCAGGGCTCTCGTTTTCTGACGCTGACCAGTCAGGTCAGGTCATTGCCTTCTTTTACTGCTGACCGCTTTCACGCTGCTGAATCATGCTGAGAGCGGCCTTCATGGCTCCCGCCACTTCCGGGCTGGTACCCGGATCCGAGATCAGCCGTTTCCAAAGCTGCTTCGTCTTCTGCTGACGGGCGGCGTTGCAGTACCTGTAGCCGACCATCATGGCGTACGGCGCGTCAGATTCGTGACCATCCCGCGCGAGCGCGTCCCCGAAATTAAACCAGGCCGTGGCCCGATTCGGGTCGAGCGCCAGAGCGGCGATCAGAACGTAAGCGGCTTCCCCCGCCCGATTGTCTTTCATGAGCGCGAAACCGAGATTCTCGACCGCTTCCACATCGGTCGGATCCGCCTTTACGGCATCCGCGAACTTATCGACCGCGGCGCTGGCGTCTCCACTATGAACAAGCTTCAGACCTTCGGCGTTCAGGGCCCGCGCGGTCTTCCGGTCCCCCTTCGGAGGAAGGGGCAGCTCGCGGATCTGGTTCGCGTAGGTCTGAACGAACGGAGACCCTTCACTCATGCTCCCCAGCATCTTCGCGACATTCCCTGACGTCTCAGCAAGCGGATACGGCGCGATGGCCTCCGCGACATTTGGGGCAAGCCGCACAGTCGCCTGCTCAGGCTGCGGAGCCGAGTCGCTTTCCGAAGACTTCTCGGGTTCGGACACAGCGGGAGAGCTCGCGGTTTCGGCTAGCACCGCGGTTTTCGGCGCGCGCGCCAGAGCGGACGCCGTCACAGCGGGACCGCTCCCCGTCGTTTCCACCGCTCCAGGTCCCACGATACAGGCCAGACCCGCGATTGAAAGAATCGGGAGAATGAACTTGTCGTTCGCCGTATTCGCGATGAACGGCTTCTCGGGGAGCTTGTAGCTCTTAGAGATTTCCGCGAGCTGCTCCTCGGTGGCGTGCGACGTATCAATATCCGCCGCCTGGACCTGCATGAGAAACGCCTTCCGGAGTTTCTTCGAGTAGGAGCTCATCACGAACTTCCGGATCAGGGCATAAAGCGCGGTAAGAAGGAGCGCGGCTCCCATCCAGCCCGAGGCGTGCGCGGCGTCTTTCCCGAAGAGATACGCGATTGAGAAAACCAGGGTGAGACCAAACGGGATCCAGCCATAGTAAGAAGACTTCTGCTTCTTATCGTCTACCGGAAGAGGATCCCCCGTGAACCGTGTGGGATCCACGCCGTCCACCCGGACCTTATATTCCTTCCCTTCGTACTCAAAGACACTGAGACCGACCGGGAGGTAAAGCGTTTCCGTCTCGTAAGACTGAGAGCCGCTCCAGTGCCAGTCCTTCTGCTCGTCGCCCAGCGCGTTGGCCTTCACTTCAGAGGCCACCAGGGCGGCAACCCGATCTTCGACATACGTCTGATAGGCTTCACGCTCCGAAAGCGCGAATTTGTCGTTCGGGAACCCCGTCATGAATTTGGCGTCATACGGCACGAGTTTCGACCAGTCCTGATCCGCGAGAAGATCAGCGCAGTTCCTGTCGACCTCGTTCCCCGCGTAGCCGAGGAGACTGAAGGGGCCGCTCACGGTGCCGCTCGCCGGACGCCAGTCCGTCACAGTGCGGCTGTTGCTCCCGGACCCTTCGCGGCGGTTATAGCCAAAGGACGCCGTCCAGTTCGCGTGGAATTCGCCGTGATAGAGGTAGAACGGCACGTACTTCAGCCACTGCTTCGTGATCGTCGCTTTCTGCACGAGATCATCCGGCGTGAACTGACCCTGTGTCATATACACACGGGTGGCGTTCGTGAGGGCATCCCCCTGGATCTGAAGCGGGATGATGAGGTCGGTATCGGTAATATCTTCCGGATTCACGACCTGAGTCGGGATTCTCACCGTATTCCCGCAGTACGCGCAGACCAGCGTCTCGGTGCCGGGCTTATACGTGAGTTCGGATCCGCATTTGTCGCAGCGGATTTTTAGGTCAGCCACGCTGTTCAACCAATATTAAAGTATTTTTTGACGTTGAATTATCTAATCTTGTGCAAAGTTACTGATTAACGAAAAGCATGCTCCTTACTGGAACACTCACAGTTAACTGGCACTTCTTAAATCACTTATTCAACAGTTTTCAGACTTTATCGGGAAAACTTCTGTTCTATTCGCTTGATAATGGAACAGACCGCCGCAAACTGTTTTCTTTATGCATTCATTGCAGCAATCTTTGTAGTATTTCTTAAAATCAGAAATACTATCAGCTGTAAATTTCCATAGCCGTTTATCTAAATGGCAAAACGGCAAATTAAATATTCTTACAGGTATCCCACGTAAAAAAAGCGCCCTAGTCGCAGATACTAATTGTTCTTGATAGTCTAAGGGAGATATCCAAAGTTGATCCCAATTCTTTTTGACATATCCCATTTGCTCCATGCCCATGAAACTAACTTGAAAAACAAAGGGGATGTTGCGATAGATAAAGTGACTGAGCTCTGATAAATCCGGTATTGTCTGCTGATGGAGAACTACACGTATTTCTACGGGTATCCCTGCTTTACCAAGGTTAAGAATACCATCCAGGGTCTCATCAAAAGCCCCCTTACGCTGCACTATGTAGTCATGTTTCTCTGGGTTGAAAGAATATAGAGGAACCCCCACACTGAGGTTTCTAAGTATCCCAGATACTGATTGAACGGTCTTCCAGTCGCTAAACCGTCGAGCATTAGTCAGCATGTGCACGTAACAATCCGGAGCTCTCGAAGCTAAATCCCGCAGTAAAAGCGGCAGGCGATCTCCGATTTGGGTGGGTTCTCCGCCCGTTATGCTAATTTCTTCAAGTCCCTCAGGGAGAAGAGAAACAACCTGCCGCAGTTCTTCGAAGATAACTGAGTCAGTTTCCTGAGGAGGCTGCGGACACATCAAGCAATGGCTGTTGCACAGATCTGTGACATATAGGCTGTTAGTTCGTGAGTTTTTCTTGAATAGAAAAACTAAACGACGAGTATGAAGATCAACCCTAAAGACATCACCAACATCTAGATCGTCAAAATCAGAAACAGAAATATATTTCCGATTGGGATCTACTGTATCGCCATCTCGGTAAATGACTAAACCAAAATCGGACGGGGCTTCACCATCACTGAATATAGCGCACAGAGCTCTATCTTCCTCTGCATGGTTTTTATCTGAAATCTTAAAGATTCCATCTTTTTCCAATGAAGTGGACAGGTAATTCTTAACAGCTGGCATGATCAATTTCCACTTTATCAAAATCTAATTCAGACAAGGAACAATTTCTTATCCAAGACCAAAGGATTCTTTCTGTCTCAGCATCAGCACCGCTAAGCAAGCTAATCAGATAATCGAAAATTCCCATATTTTTCTTACAGAACGAACTTGAGGCTCTATTGCCATAAGCATCATTCTGTGTCGCATAGTGCCTTATGGGGTCAGCTCCGCAATATGGGACATAGGCGCAGTCGGAGCATCCAGCAAGCCCTTCTGCAACGCCTACTGAAGCTATGAGCTGCATAGCATCGCCTAGATATATCTCTTCATAGGTGTTCTCAAACGCATTCCCCAATCTAAACATCGGATCACCCATTTCATACAGCATACGCGACTCATCCGATGCATAAATATCACCGTCATAGTTATAGACCGTCACTGAGAAACCATTCCCTGTGGGGGATTGCAAATCTACAAAACCGATAGGCCAGGGGGTCAGCATTTTCTTTAGGATAAGAGTTGAGTAGCCCTCTGGAAATTGCTGAATATTTTTATTGACGTGAATAATATAGTTTAGGCTTTTTTTATAAAAATCTATAAATTCCTCCATGGAATATCCAATAGATTTTTCAGTCTTTACCGCATAGCCATACGGGTTCAAGGCTCTAATAAAAATAGAGCCTAGATTATTTTTAAGGTACTCATCAACTATTTCAGTAGGATACTTAAGACTGTCTTTAGTTGTAGTCATCAGAGCAGAAACACTGGATATTCCCAACGCTTCCTGTGCAAGATGAATATTCTTGACTACAACGTCATATGCGGCAGATTTATTGCTTCTCGCACGGTTTAAATTGTGAAGATCTCTAGGACCATCTAAGGATGTTGAAATCTGGATGTTGTGTGCCTTACAGAAATCTATTTTTTCGTTATCCCAAAGAGATAAGTTTGTGCACGCAACATAGGTTAGATTTTTATTTTTAGTCTTGTTAAGTTCTTCCGAATAAAGAACTATTTCCTTAAGAGCGTCAAAATTTAAAAAAGGTTCTCCGCCTTGAAATTCGACCGTAATATCAGGAGACGGCGAATGCATCATCAATTCAACATGTTTTCTTGCTGTCTCGATGGGCATATCGTAGCTTCGGGAACTACAGGCATCTTGTCTAGACGCTTGACAGTAGACACAAGCGGAATTGCATCGAACAGTTAAAACAAAAATGTGCAGCTTGGTAAATCCTTGAATAAAGGATTTTTTAGTCCACAATTCCGAAGACAGCAAATCTTCATGGGTCTTGTTGTCATCAGCTAAAAAGTGCCTTGCCCGAAGAATGGCATATTTCGGGGACACTTTTGAAAGTCGTTTTTTTGTGAAATCCGCAAACTCTTCTTTGTCCAAAATTAAAGAATCACCAATGAGATTGGACAAAAAAACTTGATTACCCAGTCTTTTAAAACGAAAAGGAAGGAAGCGGTATTGACCGTCTTCCTTCCTGAAGAATTCAATTGGAGAGAAATTATTATCTGTAGTCATAATTCGTGTTTTTTTAGAAACAGCTCAAGAGAACTATCAAGACTAAAGTTCAAAAAAGATAAAATTATCTCCCTGGCTTCTTCATCCGTTCTATTCTCGACAGAGATAGTTAGCTTTTGAACATTGGGAGATACTCTTTCAGTCCTTACCTTTGCGTAGTCTGCATACGCTCTTCGAGCTTCCATCAAAGCAAGCTTGTCATATATATCGTTATGCAGAACAACGCTAAAGGTGGTCATAGCTCTATAGAGATTATTTAGGTAAAACTTCGGAAAAGGCTCGGCGTACAATGCTTTCCCGCTCGACTTTGGTCTCGGCGGATACAACTTCCCGGAGACAAAAGTCCAAAACGGAATTACAAAACTCATCAGCAAGCAGCTTTAGTTCGGCATCAGAAAGCTGAGTCTTCCCTCTGAAACAAACTCGGACAAGTTCTTTCTTCTCATCTCTCCATGAGAGAAAAAGATAACACCGGTCAGTAAACCAATAAGCAGCTCTCTTGATCGCGGTCAGCGGATAGATCTCAACCTCGAAATCAATAAACGCACACCGTCCAAGCTCGTCTTCACTAAAAGACACAAATGGCATAGAAAAACCTTAATAACCCCTTACCACCTACTGGAAGTATGGCTGCTATGGCTAGCGTGAGAGCTATGAGAGCTGTGCGAGTAGTGATACGAGCTTCCCAGACCGAAATCAGACTGAAGCATCAGCAGCGGACTCTGAGAAGAAACTTGAGTGACAGCATTTCCAGCATCAGACGAAGTCTGAGCAGATGCAGCAGTAGGAGTAAGTGCAATAGCCGCAGCCGCGAGAACAGCAGCAACCACATTTCTCATTTTACGACCGACGTTTGCAACGACAGCGCTTTTACGTACTTCGGGCAACTTCAGCATGATGTATTTCCTGCACGGTAAAATAAGTTACTGCGAACTATAACATAAAGTGCGTTTTTTGGCAATTTCAGTTTCAGGAATTATACAATTGCTATTTCTGCAAAATAAATAGTAATTACATGATTTATTTGAATAAATATGTATTTAATTCCATATGAGCAAACTTAAAACCGCATAAAATCCTCTTCCCGTGATTCTTCTGGAAATAGGCGCTTGCGTTTAAGCAGTGTTTCGTCTGATTAGAAGGCTGAACAATCTTCCTTCTTTTGATCGTCGTTTTGAGGGGAGCACCGCGCAGCGAACGGCCAGTCGTTTGTACCTGATATTTGTATCGACCCCATTGTTCACAGGCCTCTTTCTCTAACCAAAATTTCTTTAGGGAGAAAGCTACGACAATCAAGAAAACGAGGATCCTTTAAGAACTAGTCGTACGACTAATTCTTATTCGAAAATTTCCGGAATCGAAGCTAAAAATTAAGTCTCGGATGGGCTTTAAGATCTTTCTAACGCTGATGCCGTGATAATTGATGATGAACCCCTGACACTTAACGGCAAAGCCTCACCTTCTTCTCTACCTATCCATCATGTCCTGAGATCCATACCATCCTTTTGAATTCGCAGCGAAGCTCCTTGATTCTTCCCCCTTTGGCGTCTCTTCTCTCTCTTCCCAAGACCCTAGGATCTTTTACGGACTCTTTCCCCTGCATAGTGAGATCCGTTACTAGAATTTTCATTGGTTACTTGGAAGAGCAGTATCGATGATTGAGGCGGAACTCGCACCTCGAATACTCAGCTTGCTTTTTCAGATCGATCCATGCTACCTGCCTTCAAGACATTCAACGTTTTGAATGGCGGGGACACAATATTCCTTACGTTATAGTTATAATCCTATCAGACGCTTCTTTCGGTAAAACATATCATTACCCGCAATTGATTCAGGAAAAGCTTAACTTTTCAGTCATATGAAACAGTTTAGTAATCTCAACCTAAAGCCATTCTGGAGATTGTGATTCATTCTTTTCCTGGGACAGAGAAGCGACAGCAGCACTTATCAATTTGCTACAGGAGTAAAAACTATGGAAGTCTTATCAGGAATTTTGGCCCTTGTCTTTCTGGCCCTGTTAGTGATGTTTGTCATTGGCCTTATCGCTCCTGGAAAGGTGTTTCTTGGAAAAGACTGCACCCGCGGTAAGGCTGCAGTGGTTTACGGTGTTGGCTGTCTCGCCGCTCTGTGCCTCTTTGGGTTTGTGACGCCAGACACCAAAAACTCGGGAGTGCTCGCTTCTAGCGCCTCCGGCACCTCCGGCGCTTTGACCGCCGCCCCTAATGCGGCTCCCACACCAGCTCCTGAGGAGAAGACTGTTCAGATGCCGGATTCAGAAGCTAATTTCGTGACCATCGTGGCAGAGGGACAACAGAATGCCAAAGATGCTAAGAATGACATGCAGCGTGGCGGTGTGAAAGCTGCGCGTGATAAGAAGCTGTGTAAGGCGATAGGGTCCCGCAAAGTTACTGATTGGGTTGGCCAGGTGACTAAAGTAGGCGCTAACAGTGACGGAAAGGGTATTCTCGAAGTTGAACTGGCGAAGGGTATTATCATTAAGACTTGGAATAACTCCCTCTCTGACATGGGAGACCATACTCTGATTGAACCGGGGTCTGCGGTCTTCAATACCGCTTCCAATTTTTCTGAAGGTCAAATCATCAAGTTCTCCGGCACCTTTTTGCGCGGTATCGAAAATGAATGCGTGAGAGAATCCAGCCTGTCTCTCCAGGGCACGCTTGATGAACCAGAATTCATCTTCCGCTTCTCTAGCGTCTCTCCGCTCTAATAAAATTCGTTAATCGAACGGAAAACCCCAGTCAAATACGGCTGGGGTTTTGTTTTTCTGCAATTTAAATTTCAGTAAAACTGATGATGCACGAAAGCTTTACTGAAGCCTCAAAACTAATCGCATCCGACAAGAAAAAGCCCTGAAACAACATCAGGGCTTTCTAGAGGACAACTGAAAACGAGTTCAAACCTCCCTTGGTCAGAGTCTCACTTTATTACCGTTATCTACTTTTACCGGCACTTTCACGCTGCTGAATACTGCTAAGCGCTTCCTTCATCGTCGCTGATACTTGAGGGTCAGTGCCCGGATCAGAAATCATACGATTCCAAAGCTGCTTCGTCTTTTCCCTGCGATCTGCGTTGCAATAGTGGTAGCCAACCATCAGGCCCAAATACGCAATCTTGGTATTTACCTGATCCCTCGCCATCGCATCTCCGAAATTAAACCAAGCTCCAGCCCGGGTCGGATCAAGTGACAGTGCCGCCAATAGAACACGTTCAGCCTCGCCTACGCGGTCAACTTTAAGAAGCGCGAAACCTAAATTATCTACTGCCTCTACGTCAGTCGGATCAGCCTTGACAGCCTCTGCAAATTTATCCACTGCGGCACTGATATTCCCGTTATGAAGAAGATTCAGACCTTCATTATTCAGAGCGCGCGAAGCCCCGCGATCTCCCTTAGGCGGTCTCTGCTGCTTGCGTATTGAGTTCTCAACGGCTTGAGAGGGAGACCCGTCATACATGGCCTGTAGTATCTGCGTGACATGCTCCGTAGTTTCATCCAAACGATACGGTTTAAGGGCATCCTTAATATTCGAAGTCATCACATAGCCCCCAGGCCGGGAGGCAGACTCACTCCCTGAGTTTGTATCCTGCCCCGCTGTAGTCGGAGTGCTATTCGTCGCACTAACCGCCGCTGCCTTTGGTACTTCAGCAGGGGCAGACGCCGTTACCTCAGAAGTGGGACGAGACTTTTGCGGAGAAGGAATCAGGGTAACGAGAACGGCGACAATGGTGATTAACGGGAGAACGAATTTGTCATTTTCCGTTTTAGCAAGGAGCGGTTTTTTCGGAAGTGTGTAACTCTTGGAAATTTCCGCGAGCTGCTCAGGAGTTGCGTTCGACGTATCGATGTCTGCCGCCTGAACTTGTGTGAGAAAAGCCTGACGAAGTTTCTTCGAGTAATCTGTGATCGCCGACTTGCGGAGAAAAGCGTAAAGCCCGGTAAGAAGGATTACCGCGAGCATTGCCCCTGTCATCGCTTCCTTCCCGTTCCCCATCACAAGCATGACCGAGAAGCAAAGTGTGACACCAAAAGGCACCCAGCCAAGATATTCCATCTGCTCCTTATGGGGATCCTCGGGGAGGGGATCGCCAGTGAACCGCGACGGATCCACACCATCTACCCAAACTTTATATTCTTTCCCCTTGTACTCAAAGACACTGAGACCCACAGGAAGGTAAATCGTCTTTGTGTCATACGACTGTGAACCGCTCCAATGCCAGTCTTTCTGTTCGTCTCCTTGAGCGTTTGCCTTCACTTCAGACGCCACCATATCACCCACCCGGCTCTCAACGTACAGCTGGTAGGATTCACGATCGGTTAGAGCGAATTTGTCTTTCGAAAAGCCACTGAGAAACTTGGCGTCGTAAGGTACCATCTTTGAACGATCCTGGTCTGCCAAAAGCTCAGCACAGTTTTTATCGATTTCCCCGTTACCCGCGTACCCAAACAGGCTGAAAGGACCGTTTACAGCGCCGCTCACCGGACGCCAGTCCGTCACGGTTCGAGCGTTGCTGCCGGAACCGGTTTGCCGCTCATAACCAAACGACGCCGTCCAATCGGCATGATATTCACCATGAAAGAGATAAAACGGCACGTACTTGAGGTATTGCTTCGTGACGGTCGCTTTCTGCACCAGATCATCCGGTGTCAGCTTCCCCTGCGTCATATAAAGACGCGTGGCATTCGTAAGAGCATCTCCCTGGATCTGAAGCGGGATGATGAGGTCCGTGTCCGTGATATCTTCCGGCTTTACAGCCTGGGTTGGAATCTTGACCGTGTTTCCGCAGTACGCGCAGACAAGCGTCTCAGTACCAGGTTGATAAGTAAGTTCGGATCCGCATTTGTCGCAGCGGATTTTCAAATCTGTCATGTCACTCAACCTTTATTGAATTCGTTTTTGACAAGAATGTTCCGCTGATTGAAGAGCCGGAAAAGCACTTGCGCCTGATCGTTTAAGGCCTTCGCGTCGCCGAGGCTCGATTCGAGCTCGCCAACTGCGGCGACGATCTGCTTCTCAAGAGATTCGGAGGCCGGATACTGCTTCGGGTTCGAGAAAGATGCGGCGTCAATCAGGCGCTCGAGGATCTTCCGGTCTTCGTCATCTTTCGCTTTCGCCTGAATCGTGCGGATTTCGGACGCCACCTGCTTATTCCACGGGAACGCGTTCGTTTCCTGAGCAAGTTTCGACACCTGATTCATCGTGACGTTGCTGAAAACGAAATGACAGCCAAGCGCGAGCACCCAGAGGGCATCTGTCGCAAGCGACAGCTTTAGGAACCCGCAGAGCGAAAAGACGAGTGAGAGCGCAGCGACCGCGGCCAGCAGCACACCGAAGAAAATCCCGATCCCGAGTCCCGCAAGCGCGGAGTCCATCCCCTTTTTCCCGGGGCAAGTCGGAATGATGAAAAGATACGCGACACTCAGCGCGGTAAGGAATGCCGCAGCGTAGAAATAGCCGCTCCTGAGGTCAGACGGTACGAGCGCTGCGAGTATAAAGATCACCGCAGCAAACGCGAGGACCGCCAGAAATACGAACTTCAGCTTAATGTCGCTCATCCCAGAATCCTTTTCTTTTCAGTCGCAAACTCTTCGTCTGTCAGCACGCCCTGGGCACGCAGTTCCCCAAGCTGCTTCAGCATCTCGATCTTTTCCTTGAAGCTGATCGTGTCAGCCTTCGGCGCTGCAGGAGCCTCCTGAGGGGCCGCCGGGGGATTCGTGTTGATCACCGCGCCGGCACCGGAGGGCTGCGCCATTGGGTTCATCGCGCCGCCGAGACCCGTTCCGAGTCCCATGCCGACAAAGGCTCCGGTGGTCCCTTCGTTCTTCGCCGCGGCTTCCAGCACGTCGAAGCTCCGGACCTGCTGATAGTTGTTCCCGAGGATCCCGAGCTCAGCCTTTCGGGCGAGCGCGGCCTTGAGCGAGATTACAGAGGGGTCATCCTCCGGCACGCTGATCGACATTACGTCGAACCGGACAACCTCAATCCCGTACTGATCAAGCTCTTCCGCGAACAGGTTCCGGAGGCTATCCGAGATCTCATCGAGATACATCGAGATATCGAGCACCGAGATCTTTTTCTGAATGATCGTTTCAGAGATCAGGGTCTTCGTTTTCCGGATGAAGATGCCCTTGAAGTAGTTATTCAGTGACTCACCGTCAAAACTCGGGAGCGTCCCCACGAGTTTCAGGAGGAACTTCTTCCCGTTCTTGATCCGGATACCGTACTGCCCGAACGCCCGCACCGGCACCATCACGCCGTAAAGCGGATCCTTCAGCTGGATCGGGTCCGGCGTTCCCCACTTGAGGTCGAGGATCGCGGCTTTGTTGATGTACCAAACCTCAGCCGTGAACGGAGACTGACCGCCGAACGGGATTCCGAGGAGATTCCGGAGAATCGGGATATTCGCCGTCGAGAGGGTATGACGTCCGCCCTCATATGGTCCCTCGTAGACACCGCCGCTTACGAGATACGCTTCCTGTGTCTCGTTAACGATCAGCTGCGTCCAGGTGGAGAGTTCCTGTGACGGGAATTTCCACGCGAGAAGCTTCGGGTTTCGTGTGTCCCACTTGACTAAGTCGATAATCATTTTTGGTTTCAGCTTCAATGAAAAGAGGTTGATTGGGTCCGGGAACAACGATCTCGGATCCGTATTCCAATGCTACTCCGTATAGTACTGATTTTCACTTCGTATGTGAACCGAAACGGGAGACATTCCACCCCCATGAAAATCAGTTTCTACCTGCCTCGGATAGCCTGGGATTCGTTATAACTTACTCGGGGATTTTAACCCGATTGACGCAATTAAAAATTTGTTATATTCAGCAGAAATCAATGTATTTCCGGGATCTTCTGTGCGTGTTCCAAACGGAGGCAATATCCCGTCAGCCGCGGATAGTTCCCCGGCTGACGCCAGAACATAACCAAGGGAATTGATTTCGTAATCTGACCCTGATATTCAGTTCTGTACTAGGCGCTGAAATAACGTTTTCGCGCTCTTTAGTATCTCGGTCTACGGGCTAACAAAAACTAATTCCGGGTTCGCCTCAAATCTCAGACAATTATTTAGACCGAAGTTCTTGATGTAATACCGAAACCCGACTTCTCTTCTTTATCCCCTCTTCCTGCGAGCCGCCGGCTGCCCTCGCTTCTTTTCCGTTTCAAAAAGTTTCAGAAGACGGATTCCTTCCGTATTACGCAAAACGGATTGAGAACGATCTTCATTCGTCTGAAACCCCTGTTTTTCAGGGATCAACGCTATACAAAGTCACATTTTCCGTTCTCATCTCATTCTTTCGGTCTGGATTTTCTAATTCTTTAGAGCTATATTGAACGTGCGCCAACTGGTATACCGGTATCCCATAAAGGAAAAAACAGGCATACCGGCGACGGGAAGTCTGTGTATTCTGTGCTTTAAGCCTGTCCGGGCGTACGAACCGGACAGCGGTCTCAGAGCCTGCGGCCCTGATTCACACGCTGGCCTTCTGAGGCAGGAGAAACACGCTGACCGGAGTCACACACCTCCTCTCAGCTCCGCTGACAAGCCTCATAACCAACTAGAGGAGACACTATGGCTAAATTAGAACTGCCGTACGAGCAGGTCTTCGACCTGACTCACAAGATGTGCACCCGCATTTCGCCGGACGTCCTTTACCTGCTCACGGAAGCAGCGAAGAAGGAAACGAACCCCGCGGCGAAGACGTTCCTCGAGACGATGGTGGAGAACGAGCGTCTCGCCGGGATCGAGGATAAGCCGGTGTGCCAGTCGCCTGGATACCCGTCTGTCTGGATCCGCTGGGGCGAAACCTATGAGCCGAACCTCTCGAACCTCATCGATAACATCACGCGGTCTGTCGTCGACGCGACGAAGCAGGGCTACATCCGCCCCTCGATCGTGCATCCGCTCACCCGTTTCAACCCGGGCGATTCCACGGGCCGCGGCGTTCCGAATTACGAGCTCCGCTACGAGAAGGACCTCCCCTACTGCGAAATCATCGTGAGCGCGAAGGGCTGCGGCGCGGAGCTTCCGAATGTCGCGAAGATCCTGACCCCCGCGACGCTTGGGAAAGACTTCAAGGGCCTGAAGCAGCTGGTGCTTGACACGGTCACCGGCGCCCGCGGCCAGGTGGGCGCCCACGGCTACCCCTGCCCGCCGTTCTCGCTTGGTATCGGTCTCGGCGGCCAGATGGACGTCGCGGCGAAGCTCTCTCGCGAAGCCATCTCGACCCGCAACTGGCTTGACCACAACCCGGATCCGCTTTTTGATGAACTCGAGCAGGAGCTGCTCGCTGACATCAATAAGCTCGGAAACGGCCCCGCGGGCATCGGCGGCGACACGTCGGCGCTTGCCGTGAAGATCGGCTGGGCTTCCACCCACACCGCTATTCTCCCTGTCGTCATCAACTTCCACTGCTGGGTCGCGCGGCGCTTCGGCATCCGCTTCTACCCGGACGGTCACACGGAAGAACTCTTTCAGGTTGGAGAATAAAAAATGGCAGTGTATGAACTGACGCTCCCCGTTGATAACGAGACGATTGAGAAGCTGCATGTCGGCGACATCATTTATCTGAATGGCCAGGTCTGTACGGCGCGCGATCAGGCGCACCTGCGGCTTAAGGCGCTGGACGAAGCCGGAAAGCCTTTCCCCGAAGACCTGAAGGGCGCGGCGATCTTCCACGCCGGCCCTGTGATGAAGAAGGACGAGGCGGGTCACTGGTATCTCTCCGTGATCGGCCCGACGACCTCCATCCGAATGGAACCCTACGCGGACTTCATCGGCCGTATCGGCGTGAAGATCCTGATCGGCAAGGGCGGCATGGCGGAAGGCACCCGGAAAGCGATGCAGAAATATAAGCAGGTCTACGCGCAGGCGGTTCCTGGCTGCGCCGTGGTGCTCGCGAAGGGCGTGACCGGAACAAAGGACCCGTACTGGTACGAGTGCGGGATGCCGGAAGCCATGTGGCCGCTTCAGACGAAGCACTTCGGCCCGTTCCTGATCACCATGGACTCTTACGGGAAGAGCCGCTATGACGACGTGCAGGCGCACGCCCAGGCGGTTGAGGAAGAAATCCTCAAAACGCTCTGACCGCCGTTCTCCCCTTAGAATGACTTTCTGAGGAAGGACAAAGAAAAGCCCGGCAAACGCTTTGGACCACCCCAAAGAAGCCGGGCTTTTTTCATCGATAAAAAATAAGAGAGAGTAACAACCATGAGTGACACCGCCACACCCGCTCTGCACCGCGAGAGCGACACGCTGTACCGACAGATCGCTGAGATCTGGCGTGAGAAAATCGTGACCGGCGAATATAAGCCCGGGGACGCGCTCCCGAGCGAACGCGATATCTCGGAGTCGCTTGGCGTGAGCCGCATCCCGGTCCGCGAAGCGATGAAGTCGCTTGAGTACCTCGGGATCGTGAAGCAGGTGCGGGGGAAAGGCGTTTTCGTGCAGAAGACGGATCCGGGTGAGGTGCTCGCGAAGATCGGGCCGTTCCTCGCGCCGCCGGATGCCGCGACGCTCTCTGAACTCTTTGACCTCCGGATTCTTTTCGAGGGGTACGCGGCGGAGCTCGCCGCGAAAAACCGGACCGACGCGGATCTTAAGACGCTTCAGGCGTCGCTCGACCTGCTGAATGCCTCCATTACGGATGAGAAATCCGCCGAGGAAGCCTCTCACCGGTTTCATCAGGAAATCGCGGCAATGGCGGGGAACCGCCTTCTCATCATTCTCTGGCACTTCTTCGCGGAGCTCCTCGAAGCGTCCCGCCGTCTCACGCTTTGGAGCCCGGAGCGGCGTGAGGAATCGCTCACCTTCCATCAGACGATCTTTGACGCGATCCGGGATCAGAGATCAGACGACGCCAGGAATCTGATGCAGCGTCACCTCGCGAACGCGAAGCAGCGGCTCACCGAGCGCGAAAAGACGCTTGGGGCGGCTGAATAGCGGATTTTCCCCCGACATCCCCAGGAATCTGTTCACTCTGCCCCCCGCTCGCTACAATGCCGAGACAATACGGAAGTGATTGAAAAGAAGGTCGCTGCATGAGCATGAATAGAGAAGCGGTTATTGTCCGCACCGGGATTATCGGGATCGTCGTGAATGTCCTCCTCGCGGCCTTCAAGGCCGCCGTGGGGCTCACCGCGAATTCGATCGCCGTGATTCTCGACGCCGTGAATAATCTCACGGACGCGATCTCGTTGATTGTCACGATCGGCGGCACGAAGCTCTCCGCCCGGAAGCCCGATAAAGCGCACCCGCTCGGGTTCGGGCGGGTTGAATACCTCACCGCGCTCATCGTCGCGGGGCTCGTGCTCTACGCCGGCATCACGTCAGCTGTCGAATCCGTTAAGAAAATCATCAATCCCGCGACGCCGGATTACAGCGCGGTGTCGCTCCTCATCATCGCGGTCGCGATCGCGGTGAAAATTTTCCTCGGGCGCTACGTGAAGGCGAAGGGGGAATCGGTGAACTCCGGGGCGCTGAAGGCTTCGGGAGCGGACGCTATGTTTGACGCCGTGCTCTCGGCCTCGGTCCTCGCCTCCGCCCTTTTCTTCATCGCGACCGGAATATCGCTTGAAGCCTATGTGGGCGCGGTGATCTCGCTTGTCATTATCAAGGCCGGTATCGGGATGATCGTGGACACGCTGAACGACATCCTCGGGAAACGCGAAAACTCCGAGGTTACCGATCAGATCACGAAGATCCTCTGCGAGGAACCGAAGGTGCATGGGGCATACGACCTCGTGGTCTATAACTTCGGGCCGAGCAAGAATCTCGCCTCTGTCCACCTTGAGCTCCCGGACACGATGACCGTGAAGGAAGTGGACGCGCTGACACGCCGCGTCGAATCCCGGGTGATGAAGGAAACGGGGGTGCTGCTTGCCGGTGTCGGCGTCTATTCGTACAACACCCACGACGACAAGGCGAAGCGGATCCGGGACGATATCCGGAAGCGCCTTGCCGCTCACCCCTGGGTCGTGCAGAGCCACGGGTTCTACCTCGATGAAGCGAAGAAAGCGATCCGGTTTGATGTGGTGCTGAGTTTTGATATCAAACCGGAGGATGGGCTGCGCGAGATTTATGATGAGATGCGCTCCGCTTATCCTGAATACAGCTTCCAGATCACGCCGGACGTGGATGTCTCGGTCTCTAAATAGAGCGTCATTACAAAAGAGCACGCCTTCCGTTACGGAACGCCTGTCGTACAAAAGCGGAACCGATTCTCTCCGTTCTTATTTTTATAATGGAGAGAAAGGAAGGGATACCTGGGCGCTCTGCCCTCATCCCACCTGCACGTTTTTCTTCATGGAGGCTCCGCGTCATGAAACCCTGGATTCTCTTAAGCGCCGCGCTGATCGGCGTGAGCCTCGCGCCGGCAGAGACCGCGCTCGCGAAGGGTTACGACGCGTATTCGCCGCTTGAATCCGCCCGAGTCGTGATGGGCGGCTACAAAGCGCCGGAACCGGAGAAACGGACATACCTGAATGTCGCTTATCCGCGGTGGGACACCGCGAGCATCAAGAACTTCCGAATTCAGTATCGGGAGCCCTCTTCAAGCTGCTGCCTCGACGACAAATACGAAACCATCACGACGTACGATAAATTCGGCGGCATTCACGATAAGAATGTCCGCCTCACCGCCGCGCGACGCCGGTACTGGAACGAAAGCTACATCCAAGGCACCGCCTATACGCGGACTCCGGAGTATCAGCTGGAGCAGTTGAAAAAGCAGGCGGAAGAGAATCAGCAGAAGCTTGAAGAGATGATCAAAAACAGCAAGTTCCGCGCAAACGGCGAAGTGAACGGGAAACCCGCCTACTACAACCCGGTGACGAAGCAGAGCCTCACCGCGGATTCGAACGGGAAATACGAGCTGCACGACTGGTAAGAAGAAAATCCGGATGAAATCGGATTAAGAAAACGCTATAAAAGCGGCATCAGGAAAATCTTTGGGCGAGGCTATACCCTCGCCTATTAACTCTCTTACGAATTACCTTTCGGGCTTCTGTCCGAAACAGGGCAGGCAACACTGATTGCCCTGGAAGGCCGCCTGTCAGATTAGGTTTTGATTCCCCGACAGGCTTTTTAATCTGAGTAAGGAGAAGTTAAATGAAAAACACTGGATTTTCCGCTTCTTCCAAGGATTCCCAGCCCTCCGTGTGGAATGCCCTTGACTATGTCACTCCAGATTTCTATGAAAAACTGAGAGAAGACCATCCCGGTCTGATGCGGATAAGAGAAGTAGTCCGGCTCACCGGGAGGAGCAGAACCTCAATTTACATGGATTCCATAAGGGGGAGATTCCCTCGCAGTTTAAAAATCGGCATTCAGTCCGTCGCCTGGCGCGCGGCTGATATCTACGCCTGGATCGAATCCCGCCCTTACGCCTGACAGGCTTACCTGTATTCTCTTCTGCTTTTCCGTATAACCTAAATCTGTCTGGATACCTCAATTTTTTAGCAATTCCGGTACAGCAAAGGTAGACTACGGATATGGCTGTCTCAATAGATAAATTTCTGAGAGGCAGATCTTCCGGGTGCCTAGAAAGGCGTTAAAACCGCACGCTGACACGCCTTTCTGCACGTGAAGACCTCCATCCCCTGATTACTCACGGAATGGAGGTCTTCTTTTTTTCTGACACGGAAAATTGTCTGAGGAGACGGGGTCAGTCTTTGACGCCGTCTTTATTTTCTGAGATCCGAGCGGTAACTCGCTTCCAGTCCCAGCCAGAAGTGGGCGGGGAGATCGAGAAGCGTCTCAAGCTTTCCCGCGATCTCTTCCGTGAGCGGCAGGCCGCCCGCGAGGAGCGCCTCGGCATCGGTTTCAGTGATCTCAAGCGCTGAGGCAAAGCTTGAGAGCGAGATCTGCTGCATCGCGAGCATCTCTCCGATCATTGATCCGGGCGGCAGAGCGGTTTTCTCGGGAATCGGTTTTACCTTCATTCTCTTTAAGCGGGATATTCAGTTTCTGGAGCCCGTCATCATAATCCGCTGGATTCAGGAACGGGCTGGCTTCTTCATCCGGGCGTTTTCCTCTTCCACTTTTTTGAGGTCCTCGCGGTACAAGCCCTCAAGCCCAAGCCAGAACCCCTTATCAATGGATAGCGCGGATTCCAGACGTGAGGCGATGTCGGACGTCAATGCCATGTCACCTTCGAGAAGCGCCTCGCCCTCATCTTCTGTCATACCCATCCGGGAGAGAAATTCGGCCTTTGTGATCTCCCAAATCTCCAGCTGCTCCTTGATGGTTTCTCCTGGCGGAACTGCGATGTGATTTTTGCTGATCTGATACATATCCGGGACTCCGTCGTTCATCAAGTAACTATTTTAATTTCTTTAAATAAAAATAGATGATGTATTTCAATTACTTTCCGCCTACACGCCGCAGATAAAATCGTTATGCCGATTGAAGACCTCTGATGGCCGCCGCTGGCGATACCGGCTTTTATCGATTCAGGTCCCTAAAAAGAAAATCACGGGCTGAGAGACCTCTTCCCGAATCGGTCAAATCGGTAAAACCCCTTTTACCGATTTATCCGATTCCTGTTTTCTTTTTTACCGATTCGGGACTGAAACGGCATCGCGCGAGTCGCAATCCTCTAAAAAACAAAACCGTTAAAACGCTGCAGAGCCCTGATTTCCGCGGCTGATAAGGAGGTGCCGGCGTTTTTCGTCTTCAATTCTGAGAAATCGTGACGCTTTCTCAAAAGCCGCTCGCCGAATCGAACAAATCGGCTAAAGACCTTTTACCGATTTATCCGATTCTCATTTTCTTTTTTACCGATTCCGCAGGCAAAACCCGATCCTTCTCTGTGGCAGAACGGCAAAGATGACGGTCACCTCCTGACCTCACGCAGAGACTCCCAAAGTCCTTCTTTTCCGGCATGGACTTTACGGAATACGTCGTTATGATTAAGTCCTACGTCCATAAAACTCTTCCCGGTCCCCGGAGCCCTTCCCCGTGCAGTCTTTCTGGTTGCTGCTATCCACCTTTCTCACGACGCTTACCTACGCGCTCGTGAAGCTCGCGCCGGTTGGGACCGCTTTTTATGACATTTTTCTTGTCCGCTCCGCCTTCATGGCGCTTGTGATCCTTGTGATCGCGGCGGTCTCAAAGACGAGCCTCAAAACCCGCCACCCCGGGCTTCAGTGTTTCCGGATTCTCTGCGGCGTCACCGCGCTCTGCGTGAATATCATCGCGGTGCAGCATATGTCGGTCGTCCTCTTTCAGACGCTCGTCTTCACCGCGCCGCTCTTTGTCGCGGCGTTCGGGATGGCGCGCGGCGTCCTTCTGAAGCGCTTCCCGGATCCGGGGCTGCTGCTCACGATCGCGGCTGGGTTTATCGGGGTGTTGCTTGTGATGCGCCCTGGCGGCGCTGACGGGTCACTCCCCTTTATCGCGCTTGGGCTCTTTTCCGGGCTCTGCTCCGCCGCGACCGGTCTTACGCTCCGGAAACTTGGGTCTCTCGGAGAACCCATCATTCGGACCGTCACTTGGTTCGCGATCGGGTGCCTCGCGGCCGGGATCGTCATGTTCAGTCTCTTCTCCGCGGAATCCGCGCTGTCTCTCTTCACCGAACCTGTGATGCTCGCGATCGGACTCACGACGGTCGGAAGCCAGCTCGCGCAGACTCAGGGCTGGGGCCACGGAAAACCGCTTCTCTCGGCGTCCCTTCAATTCTCCGCGGTGCCGTTTGCCGCGCTCCTCGGATGGGCGATCACGTCTGATACCCCGCAGGCGCTCACCTGGGCCGGGATCGCGCTTATCACCGCGGCGGAGCTCGCATCCGGCCTCATCCAGTACCGGCTCATGAGCCGGAAACCCACCGTCATTCACCACACGCCGCTCTGACGCCGGAAGCCCTGAAACAGAACGCTTCTCTCCACCAGTAAAACGCGGACAAAAAAGGGGCTCCTTCCTGGGATGGGACTGGAAGGAGCCCTTCAAATTTGCTGCTCTTTACTGCTAAGGAGAGATGACTCTTAGTGGTCTAATTTCAGAACTTGTGGACGAGACCCGCGGTCACGCCGTAGTTATAGGCGGAGCCAACGGTGGTCGCGGCGAAGTTGTCATACTTGTCGTGCATGTAGCCAGCGCCGGCGTAGACGAGGGTCCGCTTGGAGAGCGAATAGTCGTAGCCGAGGGACACCGTGTAGCGCTTCAGTTTGCCGGCGGTGTCGTCTGAATGATCGGCGTCCATGTAGCCCACCGCGGCGTAGAACTTGCCGCCGAAAGCCGGAGCCGTCGCGCCGAGGTTGATGCCCCAGCCGTCTTTGGCGGTGGAGTTGCCGAAGACCGCGGCGCCTGAAACCGTGTCGTTAATCGCGGCCTTGCCGAGGTAACGCATATCCTTGAAGTACTGGCCGGCGAGGAACACCTTCGCGACATTGAAGTCGTAGGCGACACTCAGGTTCGCGGTGTAGCCCGCGTCATCCTGTGTATTCGCGTAGTGATACGTATCGACCACGCCGATCGTGCTGAAAGCGCCCTTCATGTAGCGGGCACCGATCGCGCCGTAGCGGGTGGTGGATCCGGTGTTTTCACGCCCCGTCGGGGTTTCGGACTTCATATCAATGCCGCCCGAATACTGCAGATGCAGGTCAAAGCCGTTCCAGGTCGGGGTGGAGTAGTTGATGACGTTATCAAAGCGCGCGAACTTGCCCGCGAACACGGCGTTGTGGCCATAGACGATGCCCCAGCCGGTGCTGAGCGCGGAGAACTTCCCGCCCATGATGCTGGAAGACCCGGTGGAACCGGTGAGCTGCGTGAGGCGGCCGAACCGGAGGGTACCGAAATTCGTGTTCTTCGCGTAGAGGGACGCCTCACGGCCGAAGATCCGGTTGTCGTCCGACTCCGTACCGGTGTCGCTCGAGAAACCATTCTCAAGGATGAAGCCGACGGACGTCGTATCCGTAATCTTCTCCTCACCCTTCAAACCAAAGCGGCTCCCGAGGTAGTTGCCGCTATCCATCTGAACCGTGTCAGTGGACTTACCCGGGGCGGTCTTCTGATGCGTATAGGAAAGACCGGTATTCACGATGCCGTACAGCGTGACGGTCGGGGTCTCCGCGAAGGCGGAGCCGCAGAAAAACGCGGAAGCAATGGCCGCAGCGGCCGCAGTTTGCATGAAGCGCATGATGACTCTCTTCTCTTGAATGTTTTGGTGGTGGTTGCTGCTACACCCCGGCGGGTCCCTGGTTCTCTCCTAAGGTATCCCGCCGAAGTATCTCTATTATGCACCCGAATTAGGACTATGGGCTTAGGGCTTAGGGCTAACCTGCATACCGGCGATGTGGCCGAACACAAGGAGGTCCGTGAGGGCGTTGCGGCCAAGGCGATTGCCGCCGTGGATGCCGCCCGTGATTTCACCCGCGGCGTAGAGACCGGGGATCACGCGGCCCTTTTCGTCGAGCACCTGAGTCTTCTCATTGATCCGGAGACCGCCCATCGTGTGATGGATCGTCGTCGTGATCGGGACGCTGTAGAACGGAGCCTTGTCGACCGGCATGCCGATCAGGATCTTCGGCACCGGAAGCGACTTCGTGTTCTGGGTGCGGGAGGCCTCGTTATAGGCCGCCATCGTCTTCGCGAATTCGGCCTGGTTGATGCCGGCCGCCTTCGCGAGGTCAGAAAGGGTATCCGCCTTATAGGCGTAGCCGTGGCCGAGCGCGATCTGCATCAGGTCGTCACGCACTTTCTTCTGATCAATGGTCTTCTGATCGAAGATCGCGTAGACCACCTGGCCAGGCTGCGCGAGGATCCCGTGCGAGATGTCATCACGCCGCCCCGTCTCATCCACAAACCGGTCGCCGTTCACGTTGACGTAGGGGGTGTCAGAGGGCCGCCCCGCGATCGCGGATTCGAGTTCGCCGTTCTTCGGATTCCCATGCGGATGGATCTGAATCCACTTCATGCCGGTGAGTCCAGCCCCGACCTTCACGGCTTCTTCCAGCACCTCACCCGTGGTGCCAGGCTGGTTAGAGGTCGCGATCACGTTGATGTTGTTGTACTTCTTCACCATCTTGAGATTCGCGCCGTAGCCGCCCGCGGCGAGAATCACGTTTTTGCCATTGAAGGCCTGATTCTTGCCGTTCTTATCAACGGCGATCACACCCGTGACACGGCCGTCCTTCCCACGCACGATCTGCGTCACTTTCATCTGCGTGTAGATATGGCCGCCCGCCTTCGTCACCTTATCCGCGAGCGGCGAAATGTAGGCGTCGTAGGTCGAGATCGGGGTCTTCCCGTCCGCCTGACGGGGCCACTGGCCGCGGGGATAAATGCCGCCGATACCGACGTCCACCCAGTGGCGCGGCACGTGGTACCACTTCATATCGGACTGCTTCTCAAGCCACTCCATCGCGGCCGTCGCGTTCCGGGTCATCGTGAGAACGAGTTTCGGGTCGTTATGGCAGTCACCGCCTTCAAGCGTCTGAAGGGCGAAGAGTTCAGGAGAATCGAAGATGTACTTCTTGCCGGCGGCGTCATGCGCCTTCAGCTGATCTTTCACAGTCTTCTGAAGTTCAGCCACTTCCTTCGTGCAGGGCTTCTGATCGGTGTACTTCTTCACGATGTCGCGGACCGCCGGGGTCATCGGAAGGAGCTTCTCGGGTTCCGGATCCATCGCGGACATGTTGCCTTCAGAGCGCGCCGTGTTCCCGCCGATCATCGCCATTTTTTCAAGGACGATCACCTTCGCGCCGCCATCCACCGCGGTCGCGGCTGCCACCATGCCGGCTCCGCCGCCGCCAACGACGATCACGTCGGCCGAATGCACAAGCGTCTGCGCCGCGGCGGACTGCTTCCTGATCGCCTTGCGGTCGAGCATCGCGCGGTCCGCGCCCGCCTTCACGAGCGCTTCGCGGATCCCTTTCCGGAGCGCCTGCGATGTGATCGAGGCACCCGAGACGTTATCCACCTGCGCGGTCTGACCCGCGACCACCGCTTCCGGAATGCTCTTCACGGCAAGCGACCCGATCCCAGGGGTTTCTTTCTGATCGGTCACGCGGACGCTCTCAATCTTCGTCGCGCTCACCTTCACTTCGACCGTGATATTGCCGTTACGGCCCTGGACCGTCGACGTGTAGGTGCCGGCCGTCATCGCGGAGGCGCTCCCCGCGGTAAGGACTCCGGCCGCGACGACGAGCGCCGCGATCCGCTTCAGCGTTTTCGGTTCGCTGAAATTCTGAATGGCTGTCATTTCTTCTTTTCTCCTTTGGTTGTCTGAGGCAAAGGAGCGTTTCCTCTCAACCGCTCCCGCCTTTTCTATGGTTCGGAAAAAATTCTAGGGATCGGCTCCCTCTCTGAAAATCCGTTAATCTTCTCTTCTCAATGTCAGAAATCGAAGTGACTCCATGTCAGAAAAAACGGTACTGAAGAAAAAGGGAGTGTCAGAACGGGAGACGGACACCGCGGCCGGAGCCCTCCCCGCCTATGTCCGGGGGATCGACGCGGAGTCGCTCTACTTCTTTCTCACGCTCTACCGCGCGGGGTCGCTCCCGCGGGCCGCGGAGCAGATGGGGGTGAGCCTCTCATCCGCGAACCGGATGCTCGCGAAGCTGAGGACGTACTGGAACGACCCTCTTTTTACGAGAAGCGGGTTCCTGATGCAGCCAACCGAAAGCGCGAAGAAGCGCTACGCCCGCGTCCTCGGTCTGATGAACACCCTGGAAGACCTCCAGCATGAGGACCGGATTGATCCGCTGCATCTGAAGCGCACCGTGCGGCTCGCGACGTACGACAACGCCTTTACGCTCGGGATCGCGTCGGTATTTTCAGAGTTTGAGAAGCGCCTGCCGCTCGTCCGCTTCCACGTGACGCAGGCGGACGAACATTTGTTTGATGATCTCCGGGCGAATCGGCTGGATCTCGTTTTCTTCGCGCGCCAGGGACTGCACCCGCAGCTCCGCTCCATTCCGCTCGTCACGGAACCCTATGTCTGCGTTGTGCGGAAGGGGCATCCATTAACAAAAAAGGCTGTGAAATTCGGGAGCCTTGATAAGGCGGATCTCGATCCCTGGCGTCAGGTGCTGATCAACGCGCAGCCGGACCGCTACCGCGCCCCGAATAGCCCCGCGAACGGGTGGTTCAACCCGACGGATCCCGAGAAAATCGCGCTTGTGGTGCCCTTTTTCCTCTCGGTGCCGCTCTGCCTCTATGAAACGGATTGCTATGCGATCGTCCCGAAGGCGACCGCGGAGATGGCGTTTGACGGGAGGAAACTCGATTTCCTCCCGATCACGGATAAGGCCCCGAAACTCACGGTCTACATGGGGTGGCATGTGAGAACGCACACCGACCCCGGCATGCAGATCATCCGATCAACACTCAAGGAACTCGTCTCCGGGAAGCTGGGGCAGGAGAAGTAAAACCGGAAAAGAAAGCCTCGATGGAGCGGGTGACATCCATCCCGACCCTCGATTTTCCGAATAACTGTTTATTTCGCGCGGTCAATCCGGTTCACGAAATCGCGGATTTCTTTGAGTGAATCGATTGACTCCTGGAGTTCCGGGAGGCAGAGCGCGAAGTCGTGTGACATCCCGGGGTACACGGTGAGGGTCGTCAGGACGCCCGCTTCCCCCGCTTTCCTCGCAAGATCCTCGATTTCAGAGAGAAACACTTCATAGCTGCCCGCCTGAATGAGCATCGGAGGAAGCCCCCGGAGATCGGCGTTCACGGGGGAGAGACGGGGATCATCCACCGGCAGTTTTCCGGCGTAGGCGGCCTCAACCACGGGGCCGCTGAACGGCGTCCCCTCTCCGAGAATCAGGTCCTTCTTAAAGTTCGTGACGCGTGACACGCGGCTTGTTCCCATATCGGTCCAGGGGGACTGAAGGATCAGCGCCGCGGGCTGCGGAAGCCCCTTTTCTTTCAGCGCGAGAGCGAGTTCCAGCGCGAGATTTCCGCCCGCCGAATCGCCGACCACGATGATGTCGGACGGCCTGGCACCGGAAGCCAGAATCCCGCGGTACGCGGCAAGCGCTTCTTCCAGCGCCGCGGGGTAAACGGCCTCGGGGGCGACCCGGTAGTCGAGCGAATAGACCGTCCGGGCGCCGATCAGTTTCCCCTGCGTCAACGCCGTGATGCGGTAGAGGTCATCGAGCTTCTGCACATACGCGCCGCCATGCAGCTGCAGGAGGATACGGTTCGTTTTCGCGGCCGGATAGTCATAGCGCTCGAGATCCGCCTCACCCGCCTTCAGCATCTGCTTCTCCCACCCGTCCGTGACGGAAAACGTGATCTTCACCTTCCCGGATCGAAGGTCATGCATCCGACCGCTGATATAAGTCTGCTGCGCTGCCCCGGTGAGGATTTTGCCGTCTGACGGGAGGTCAAAGGCCCCCGCCCAGGCAAAGGACGACATGAGGGACGCGCAGAGAGCGAAAACCGCGGCTTTCGCGAAACGATTCATCAAACGCATGGATATTCCTTCAAACGAGGCTGTCTCCGGACGGAGAGACGGCGGGGGTAAGTCAAGAGCTTTCTCTTTACATAGTAGGAAAACTAATACCAATCCGAGGAAAAAGAAACTTTTTTAAGGAGTCGCCTGGCGGCCCGCTGGGGTTTTCTTTCTGAAAGAGAGACCGGCATTTCCTCTCTTCCGATCACGGAAAAGACAGGGAAGCGCTCAGGATTCGCGGAGGGGATGCACACAAACCACCCCGGTCCCGGCTTCTTCATCTCCCCCCGACCCCTGCTGAAACCGGTGTCCCGGAGCCCGGGGCCCCCTGAGCGTGTAAAGAGGAAATATCTCTTTTGACGCAGGGCAAACGGAATTTCTGATCTACGGGGGGAGCTCCGGGTTAAGCCTTCCGCATCAGGCTGATTTTTGTATAATTCACGTCACTTGCTTCCCGCCACCATTCTCGCGGGGAGCGGGTATGTAACACTGGAAGACAGAATGGGGCTGCGTTTTTGCTCTCCTGCATGCATCTAGTTTCGAACAACCTCTCTTCAAGGCTGTCCCGCGACAAGACGCATTCTGGATTGCGGACAGACTTAAAGAGTTTTCGCTTGAACCAAGGTGAAGGCATGACTCACGACGCAACCCGTATTTACGCCGCGGCGGTTCCGCCCGGTCACATTTCCCGGATTCACTTCCGTCCGGTCACTGAAGTTTCCGCCGTTTCAACCCGACTGAATGCCTCCTGCGCCGCCGCGCGGTGTCTGCGTATGGGTTTCGAGCTCGCCTGAGTCTCGGTTCAAAAAAGTTTTTTCTTTTTCTCAAAAACACTTTTTCGGTTGAAACAGAAATGCTGGAAAGCTTTGGTGTCATGAATGCCGGGCTTTATGCCCTCGGAGCTCTCGCGCTCGTGCTCGCGCCGGGTCCGAATTCTATTTTCGTTTTCAAGACCTCGATTCAGTACGGGTCGAAGCCCGCGTTCCACGCGGCACTCGCGGTGTTCCTCGGGGACGCTGCCCTGATCTTCCTCGCGTACCTCGGGGTCGCGGCGGCGCTCGCCTCGCACCCGATGCTTTTCGCGGCGGTCCGGATCGCGGGCGCGGCGTACCTCGCGTACCTCGGGCTCTCGGTGCTGATTTCCACGTACCGCGGGAAAAAGGCCGGAAACGCGAAACCGGAAACGCTACCGGACTCCGTGAAGCCCTTCCGCACGGCGCTGGTGCTGTCGCTTACGAACCCGAAAGCGATTCTCTTCTACGTCGCGTTCTTTTCTCAGTTCATCAACCCGGGGTTTGACCGCACCTGGATCCCGTACCTCGTGATGGCGTCGATCCTTGAAGCGTTCAGCATCTGCTGGATGTCGACACTCGCGCTCTCCGGAGCCGCGATCCAGCGCTTTGTGAGCGGCAGCCCCCTGATGTCGAAAGTCGGAAACACGCTCCTCGGGAGTCTGTTCCTTGGGTTCGCGGGGAAGCTCGCGGCGCTCTGATTGGTTTTGTTGTTTGTCTTTTCTTTTTTGTTTTTGTTGTATTTAAGTCTATTGGGTGGACTTCTCCCGGCGGCTCATCAGAGCCTCCGGGATTTTTTTGTGCCCGGTTCCGGAGGCAGCCGGATCTGAGAACCCAAGAATGAGAAAAAGCGTCGGCCGGGAGCCAATCCGGCGCATAATCGCCTGAAAACCGACTGATAAAACCTGAGATGGAAGACCTGAAAGACTATCCGCGCCTGATTCCGACAAAGTTCGATGAAGAGGCGTATGAACTGATCAAGCTCCACTGCCCGTTCTGCGGGGCGGAGGCGAAGGACGGCTGCCGGCATCGGCTGCTGGTCCTTGGGGACACGTATTTTGAAGCGCTGTCCCCTGAATTCATCGCCTTTACCCGGCGGCTCTTTGGGTTTAAGGACGATGAGGAATTGACGCTTGGCACCCTCATCCCGATCCGGCTCTGGGGCACGGTGAAGCAAAATGAAGACATGGCGCTCGCCGCCGCCTACGCGATCAATCGGGTGCTTCCAAACGGCGACGCCGTGGCGTTCTTCCGGATCCGGAGCCGGGCGAGGCACGAAACCCGGTCCGCCGCCTTTATTTCGGACCGCGGTCTCGCGGAACTTCGGAAAGCACTCCGATGAAACCCCGTCACACGGTCAAAAAAAGAGAGTCCGTTTACACACACCGGACTCTCTCTTTTTGCGGCTGACGGAAATACCCTTCACCCCGCCCGGGCGAAGAGGACGTTAAGCCCGAGAAGGCAGTAAATCGCGGCTGACGCGTTTTTCGTGCGGCGGGCGGCGGTGGCGCTGCGCTCCAAGAGTTTCTTTAACGCGGCCCCGGCCGCGACGAGCACAAGGCACCAGAGCGTCCCCGTCACGAAGAACGTGAGCCCGAGGAGCAGGAACGGAAGCGGCCCGTAGGTGTTCGTGGGGGACACAAAGGCCGGCATGAAGGCAAGGAAAAAGAGCGCCACTTTCGGGTTCAGGGCGTTCGTGAGGAACCCCTGCAGGTACGCGCCCCAGAGCCCGGTCTTTTTCGGTTCCGCGCTTTCCGTCGGAATGAAACTCCCCTTCTCCCGGAATGTCTTGATCCCGAGCCAGAGGAGGTACGCCGCTCCGGCGAGCTTCACGGCGAAAAACGCCTTCGGGCTCGCGGCAAGCACGGCGGAAAGCCCGAGCGCGACGAGCGTCGTATGAAAGAGGACGCCTGTCGAGATCCCAAACACCGACGCGACCCCGACCCGCTTCCCTTCCGCGGCGCTTCGCGTCAAGACATAGACGGAATCCACCCCCGGGAGCATATTGAGGAGCACTCCAGCCGCGAGGAACCCGGCGTAATTTTCAATGCCAAACATAAAGTGGGAATCTCAAAAGAATAAAAAAGACAGTCCGGACCCTGACGATCCTTCCGATAATTGAGATTCTATGCGCCAAAAAAGTCAGAAATAGCGTTTCATTCGCAGAAAATATCAATTTATTGCGCAAAAATCTTTTCTGACACCGAATTCCCCTTTTATAAGGAAACGTACCCGGAGTTTTTTAAACAGATACGGTTAAGCGGCGCTCACGGAAGTGAATACTTTTCTGGAAATCGTATGAAAACGGTGCTATAACGACGGTGTTCCGGCGGGCGGCCTCCGCGTTTTAAGCTCTTCTTCTGGTGATCGCTCCGGGCTCCCGTCCGGAAATTCCGTTTTCTTTCCCTCCCATTCCGTCACTTAAGGAGACCTCCCGTCATGCGACTCCGCGCTCTTGCCACAGCTGCCGCCATTGCCCTCACCGCTCTTCCCGCCTACGCGCATTTCGGTGTGCTGATGCCGGGATCAGAGCTCGTGAACCGCCCGAAGACGCCGCTCGAACTCACGCTCGCGTTCTGCCACCCGGTGGAACAGAACGGCATGAATCTCGCGAAGCCGGAAGCGTTTGACGTGTGGCAGAACGGGAAGAAGACGTCGCTTCTGAATACGCTTAAAGAAACCCAGGTCCTGAAGCACGAGGCGTGGAAGTCCACCTTCACGGTGACGCGCCCAGGGACGTACTCGTTCGCCTTCACGCCGAAGCCCTACTGGGAACCCGCGGAAGATAAGTTCATCGTCCACTACACGAAGGTCGTGGTGGGCGCGATGGGGGACGAAGAGGGCTGGGAGAAGCCGCTCGGGCTCCCGGCTGAAATCGTGCCGCTCACCCGCCCCTTCGCGAACTGGGCCGGAGCCGAGTTCCGGGGCCGTGTTCTCTTTGACGGGAAGCCCGCTCCTGAAGGGACGCCGATCGAGATCGAGTTCTGGAACGGCTCAAAAGCGAAGCTCCCGAACGATTATCTGATTACACTTCAGGCCGTGACCGGCGCGAACGGTGAATTCGCTTTCACCGCCCCGTTTGCCGGCTGGTGGGGATTCGCCGCGCTGGGTGACGCCCCGAAGATGGCAAAGGACGGCAAGATGAAGGACGTGGAGCGGGGCGCTGTGCTCTGGACTCACTTCACGAGGGTTCCATCCCAGCTCGCGAAGTAACGCGCGTAAAACCTTTTCCGATTAGGGAAGCTCGAAGAAATGCATATCGCTGAAGGCGTACTTTCCGCCCCTGTCCTCATTACGGGTGCCGTCGTGGCAGCCGGTGCCGTGGCTTACGGTCTTAAGAAACTCGATCCCCGGCAGGTGATGATGGCGGCGATTCTCGGCGCGGCGTTCTTTGTCGCTTCCCTGATCCACATCCCGGTGGGACCGAGTTCGGTGCACTTATTGCTGAACGGGCTTCTCGGGGTGCTGCTTGGCTGGAGCGCGGCCCCGGTGATCTTTGTGGGGCTGCTCCTGCAGGCGATCCTCTACGGTTTCGGCGGTCTCACGGTGCTTGGGGTCAACACCGCGACGATGGGGCTCGGGGCGGTGCTGAGTTGGTATATCTTCGGCGGGCTCCTCTCCGTCCTTAAGCCGCTTGGCGCGAAGAAAGCGGCGGCGGTCTCGGGGTTCGTCTCCGGTGCCTGCGGTGTCGCGATCGCCGCGGTCCTCACCGCGCTCGCGCTCGCGTTTACGGACGAAGGATTTAAGGCGTCCGCCGTGATGCTGCTTGCCGCTCACCTCCCCGTGATGCTGATTGAGGGAATCGTGACCGCGGTCGCGGTGTCCTTTATCGCCCGTGTCCGCCCGGCGCTGCTCCCTGAAACCACGCGCCTCAAGCTCGCCGGGATGATTCCGCCCGCCGAGTAGCGCATAGCGGAATAACGAATTTATTTAGATTTAGTTATTTTCTACAAAGGTCCTTTGCCGTGAAACCGATTCTGAAGCACACCGCCGCGCTTGCCGCTCTTCTTACCCTGTCGTTCTCGGCCGCGGCGCACCGCGTGAATCTTTTCGCGTGGAGTGAAGGAAACGCCGTCCAGGTGGAGTCGAAATTCAGTGACTCGACCCCGGTGAAGGGCGGAAAACTCACCGTCACCGATACGGCGACCGGAAAGGTGCTCGCATCCGGGAAAACGTCTGACACCGGTACCTGGCGCTTCACACTCCCCGCGGGCTACCGCTCGGAAAAGGGCGTCACGGTCGCGGTCGCCGCGGGTGAAGGCCACGCCGCCACCTGGGAAATGACTCCGTCGGATCTCCCGAAGACGGTGACCGCCGCCCCGGCTCCGAAACCCGAACCCGCGGCGAAGCCCGCGGTGAAATCAGAACCCAAAGCTGAAGCGAAGCCCGCGGCCACGAAGGCCCCGGTGAAAGCGGAAGCGAAAGCTCCGGTGAAGGCTGCCGCTCCGGCCGCCAAGCCGACCGCTCAGCAGGTCGAAAACGCCACGGTCCCCGTGGAACCCGGTCTCACAAAGGACGAAATCACGCTGATCGCCCAGTCCGCGGTGGAAGAGAAGGTTGCGCCGCTGCGTCAGAAGATCGCTGAGCTCTCGAACCCGAACCCCTCCGCGAAAGACGTGATCGGGGGGCTTGGCTGGATCTTCGGTATCGCGGGTGCCGCGGCGCTCGGCTACAAGAAGGGCAAGGAAAAGGGCGAAGCGGAAGGCAATAAAAAGGACAACGCCGCATGACCACCGACGGCCCCGCTTCCTCTGTCCGCCACACGGATCCGAAAACCCGGTTCCTCGCGGCCGCGCTCATCTCTTTCTCCGTCGCCTTCGCGACCGGCATTCCGGCCGCGATCGCGGCGGTTTTGCTGTCTCTCGTTCTCATCGCGCTTTTCCGCCCGAACGCGAAAGAATTGAAGAAGCGGCTCCTCGCCGCGAACGCCTTCATTCTCTTCCTCTGGGTCTTTACGCCGTTCACGACGCCGGGAACGCCGGTGTGGTCGATCGGGCCGCTTACGGCGACAGACGCCGGTGTGCGCCTCTCGCTCCTCGTGACGCTTAAATGCAACGCGATCATCGCGTCGCTTTTTTCGCTTACCGCCGGGCTCACGCTTTCTGAATCCGCGATGGCGCTGCAGAAACTCGGCCTCCCCCCGAAACTCGTGATGCTTCTCCTCTTCACGGGGCGCTATATCGAGTCGTTCTCGCAGGAATATAAGCGGCTCCGGGACGCCGCGCGGCTCCGCGGCTTCGCCCCGAAAACAACGCTTTTCACGTATCGCGTCTACGCGACCCTCATGGGGCAGCTTTTCGTCCGAGCCTTTGACCGGGCGGAGCGGACGGGGGAGGCGATGCGGCTCCGGGGGTTTGACGGCGTGAACCTCCGGTGCCTCGAATGGGCCGGTACGTCAGACGCGCGGCAGAACCTTGCATTAATATCGTTTGCCGTGCTTGAAATCGCGATTCTCGCGTCACTTATGATTCTGCGGCCGTTCTGAAACAAAGAGCCGCTGATCCCTTGGACTGCTGATTAAATGACTGCCTCTGCCCCTATTTTTGAACTTCGGAATCTCGCGTTTTCGTGGCCGGACGCCATGGGAAACGCCGGCCGGGGGAAGCCGGTTTTCCGGGATCTCAACTTTTCACTCACGGACTCCGAAAAAATCGGCCTCTATGGACCGAATGGCTGCGGAAAGACGACGCTCCTCAAGCTCATCACGGGGCTCCTCACGCCTCAAGCTGGTGACGTGTGTTTCGAGGGAACCCCGGTGAAAACGGAAGCGGAATTCCGGAGCCTTCGCTGCGCAGTCGGCTACGTGCTTCAGAACGCCGAGGATCAGCTTTTCTTCCCCGAGGTGATTGAGGATGTGTCGTTCGGCCCGCTGAATCTCGGCCGCAGCCAGGCAGAGGCTCTGAAAGACGCCGAGGAGACGCTGGAAACCCTCGGGCTCTCCGCTTTCGCGCACCGGTCAAGCGACCGGCTTTCAGGCGGCGAAAAGAAGCTCGTCTCGATCGCGACCGTGCTCGCGATGAAGCCGCGCGCGCTGCTCCTCGATGAACCGACCACCGGTTTGGATGAAAAAGCGCGTGAGCAGCTGATCCACGTCCTCAAACTCATTAACCTCCCCCGGATCGTGGTGTCGCATGACTGGGACTTCCTCATGGAGGTCTCGGACACCTTCGCGACGATTGAGTCGAAACCAGAGGGCGGTCAGGTCGTCGCCTGCGGGAAACCGGAAACCCATATCCACCGCCACACGCATCCGGGCGGCTTTGAGCACCATAATCACGAAGAGTGAGTTTGGAGCTCATCGGATAAACGAAAGGCGCTTCATCTGAAGCGCCTTTCTTGTTTCTGGAACGATCCTGTCAGTCCTCGATCGGCGTGATCGTCCTCCGCACGCAGTCGATAAAGGCCTGCGCGGCTTTCGAGAGATACCGGTCCTCGCGCCAGAAGACGGAGAAGTCAAGCTCGGGAGATTTCCCGGCGATCGTGAAGAACACGACACCCGTCGGTTTCTGATTCCGGACCACCGCGTCCGGAATGAAGGAAAGCCCCACCCCCTCTCGCACAAAGGAACTGACGGCCGCGACGGTCTCCGTTTCCACAACGGGGTTCGGATGGACACCGGTCTCCTGCACCAGCTGATCGAAGTAAAGCCGCATCACCTGCTCTTTATTCAGAATGATGAAGGGCTCACCCTCCAATTCCTTGAAGCTCACTTCCGGGAACGGGGGCTCGAAGGGGTCGCCCTTTTTCGCGCGTTTCGCGAGCCTGTGCCCCTCGGGGACCGCAAGCAGAATCTTTTCCCGCTCCACCTTGAACCCGGTGAGACCGGGGCTCTTCAGCGTACTCGCGAGAAACGCGCAGTCCACTTCGCCGTTGGTCACCGCTTCCGCCAATTGCCCCGACGTGAATTCCCGGATCTGGATCCGGACCCACGGGGCCTCACGCCTGAACGCGGGGAGGATGTGAGTCAGCACCGCGACTGTCCGGTTCTGCGTCGACCCGATCACGACTTCCCCGGATTTCACATCCCGCCGGTCCTCGTAATAATGCTTCCGCTCTTCCTCAATCGCGTCGATCCGGCGTTCCGTCTCAACGAAATACTTCCCTTCCTCAGTGAGTGTCCAGGGCGACTTCGAGCGGTCAAAAATCGGGCAGCCGAGTGTGTCCTCGAGCCGCTTCACGTACTGCGAAAGCGAGGGCTGCGACACGAAGAGCCGCCTCGACGCGCTTCGGATCGAACCGCTTTCCAGAATCGCTTCAATATGCATCAGAGCTCGGCGCACGGGGCTTTCTCCATAGAATTAACTTTTATGTTTATTTTAACAGTCAGAAATAATATTAGATTATATAGGGTGATTTATGTAGTATTTATCTCTGTTCTACCAGAATAGAACGGAATCATTTTTCTCCGGCAGGGTCAGTTTTCTGCCGGATTTTTCTTGCCCGGAACTTTCTGATCCCGCCGTCCGGGGTTCCCGGCTCACGCCTGTCGCACTTTTTCACGTTTTTTTAACGTTTAAAGATCAGCGGGGAACGGTGCCTGCAGTAGCATAAGCGGAAATCCATCATTGAATCCTTTTTCAGCCGCTATGCATGAACCGTTTAAACAGAGTCCCGTCGCGAAATGCACGCGCCGGGCGCTCTTCGGCGGCGCGATCGCGGGAGCCGTCGTGATGACGCCCGGCTGCTCCTTCGTGAACCGCTTTGGCGAGATCCCCGAGGGGAAGCTCGCGGAGAGTATCCATACGTCCCCCAACTGGATTGACGGGGAATTCCGTAACCAGCAGCCCACGTCCGTCATGGTCGGAAAGGACGGCTTTGTGGAAGCCTGGTGGAAGTTTCTCACGAATTCCACGCCGGATCTGAAACCCGCGGCGCCTCTCCCCTGCACGCACACCGATCTCTCAGCTCTCGATCCCAGCCGCGATATCGCGGTGTGGCTCGGGCACTCGGGGCTCTATTTCCAGCTCGCCGGTCTCCGGTTCCTCGTGGATCCGGTGTATTCGGCGTACGCGTCGCCGGTGTCGTTTATCAATAAAAGCTTTGAGTTCCGGGGCGGCTATCCCTTTACCGCGAAGACCACGCCTCCAATCGACCTTCTGATCCTCACGCACGACCACTGGGATCACCTCGACTGCGAGACGATCAAGGCGCTCGACCACAAGGTGAAGCGCTACGCGGTGCCGCTTGGCGTGAATTCGCATCTCCTCGCCTGGGGCATTAACCCGGATAAGATCCTCGTTTTCGACTGGTACGACGCCGCGCGGTTCACGGAACCGAAGCCTGAGGTGGTGCACCCGTTCCATAAACCGGAAAAGCGCCTGCAGCCCGCTGAATGGAAATCCGGCGCGCTTCAGGCCCCCGCGATCTACTTCTTCCCGTCCCGTCACTTCTCAGGCCGCACGCTGAAGCGCGATCAGACACTCTGGGGGTCTTACGTGATTGAGGCGGGCGGCAAGCGCCTGTACCTCTCGGGTGACGGCGGCAACGGCCCGCACTTCAAGGAAATCGGCGACCTCTTCCGCGATTCGGGTGGCTTCGATCTCGCCTTTATCGAGGACGGTCAGTACAACGCGGACTGGGCGGAAATCCATATGGCACCTGAAGGCTCCGTCAAAGCCGCGACCGAAGTCGGCGCGAAATCCGTGATCCCGATCCACAACTGCCGCTACGCGCTCGCGCGCCACGCCTGGTACGATCCGCTGGAGCGGATCCGGATGGCGTCTCACCTCGCGGACTGGAAGCTCCTCACGCCGAAGGTGGGGGACGTGGTCCCGATCGGGGATCTCACGATCGAGTTCCCGGCCTGGTGGCGCGACGTTCCGAAGAGCGCCTCCTCGTAAAGTTCCGCAAAGCCCCCGGTGAGCGGGGGTTCCAGCGCACATTTCCCGCCGATTCCCCGTGCCGGCGCGCCTTTCCCGTGATACGATTCGACGGAAAAAGGAGTCCGGCTTATGGATTGGTACGAAAAAGGAATGGGGGAACGGTTTTCGACGTTCCACGCGGTGCTGCTCGCCATCTGGCTCGCGGTGCTCGTCTGGTCCGGCATCAATCCGCATGACCGTCTCACGTGGTGGCTCGAATGTACGCCGGGGCTGATCGGCTTCGCGCTCCTCGCCCTCACCTGGGGGAAATTCCGCTTCTCACGCTTCTGCTACGCGCTGATCGCGATCCACTGCGTGATCCTCTTTATCGGCGCGAAGTACACGTATGCCGAAGTCCCGCTCTTCACGTGGCTTGAGGGGCCGCTTCACTTCGCGCGCAACAATTACGACAAGGTCGGTCATTTCGCTCAAGGGGCGTTCCCCGCGATCATCGCGCGGGAAATCATCCTCCGGACGCGCGCCGCCCGCTCCAAAGCCTGGGCCGCGTTTTTCTCGATTACGGTGTGTCTGTCGATCGCCGCGCTCTACGAAATTTTTGAGTGGGCAACCGCCGAAATCATTCACGAGGAAGCGGACGCGTTCCTCGGCACGCAGGGCGACCCCTGGGACACGCAGAAAGATATGGCGTGGTGTCTTGTGGGCGCGGTCTTCTCGATGCTCTTCTTAACGGGAATTCACGACCGCTCGATCAGGCGGCTCGTCTCGCGCCGAAACGAGTAAAACTTCTTTTCATCCCCTCCTCTCGGATCCCAACCCCGTTTAGAATGGTGCGCACGTTCGGGGTATCAGGACACGCGGTCTGTCACGAAAACGCGTTCCTGATTGAGAAACACCCGTGGAACCTGATGCGGCTGATACCGTCGGAGGGAAACGAATATGCAGCGGTGCGGGAGCCGGGACGCTTTCCGGAATTAAGAGAACTCCCGGAAGGCGTTCTTTTTGAGAGACGTCTCAAGACCCCACCCTGCATACCGGCTGTTATTCCCTCCGTCTTTCTCGCCGCCTATAAAGAGGACTAGGAGCTATGGATAGCCGGAAGATTGAAATTACAGAAGACACCCGCGACACGCGGCCGGATGAGAGCCTGATGGCGGGGCTTGATCCCCTGCCCGCGAGCCGCCGCATCTATGTTGAGGGGTCGCGCCCCGATATCCAGGTCCCGATGCGGGAAATCACGCTCGAGGATTCCAGCCTCCCCGAAGGGAAAACCGAAAAGAATCCCCCGATCTTTGTCTACGATACGGCGGGTGACTTCGGTGACCCCGCGAAAAAGGTCGATATCACGAAGGGCCTCCCGGCGCTTCGCGAGAAGTGGATCGAGGAACGAGCGGACACCGAGGTGCTCCCCGGTCTCACGAGCCAGTACGGCGTCGAGCGTGAGGAAGACCACTCAACGCTCTCCTACCGCTTCCACCGCACCCGTCCGGTGCTCGCCGCGAAACCCGGGAAAAAAATCACGCAGCTCGACTACGCCCGAGCCGGGATCGTGACCCCTGAAATGGAATTCGCCGCGATCCGCGAGAATCAGAACCGCGCGGCTTACGTGAAGAGCCTTGACGCGGTCTCGCCCCGCTCCCGCCGGATTCTCCTCGCGCAGCACGCGGGGACCCCGTTTGAAATGCAGATGCCGGAAACCGTGACCGGGGAATTTGTCCGGAAGGAGATCGCCGAGGGCCGCGCCGTGCTTCCCGCGAACATCAATCACCCGGAATCGGAACCGATGGTAATCGGCCGCAACTTCCTCACGAAGATCAACGCGAATATCGGTAACTCCGCCGTGAGCTCCGGGATTTCGGAAGAAGTGGAGAAGCTCCTCTGGTCGATCAAGTGGGGCGCGGACACCGTGATGGATCTCTCGACCGGGAAGAACATTCATGAGACGCGCGAGTGGATCATCCGCAATTCCCCGGTGCCGATCGGCACCGTGCCGCTCTATCAGACACTCGAAAAGGTGAAGGGCGACGCCTCAAAGCTCTCCTGGGAGGTTTACCGCGATACGCTGATCGAGCAGGCGGAGCAGGGCGTTGACTACTTCACGATCCACGCGGGTCTCCGCTTCAGCCATATTCCGCTGACGGTGGACCGCCTCACCGGCATCGTTTCCCGCGGCGGCTCGATCATGGCCGGCTGGTGCATCACGCATCACGCGGAAAACTTCCTCTACTCGCACTTTGACGAGATCTGCGACATCCTCGCGAAGTATGACGTCGCGGTGAGCCTTGGAGACGGTCTCCGCCCGGGCTCCATCTACGACGCGTGTGACGAGGCGCAGATCGCCGAACTCCGGACGCTCGGCGAACTCGCGAAGAAAGCCCGCGCGAAGGGCGTGCAGGTGATCATTGAAGGCCCCGGCCACGTCCCGATGCAGCGCGTGATGGAAAACGTCGAGGAAGAGATCGAAGCCTGCGACAGCGCCCCGTTCTACACCCTTGGACCGCTCGTCACGGACTGCGCCCCGGGCTACGACCACATCACGAGCGCGATCGGCGCCGCGATGATCGGCTGGCGCGGCACCGCGATGCTTTGCTACGTGACGCCGAAGGAGCACCTCGGTCTTCCGGACCGTGACGACGTGAAGGCCGGCATCATCGCCTATAAGATCGCCGCTCACGCCTCTGACCTCGCGAAGGGGCTCCCCGGCGCTCAGATCCGCGACAACGCGATGAGCAAGGCGCGATTCGAGTTCCGCTGGGAAGACCAGTTCAACATCGGCTTCGACCCCGAGACCGCGCATGCGATGCATGACGAAACGCTTCCGAAGGACAGCATGAAGAAAGCGCACTTCTGCTCGATGTGCGGCCCGAAATTCTGCTCCATGCGGATCAGCGAAGAAGTCCGTGAATGGGCGAAGAAGGAAGGAATGACCGGCAAAGCGGCCGAATAATGGGCGCTTTTCCTTAGAGTCTCTACGACAAAAACCTTATCCGAAATCAAAATTTTGACTTTTCAAAATCGCTCGGGTAAGGTTACTTATACGTTTTTACTTGTTACAGGAACTTTTCCAAATGTCTAACCAGCTGTTCATCGTTGACAGCATGTGCATGTGCATGCGACTGACGCGGCTCTCCAGAGCTAAGGCGTCTCGTTCTGCACACCCGTTAGAAAGATAAGTTCCGCAGAACAGAGATTCAACTTAGACAGAGCCGCAAACAAAATTGCGGCTCTGTCTTTTTTTATACGTGTAAATCGAAAGGGAAGAAATAAAATGGCAAATCGTCTTACTATCAAGGGTCAGGTCACTATTCCGAAGGAAATCCGCGATTTCCTGAATCTCGCGAGCGGCAACCAGGTTGAGTTCCGCATCGCGGCTGACGGCTCCGTCACCCTCACCAAGGCGGAAACCCAGACGAAGAGCACCTTCGCCTCCCAGCCCCACGAACAGGCCGCCGCTCCCCGCAAGACCCGCCAGGGTATCGACGTTCTGAGCCTCCTCTCCGGTGTCTGCATCTAAGACCGGATCGAAAAGAGACTTTCGCGAATAGGAGCAGCCAAAATGAAGTGTCACAGTAAAACGATCGATTTCCGAATGTGCCTCAGCCTTGAAGCGATCTTCATGGCGTAGAGGGAACGGCACAAAACTTAAGAGTTCCCTCGTTACTTCCTTCAAAGATTTACGCTTCACTCCATTACCGCAACATCAGGTTTCTTCAATCTGATAAGCGCGTTTCAAGATAGACCCGCGGCCCCCTGAATCCATGCGCGCGATTCCGGATGCCTCCCGTCTGAATCAACAAAAAGACAGAGCTTCGATTGTGAGCTTTCGTCTGAGACTCCTTTGAGCCAATGCCACTCTCCGCATGACTATGCGTCATGAGGCGGTTTTCTGCTGTCCGAAACTTTCAGACCGTAGACCCGCTTTCCCTTACCGTTTCAGCCGCGGACAGAAATTGACCCGCCCTTTGAACCGATTTCACTTGATTCATAAATGACGGGCGAGTACACTTTTTACGTACTCTTTTTACATACTTGATTTTCATTCGTGAACGTACGGAAGCCCAGAAGCAGGCGGCAATGGCTGTTCTTCAGAATTCCAGAGTTCATCCTGAAATCCTGAAACAGGTTCACGGGAGACATCAACTTCACAAGGAGCTGCGATGCTGCAGGCGATTCTGCATGGCAAGGCTGGCCGTATCGAACAGGACGGGGAATCTATCAGCTGGCGTGACGCGTTCAAACGGCGCGAGGATCTGCTGACTGCCGTCTTTTTTGGCCGCGTGCCTCACCTTTCGGACGATGCCTTGGGCGCGGTTCTGCGCTTTCTGCTCGGTGACGACAATCCGATAGATCCTTCCACCTTTGACAAGCTGGAGCTGTGGCCATACCTGGAATTGAAGCCTGAACATGCTGACCCTGAGCGGGAGCCTGAACATGTTGAGCCCGATGTGATGCTTCGCTTTGAAAACTCATTGGTGGTTATTGAGGTCAAGCCCTCATTCGGGGGCTATCAGTATCAGGATCAGTGGCAGCGCCAGACCAAAGCGGTGGTCGGCGATAACAGTTTTGACAAATATGCAGACCGGCTTTACTACGTGGCGCTCGGCCATACTCCTGCCGCCCCGCTGACTCGCGAGGAGCTGCCCCAACGTTTTCGCCGAATGACGCTGCGTGAATGGGGATCGCTCCGCTACTTTCTGCAAACCGCCCCCGAGTTTGACTCCTGCCGACAGGATCGCGCCATTCGTGAAGAGTGGATGCGGGCATTTGAGCTCTTTGGTATGGCACCAGTAATACCCGAGTGGAAGCTCTTGTTTGCCTACTCTGCAAACGAGGTGAACTTGGGTTGCGGGGTGAAGTCGTTTCCCATCCTGACCTCACCGACTGAACACACTGCTGACTGGGCCGCCCTGGTCGACTATGCCGGGCCACTGCGCCTCTCTCCCCACGATTTCTCCTTTTTGAATCACTGACTTTGGCTAAGGATGCCGCTATGAAATACGATCTTCAGCAAACCACCAAGCTGGTTACCCAGCTGCAGCAGGCCCACAGACTCGCGGCCGCTTTCTACATGCGTATCCTCCCGCTATTCGATACGATCGCCTATCAGACGCTGTACTCCGAGTTCTGGTTCTGGGAGCCCACCGAAACTTACACCCCTCCCCGCGATACATATCCCCCATCCGGCACTTCGGCATGGTGCTATCTGCCGCTGTTTGCTTCGACTCATGCCTACCGGGACAAGACATACAGCAAGGCAGTAAAAGGCGATAAAGCGCTGATTTTCCGCAACTATATCGACTACGATTTCCGCAGTGACTCAGACTTGCGTGCAGGTAAGAATACCAAGCCCGATCCTTTGGAAATGTCTGGCAAGGAGGCAGTGGTTGAAGTCAATCTGTACCGTTGCCTGCAGGAAAGCGACTGGAAAATGGTTAAAGAAGCTGACAGGCCCCCTCTTCAACCTGATTGGCAGCAAAGTGGCAAATGTCCTCAATTTGAGTTCTGCTCCATGCATTGGCCGCTCGCCAAGTTCCTTGCTGACCCTAATATCGTTACCAATTGGATCAAAGAGAAGAGTGCTATCGCCAAGCCGGTGACTGGTCCCGAACAAGCCTCGTAACCTGGCAGAGCCTGGTGACGTTATCTACGGTTCCCCGCCGAAGAGTCATCAGGCTCTGACAATCTCCCTTCATATCCGACGCGGAACTACACGCCGCGGTACGTATTCGTCCAGTCCGTGAACCCTTGATTCTTCGCCTGCAGCAGAAGCGGGAGAATCGCGTTTTTAAGCTTCTCGCTGAAAGCTTCTTTGTTTTCAAGCGTCGCGACGAACTGCTCCGCGTTCGGAATCACGTCGCGGTAAGACTCAATCACTTTCCTGAAATGCTGAGTCTCCCGGTTCGCGGTAAGCCCGATGAACTGCACTGAGCAGAAGTCATCAAGGTACGCCGTATCCGGAAGATTGTCGTTTTTGCTGCTGTTTGGGCTCCTGAACGTAGGTACCAGATTCCAGATCTGGTCATGCAGCACGAATTTCCAGGGGACAAAGTGGTCAACCGACATCGGTCCCAGGCTCTCAAGCGCGTCCTTCGTGAAGTGACGGAGCGTGTAGATGTCGTAAACATCGCCATCCCGCTCGATCGCTGAACGCCAGTAGTCCTTCGCACGGGAGAAATCAAGACTGTTCCGGCTGGTCGGCTGAATGAGCTTCTCTGAAATCGCCGGGACGCTCGGGTTCTTCTGCTGCAGGAACTGCGTGAGCTTGAAGTACGTGCACTCCGTGATGATCGGATTATTTTCGATAAAGTACCGCGTCCACTCAGGCGTCAGCTGAATGCCATCCTTACTGATCACGTAAGGCGTCCGGCCGGCGTTCATCGCTTTCTGGCTCAGGTCGCGCGTGAGGTTATCCTTCTTCGACTCAAAGGACTTCCCGAATTCCTTCCGGTACTCCGCGTACTGGTCATTGAACACCGCGGCGATAAAGCGCTGCGGAACATAGCGCGTCATCATCCGGATCTTTTTCTCCACATCCGGATTCTGGATCCCCATAACCGCGGCCACGATATCGTCGTACGACGAATCATCCGGCAGATGGCACTCTTCCCTCACGGCATAGATCAGTTCCGCGAGCTGATCTGAGTACCCGAGATTCAGACGGAAATAGATCACCGGGTACCAGGCGGCTGCCACCATGCGGGCCGTCATCTCTTTAAAGGAAACGAATTCGCGTTTGTTTTCAGACGCGATCCTGAGGAGCGCGAGCATCCAGACGTACTTGTAGCAGTTCGTCGTATTGGCCAGCATCTGCTCAAGCGTCCCCCCTTTCGGAGACGCCGTCGCGATCGCGAATGAAAACACGTTATCTGATGCCATGCGTGGAATGCCTTGATAAATTCCAGATGCGGATTGCCCTATTTTAGGGCGTACTGGTGCAGGAAAAGGAATGGGGCTTTCTCATGGAACCAACCACCCTGGAGTCGGAAAGAATCTCCCCGCCATCAGCAGGCTACAGACGCAGATCGTTCCCGGATATGTAGTCGGATTGCCACTTCGAAAAGCCCTGAATTTTTGCCTGCAGGAGAAGAGCCCCAACCGCGTCCTGCAGCTTCTCCCGCAGCTGCGCTTCGTGTTTAAGGAGATCAGCGATACTTTTCGCATTTGGCATCAGATCACGGTAAGCATCCATAATCGGATCCGCTTTTTTCTTTTTTTTGTTTTTTTCAATATTCTCGGGCTTTTCCCAATCTATATTGGCTTTAAGCCCCAGGATCTGAATATTGCAAAAATCATCCAGAAAATCCCTGTCAGGTAAATTGTCGCTTTTACTGCTGTTCGGTCTGCCAAAGGCTGGCACAAGATTCCAAAGCCGGTCGTGAAGAACAAATCTCCAGGGCACAAAGTGATCGATTGCCAATCCGCCCAGACGATTTAAAGCATTTTCGGTGAATGGGTTCTTCGTGTAGATGTCATACACCTGTTCATTCGACTTGATAGCCCGCTTCCAGTAATTTCTTGCGCTTTTGAATTCCTCGGTTTCCTTTCTCTCCGTCGGTCTTATCAGCTTTTCAGAAACAGCCGGAACGTTAGGATTCCTCCGCTGAACGAACTGGGTCAGCTTGAAATACGTGCTGTCCGTAATCATCTGGCTGTAATCCAGAAAGAACTGTATCCAGTCTGGCATCAGCGTTATGCCGCCTTTCTCAATCACATAGGGCGCCTGAGATTTATTACCCGCCTCTTGGCTGAAAATCTTGACATCATTATCTTTATGACCTTCAAAAGACGAGCCATACTGCCGCTTGCTTATCGCGAGCTGATCATCAAACAAGGATCCAATAAACCGAGAAGGGACATAGCGGGTCAACTTACTGAGTTTGCTTTTCAGCTCTGAATTCCTGCTTTGCAAAATTGCCTCAATGATTTCCTCATAAGAGGCGTCATCCGACAAGGCGCATTCTTTTTGAACGAGCCGAATCTTTTCCTCTAACTTATCTGAGTAACCAAACTTCAGACGGAAATAAACGACTGGGTACCAGGCGGCCGCGATCATGCGGGCAGCCATTTCCTGATTGGAAATAAACCCGGTTTTGCCCTCAGAAACGATTTTGACAAGAGAAAGCAGCCAATAATATTTATAGCTGGCGGAAACATCAGCAACCATCTGCTCGAGCTGGCGTCCTTTTGGAGACGCTATGTTCGCAAACGAAAAAGCGTTATCTGCTGCCATAGATGGATTGCCTTGATTTATACCGGATGCTGAAAGTCCCTATTTTAGGGCGTCTGGCGGTCTTTTCCTCTCGCTCTAGAAATCCGCCTCGTACGCGCCGCTCACCTCGAGCCTCGCGAGAAACGCATCCCTCATCGCGGCTTTCGGAATCACGGACGGGATGGGAGCTCCGGCAATCAATGGATCCGCGAGAACCAGGTCCCGCAGTTTCCAGCCAGAAAACTGCCCGTAGACGAGGTACACCTGATCGAGCCCCTCTTTCTCATCTGCCGTGAGTCCCGGGTCTCCGGTCTCCGAGGAGTTCAGAATCCTGAACCCTGGCTCTTTCCCATATTTCTCAAAAAGCGCCGGAATCACGGGTCCCATCTGCCACACTTCGAAATCCTCTTCGAAAAGCGGCTTTCCGGTCATCGCCAAAGAAAATCCCTGACTGTAATAGAGGAGTTTCTGAAGCACCGGAAGCGTCATGACGTCTCCTGACTCCTCATCCATTTTGGCGAGCAGATACCGGATCGCTTTCTCACAGGCTGTCATCACGGGATCCTCCCTTTGATTCATCCGCGTCACAGTAATGGTTTCTGAGCCGGGTCACCGGAATCCACTTCACGGAAACCGCTGATTTCCCGTGGATTCCAGAGAACCCTCTTTCCCCCATTCTGTCAAGAAAAAGCACGCCTTATTGACCCAAACACGTTTTGTTTCGATTTATCTATATCACTAAAGAGATAAGGATATTGACTTAGGCGGTTAACTGTCTTTTAATGACGTTGCAATCAAAAATTGACAAGTCAATTTGACAGGTTTGAGGGGAGAAACAGCGTGATGAATACCAAATCCATTCGTTTTGCCGCCGTGATGGCAGCCGTGATCGGAGCCTTTGCTTTCCAGGCATCCGCCGCGACCGTAACCACGACCGGCACCGGTGTTGGGAAGGACGGCGATATCAAGGTTCAGGTGACCTTTGACGCGAATAAGATCCAGTCAATCAAGGTCCTCTCTCAGAACGAGAACCCGGTTCTCGCGGAGAAGGTCTTTACAGATCTTAAAGACAACGTTGTCAAAACGAATTCCACGGATCTCGACGCCATCTCAGGCGCCACGTTCTCATCGAAAGGCTTTCTCGCGGCCGTGAAGGACGCGGCGAAGAAGGCGGGCGTGACGCTCACGAAGGACGGACAGAAGTCGCTTAAGAAAGCGGCCTCGATGATTCCGGCGAAGAGCACCTATGACGTGGTCGTCGTGGGTGCCGGCGGCGCTGGGTTCGCGGCCGCGATTGAGGCGAAGAACACCGGGGCGAGCGTCGTGATGCTGGAAAAGATGCCGACAGTCGGCGGCAACTCCCTGATCTCCGGCGCTGAAATGAATGCCGCTCGGAACTGGGTCCAGCCGAAACTCGGGATTCTTGATGACTCCGCCGAACGCCACGCTCAGGACACCTATATCGGGGGCGACAAGAAGGGCGACCTTGAAGTGATCCGCACGATGACGGGGAACGCGCTTTCCGCCGCCAAGTGGGCCCGCGACTATATCGGCGTCCGGTTTGAACCCGATAACCTCTTCATGTTCGGCGGCCACACCCGTAAGCGCGCCCTGATCCCGTACGGCCAGACCGGCACCGAATTCATCACGAAGCTCTACGCGAAGGCGAACGAACTCAAGATCCCGGTCATCACCAATATGAAAGCCGTGGAACTTATCAAGGATGCCTCAGGCCGCGTGGTCGGCGTGAAGGCGACGATGAATGGGCAGAATTACGAGTTCGACGCGAAGGGCGGCGTGGTGCTCGCGACGGGCGGCTTCGGTCACAATGCCGCGATGGTGAAGAAGTACGACCCGTCGCTCGATGAACGCTTTAAGTCCACGGACTCCCCGTCCGCGACGGGCGAAGCGCTCTACATGGCGGAACGCGCCGGGGCGGAACTCGTCAACATGCAGTACATCCAGACCTACCCGATCTGCGACCCGGTCTCGGGCTCGATTGAGCTGATCGCCGACGCCCGGTTTGACGGCGCCATTCTGATCAACCAGAAGGGACAGCGTTTCGTTGAAGAACTCGGGCGCCGCGACGTGATCTCGCACGCGATCCTCGCGCAGCCAGGCTCCTACTGCTGGGTTCTCTGGAACGACAAGATCGGGAATATTTCGAAGACCGTCGAGGCTCACCCGGACGAATACTCCGTCTTCACGAAGACCGGCACGATGAAGACCTGCGGTGACCTGAAGTGCATCGCGGAATTCACGAAGATCCCTTACTCCAACCTCAAGGCGACGATTGACCGCGTGGATTCGATGACGGGGCCGGGGAACGACAAGGACTTCCATAACCGCGGCGGCCTCGTCGATATGTCGCAGGGCAAGTACTACGTCGTGAAGGCCGTTCCGTCGATTCACCACACGATGGGCGGCATCCGCATCAATCCGAAGTCCCAGGCGCTCGATAAGAACGGCAAGGTGATTCCGGGGCTCTATGCCGCGGGCGAAGTGACCGGTGTCACGCACGGCACGAACCGCCTCGGCGGCAACGCCTACGCAGATATCCTCGTCTTCGGCCGCATCGCTGGTGAAGGCGCCGCCTGGGACGCCCTGAGTCTCGGGAAGACCGCGAAGTAACGGGTAAGAGAAAGACCGCCCGAAGGTCACTCCGGGCGGCAGGGGATAGCGGCTCGATCAAGCTTCACACCACCGTTTCCAGCCGCTCTCCCCGGCACTGTCCTTTAAAAAAGTTGCTGAGAACAACCTGACATAACAACAATCGCCACAGAGGAGTACATCAATGCCTTCTGAACAGCAGCTGACCAAAGCCATTATCAACATGGCGGTGGAAGCCTGGCATTTCAAGGAAGCTTTTGAGCAGATGATCGCGAAGGCAAAGCCCGAGGATCAGGTGCGCTATCGGAACCAGCTGAAGTGGTCTCTTCAGAGAACAAAGGAAGCGCTCGCGACCGCGGGGCTTCATGTCGCTGACATTCCGGAAGGAATGCCCTTTAATCCCAGTCTCAAGATCACGGCTGTCAATATGGATGAATTTGAGCCGGGGGATGACATCGTGATCGAGCAGGTGCTCGAACCCACGATTCTCACGGCGGATAACCGGATCGCCCATATCGGATCGGCGACGCTCGCGACGGCAGCGGAATTCAATGCCACGTCAGAACCCGCCTGACCGCTTTTAAAAGAACACTGACACCCGCCGCGATTCCCCTAAGGAACCGCGGCGTTTCTTTATCCGCTCTCCCACCGTTTCATAGATTCTGATAGTTACTGATAGATCCTCTATAGGAACTCATATTTCCTATTAAAAACGATCGCGGGTAATTGACCTCTCATTTTTCACCGTGCCGCGCTTTGATTTCCGCCCTCCCGTATTTCCCTTTCTTTTCAGCGGCATCACCCGGTTTTCCCCTGTTTCCGGGGATCTCCGTAAATCATTCTCATTTGATTAATTTTGATTTACTTGCTGGGTTAGCAAGTTTTTGTTGTCAATCTGTCATTCAAAAATCGGTTCGTTCTCCATAGAATCCGCCCCCAAGAGATGAATCTCATCTCGTCCAGAACAGCAATTCATAAATAAAACAACAGGAAAACAAAATGACCTTCCAACTGACTCGCCGAGCCCTGCTGCAGGGAGCCGGCATCACGCTTGCCGGAAGCGTCTGTCCGCTTACCGCCGTGGCGTCAGGTGTCAAAAAAGCGATTGACGCGATGCCTGACATGTATTGGGGTGCCTGCGTGGTGAACTGCGGCAACCGCTGCGCCCTCCGTGTCTTTACGAAGAACGGCCAGGTGATCCGGATCGAGACCGATAACACATCGAACCCCTGCTGCCCCCAGCCCTATCAGCTGCGGGCGTGCCTCAGAGGCCGCTCCATGCGGCAGCGCCTCTATAACCCCGATCGCCTGAAGTTCCCGATGAAGCGGGTCGGCGAGCGGGGAGAAGCGAAATTTGAGCGGATCTCGTGGGATGAGGTCTATCAGCTGATCGCCGATAACTGGCAGCGGATCCTGAAGAACTACGGCCCGGACTCCGTTTACATCAACTACGCGACGGCGCAGCAGACGTCGGTCAGCGGCTCGAACTGCTGGAAGCGTCTCGCGAACCTCACGGGCGGCTACCTGAATTGGAAAGGTTCCTACTCCTCCGCCCAGATCACTGCGGCCTTCCCGATGACCTACGGCCGCAAGGTCGCGTCCTCTCCCACCGAAATCGCCCACGCGAAGCTCTACGTGTCGTTCGGTGACAACCTCTCTGTCACCCGGATTTCCGGCGGCTCGATGTCCTGGCAGTTCCTGCAGGCGATTGAGAAGAACCACGTGAAGACGATCGTGATTGATCCGATCTGCACGGATACGGTGGCGGGGAAAGTGAATCAGTGGATCCCGATCCTCCCCGGGACAGACGCCGCGCTCTGCGAAGCGCTCGCCTACGAATTCATCACCCACAACTGGGTGGATCAGGAGTTCCTCGATAAGTACTGCGTCGGCTACGACGAGAAGACCCTCCCGAAGAGCGCCCCGAAGAACGGCGACTACAAGTCCTACATCCTCGGGAAGGCGGACGGCGTCGCGAAGACCCCGGCGTACGCCTCGGCCATTACCGGTATTCCTGAAGAAACAATCATCGCCCTTGCCCGCGAGATGGGAACAACAAAGCCTGTCTTTGTCGCCCAGGGACTCGGGCCGCAGCGCCGCGCAAACGGCGAGGAAACGGCACGGGCAATCGCGATGCTTCCGATTCTTCTTGGTCAGGTGGGTCTCCCCGGCACGTCAAGCGGCATGGAAGAGTGCGGCACCGACTGGTGGCCAATCGGAATCCCCCGCGGCAATAACCCCGTGAAAGCCTCGATCCCGAGCTTCATGTGGACAGAGGCGATTCTGCGGGGGCACGAGATGACGGCAACGCACGACGGTGTGAAGGGTGTCGACCGGCTGAAGAACGACATCAAGATGGTGATCAATTCGGGCGGCAACATCCTCATCAACCAGCATAGCGACTGCGGCCGCACGGATAAGATCCTCCGCGACACGTCGAAATGCGAATTCATCGTGGTCTGCGACAACATGATGACCGCGTCCTGCCGGTACGCGGATGTGCTCCTCCCGGATACCCTCGGAAACGAAACCGAGGATCTCGTCGGAAACGGCGACTCGATGGGTGAGACCACCTTTATCACGCCGATCCACAAAGCCGTGAACCCGCAGTGGGAACAGCGGTCTACCTGGGAAATCTGCCGCGGGATCGCGGAGAAGATGGGGCTTGAAGCCGCCTACACCGAAGGCCGCACGCAGCGGGGGTGGATTGAGTGGGCGTACGAGCAGAACCGGAAGCAGAATCCTGAGCTCCCGGACTTCAAGACCTTCTGGGCCACGGGGCCGCATCAGCTCCTGCACCTCAAGTGGGACCGGATCGCGTTCTCGGACTTCCGGGCGGACCCCGCGATGCATCCGCTGAAGACCCCGTCCGGCAAGATTGAGATCTATTCCGAGCAGCTCGCGAAGATCGCGGAAACGTGGACGCTTCTGAAGGACGACGTGATCACGGCGCTCCCGAAATTTGTCCGCACGTGGGAAATGGCGGGAGACCCAAAGGCGAAGACCTATCCGCTCCAGTGCTACGGCTACCACGGTCACGGCCGCGTTCACTCTTCCTTCCATAACCTCCCCTGGGTGCGCGAGGCCCACCCGGACCGCGTTCTTGTGAATCCGGTGAACGCCGAGGAACGGGGGCTCTTTGAGGGGCAGAAGGTGCGTGTGTTCAATGACCGCGGCGCGATTGAGATCGCGGTCCACATCACGCCCCGCATCATTCCGGGTGTCTGCGCGCTCCCGCAGGGCGCGTGGTACCGCCCGGTGAAGAAGAACGGGAAGACGGTGGATATCGGAGGCTGCATCAATACGCTCACAAGCCCCCGCCCGAGTCCGCTCGCGAAGGGCAATCCCTCGCACACGAACCTCGTGCAGATTGAACCGATCAGCGCCTGAACTGGAGAAACAACATGAAGCAGCTTGGATTTTTCTTTGACGCAAGGCGCTGCAACGGATGCAAAACGTGCGTAGTCGCCTGCAAGGACGCCCATAACCTGTCGGTCGGGCGGAATTTCCGCCACGTGCTGGAAGTGACGGATGGCAAGTGGTCGAAAGACCCGAAGTCCGGTGCCTGGAAGCAGAACGTCTACGCGTACTACCTCTCGATCGCCTGCAATCACTGCTCAGACCCCGCCTGCGTGAAGGCGTGCCCGACGGGCGCACACCACAAGCGGACGGAGGACGGGCTGGTCGTCATCAACACCGATAAGTGCATCGGGTGCGGGAACTGCGCGAAGGCCTGCCCCTACGGCGCGCCGGAGCTTGATGAAAAGGCTCACAAAATGACGAAGTGCGACGCGTGTCTCAACCGGCTCGAACAGGGCCTTCAGCCGATCTGCGTTGAGGCGTGCCCGCAGCGCGCGCTCGAATTCGGGGATATTGAGGAACTCCGGAAGAAGCACGGGAACGTCGACACGATTTACCCGCTTCCGCAGCCGGCCGCGACTCACCCGAATCTCGTGATCCACGCGCCGCTGAAGCATCCCTGATTAAAGAACTAACGAAAGCAAACCCCTTCTCTCCTTCACCGCGGCTCTGAGTCCACCAGGGCCGCGGCGTTTTTTTCCTGTCACACCGTTCCCTTCATACCGATATTTTTCTCTTATATTCCGAAGCCTTAAACGAAGAAACTTTGATTCAGTCCGCACCCGGGGTCAGAAGGCATTTCGTTTAGTGTTTTATTTAATAACAGCAAAATCCCATATACTGTCTATGTCTCGCTGAATCAATACCTATCAAGCAATCGGGGAATGAGAATGTCTTCAGAAACTGAGCTGACAAACGCCATCATCAGCATGGTGATTGAGGCCTGGCGGTTCAAGGGCAACTATGAGCGGCTGCTTACAGGACTTAAGCCGGCTGAACAGAAACGCTATCTGAATCAATTCAACTGGTACTTCAAAAAGGCGGCTGAGGGACTCGAGTCCGCGGGGCTTCGGGTCGCGGAATTCCCGGTTGGCATGGCATTTGACCCGGGACTCAAGATTTCCGCCGTGAATCTTGAAGATTTCCAGCCTGGCGACCCGCTCGTGATCAAGCAGATTCTGGAACCCACGATTCTGGCCTCCGATGACCGCATTGCCCATGTTGGTTCCGTCATTCTGGAGAAAGCCGCCAAATGAGTACGTATATTGGAATCGATCTCGGCACGACGAACAGCGCCCTCTGTTCCTATGACGGAGCGGAAACCCGGATCTGGAAGAGCCCTGAACAGAATGACGTGACTCCGTCCGCCATTTCCTATGACCGCCGCGGAAACCGCCTGGTCGGCCAGCGCGCCTATCAGGCCGCGGCCGCGAACCCCGATAATGCCGCAGTGCTTTTCAAGCGCCTCATGGGAACCTCAACCCCGATCCATATCCGGGCGCTGGGAAAGGATTTGACGCCTGAGGAGTGCTCCGCGGAGGTGCTGAGAACGCTGTTCAGCTACCTTCCGGAAGAAATCCGAAACGCGCCGGATCTCGGCACCGTGATCACGGTGCCCGCGGCCTTCAATCAGATGCAGCGCGACGCGACGACAGAGGCCGCCCGAATGGCCGGTATCGGCCGCGTGGCGCTGATGCAGGAGCCGGTTGCCGCCGTGATGAGCGTTATGAAGGCTCATCAGATCGATGGCACATTCCTCATTTATGACCTGGGCGGCGGAACCCTCGATATCGCGATCGCGCAAAGCACCGCGGGCCGCGTGAGTCTTCTCTCGCACGGCGGCATCGCGCTCTGCGGCGGCCGGGACTTTGATCGCCGCGTGAGGGAAAGCATCGTGAAGCCCTGGCTCACGGCCAACTTTGACCTTCCCGAAGACTTCTCGATTCATCCGAAATACCGCCGTCTGATGCGGATGGCAGCCCTCGCGGTGGAACGCGCGAAGATTGAGCTCTCAGCGAAAGACTCCGCCACGATCAGCCTCTCTGAAGCGGAGACGCAGTGCGCCGACGAGTGCGGGAGCGAAATCTATATCGACTGCGATCTGACGCGCGATGATTTCAACCAGCTGATCGCTGACTGCGTTGATAAGTCAATCACGGCGGCCCGCGAAGCGATCCAGAAGGCCGGGCTTTCGCCGTTTGATATTGAGCGGATCGTGTTCATCGGGGGGCCCACGAACTATAAGCCGCTCCGCGATAAGGTCTGTCAGGAGCTCGGTGTGGAAGGGAGCACGGAAGTGAACCCGATGACCGCCGTGGCGGAAGGGGCGGCAATCTTCGCTGAGTCCATCGACTGGACCACGAAGGATAATGCCCGGAAATCCTCGAAAGGCTCTCTTTCCACGGGAGGCGATCTCAAACTCACGCTGAACTACATCGCGAGGACGCCTGAAACGAGTGCCCGGGTCATGGTGCAGAGCGGGGAGCCGATTCCTCCGGGATGCGAATTCCAGATTGACAGCCTCGATACGGGGTGGACCTCGGGCCGCGTGCCGCTCGCGAACGGCGCCTTCATCACGGTGATGCTCCCGAAACCGAACATCAATATTTTCAGTGTTTCGGCGTTTGACGCTGAAGGCAACCCGCTGAAGCTCGCCCAGTCCTCCATCATGATCACGAGGACCGCGGCCACGATCGAAGCGATCCCGGCCTCCTATTCGATTGGGGTTGAAGTGCTCGATAAGGTCGGCGGGGATCCGTCACTCGACTTCCTTATCCGTGCCGGTGACCCGCTCCCAAAGAAGGGGAAAAAGGTCTTCAAGGCCGCGCGGACTCTGAAAGCCGGCTCTAACGAGTCCATCAACATCAAGATCTGGGAAGGTGAAATCGAAGACCCGATCACGGATAACCGCCCGATCGGCGTCCTGAAGATCGAGGGCGATGACTTTGAGAACGGGATCATTGAGACAGGCGCCGATCTGATCTGTGAGTATGAGATCGATGACTCAGGCACCATCCGTCTTGAGGTCTCGGTGCCAAGCGTAAGCGGTGTCTTCTCTGCCGGCCACAATTTCTACTCCCGCCAGGAAAGCGCCATCAACTACTCGGACGCCGCGGAGCTGGTCGTGAATGACGCTGACAGCACGCTGGAACGCGTGAAGCGGATCAGTGACGTGGTGATCGACCCGGAGCTTGACCGTCTGACACGGCGCCTCACCCGGGTCCGCAGCCTGAATCCCGATAAGGCACAGACTGAGGACACGCAGGAAGCGATGGAAACGGTGCTCGAGTCACGCCGCAAACTCGCCTCTATCCGGAAGGCTCACCTGAAGGAAATCCGCCAGGCTGAGCTTGATGATGAAGTCCGGGAGTTCAACGACTTCGCCCGCGCTGACGCGAACCCGACCGAAATTCAGTCGTTCGAGTATCAGCAGCAGGCCGCGCAGCGGATTATTGACCGCAATGAGCCGGGGTTTGAGGGATGCCTCAGACGGATCCGCTCGAACACCTTCAGGATCCGGTGGCGTGACCCGAAGTACGTGGTCTCGTACTTCCGCTACTACACCGATAACCCGCATTGGTACCGCGACAAAGCCCGCTTCCAGGAGCTGCTGAAGCGCGGCTGCGGCAGTATCGCCAATCGGAATTATGACGAGCTGCGGGAAATTGTCTATGAGCTGAATTCGATCGTATTCCGGGACGGATCGGATGACGCGGATCTTGCTTCAGACGCGAACATTCTCCGCGGCTGAAGCATAACGAAAGATCTGTCATTCGTTACCTGTCTTTTCCTCTGGCGGACTGATGCCCGCCGGAGGTCCGGAGATCGGTCGGGTAAGCCTCGTATCCGGCAATCCGGCCGCGTCACACCGATAGCGCCGGGGCTATCTCCGCATTATCATTTGTAACCACGAAAACAACCTCAGATCAGGGGAAATTTCATGTCAGAAGCAGAGCTGAAAAATTCCATCGTCAGCATGGTGGTCGAGGCCTGGCGTTTCGCCGGCGTCTATCAGCGACTCCGCGTCAAACTCGATTTCGCCGGGCAGAAGCGCGGTGACAGCCAGTTCCAATGGTTTTTCAAGAAAACGCTGGAAGGACTTGAAGCCGCCGACATGAAAATCGCGGAAATCCCGCTTGGACTCCCCTACGATCCGGGGCTTCCCGTGACAGCAGTCAATCTCGACGAATTTGAGCCCGATGATCAGCTGATTATTCAGCAGATTCTCGAACCCACAATTCTCGATTCCCAAAACCACATCACCCACATCGGTTCCGTGATTCTCGCAAAGGTAAATAAATGAGTTATTACATTGGCATTGACCTCGGCACGACTAACAGCGCCATCTGTTCCTATGACGGCAAAGAAACACGGATCTGGAAGAGCCCCGAACAGAATGACGTCACGCCATCCGCGATTTCCTACGACCGCCGCGGCAACCGTCTCGTCGGTCAGCGCGCCTATCAGGCCGCTGCCGCGAACCCCGATAACGCGGCGGTGTTCTTTAAGCGTCTGATGGGTACCTCAACCCCGATTCATATCAAGGCGCTTGGCAAAGACATGACGCCTGAAGAGTGCTCGGCTGAGATTCTGCGGACGCTTTTCGGCTACCTCCCGGAGGAAATCCGCAAGGATCCTGAAACCGGAACCGTGATCACCGTGCCGGCCGCGTTTAATCAGATGCAGCGTGACGCGACCACTCAGGCCGCGAATATGGCCGGCATCGGCCGTGTCGCCCTCATGCAGGAACCGGTTGCCGCCGTGATGAGCGTGATGAAAGCGCATAACAGTGACGGCACGTTCCTCATTTATGACCTGGGCGGCGGAACGCTGGATATCGCTATCGCGGAAAGCATCGGGGGCCGCGTGAACCTGCTTTCGCACGGCGGCATCGCGCTTTGCGGCGGCCGCGACTTCGACCGCCGCGTGATGGACAGCGTCGTGAAGCCCTGGCTCATCGAGAACTTTGAGCTGCCGGAAGACTTCGCGATTAACACGAAGTACAAGCGCCTGATGCGTATGGCCGCGCTCGCCGCGGAACGCGCGAAGATTGAGCTTTCCGCGAAAGATACCGCGACGATCAACCTCTCGGAAGCCGAAACCGGGTGCCTCGATGAAAATGGCGACGAAATCTACCTCGACTGCGATCTCACGCGCGACACCTTTAATCAGCTGATCGCGGACCGCGTCGAGCAGTCGATTCAGGCCGCGCGCGACGCCCTGGAAAAGGCCGGTCTCTCGCCCTTTGATCTGGAACGCATCGTGTTTGTCGGCGGTCCGACGAACTATAAGCCGATCCGCGACAAGGTCTGTCAGGAGCTCGGTGTCGAGGGCAGCACGGAAGTGAACCCGATGACCGCCGTCGCTGAGGGCGCCTCGCTCTTCGCCGAGTCGATCGACTGGAGCTCAAAGGACAACTCCCGGAAGACCTCCCGCGGCCGTCTTGAAGCCGGCGGCGAACTGAATCTCACGCTGAACTACATCGCGCGTACGCCTTCCGCGACCGCGAAGGTCATGGTGCAGTCGAAGGACGAGATCCCCGCGGGGTACGAGTTCCAGATTGACAGCACGGATACCGGCTGGACCTCCGGCCGCATTCAGCTCACGGCGGGCGCGTCCGTAACGCTCACGCTCCCGAAGCCCGGCCTCAACCTCTTCCGCGTTTCCGCCTTTGATGCCAGCGGCAGCCCCGTGAAGCTGCTTCAGAACAGCATCATCATTACCCGGACGGCCGCGACTGTGGACGCCATTCCGGCCTCCTACTCGATCGCCGTTGAGGTGCTGGACCGCCTGGGCGGTGAACCCGCTCTCGACTACCTGATCCGGGCCGGTGAACCGCTTCCGAAGAAGGGCAAAAAGATCTTCAAGGCCGCGCAGACCCTCAAGGCCGGATCCGATGAGACGCTGAATATCAAGCTCTGGGAGGGCGAGATTGAGAACCCGATCACCGATAACCGCCCGATCGGCGTTCTGAAGATCTCGGGTACGGACTTCTCGTCCGGGGTCATTCCCGCGGGCGCTGATCTCGAGTGCGCGTATGAGATTGAAGACTCCGGAAACATCAATCTGGAGGTTTCGGTTCCGAGTATCGGCGGCGTCTTCAATTCCGGCCGCAATTTCTACTCGCGTCAGGAAGGCGCCATCAATTACACGGATGCCGCGGAGCTGGTTTCAAGCAAGGCGGATGACACGATTGCCCGAGTCCATAAAATCCGCGAAGTGGTGAACGATCCGGAATTGGATGAGATCGCCTCAAAACTCAGCAGCGCCTCGAAGCTCAACCCCGCCACAGCCCAGGCCGAGGAAACCCAGGAGGCGATGGAGAACGTGCTCGAGGCCCGAAAGCGTCTGGCCGCTATCCGTAAGGCTCACGAGCGCGATATCCGCCAGTCTGAATTAGACGAGGCCGTGAAATCATTCCGGGACTACCCTCTCAAGTACGCGACTCCCGATGAACGTCAGGCGTTTGAGTACCAGAGGCAGGCCGCGCAGCGCGCGATCGACAGAAACGAGCCCGGCTTCAAGGCTAACCTTGCCCGGATTCACCAAAGCGCATTCGCGATCCTGTGGCGTTCTGATCCAGACTTTGTGGTGAATATGTTCAAGAACTTCGCTTCAGAGCCTTATCGTTACGCGGATAAAGTCACGTATCACCGGCTGGTTTCCCAGGGCATGACCTGCATCAGCCAAAACGATATCGATGGTCTTCGTCAGGTCGTCGGCCAGCTCTTCCGGATCTACGCCTGGGATGACGGCGGAGAAGAAAATATCGCTTCGATGGCGAACATTCTGAGAGGCTGATAAAACCGCTTCCATAATGTCAGACTCCGGATCTCAGAGACGGGATCCGGAGTCTTTTTTTCTCCCAAAAGCGCGGACGATTGTGTCAGTAACCGTAGAGACTCGAGCGGCGGGATCTTTCCTGCTCTTCCTCAAGCTCATTCTCAAGTTCCTGGGTTCTCCGCCGCTGCTCATCGAGCTGCCGCTGCATCTCCTCCTCCCTCTCCAGTTCGCGGAGCCTCTCCTCCTCTTGTTCAGCTTCAAACTGAGCCTCAAGCGCTGCCTGACGCTCACGCGCTTCTTCCTCCGCTTCCTCCCTGGCCTCTTCTTCAGCCTCTTCCCGCTCCAGCTCCGCTTCCTCTTCCGCTTCCCGCGCCTCTTTCTCTCTCTGTTCTTCTTCGTACGACTCATCATCATCTGAATAGGCGCCTCCGGAGCGATACCCTCCTCCGGAATAGTCCGCATAGTCTTCATCGGAACTGAACACGCAGCCTTTCATCCAGACGATCAGAAGGATCACGGCAGCGATGAGCCAGAGTTTCCGATGCTTCTTTGGCAGCCGGGACTGAAGCGAGGAAAAGAAACCGGGGAGTCGGGAAGCGGATACCGCCGTTCTGGGCTCCGGTGCCCTGAACGCGGCCTCATCCTCTTCTGTCGGCACGATATCGGTTACGAGAAGCGGGATGCCTTTGAATCCCTTCGCCTCCGCGGGTTCGAGACTGGATACGGTTTTCTGCTCCGGGATCGTGTCTGAGCCTGAAGCCGCCCCTTTCCCTTTCCTCATGCCGGCGATCGACTCAAGATCGTATCGGTAATGCTTTTCAAGAACCGGAGAAACGAGAAGCTGGGAAAGAACCCGCCTCACGAGGAGATACGCCGCGTCAACGCAGTTCAGGTCCGTCGCGAGATAGTACGCGAGCTTCCGCACCGCCGTGAAAAGGCTTTCTGTCTGACGGCAGGCCTCTCCTTTCGCCTGGCGGAACCTCTGCAGCGGCAGCGTGACGCTGTTCCAATTCACTGTCACGCGGTAAAGCATGGTCAGGGCAAAAACGCCACGGCGCGTTAAATGACCATTCCTGCACTCCGCGGGAATCTGACGGAGCAGCTCCGCGGCGGATGCCATCTCTTTTTCCGCGAAACTCTGAACCGAGACCTCATAGCTTGAAAGGAGATCATCAATCAGACCGGGAATAATTCCCGCCTGCTCGCCTTTCGGCGGGAAGAGTCCCGTGAGAATCCGCGCTACGCGCCGCGACTGAATGCTGTTAAAACGGGCTTCAATCGCTTTCTGATAGTCCCAGCGGATCTCTTTCAGCGCTTCGGGGATCCGGTCCGTGTCCTTCACTTCCGGGAAGTGAGCGCGAGACCGGGCACCGTTTACGAGGGAGGCGAGTTCCGCGATATCCTGCGACTCAAAGCTTTCCGCTATATCGCGAATGAGAGAGGAAAAGCCCGGTTCATTCGTTTCAGGAAATGAGGGAAGGGCCTGCGCAAGAGCATTCGCGCGCGCGATGCCGGAGAGCCGCTCTTTAGACCACGCGCAGAGCGACACCGGATCCTTCCCGAGAAGCGCCAGGATTTCGTTCGCCTCTTCATCGCTTACGCCTGGCAGATACCGAAGCTCAGACTCCAGACGCTTTCCTGGATTTGTGAGAATGGACCGGTATTTCGCTACTTCATCCGGATCCTCTGTCAGGGCTTTTTCTTCAGCTTTCTCAAGGATTTCAGACCGGGAGCTCGAAGGACTTACTCCCAGATAAACAAACGGATTTTCACGGAACGCGGTCATCAGGTTTCTCGGAACTGAGAAGATCCGGGCATTTTAATAAAAAACCTGTCTCTTTTTCATGAAATGCAGAAAATAACGAAGTTATTTATATTCGTAATTCAGAGTTGATCTGAAACCGTTTTACGCTGCCGATCATTGACCACAGGAAACAAAATAAAAAGAGAACCACCGACGCAATTAATAGGCTGGCTAATAGCGGAATTTTTGAGGGAAAAATAACTTTCACCTGAGGCCTGCCAGGCGGTTTTCTAAGCCGTGATTTCCGCCTGGCCGCATCACCTGATTCAATACTGCGACAGACCCGGATCGGAGTAAACCGGATTCGGATACTCTTCTTCCACGGGCTGCTGACGTTTCTTTGACCTGCGGCCCTTCGGGAGAAGCTTATTGATTTCCGCCTCAATGGCGGTCTGATCCTTGTCCACCTGATTCTGAGCCGCTCTCATACTGGATCGGTAATAGCGGAAGCTGGAACAGGTTGAATTAAACCGATGAACCAGATCATTGAAGAAATCGATCTGGCGGTTGGTAGAAACCTTCGGCTTGATGTAGTCAATCTGATGCTGGAGTTTGAGGCACCAGGCAATTTCTTCCGTGTCGAAGGTGCTCCCGAGAGAAGATGCCGGTTCCCGATAGACTGGTGCCGGATCAGGTTCCTTTTCCGCGACGGTTTCAGGACGCGGCATCCTGCTCGCAGCGGCGGGGGTATCCGAATTCACCGACGCATCGGTACTCCCTGAAGGTGTCCGCTGAACCAGTTTGGTGGCTGATGTGTCTGACTTTCTGTCATCCGGGGTATCTCCAGCCAGGGACGAAACAATGTACAAAAATAAGGCGATGACTCCTATGACAAACCACATTCCAAACACGTGATAAAGCGCAGCAATAAAGGCACCGCACCCTGAAAAAAATCTGCTGACAAGCCCCGGCTCTGCCCTCCCGGCAGAAATTAATTTTTTGCTGCCTGCTGACGACAGCTTAGGTGCAGAGAAACGAGGCGCCAACGTACTCAGCCCCTTGAACCCTTTGGCGTCAGGGTTTAGTGACAATGCCGGCAGATCAGAAAGCAAAGTATCCCGGCTCGTCTCGCCATAAATCTCATTTACCGCTTTCTGATCTGCTTTCACCAGATTTTTCTCTTCCGGGGAAGCTGCGAGCGGCTCCAGGATTCTTTCAAGAATGGCTTTGGAGGCCCTGGGGCAGTGATGCTCGTTATTCATTTCCAGAGCGAGATGCCGGATTTCATAGAAGAGGCTGCTGCTAGGTGTATAAGTCTCTCCCTTCAGCGCATGAAATTTATCCAGAATCCCGATCACGGCTTTCCATCGCCGTACGAGGACTTGAAGCTGCTCCATCAGCGTCACCGCGACGCCAAAAATGGCGCCATCCCTGCTCTGCTGCGGGATCTGGGAAACGAGTGAGCCGGCGGCCGCGCTTTCTGCCTCACTGAATCCCTGCGCCTCGACCTCATAACTATTCATCAGATCATCAAGAAGCGAAGGAAAGACGCCAATCGACACGGCGGCGGTCCCTGACTTTACGTACGACAGCACCCGATCCAAAGTATCGATAATATCGGCGGTTTTTCGTTCATCCAGGCATTGATTAATGGCCTTGACATAGCCGCGGCGGATCTCCTGGAGGGCTTCTGAAACCCGGTCCAGATCACTGACCGCCGGGAAATGAGCTGACTCTCGGGCCTTATTGATCAGCTCCTCCAGCTCTTCAGTCGTCTGCTGATCGAAACTCCTGGCGGCTTCCCAGATAAGAGACGCCATACCGGCATTGTTCGTTTTGGAAAGCGCGGGAAGCACAGCAATCAGGGCATTGCTGCGAGCCACACCGGAAAGCTCCGCCTCAGACCACTTTGGAATCCCTTCAGGGTTTGATTTGATGGCGTCGCAGACCCTCGGGATCACCGCCCCCGTTACCCCCGGGAGAAACTGCAGTTCTGCCTCCAGCCGCTTTGCTGGATTCGTAAGCACCGCACGGCATTGAGACACCAGATCCGGATCCACAGATAGAGATGCCTCTTCCGCTTTTTCCAGAATTTCTCTTCTTGGGCTCGTCGGCGTAACACCCAGAATAACAAACGGATTTTCAAGCAGTCCTGCCATATCAAACTCCTTAGTCAAATACCGAACTGCTCCTCAAATTTATGACTCGTTAAATAAAAAACTAAGGGGCAAATGAAAGGAATAAGTTTCGGTACTCTACCGGGATCAGTTCTCTTCATTTTACCTGCCTGCTTTTGTTATTCCAGTGCCGGTTATATCTGCCCCTTATCCCCCAACGGTTAGGTCTGGCCGATATTCTGAAAATCTCCAATTCCGTGCGCCAGGCAGAAATCTCTCCTCTTTTTCGTTTCATAAAAAACTGACTCCCATTTTTTTAGATAAGTCCTAAAAAATGGGAGTCAGTTCAAATTCTCTGTGGTCTTTTATGACTAAATAGAGGGACCTTATTAGCGGAACGGGCTTGTTTAAAATCTTCTCAGCTTGCTCAGCTCCTCTCCTTGGCAGCTGTAAACATCCGCCGGTGAGCCCTCGTTTCTGCAAGCGTCTATGATGCGTGCCCGGTCTGCATCAGATATATCCGACATATCAGGAGCAGGACCTGTCCGCCTCAGTTTGTTCAGCTCCTTTCTTTGGCAGCTGCTGTAATCATCCGCCAAAGATCCCCGATATCTGCAGATATCTATGATGCCTGCCCGGTCTGCATCAGATATATCATCCATATAAGAAGCGGAGTCTGTCCCTCTCAGCATGCTCAGCTTCTCCCTTTGGCAGAAGTAAACATCCGCCGGTGAGCCCCAGCCTTTGCAGGCGTCTATGATGCCAGCCCGGTCAACTGCAGATATATCCGACATATCAGGGGGAGCGGCGCCTATCCGCTTTAGCTTGCTCAGCTCCTCCTTCTGGCATCTGTAAACATTCGCCGGTGAGCCTTGGTCTTTGCAGGCGTCTATGATGCCAGCCCGGTCCCAAGCAAATAGATCCGACATATCTGGGGCGGAGCCTATCTGCTTTAGCTTGCTCACTTCCTCACTTTGGCAGCTTTCAACATTCGCCGGTGAGCCTTGGTTTTTGCAGGCATCTATGATGCCAGCCCGGTCAACAGCAGATGTATCCGCATAGTAGCCAAAGCCTAACGACTTTAGATTGCTCAGTCTCTCCCTTTGGCAGCTGTAAACATTCGCCGGTGAGCCTCAGTCTTTGCAGGCATCTATGATGTAAGCCTGGTCCCAAGCAAATATATCCGACATATCAGGGGCGGAGCCTATCTGCTTTAGCTTGCTCACTTCCTCACTTTGGCAGCTGTAAACATTCGCCGGTGAGCCTTGGTCTTTGCAGGCTTCTATGATGCCAGTCCGGTCAGAATCGGAGATACCACTAAAATCTGGGGTATCCACTCTCTCTGAAGGGGTCTGCTCCAGATTATTGGTCGTGTAAGACTTTGAAACCCCAAGAGCAATCACCCCGATAATGAGAATAAGAATAAGAAAAAGGATAGAGTAGAACCCGTTCAAAAGCTGTGTCCCTATCCCGCCAGAGGAAGAGGATTCTGCCTTCTCTTTCTGAGTCGAAACCGATTTGCCGCTGCCCGTCTGACGGGCGGAAGCTGCTGTCACGCGAGAGGCCAACGTTGGCGCCGCGGTCTTTTCTCCTTTCCCGGCAAAAATCATCTGTCCTGACAGAGCGGATAAAGAATCCGGTGATGAAAAATCCGAGGTCAGATCCCCCAGGCCCTTAAGGCCGCGCGCCTGAGGGTTCAAACATACTTCTCCCGTTACTGGAATAAAGTTATCCGCATTTGAGTTATCTAAGATTTCGCAGAGCTTCCGCAGATCTTCCTCAGCCGCCTTTGTTCGCTCTGAGTCAAAAGCGAGCGGCCTCAGGATTTTTTCAGTAATGCCTTTCGATGCCTGGAAACACTGATACTCGTTGCTGAGCTTAACGGCCAGTTGTCTAATATGAACAAAGAGGGATCGGGTCGGCTCATACGACTCTCCTTTGAGGAGATGGAATCGATCTAGGATCCCGATTACCGTTACCCATTTCTGCACGAGTTCCTGAAGCTGCTGGAGCAGCATCACGGAACCGCTGGTCATCTCCATTTCTTTGCAGCCTTGCGGTATTTCGCTGATCAGCCTGTCCGCTGTTTCCTTTTCCTTATTGATAAAAACCTGAGCCGCGATTTCGTAGCTATTCATCAGGTCTTCCAGAAGCGCAGGAATCACGCTGCCAGAAGACTTCGCACGTTCTGATTCTGCAAGGGACAGCTCCTTGCTCAGAACATCAATGACCTCTGCCGTTCTGAGACTGTCAAACGCTGTCGTTATGTTTTTCAAGTATTCGCGCCGGATGTCCTGCAGAATGTCAGACATCCGAGCCGTATCCTTCACCGAAGGAAAGCGGGCGGCTGTTCGGGATTGATTGATCTGTGCTTCTATCTGCTCAATCGTCTGCTGATCAAAACTCTTCGCAGCATCCCAAATGAGTGGAATGAGAGAAGGAGCTTTCGCACTAGTGGACAGATCAATTGAAGACACCGCAGCAATCATGACATTGCTTCGCGCGATTCCGGAAAGCTTTTCCGCGGGCCAGTTCACGACGGAAGCCAGATCCTTCTTCAGGGCTGAGCAGATTGCCTCAATTTCATCAGTTCTGACACCCGGCAGAAATCTCAGCTCCGCGTCAAGGCGCTTCGCGGGATTCGTAAGGGTCGCGCGACACTGGCTAACACGATCCGGATCATCTAAAAGAGCAGCTTCTTCAGCCTTCGCAAGAATCTCACTGCGGGAACTTTCAGGTGTGACACCAAGTACAAAAAAGGGATTTTCGAGAAACAAAGTCATGATCGGGCTCGATTCTGGTACTTTTTTCTTTTACGGAAAAGATTCCATTTTGTCCGAAATCTGACCCTGAAGAATATCCTTCATAGCCCGGTCTTAAAGACCGAGACATCATCCATAAAAAAATTTATCCCTTTCTTTTTTATTACCTAAATCAATTAAAAACCGCTTGGATGGCTGACCTGCATTATTGCCAGCCGAGACTGGAAGTTTCTGTTATTTAACCAGCTTTCTTTCCGAAAAGTTTGAAACTCTTAACCCGCCTGCCCCGCAAAACAGTCCGATTCACGCGAGGAGCAGCAAACAGAAGCTTCCGAAACTCAGACATAAAAACAGACTGACAGGATATTGGTTGTCCGAAGAATCCGACAGAAATCCGTCCGCTTGTTGATTTCAGTAGGAGCCTTTGGACGGAATGACGTGCCGGACGCCGCCCCGCGGATTCTCCACGTCGCCCTTCCGGCGCGGAATCAGGTGCACGTGGCAGTGGAAGACCGTCTGACCGCTCACAAAACCGTTGTTGATCCCGATATTCCAGCCTTCGATCGTCGGGTCTTCGGTTTCAAGAATCTTTTTCTGCGAGTGAATCAGCAGATTAATCGCGTCACGCTCTTCCTGAGTGAGGCCGAAATAGTCCGGGACGTGGCGTTTCGGGATAAAAAGCGTGTGCCCCGGCGTCACCGGGAATCCGTCACGGATGGCGTACGCGTAGTCATTCTCTTCCACGATCCGCTTCCGGTCGTCTGTCTGAATCGCGCAGAAGAGGCAGCTTTCAGCCGCTCCCGTATTGCCGCTTTCTTTTTCTGACATCACTTCACCTCACCAAACCTTCCCATCTTTCACTCCGGACAGTGTACCGGAGCCTCTGTGCAGCATAAAAAAACGGCACCCAAAGATCTCATTCCGGTGACCGGAATCCGAGCTTCTTATCTCAGGAAACTCCACCGCAAAGCGCGTGGCGATAGAACTAAGCTCGGACTGAATCCTTCAGGATCGAGATTAATAGTTCAACTGATTCCGCGATTGTCGGAGTCGGGAATGCTCCAAATCCCAGCATCAGCCCATTGATCTGATAGTCTCCGTCGAAACTCGAACAGGCGATGAACTCATGCTTCCGTTCAAAGGCCTTCGCCGCGATAGCTTTATCGGAGATACAGTCATCCAACGAAAAAGTAATGTGTGAGCCGATGGCGTTTGATGAAACATGCCCCCATCGGTCCGCCTTCTCTTTCAGCAGATTCATCAGGAACTCCCTCCTCTGATTAAAGACAGTAGCGACTTTCCTGACATGCGTCTCGTACTCTCCTGAGCGGATAAACTCCGCGAGCGCCGCCTGCCGGCTTTCAGAAGAAAAGCGATCGTTTAAAAAACGGCTTCCGGCTAACGCGTCTGCCAGTGTTTCCGGTACAACCGCATAGCCGATTCGGATACCCGGGAAAATAATCGATGAAAACGTTCCGGAATAAATCGTGCAGTCTTCCGCCCCAGGAAGCGAACGGATTGCGGGCAGCGGGTCATTCAGCAGACCAAATTCGGTGTCGAAGTCATTCTCAAGGAGCCAGACTCCCTTTTTTCTGCAGACTGAAAGGACTTCCTCCCGCCTCGCGAGAGACATCCTGAACCCCGCAGGCACCTGAATTGACGGAGTGACGAGCAGCGCCGAAATATTTCCCGCTTCCGGAATCACGCCCTCGGGATCGCTTTTCAGCCACTGGATTTTCTTCCCGTGATATCGGATAAGAGACGAAATCAGGTTATTCGCGGGAGACTCAAGCGCGATTCTCTGACCTGCCTCCAGTACCAGATCGATAACGAGGCCGATCGTATTGATCGTGCCGTTCGTGATGACGACGTTCTCAGGCTTCGCCGAAATAGAACGGTACTTGAAGAGGTTCCGGCAAATCATTTCCCGAAGCGGGAAGTAGCCTTTGGGATCCGAATAGTTGGTATAGAGCCAGGGAGATCTCGCTATCTGGGCATTGATCGCCCCCCAGCGCTTTTCCGGGAATATATCCATCACGGAACAGCGGCAGGAAAGAGGCCAACTGGTGTGACGCCTGAAAAAGGGAAGAGCGTCAGCCGCTTCCTTTGCGGCCGAAGTAATCGGCATATTGACATGGTAGTCTTCCGCCGCGATAGCCCCGATCTCTGGCGGACAGATGACCGGAAGTCTCTCTGCCACCCAAAACCCGGAACCGGGTCTGACAGCAATAACGCCTTCGTCCTTCAGCTCAGCGTACACCCGCTCAACGGTGTTTTTGGACACGCCGCTTGACGCCGTCATCTGTCTCACTGACGGCAGCCGGGTTCCTTCAGGAAGCATTCCTTTCCCGATGAAACTTAAGAGTCTCTTTTTAAGACCTTCAGCTTTAGGCTCATCCTCACCGATTTGCCAGTCGAGCGGCGGCAGAATTTTTCGCGGCATATTTCCCTCCAAGAATAATTCTGCCCAAATGGAAGACAGATCTCCGACTGTCCCCATCAAATTTTCAAAAACCGTCTAGATCTTTTGAATTAATCCGATGGTTCAATAAGGACAGAGTTTCGAGGAATCATAAAAGGAGAAAAGATGTCAACTCGAAGAGAAGTCCTTATTGCCGGCGGTCTTTCCGCACTCAGCGCTGTCGCCTCGGCAGCTGAATCTGCCCCGGATGAGAAAAAATGCACCGCCCATCGTCCTCTCCGCCGCAAGGCCCGTGAACTGACCCTGGATCAGGCAAAAGAAGTGATCGATTTCACGGAACACGCGGTTCTCAGCACCTGCGATCTGGACGGACATCCTTACGGAGTGCCGATTACCCCCGTGAGAGTCGGAAACAAAATTTATTTCCATGGAACCGGGATGCCGGGCGGCCGTAAGACCGACAACATGCTGATGAATCCCAACGTGTCAATTTCCTACGTTGGAAAGGCGACGACGCTGCCGGAGTGGTATTCCGTTGATTACGCCTCAGCGATTGTTACCGGGAAAGCCTATCCGGTCACGGATCCCAAGGAATTCGCGGATGCCTTCGCCGCCATCCTCAAGCGCCACGCGCCGAAAAACAGCGTGGTCCGCAATGAGGTTCAGATGAAAGTGCGCGGTCCCATGGCTCAGGTCTGGCGTGTCGATATTGAGGAAATCACCGGCAAGGCCCGCGGCGCTTCCAAGTGGGTAACCGGGAAAAGCATTCACGAAGTGCAGGATATGGGTCCTTCCAAGTGGCTGAAGGATGTCCCGCTCTGAGAATACAAAGCCTGGAAGCCTTTGATCCGCGGTTTCTTCTGAAATAGGTATCGCTCTCTCACTTAAAGGAGCGGCTTCAAAAAAGCCGCTCCCTTTTTGTTCAACGAAAGACCATCGCGCTTCCGCTTCCCATAAAAAAACGGCACCCGAAGATGCCGTTTATCACACACACTGGATCCTCTGTTTCTTACCTCAGAAGATTCCGTTCATAAATCATGCGGCGGTTATCGAGGTAAGCGCGGGCAAAACCCGGGATACGGAAGATATCAATCAGAAGCAGCAGGCTTCCGATAACGAGGAACAGCGCGCCCACCCCGTTGATGAGGCCGGGGCCGTCAGATCCAATCGCGAGGACGAGGATGATTCCAAGCCAGATCGACGCGATACGGAAGAGTCCGCTCATCGGCTTTCCGAGATAGAAGCAGTGGACACCGAAAGAGCCAAAGAAGAACCAGAGCACGTAGGCGAGGAACACGGACTTCTTCTCGTTTGAAAGACGCGTCTCGATCAGCGTCATCTTGGCGAGATTCTCCATCTTATTGCTTTCCTGGGGGATGGAGGTCGGAGCAGAAGACCCCTGAATCGGGGAAGAGTGGACGGTCGAAGATTCAGACATACGCTTATCCTGCATATTCAGTTAACATGGATAGCGTTATTTTATACATTCCTGTTTATTTTTATATCGATTAGATCAAAAAACAGTACTCATAAAAACATAACCACGGATTCAAAAATAAGCTATTTAAATAACGTTTTTAAAAGATAGCGTAGGCAAACTGTCGATAAGATTGCCTATTTAAAGGAAAGTAAGACAATTACACTACCAACAAAACGCTGACTGATCAGCAGGATAAAGCACGGTGTTCAAGCCGACGCAGCTGATCCTATGACGTTATGTATTGACATAACGACAGTCCCAATTGCTGTGTCATTTTGTTTTGTTTAACTCCTCAGGCGAGCGTTTTTGTGCGGCTTTCCGCAGCTCAGTCGCCGCTCTTCCGGCACGCGGAGCGGAAACTTTCCCGCGTTTCTCCGATATCCTTGCTATGGTGACTGTTTTCCGAGAGGTTTCTGAGCCCCCGGAGGTTATTTTTTTGTCGCTCAGGTAAATCCTCGTAAAGATCGCTAATCAGCCTCTCTGCCCCCGGAATTCCGAACAGAAATTAATACATAAAATCAGAGATATCCCCGCACGCCGGCTTTCTCGTACCTCCAAGGTAAGACACCGAAGCGCCCTAAGCCTCAGGCGGTTTCTTCTATTCTGGTATTCTTTCGACTGCCGCTATGGCTTTTAGGCTAAACGGTTATTATTTTCTTTCGCATTCGGAACTTTACCGCGACGCATGCAGATACCTAACTTTCCGATCGGTCCTGACCAGGAGGACAAAACTCCTCACGGATCCGATGAGTTTCCTTTCGCGCTCTATGAGTCCAAACTCTCCCGGAACGCGAGTCATCGGGCGGACTGGCACTGGCACTCTGAGATGCAGCTCTGTCTTGTGAAGAGCGGCGCGGTGTATGTCTGTCTCTCCGATAAGAAGCTCGAACTGAAAGCAGGCGAAGGCTGTTTCATCAATAGCGGCATGCTGCACATGATCGCCCCGGTGGAAGACCCGGACAGCACCTACTACTGCATCGACTTTCTTCCGGCACTCCTCTCACTCTTCCCCGGCTCCATTTTCGAAAAGCGCTATATCGACCCCTATGTCGGGAACCCGGCGTTTGCCGAGATGGCGTTCAGGCCTTCCGTCCCCTGGCAGGATGAGATTCTCACGAGGCTTCAGACGATCGCGGATCTCGCGGAGTCGAAACTCTTTGGCTACGAGTACCAGGTCGCCGAGTGCCTGATGCAGATCTGGCTCTCGCTCCTTCAGAATTTCAGGCCCGACGCCGCGAAGAAGACGGTCGTCAGCCGGGCGAGGAACGACGCTGTTGCCCGCGCGATCATGACGTACGTTCAGGCGCACTATAAGGAAGAGATCACGATCGACTCGATCGCGGAGGCGGTTCACTACAGCCCGGGCGAATGCTGCCGGCTTTTTAAGCGGGTCACCCACGACACGATCTTCTCCTATATCCGGCTCTACCGCATCACGCAGGCGTCGAAGCTCCTCCGCGAAACCGGGCTGTCGGTCGAGGACATCGCGACGGAATGCGGGTTCGCAAGCGCAAGCTACTTCATTTCCGCCTTCAAGAAGTGCTTAAAAACAACGCCGCTCCGGTATCGGAACGGCGCTTAGAGGGCTGTTACTCTCACACCCAGGCTTCAGACCTGAAGCTCCCAGTACTGGACGTCAAGCCACTTCCCGAATTTCTTTCCGGACTCGTGGATCGTCCCGACGTACTTGAACCCGTATTTCTTATGAAGCGCGATGCTCGGCTCGTTGACACCGGTAATCAGGGACACGACGAGATGCGTCTCGGGATCCTCTTTCGCGAGATTCAGGATCGCTTCCATGAGAAGCGTCCCTATGCGGTGACCGCGGCAGTCGGGGGCCACATAGATGGAGAGCTCCACCGTGCTGTGATACGCGGCTTTTGAGGAGAAGGAAGAGAGTGACGCGTAGCCGACAGGCTTCCCGTCGAGTTCCGCCGTGATCAGCGGATGATTCTCCTTGTTATGCTCGTAAAACCACACCGCCCGCTCTTCAAGCGTCAGCGGCTTCAGGTCAAACGTCGCGACGCCGTGCTCCACCTCGTGGTTATAGATGTCGAGGAGCGCGGGAAGATCGCTCTCAACAGACTTACGAATTGTGACTGCCATTCTCTTTCTCGCTTTTTAGTGTTCTGCAGGAAGGGTCTGCATAGGAAGCAATCATAACCGCGGCGACATGCGCCGAATCCCGGAGTAACCCGGGAAACTGTGGTTTCCGAGGTAATACATCTATCATCAGTAAACTAACCGGTTATCAGGGCGGCTTCCGCCTGCCCTTTCTCCTCATTTCTTCTGAATTCAGGATCGCTATGCCAGACACCACGACTCTCATCATCACGCGCTGCGAAGAAAAATCGGGTGAAGTCCTGGTGTACGGACGGGAGACGTCGGATCCTGACACCGCGGAGCGCCTCCTCTTCACGAAGAAGGGGCGGCTTCGGGCGTTCAGTCAGACGCAGGTCGCGGTGGAGTTTTATGACGGAGCGACGGAGTACTACGACGCGCGGGGCGCGATGGTGATGCCGGACTTCACGGCAAACGGCGCGGCGGACACCCGATGGATCAAGTACGCGATGATCGCGGTCGTCATCCTCATCATCGTCGCGACCGCGATGGGAGTGCCGATCGGATAAAGATCGCTTTCATCCGAAGACCGCTCTTCTTCACCCCAAAATAGAAAGCGGAGTTCCCTCTGAAGGAACTCCGCTTTCGTCAATCAATCAATGAAACTTAAAGCCGCTTACTTCGTCGTCTGGAAGAGGAAGTACGTGGTGCCGGCCGCCTTCACGGACTCGACGACGATTCCGAGCTTCTCCTCAAACGTGAAGTCAGAGCCCGCGGCCGGGACATCACCCTCGGTCTTCGCGAAGACCATCGTCTTCCCGAATTTCGCCATGTTGTTATGGACGCGCGAGATCACTTCCTGTCCCGGGTAGCAGCCCTTGTTGTAGGTCACGCCGCCGAGCGTGTCGTAATTGATCGCCTGCGGGACAAATTTCGACATGGAGCTCGTGAACACCGTCGGAACGCCGGCGGAGATTTCAGCGAGCCACCAGAAGGCTTCGGGAACGCGGGTGCCGGCGAGAGCCGCGATCTGATCCGCGGACCCAAGAACGAGGAGGCGTTCCGCCGGGGTTTCAAAGCCGGGGACGGGTTCCTCCGTCGGAATCACGCGGCCCGCGATCGCGCCATTCGCGCGGGCGGTGGTCCAGAGGCAGGGCGGCACTTCGAGCCCGGCGGGGGCGAGAGCGGCTTTCAGATCGTCGTTCGACCCCATCACGCCCGCGACCTTCACCGTGTCCGAGACGTCCTCGAACTTCACCTTGGAGCGGAAGATATAGATGCTGATCCGTTTCACAAACTCCGGCAGCGTTTCGCGCGGCACCACGAGGAACACAGACTCCTCGTTCTCCATCACGATACGCGGGGTCGCGAGCAGCCGCCCCTTCACTTCGGCCCAGCCCGCGAGTTTCATCGCGTCGCCGAGACCCGTCACACGGACGCAGAAAAGCTTATCGAGAAGATCCACGGCGTCCTTGCCGCTCGCGCGGACAACACCCAGACCGGCAAGCTCCGTGATAAGAGGCCGGTTCGCCGCGAGAGAGAGTTCATCTGCAGAAAGTTCCCAGCTTCCGTTATCGCTCATGTTCTTTGGTTCCTTTCGGGTTGTGTTGTGAAACGTGAGAAAACGCGTAATTCCGAGCGTTTCTCTCTGAATTGACCGAAAGGATACACGCGTTAAAAGAAAATAACGCGGCTTTTTACGATTTTGATTGGGGTACGAAACCTTCGGGCATCGGAATCCCAAGCTTCCCGTACCAGAACTGCCACTGGTTCGCGAAGGTCGCGAAGACGCCTCGCTCCACGTACGCCATGAGTTCCCGGAGCACCTTGTCGTCCTGCGACCCCGCCCGGCAGTAGACGTGATAGTGCCAGGGCTCGCGATGCCACCCTTTCAGCACCGGGAAGACAAAGCCGCTCGCAAGGTAATCCGACACAAAGCCGGGCGTGAGGTCAATCGCGAGGCCTTCACCCGCGAGCAGCATCTCGCGGCACGCCGCGGCGTCCCCGTGCTGCACCCGGTGACCCCGGTCGATGTAATAGGTCTCGGTTCCGTTCTCGAGCTTATTCGAGTACCCAAGGTTCTGCGTGTAGCGAAGGAGGATTGTGTGGTGCTTCAGATCCTCAATCGTTTCCGGGAGCCCGTACTTCCGCTCGTACTTCTTCGTCGCCATGATGAAGGAGTAGCAGATGCCGGCGGGAAGCGCGAAGAGCCTCGGATCCGGCCGGTAGTAGCTCCCGAGTGACACATCGGTTTTCCCCGCGATCAGCGCCGGGAGCCCCGAGTCCGCTGAGATCTCGACCCGGACGTCCGGGTGCCGGTCTTCGTACGTCATGATCTGGCTGATGAGGGTCACGCGGTTGAGATTCATCGGGAGACTGAGCCGCAGTGTCCGCTTTTCGCCTTCCCGGGCTTCAAGCGCGTGGACTTCACTCGCGAGTTCCAGCGCGTCACGCCTCGCCTTCACCATCTTCTGCGCGAAAACGGCGAGCCGTGTCCCGGTTTCAGTGAGCACCGCGGGCCGCACGCGGCGGTCCAGAATTCCGACCCCGAGTTCCGTCTCAAGCCCCGCGATGAGGCGGCTCGCGACAGAAAGATCAAGCGACTCCGCGGCCGCGGCTTTCGCGAGCCCGCCGGTTTTCCGGCAGGCGGAGAGCAGCGACCAGGCTCCAAAATTATCGGTTTTCCTCATCTTTCGGGCCTTCCCGGCGTTACGTCTGACGCTCTCATTCTAGCTTGTTAAATCAGCAAGTAAAGTTTGCCGCTTTGTCATTCACTAATTCTTTCGGACTACATATATTGTCCAGTAACGGAGAAAAGCGCCGAAGCCTGATTCATCGGGCTTCCGGCCCGATTCCCCAACTCTCAATCTTGAAGGACGGGAAATAAAGATGACTGAAACTCTGAAAGGCAATGCCCTGCTTCAGAACGGGACACTCAGCAAAGGAACGGCTTATACGGCGGAAGAGCGGAAGGCGCTCGGACTCACGGGACTTCTCCCCCCGATGCCAGCCTCGATCGGCATGCAGGAAGAAGCGATGATGGAGGTCTATCACAGCTTCTCCACACCGCTTCAGAAGAGCATCTTCCTCGACGCGCTCCGCGCGGCGAACGAGACGCTCTTCTTCCGCATGCTGATGGATAACGTGGATGAGCTGCTCCCCGTGGTCTACACGCCGACCGTCGGTGACTTCTGCAAGCAGTACAGCCATCTCCTCCGCTTCCCCCGCGGCATGTTCCTCTCGATCGAGGATAAGGGGCATCTCGCGGAGATCCTCAATAACGCCCCGCAGAAAGAAGTGGACATGATCGTGGTGACAGACGGTGAACGTATCCTCGGTCTCGGGGACCTCGGCATCAATGGTCACGGGATCCCGGTCGGGAAGCTCGTTTTCTACACCGTCTGCGCGGGCGTGGACCCGGCGAAGTGCCTCGGGATCACGCTTGATGTCGGCACGAACCGCGAGCGTTATCTCAAGGATCCGCTCTACCTCGGCCACCGTCATGAGCGTGTCCGCGGGAAGGAATACGACGAATTTATTGAGGAGTTCTTCCAGGCCGTGAAGGCGAAGTGGCCGAACTGCGCGATTCAGTTCGAGGACTTCGCGAACCAGAACGCGTTCCGGCTCCTTGACCGCTACCGTAACCGCTACGCCTGCTTCTCGGACGACATTCAGGGGACCGCCGGAGCGGTCGTCGCCGGTTTCTTCTCCGCCTGCCGCGCGAAGGGCACGAAGGTGTCAGACGAACGGATCATGTTCCTCGGGGCCGGTGAATCCGGCACGGGTTCCTCTCGGCTCCTTGTCGAGGCGATGAAGGAAGAGGGGCTCACGGAAGAAGAAGCCCGCTCGAAGATCTGGCTCTTCGATATCAATGGCCCGATTTCGACGCGCCGCAGCGATATCGCGGACTACATGAAGCCCTTCGCGAAGGACGTGGATCCGAGCCTGACGTTCGAAGCCTATGTCGACCTCGTGAAGCCCACCGCGATTGTCGGACTCTCCACCTGCGGCGGCGCGTTCACTGAGTCGATTGTCCGGAAGATGGCCGCGATGAACGACCGCCCAATCATCTTCGCGCTCTCGAACCCGAACTCGCACTCCGAATGCTCCGCGGAACAGGCTTACGAGTGGACCGACGGCCGGGCGCTCTTCTGCTCAGGCTCCCCGTTCGAGCCCGTCACCTATAACAGGAAGACCTTTGTGCCGCGCCAGGGCAACAACTACTTCATCTTCCCGGGGATCGGGCTTGGCGCGATTCTCTCTGGCTGCACCGGGATTCCGCCTGAAGTCCTGCTTCTCGCGAGCCACACGGTCGCGGACTGCGTGACAGACGCGGATCTCGCTCAGGGGTCGCTCTTCCCGCCCTCTTCCTTCATGCGGAAGATCAGCCACGACATCGCGGTGAACGTGATCCGCAACGCCCAGAAGACCGGACGCTGCGCGAGAACCGATATCCCGGCTGACCTCGATCAGTACGTGACGGACTACATGTATTCGCCTGAGTACCGGTAATCCATGAAAGGCCGCGAGTCGGGTCCCGGCGGTTTCGGGCCCGGCTAGCGGCACCCCCCCACGCCTCCCCTGGCTTCCCTCTCCGCCCGGGTCCGTTACTTCGATATCGGACCAGGCCAGGGGCAGGCGTCCCTAAATTCGCGGTTCGGGCGGATTTTCTGATCGGATGCCTACCATGTCTGATACAAAAAGTAATGAAGCACCCCAGCCTCAGCCCTCTAAAACGGAGTGGTGGCGAGCGGCGATTCCGCTCGCGGTGCTCCTCATTCTCTGGTTCTGCCCGCTGCCGGATGGCCTGAGCGCCAAGGGCATGCACATGTTCGCGATTTTCGCGGCGACGATTGTGAGTATCCTCACCGCGCCGCTTCCAACCGGCGCGATCATGTTTATCGCGCTCACGGTCGCCTACTTCACCGGGACGCTCACGCTCAAAGAAGACCTCGCGGGGTTCTCGTCCGGCACCGTGTGGCTCATTTTCTCGGCCTACATTCTGTCGCTTGGCTTCGTGAAGTCCGGTCTCGGAAAGCGGATCGCGTACTTCATGCTCTCGAAATTCGGCGGCAGCTCTACCGGTATCGCCTATTCGCTCGGTCTCGCTGACCTCATCATGGCGTCTGCGATGCCGTCTGTCACCGCCCGAGGCGGCGGCATCATCATGCCGGTCGCACGTTCCATCTGCCGTGTGATGGGGTCGGAGCCAGGTGAATCCGGAAAGAAGATCGGTGACTACCTCATGATGACCTGCTTCCAGGTCACGCCGATCACGGGCGGCCTCTTCATGACCGGTATGGCGGCGAATCTGCTCGCCGTGCAGCTCGCGAAGGATCAGCTTGGGATCCAGCTCACCTGGGGCGGGTGGACGCTCGCCGCCTTCGCGCCCTGCGTCGCCGCGTTCCTCATTCTCCCCTGGTTCACGAAGCTCCTCATCCGCCCGACGATGAATCACACGCCGGAAGTGAAGGTGCACGGGAAAGAAATGCTCGCGGAGCTTGGACCGCTCTCCACGCAGGAGAAGAAGGTCGCGGTGGGCTTCATCCTCGCGCTCCTTGGCTGGGGCACCGCGATCCTCACGGGCTTCAACGCGAACGCGATCGGTATCGCTGTGGTCGCGTACCTGATGGTCACAAAGGCCCTTGAGTGGAAGGACGCCCTCGCTGAAAAAGCCGCCTGGGACACGGTGGTGTGGTTCGGTGTCTTCATTTCACTCGCGACCGGTCTCTCGAAACTCGGCTTCATCAAGTGGTTCACGGGTGTGGTCTCGGCGCAGCTCGCGGGTTCCGCCTGGATCGCCGCGTTCCTGCTCCTCCTCGTGATCTATGTCTACACGCATTACCTCTTCGCGACGGTGGCAGCTCACGTGATCGCTATGTATGTACCGTTCGCCGCGGTCGCCATTGCCTGCGGCGCGCCGGTGGGACTCGTCGCGATCGCGTTCTGCATCTTCTCTAACCCGATGTGGGGTCTCACGGAATACGGTTCCGGCCCTGGCCCGCTCTACTTCGGTCAGGGGTACTTCGAGCGCCCCAGGTTCTATGCCCTTAATTTCGCCGTGATCACGATGGATGTGGTCGTGATGCTTGCGGTCGGCATCGCCTGGTGGAAGGTAATCGGTCTCTATTGATAGGAATGGAAAAATGACGCTGAAGACGTATGAGCTCCCGTATGGCGACACCGTGAAAACCGTGGCGCTGCCGGAGGACGAAGTAATCGCTGAAGTCCGGACGAAGTCCTTCACCCCGATCCCGAAGGAAGCGGTGAAATCGAAGATCCTCGAAGCGATCCGGAACCCGATTGGGATCGGACCGCTCGACGAACGGGTGAAACCTGGCGACACCGTCTGCTTTATCTGTAACGACCTCACCCGCGTCGCGAATTCGTTCGACTTCATGCCGGTGTTCCTGGATGAACTGAACCGCCTCGGGGTCCCGGATGACCACATGAAGATCGTCTTTTCGCTCGGAGCCCACCGGAAGATGACGCGGGACGAGATGGCGGAAGCGGTGGGGGAAGAGGTTGCCGCCCGTGTCCCGATGTTTAATTCCGACTGCTACGCGGACCAGGATTTCGAGTACTTCGGGCAGACGACGCGCGGGACGCCGGTGCTCATCAATAAACTGCTCTGCGACGTCGACCACGTGATTCTCACGGGAACGATCGTCTTCCACTACTTCGCGGGGTTCGGGGGAGGCCGGAAGGCGATTCTCCCGGGGTGCGCGGCGATGGAAACGATCCGCATGAATCACCAGTGGATGATGGATGACCGCGTGGGGCTCGGGATCACCACAGGCAACCCCTGTTACGAGGACCAGGTGGAAGGCGTGGAGCGGTTCGCGAAGGGCCGCGACCTCTTCCTCTTCAACGCGGTGCTGAACGCGAAGCACGAGTTCCTCCGGATGTACGCCGGGCACTGGGTGAAGGCGCATCTCGAAGCCTGCAAGTTTGTCCGCGAGGTCTACGGCGTTCCCATCCCGCGGGAAGCCGATCTCGTGATCGTGAGCTGCGGCGGGTACCCAAAGGACATCAACGCGTATCAGATGCAGAAAACGATGGATAACGCGAGGATCGCGGTGAAGAAGGGCGGAGCCGTGATTCTTGTCGCCGAGTGCCGCGAGGGAAGCGGGAATCAGAAGTTTGAGGACACCTGCCGGCGGCTTGGGAGCTACGACGCGATCGTGAAGGAACTGAAGGAACACTTCGTGATGGGCGCGAATAAGGCGTTCGCGGTCACGCGGAATATGCAGAAAGCGCCCTACTTCCTCGTGTCTTCCCTCGACCCGAAGCTTGCGAAGGAACTCATGTTCGCGGGCTGCGTGACGACGATTGAGGAAGCGCTTGCTCTCGTCCGCCCGATTGTGGGCGAGCATCCGTCTGTCATCCTGATGCCGGAAGGATCGCTCACCGTCCCCCTTTTGCCTGAAAACTGAGAAGGAATAAGACAACCGGTACTCACATACCACTCTCTGCTCAGAAGTGTTTTTTTCAGGCGGCAGATGGGGCCAAAACCGCAGAATCGGCCCCATCTGCTCTTTTTTTTCAAACACACATATAGTTTTCGCTCTATAAGGAGCATAATTATTGTAGTAACCGGGCTTTCCGGGTAGAGGAGAAACATATATGGATTTCGATCTGGTTCTGCGTTCACGTCACTCCGTCCGCGTCTTTTCCGAGAAGCCTGTGACCCGCGACATTCTGCGGAAGATTGTTGAGGACGCTGGCCGCGCGCCGTCCTGGGTGAATGCTCAGGAGTGGCATGTGTACATGGCGACCGAGAAGACGCTGAAGAACATCCGCGCTGAATACATGGCGCTCGCCGAAAAGGGCGACCAGGGGATGGCAGACTACGGCATGCCGCACCGCGAAGAGTGGTCGAAGCTCGCTCAGGAGCATATGGCCGGGTTCCACAATCTGATCGCCGCTGAAGGCGTCGGCCAGACGATGGCGGGTGTCGAAGACATGCTCTTCAACGCGCCGGCTGTGGCTTTCATCACGATGCCGAAGGGCGCTTCCCGCTGGGCGGTGCTCGACCTCGGCGGTTTCACCCAGACGATGCAGCTTTCCGCCTTCAATAAGGGCCTCGGCTCCATCGCCGCGTATAACCTCGTGAAGCACCCTGAAGTGCTTCGCCGTTATCTCGACGTTCCGGAGACGGACGACATTGTGGTCGGTGTCGCTCTTGGCTACGAGTCTGACGATAAATTGAATCAGCTCCACACGGTGCGTGAACTCGTTGACCGCGTCGTGACGTTCAAGGACTGATTGAGGCGGCCGCCGGAGAGTGACTTCTCCGGCATCGGGTTCAGGGCGAACACATGGATCTCCTTCAGAATTGAGGGAGATCTTTTTTATGCCTGCTGTTTTTTTAAGAAACAGAAGAAAGCGGGACGATGGCTGGTTCCGCGAAACGCGGACAAAAAAAGGGGCTGACGAAACCACCTGTTAGACGTCAGCCCTCAGACTCAATTCATTTCAGAGAGTAAATGCCACGAAGTTCCAACATTTTTTTCCTTGCGGAATCAAACATCTGAACCCTGACAGGGAAAATATTACCCGCGGCGGGTTATTTTCCATATGGAGAATTTCTCTTTCTCTGTTGCGGTTTCGTTCAACAGCCTCTTCGCTATAATCTCAACATTGAATTTCCTTATGAATCACAGGCATGGCTAAAAATTCCGCTGAAAAAGCGTTGGAAAGCATCCCCTCGATGCGGCTTCTGGTAGCGGTTTGCCGTAAGAAGTCACTCACGGAAGCGGCGAAGGGACTCGGGATGTCGCTCTCCGCCGCGAGCCATCAGCTTTCGGTGCTGAAGGACGCCGCGGGAGACCCCCTCTTCCTCAGGACCGATAAAGGGCTCGCGCCGACCTCCGCGATGAAAGAGCTCCTCCCGAAGCTTGAATCGATCATCGACGCCGTGGATTCGCTCCGGAAACCCGCGGTGTTTGACCCCGCGACCGCGAAACGCGATATCCGGATCCTCACGTACGACATGGGGTACCTCGCGTTCGTGCTTCCCGTGGTTCCGAGGCTTCAGACTGAGTCCCCGGGACTTCGGATCAATGTGGATTTTCTCGAGAGCCGTGAGTTCGCGCTGAATGAGCTGAGGCTCGGGAAAGCGGATCTCTGCATCAACCCGGGGCTCCTCAATCAGAGTGACGTGGTGTCGCAGCCGCTCGGGAAGGTGGAATACCGGCTCATGGTGCGGCAGGGGCATCCGCTTGAAGCGATCTATCAGGCGGAGGGCCGCGTGACGCTTGAAGAAATCGCGCGCTTCCCGCAGTTCATTCCGTCGACGCGGCAGGGCGGCTACAACCGCCCGTGGCTCGACGTCATGGCGATGGGAGCCCCCGTGATCGCCTGCAACTACTTCAATGTTCCCCCCTTTGTCGTGAAGCGGACAGACGCCGTAGAGTGGATTCCGTCGCCGCTTGCCGCGGAGTGGGAAGGCACCGGGCTCTTCACCGTGATTCCGCTCGCCGGGGAAAACCGCTCGGTCTTTACTTCCCGCCTCTTCTGGGCCGCGCGTGATGAGCGCGATCCACTGAATCAATGGCTTCGGTCGCTTCTCCTCAGCTACGCGCACGACCACTATCCGACGGAATAAAAATGAAACGGTTTTGCTACACCGAAACAAGCCGCTTTTTGAGGAGCGGCGGGCATTTTGGCACTACAATCGATTGATTCGGTTTTTTCCGATTGAATAGGCAATACAGATGACTTCAGCACTACCCAGGACCATTCTCGTAACGGGCGCCGCTGGCTTTATCGGCAGCGCGCTTTCGAAGCGCCTTCTCTCTGAAGGCTGCCGCGTGATCGGTATCGATGACTTCAACTCCTACTACCCGGTGGAGCTGAAGGAAGCGCGCGTCGCGGATATCGGTCCGAACCCGGCTTTTACGCTCGTGCGCGGGGATATCAGCGATAAGGCGCTCCTGGAGAAAGTCTTCTCGGACTATGAGCCTGAGGCGGTCGTGAATCTCGCGGCGCAGGCCGGTGTCCGCTATTCAATCGAGAACCCGGACGCGTATACGCGCTCAAACCTCGTCGGGTTCGCGAATCTCCTCGAATGCTGCCGGCACCACAAGGTCGGGCACTTCGTTTTCGCGAGCTCCTCCTCCGTCTACGGAAAGAATAAAAAGGTGCCGTTTTCTGAAGACGACCGCGTCGACTTTCCGGTGAGCTACTACGCGGCGACGAAGAAAGCGAATGAACTGATGGCCGCGAGCTACGCGAACCTCTATAAGCTTCCGCTCACCGGTCTCCGCTTCTTCACCGTGTACGGCCCCTGGGGACGCCCCGATATGGCTCCCTGGCTCTTCACGGACGCGATCCTCGCCGGACGCCCGATCAAGGTCTTCAATAACGGCGACATGATGCGTGACTTCACCTTTATTGACGACATCGTGGAAGGCGTGGTGCGCGTCATTGGCCGGGTGCCTCAGGGTGACTTCCCGTACGAGATCTTCAATATCGGGAACCATTCGCCGGTCCGCCTCATGGACTTCATCCACGAGATCGAGAAGGCGTGCGGGCGAGAGGCCGAAAAGATCATGCTTCCGATGCAGGCGGGTGACGTCCCGGTGACGTACGCCGACACCGCGAAGCTTGAGGCCGCGGTCGGGTTCAAGCCCGCGACGCCGCTCTCCGTCGGCATTCCGAAGTTTGTCGAGTGGTTCAAGTGGTGGAAGGCCGAATCCGCGAAGAGCGCGGACTCCAAAAAGCATTAAGAAGGGATAAGAAGTCAAGATGAAAATCGCAGCAGTCGGAATCGGCTACGTGGGTCTCTCGAACGCGGTGCTTCTCGCGCAGCATCACGATGTGGTGGCGCTCGATATCGTGCCGCATAAGGTTGACCTGATCAACGCTCATAAGAGCCCCATCGTGGACCGCGAGATCGAGGAATTCCTCGCGTCCAAACCCCTTCACCTCCGCGCGACGACCGATAAAAAGGAAGCGTACGAGGGAGCGGACTTCGTGGTGGTCGCGACGCCGACGGATTACGACCCGAAGACGAATTTCTTTAATACGTCGTCCGTGGAGTCCGTGATCGATGACATCCTCGCGATCAACCCGGACACCACGATCATCATCAAGTCGACGATTCCGGTGGGCTACACCGCGGCACTCAAAGAACGCCTCGGGATTGAGAACGTGATCTTCATTCCGGAGTTCCTCCGCGAGGGGCACGCGCTCTACGATAACCTCCACCCCTCCCGCATCGTGATCGGTGACCACGGCGACAAGGCCCATGTCTTCGCGACCCTCCTCGTTGAAGGGGCTGAGGATAAGGACGTGCCGGTGCTTTTCACGAATTCCACCGAAGCCGAGGCGATCAAGCTTTTCTCGAACACCTACCTCGCGATGCGTGTCGCGTTCTTTAATGAGCTCGACACCTACGCGATGAGCAAGGGGCTCGACTCCCGCGAGATTATCGAGGGCGTCGGTCTCGACCCCCGCATCGGCACGCACTACCGGAATCCGTCTTTCGGCTACGGCGGCTACTGCCTCCCGAAAGACACGAAGCAGCTCCTCGCGAACTATAAGGACGTCCCGGAAACCCTGATCCACGCGATCGTGGACTCGAACCGGATCCGGAAGGACTTCATCGCGGAAGAGATCGCGAAGAAGAATCCGAAGCGTGTCGGCGTATACCGCCTCATCATGAAGTCGGGGTCGGACAACTTCCGCGCGTCCTCGATCCAGGGCATCATGCGCCGCCTGAAGGAAAAGGGCATCGCGCTTGAGGTCTATGAGCCGACGCTTGACGCGGATACGTTCCTCGACACCCCGGTGGAGCACGATCTCGCGGCGTTCAAGTCGCACTGCGACCTCATCATCACGAACCGAAACAGCCCGGATCTCGCGGACGTGAAGGATAAAGTCTTTACGCGCGACCTCTTTGGAAACAACTGATGGCGTCTCCCGTTTCTCATCCGCTGATTTCAGTCATTGTCCCGGCCTATAACGTCGGGGAGAAGCTCGAGGAAACGCTGCGGTCACTCGCGGGCCAGGGCCCGAAGGATGACTCGCGCTTCGAGTTCCTGATTGTGGACGACGGAAGCCGCGATAACACGCTCGAAGTCGCGAAGGCGTTCGCGGCGACCGATCCCCGGTTCAAGGTTCTGCATCAGAGAAACCGCGGCTGCGGTCCGGCGCGCAACACCGGTCTCGATGCCGCGGCAGGCGACTGGGTCGGGTTCCTGGACGGTGACGATATCCTGATGCCGGGAACGCTCGACAAAGTCCTGAAGCTTGGAGCTGAACCGGACGTCAACTGGATCTTCGGGAGCTACGCCGAATTCACGGATCATCGGGACGGGGCTCCGGCTCCGACGACGCCCGAGGGGCTAGAAACCCGGATCCCCGAGATGCCGCCCACCGGCACCCGGATGCGGGCGTTTGACTGGATGAAGGACGCGATTGACCGTCACCACTGGGTTCACTACTGCTGGATTCAGTTCGCGAGACGATCCTGGGTTGAGGCGCATCACTTCCGCTTTCCCCCGAGAAACGTCTTCCATCAGGATATTTTCTGGACCGCGGACCTCGCGGCCGAGAATCCCATCATGGTGTTTTCGCGCGATATCTTCGTCGCGTACCGCGTCTGGAGCGCGTCGACGAGCAATTCGAAGAAGCCCCGCGTCGGTAAGCGCCAGGGCTATTCCTACATGCATATCATCCGGTCGATCGTGCGGCTCGCGAATCGCCTGCGTCCTGAACACCCGGATGTCGCGGACGCCCTGATCCGCCACGCGGCGTTTGAGACCCGCCACTTCTACGGGATTCTGCATCACCGCGCGGTTCCCGCGGACCGGAAGCTGATGGCGAAAGTCTGGTGCCCGGAATACACGCCGGCGCTTTTCTGGCAGGGGCTGCCAAAGACCGGTTCCGGGATTTGGTTCGCCGTGAAGTTCGGGCTCACGCTCTTCAAGTACCGGCACTGCTGATAGAACCCCAAATAACGATTAAACCCCGCTTTGGTTCTTCCAAAACGGGGTTTTCGTTTGCCCCGAAGTCTGAAAGGGCAATAGAAATTATTAAGGTTCTATCAGCTGCTATCAGGCTCACTCAGTGCCAGATCGTCAGCGCCTCTGAGATTAAGACTGCTGTCGCGATGAGCGCGAGCGGCAGGAGCTTGATCGCGTAGTAACGGCGGCCGTGCGCCTCCTCGCCCTTCTGCCTCAGCCAATTCGGATTCACCATGCAGCGGATAAATCCGTACCACGAGATCACGGTAAGAATCGCGAGAACAACAACGAAGAACATCTGCATTTGAAGCGCCTGCGCCTATAAGAAAAGAGAAACGAAGGTGAATAGTATCAAACAATACGACTGAGGCAGGGCAGTGTGCATGCTGCTTCCGTTCCGTGCCACAGCAAAGACTTTGGAGCAGATCGCAAAAATTATCAGATTCTGATAGAAGCTATGCGTATCTATCAGGAACTATCAGGATCTATATAAAAACTGATAGCCATTTCCGGTTCTGAGATGCCTTTAATCTTTCTCCCGGTATAACGTTTACCGTACCCTGAAACCGAAACCAGTTCGGTATACTTTTCCGGTTCAGAGCGGATTTCTGAATGAATCATTCATGCAGACGAAGGACAACCTCGAAGCGTGGCGCGTTTTCGTTTCCGTTGCCCGCACGGGAAGCATTAAGGAAACGGCGATCGAGCAGCACCTCGATATGTCGGCGGCGTCCCGTCTCCTCTCGTCACTCGAAACCGATCTCGGGTTCCCGTTCTTTGACCGGCATTCGCGCCCCATGGCGCTCACTGAGCGCGGCCAGTCACTCGTCCACCACGCGGAGCAGCTCCTCGCGTACTTCAGCCAGGTGAACGAAATCGCTCGGTCACTCTCCGGAAACGCGGTCCGCTACAAGCTCTGTTATCCGCTGAACGTCGGACGCTCAAACCTTATTGAGCAGCTGAATGACTATAAGAAGATTGATCCGCTCCTCGAATTCGATCTGATGAGCGAGTGTGATCATGAGGATGTGCTTTCGGGGCGAGTCGATATCGCGCTCCTCCCCTACCGGCCGCCGTCCAAAGGTCTCGTGATGTGGTCCGTGGGAAAGGGACTCAACTTTCCGCTCGCGACCCCGGCATACCTGAAACGCCACGGGACGCCGGAGAAGCCGGAAGACCTCACAAACCACAATCTCATTCTCCGCACCGGGCGCAACTACCCGCCCTCCTACTTCCTCTCCCGCGGGAATGAGAAAGCGCCTCTCATCACGAAGCACGTGGTGTTTACGGGTGACGCCCTCTCCTGCAAGGCCGCTCTGATGTCGGACGCCGGGATCGCAATGGACCTGTCGTTTGATCTCTGCCGGCAGGAAATCCTCCGGGGCGACCTCGTTCCCGTGCTGAACGGCTGGCACAGGCTCCCCTGGGAGATGACGTTCGTCATGACGGCGCGCCTTCAGGATAATGAGCGACTGATGCAGTTCTGCCGCTGGATTGTGGAACGTGAAACGATCGACAATGTCGCGCGGTGGAAGCCGATGTTCCTTAAATTCGGCGGAGAAACCGATATCCATTGAGTCTTTAAGGTTTCAGACTCTCTCACTGAACCGCTTGCCTCTCCGTTTTTCTAATCCTTTTTTACGAGGTTTTGGCTTCAGAGATTGTTAAAATCACAATCTCTTCACGCAGAATCGCTGTACCTCCGCCAGTCCTCGCTTCGTACACTTTTTTCTAACGGCGCGCGATCTCGTGAGAAGTCCGCGCGCCCCAGACACTGAAGTATTGAGAGGAGATGGATATGGCGGATCTTTCGAGAAGAGCGTTCCTGGGGACCGGTACGGCAATGGGGCTTGGCGCGATGCTGGCACCGGCCGCGGAGGCGAAACCCTACGACCCGATGCCCGCGAAGTGGGATGAAGAGGTGGACGTGCTGATCGTCGGCTCGGGGTTTGCCGGGCTTGCCGCGGCGCTTGAAGCGAAGAAGAAGAACGCGAACGTCGTCGTTCTCGAAAAGATGCGGACGCTTGGCGGCAACTCCATCATTAACGGCGGCATCATGGCGGTTCCCGGTTCTCCGATGCAGAAGAAGAATGGGATCAAAGATACGCCGGAGCTCCTCGCTGAAGACATGCTGCGGGAAGGCCAGGGGCTCAACGACCCCAACAAGGTCCGCACGCTCGTGAACCAGGCGCTTCCCACCTGGCAGTGGACGCGGGATGAGCTCGGGGTTGAATGGAATATGGATCACCTCGTGCAGGAAGGCGGCCACTCCGTCCCCCGCTGCGCGATTACCGGAAACGGCTCCGGCTCCGCGATCGTGACAAAGCAGATCGCGAAGTGCAAAGAGCTCGGGATACCGCTCCGCACCCGTGTCTTCATGGAAACGATCATCCGGGACACCGATGGCCGCGTGAAGGGACTCAAAGTCCGTGAGGGCTACAAGTTCCGCGATAACACCTCGGGCCGCGTGAAATACATCCGCGCGAAGAAAGGCGTCATTCTCTGCTACGGCGGTTTCGGCGCGGATGTCGCCTACCGCATGCATCAGGATCCGAAACTCACCGATAAGTTCCAGACCACGAATCAGCCGGGCGCGACAAGCGAAGGCTGGCGTGAGGCGAACCGCATCGGCTGCCAGATCATTCAGGCGGATTGGATTCAGTGCGGTCCCTGGAACAGCCCGGATGAAAAAGGCATGGGGATCGCGCTCTACTTCGCGCAGAGCGCCGCCGCGATGTTTGGTATCTGGGTGAACTGCGCGACCGGCAAGCGCTTCGTCGATGAGCTCGCGAACCGCAAGGTCCGGGCGGACGCCGTGATCAACGCGGCGAACAAGGGCCAGCTCTGCATCGCGGTCGCGAATAAGGAAGGGATTGAGATGATGCAGCAGATCCACCACAACATCCTCGCGAAGCAGCTGGAGCGCGGCGTGGTGTACGAGTTCCCGACTCTCAAAGCGATGGCCGAGAAATTCAATATTCCGGAAGCCGCGCTGCAGAAGACGGTCGATGAATATAACGCCGGTCTCAAAGCCGGGAAGGATCCGCTGAACCGCTATATCAACAAAGACTGCAAGCCGATGGTGAACGGTCCCTGGTACTGCTCGAAGCTGTCTCCCAAGGTCCACCACTGCATGGGCGGCATCCTCACCGACATGAAGGGCCGGGCGCTTGACTGCACGAACGATAAGCCGATTCCGGGGCTCTACGCCGCCGGTGAGTCAACGGGCGGCGTGCATGGCGCAGTGCGCCTCGGCTCCTGCGCGGTGCTTGACTGCCTCGTGAACGGCCGCATCTGCGGTCAGGCGGTGATGGACGAGGCCTGAACCGACTCTTTTGCCCGCGGCGCGGATCTGCAAAAAGGAAATGAGCTCCCGAATAAGGCTCTTCCGCGCCGCCTTTTACTGAATGATCTCCCCTGCCGGGGATTTCTTGATCCGGGTCCGGTTCTCACACGAACCGGACCTCTTTTTTTCCTCAAAGGTCCCCGGAATACGCCTTTCTTTCGGTCTCTCAGCTATACCTTGGGGAACCTCGGGTTTCGCTTTATCGTGATCCCGATGATCCATCCGAAACCGTCAACCTGAAGCGCTCAGGCACCCCCGGAAACGCAACACTTTCTGGCAGTTTCACTTCGCTTTTTTCTTTGTAAATGGTAATAGTTCCTGTTTTTTACAGAACTACTATCGTCGCTAGTTATCTTCATGCTACCGACGCTATCAACCTCCAAAACCCCTTAAAACCGGTATTCCGTGTTAAAAATAAGGCTTTGGTGCCGTACAGAACTGTGGGGACGGTTCTGTTTCAAAGAACAGGAAACGAACCCTGCATCACCCGAATCGGGGAGTAGGAAACTACCCATAACGAGAGAATTTACCCTACCGTAACAAAAAACATAAAAAAATTGTTCTATCATAGTGTTAAGAACATTACCTCCATAGGAGGCGAGATGCTGAAGAAAAATAAAGTAGCCCGGATCCACGAACTCTACGAAAAAGAGCACGCGTCAATCAAAACGATCTGCAAGATCCTCAATATCTCCAGGAATACTGTCAGACGGTATCTCCGTGAGACAGAATTCAAGGGATATGAAACACCGCAGCTCGCTTATCTGCGCAATAACCGTGCGGAAGTGAGAGCGATCTTCAATTCCTGCAATAAACGCTGCACCGCGATGCTCCCGATTCTTGAGGAAAGAACCGGGCTGAAGTTCCCGCTGCGGACTCTACAGCGCTTCACGCACCCCTGGCGTCATCGCCGCACGAGAACCGCGGTCTCCTCGGTCCGCGACACTCAGTCAGCGTCTCTCTGATTCATAAAACGGGTCTCCTCTGTCCCTGGGACCCGTTTCGCTTATCCTCTTCAGTTCACCTCGCTGAAGAAGCTTTTTTGCTTTCCAAAATCACGCCGGTCTTTCCTTCCGGCGAAAAAAGATCCCGCGGATTGGACAGAATCCGCGGGATCTTTTTTGGCTTTTAAAGAAACGCCTGATCAGTATTTCTTCGGAAGGAACGCGGTCACCGAGCAGATCACGCCGACGATCGTGACGAGGATCGTGAGGATCCCGAGCGGCATCAGGAGATCCGACGTCTCAATGAGGCGGATCGAGTGGATCGTGAGCGCGATGAAGACAATGCCAAGCAGCCGGTGAACCTGCATCCAGAGGTATTTGCCTTTGAGGAGCGGGATCACAGCGAGAATCACAAGAACACAGGCCGCGATCGTGAGCACGAGACCGCTCGTCTCAGCGAACGGCCGCAGCGCACCCCAGAACGCGGAGAAGCCGCCTTCCGCCGCGTGACGCGCGATATGCGGCACGGGTTCCGTCGCGAACGGCTCAACGAGCGGCGAGAAGATCATGCGGGTGCCCCAGTGGATGAGGGAGAGGAGGATCGCGGAGACGCCGAGCGCCTTATGCCAGAAACCGATCTCCGGGAAGCTCGCTCCGGTGAGCCCGGCAACGAGCCGCGGCTGTGTCATGAGAAGGATCGCGCCCGCGAATGCCTCCCAGGCGAGGAGTCCATCCAGGTAATAGACCTCGTGCATCAGGCTCCGCATATTCGGGGCCGGGGGATCGAGCCAGAGGGTTGCGCCCCACGCGAGGACGGTGATCAGGATCATCAGGAAAACGCTTTTCTTCATGTCTGCGCCTTTTTTGTCAGTTAAGCCGTTGGGCCGGTTTAATCGATTCTGTGGGAATCGGGGGTTTCTGCTTACCACTTATGTGCCATATGGTATTGGAGAAATTTCCGGAAAGCGAGACTTTTTGCAATTCTGTTATTTCTTTCAAATGGAAACCGGTTTTTTTCAATATTTAACGCTGTCCTCAGTTGACAGAAATTTTCTTTTCATAACCAGAAATTAGCCATGCAACGTTATTTTTAACGCCGGCGTCATCGGTCTGACCCTATAGGCGACACCAAAAAAAGAGGGCCCCGGGCGGCGCGCCCCTGGGCCCTTCAAGTCAAGCAAAGGATAGGTCAATCAATCAGTGAATCGTTAAAAAACCCCGGCGGCCCTGTCCCCCAACGCCGCCGGGGAAACACCATTAGACGAGCGGATCAAAGTATCCGGCAAAGAGCACCGACGCCCGGATGCAAAGGGCGCCCGCGAGCGCGAGAACCGCGCAGAGCGGAGCCGCGAACCGCGCCTTTTCCCCAAACACCCGGATCGCGAGCGGGAGGAGGATGCCGGCTGCCACAGCGCCGATCCAGAACATCGCGGCCCAGTCACCGGAAATCAGGCTCATAGCACCGGCCTTAGCGCCTGGGGTCGAGAAACTCGCCGCGACCTGCAGGAGCGCGAAGAGCGCGAGAAGCTCCGAGACCTCGATCACGATGCCGGCCGTCCGGGCCGTGCCCGGAAGCGCCTTCTTATCCCGGAACCCGAGGAACTCCCAGACCGCGAGCGCGCAGCCGAGACCCGAAAGCACCCAGAGGATCGGGATCAGCGCCGTGTGCCAGAAGGTGACGCCGGACGCCTGTGTCAGCAGGAACCCGGAGTACACCGTGACCGCGACACCGACCACGGCAAGCAGCACCGGGACCGCCTTCCGTTCCGTAAAGATCGGAGCCCAATCGGGCTTCACTTTCCCGTAGAGCACCGCGGTGGCAACGAGCGTCAGCACCGCCTGCACGCCTAAGAGGCAGATACCGATCAGCATCCAGGAGCCGAAGTTGAGGCTTCCGCTGATCAACGCGTTAAACGCCGCGAACGGGAGATTCGTGAGGCGCGCGAGGTGCGAGAGCACAAAGACGCAGCCAAGGATCGACGCGATGAAAGAGACGAGCGCGATCCGTTTATCCCGCACGAAGTAGAAAAGCGCCATCAGCATCCCGGAGAGACCGATGAACCAGAGGAAGAACGCGATCGTCCATCCCCAGTGTGCCGCCGCGAGCTGCGGCGTAAGCGAGAGAAAACCTGCGTCTGTCATTTCGCCACCTCGACAAAGAAGTTAGGAAGCGTGCCTTTTTCCTCAAGGAGCTTCACGGTACGGCTGGAAGCGATCTCGCGCGAAATCGCGCTTTCCGGATCCAGGATGTCGCCGAACACGCGGGCGTTCGTGGGGCACGCGGCGACGCACGCCGGGTCCTTCCCTTCCGCCACGAGTTTCTGGCACCCCTCCCCCATGCACTTCTCAGGGAGGCCTGTCAGCGGATTGCTCCACCGAGCGTCATACGGGCACGCCGTAATGCAGTAGTTGCAGCCCATGCAGCGCTTCGGGTCGATCTTCACCTGGCCCGTTTCCGGATCCCGGTAATTCGCGCCGAACGGACACGCCTTGATGCAGGGCGCGTCCGTGCACTGCTGGCACTGGCTCATGATCTGGAACGGACGGCGGTTTCCGTCCATCACGATCTTCTGGATGTTCCCCGGCATCACGCGGCCGTGGATCGGCTTTCCGGACGCCATCACATCGCCGTAATTCGTCTGCGCACAGGCATTCATGCAGGCCGTGCACCCAATGCAGCGCGTCGCGTTGAAGAGATGCGCGAGCTGCTTCTTCGGTTTCATTTCAGTCATTTTTCGCGCTCCTCTAGTCAGAAAGGACCTTCACCGAGACGGACCCGTTATTCGCGAGCGGCCCGAAGACGGGACTCGCATAACCGGTCGCGAACCAGTTGGGATTCACACCCTCTTCCATCCAGTCCGCGGTCTCGGGGCTCATGGCGCGTAAGAGTTTCGATCGTGTGCCGCCTGAGAACCCCGGCATGTGGAGGCACCCCTGCTTGATGCGGTAGGAGAGATGCACGCGGGACTTCTCGGTAAACCCCGTATCGATCGCGCGGATCTCGAGCAGCGCGTTTTCTTTCACTCCGAGACGCGAGGCGTCATCCGGATTCATCACGGCGCGGCGTTCCGAATTCGCGTGCGACCCTGGGCCGAACATCCCGAGACCCGAGTTCCCCTGGAGGTTCTTGCCGGACACCATGTAGAACTCGTTCGGCTTCGAGGGGAGCGTGTACGCCTTCACGGGTTCCCAGGCGGGGAGCCCGGGGACACCCTTCCGGTTCGCTTTGAGGTACGGCCAGAACGCGTAAATCTCCATCTTCCCGGTCGGCGTGTCGAAGGGCTTCTTGTAGGGATAGGTCCCGTAGGCCTTCGGTTTCACGAGCGCCCACCCGTTCGCGTCAAGCGACTCCTTCACGGCCTTCGCCTTCTCCGGATCCTTCGCTTCGAGATCCGCCATCAGTTTCGGGAGCCCGTAGCCTTCTGACAATGTCTTATTCCACTTCCGGAAATCGGCATTCGTCTTGCATTCTTTCGTGTATCCAAGCCGCGCGGCGCGTTCAGGCCACGCGCGGCGGATGACTTCGAGCAGCGGGAAGAGGTCGTCACGGGACTCATTCCCGTCCGGAATCGGAAGCCCCGGGGCGTTACGCTGAATAGCGCCCCCCATCTCGCGCGCGAATTCAATCCCAGTCACGCCGCCCTTTTCGAGGAACATCGTGGCGGGGAGGACATAGTCCGCGTAGTCACACGTTTCCTGCGGCATCACGTCCTGCACCACGACGAGATCGAACTTCATCAGCATCTTTCTCATGCGGTCGGTGTTCGCCTCACGCTGAAGCAGATTCGACGCGGTCACAAAGAGCGCCTTCACGGGGTAAGGCTTCTCTTCTTCGAGTTCCTTCTGCAGCGCGAAGAACGACCCCGGAGCCTCGGGGAAGTAAGCGTGGTCCGCGCGAAGGGTGTTCGTGATTTCCCACGTAGTGCCGTTAGGCGCGGTGCAGGTCTTCGTCTTCCCGTCAAACTTGATCGCGGAGGAGGTGAGTCCGGACCCCTCTTCCACACAGAGACCGCCCTGCTGATCGACGTTTCCGATAAAAGCGTTCGCGGCGCAGAGGAGGTGGCAGAGTTCGACATCGTTGCCGTTCCGGCTCGAGTACCAGTTGTCCTCAAAGACCCCCTTCTTCGTCGCCATGAGGCGGGCGAGACGGACAATGCGGTCCGCGGCAATGCCGGTGATCTTCGCTGCGGCCGCGGGTTCGTATTTCGATGCCTCTTCCGCGTACGCCGTGAAAACGGTCTTCACGGGGATCACGGCTCCAGCCTTCGTCTTCAGCTCACCCTTCCACTCAAGTTCCGGGACGTCTGAGGCGTTCTCAATAAAGGACTGAACCTCCTTTTCCTTCCCCGTCGCGGGATCCGTCACCTTCTCGGTTTTCACGCCGCGGAAGACGACCGTCCCTGCCTTCGTCCTCATCGCGTAGAGCGCCTTATCGGCGTCCGAGTCCGTGCCAGTCAATTCGGCCTTCGTGATCGGGTGACCGTCGCCCGAGCTCACGAGGTACGCGGCGTTCGTCTGCCGCGCGAGGAACTCGGCGTCGTAAAGCTTCTCCCGGATCATCACCTGGAGCATCGAGAAAATGAGAGCGCCATCCGTCCCCGGCACCACCGGGATCCAGTCCGCGGTTCCGAGTGCGGGATCAGGCTGCCAGGGGTTCACGAAGATCACCTTCGCGCCTCGGTCCTTCGCTTCCACGAGCCGGTGCGCGACCCCCATCGGGCAGTTGATCGAGCGGCCGACGAGCATGATCACGGACGCGTGATCGTAATCCGGGTCGATCTTATTCTTTCCCTGATACTTCTTTCCGAACGCGAGAATCCGGCCGGCGTTCCCCGCTGTGTTGCAGGTTGCCTCGTGCCCGATCTGATTGATCGTCCCAAGCGTAAAGGACGCCCACTTCTGAATGCCGGAGAGCGTGTGGCTCGTGTAGACGACGGAGGATTCGCCATACTTCTCGACGATCGGCTTCAATTGCTTCGCGATCCCGTCGAGCGCCTCGTCCCACGAGACTTCCTTAAACTTTCCTTCGCCCCGGGCGCCGACCCGCTTCAGCGGCTTCTTCAGCCGGTAGGGGCTTGCCCAGAGCATCGCGGCCTGAGACGCGCGCCCGCACATGCCGCGCTGCGGATGCGTCGGATTCGGGAACACGCGCACCGTCGCGAGACTCGGCTTCACGCCCGTCTTCTTCATGATGATGAGACCGCATCCGCCGCCGCAAACCTTGCAGGCGACGGGGTTTGCTTCCCACCCTTCTTTCTTCAGGGTTTCAATCTGCTCCGCGATCACTTTCCATGAAATCGCGGACGCGCCGGCAGCGGCTGCCGTACCCGCGAGCAGCGTTCGCCGGGACAGACCGACCCCGGTTCTCCTTTCAGTTCTGGTTTCCATCTCCAATATCTCCCGAAATAGGTCTTTCGAAGGAGCCTTCAAGTGCCGGCAAGCTTTTTTATATCGGGGCCGTGCCTCTCCGGTCTCACCTCAGACCTCACGTTTAGATGATATTTTTCTTTTAAAAACAGATAAATCCGATATTCGTCCCGACACCGTATTGGAGGAATGCCGGGGGTAGTATCAGGGGGTTTCTTATAATACGAAAAGATAACCCCCTGAAAGGTATCGCCTTTAGGGGATGGATTTTTTGAAAGGAACAAAGCGGAAACGCGGTTCAGCGTTCCCCGATTGAAATGAGGAAAGACGCGAGTTCAGCGCTCCCCCGGAGCCCGAGCTTCCGGAGGAGCGAGCTCCGGTGCGCCTGGACGGTCTTCTCCGTAATTCCGAGGCGGTCCGCGACCTGCTTATTGAGGTCGCCCGCGGCAACGCCCTTCGCCACTTCTTTTTCGCGGGGCGTCAGTGTGTCCCAGAGCGTCCGGGCCGCAGCGATCCCGTCCTCCGCCTTCCGGCGCTCGAGATCCGCCTTCACCGCTTTCTCAATCGCCGCGATCAGACGGTCGGCTTTCACGGGCTTCGGAAGGAAGTCCGACGCCCCGTCTTTCAGCGCCTGCACCGCCATATCGATGTCGCCATGCGCGGTCGCGAAGATCACGGGGAGGCGGTTACTGCGGGACGCGAGTTCCCGCATCAATTCAATCCCGCTCATTCCCGGCATCTGCACGTCGAGCACGACGCACCCCGGAATATGCGGGTCGTCAAGCTTCAGAAACGCCTCCGCGCTCGCGTAGGACCGCACGGTCCACCCGGCGCTTTCCAGAATAAATTCCCAGGAGTGGCGTACCGACGCCTCGTCATCCACGACGCGGATCGCCGCCTCCTCTCGCATATCAGCCATGCCTTGCTTCTCCTTTGATTCCAACGCGGGCGCGTCCGGCGGTTTCCTTTTGTGTTTTTTGGCTTCTCGTGCCTCTTCGGGGGAGGCCGGAGCCGGGTGGGAAACTGTCGGGGGCGAGCGTGCCCGGTGTCTTAATTCTTACGCGTTCTTCGTTTTCTGTTCACTCCAATAGGCTTTCACCTTGTCCTCGGGGCAAAGCGGTACGGTAACCGTTACCGTAAGGCCTCGCTCAGAGCGGCGCTCGAATTTGATCGAGCCTCCGAGCCCCTCCGCGAGTTCCTTCGTGATCCCAAGCCCGAGACCGAGACCTTCCTTCCGGGTTGATTTCCCGAGTTCCGAGAGCCGCGAAAACGCTTCATCCGTGAGCCTCGGCCCGTTATCCGCCACCTCCGCGACCGCCCTCTCCCCTTCCCGCCGCATCGTGATCGTGATCCGGGGCGGGTGCCCCGGGTCGTTTTTCGACGTCGCGGTCTCCGCGTTCCGGAGGAGATTCATGAAGATGATCCCGAGTTCCACGGGGTCCCCGCAGACGATGAGGGTCGGGCTCCAGGGTACGGTAACCGTTATAGGAGAATCCGTGTGCCGTCTGAAGGTCTCGACTGTCCGGTTCACTTCGGACGTGAGATCTAGCGGCACGTGCGCGCTCTCCTTCCCCTTCACGAAGTTCCGCACCCGGTCCACGATCGCGTCCGCTTCTTCGCCCGCCTTCTCGATTTCGGAAAGCGAATGCCGGAGCGCCTCTTCTTTCATCGTCCCGCGGGAAAGCCGCATCTCAAGCCCCTGCGCGTAATTCATGATGACCGCGAGCGGCTGCTTCAATTCATGCGCGAGCATGCTGGAGATCAATCCAACCGCCCGCACTTTTTCAAGTGACCCGATCTTTTCGGATTGCTTCTTGAGTTCGAGCTCCGCCCGCAGCCGGTCTTCCTCTGACTTCATGAGGGCGACCGTGCGTTTCCGCGTCATCCCGGTAATGACGGACGAATAGAGGATCAGGATCACAAGAAGAATCGCGGCCCCAAACACGTACTGCCAGTATTCGCGGAGCGCCCACCGGATCCCCCGGGGCTCGGGCTCAAGATTCATGAGCGTAAAGAGATCCCGCATCGTTTTCCGGTCACTCGCGACGGTCCAGTAGAGACCGGAGCGGCCGGATGGCGGGAGATCGAGAAGCGCCTTTAAGACGCGTCTCGCGTCCGCGGACCCAAGACTCGGTTTCACGGAGAGGAACCAGCCCGGGTAAAGCATCGTGGAGTGGCGGCAGCGGAAACCGCTGTCCCCTTTCCGCTCCCCGATCACCCGGAAGTCGCCTGGCTTCACCTTCCCTTCGGATTCGAGCTCCTCAAGGAGACACGTGATCACGAAACCCCCGTCCGCCTTCCCTGACTTGACGGCATCCAATACATTCGTCATCGGCATGCCGACTTCCGTCACCGACCCGAAGTAATGCTCGGGGTCGAGCCCCTGACGGATCATGTCCCCCGCCGGCACCTGCCACCCGGCGAACGCCTGACGTCCGACGATCGCGAGATCCTTCCCCGCAAGATCGCCCTTTGTCTGAAGGTCCGTCCGGTCTCCCCGCACGACGACCGCGGCGCCGTTCGCGTGATTCGGGTCTTTGGCCCGGAACGACGTAAGGGTAAGAAGCGCTGAGCCGTTCGTCCTTTCGAGCATGAGGGAACTCAGGCCGCTCGACGCGATCGAGATATCGAAGGCGTTCGTTTTCGCGGCTTTGAGGAACGATGGCGGATCGTACTCATGGATCAGGAGCTGCCGCGGCTCCACCGCCCGCGCGATCGCGTCGACGGTCGCCGAGAAGTAGCGGACCGAGAGCGCCTCTCCATAGCTATTCACCACAGCAAGACGCACAGGCGGTGCCTTCGGGAGCACGGGGTCAGCCCCCGAGGTCCCGATCACGGCGACACAGAGAACCGCGGCACAGAGTTTCCGGATCATGGTGAATGGAAAGGAAAGAGAAACGTCACTCTCTTCGACTCTACACGAGAAACCGTGAAAGAGAAATCAACGGAACGATCCTCGCTCTTCCGGGTACGGTTTCCGTTATCCCTTTTCTCATAGTTCCTGATAGTTGCTGATAGCAACTGATAAATCCTATTAGAAACTATGAGTTTTCAGGGCATCACCGGGGGCGTTTCTGATCTGCTCTCCCCCCGACCCTTTTCCCGCTTCCAGAACACGGAAAAACACCTCCCGCTCTCTCAGTGAGCACCCTCTCCCGCCATCTTCGGGTACGGTATCCGTTACAGCGGTTTTCTCATAGCTTCTGATAGAAGCGCATAGGGAGTATCAGGAACTATTAGCTGCTATGAGTTTTTCCCTTATTTCTATCAGCAACTATTAAATAAAAATCCATCCGAACTGGGTACGGCAGACGCTGCACCATTTGAAGACGCCCGGCTGGTTGGGTTCCGTTTACGGGTCCTTTCTTTCGGCCAATAAAAAACCCGGGGCGGTGTGCCTCGGGTTTCGATTAAGACGCGGAACCGGGTTAATGGTTAAACGTCACCGGTTCCTCGATCACCTGGAGCGACGCGGGGTCGTCCGCCTTCGCGCGCCACTCAAGGTGCAGGATCGGGGATCCGCCCGCCTTCGGGAACTTCACCGCCATATAGGCGACGGTCTGAGTGCCGTCGGGCTCGCTTCCCGTGCGCCAGATGCTGTGATCGGGTCCGGCGTTCCGGTCGTGACCGAGAGTCTTGAATTCGTCAAACGTGAGGGTCTTTCCATTAGCGGTGGAGTCCGCGAGCAGCGCCTGGATCCTCGCGAGCCGTACTTCCGAGCTCTTCCCAATCTTCTGGTTAAAGGCTTCGGACTCGGGCTCGATATAGTGATTCGTGTGGGCAATCGTGCCGGTCTGAATCCGCTTCACGGTGCGCTTGCCGCCTGGCATCACCTCGATCACCGCGGCTTCAGTTTTATCCGCGAGGATAAAGTTCACGGGTTCGACGTACGCTTCAGTCGCTCGTATCGCCTCTTCCACGGTCGCGCAGTGCCGGAGCAGGTACGCGGGAGACGTGAAGCCGTCCTTCGACCTGAAATGCGGCATCGCGAGGCGCTCTTTCTTCGGGATCGAGCCCGCGGTGGAGAGCCCGAGCGCGAGCCCCTTCTCATTCACGCCCATGTTGAAGTTCTGGTACTTCCCGGTCGCGAGTCCGACGTAGGCGTACCCTTCGCCCGATTTCGGGGTCACCCGGACAAACGTCTCCTCGCTCGGACGCCAGTCCCGGACTTTTGAAATCATGACGCCGCCGTCATCGACCGCCGTCCCCGCCGCGGCGTAGAGCGTGCAGGCGTGAGCGCGCGACGGCGCGAGAAGCACGGAGGCAACAATAAGCGCCGCGGTGATCGCCACGGCAGACGGATGGATCTTCATTGAAGACCTCCAGAAAAATAAATACAGACCTTCACTTCGGTCCGCGACTGACGATTTATACCGGAAAGGCAAAAAAGAAACACCGGGTCAAGGTAACCCAGTGTTTCAGGAGTTCAGAGCGGCAAAAACCGGAACCGGTTTTTACCGGAAGAGGAAGAAGTAGATCGGGCACATGACGAGCGCGAAAACCGTGGTGCTTGTCATGAAGGACGAAACCGCGATGTTGGTTTTGAGCCCATAGAGCGCGCACGTGAGCACCGAATTAATGGCCGTCGGGCAGGAGGAGACGATGATGAGCGTTGCCGCCATCACGGGGTTCGTCACGACCGCGGCGCAGAGCGCCCAGACGACAAGCGGCATCAGGATGAATTTAAGGGGCATGAGCCACAGCGTCTTCGGCATCTCGCGGCGGGCCGCCTCAAAGTCGAGCAGCAGCCCCACCGGGAGGAACGCGATCCAGGCCGAAATATGAACGAGCGGCTTAAACACCATCTGAAGCCATTCGGGCTGCGGCACGTGCGCGAGCGACAGCCCCGCCCCCACGATCATCCCGATCAGCGCGACCTGATTCCAGGTGAAGAAGAGTTCAGCGAACGAGCGCTTCTTCATCGGCGCTTTGCCTTCCCCCGCCACCGCCATATCGTGGAACTTCTGCGCGACCGGGAAGTTAAACGTGATGAGAAGCACGTTCTGGATCACGGCGACGATCTGCACGTATGCGAACGCGGCGGGGCCGAGAAGCAGATAGCAGACAAGACCCCCGAGCGTCCCTGTGTTCCCGAGCATGCCGGCTGTCACCAGCGCCCCCCGCTCCCGGGGATCGGGGTTCTTCTTCGTCGCCGCCATCATGATGAAGTACGGGAGGAACGTGATCACGAGCGCGATCACCGGCACCCAGAAGATCGCGGGACCGATATGAAGGCTCCAGAACGAGATCACCGCGAGAACCGTAAAGACCACGCGGACATTAAACGTGATGACCTTTTTCGTCCCTTCCTGGGTGACGATGCCTTTTTTATGAAGAATGTAGCCGAGCGAAATCGGAATGATCGTATCGATGAGGAGGAGCGCGATACGGAGAAGCGTGTCATTCATGAGCGGGTGCTGCCTGATAACAATTAGATTAATTTTCGGACGTAATATTAACCTTTTTGTTGAATCCCGTCTTTCGCGTCCCCTCCTCCATTCGTTCCCGGATTACTTATCGGGACCGTAGAACGACTCCCGCGCTACGCCGAAAAGGCGGTCGAGTTCCGCCGGTGTTTCCTTGACGGTAAAGGTCCGGAGTTCACCGATGTCACCCGGGAGAAAGAAGGCATAGGGATAGGTATAAGGGTCATTCGCCCGAGTGAATGGCTCCGTATTCGCTTTGATATACCGATGAACGAAATCGAGTTTGTTTATATCCGCGTTCCGGAAGAGATCATTCTTTACGCCGATCCCGCCCCGCTTCTCATCATCGAAGAGACTCAGGTGCTCATCCATCGCCCGCCACTGCGGATGGCTCAGCATGATCGTTTCAGCCTGACGCTGGGATTCCTCTCCAAGGGCCGCGATGGGGAAAAAAATGACATCCACGATTCCGACATACGGTCTCACGTGGCGGCAGAGCCGGATACTCACCGGATCCTGCGGGTCAAAAAAGACGTAGGCGTTCCTGCGCCCCGAGCCGCCTGGATACTCGAACCCCCCGGCAGTGCCGCTCATACCGGAGTACGAAGACGCGCGGGAGCTGAGACCCGCATAATCCTCCCACTGATCTCTTTCGCCAAAAGTGAAAGCCCGGGAAGCGGCTGGCAGCGTGAGGAGCGCGGCTCCGGTGAGGAGCGCGTCCCGGCGTGAATAGCGTTTCGTCATAGCGTCCCCCAATCCTTATTTCCGCGGCGAGTAGTAGGGGCTATCACCCTTCCGGAGAACCGTCCGGAGATCTTCCTCCGTAAGCGACCCGTCAAACGGCACATAGCGGTTCGGGCCGCTCTTAAAGACGCCGAACGGAACGTCGCGGCCTCCGACCTCCCGGTACACCTTGCCGTTCGCCCAGACCGCGGATTCCATCGCGGGCCTGTCCCCCGTCCGGCTCACGCGGAGCCCTCGGGTCTCCGGATCACTGAAGCGAACGATGTGGTGATCGAGCGCCCGCCACGGTTCCGCCGCCCCGTGTATCTGCGCCCCCTGAGGGCCGGAGCGCCAGTTGAGGTACGCGACCGGGTAGAAGTGGATATCGATGTCGTGAAGCAGCGGCTTCAGCCGCTCGATCATCCGAATAGAGTTCTCGCCCTGCGTGTCAAAGACGAAGTACGCCACGGGCCGCCCTTCGGGTCCCGGGTACGAGAACCCCCGCGACCCCTGCTGCAGCATCGGGACCTGGCCCGAAAACGCGTCGATCATCTTTTTCCCGTTCCAGCCAAACGGGATCATCACTTTCTTCAGGATCGCGTAGTGGGGATCCGCCCGGGTATGCGCCTCTGCCCAGGAGGCGGATTCCAGCGCCCCGTCAATCAGTTCGGCGTAAGGCACCACAGACGACCCGGTCGCGAGCTGGCTCGCGGCCGCGTCTTTCGCGATCACGAGGCCCGCCGCCGCGGCGAGGACCGTCCCGGCCGCCATCCGGCGGGAAACACCTCGCTCTTCCTGTTTCTTTTCTTCCATCATCTTCCGTCCCCTCCTACTTCGCCTTCACGAGATCGAAGAGCGCGAGATAGTGATCCCAGTCCGGCTGGTTATTGAAGGGGCGGTATCCCCCATCCATCCCGAGATAGACCCCAAAGGGCACATCAACGCCGCGGGTCGCCCGGAAGAGGTTCGTGTTCGCCCAGATTTTCCGTTCGGAATCTTCCGAGATCCGGCTCACGTCGTACTCAATGCCGTTCGAGCCTTTCTGGCTGAAGAGCGTGATCTGATCGTCCATCGCGAGCGCCCGGTTCGGCGCTCCGAGGATTGTCGCCCCCTGAAACTCGGACACGGGGCCGAGGAAAGCGAGCGGAAAGATATGAAAGTCGATGAGGTGCGAAAGCTTTTTGAAGGTCCGCAGCATGGTGATCGAGTTCGGGTCCTGCGTATCGATCGCGACAAACGCCATCCGTCTCCCCGGGTCTCCCGGGTACGTCACGCAGGCCGCGCCGTGAGTCGGGATTCCATCCGGCCCGATAAACGCCTCGAACATCTCCTTCGCGTTCCAATCCGGCGCGACCCACACCATCCGATAGGTTTCGCGGATCATATCCGCACGCCACCGGGCCCTCGCGTTCGCGGTGGCCCGTTCCGCCTGATAGCGGATCCAGGGCCGGGTCGGAAGCGCTTCCGCTGCGCCCGCCGCCGCGGCACCCGCGGCCCCGGCCGCCAATAGTTTTCTGCGCGATATCTCGATCATCACTCAGTCCTTCAGAGACCGCGGCTCCTCGGAAGAGACCCCGCGGTTCTTATTTCAGATACGTCGATATTAACGCCCGGATTCGCGTCCGGTCTACAGAAATAACCGTGTTATCTATCGGATATAGCGAAAGTAACTAAATGATTTATGAAACGTTCTTTTCCGCTTTGATTTTTCTTGGAAACCCCGAACCCATGGGGCTTTGAGGCGAATTCCGAATGAGGCAAACAAACCGCTACCGATCCCCCCGCTTCCGGCCTAAAGGGAATCTGTCCCGCGGTTTTCCCCCGTTTGCCAATAAAAAACACCTGTTCGGGTTTTCCTTGATAAACCGGCCCGTGACCCCGCATTTTCAGGCAGTTCCCGGGGCGGTTTTGTCCGTTATGTCCCGTATCACGAAAAATTACCGTGACTTTTATCACAGAAATACCCTATTTTTTCCGGAATAATCCGTTCTACATAGACGGACGAACTAATCCATACGAACTTTTTTAACCGTCTATGAACTCAAATCTCTGGGAGAGAAAATGAAAAAGACCATTCTGGCAAGCATGCTTGCCGTCATGATGGCGACCCCCGCGTTCGCCGCTGAATCCACCGACATCGTCATTATCGGTTCGGGCGGCGCTGGCCTGTCCTCCGCCATCACCGCGACCGAAAAGGGCGCCAAGGTTATCGTGCTTGAGAAGATGGCCTACTTCGGCGGCAACTCCAACCGCTCCGAAGGTGAAATGAACGCCGCCGGCACGAAGCAGCAGAAGGCTCACGGCATCACGGACGACACGCCGGAACGCTTCGCCGCTGATACGATCCGCGGCGGCCACGGTCTGAATGACCCGGCGCTCGTCAAGGCTCTGACGGAAAACGCTGCCTCCGCTGAAGAATGGCTCCTCGACCTCGGCGCTCACTTCTGCCATCGTATGGGTCGCGGCGGCGGCCAGACCCGTGCCCGCGGTCATGGTCCTTGCGATGGTTCGCCGGTCGGTATCGAAATTATGCGTGTGCTTGGCGAACGCGCGGATAAGGATCATATCGACATGCGTCTCAATAACCGCGTGACGAAGATCCTGATGAAGAACGGCAAGGTGTCCGGCGTCCAGGTGAAGACTCCGAAGGGAATGGAAACCATCAACGCGAAGGCTGTGATTCTCGCGACCGGCGGTTTTGGCGCGAACCACAAGATGGTTGAGAAGTATCGTCCTGAACTGAAGGGCTTCTCCACGACGAACCACCCGGGCGCTACCGGTGACGGCATCATCCTCGCCCAGCAGGTTGGCGCTGGCCTCACCGACATCGAGCAGATCCAGATTCACCCGACCGTTATCAAGAAGAACGGCGCTCTGATCTCTGAATCGATGCGTGCCCGCGGCGGCTTCCTGCTGAACAAGAACGGCAAGCGCTTCACGAATGAGCTCCTGACGCGCGACGTGGTGTCCGCTAACGAACTGAAGCAGCCGGGCGGAATCGCTTACCTCGTGATCGACAACTCCATCTACTCGAAGAACAAGATGGCTCAGAACTACACGGCTGAGAAGCTGATGACGAAGTGCGACACGATCGCTGACGTCGCGAAGCTGATCGGTGTGGATGAGAAGGTTGTCCAGGCGAGCTTCGATCAGTACCACAAGGCCTTCGATAACAAGAAGGATGATCTCTTCGGGCGCCCCGAAATGCTGATCCGTATGGACCAGGCTCCGTACTTCGTCGCTGAAGTCACCCCCGGCATCCATCACACGATGGGCGGCGTGAAGATCGACCCGCAGGCTGAAGTCCTGACCCCCGAGAAGAAGCCGATCCCTGGCCTCTTCGCCGCGGGTGAAGTGACGGGCGGTGTGCACGGCGGCAACCGTATCGGCGGCAACGCTGTGGCTGACATCATCACCTTCGGCTGCATCTCCGCTAACTCCGCTCTGAAGTACATCGGTAAGTGATAGCGAAGTAAAAGCTTCAAACAATCCGGGAGGACCAACTCTCTCTCCAAAGGTCCATCCCGGAGGTCTCCGAAGTGAGCACCGCGTGAACCGCTTCATGCGGTGCTCAATTTTCTCCAGTAGTGCTTTGTAGTGTTTTGCTAGACCCGCACGCGATCTTTCTCTCTCCTCAGATCGCTGCGGTTTTTTTTGCCCAATTTTCCCCCACCCCTCAGGCGCTATTATTTAAAGAACTTTCACTTCGTCCTGAGGAATTGGCTCATGAAAGAGACTGTTCTCGCGGCCGCCCTGGCGCTTTCCCTTGGCTCCCCCTCTGCCTTCGCCGCTGAAACCGCGGATGTGGTCGTGGTGGGCGCGGCAGGCCTCTCCGCCTCGATCGGCGCGGCAGCGCGCGGCGCGAAAGTGATTCTGCTTGAGAAAACGACTGACGCGGGCGGGAACACCGCGTTCGCG
>ERZ791922.9-NODE-9-length-247982-cov-47.663042_pt1 | contig 247982 bp, 232 predicted proteins | sample MGYA00510134_ERZ791922 | MGnify/ENA primary metagenome ERZ791922 (study PRJEB30046, sample SAMN00792101) | human gut metagenome | study: EMG produced TPA metagenomics assembly of the A metagenome-wide association study of gut microbiota in type 2... | reverse complement strand
TGGGAGAACGCTATATGATCTTTGAAGAAATGCTGCGAGAGGAAAAACAGGAAGGAAGACTTGAGGCAACACAGGAAGCTGTTTTGGAACTGCTTGAGGAATTCGGCGAAATTCCCTGTGAGCTTCAGGAGAAGATCCGGAATCTTGAAAACATTGAAACTTTGAAGGCTTTGCATAAACTGGCTGCCAGAGCGGATTCTCTGCGCGCATTTGAAGAAAAAGCAGAGACATATTTAAATACAGAAGATAAAGAGTGAAAGATCGGCGATGATTCTGCATTGCCGGAAAGCAATTCTGCCCCTGCGTCATTGTCGGCGCAGGGAGTCTGCAAAGCTCTTATATGGAAGAGCGTCTTATTGATTCAATAAACTATCAATCAAAACTTTTAACAGAGGAATTCTATATCATATTAAGGCTTAAAAAAACGGTTCTTATGAAGATACGATATGGATAAGACCAGGAGTGTGGTACAATAACTGTAAGGCGCAAAAAGGAGAGTTATAAGGGGACGCGTACTGATGATTACCGAAACGAACAGGAGATAAAATGATGTTATGAAAAAATTATTTTCTTCATTTAAACCAATATTCAGAAATTATTTTTTGATTTTACTTGTATATTTTTTCTTTTATATTTCCAGTGGCGGTATGGAAAACAATATTCCGTTTTTGTTTGAAAAAAGAATTGGAAATTCTCTGTATGGGATTTTTCTTTCTCTTTTGAGTATTATGGACGTTGTGCTGCCGCTTCTGATTGTATACTTTTCAAAGAAATTTACTCCTTTGGCAGTGGGAGGCTTGTCACTGCTTCTGGGAGCCGGGGCGGCGGTGGGAATTTCACTGACAGAGAATAAGGCAGTGATTTTTGCTGGTCTGTTTCTGATTTACTGTGTCCGTATCATGTTTAATTATTCGGCGGGAAATTCCTTTAATCTTGCAGTACCTTCAGAGGAACGGACAGGATATTTTGCCCTGAGGGATATTTTTCTTTATGGGGCGATAGCGATCAGTACATGGCTCAGCGGATGGCTGATCGGCAAATGGAATATGGAAGCTGCCTATGGTTTTTTGAGTGTGGGGTTTCTGATCGCTCTGGTTTTTACCTGGAATGGACGGAAGTGGATCCAGCGGGAAGAAGAGGAAAAAATACATTTAAAAGAGTACATAGAGCAGATTGGAAATGTAATTCGGGATCCTGTTGTGCGTATGTTTTTACTGACTGAGATCGCAACAGGAGTTTACGGTACGATTCTGCGGTTTATCCCGCTTCTGGCGATTGCCCGGGAGATAGAGATTTCTGTGTTTTTGAAATATACGGCTGTTTTTACTGTGATTAACTGTATCTGTTCCCTGTTTCTCACTCTTATTACAGACCGGCTGGATAAAAAGTGGGTGTATCTTTTTGATGTGGGCTTTGATATCTTATCGGTTGCGCTGTTTCTGATTCCCACAGGAAACTTCTGGTTTATGGCAGGCTATTGTATCAGCCTTTTAAAGGACATGTTTGCGCCGGTGTCCTTTGGATATCTGTACGATTGTGTGGAAGTATGCCAGGGAGATAAAAATGCCCCTGTAGTCCTTGGAGTCATTGAATCTTTTTCCAATATGCTGAATATTATGTTTCCTCTGGTGATCGGCGCACTGTGGATGAAGTTTTTTAACGGAATTCTTGTGGACTGCTCTGTTTTGCTGGCGTTGGTGGTGGCAATGGGAGCAGTTGTATTTCCCGGAAGTAAAATAACTGGCGCAGATTAAAAACTATAGAATCCTCTGCAAGCTGCGCTGTATTCTCCAATGGAGAACACGGCGATGGAATTGGATGATGGCAGCAAATCTGCAAAAAATGCAGAAATCTGTTGATATTTCTGTGAAAAGCTGTTACAGTAAATAAAAATAAATTAGATAAAAGAGTACAGGATAGAGGCGCGGGTTTTATTAGTACCCGGAAACAGATGCAAATATACCCACAGGGGTGTTGTGTCATGCCATGGCAGGCAGTTTCCGGCGAAAGGAAAAACCGCCGAAGGGTTTTGACCGCCAGGAGGCGAAGCTCTGGGCTGCAGAATAAGATTCTGCAGACTGTCACAGATGTGGAGCGCTATCAGGGACTGACAGGATCAGATTAAAATATCGGACAGGGATCAGATGCCATGGAGAACTCCGCTCGGAGACACATCCATGGCTCTTTTCATATCAGAGGGAGGAAAGATATGCAAAATAAAAGAAAAGCATTCCTGGCAGTTCTTACAATGACGCTTCTGGGAATTCTGGCAAGTCCGCTGTCTGTATTTGCAGCGGAAGCAGAGGAAGCCGCACAGCCGGCTCTCTATGCTACATTCTGGGCGCTTGTACCACCTGTAGTGGCCATTGCGCTGGCGCTGATCACTAAGGAGGTATACAGCTCTCTGTTTCTGGGAATTCTGGTGGGAGGACTTCTCTATTCCGGATTTTCTTTTGAGGGAACTGTAACCCATATTTTTCAGGGAGGAATCATCAGTGTTCTGTCTGACAGCTATAATGTGGGAATTCTTATTTTCCTTGTGATTCTTGGAGCCATGGTGTGCATGATGAACAAGGCAGGCGGATCGGCAGCGTTTGGACGATGGGCCGGCAAACGGATCAAAACGAGAGTGGGAGCAGAGCTTGCTACTATTGTTCTGGGAGTTCTGATTTTTATTGACGATTATTTTAACTGTCTGACCGTTGGAAGCGTTATGCGTCCGGTAACGGATAAGCACCACGTATCCAGAGCAAAGCTTGCTTATCTGATCGACGCAACTGCAGCTCCGGTGTGTATTATCGCGCCGATTTCATCATGGGCGGCGGCAGTCAGCGGATTTGTAGAAGGCGAGGACGGGCTTTCTATTTTTGTCAGAGCAATTCCATACAACTTTTATGCTCTGCTTACTATTGTGATGATGGTAGGTATGGTGCTGATAAAAACAGAATTTGGAAGTATGAGAGTTCATGAGGTCAATGCTCTGAAGGGAGACCTTTATACAACAGAGGGACGTCCTTATGCGGATGCAGAAAAGAAAGGCAGAGTAAACCCAAGGGGAAGAGTGATCGATCTTGTGATTCCGATCGTGTGCCTTGTGATCTGCTGTGTGATCGGTATGATCTATACAGGAGGATTTTTCAGCGGAACAGATTTTGTCACTGCGTTTTCTCAGAGCGATGCATCTGTAGGTCTGACTCTGGGAAGCTCATTTGCTCTGGTTCTTACAGTAGTTTTTTATATGGTGCGCAAAGTTCTTTCTTTTAAGGATTGTATGGATTCTATTCCGGAGGGATTTAAGGCAATGGTTCCTGCAATTCTGATCCTGGTCTTTGCCTGGTCTTTAAAATCCATGACAGACAGTCTTGGAGCAGCAGCATTTGTAGAAAACGCAATGCGCTCTGCGGCAGGTGGGCTGATGAACATCCTTCCGGCAATTATCTTCCTGGTTGGCTGTGGCCTGGCTTTTGCAACAGGAACCTCATGGGGAACCTTTGGAATTCTCATTCCTATTGTGGTAGCTGTGTTTGAGGGCTCTGATCCGGAGCTTATGATCATTTCCATTTCTGCATGTATGGCAGGAGCGGTATGCGGAGACCACTGCTCGCCGATCTCAGATACAACGATCATGGCATCTGCAGGAGCTCAGTGCGATCATGTAAATCATGTGTCTACTCAGCTTCCATATGCAATTCTGGCGGCTGCAGTATCCTTTGTGACCTATCTGGTGGCGGGATTTGTAAAAACAGCCTGGATTGCCCTTCCGGTGGGAATCGCGCTGATGCTGATAACTATTATGGTAATCCGCCATATGCATCCTACACTGGAGGAGCATCTGGACAATGAATCCCGTAAATAAGTGATACTTCACAGATCACTACATACAAACGATGCAGAGAACCCCGGAAAATGAAAAAGCTTTTGTGTGTATAAAGACAGGAAGAGGAGGAAGGATTTGCTATGAATGAAGATTCCTGGGACAGGCTGTTAAAAATCCGTACCTCAGGGCGGGATGATACAGGCTCAGATCAGTACAAATACCCCTATGAGCCCACGCCTTATTCGGTATTGGAAAGGCTTGGAAACAGCGGAGAGATCGGAAAGAAAAACACAGTCCTTGATTATGGCTGCGGAAAAGGAAGGGTGGATTTTTTCTTATCCTATCAGACAGGATGCAGGTCTGTTGGGATTGAATACAATGAGCGGTTTTACCAGGCGGCTCTTCGGAATCAGGAAAAAGCAGTTTCTTCCGGGAAGATATCTTTTATACAGCAGGATGCGGCAGTTTATCAGGTTCCGGCACAGGTGGACAGATGCTTTTTCTTTAATCCGTTCTGTCTGGAAATCCTTAAACAGGCAATGGCAAGAATAATGGAATCCTGGTATGAAAATCAACGGGAGATCAGGCTGTATTTTTATTATCCCTCTCAGGAATATGAGGCGTATCTTAACGGCCTGGATGAACTGCAACACCGGGAAACGATCCGGTGCATGGATCTGTTTCCGGGAAATGACCAGAGAGAAAAAATTCTGATCTTTTCCACTTATCAGGGAGGCGGTACATTCGATACTGACTTTTCAGGCAAATAAAAAGTGCCCTCTGAACAGTGACAAAGGCCGGCTTTGTTCCTGGACAGGGTTAAAAAATAAAAACTGAATAGAAGCAGGTAAAAAGGGACTGGCAGATTTTGTGGTATTGACAGGTACGGTACAGAATCGGCAGTCTCTTTTTTGCTTACCGGGAAAGTGGCAGATTCTGTGCCTGCAGTCCCGGTAAATAAAAACTCTTTGTAAGTATGTAACCGGATGCATGAGGATATGACCGTTTATGACAGTTCAGGAGTAAGCACTTCAAGGTCTGAGAGATTCAGGAAGAACAAAGCGGATTTTTTCTACTTTTGTTTCTACAAAAGTACAATAAATAAAAAACAACAAAAAACAATCAAAAATTACACAAAAAACCTCGTTGAATCAGAGCAAAACATGTTGCTTTTTGTTGACGCACAGGGAAGGATGGCGTATAATGGCTGTATATGATACACGGCAGCCGGATTCTGTCCGGAAAAGCTGTGAGAAAGGAGAAGCGTGGAAATGTTTAATACCACAGATATTCCCAAGTCATCCAGAATTACACGACTGGTTGACCATCTGTATGAGAAAATGCCGGTGATCGAATCTGCCAGAGCGAAGCTGATTACAGAATCCTATCAGGCAACCGAAGGCAAACCAATGATTACCAGGCGTGCGGAGGCATTTGCTCATATTCTGCGTCATATTCCCATCATTATACGTGATGAGGAGCTGATCGTAGGCAGCAGTACCATTGCGCCGAGAGGCTGTCAGACTTATCCGGAATTTTCTTATCAGTGGCTGGAGGATGAACTGGATACGGTTGAAACGAGGAGCGCGGACCCGTTTTACATTGCCGAAGAGACAAAACAGGAGTTAAGAGAGGTACATAAATACTGGAAAGGGAAGACAACCAGTGAGCTGGCAACCTCCTACATGGCTCCGGAAGCAATAAAAGCCATTGAGCACAATATTTTTACGCCGGGAAATTATTTTTATAACGGTGTAGGTCATGTAACAGTAAAATATGAGGAAGTTCTTGCGATCGGATACGAAGGAATCATGGCAAAAGCCCAGGCGGAGCTGGACAGATGTCAGGTGGGCGACGGCGATTATGCAAGAAGATCCCGCTTTTTAAATGCAGTGATCCTGAGCTGCCAGGCAGTGATGGAATATGCACAGCGTTATGCGGCGCTGGCAGAAAAAATGGCTGCTGAATGCAGTGATCCTGTCAGAAGAAATGAGCTTGAGGTGATTGCCCTTAACTGCAGCCACGTTCCTGCCAGAGGAGCCGGAAGCTTTTATGAGGCATGTCAGTCTTTCTGGTTTGTCCAGCAGCTTCTTCAGCTGGAATCCAGCGGTCATTCCATCTCTCCGGGGCGTTTTGACCAGTATATGTATCCCTATTATAAAAGGGATCTTGATAATGGAAATATCACCAGAGAGTTTGCGCAGGAACTGATGGACTGTATCTGGGTAAAACTGAACGATCTGAATAAATGCCGTGATGCTGCCTCAGCAGAGGGATTTGCCGGGTACAGTCTGTTTCAGAATCTGATCGCAGGCGGACAGAACAAAGACGGAGAGGATGTGACTAATGATCTTTCGATTATGTGCATTCAGGCATCCATGCATGTTCAGCTGCCGCAGCCGTCTCTTTCCGTAAGAGTATGGAACGGCACTCCGCATGAATTTCTGATCAAGGCGGCAGAGCTGACCAGAACAGGAATCGGACTTCCGGCTTATTATAATGACGAAGTAATCATTCCGGCTCTTCAGAACAGAGGACTTTCTCTTGAAGATGCCAGAGAGTATAACATTATCGGATGCGTAGAACCTCAGAAAGCCGGAAAAACAGACGGCTGGCATGATGCGGCATTCTTTAACATGTGCCGTCCTCTGGAACTGGTATTTTCCAATGGAATGGATAAAGGGGAACTGGTTGGGATTCCTACAGGTGATGTGACAAAAATGACCACCTTTGAGGAATTTTATGACGCTTATAAAAAGCAGATGGATTACTGCATTTCCCTTCTTGTAAATGCTGACAATGCCATTGATGTGGCTCACGCAGAAAGATGTCCGCTGCCGTTTTTGTCTTCCATGGTGGATGACTGCATAAAGAGAGGCCTTTCTGTGCAGGAAGGCGGCGCGGTATATAATTTTACCGGTCCTCAGGGATTTGGAATTGCCAATATGGCGGATTCTCTTTATGCGGTGCGTCAGCTTGTATACAGAGACAAAAAAGTTTCCATGGAGGAATATAAAGAAGCCCTTGTATGGAACTATGGCAAGGGCATTGACAGTCAGACGGCTGCGGATATGACCGCATCTATCCTGAAGGAAATGGAACATCAGGGCTGTACTATTGATGAAACTGCTGTGAAATCTGTACTGGAAACAGTGCTGGCCATGAAGCCGTCAGAAGATCAGAAAGCACGTTTTGAGGAAATTCATCATATGATCGATGAGGTTCCGAAGTTCGGAAATGATATCCCGGAGGTTGACTATTTCGCAAGAGATGTGGCTTATACCTATACAAGACCTCTCCAGAATTATAAGAATCCCAGAGGCGGTCAGTTCCAGGCAGGGCTTTATCCGGTTTCTGCAAATGTTCCTCTTGGGGGACAGACGGGAGCCACGCCGGACGGACGCTATGCCCACACTCCTGTGGCAGACGGCGTATCGCCTTCGGCAGGAAAGGATGTAAACGGCCCTACTGCGGCTGCAAATTCCGTTGCCAGACTGGATCATTTTATTGTATCTAACGGAACTCTGTTTAATCAGAAATTCCATCCTTCTGCGCTGGCTGGAAGAGAGGGCCTTGAGAAATTTACCGCACTGATCCGTTCTTATTTTGATCAGAAGGGCATGCACATGCAGTTTAATGTGGTTGACAGAGATACGCTTCTGGACGCTCAGAAAAATCCTGAGAAATATAAACATCTGGTTGTCCGGGTTGCCGGCTACAGCGCACTGTTTACCACCCTGTCAAGATCTCTTCAGGATGATATTATCCGGAGAACAGAACAGGGATTCTGATCGTGGGAAGGTGTCCGGACGAAATATAACAGGAGCAGGACAATGGATCAGAATATGAGAGAGTATGAACGGAAAGGCATAATATGAGTTATTTAGATACCAGGGGCAGGATTTTTGATATTCAGAGATACTCTGTTCACGACGGGCCGGGAATCCGCACCATTGTTTTTCTCAAAGGCTGCGTCCTGCGGTGCCGCTGGTGCTGTAATCCGGAATCTCAGGAATACAGGATACAGACCATGAAGGTACTTGGAGAGGATAAGGTGATCGGGAAAGACACCACAGTGGCGGAAATGATCGCCGAGGTGGAAAAAGACAGGCCTTATTATTATCGCTCCGGGGGAGGAATGACTCTTTCCGGAGGAGAATGTCTCTGCCAGCCTGAGTTTGCCAGAGATCTTCTCAGGGCAGCGAAGGAGCGGGGCATTAATACGGCAATCGAAAGTATGGCGTGTGCGTCTTTTGAAAGCATTCAGGAGATACTGCCGTATCTGGACCTTTATCTGATGGATATCAAACATACAGATCCCGAAAAGCACAGGCAGTTTACGGGAAAACCCAATGAGCTGATGATGGAAAATGCCAGAAAGGTTGCCCTCTCCGGAAAAACAAGGCTGATCATACGGGTACCGGTGATCCCCGTCTTTAATGATACTGTGGAGGAAATCCGAGGAATTGCCGCTTTTGCAGATTCTCTTCCCGGAGTGAAAGAACTTCATCTTCTGCCTTATCACAGACTGGGGCAGGATAAATATGAAGGGTTGGGAAGAGCGTATCTGATGGATGGGATACTGCCTCCTGACGGAGAAAAAATGAAAACCCTGAAGCGGGCTGCAGAAAGTATCACTTCCCTGCATGTTCAGATCGGCGGATAAAAGATCGGCATTATAACGGATGATAACAGAAGAAATCAGGATCCGGAGATAAAAGAAAATATGCAATTGTATGTTTTTTCGGAAAATGACAAAAAATAGAAACACAACAAAAACAACAACATAATACCGATAAAAACAACAGGAATCAACAAGAATTCCTTGACAACTTTGGTTTTAAGGAGTAAAATCTCCTTAGAAATAAAATAAGACACCTAATTGCTTAAGGAGGAAAAAAGCATGGTAAACGAGTTTGAAATCAAAAAACAGATTTGTGACATCGGAAGACGTATCTACAACCGCAACATGGTAGCAGCAAACGACGGAAATATTTCCGTAAAACTGAATGACAATGAGTTTCTCTGCACACCAACTGGCGTATCCAAAGGATTTATGACACCGGAGTACATCTGTAAGGTAGATGCAGAGGGTAATGTGATCCAGGCTAACCCGGGATTCAAACCTTCTTCTGAGATCAAAATGCACATGAGAGTATATAAGAAGAGACCAGACGTTGGATCTGTTGTACATGCTCATCCTGTATATGCAACTTCTTTTGCAATCGCAGGTATTCCGCTGACACAGCCGATCATGCCTGAGGCAGTTATCGCTCTTGGATGTGTTCCGATCGCTGAGTACGGCACACCTTCCACAAACGAGATTCCGGACAGACTGGAAAAATATCTTCCATATTTTGATGCAGTTCTTCTTGAGAGCCACGGAGCACTTACATGGTCTACAGATCTGAACGCTGCATACATGAAAATGGAGTCTGTTGAATTCTACGCACAGCTTCTGTACCAGAGCAAACTTCTGGGCGGCCCGAAGGAATTCGATAAAGAGACAATCGAAAAACTTTATGAGATCAGAAGAAAAATGGGACTTCCAGGCAAACATCCGGCAGATCTCTGTCAGAACAAAGATGGCATCAACTGTCATAACTGCGGCGGCTGCATGGTTGCTCATTCTCAGGAGGCAGGAGCTCAGGAAGCAGATGCAGAACTGATCGCAAACATCACAAAACAGGTAATGGCACAGCTTGGAATGAAATAATTCTGACGGAATAAGTAAGGAGGACAATCTCATGCCAATCAGTGAGAATATGGTACAGGAAATTGTACAGGAAGTTATGGCAAAAATGCAGATTGCGGAAGCTCCGGCCGGAAAACATGGGATTTTCAAGGATATGAATGATGCGATCGAGGCTGCCAAGAAGGCGGAACTGATCGTAAAGAGAATGTCCATGGACCAGAGAGAAAAGATTATTACCTGCATTCGCAAAAAAATTAAAGAAAATGCTGAAGTATTGGCCCGCATGGGTGTAGAAGAAACCGGAATGGGAAATGTCGGAGACAAGATCCTGAAGCATCATCTTGTAGCTGATAAGACACCGGGTACAGAAGATATTACCACAACAGCATGGTCAGGAGACAGAGGGCTTACTCTGATCGAAATGGGACCGTTTGGTGTGATCGGAGCGATCACTCCGTGTACAAACCCAAGTGAGACAGTTCTGTGTAATACTATGGGTATGCTGGCAGGCGGAAATACAGTTGTATTCAACCCTCATCCGGCAGCGATCAAAACATCTATCTATGCAATCAATCTTTTAAATGAGGCTTCCCTGGAAAGCGGAGGACCGGATAATATTGCTGTAACAGTCGAGAAACCGACGCTGGAAACCAGCGATATTATGATGAAACATAAAGACATTCACCTGATCGCCGCAACAGGCGGCCCTGGTGTGGTAACAGCAGTTCTTTCCTCCGGAAAACGAGGAATCGGAGCAGGCGCAGGAAATCCTCCGGCACTTGTTGATGAAACTGCTGATATCCGCAAAGCAGCTCAGGATATTGTAAACGGATGTACCTTTGACAACAATCTTCCCTGTATTGCAGAGAAAGAAATTGTTGCAGTGTCTTCCATTGCAGATGAGCTGATGCATTATCTTATTACAGAAAATGACTGCTACCTGGCTTCCAAGGAAGAACAGGACAAGCTTACAGAGGTTGTTCTGGCAGGCGGCAAGCTGAATCGTAAATGTGTTGGTCGTGATGCGAGAACACTTCTGTCCATGATTGGAGTGGATGCGCCGGCAAATATCCGCTGCATCGTATTCGAAGGACCGAAGGAACACCCGCTGATCGCCGAAGAGCTTATGATGCCGATTCTCGGTATGGTAAGAGCAAGAGACTTTGACGATGCAGTAGAGCAGGCTGTATGGCTGGAGCACGGCAACCGCCACTCCGCACATATCCACTCCAAAAATGTTGACAATATCACAAAATATGCAAGAGCGATCGATACCGCAATCCTTGTAAAGAACGGCCCGTCCTATTCTGCGCTGGGATTCGGAGGAGAAGGCTTCTGTACCTTTACTATTGCCAGCCGTACAGGAGAGGGACTTACAAGCGCAAGCACTTTTACAAAGAGAAGACGCTGCGTAATGTCTGACAGCCTTTGCATTCGTTAATCAGGAGGAATAGAACAATGGATATGAACAATGTAAATATTGAGGAAATTGTAAAACAGGTTCTTTCCGGTATGACAGGAAAGGGAGCGGCTCCGGCAGCAGCTTCCGCACCGGCAGCTCCGGCAGCAAACGGCGGAATTCCGAAAACTGCAAGAGTTGCAATGATGACCGAGAAAAAACATTTTGAGCTTCAGGAGTATCCGATTCCGGAACTGGGAGATGACGATATCCTTGTTAAAGTTGAGGGATGCGGCGTATGCGGAACTGATGCTCATGAATATAAAAACGACCCGTTTGGCCTGATTCCGGTAGTTCTCGGACATGAGGGAACCGGCGAGATCGTTGCCATGGGTAAAAACGTAACCGTTGATACAGCAGGAAAAGCTGTGAAAGTAGGAGACAAGGTTGTTACCTGTATGATCTTCAAGGATGATCCGGAGATCACAATGTTTGACCTGAATAAGAAAAACGTGGGCGGAGCAGATGTATATGGACTTCTTCCGGATGATGATGTAAAATTCAATGGATGGTTTGCGGACTACATCTTAATCAGAGGCGGAAATTTCGGTTCTACTTTCTTTAATGTAAGTGATCTGGATCTGGATTCCCGTATTCTGATCGAGCCATGTGCAGTTCTTGTTCACGCAGTTGAGAGAGCAAAAACAACAGGAATCCTGAAGTTCAACAGCAGAGTTGTTGTTCAGGGCTGCGGACCGATCGGTCTGATCTGCATTGCCGTTCTCCGTACCATGGGTGTTGAAAACATCTGCGCAGTAGACGGAAATGAGCAGCGTCTTGAGTTTGCTAAGAGAATGGGCGCAAACACAACTGTAAACTTTATGAATTATCAGGGTGTGGAAGCTCTTGCAGCAGCAGTTGAAGAGGCTCAGGGCGGACATCTTGCAGATTTTGCATTCCAGTGCACAGGAAACCCGAAGGCACATGCAAACATTTATAAATTCATCCGCAACGGCGGCGGTCTCTGTGAGCTTGGCTTCTTTATCAACGGCGGAGACGCAGTGATCAATCCTCATTTTGATCTCTGCTCCAAAGAGATCAATCTGGTTGGCTCCTGGGTATACAACCTGAGAGATTATGCAACTACCTTTGATTTCCTCAAGAGAGCAAAGGCAATCGGACTTCCGATGTCTGAACTTATCACTCATAAGTTCCCGCTTGAGCAGATCAATGAGGCTCTTGAGACCAACCTTGCAATGACAGGTCTGAAGATCGCCATCGTTAATGAATAATCCGGAGAATAGAGGAGAAGCAAAATGGCAGAAGCTGTAGGAATTCTGGAAGTGTTTGGGCTGGCCACAGCCTTTGTAGCGGCAGATGCCGGATGTAAGGCAGCAAATGTCCGACTGGAGGTATTCGATAAGAATAAGCCTGCAAATGCAGACAGCCTGCCGGTACCGCTTCTGGTATGCATCAAATTCCGCGGAAGTGTGACGGATGTGACAGCAGCCGTTGAAACAGGAATGGAAGTAGCGAACCGGATGACTGGTGTGGTACAGCACTATATTATTCCGAACCCTGAAGAGGGAACGGAAAAAATGTTAAAGATCAGCGCGCTTGATAAAAGCTGACAGAACATAGTCCCCAAATATATAAACTTGATTCAGGAGGAGAAATAAAATGGCACAGGAAGCATTAGGAATGGTAGAAACAAGAGGACTTACCGCTGCGATCGAGGCAGCAGATGCAATGACAAAAGCGGCAGAGGTTGCTCTTGTGGGAACAGAAAAAATCGGTTCCGGTCTTGTAACTGTTATGGTTCGCGGTGATGTTGGAGCTGTTAAGGCAGCAGTAGAAAGCGGAAGCGCAGCAGCATCCAGACTTGGAGAGCTTGTAGCAACTCATGTAATTCCGAGACCTCATACAGACGTAGAAAAAATTCTGCCTACTGTTTAAATAACAGATACAAACATACAGGCGTAAAGGAGTTCGCTCGTGAATAAAGCATATGGTTTTATTGAAATCACAGGTGTCGTAGCGGCGATGGATGCGCTGGACATTATGTGTAAAACTGCAGACGTTGAGCTGGCGTCATGGGAACGTAAGCTGGGCGGACGCCTGGTAACTCTTATTGTACAGGGTGATGTATCGGCTGTCACCGAAGCTGTTGAAACAGCGGCAGCCAAGGCAATTAAGAAACCGGCAAGTTATGCAGTGATCGCGCGGCCACATGAGGAAATTGTCAAGCTTGTGGAACTCAGCGCAAGCCGATGGAAGAAACAGTCTGAAGAGCAGACAGAAGAAGAGGCTGAACAGCCGGAAAAATAATTCAGGAAACTTTCCTGATAATGGATCATTGATAAGGAGGAAAAATCATGACACAGGAAGCATTAGGAATGGTTGAAACCAGAGGACTTACAGCAGCTATCGAAGCAGCTGACCAGATGTGCAAGGCAGCAAACGTTGCGCTTGTAGGAACAGAGAAAATCGGTTCCGGACTTGTAACAGTTATGGTTCGCGGTGATGTAGGCGCTGTGAAATCAGCAGTAGAAAGTGGAAGCGCAGCAGCATCTAGACTTGGAGAGCTTGTAGCTACACATGTAATTCCAAGACCTCATACAGACGTTGAGAAGATTCTTCCGGTTCTTAAATAAATCAGAGTAAGCAGTTCAGTCATGTATCCAGACTTATTACAGGCCGGGTAAAAGGGTCAGAGACTTTTGTGCAGACAGGGGTTCCCTGATCCGGCTGTCTGGCTCATGGCTGAATTTTTATTCGGAAAGCAGGTGTATTCTTGGAAACAAAGAACATAGAGCTGATTACAAAAATGGTGATAGACGCCATTAATAAAAATGAGAGCAGAGGCCAGGGCTTCATGGTTCCCATTGGAGTTTCCGCAAGGCATATCCACCTGACACAGGAGCATGTAGAGGCTTTGTTCGGACCGGGATATCAGCTTACAAAGAAAAAAGAGCTGATGGGCGGACAGTTTGCATCAAATGAGACGGTTACTATCGTAGGTCTCAAGCTTCGTGCTATTGAGAACGTCAGGATTTTAGGACCTGTCCGCAAAGCATCACAGGTGGAAGTATCAGCCACAGATGCCATTAAACTGGGAATGAAGGTTCCGGTTCGCGAATCAGGAGATGTCAAGGGAAGTGCTCCCATTGCCATTGTGGGACCAAAGGGTGCTATTTATCTGAACGAGGGCTGTATTGTGGCTATGCGTCACATTCATATGTCACCGAAAGATGCTCAGGCAGCAGGTGTAAAGGACGGCGATATTGTTTCTGTAAAAGCAGACAACGAGCGCGGAACAATCTTTAATCAGGTAAAAATCCGTGTAGACGACAGCTTTACACTGGAAATGCATATTGATACGGATGAGGCCAATGCGGCGAAGATCGCCACAGGCAATACCGTTACAATTATAAAATAAGGTTCCTCCGAAAAGCAGGGGATGCAGCACAGGAAAAGATCCTTTGGGATATATGCGCCGCATCCCCATAGGAGGATTTAAGAAGAATATTTATGCGGAGGCTCACATGATTGTAGGAAAAGTAGTTGGAAGCGTGGTTTCCACCCGGAAAAGTGAGAAGCTGATCGGACAGAAATTTATGATTGTAGAGCCGGTGCATCATATGAAATCAGAACTCAGCCAGATTGTTGCGATCGACATGATCGGCGCGGGAATCGGAGAGTATGTATTGGTGGCACAAGGTAGCGCAGCACGAATCGGCTGCGGCGAAGAAACAGCACCTATTGATGCGGCGATAGTCGGAATCATTGATGACGGTGCGGGATTGGAGTAACGCCATGGAAATCAAAGAATTACAGAAAATAATGCAGGACAGCGGTGTGGCAGGCGCCGGCGGCGCCGGATTTCCGACTTATGCCAAGCTTACGGATAAGGCGGATACCATTCTCATGAACTGTGCAGAGTGCGAGCCGTTGCTTAAACTGCACAGACAGCTGCTGGAAAAGCATGCCTATGAGATCATGAAAACTTTCAATCTTGTAGCAGAGACAGTCGGCGCATCAGAAGCGATCATCGGCATTAAAAAATCTTATGTGCAGACAGTAAAAGCGCTTCAGCAGCATATTGAGGAATTCCCGAGAATCAGGATACATCTTCTTGAGGAAGTTTATCCTATGGGAGATGAAGTTGTTCTGATCTATGAAGCAACCGGACGCGTGGTAAGACCCGGGGGACTGCCTATTGAACAGGGAGTTATCGTTTTTAATGTTGAGACGATCTACAACGTATACCGCGCACTGGAAAAACAGATGCCTGTAACAGACAAATATGTATCTGTTGTGGCAGAAGTAAGCAGGCCTGTAACTGTCCGTGTTCCTATCGGATGTACGTTGGATGAGGTTGTGGAACAGGCCGGTGAAATTACAACAAAGGACGCCGTATATTTTGTAGGCGGACCTATGATGGGGCGGATCGGCAGCGGTTCCGACCCGGTAACAAAGACAACGAATGCGATTCTGGTCCTTCCGAAGGATCATCTGATCGTTATGAAGAAGCAGAGAACTTCTTCCATAGATTTAAAACGTGCAGCGTCTATCTGCTGCCAGTGTAATACCTGTACAGATCTCTGCCCGAGAAACAATCTGGGACATCCTATTGATCCGGCGCGTTTCATGAGAGCGGCAGCAAACGGTGATTTCAGAGATCTGAATCCTTATCTGGATTCTCATTTCTGCAGTTCCTGCGGTGTCTGCGAGATGTATGCCTGCCCTCAGAGCCTGGCTCCCAGAACTCTGCTGGCGGATATGAAGGGCGGACTCAGAAAAGCAGGAATCAGACCTGCGCAGGGTGTACAGCCGGTACCGGTGCAGCAGTCCAGAGAATACCGCAAAGTTCCTGAGGAACGTCTGATGGCACGGCTTGGACTGACAAAATATGATAAGGATGCACCGATGGATGAGACTCTGGTAGCTGTTCCGAAGGTTAAGATCCTTCTGAGTCAGCATATCGGCGCTCCGGCACAGGCAATTGTGAAAGCAGGCGATGAAGTAACAAGAGGTCAGATGATTGCAAAGCCTGCTGACGGATTAAGCGTCGGCATTCATGCAAGTATCTGCGGAAAAGTAACTGAAGTAACAGACCGCTACATCATAATTGCAGCAAAGTAGAAAGGACGTGCAGAACATGAGTAAAGCAATCGGAATGATTGAATTTAAAACCACTGCCACAGGTGTCACAGCAGCGGATGCCATGGTAAAGACCTCTGACGTAGAAATCGTTGAGGCGCAGACCGTATGTCCGGGAAAATATATTGCAATTATCACCGGTGATTTAAGTGCGGTAAAAGCGGCTGTTGACGCGGCAGTTACCACTTACGAAGATAAATGTATTGACAGTTTTGTGCTTGGAAATCCTCATGAATCACTTTTTCCGGCTATGTACGGAACCACTGTGATCGAGGATATCAGCGCGCTTGGAATTCTGGAAACCTATGATGCGGTATCTATTATCGAAGCAGCTGACCAGGCTGCCAAAACAGCCATTGTAGATGTGATCGAGCTTCGTATTGCAAAGGGTATGTGCGGAAAATCTTATATGATGATTACCGGAGAGGTATCCGCAGTAGAAGCGTCCATTCAGAGAGCAAAAGAGCTTGTTGCCGAAAAAGGCATGTACCTTGACTCTTCTGTAATTGCTCATCCGGACAGACGCATGATTGATTCTATTTTATAAAAAGTTCTCAAAAAGGGGGCAAGGAAAATGCTGGCATTAGAAAGACGGAATCTGATCCTCGAGAAACTTCAGACAGAAAGACGGGTTGTAGTAAGTGAACTCAGCCAGCTCTATGAAGTCTCAGAAGAAACAATACGCCGGGATCTTGACAAGCTTGAAAAGGAAGGGCTTGCCACAAAAAGCTATGGCGGAGCCGTTATTAATGAAAATGTAAGTATTGACCTGCCCTTTAATATTCGCAAAAACCAGAATGTAGGCGGAAAGCAGAAAATGGCGGAGATTGTGGCAGAAATGGTGCAGGACGGGGATCACATTTTTCTGGATGCAAGCACCACCGCAGTTTTTATTGCAAAAGCCTTAAAGGATAAAGAAAGACTTACAGTGATCACCAATTCCATGGAAATCCTGATAGAGCTTTCGGATGTATCCGGATGGAATATCATTTCCACAGGCGGTGTCATGAAAGAAGGATATCTTGCGTTTCTGGGATCCAGGACAGAGGAAGTTATCCGTTCCTATTATGTGGACAAGGTGTTTTTTTCCTGTAAGGCACTTGATCAGGAATGGGGAATCATGGAATCCCAGGAGTCTTTTGGCACAACGAAAAAAGCCATGATCGCTTCCGGACGCAAAAAAATTCTGGTAGTTGACAGTACCAAATTTGATCAGACTGCTTTTTCTGTGGCAGGAAAGCTGCGTGATTTAGACGTAGTGGTAACAGACAAAAGGCCGTCTGAAAAATGGCTTGCACGTTTTACCAATGCCGGAATTGAATGCCGGTATCCGAAGCAGCCATAAAAAAGGAGCATCAGACATGAATACTTTTGAGATGAAAACAGTGATCCATTTTGGGGAGAACGCGCTGGAAAGACTGAAGGATATTCCTTATAAAAGAGTCCTGATCATTACAGATCCCTTTGTTGTTCAGAGCAAAATGATCGACCTGATAACAGAGCCGCTTACAAGAGGCGGAAAAGAATATGATATTTTCCACAATGTAGTACCGGATGCGCCTGTAGATAAAATTGCAGACGGCGTAAAGAAATTCCTGAGTTTCCAGCCGGAGGTTGTTGTGGCTGTAGGCGGAGGTTCCGCTATTGATTCCTCAAAAGCCATCCGTGAGTTTGCATTAAAGATCAACCACTATGCAGAAGTGGGGCTGATCGCAATTCCAACAACAAGCGGGACAGGATCAGAAGTAACTTCTTTTGCAGTTGTCAACGATACAGAGGCAAAAGTAAAATATCCGCTTGTTTCAGACAGCCTGACAGCAGACGAGGCGATTCTGGATGCAGAGCTGGTAAAAAGTGTTCCTCCGTCTATTACGGCAGACACGGGAATGGATGTATTTACACATGCGCTGGAATCCTATGTCAGCATAGATCATAATGAATTTTCTTCTGCTCTGGCAGAAAAATCCATTGAGATCTGCGGCGTATTTCTTCTCAGAGCCTATCTGGACGGCAGTGATATGCATGCCCGTCAGAAAATGCATGTGGCTTCCTGTCTTGCAGGCCTTTCCTTTAACACTGCAGGGCTGGGAATCACTCACAGTATGGCGCATCAGCTGGGAGCAATGTTCCATATTCCCCACGGAAGAGCCAATGCAATGCTGCTTCCTCATATTGTGGAATTTAATGCAAACATCAATAAGCACAGCAGAAGCCAGAAAGAATACCTTCCGGCAGTGAAGCGTTATGCAAATATTGCCCATATTCTGGGGCTGAGCAATTATAATAAAGTAATGAGTGTCCGTTCACTTGTAAACTGGATCCAGTTCATGCTGAAAGAAATGAACATCCCGCTTACCATTCAGGAAATCGGAACCATTACACCGGATGCTTACTTTGCGGCAATAGACAAGATGGCAGAGGCGGCTCTTGCAGATGCCTGCACACCTACCAACCCACGAGTGCCGACAAAAGAAGATATTATAAAAATTTATACAAAGCTGTGGTCCTTTTAAAAGGGAAGGCAGATATAATCTGAGACAGACTTTTCTGAAAAGGTAGACGATATGAAAAGATCGAAAAGAATCGAGGCTTTGGATCGCCGGGCAGTAAATAAAGACGGATTTATTGACGAATGGCCGGAAATGGGATTTGTGGCAATGCACAGTCCCTATGATCCGAAGCCTTCTGTAAAAATAGAAAATAATATAATTACAGAACTGGACGGAAAGAAGAGAGAAGACTTTGACTTCCTGGATCAGTTCATTGCGGATTACGCGATCCGCACAGACAGAGCAGAGGCGTCTATGGCGGTTCCCTCTCTGGAAATTGCCAGAAAGATCGTAGATATCAATGTTTCCCGTAAGGAGATACTGGAGATCGTATCCGGTATCACTCCTGCAAAGATGGCGGAAGTTATCAACTGCCTGAATGTGGTGGAAATGATGATGGGAATGCAGAAAATGCGCGCCAGAAAAATTCCGGGAAATCAGGCTCACATTACAAACCTGAAGGATGATCCGGTTCAGATCGCAGCAGACGCTGCAGAAGGCGCCCTGAGAGGGTTCAGTGAAGAAGAGACTACCATGGGTGTGGCACGTTATGCGCCGTTCAGCGCAATGGCTCTTCTGATCGGTTCCCAGGCAGGACGTCCGGGAGTACTGACTCAGTGTTCGGCTGAGGAAGCTACAGAACTGGAACTTGGGATCCGCGGGCTTACCACTTATGCGGAGACCCTTTCTGTTTATGGCACGGAAAAGGTATTTATTGACGGAGACGATACTCCGTATTCCAAGGCGTTTCTGAATTCAGCTTATGCATCCAGAGGACTGAAAGTCCGCTTTACTTCCGGCGCCGGAAGCGAAGTGCTGATGGGAAGCAGCGAGATGAAGTCCATGCTGTATCTGGAGTGCCGCTGTCTTTATGTGACAAAGGGAGCAGGAAGCCAGGGAATCCAGAATGGTTCTGTAAGCTGCATTGGTGTTGCTGCAGGCGTTCCGGCAGGAATCCGTGAGGTCATTGGCGAGAATCTTGTTGCAGCCCTTCTGGGACTGGAATGTGCATCCTCCAATGATCAGAGTTTTTCCAATTCTGACATGAGAAGAACAGCAAGAACCATGCTTCAGTTTATGCCGGGAACAGACTTTATTTTTTCCGGATATGCTGCAGAGCCAAATTATGACAATATGTTCGCAGGCTCCAATTTTGACGCCGAGGACTTTGACGATTATAACGTAATGCAGAGAGATATGCAGGTGGACGGAGGTCTTCGCCCTGTTACAGAGGAAGATGTGATCCGTGTGCGCCGCACTGCAGGCAAGGCGGTTCAGGCCGTGTTCAAATATCTTGGTTTAACTGAGATAACAGATGAGCAGGTGGAAGCAGTTACCTATGCTCATGGAAGCAGGGATACTCTGAAGCGTGACGCTGCGGCAGACCTGATGTCTGCGGATGAAATGATGAAGCGCGGCATTACAGGCGTTGATGTGGTAAAGGCTCTTGCTGAAAGCGGTTATACGGAACTTGCAGAAAATATCCTGAACATGCTGAAACAGAGAGTTATCGGAGATTATATGCATACGGCAGCTATTCTGGATGAACATTTCCAGGTAATGTCCGGTGTAAATACTCCGAATGATTATATGGGGCCGGGAACCGGATATCGTGTTTCCGGAAAACGCTGGGAGGAGATCAAGGCAATTCCTCACAGAATCAATGTAAACGAATTTTAGGAGGTGCGCTATGGAAGTAAATGAACAACTGATCCGTGCGATCACTCAGGCGGTTGTGGAGCAGCTTCATCAGAATGGCGCACAGCCGGAAAAAGAAGTTCAGACACCGGAAACATCCGGATCCGGAAGCCTTGCCGGAAGAACACGGATGCGTCCGAAACATTCTTATGACAATGCAGCCAGGGCGGCTCAGGGAACAGATCCCAGAGAGATTGTGATCGGTGTTGGAGCAGCCTTTCAGACAGAAATCCATAAGACTATGGGCGGAATTCCTCTTGATGAGGTTCTCCGTAACGTAAAAGCAGGAATTGAGGAAGAGGGAATGACCTCCCGTGTGGTAAAGGTTCTGGATACTTCGGACGTATGCTTTATGGCGCTTCAGGCTGCTAAGCTTTCCGGCTCCGGCATTGGCATCGGAATCCAGTCAAAGGGAACTACAGTCATTCATCAGAAGGATCTGTATCCTCTTTCCAATCTGGAGCTTTTTCCACAGGCGCCTCTTATGGATTTGGAAACCTACCGTAAGATCGGACAGAATGCCGCAAAGTATGTAAAGGGAGAAAAGGTTACGCCTGTTGAGTGTACCAACGACCCTATGGTACGTGCGAAATACCAGGTAAAGGCAGCGCTGATGCACATTGTGGAAACAGAGCAGCTGGATCCGGAAAAAGGAATGATCGAATGGGAGGGAATAAGATGAGCAGCTATCCGTTAGGACAGAATGAAGCAGATACCATTACCTCCAAAACAGGAAAAAAGCTTTCTGACATTACTCTGGACGAAGTAAAAAGAGGTAATGTACAGGCGGAGGATATTAAGATATCTCCGGAAATGCTGAAACGCCAGGGACAGGTGGCAAAGGAAGCGGACAATCCTCAGATGGAAGCAAATTTCCAGAGAGCTTCTGAGCTTGCCAACGTACCTGACGAGGTAATACTGAACATGTACAACAAACTGCGTCCGAACCGTTCTACTAAAACAGAGCTTGTACTTATGGCACAGGAGCTTCTGGAAAAATACAGTGCGCCGCACTGTGCAAAGCTGGTTCTGGAAGCAGCAGAGATTTATGAAAAAAGGGGAATTCTTCTTTGAAACTGATTGCGGGTGTTGATATAGGAAATTCCACAACTGAAGTATGCATTGGAAGTGTGGGAGAGGATGGAAGTTTCCATTTCCTCTCCGGGGCTTCCAGGATGACAACCGGAACAAAAGGGACACTGCCAAATGTTCACGGGATAAAGTCCGCGCTTCTTGAGGCTCTGGATAAAATCAGGCAGCCTTTAAGCGCCCTTGATCTTGTGCGTCTTAATGAGGCAGCCCCTGTGATCGGAGATACGGCAATGGAGACCATTACAGAAACCATTATTACCGAATCTTCCATGATCGGGCACAATCCTTCCACTCCGGCAGGAGCAGGTGAGGCATCCGGTTATCTTCTTCATCTGGAAAATATCTGGAAGGGGAAACCGGGAGTTCCCTATATTGTAGTGGCAGCAAATAAGTTCTCCTATGAGGAGGTTGCGGCAAGGCTGAACCAGCATATTCCGGAACTTGATATCCGGGGGCTGATCCTTCAGGCTGATGAGGCAGTCCTTGTGGAAAACCGTCTGAACAAGCAGATTCCTATTATTGATGAAGTCAGGCATATCAGCCGGGTTCCGGAAGATAAGCTGGCCGCTATTGAGGTAGCTCTGCCGGGAACCGGAATAAGGATGCTGAGCAATCCTTACGGCATTGCCACTCTCCTGGGACTGAATCCGGAGGAAACAAGAGCAGTCACTCCTATTGCAAAGAGCCTGATCGGAAAAAGGAGCGCGGTTGTGATCCGCACCCCAAACGGAAACATCAGAGAGAATGTTCTTCCTGCAGGTGAGATCCACTTCCACGGAAGCAGAGAATTAAGTGTAAATATTGATACAGGAGCAGATTCTATTATGGAAACGCTCCAAAAAGCAGGGCAGATCCGTGATATCAGCGGACAGCAGAATACCAACGTGGGAAATATGCTGGACCGTATCAAAAAAAGTATGACGGATGTTGCTTCAGACCGGGATCAGGAGGTAAGGATCACAGACATTCTTGCAGTAGATACTCTGGCCCCTGTTGAGATATCCGGCTCACTTGCCGGAGAAACCTGCATGGAAAAGGCAGTGGGAATCGCTGCCATGGTAAAGACAAAGCACCTTCCCATGCAGAAAATTGCAGAAAAACTGGAACAGGAACTTAAAGTGAAGGCTGTAGTTGCAGGCGTGGAAGCAGTTATGGCATCTCTTGGAGCGCTGACCACACCGGGAACAAGACTTCCCCTTGCGATTCTTGATATGGGGGGCGGGTCCACAGATGCGGCGGTGCTGGAAGAAAACGGCACAGTCCGGACGACCCATCAGGCAGGAGCGGGAGAGCTTGTTACCATGCTGATACAGACAGAACTAGGACTGGGAAGCCGCACTACGGCAGAGCAGATAAAAAAATATCCTATGGGAAAGGTGGAAAGCCTTTTTCATATGAGACTGGAAAATGGTTCCATGCAGTTTTTTGAGGAGTCTATAGACCCGGGATATTATGGACATGTGGTACTTCTGGCACCCGGCGAAATGCTGAAGGTGGAAGAAGATATTCCCATGGAAAAGATTCTTGAGGTCAGAAGAGAGGCAAAGCGGAAGGTATTTGTAAGAAATGCTGTTCGTGCGCTGAAAATCGTGGCTCCTGAACATGATTTACGAAAAATATCAAACGTGGTGCTGGTTGGCGGTTCCGCTGAGGACTTTGAGATTCCGGAAATGCTTACAGAAGCCCTTGCAGAATACCGGATCGTCTGCGGACGTGGAAATATCCGGGGAACAGAGGGTCCGAGAAACGCAGTGGCCACAGGTTTGTTAATGTCATATTTAAGCAGCTGACCGTACCGGTCAGACAGACGGCAGAGTTTCAGGAGGAAGCATGATCGTCAGAAAACCAACTGTTATTATATACACCAGAGATCCGGATGAAGATTTTTTAAGGGAGATCTGTGTGGGAATTGAAGAAGAGGGCGTTCTTTATGAGATACATTCCAGAGATGCCGACATGGATGAGCTTGCATTTGAAGCTGCAAAAGATTCTATGCTTGGTTCAGGAATTGGTATTGCAGAGCGCAGGATTGCCATGCAGATGGCAAAGCTTCCAAAAGGAAAAAATGTATTTGAGTTAAATGATCCACGTTTCTGGCAGTGCAGAAATCTTGGGGCAAACAGCGCGAGAGCGGTAAAAAAAATGCCGTTTAAGGCTATTTACGGGGAAAACAGGGAGATGTCGTTATGAACATTTATACAAAAAGCGGTGATAAGGGAACAACAGACCTTGTACGCACAAAAAATGTATCCAAGTCAGACGACCGTATTCAGCTTGTGGGAACGATTGATGAGCTGACAAGCCATCTGGGGCTGGTAAAGACAATGATGGAGGACGAAGACGCAATTGCTGTTCTGGAAAAGATTCAGCGCAGGCTGATCACAATTATGGCAGGTGTGGCAGATCCTTATAACAGAGATTATAAAATAGAAGATGCTCCGGTGGAAACGCTGGAACAGGAAATCGATCGTCTGGAGGGGTTGTTTCAGAGACCGAAGGAATTTATTCTTCCCGGAGCCAACAGATTATCGGCAGAGCTTGATATTGCCCGTACAGTGGCAAGAAGGGCAGAGCGTGCGCTGGCTGCGGTCAGTGTAAAGTTCGGAGCAGATAACGGAACAAAAAAATATATGAACCGCCTGGCAGATTATCTTTATGTCCTTGCCAGATATACCGATGCCATTCAGGCAGACAAGGTGGAAAGATCCGAAAACACACAGGTATCCGGTGATAAAAAGGAGAGACCCATGGCAGAAAATCAGGGAACTCAGCCAAGCGAAGCTGTAATCCAGGAAGTATTAAAAAGAATGGGAATCCAGGGCAGAATTACTCTGGACAGCGCCAAGCGTCTGATTGAAAAAATTGAAAAAGAAGCAGAACGCCGGGGCAAAAAAGCAGTGATCGCAGTCTGCGGACCGGAGGGAAATCCCATTGCAGTTCACGTAATGGACGGCGCTTTTCTGGTAAGCTTTGATGTGGCGACCAAGAAAGCATATACTTCTGTTGCGGTGAAAATGTCCACAAAGGAGCTGAGCGTTCTTGCTCAGCCGGGGGGAACCTTCTACGGTGTGGATAAAATGGACAATGGCAAGATCGTAATCTTTGGAGGCGGCGTACCGCTGAAGGTGGGCGATACCATCATCGGAGGCCTTGGCGTCAGCGGAGGAACCGGTGAGGAAGACCACAGTCTGGCAGAATACGGACTGTCAGTTCTCAATGAGGTTTTATAGGAAAAAGAGATGGATGGAAAAGGAGCGCTTTGGCGCTCCTTTGTATTTGCAGCAGAGTAATTTAAGATCTTTTATATTTTCCCGGAGTGATTCCCTTATATTTTTTAAAAGTACGGATAAAATAGCTGAGATCATTGAAACCGTTCCTGTAGGCAATTTCCGTAATAGAGTCATCGGTGGTTGAAAGCTCGTAGCAGGACTGTTCGATTCGCTGCCTGTTCAGATAATCCATAGGCGTCTGGTGTGTCATTTCCGAAAAGAATCTGCAGAAATATTTGGGTGACATGGACACAGAGGCAGAAAGCTCCTGAAGAGTCAGCGGCGATGCATAATTATGTTCAATAAATTCCAGTACCTGTTTCAGCTGGAGAATCCTCTTATAGTCTTTTCGTGCCTTTTGCACATTTTCCAAATAGTAATGTTTACCAAAAACGATACCGAAAAAGTGGTAAAATTGTCCAAGAACAGTAAGTTCATAACCAGGCTGATTCTGCCACATGGAGTCAAAAATACTGTTTACAGTTTCACAGATATCTTTTGATTCATCTGTAAAATGATGATATACCAGGATTTCCTGATGGATGATTTTCTGCATATAACCGGCACATACAGAGTTGTGCTTTAAAAATGCATTTCCGTCAAAAACAAGACACTGATAGACACAATCATCAGGCATTCCGCTGTGAAGGATTCCGCTGTGTACAAAAATGATATCTCCGGCTGTGGCTGTGAAACTTTTTTCGTCTAAAGTGACGGTAAGAGTTCCTTTGAGTATCCGCATCAGTTCATATTCTATATGCCAGTGGTAAGACATCACATAGCGGGGATGAGTGGAATCAATGTGATGAAATTCAAATGGGAACTCATAAGTCCCTCGTTTTCTGTTTTCATTCCGGTCAAGATCATGCAAGACGGTGAGCCTCCTTCCGACAGTTTATAGAAATTTTATACATAATTCTAAAAAGGTGAATATTATACTATTTTTTGCCATTATAACACAAGTAATTATAATATTGCAATTGTATAATAAGCATATAAACACGGGAGAAATTCTGTCTGATGTTTACATGGTACCGTTGTCCGGGATGTTTTGATATGAACATACAAAAATCCTGAGATATACAAAACTGAATTTTGCTGTCAAGGGCAAGTTACAGTGAAATTTGGTTTACTACCGTGAATGGAAGGAACAGCAGCAGATTTTTCCGGAACAAACGAACTTAAATATGGAGGTAATAAACATTATGGCTAAAAGCAGATTAATCGGAAGCTATCCTGTAATCGGAATCAGACCTACAATTGATGGCCGCAGAGGCGCTCTTGACGTAAGAGGATCTCTGGAAGAGCAGACAATGAACATGGCTAAGTCTGCAGCAAAATTACTGGAAGAGAATTTAAGATATTCCAACGGAGAGCCGGTTAAGGTTGTTATTGCAGATACAACAATCGGACGTGTTGGAGAGACTGCTGCATGTGCGGATAAATTCAGAAGAGAGGGTGTTGATATCACTCTGACTGTTACACCATGCTGGTGCTACGGATCTGAGACCATGGATATGGATCCTCAGACAATCAAGGCTGTATGGGGATTCAACGCTACAGAAAGACCTGGTGCAGTTTACCTTGCATCCGTTCTGGCTACACATGCACAGAAAGGACTTCCGGCATTCGGTATCTACGGACATGAGGTTCAGGACGCTGACGACACAACAATTCCGGAAGATGTAAAAGAAAAAATCTTAAGATTCGGCCGTGCAGCAGTTGCAGCAGCTTCCATGAGAGGAAAGTCCTGGCTGCAGATCGGTTCCATCTGCATGGGTATCGGCGGATCCATCGTTGACTCCGACTTTATTGAGTCTTATCTTGGAATGCGCGTAGAATCTGTTGACGAGGTAGAGATCATCCGTCGTATGACAGAGGGCATCTATGATCATGATGAATTTGAGAGAGCTCTTGCATGGGCAAAGAAAACATGCACCATCGGATTTGACAAGAACCCGGAAGAGCTTCAGATGTCCGAAGAGAAGAAAGAAGAGCAGTTTGAGTTTGTTGTTAAGATGGCAGTTATCATCAAAGAGCTGATGAACGGCTGTGATAATCTTGATCCGAAATTCTCAGAGGAAGCAATCGGCCACAATGCTATTGCAGCAGGTTTCCAGGGACAGAGACAGTGGACAGACTTCTATCCGAACGGCGACTTTGCAGAGGCAGTTCTGAATACTTCCTTTGACTGGGAAGGAGCAAGAGAGCCGTACATCCTTGCTACAGAGAACGACGTTCTCAACGGTCTTGGAATGCTGTTTATGAAACTTCTTACCAACCGTGCACAGATGTTCGCAGATGTTCGTACATACTGGAGCCCGGATGCAGTTAAGAGAGTAACAGGATATGATATTGAAGGTGTTGCAAAAGAGAATGGCGGTATCATTCATCTGATCAACTCCGGTGCATGCTGCCTTGATGCTAACGGCGGTGCTAAAGACGAAAACGGCAATGCTGTTATGAAAGAATGGTGGAATGTAACAGAAGAAGATCAGAAGGCAATTATGGATGCCACTACATGGAATGCAGCAGACAACGGATACTTCCGTGGAGGCGGATTCTCCTCCAGATTTGAAACAAAGGATCAGATGCCTGCAACTATGATCCGTCTGAACCTTGTAAAAGGACTTGGACCGGTTCTTCAGATCGCAGAGGGCTGGACTGTAGCTCTTCCGGAGGAAGTATCTGATACTCTCTGGAAACGTACAGACTACACATGGCCATGCACATGGTTTACTCCAAGATGCGACGGAAAAGAAGGCGCATTCAAGGATGCTTACAATGTAATGAATAACTGGGGCGCTAACCATGGTGCAATCTCCTATGGACATATCGGCGCAGACCTTATCACAATGGCTTCTATGCTGAGAATCCCGGTTTGCATGCACAACGTTCCGGAAGAAAAGATCTTCCGTCCGGCTGCATGGAATGCATTTGGAATGGACAAAGAGGGCGCAGACTTCCGCGCTTGCAAGAACTACGGACCTCTTTACAAATAAGACTTATATCGGCAGTTAAATGCCAGATGAAAAATCCTCCGGAGAGCTCCGGAGGATTTTTTTGTCAGGAAAGCAATAAAATGTGCAGAACATCCATTATTACCTGGAGTAAAATCTGCGGTACTTCTGTCCATTTTTCTGTCAGTGTGGTAAAATCAGGGAAGCATGAGAAATTTTGGATAAGTGAAGGGGAATGCAAATGTTACATGAAAAAATAAGAATCTGTTATGAAGATTATGAAGCCTGGATGACTACTTATTTCTGGGAAGAGTCTAAAGAACTGTATCCGGGACAGGTTCGCCCGGTGATTCTGATCTGTCCGGGAGGAGCCTACAGAATGACCTCAGACAGGGAAGCGGAAGCCATTGCCATTCGTTTTATGAGCATGGGATACCATACAGCGGTTCTCAGATACAGTGTGGCTCCGGCTGTTTATCCAACAGCTCTCTGCCAGCTTGCAAAGTCAGTAAATATTCTGAGAAAAAGAAGCGGGGAATGGCTGATCGACCAGGACAAGATACTTGTAATGGGATTTTCCGCAGGAGGACATCTGGCGGCGTCACTCGGAACCCTCTGGAATAATGGAGAGCTTGCAGAACTTCTGGGGCTGGAGGCAGAGGATATCCGTCCAAATGGCCTGATCCTCAGCTATCCGGTGATCACCTCAGGGAAAGAGGGGCACGAGGAAAGCTTCCGAAACCTGCTGGGAGACAGGTATGAGGAACTGAGGGATCAAATGTCGCTGGAAAATCAGGTAAGCAGAGACACACCGGAAACCTTTATCTGGCATACCATGGAGGATACGACAGTTCTTCCGTATAATTCCATATGTTTTGTTCAGGCTCTGGCAAAATATGGGATACCGGCAGAATATCATCTGTTTCCGGAGGGGTATCATGGAATCGGACTTGGAAACGAGCTGACAGCAAATGAAGACGGAAGAGGAATTGTCCGTGGCTGTGAAGAATGGAGTTCGCTTTGTGAAAAATGGCTGAACCGCAGATTTCCCTGGTGGAATCCGGGGGTATGATTTTTTGAGGTTTTCTTTCCGAGAACCAGGTCAGAAAGAATCCCAGATCAGAAAGAATGATTTTGGGTTAAGTAAAAATCATTGGCAGGGCAGTGGCATGTTGATAATATATTTTTGTCAGCAGCTGTGCTCCGGGCATGCTGATGTGAATGAATTGGACGGTAGTTTTTGTCGTTATTTATCAGAAAAATGAGAACGAAAAGGGATTATCAAACCACAAAAACTGTGCTATGATTGTTTATAGTAACAGAAGAATCCATGAGTCTGCAGGGAAACAGCACAAAGGCATGTGATTCGGGGAAATGCATAAGGCAAGGGGAAAAGAAAGATGAAGAAAAAAACAGGAATCTGGTTTGCGGCGATATTGTGTATGATTATTTCAGTGACAGTTTCAGCAGACGTCCAGAACAAACAAACCCAACCGGATTATAAGACAGATTACTATATGATTGTGGAATCAAAAGCCGGAGGCATTGATATCTATGCAAACCCGGATCTGGAAGCTGCGAAGCTGAGCGAGGAAATGATTCCCAATGGCACAGCTCTGCATATTGAGGGTGAGGTGGAAGACGAGACTCATAAACGTACCTGGGGATATGTACAGTATCACGGAATGAATGGTTTTGTACCGCTGGATGACTGCCGCCCGGCAGCATCCCGACAGGAGGCTATTGATTCAGAACTGTATCTGGCAGGAAGAGATAATGTAAACTATCAGGCGGACTATGATATTACTGTATCGGAAGAGGATGATATGAAACTATATCAGGGTCCGGGCGAAAAATACGGGACAGTTCCGGGAGTCCGTGATATCAAAAGCGGCGAAACATTACATATTACTCAGGATGCCCATATGAATGACGGAAGCTATTGGGGTGTGACCACCATAGACGGAAAACAGGGATGGGTCAATCTGGATGAAGTGAACAATCCTGACCAACAGGAAGGTACTGAATCAGGAGAAATGTCAGATAGCACAGAAAATGGAAAGACTCCTGAAAAGACAGACAGCGCCTTGTCAGCAGAAGATGCGGAAACTTCTGATACAGCTGTTTCTGTAAGTACAGAGAAACCGGAAACACCTTCTGAAGCAGTTTCAGAAACCGCCGGAGAACCGGGAACAGCATTTGCATCAGAGACAGAAGAAACCGGAAAACCGGAAACACCTTCTGAAGCAGTTCCAAAAACCGCCGGAGAACCGGGAACAACACCTTCTGCAATATCAGAGACAGAAGAGAAGCCGGAAATATCAGTTGCGGCTCCTTACATAACTCCGGATGCAACAGAGAGTTCTGAAGCGGCTTCCGCGCCGAAAGCTGTACCGGAAAAGGCTTCCGGGACAGACGATACCGCTTCCGGGAAAAAGGAAGCCGAGGGTACCCCTGCAGTTTCCGAAAAGCCTGAATCTGCGGAAGTAACCGGGGCAGACAATAAAAAAACCGAAAAAAGCAAAGAGAAAGAAGAGCCTTCGGTCAAAAAAACGGAAAACAGTGCAGGAGAAAATGTGCAGGAAACATCGGCTAAGACTGTAGAAACGTCTTCCGGAATTCCCACACCGTTTCTCTGGATTGCAGCCATAGCAGTAGGCGCAGCTGCCGGAGTTCTGATCTATCATTTTAAAAAGCGATAAAAAATAAAAGTACAGGAACCTTGAAGTGATATGTTCCCCTTTACTAGATATAAGGCAGAAGGGGATATCAGGAGAAAGGAACCTGTACTTTTTATATAATCAGGAAAATTTGATTTTCACTTTATAGGAAATCCCGAATTTATGGGATTTTCTTATGTTTTACTGGATTTTGCAGAATGATTACGGAATCAGTCGTTGATCACAACGCCTTTCTGAAGCATAACATTTGCATACAGAGCTTTTTCACTTGTGGAAATAATGCAGTAAGCAGTTTTTGCCTCATCATAAAAAGCAAAACGCTCGATATTTCCCACAACAGCATCTCCTCTGTCATCGTATTTACGGATGATTTCTTTGTATGTATCCCAGATCGGAGTTTCTACAGTATCTCCCGGCATAACTTCCATAAGATTTACAGGATGCTCCACATAAGTATCCAGTGGGAAAACTTTCAGGATAGCTTCCAGAATTTCCGGTACGCCGTGTCCGTCGCAGCGGATTGTAATGGCATTTTTTCCCATGGATTCTACAGGAAAGTTTCCGTCAGCAATAACGAGACGGTCACTGTGTCCCATTTCGCATAATACTTTTAATAATTCTGGTGATAAGATTTCAGGAATTCCTTTTAACATAATAATACCTCCGTTTATTAAGAATAAAATTTTTCTAATATAAAATTTACCTGTATCTTCCGTTGTTTACAATAGAATATTTTCCTGTAAAAGATGAATATTTTACTGTTGACAGAAACGTTTCGGCGATGTATGATAAGTTCAAACAGAAACGTTTCGGTTTTGAAAGCTGAAACACATAAATACTGAAAAACTGCAGGTTATACATTATATTTTACCATAAGGAGGAAATGATCATGCCACTTGTTACATCAAAGGAAATGCTGTCAAAGGCTCAGAAGGAAGGATACGCAGTAGGCGCTTTTAATGCGGAAAATATGGAGATGGTAAAAGCGATCATAGAAGCAGCCGAAGAACTGAAGGCTCCGGTTATGATTCAGACTACACCATCTACAGTAAAATATGGAACAGTTGAGACCTATGCAGCTCTTGTTGCGGCGGAAGCAAAAAAAGCCAGTGTGCCGGTATGCCTTCACCTGGATCATGGCAGCAGCTTCGAGCTTGCAATGCAGGCAATCCACGCAGGCTATACCTCTGTGATGATCGACGGCTCCAAGTTTGATTTTGAGGAAAACATAGCTTTGACAAAAAAAGTTGCAGACGTAGCCCGCGCCCTTGATATTCCCTGCGAGGCAGAGCTTGGCAAGGTCGGCGGCAAAGAAGATGACCTGGAAGCAGATGCTGATACAAATACAGATCCTCAGGAAGCAAAAGAATTTGCAGAGCGTACAGGCGTTACCTCTCTTGCAGTAGCTATCGGAACAGCCCATGGTTTCTATGCAGGCACACCGGTTCTTGATACTGAGCGCGTCAGCGAGATCCGTCAGATGGTAGAGGTTCCGCTTGTACTTCACGGAGCATCAGGATTAAGCGACGATCAGGTAAGAGAGTGTGTAAAACGCGGTATGTGTAAAGTAAACTTTGCTACAGAGCTACGTGACGCTTATTCCAAAGCAGTAAAAGAAACCTTTGCAGAAAATGAAAACACTATTGATCCGAAAGCTTACGGTGAAGCTGCGATCAAGGCAGTCAAGGAGCTTGTTATGTATCGCATGAAGGTCTGCGGATGTGACGGAAAAGCCTGAAACTGAAATACTGACAGGGGGATTCATATGGCAGCAACCATGAAAGATCTTGCAAAGCGAACAGGACTGGGCCTTGCAACCATTTCTTCCTATTTTAACGGAGGAAATGTCAGAGAAAAAAACAGAAAAAAAATCGAGGAAGCTATTGAAGAACTTCACTATGAGGTCAATGAGGTTGCCAGGAATCTTAAGACAAATGCAACAAAAACCATTGGAGTGGTAATTCCTGAGCTGAACAATACCTTTTGTGCTGAGATCATTACCGGTATAGAAGATATTTTAAGAAACCACGGTTACGCGACAATGATCTGTGACTGCCGTACAGACAAGAAGCTGGAGCAGGAGGCTGTGGAGTTTTTATGCCGGAAAAGAGTTGACGGCATCATCAATATGCCGGTAGATACCGAGGGCGGTCATCTGAAAACTTTTCAGAAAACAGGAAAGCCGATTGTTCTTATTGACCGTAAAATCAAGGGCGTTGTCTGTGACAGTGTTCTGGTAGACAATGAGCAGGCTGCTTCAGATGCCTTAAGGCTTCTGTATGAAAAAGGTCATCGGAATATCGGGATCATCGGCGGTCCGGAGGAAATCTCCACAGCGCAGGAACGAATGAAAGGCTATTGCAAAACCATGGAGGAACTGAATCTTCCTGTACGGCAGTCGCTGATCGTTCACGGTGATTACACCATTCAGGGCGGCGTTAAGGCAATGGAAACACTGGTGCAGGAAAATCCGGAAATGACAGCGGTTTTTATCACCAACTACGAGATGACTATGGGAGCTGTGATCGGGCTTAATGAGCTGGGAATCCGGATTCCGGAGGAAATCTCTCTGGTAGGCTTTGATAATCTTCCTTTTGCCAGAGCCTGTAATCCCAAGCTGACCATTGTTTCTCAGCCTACAGATAAAATAGCAGAGGCAGCGGCAGGGATTATGCTGGAACGTCTGGAACATGCAGGAAATGAATCCGGATGCCGCACAGAAAAGCTGGGAACTACCATTATTCATGGAAAATCCATTGCACAGCTTTAAGGATACAGAATCGTGGAAAAGCAGAACACGATAAATATAAGAGGAAAAAGACATGAACCACTCATATTTAATTGGAATTGATATTGGAACAAGCGCCTGTAAGGTTGCCCTTTTTGACCGGAGCGGCTGTGTTCTGGCAGCAGCCAACGGGGATTATCCGGTGTATTACCCAAAGGAGGGCTGGGCAGAGCAGAATCCGGAAGAATGGTGGAGCGCTATCTGCGGGGCTGTCCGTCAGGTGATCGAAGAGGCGTCTGTTGCTCCGGAAGAGATTGCCGGCGTGGGTATTGACGGTCAGAGCTGGTCAGCCATTGCCATTGACCGGAACGGACATGTACTGACCAATACGCCGATCTGGATGGACACAAGAGCGCAGTCTGTCTGTGACCGTCTCAACGAGGAGATCGGCGCAGAGGCAATCTTTGAGGTGGCAGGAAACTCCCTTCAGCCATCTTATACTACAGCGAAGATCCTCTGGTATAAAGAAAACCTTCCGGAGGTGTATGCCAAAACTGACAAAATCCTTCAGTCCAACAGCTTTATTGCTTTTAAGCTTACAGGAGCGGTAAGCCAGGATCTCTCTCAGGGTTACGGACTTCACTGCTTTGATATGCGTACAGGCAAGTGGAATGAGGCTATGTGTGAAAAGCTGGGGATCCCTGTGGAATTTTTGCCGGAAATCGTTCCCTGTGACCATGTTGTGGGAACAGTAACAAAAAAAGCTGCGGAGGAATGCGGACTTGCAGAGGGGACTCCTGTTGTGGCAGGAGGTCTGGATGCAGCCTGCGGAACTCTGGGGGCGGGGGTGATCAATCCCGGCGAGACTCAGGAGCAGGGCGGACAGGCAGGCGGTATGAGTATCTGTCTTGACGAGTATAAGGCTGATCCCCGTCTGATCCTTGGCTTCCATGTAGTTCCGGGTAAATGGCTTCTCCAGGGAGGTACTACCGGAGGCGGCGGTGTTATGCGCTGGTTTGAGCGGGAATTTGCGGACTATGAGCGGATGATGAAAAAGGAAACAGGAGTTTCGTCTTTGAATCAGCTTAATGAGATCGCAGAAAAAATAGCTGCCGGAAGCGATGGACTGGTATTTCTTCCGTACATGGCCGGCGAGCGGTCACCTGTCTGGAATCCTTATGCAAAGGGCGTATTTTACGGACTTGATTTTTCCAAAACAAAGGGACATATGGTCCGTGCCTGTATGGAAGGTGTGGCTCTTTCTCTCCGCCATAATCTGGAAGTGGCGGAAAGTGCAGGTGCCCGGGCAAACGTTCTCCGCGCTATGGGCGGATCTGCAAACTCACTTCTCTGGACCCAGATCAAGGCAGATATTACAGGCAAAAAGATCGTAGTTCCGGCTTCTGATACAGCCACTACTCTGGGAGCAGCCCTTCTGGCCGGAGTAGGAACAGGCTTCTATCAGGACTATGAGGAGGCAGTAAAGGAAACCGTCAGTGTAACAAGAACCCATGAGCCTGATCTCAGGGTGAAAGAGATTTATGACAAAACTTATGAAACCTATCTGGAATTGTACCGGTCTCTGTCCGGTATGATGACAAAACATGAATAAAAGGAGGAGGATTCTTATTATGAAAGCAGCAGTAGTTGTAGCAAATGAGGACGTGCAGTATCTGGAAATTCCGGAACCGGAGGTAAAACCGGGGTATGTAAAGATCAAGGTTCGCTATTCCGGTATCTGCGGCTCTGATATTCCACGTGTCCTTCACAATGGCGTGCATTTTTATCCGATCGTTCTGGGACATGAGTTCTCCGGCGACGTGGTGGAAATCGGAGAGGGTGTTACAAAGGTAAAGGCAGGCGACCGTGTTTCAGGAGCTCCTCTTGTACCCTGCATGAAATGTGAGGACTGCCAGAAAGGCAATTATTCCCTTTGCAAGCATTACAGCTTTATCGGCTCCAGAGAGCAGGGAAGCAATGCAGATTATGTGGTGGTTCCGGAGCAGAACGCAGTTCCTTTTGACGCATCCGTTCCCTATGAGCAGGGCGCAATGTTCGAGCCTTCCACAGTAGCCCTTCACGGACTTCTGCAGAATGATTATCAGGGAGGCCAGTGCGTGGCGATCCTTGGCGGCGGAACCATCGGAATGTTTACCATGCAGTGGGCAAAGATCTTCGGTTCCAAAAAGGTTGTGGTTTTTGATATCAGTGATGAGCGTCTGGAGCTGGCAAAACGCCTTGGGGCAGACGAGGTGGTAAACACCACAAAAGAGGACTACATGAAAACAGCTATGGAGTTTACCGGAAACAAGGGATACGGTTATGTGTTTGAGACAGCAGGACAGGTTCCAACCATGCATATGGCCTTTGAGCTGGCTGCAAATAAGGCCCATGTATGCTTTATCGGTACTCCTCATGCAGACCTTTCCTTTACACCTGCCCAGTGGGAAAACATGAACCGTAAGGAGTTTAAACTGACAGGCTCCTGGATGTCCTACAGCGCTCCGTTCCCGGGAAAAGAATGGGAGCTTACCGCTCATTATTTTGCAACCGGACAGCTGAAATTTGATCCGGGCTTCATTTATAAGAAAATTCCAATGAGCCAGGCTCAGGAAGCCTTCCAGCTCTTTAAGACGCCGGGCCTTGTAAAAGGAAAGATTCTTTTATCAAACGAGGAAAACTAAAATGATACTGACAGTAACTTTAAATGCCGCTATTGACAAGCGGTATGTAGTAGAAAACTTTCAGGTAGGAGAAGTCAATCGTGTAAAGGAATGCAGTTATGTTCCTGGGGGAAAAGGCCTGAACGTTTCCAAGCCAGCCTCTATTTACGGGGCAGAGGTTGTGGCAACTGGATTTGTAGGCGGCCATGCGGGAAATTACATCGAGGATGCCCTGAAGCCCTTTGGCATTAAAAGTGAATTTTATCATGTGGATGCGGAAAGCCGTTCCTGCATTAATATCTGGGACGAGGTAAACCATGTGCAGACAGAATTTCTGGAGCCGGGCTTTACTCTTACGGAAAAGGATTTTGAAGGCTTTGAAGAAAAATTCTGCACTCTGGTTGCTGACGCAGAGGTTGTGGCAATGTCCGGAAGCGTTCCAAAAGGCTTAGACGGAACCGCATATCAGCGCCTTGTAAAAATTGTAAAGGACGCCGGAAAAAAGGTGATCCTCGATACCAGCGGAAAGCTTCTGGAAATGGGGATTCAGGCAGCTCCCACGCTGATCAAGCCCAATATTGACGAGATTCGGATGCTTACCGGAAAAAGCTGCGATGATATCAATGATATTATTGAAGCGGCAAAGGTGATCCACAGAAACGGCGTGGAGATCGTAGCTGTTTCCCTTGGAGCAGACGGCTCCCTTGCAGTAAGTGACGAGGGAATCTTCCGGGCGGAAGTACCGAAAATCGATGCTGTCAATACAGTAGGCTGCGGCGATTCCATGATCGCAGGCTTCGCTATCGGACTGAAGGAGGGGCTGTCCCTTCCGGAAACCCTGAAAAAGGCAAGCGCCATTTCTGCGGCGGCAGCCATGCGGGAGGAAACAGGATTTTTCTGTATGGAGGATATGGAAAAAATTCTTCCTCAGATTAAGATTATGAAAGTATAAAGATTTTGTAGAGTTTTCAAAATACAACAGAATCAGAAAATCATAAAAAGGAGAAGAAAAAGATGGCAGAATTTATTAATCCGGCACTTGTGCCAAAAGTAACTCTTCCTTCCGGTGAGGAAGTTCCCTGTGTTGGAATGGGAACCTTTGGTTCTGACCGTGTATCAGCAGAGGATGTATCAGCAGCGGTTGCAGGGGCAGTGCGCAGCGGCTATCGTATGTTTGACTGCGCAGCCTGCTATGGCAATGAGCCACAGATCGGAAAGGTATTTAAGGACGCTTTTGATGAGGGCGTTGTAGAGCGAAAAGATCTTTTTATTATGACAAAGGTATGGAATGATATGCACAGAGATGTGGAGAAAGCCTGCAGAAAGAGTATTCAGGATCTTCAGTGCGATTATGTGGACCTGTACTTTATCCACTGGCCGTTCCCAAATTATCATGCACCGGGATGTGATGTAGATTCCAGAAATCCGGATTCCAGACCTTTCAGTGTGGATGAGTTTATGGATACTTACCGTCAGTGTGAGGAGCTTGTGGAAAAAGGGGTGATCCGTTACATCGGTATCTCAAACATGACGATTCCGAAGCTGGAGGCTGTTCTTCCGCTTATGAAGATCAAACCGGCAGCCTGTGAGCTGGAACTTCATGTATGCTTCCAGCAGCAGGAGCTTTATGATTATCTGGTAGCTCACAATATCCAGCCGGTAGGCTATATGCCTCTTGGCTCACCTAGAAGACCAGAGAGAGATATCTGTCCGGAGGATGTGGCTGATCTTCAGCTTCCGGAAATGAAAGCTATTGCAGAGGCACACGGAGTACATCCGGCTTTGATCGCTCTGAAATGGGCGCATCAGAGAGGAGAGATTTCCATCCCGTTCTCCGTACATAATTTTGCTTCCAATCTGAAATGCGTTACTGAGGATCCTCTTACAGAAGAGGAAATGAAAATCATTTCCACTCTGGAAAAAGGCAATCGCCTTGTAAAAGGTCAGGTATTCCTCTGGGAGGGCGCAAACGACTGGCATGATCTCTGGGATGAAGATGGTGTGATCGTAAAATAATATAAAAAACAGTAAAGAAAGAAGTAAAAAGGAACCCGTCGGCTCCTGCTCTTTTGGGCAGGAACCGGCGGGTTTTTTGCGGTGACAGGCAGGGAAGAGCAATCATATAAAACAGCATACGGATTCAGAGAGTGTATAAAAAAATGAGAACCACAGAAACTGCCACATATTGAGGTACTGTGGGATATTAATTAAATTATTACATATAGACAAAAAATGGAGGAAATCAGATGAAAAAGTATGTGAAACAGGCAGTCGGTGTATGTATGGCAATGCTTATGGCAGTGTCGGCAGGAGAATACAGCGGAATGATTGTACAGGCAGCAGAAAATCAGGAAGCCGGAGGAGATATTGCTCCTGTATATGAGGCTGGTAATGTTGCACAAAAAGAAGATGGAACTGTTTATTACTGGGAGTATGATAGCGCCAGTTTTGAGGGAAGTGCAGCATTAGGATATTATAAGCCGATTGTCGGAGAAACAAATAAGCTTATGATGCAAAGCCTTTCCGGAGAAAAAGTCATGATTGGGGATATGGAAGGGGGCGGTTCGCTGGTTCTTACGGACAGCAGCCGGATCTTTTATGAAAAGCCTGTAGATCAGATCGGAGGATACGAAATCTGCAGTATTGATCAGAACAGTGGACAGACACAGACATATGGTCTGGGGCGGATTGAAGCATCAGATGGAAAGAAGATTATCTGTTTAGATAGTACAAATTATTGCATTGACAGTATTGACGCAGAAACAGGAGAGAGAACGAAGCTTGTTGACGGCAGCTTTCTTGCCAGTCATGACGGACTGATCTATTATCAGCCTGTAGAAGCCGATTCAGGGGCAGCTACAAAAGGAAAGGTATCTCTTGCTGTAGTGGACGCACAGGGAGGACAGCAGAAAACGCTGTGTACCACAGAACCGGATTTATATGCAGATGATTTTCAGGGAACAGCTTCAATTGTGTCCATGGTTTTTAAAGAGGAATATATTTACTTTTCCTATGGTTCCTATGCAGGAACCGGGTCAGTATACGCAGGCGGAAAGATTATGAAGGTAAAAAAAGACGGAACGGAAGCAGAGGTTGTTGCAGGAATGGACGGACTTCGGGCACCTGCTTTTTCTGTCAGTGAAGATGGAACGGTTGTGAGCCAGAGTATAGACGAAATGTATGATTATATTAACTCTATGGATAAATATTTTACACGTAACGGAAGTATTTATTTTATGAATGAAAACGGAGAGCCAGTGGAACTGGTTACTCAGGCAGACTATGCATCTGTGGGAAGTGTGGCCTGCGGCCAGTTCAATGATAATGAGGCAGTTACTATCCAATTTGCTGAAAAAATCGGAAATAAGGTTTACATGCTTCTGGATCATGGTGTGATCGATCAGGCAAACAGTGTAGGTTGGAGAACCGGGTATGCCCGGGTAAACAGCGCAATGTTGAGCAAAGATCTGGATACAGGCACAGTAGAAACGGTATTCAGCTATTAAAATCAGATAAACCAGGTTGAGGCAAATTTATAATTTTATCAGAGAAAAAGTCACTGTTTCTGTAAATGGCAGTGGCTTTTCTTTTTTGGAGAGTACTGTGTTACAGACATGAAAAACAAAACTTTGCCATATTCCATATTCCCATAGTTTGTGGTAAGATAAATCATAAGTAAGTATTCTATATGTTCAGAACGGGAGAGTTTTTATAGTTTATGTATCGTATATTACTTGTAGATGATGAGATCCTTGTAAGGGATGCCATAAAGGAAAATATAGACTGGGAGGGAATCGGATGCCAGCTTGTGGGCGATTGCGAAAACGGCCAGCAGGCAGCGGAATTTGTAAAGGAACATCCGGTGGATATTGTGCTGACAGATATCCTGATGCCTTATATGGATGGAATGGAGCTGAGTCATTTTCTCCATGATAATTATCCTGATATTGTAATTGTAATATTCAGTGGATTCGGGGAATTTGAATATGCAAAAAAAGCAATTCAGTACAATGTCAGCGAATATCTTTTAAAGCCAGTAACGGCTATGGAACTGACTGGTGTGATAAATAAAATGAAAGAAAAGGTAGATCAGAAGAGGCAGGAAAAACAAAAAATGGAAAAGCTTACCAAGACCTCTGAAAGCTACCGGAAAAATGCTCAGGTTATACGCTCAAAGGCCATAGAAGCGCTGGTAAACTGTACCACTAATGTGGAGGAAAGTCTGGAACGTCTGAGAAATATGGGAATTGATCTGTCGGCAGTCAGATACAGAGTGGCTATGTTTGATATTGATATTTATTCCGATATGTATCAGCTTGACATGGAGAAACGCCAGGAAAGTGCGCTGATGGCTTTTGTGCTTTATAATATCAGTGATGAGATTGTTAAGAGAGAACAGGCTGGTATTGTTTATCAGGAAGGCGGAAACAGGGTGTGTATTCTGTTTCAGGAAAAATGGAGCCGTGATTTTACTGCGAAGACAAAAGAGATATGCAGAGAGATCAAGGATAAGATGAAAGAAGTAATGGGGATAGACGTATCAATGGGAATCGGCGACTGGGTAAAGAATCCCGGGGAACTGATTCTGTCTCATGATATGGCTGAGCAGGTGATGCAGTACCGGTATCTTCTGGGGGGGGATCTGCTGATCGATATGGCGGAACAGCGGTCTGTAAAGATTGTTCCTCTTGACCGGCTTCTGGAGGAACTGACTGAAGCCTTAAAAACAGGAAAAAAAGAGCAGGTGGAAAGTACGTTTCAGGAGATGAGAGATTCTATTCGTCAGGCTCTGGTGGAAAAAAGCCGTGCCTGTATGTACCTGCAGCAGATTGTAAGAACCATTGATCGGGTATGTGAGGATGTGTCAGTGGATATGAAGAGAATCCTCAGTGGAAGGGATGAGCTTCTCCACAGTATTACGAAACAGAAATCTTTTGACAGTGCCTGCAGGATTGTGGAAGATTATATTATGAAAATCTTTAAACTGCTTTCCGATATGAACAGCTCTACCGGACAGAGGCAGGCAAGGCTGGCCATGAATTATATCCAGAAAAATTATATGGATCCGGATCTCAGCCTGAACGATATCTGTTCTTATCTGAATATCAGCACCAGTTACTTCAGTACAATATTTAAAGAAATGACCGGGGAGACTTTCACAGAGGTTCTGATCAGGACACGAATGGAAAAGGCAAAGGAACTTCTGGAAAACACTACTATGAAAAATTATGAGATTGCAGAAAAAGTAGGATTTTCTGATCCTCACTATTTTGGCATTTCCTTTAAAAAGATGACAGGAGTCACACCTACAGAATATGCCAGGGAGCGGAGAAGATGAAAAAAATCCAGCCGGGCGACCTTATGATTAAAAAATTTAAAAGTATTCAGAGCGTTATTTTTGCAGTGCTGTCAGTTCTTCTTCTGGGGGCAGTGATTATTATAACTGTAATTTCTTTAAGCTATACCAGGCAGTCTGTATTTGAAAATTCATCTTTGTATACACAGACCATTATCCAGCAGATGAATCAGAATATCGATTCTTATATTGATTATATGGAAAATACCTCTTATCTGGTTTCCAGTAATGAAGACGTACAGAAATATCTTTTTGGGGATACTGCAGATCCTGAGGCAAGAGACCGTATTCTCAGTCAGTTTGAGACAATTCTGGACAGCCGGAGTGATATTCTGAACCTGGGAATTATTGCAGAAAACGGAAGAATGCTGATCAACAATGGGCAGCATCTTACAAATCAGGACCTGGATATTCATTCCCAGGAATGGTATACCAATGCGCTGGAAGGCAGGGAGAGCGTTTATCTTACTTCCTCTCATGTTCAGCACATTATCAGCGGAGAACGTCCCTGGGTGATCACGCTGAGCCGGGGAATCCGTAACAAAGAAATGGGAACAGGACAGGAAAAAGAAGGGGTATTCTTTATCGATCTGAATTACAGCGCTATCAGCGAGCTGTGTGATCAGAGTATGGTAGGAAATCAGGGATATGCTTTTATTGTGGATGCAGATGGAAATATTGTGTATCATCCGCAGCAGCAGCAGCTTTACAATGAGCTTCAGACAGAGAATATTGACCTTGTCATGAACGCAGGATCTGATATTGTAACGTGGGGGGATGGGATCAACAAAAAAATGTATTCCATTTCCAGATCGGAAAAAACAGGATGGACGGTAGTAGACTGTGTAAGAGTGGAAGAGCTTTTGCGAAGAAGCAATGAGGCTCAGAGTATTTATGTGCTGGTGGCAATGGGGCTGATGGCAGTAGCTTTATTTTTTTCCCGTTTTGTGGCAAAAAGTATTACGCTTCCTATTCAGCGGCTGTGTGATTCCATGGAACGGGTTCAGGAAGGAGATTTCAGTGTTTCCGATATTGTAGTGGATTCTGAAAATGAAATCGGCAGCCTCACAAAATCTTTTAATGTTATGACTCAGAGGATACATGAGCTTATGGCACAGAATATCCGGGAACAGGAAGCAAAGAGAAAGAGCGAGCTGAAGGCTCTTCAGTCCCAGATCAATCCTCATTTTCTGTATAATACGCTGGATTCCATTATCTGGATGGCAGAAGGTAAAAAAAACGAAGAGGTTGTACTGATGACAGCTTCTCTTGCCCGTCTTTTAAGACAGAGTATCAGTAATGAGGATGAACTGGTATCCATAGGCCAGGAAATTGAGTATGCCCGAGGCTATCTGACTATCCAGAAAATGCGTTATAAGGACAAACTGGAGTTCCGGATTGAAGTAGAACCTTCTATATTAAATATACGCCTGATCAAACTGGTATTACAGCCTGTCATTGAAAATGCCATTTATCATGGCCTGAAATATAAAGAGAGCAGGGGACTTCTTCTGGTAAAAGGATTTATGAAAAACGGAAATGCGGTACTTCAGGTAATTGACGACGGCGTGGGCATGGATCAGGAAACCCTGGATCATATTTACGAAAGACATAAGGTGGATTATCACTCCAACGGTGTTGGGATATATAATGTCCAGAAAAGACTTCAGCTTTATTATGGGAACGAGTATGGAATTGTTTATGAAAGTAAACCAGGTGAAGGAACTACTGCCACAATTACAATACCGGGACAACAGGAGGGGCTGTGATGAAAAAGTATGGAAAATGGATTGCTGTGGCATTGCTTCTCAGTCTGGTATTTGCTGCGGTAGCGGTAAATTATCATAAAAACGGAGCAGAAAGACAGAATCGTCTTTCCTTGATTTACATTCCAAAAGTGGTGGACAGCAGAAATGATTTCTGGACGTCTCTGATCCAGGGCGTTCAGATGTCGGCGCAGGAGGCAAATGTGGATATTGAAATCATGGCTCCGGAGGAAGAGAATGATGTGGAGGGACAGAACCGGATACTGAAACAGGCAATTCTTAAAAATCCTGATGCCATTCTTATTTCTCCCTCCAGTTTTACAGAATCCAACAGTCTTCTTCAGGAGGCAAGAGATCAGGGGATACGGATCACATTTATTGACTCTTATACAGAAGAAAGTATTCAGGAGATCACAGTTGCCACAGACAATGTGGAGGCAGGAAAAAAACTTGGGGAATTTGCGGCTTCTCTGCTGAAACCGGAGGATCAGATCGCCATTGTTGCCCATGTAAAAGGCGTTTCTACTGCTGTGGAAAGAGAAAAAGGATTCCGGGAAGGCCTTGGAAAATTTGAAAAAAACATTGTAGATGTGGTGTACTGTGATTCCAGGTATGACAAATCCTATGAGCTTACTATGGAACTGATCAGACAGTATCCCGGTCTTAAAATGATCGCCGGGATGAATGAATATTCTTCAGTGGGAGCTGCCAGAGCAGTGAAGGCGGCCGGAGCGGAAAATAAGATTCAGGTGGTAGGTGTGGACAGTTCCCAGGAAGCAGTCCAGTTGATGGAACATGGGATCTTTCAGGGAATTGTTGTACAGAAGGCTTTTAAAATGGGGTATCTGGGAGTACAGGAGACAGTTCGGCTGCTCAGAGGGGAAACCTATGAGGCGGAGATCAATTCCGGCTGTCAGCTGGTGACGCCGGAAAATATGTACACAAGTGAAATTGAAAAACTGCTTTTTCCGTTTAATACACTAAAAACAACAAAAACAGACGGCAATCCACAGTGAAATTTGGGGATACCAGTCAAGAAAAAAGGTAAAATATTTACATTACCGTAAATATTTTACCTTTTTTTGTAAGATATTCTATTACAATTATCAGGTTTTCACGTTATTATAAGTTAAGAAAACACAGAGAGTGTGAAAAACAGTAGGAGGGTGAAGAAATTGGAAAAGCTGAAACAAAATCCAATCATAAAAAAGCTCGGCCTGAACAGGATTCTGCTTGTTGGGATCCTGATTCTTATGTTCGTAGTCTTCAAAGTGGTTCTTGGAGATAAGTTTCCGGTAGGAGACAGTATCAGATCCACATTGAACTATGTTTATTTCCTGGGCTTTTTGTCACTGGGCGTTACTTTTGTAATCGCTACAGGAGGAATTGATTTCTCCATCGGACCGGTTATGTTCTGCTGTGCACTGGTTTCCGGTTACTGCATGACAAGCTATGGTGTTCCATGTGCAGCAGCTATGGTATTATGTGTACTGATCGGTCTTTGCTTTGGTACCTTTAACGGATGGCTGGTATCTTACATGTCTGTACCGCCGTTTATCGTATCTATGGCATCTATGAATATTGCCAAAGGTCTTGCTTCTGTATTTACAAAAACACAGTCTGTAAGCTGGCCTATGGGCAGCGATCCGGAAAACGGATGGTTCAGAAACATTGTTTCCTATAACGATTTTCCTGTAGGTATTGTGATCTTCCTGGCAGTAGCAGTGATCTGCGGAATTATCCTTTTCCGTACAAAACCGGGACGTTATATTCTCTGCCTTGGTTCTAACAGTGAGGCGGTTCGCCTTTCCGGTGTAAACACCAGAAAATGGCGTATGCTTTCATACATGATCTGCGGAACTCTGGTAGGTATTGCCGCACTGTTCTTTGTAGCTACATATACAACTGTTCAGCCAGGTTACGGCGATCAGTACAACAACGAGGCGATTGCAGGCTGCGTAATGGGTGGTACATCCATGGTTGGCGGACTTGCTTCCATCGGCGGTACTGTGATCGGTGTGTTCATCATTTCTCTTCTTCAGCAGGGAATCATGGCATTTGGTCTTGGTAAAGGACAGCAGATGATCATCACCGGTATTATTGTAATCGTTGCAGTTTACGCTGACGTTTCTGCAAGACGCAGAAAGAACTGATCGGAAGGGAGGATGTAACAATGGGTGAAGTTATTTTAACTATGAAGGACATTGATAAGTCCTTTCCTGGAGTTCATGCTCTGGATCACGTTAATTTTGAAGTGAAACGCGGCGAAGTACATGCGCTTATGGGAGAAAACGGTGCCGGAAAGTCCACACTTATGAAGGTTCTTACCGGTATTTATCAGAAAGATTCAGGATCCATTGTCTATAAAGGCAAGGAAACAGAATTTCACAACACAAAGGAAGCTCAGGATGCCGGTGTGGTAATCGTGCACCAGGAGCTGAACATGGTAGGCGACCTGACAGTTGCCCAGAACATTTTTATCGGCCGTGAGCCAAAAAAAGGTTTCCGCATCGATGACAAAAAAATGATCGAGGATTCCAAAAAACTGTTCCAGGATCTGAATATTGATATTGATCCAAAAGAAAAAATGCATAATCTGACAGTTGGTAAACAGCAGATGTGTGAGATCGCAAAAGCGATTTCCCACAAAGCAGAGGTTATCATCTTTGACGAGCCTTCAGCAGCCCTTACTGAAAAAGAGATTGCGGATCTGTTTGTCATCATTCGTGACCTTCGTGAAAAAGGTCTGGGTATTGTCTATATTTCTCACCGTATGGATGAGATCAAGGTTATTACAGACCGTGTTACTGTTATGCGTGACGGCGGTTATGTTGGAACTCTTATCACCAAAGACAGTACAAAAGAAGATATCATCAACATGATGGTGGGACGTGTTATTTATGAGGATCCGAAGCAGCACAGTATGGTTGCGCCGGATGCGCCTGTTGTACTTAAAGTAGAACATCTGAATGCAGGTAAGATGGTTCAGGATGTAAGCTTTGAGCTTCACAAAGGCGAAATCCTTGGTTTCTCCGGACTGATGGGCGCAGGTCGTACCGAGACAGCAAGAGCACTGTTTGGTGCAGATCCGAAACAGAGTGGAAAGATTTCTATCATGGGCAAAGATGGACAGCTTCGTGAAGTTACCATCAACAGTCCGCAGGATGCTGTTAAATATGGTATCGGTTATCTGTCAGAGGACAGAAGAAGATATGGATGTGTTGTACAGAAGTCCTGTATTGAGAACACAACTCTGGCAACAATGGAACAGTTTACAAAGGGCTTCCTGATTGACTCAGCGAAAGAAAAAGAAGTAACTGAGAAATATATCAAAGAGCTTGCAACCAAGACTCCTACCGCAGACCAGCTTGTTGTAAACCTTTCCGGTGGTAACCAGCAGAAGGTGGTTATTGCAAAATGGCTTACAAGAGACAGTGAAATCCTGATCTTTGACGAGCCTACAAGAGGTATTGATGTTGGTGCCAAGAATGAAATTTATAAACTGATGAACAGACTGGCAGCAGAAGGTAAATCAATCATCATGATCTCTTCTGAAATGACAGAAGTTCTCCGAATGAGTGACCGTATCATTATCATGTGTGAGGGTAAAGTAACAGGTAATATTGATATTTCTGAAGCTACCCAGGAAAACATCATGGATAAGGCTACACGTAGTATTGATTAAGGAGGACAGTCATGACTAAGAAGAAAAAAAGTATATTAAGTGATCAGAGATTTATCGTTTTAATTGTTGTTATTGCTCTGACAGCTGTATTCTCCATTATGAGTAAAGAGTTCAGACAGTACAACACATTGCTGAGTTTGCTGGATTTTTCATACTATGATCTTCTGATGGCAATCGGTGTTACTTTCCCTCTTATTACCGGAGGCGTAGACCTTTCCATCGGAACAGGTATGGTATGTTATGCACTGATCGGCGGAACTCTGATAAGAAGCCATGGCGTACCTGTTGTTGTTGCTATGCTGGTTTGTGTGCTTCTTGGAGTTCTGATCGGAACACTGAACGGTGTTCTTATCGGCGTAATGAATCTGCCGCCGTTTCTTGCAACTCTTTGTACCTGTATGATTACCCGCGGTGCCGGATCTCTCTGTACCGCTACACCGTGGCCGGGTCTTACACAGGAAGGCGGATGGTTCCATTCTATCTTTAAACTTACAATCGGTACAGGAAGAAGCGCTGACCGTTATCCGATCGGTTTCCTGTGGATGGTTATTCTGGTTCTTCTGATGGAATTTGTTCTGAACCATACAAAGTTCGGACGTTACACCATCGCTATCGGTTCCAATAAAGAAGCAGCAGCTCTTTCCGGAATCAATGTTAAATTCTACCATGTTATGGTATATGTTGTCTGCGGTCTGTTTACAGGTCTTGCAGCAATCGCATACGCAGCAGTAACTCCTACCGTACAGCCAGGTACTGGCGCCGGTCTTGAGATGGATGCCATTGGTGGCGTATTTGTCGGTGGTGTGGCAGCTACAGGTGGTTATGGATCTGTACTTGGAACCTTTGTTGGTATCTTTGTCATCATGCTTCTGAAAACTGGTCTTCCGTATGTGGGACTGCAGGCAAACTGGCAGCAGATCATCACAGGTCTTGTACTGATCGTTGCGGTACTGATCGATATCATCAAAGAAAAGAAAGCAGCAGCATTATAAAGAATACAGTTTTCAATTTTAATCACGTATGTGAACCGTCAGGTGAAAACGCCTGACGGATCATCATAAAAACTAAAAACTATATAATTTTTAAGGAGGATGTAGAACAATGAAAATTAAAAAACTCATCGCATTAGGCCTTTGTGCAGCAATGGTATCCGGTATGACAGTTGCTCCGGTATTTGCAGCAGAAGAAGCAACAGAAGAAACTGCTGAAACAGAAGAAACTGCTGAAACAGAAGAGGCAGCTGCTGAGGAAGAAGCAACAACAGAAGACGCTGCTGATCCGGCAGCTCAGTTTGAGGGACTGAAAGCAAACGAAGCATATGAATTCCCGATGATGGTTAAATCTTTCCAGTCTACATACTGGCAGGCAGCAGTTGAAGGTATGCAGAAAGCAGCTGATGAGCTGGGCGTTACTTTCACAGCACAGGGACCGAACAGTGAGTCCGATATCGCAGACCAGGTTAACATGATCAATACAGCTATCGCAGCAAAACCAGTTGGTATGGGTCTTGCAGCCTGCGATACATCTTCTGTAACAGATGCTCTTAAGAAATGCGCAGCAGACGGAATCCCGGTTGTAACATTTGATACAGGTGTTGCAGATGCTCCGGAAGGATCTGTAGTAGCAGAGGTTGTTACAGACAACACTCAGGCTGGTGCAGTAGCAGCTGAGAACATGTATGGCGCAATCAAAGACGTTATTGCAAACGCTGAAGGCCAGGTTATCATCGGTGAGGTTAACCAGGATGCTACAGCTCAGAACATTCAGATGCGTGGCGCTGGATTCATCAACAAGATGATCGAGCTTATCCAGGCTGATGGAAAAACTGTTGCAGTTGCTGGTAACGAGTTCTATGTAAACGCAGCAGAAGGTGCAGATGCTAAAGAAGCAGATGCAGACGTTGTTATCCAGGTTGCAGTACCGGCTCAGACAACTGTAGAGCTTTGCTCCACAGAGGCTCAGGCTATCCTTTCCAAAGAAAACTGCATCGCTATCTTCGGTTCCAACCAGGTTGCAGCTGAGGGTGTTCTTGCAGCTAACGCTAACCTGAACGTTCTTGGTTCTGACGCAGCAGCAGGCGATGTTATCGGTGTTGGTTTCGACGCTGGTTCTATCATCAAAGCAGCTGTACAGGATGGCACATTCCTTGGTGCTGTTACACAGTCTCCTCTTATGATGGGATACTATGCAATCTACGCTCTGACAGCAGCAGCAAACGGAGATGAGGTTTCTGATGTTCCGACAGCTGGTTACTGGTATGATGCAACAAACATGGAAGACGAAGAAATCGCTCCGAACCTTTATGACTAATTTCTAGTCTCTGAGTTTTACACAATATTCACTATATCCCCAGAGGATTCTCTGGGGATATTTTAAATTAACACATATCTGTCAGGAAAGCTGACAAACAAAGGGAACTGTCCACAGATTACCGGAAACAGAGTGGACAGTGACAAATAAGGACACTTTTTCAGACAAACCAGGTTCTTCCGATTTGAAGTATTTTCATGTAATATGATGTTATCAAATATGGAAGAACTAAAAAACACAGCAGACAATAAAAAATTCTTCTGTGTATATCTTACATATTTAGGAGGTTTTAATCATGGCAACATATTATCTGGCAGTAGACATTGGTGCATCCAGCGGACGTCACATTCTGGGACATATGGAAAATGGAAAAATGATCCTGGAAGAAGTATACCGTTTTGAAAATGGTATGGTAAAAAAAGGCGATGAGCTTTGCTGGGAATTTGACCGTCTGTTTAAAGAGGTGATCAACGGCCTGAAAAAATGTAAAGAAATCGGTAAGATTCCGGTAAGCATGGGCGTTGATACCTGGGGTGTTGACTTTGTTCTTCTGGACAAAGACGGCAATGTTCTCGGAAACACAGTGGGATATCGTGACAGCCGTACAGAGGGTATGGATCAGGAAGTGTACAAAGTGATCTCCCAGGAAGAGCTGTATGAGAGAACCGGTATCCAGAAAGCAATTTACAATACCATCTATCAGCTTATGTCAGTAAAAACAAAACATCCGGAGTATCTGGAGCAGGCAGAAACCCTTCTTCATGTACCGGATTACTTCCATTATCTTCTCACAGGAGTAAAATCCTGCGAATATACAGAGGCTACTACCAGCCAGCTGGTAAGCCCTGTTACAAAGGACTGGGATTTTGAACTGATCGACAAGCTGGGATATCCGAGAAAGATTTTCCAGAAGCTGATCATGCCGGGAACAAGCATCGGACATTTTTCTGAAGCAGTGAAGAACGAGGTTGGTTTTGACCTGGAAGTAGTTGCACCTGCAACTCACGACACTGGTTCTGCTGTGCTTGCAGTACCTGCAAATGACGATGACTTTATTTATATCAGTTCCGGAACATGGTCACTGATGGGGCTTGAGAGAGAGACCGCAGACTGCTCCAAAGAGAGCTGTGCTCTGAATCTGACAAACGAAGGCGGATATGCAGGACGTTTCCGCTATCTGAAAAATATCATGGGCCTGTGGATGATCCAGTCTGTACGTCATGAGATCAATGATAAATACGGTTTTGCTGAAATCTGTGCTATGGCAGAAGAAGCAAAGGATTTCCCGTCCAGAGTAGACGCAAATGACGAGTGCTTCCTGGCACCGGCAAATATGACAGAGGAAGTGAAGGATTACTGCCGCAGAACCGGACAGAAGGTTCCGGAGACTCTCGGTGAGATCGCTACTGTGATCTATACCAGCCTTGCAGAATGTTATGCAAAAACAGCAAAAGAACTGGAAGAGATCACAGGAAGAACCTACAGCCGTATCCATGTTGTAGGCGGCGGTTCCAATGCAGGATATCTGAATGAACTGACAGCAAAAGCTACAGGCAAAGAGGTTCATGCAGGTCCGGGAGAGGCAACTGCAATCGGTAATATCACTGCCCAGATGTTAAAGGCAGAGGAATTCAAATCTATTGAAGAAGCAAGAACAGTAATTCACGAGTCCTTTAATATCAAAATTTATAACGCATAAACAGCTTTATAGTTTTATATGAAGAGGAGAGTTCATTATGTTAGTTAATACGAAAGCAAAAGTCGGCGTATTTTCAATCGCACTGGGAGCTTACCTTCCACAGTTCCCGTCACTGGTACCGGAGTTTGAGGCACAGTATGCTGCATTCAAAAAAACAATTCCGGATACGGTAGAGATCATTGACGGAGGAATGGTGACAACCAAGGAACAGGCAATGGAGGCAGGGGACAGATTCCGCGCTGCAGACGTTGATCTTGTATTCCTTCAGATGCTGACCTATGCTACATCTTATAATATGCTTCCGGCAATCCGCGATCTGGATGTTCCTGTAGTGCTGGTAAACGTCCAGAAGCTGAAAGCTCTGGATTATGAGCATACAGATATTGCTTCCTGGCTGGGAGAAGGCTATGCCTGCGGAGCTGTAGGCGAAGCTGTTGCAGACCTTGAGAGAGCAGGCAAAAGACATGCGGTGATCACAGGTGTGGTAGAAGGCGGAGATCCTGCTGTTCAGGCAGAGATTGAAGACTGGTGCAAGGCTGCTCAGGTCAGAAGAAGATTTCGTGAGACTAACATTGCGCAGATCGGCAGACCATATCCGGGAATGATGGATCTGTACATTGATGAAACAAACCTCTATAACAGAATGTTCCTTTATACCAAGCAGTTTGACTGGGAAAAGATGTGGGCGATTGCAGACGATATCACAGATGAAGACGCAATCCGTGCAAAAGCTCAGGACATTCTGGATACTTTTGAGATCGAAGGCGGCGGCACAATCGAAAAAGTATGGGATATGGCAAAATATGTGGTTGCCTTTGAGCAGTGGGTAAAAGACGAGCATCTTGGTATGATCGCTTCCCATTATGATGGCTTTGCTCAGGGCAAGGCCGGTGTTCTTGACAGTATGCTGATCCCGGCATTTTCCATGCTGATCAAGCAGGGAACTGCATGTGCGGTTGAGGGCGATATGAAGGTTGCCATGGCAATGAGCATTCTGAAAACAATTTCCGGAACCGGACAGCTTTCTGAGATGTATTCCATTGATTTTAATGATGATATCTGCATCATTGGTCATTCCGGAAGCGGCGATGCGGACATCTCTGACAAAAAACCGACCATGAAGATCGTGAAGGTGTTCCACGGCAAAACAGGCGGCGGATATCTGACACAGTTCTATCCGTATCTTGGACCGGTTACTTATCTTGCTATTACACAGGATAAGGACGGAAACTTTAAGTTTGTTGTTGCAGAAGGCGTGAATGAGGAAGGACCGATCCTTTCCTTTGGCGATACTAATATGAGAACCCGCTTTACCTGCGGCGCAAGAGAGTTTGTAAACCGCTGGAGTGAAGCCGGCCCGACACACCATATGGCAGCAGCAACCGGAAGACACATTGACACAATTCTTAAGGTTGCAAAAATCTTTAACGTTCCGGTTGAGATCGTTACAAGATAAAATCGATTTTTCGTTTTGAGAGAGTATCTGATATTTACACATATTCAAAAACAACATCCCGCAGACCGGTCATGGTTCTGCGGGATGTTGTTTTTGTCAGCATGGGAATCCATTACATAAAAACTTTTGCTGCACATGTGATTTTGCCAGGAGCTGAGACAGCTATCTCAGCTCCTGGTGTTCTTTTTTCAGTTCACGGTAAAGCTCCATGGAATTCCAGTGTACGGTAACAGGAGTGAGGACTGCTTTCAGATCAACGTTTTTCAGCTGATTGTCCCGGAAAAACTGAAGAAAAGCGTCCATCTGACTGTTGGAGAAATCTTTCATAACCAGCATTTCTTCGCTGAAGTTTTCTCCCATGGGAAACCTGAAACAGGGAGAAAATCCCGGAATTTCAAAAAGGTATCCCAGAGGATGAAACAAATCAGAAGCAGGGACTTCACGGACGTCAACACCAGCTCTTCTTAAATATCGTCTGATTTGTCTGGTGCGTTCATCCTGCGAAAAATGATAGAGAAGAATCTGTGGTTTGGGGGCGGGAGCCCTGCCCAGTGTGGATAAGTTCATGTTGTTAAGATCAAATGTATTCAAAAAATGCCTCCTGGTAGAATAATGGCGCAGTCAAAAATGACTGCTGAGTTTACAGGTTTCTATACTACAGAATAGAAGAGGATTTCTCTCCATAAGATATTATCTCAGATAATTATCATATCACACCGGTTCCTGTGTCTGCCTGCGGGCAGGGATGCGGATCTGTACCTCTGTACCCTGTCCCTGTCTGCTGGTATAGGTAAGTCCATAAGCCCTGCCGTACAGGATCTGAAGTCTCTGATGTGTGTTGTATACAGCAATGTTTGTGCCGCCGGAGGAAGAACCTGCGCTGTTTCCGGAAATGATTGTGGAAAGCTTTTCCGGAGGGATTCCAACGCCATCGTCTGAGATCAGAAGCACAATATCTTCCTGCTCCATCCAGCCGGTGAGAACGATTGTTCCGGCCTTGGTATCCTTTTCCAGAATTCCGTGAAGGACACAGTTTTCTATCACAGGCTGTAAGGTAAGCTTAGGTATCTGATAGTCTGTCAGCTCGTCCGGAATATCAGAGATAAAGGAAATATTGTCATGATAGCGCATGTTCTGGATTTTCAGGTAAATAGAAACATGCTCTTCCTCTTCTCCTATGGTGCTGATGCTTTTTTTGCGGCTCAGTGTCAGCTTATAAAACCGGGAAAGGCTTTGTACAGCGCTGGAAATCTCTGAGGTTTGTCCCTGCAGCGCCATCCAGTTGATCATATCCATAGTATTATACAGAAAATGCGGATTGATCTGAGCCTGCAGAGAATTAAATTCTGCGATCCGAAGTTCTTCTGCCGCTTTCATCTGCTCGTCCATAAGCTGCTGTATTTTTCGAGTCATATAGTTATAGGTATCTACCAGATCACCAATCTCGTCATGATAAACAGGGCTTTCCATGGGAACCGGAGATCCCTGACGGACCTTGCTCATCTGCCGGATCACAGAGGAGATCCGGCTGCTTACAGACCGGGCCAGAAAATGAGCCATAACTGAGGCAAGCACCAGCACTGCAAGGTACATAAGGATATACTGGAACATGATAAAATTGCTTTGTTTTAAAAGAGAAGAAGAGGGCAGGACAGTTACCATGAACCAGCCGGGCTGTCGGATATTGTAAAATCCTGCATAAATCTTCTGGTCGAGGATCGTCCTTTCAATGAAACCGTTGGAAGCCATAAAGGAATCTTCAACAGTCTGGTAATCCAGAAGATAGATACCCGTCCCGGATTTATCAGAAGATGCCACAATGGCATTTCTTTCATTGATAATGTAAGAAACGCTGCCGTCCAGAGTCAGATTCCTTTTCAGCATTTGCGTCAGCTGATCTGAGGAGGAATAAAGGGCAATGTAAGCCTGATGGGCATTTCCCTGATAATAAAAAGTAGTGGAAACAATGTACGCCATATCTCCGAAGGTACTTTTTTCCCGTTCTCCCAGATAAAATTCCGGACAGTAGAGCTCGGATTTTCCTGTTCCCTGAAAGATTCCGTACCAGTAGGTGCCCTGAGCCAGGCTCATTGGCACAAAGTAGTCACTGGTCAGCTCATCGCGAAAAAGCTTAACGGATTCTGTTGGAAAATCCATGTAGATCTGAAGTCCGGTAATGGTCTGACCGTCAATAAGCTCCTGGGCTTTTTTCTGAAATGCTTCTGCATCCCGGGGATCCAGAAGCATCTGGAAAGGGGAATTGACTGGCTGGTGAAACAATGTTTCATAGAATCCAAGCTCTGTGATCTCCTCATAGGCATCCAGGATTTTCTGGATACGGGCCTCTATCAGAGGCGCGGCCTCGGAGGATGCATCCTGTTCTTTTCGGATGGTATCAGAGACAACCATGTCATACAGCCGGGTGTAGAAAAAGATTCCCACAATAAGTACCGGAATCGTGACGGCAATACTCAGTACAATGGTAAATTTTGATTGCAGATTCATATCTCCGTAAATCTGACGTATTTTTTTTAATAATCTTGTCATTTCAGATTTTTCTCCCTGTACTCAGACGGAGAAAGCCCGCTGTATTTACGAAAGCTTTTTCCAAAGTAATTGCCGTCGCTGTAGCCAACTCTGGATGAAATGTCTGAAATCCGGTATCTGGAATCCTTTAACAGCTGTTTGGCCTTTTCCATCCTGTACTCTGTAAGATATTGATTTAAGGTATGCCCGGTTTCGTTTTTGAAAAAGGTACATACATAGGAGGCGGAAAGAAAAACGTGTTCGCTGATATCTTTGACAGAAAGTGTCTCATCCATGTAATGTTTTCCGATGTAGCTTTTGATCATATGGATGGTTGGATTCTCATGTGTCTGATTTCCCGCATGTTCCAAAAAGTCTTCCGTCTGTCGGCAAAGAGTCTGATGAAGCTCGGAAAAAGTAAAACATCTGTCAATGATCTCTGCAATGGGTTCTGCGTACACATCGTCTGTCTGCAGGTTCTGTTTCCGGGCTTTATCAAGAGTCAGGAACAGTTTATAATAGAGATCCTTTACAGCATTCTGGAACACTTTTGTATTTTCAGTAAAATATTCCTGAAGCTGATCCAGAAGAACAAAGGCAGATTCGGGAAGCCCGGAAGAAAGTGAGTCTGCAAACTCGCTTTCCGGTGATGCGGAAACGGGCTCAGGGGAGGACTTTGTGCCCCGGTTCAGTCTGTCAGGGGTCAGCAGCGTATTTTCCGGAAAAAAGAAACTGCTCTGCAAAAGAATCACAGCGGAGGCATAGGACTGATAGGCTTTTGCCATTCCGTATACAGTTTCTCCTGCTGCAATGGAAAATCTTCCCAGAACAGAAAGGCGCTGACAGATAAAGTCGCTGATTTCATGAAAGCACCGGATGGAAGGTTCTGTCTGTCCAAACAGGAAACACAGGAGATTCTGATGCTTTTTGTCTGTGTAAATAAAATTGATCTTTCTTTTTTCCAGAAAGTCAGACAGCTCCTGATAAAACATCTCCAGAGCAGACAGCTCCGGAAAGGTATTCATTCTTATAATAAAGGAAATAAAAAAAGTGGAGCTGTTTACAGTAAAACCAAGTTCTCCGAAAAGTCTGCGGGCAGTCTGAATATCAGGTAAAGCTGGAAGTGTCAGAAGCAGCGCCAGACGGGAGGCGGTTTCCATGGATTTCAGGACCTCTCCTCTTCGTGAGTGGCGTTTCTGTATGTAAAGATCAGCGGCTTCCCGGACTGCCTGGGAGACTTCGGAAGGATTCAGGGGCTTTTCGATATAACTGACAGCCTTCAGGCGGATGGCAGCTTTGAGATATTCTTTATCTGAATAACCGCTCATAAAAACAGGAACAGAATCCGGAAGAAGCTTTTCCAGACGTTCCAGCATAGTGATTCCGTCCATGCGAGGCATACGTACATCACACAAAATGATTTCGGGTTTGTAAAGACGAGCCTGTTCCAGACCGTGAATACCGTCGTCAGCCTGAATGATCTGATCAATGCCAAGGGATTTCCAGTCTATGGCGCTGATCAGTCCTGTGCGGGTAAGCTCTTCATCGTCTACGATCAGTAATTTCATGGGACTCTCCTTGTAATAAGTAAAAGTTATGTATAGTCTATCATACTTTTTACAGGAATACGAGAGAAAAAACAGCGGGTTTTGTGCAAATAAATGAAAATATATTACCCGGATTCAAAAGATATTCCCATTTTATAAAAAAATCACCAATGGTAAAATAAAATCAGTGAACAGATAGAAAAAAGGAGGGGAAGAGCCGTGTCTGAATATGTTCTTGAGCTTAAAGGCATTACAAAGATTTTTCCGGGTGTAAAGGCATTGAATAATGTGCAGTTTCAGCTGAAACCCGGCGAGGTTCATGCGCTCATGGGCGAAAACGGAGCCGGAAAAAGTACGTTTATCAAGGTGATTACCGGTGTACATAAAGCAGAAGAGGGTGAAATGTTCCTGAACGGCAAAAAAGTGGAGTTCAGAGGACCGAAGGATGCCCAGGCAGCCGGAATTGCGGCAGTATATCAGCATCCTACATCCTATCCTCATCTGACTGTTGCAGAAAATATTTTTATGGGTCATGAGATCATAAAAAACAGAATGATCCAGTGGAAAGCAATGAATACAGAGGCAAATAAGCTTCTTGCGCAGCTTGATGCGGATTTTGACGCCACGGCGGAAATGGGAACTTTAAGTGTGGCCCAGCAGCAGATGGTGGAAATTGCCAAGGCAATGTCTACCAATGCAAAAATTATTATTCTGGACGAGCCTACAGCAGCTCTTACAAGATCAGAGTCAGAAAAGCTTTATACACTTGTGGACAAATTAAAGTCAGAGGGAGTTTCCATTATTTTTATTTCCCACCGTTTTGAGGATATGTACCGTCTGGCTTCCAGAGTCACAGTATTCCGGGATTCCCAGTACATCGGAACCTATGATGTAAACGGTATTACCAATGCGGATCTGATCAAGGCAATGGTGGGACGTGAGATCACAGATCTTTTCCCGAAGCCTGAGATCCAGCCGGAAGAAGAAATACTGAAGGTGGAAAAGCTTTCCAGAACAGGATATTTTAAGGACGTTTCCTTTGAGATAAGAGCAGGAGAAATCCTTGGCCTTACCGGTCTGGTAGGTGCAGGTCGTACGGAAGTGGTGGAAGCTGTGTGCGGAATTACCCGTCCGGATTCCGGAAAGGTTTATCTGGAAGGGAAGGAAGTTCATATCAAGCAGCCCTCAGATGCAATGGAAAAAGGCATTATCCTTCTTCCTGAAGACCGTCAGAAGGAAGGGCTTATCATGAGCTGGGGACTGGGAAGAAACGTAACCCTTCCCACTATCAGCAAATATGCAAAGGCCGGGATCAATGATGAAAAAACAGAGAGAGATCTGGCAAAGAAGCTTCTGGAAGAGGTAGATACCAAGGCGGTTGATATTTTCCAGCCTGCAAGCTCTCTGTCCGGAGGAAACCAGCAGAAGGTAGTGGTTGCCAAGGCGTTAAGCCAGGAGATGAAGGTTGTGATCATGGACGAGCCCACCAAAGGCGTTGACGTCGGAGCCAAGGCAGAAATCTACGGGATTATGGGAGATCTGGCAAAGAAAGGCTATGCCATTATTCTGATCTCTTCGGAAATGCCTGAGATCCTCGGTATGGCGGACCGTATTATTGTAATGTGCAACGGAAGAAAGACCGGCGAGCTTGGAAGAGAGGAAGCAACTCAGGAAAGAATCCTTGAGCTTGCCATGGAAAAGGGGGCTTCAAAATAATGGAAAAGAAATCATTGGTAAAAAAACTTACAGGATCTCGTGAAGCTCTGCTTGCAGTTGTTCTGATCGTCCTTTTTATTGTCATAACAGCCATTAATCCGTCTTTCCTGACTCCGAAATCCCTGATGGATATGCTGAAAAACAATGCGGTAACAATGGTGATGGCTCTGGGTATGCTGTGCGTTATGCTGGTAGGCGGAATTGATATTTCTATTATGTCTACTCTGGCGTTATCCGGTATGTCCATTGGTATGCTGCTGAAAAACGATGTCATTGAAGCTGCTCCTCTGGCATTTGTAATTGCCATAGGAATCGGTGTGATCTGCGGTCTGGTGGTTGGGCTTGTGATCTCCAGAGCAGATGTGCCGCCGATCATTGCCACAATGGGATTTATGTATGTGTTCCGGGCAATGGGCTACCTGGTTTCCAACGGCGGTGAGTGGGCCGGCGCAGCGGCTCTGGGCAGCTTTAAGGATTTTGCAACAACAAAATTCCTTGGTATCAACTGTGTGATCTGGGTTGTGATCCTGTGCTATGCGTTCTTTTTCTGGTTTATGAAATGGACAAGAACAGGAAGAATGATCTATGCGGTAGGAAGTAATGCCAGCGCAGCGGAGGTTTCCGGTATCAATGTGAAGAATATCAAGCTTCTTGTTTATGTGATCATGGGACTTCTGGCAGGTCTTGGCGGCGCTCTTCAGGTTTCCGTTTATGCATCCGCAATGCCTGACATGCAGTATGGCGGCGAAATGGACGTTATTGCGGCCTGCGTAATCGGCGGTGTCAGCATGAGCGGCGGCCGCGGAAGTGTTCTGGGCGCTTTGTTCGGTTCCCTGATCCTTGCAACCATTGCAAAGGCGCTTCCTCTGATTCCGTTCTTTGACCAGCTCTGGCTGAACACCATCAAGGGACTGATCATTCTGATCGTAGTTGTAATGAATGTGGTTCTGCAGCGTGTGGCAGACAAAAATGCACTGAAAGGAAGGGAGATGTAATCATGGCTGGAAAATCCGGAAGAAGTATAAATAATGTACCAGAAAGTTCGGTAAAGCGGATGATCTTCTCCTGGGAAGGAATCCTGGTTCTGATCTTTATTGCAGTGAATATTTTCTGCGCAATGTTTTCTGAGTTTTACAATATCAGCAGTCTGCTCCGTCAGATGCCGGTTTATCTTGCAGAGGTATTTCTCATGCTCCCCATGGCATATATTCTGGTCCTTGGCGAGATTGATATTTCTGTTGGTTCTATTGTGTGTCTGTCAGCCACCATGTGCTGTATCGTGTGCAACATGAACGCTCCGTTTATCGTAGTTGTCCTTACCGGTCTTGCTGTGGGAACTGTATGCGGTGCAATTAACGGACTGATCCTTACAAAATTTACAGAGCTGCCTCCGATGATCGTCACTCTGGCAACTCAGATTATTTTCCGCGGTATTGCGGAGATCATTCTGGGAAGCGGCGGAAGTATTACCATGTCAAATCTGGACGGCTTCACTGCCATTGCAGGAAAGGTGGGACAGGTTCCCTATATTCTGTTTCTGGTTGTGATCCTGGCTGTGATCTTTGCCCTTGTTCTTGGAAAAAGCACGTTTGGAAGAAGAGTATATGCCATCGGAACAAACCGTCTGACCGCATATTATTCCGGTATTCATGTTCAGAAGATCCGAATGATCATTTATACAGTGATGGGAACGGTTTCCGGCCTTTGCGCTATTTTTCTTCTGTCCTCATCCTTCGGAGCCAATACCACAACAGGAAACGGTTTTGAGATGGACGCCATCGCCATGGCAGTGTTTGGAGGAATCTCTTCCACAGGCGGCAAAGGAAATATTGCAGGAGGCGTGATCGCGGCATTTATTATCGTATGTCTCCGCGTAGGGCTGGGACAGCAGAACGTGCATGCGCAGGTGATCCTTCTTATTATCGGAGCGCTTCTGATCGCGGCAGTTGCTCTTCCGAATATTATCGGACAGGTAAGAAGAACTGTAAAAAGTAAATAAAAAAGAATTGTAAATTCAGGATATGCTTTTTAAAATAAAAGGTACTGCTGTTCCTGAGGGGAGAGCAGTTCCAGATACACCTGCTGCTGTCTGTGCGGCAGCAGGACGTTACTGAGATTCAGTAACAAAAAACTATACTATTCCAAGGGAGGAAAACAAAATGAACAAAAAAGTTATCAGCGCACTTCTTTGTGGAGCAATGGTTCTCGGAGCAGCTACCCCGGTTATGGCTGAGGGCGCAGGAGACGGACAGAAGATCGCACTTGTTGGCAAATCAGCAGGCAACGCATTCTTTGAGATCGCAGCAGCTTCCTTTAAGGAAACAGTGGAAGCAGAAGGCGGAACAGTGGAGGTTGTATATCCGGAGACAGCAACTGCTGATGCTCAGATCAAAGTTCTTGACAACCTGATTTCCCAGGATTTTGATGCAATCTGCATTGCAGCAAACGATGTAAATGCTCTTCAGGCAAAACTGACAGAAGCTATGGATGCAGGAATCAAGGTATCCTCTTTTGACTCTGCCCCCAATAAAGACAGCCGTCAGGTATTTGTAAATCAGGCCGGTACTGTGGCTGTAGGACAGGCTCTTATGGATGCAGTCCTTGATATTTCCGGCGGAGAAGGCCAGTTTGCAATTCTTTCTGCCACATCCCAGGCTGCAAACCAGAACGCATGGATCGACGCTATGAAGAAAATTATGGAAGAAGATGAGAAATACAGCAAACTGGAGCTTGTAGAAGTTGCTTATGGTGATGATGAGCCTCAGAAATCTACAGATCAGACAGCGGCGCTTCTTCAGAACTACCCGGACCTGAAGGTTATCTGCGCACCTACAACTGTCGGTATTGCAGCAGCTGCAAAATATCTTCAGGACAATGAATCCACATGTAAACTGACCGGTCTTAGTCTTCCGTCTGAGATGCTTGAGTACACAGGCGATGACGATGCTCATTCCTGCCCGTACTTCTATCTGTGGGATATGCAGGGCCTTGGAAAACTCAGCGCTTACACAACAATGGCTCTTGTAAAAGGCGATATCACAGGCGCACTTGACGAGACATTTACAGCAGGCGACCTTGGCGATTTCACAATTACAGAGGCTGACGACAAAGGAACAGAGATTGTTCTTGGGGAGCCGCTTCAGTTCACACCTGAAAACATTGAAGAGTACGCAGAGCTGTACTGATTCATGTATCCGTAATAATAAGAAGCTTTTTCATACTATTTAAGAATCATTTGAAAGAGAGACGCCGTGAAGCTGGCGTCTCTTTCTTATTTATGCTATGATAAGTAAAAATCAGTAAGAAGGCGGTAGAAACATGCAGCAGGCGCTTTTGGAGCATTTAAGAAAAATAACGGAAGAAGAGCAGCGTATTCTTGATGGAGCATCAGAAGTGGATCAGGGGCTGTATACGTCAGGAAAGGATTTTACTGTGGACAGTGCAAAGATGCTGGAGGAGGGAAAGCTGATCGCAGTGAGGACTCACACCAGGTTCGTGCATTTTCCGTCTCACAGGCATAATTTTATTGAGGTGCTTTATGTGTGCGAAGGCTCGCTTACCAATATCATAGGAGGAAAAGAGGTAGTTATTGAGGCGGGAGAGCTTCTGTTTCTGAATCAGTTTACCAGGCATGAGATCCTGCCTGCGGGAAAAAATGATATTGCCATTAATTTTATGATTCTTCCGGAGTTTTTTGATGTGGCCTATACGATGGCGGGAAGTAATAATATACTGGCAGATTTTCTTGTTCATGTATTACGGCAGAATGAAGAAAAGGGAGAATACCTTCATTTCCGGGTGGCAGAGGTTCTTCAGATCCAGAATCTTCTGGAAAACATGATCTATTCACTGGTAACGGGCAAAGGAGATCAGAACCGGATCAATCAGACAACCATGGGGCTGATTTTTCTGTATCTTCTGGATTCTGTCCAGTATGCGGAGATGAGAGTGCCGAATCAGTATGAAAATATGATAGCTATGACAACCCTGGATTATATTGAGCAGAACTATAAGACGGCCACGCTGACAGAGCTGTGTGTTAAGCTTCATCTTCCCATGCATGTACTCAGTAAAATGATCAAAAAAAACACAGGATTTAATTTTAAGGAGCTGCTTCAGCGGAAGCGCATGAATAAGGCGATAGAACTGATGTGTGAGACAGAGCTTCCGATCAGTGATATCATTGCGGCAGTGGGATATGAGAACGGCAGTTATTTTCACCGGGTCTTCCGGGAAAAGTATCATGTGACACCAAGAGCCTTCCGGGAAATAAACAGAAAGCGGGAGACTGTGCGTTTGTAGAACTGTATAAATAAAAACGGGACATTACAAAATACACTTCAGAAGAAATGTGCTTTGTAATGTCCTTTTTTAGATTTTACTTTATCTTTGGCAATAGGAAAAAGAAATGTCTCAAGAAATGCGGAATACGGGAAACAGAGAACTCTGTATGTTCCGCAGATATTTATGTAATATCATTGGTGTTTCCTTTTCTGTGTGTACCTGAAGTAAAATCTATATTTATTTTAGCATATTTTATGTAGATAGAAAAGAATTGGTTTTGTAGAAAAAACAGAGAGATAATTATGCAAATTGCACAAAAAATAAAAGGAGGAGACTGAGAAAGGATCTGATTAGTATAAAAGATGTCCGGTTTAACTGTGGTTCAGGTAAAAAACGGAACAAAATCAGATTTCGTATAACAACAAAAAATCCGAAACATAAAGTTCCGGATTTTCAGTAGCGAGAGGGGGATTCGAACCCTCGACACTACGGGTATGAACCGTATGCTCTAGCCAACTGAGCTATCTCGCCATGTCTGTTTATTCGGTTGTTATGGGGCCTATAGGGCTCGAACCTATGACCCTCTGCTTGTAAGGCAGATGCTCTCCCAGCTGAGCTAAGACCCCATATCTGATGCCTGTTCAGTGGAAGTTTTTTTCGTTTCCCTCAACCGACTTCGTTAGTATATAACACACATATCCAAATGTCAACACTTTTTTTAAAAAAATTTATTTTTATTTTTTTCGGAAATTTATGTGATATACAAAGGCTTTTAGAGATGCTAAAAAAGTTTTTTTATAGTAACTTTTTTCCTGCTATGGTAAAATACTGATGGTTAGAATGAGAACAGAGAAGGGGAGACATTATGACAACAGATGAAGTATTTATGAAAAAGGCCATTGAGCTTGCAGCGCTTGCAGTGGAACACGGCAACGAACCTTTTGGCGCAGTTCTTGTAAAGGACGGAGAAGTTGTATACACCAATGAAAATCAGATCTATACAGCCACAGATCCTACTTTTCATGCGGAGGCAGGTCTGATCCGTCGTTTTTGTAAAGAAACAGGGATTACGGATTTAAGCGATTATACTCTGTACTCAAGCTGCGAGCCCTGTTTTATGTGCTGCGGAGCCATGGTATGGGTAAAGCTTGGAAAACTGGTATATGGGGCAAGCGACAGAGATCTCTGCGAAATCCTGGGTGAGCAGGGGAACGACTGTGCAGAACTGGTATTTGAACGATCACACTGGAAACCGGAAGTAACCGCCGGCGTTATGCGGGAAGAAAGCATCCGTGTTCTGAGGGATTATTTTTCCGGCCATCAGAAAGGCTGAAAACAAAGGGACAGGTATGGCTTCCGATGATGGCGGGGAAGCCGTCACAGGGCGTCCGCATAAAATTTCCTCTAGGCATTTTTTCCATTTTGTTGTATCATAATAAACGAATATGCCTGAGTTTACAGGCCAGTACAATAATCGAAAGGGGAATGGGACTGTGGGAAAGAAAATGCTCTTTGTTTTTAACCCCAAGGCAGGCAAGGGAAAGATCAAAACCCATCTGCTGGATATTATTGATATTTTTAATAAGAATGATTATGAGGTGATCATCCGTTCCACTCAGAAGGCAAAGGACGCCTACGAGCAGGCCAGGGAGTACGCTGATGAGGTGGATCTCATCGTATGCAGCGGAGGAGACGGAACGCTGGATGAGGTTGTGACCGGGATCATGGAGAAAAAAAGTGATGTCCCCATTGGGTATATCCCTGCCGGCAGTACCAATGATTTTGCCAACAGCCTGTTTATGCCGAAGAATATGACAGAGGCTGCTTCCATGATCATGGAGGAAGAACTGTATCACTGCGATATCGGAAGGTTTAACAGCCAGACCTTTGCCTATGTGGCAGCGTTCGGACTTTTTACAGACGTATCCTATGAAACGGATCAGGATCTGAAAAATGTTCTGGGCCATGTGGCTTATATTCTGGAAGGAGTCAAAAGACTTTTTGATATCAAATCCTATCATATGAAAGTAAAATCAGAGGAAATTGAAGTAGAAGATGATTTTATGGTAGGAATGATCACAAATTCCAGATCTGTGGGAGGCTTTAAAAATCTTACAGGCAAGAATGTAGATATGAATGACGGCCTTTTTGAAGTGACCCTGATCGTAAAACCCAAGAACCCTCTGGAGCTTCAGGAGATTATGACGGCTCTTGTTATGGCTGAGGATAATACAGATCTTGTTCATTCATTTAAAACAGGAAAGATCACTATAGAGGCAGAGGAAGCAGTTCCGTGGACGCTGGACGGTGAATTCGGAGGAAATCACATGTCCGTAGAAATAGAAAATATGCATAAAGCACTGAATCTGTATTTAAAAAGCACAAAAAAGAATTAAGCCAATAAAACAGAAAACATAAAGGAGAAAGCTAATGTCAGACTATACTAACGTAAAAGAACTCTTTGGATGCGATGTGTTCAATGATTCCGTTATGCAGGAGAGACTTCCGAAAAAAGTCTATAAAGAGCTGAAAAAAACCATAGAAGAAGGAAAAGAGCTATCTATGGAAATCGCGGATGTAGTTGCTCATGAAATGAAGGAGTGGGCCATCGAAAAAGGAGCCACTCACTACAGCCACTGGTTTCAGCCGCTGACAGGCGTAACTGCAGAAAAGCATGACGCTTTTATTACTGCTCCTATGGAAAACGGAAAGGTTCTTTTAAGCTTTTCCGGAAAGGAGCTGATCAAAGGAGAACCGGATGCATCTTCTTTTCCTTCCGGCGGTCTGAGAGCTACTTTTGAGGCAAGAGGCTATACTGCATGGGACTGCACCTCACCTGCTTTTGTGCGCCATGATGCAGCCGGCGGTACCCTGTGCATCCCAACCGCTTTCTGCTCCTATACCGGAGAGGCGCTGGATCAGAAAACTCCTCTTCTCCGCTCCATGGAGGCAGTAAACAAACAGGCTCTGAGACTGATCCGTCTTTTTGGAAATACCACATCCAAAAAAGTAACTCCGTCTGTAGGAGCAGAGCAGGAATATTTCCTTATAGATAAAGAAAAGTGGCTTCAGAGAAAGGATCTGACCTACACCGGCAGAACGCTGTTCGGCGCGATGCCGCCAAAGGGCCAGGAGATGGACGATCATTATCTGGGAACTATCCGTCAGAGAGTTTCCGCATATATGAAAGAAGTCAATGAAGAGTGCTGGAAGCTTGGAATCACAGCAAAAACCCAGCATAATGAAGTGGCTCCGGCTCAGCACGAGCTTGCTCCTATCTATGCCCCGGCCAATATTGCGGCTGACCACAATCAGATGATGATGCGTATCCTTAAAAAAGTGGCAAGCCGTCATGGTATGCGCTGTCTGCTTCATGAGAAGCCCTTTGCAGGCGTCAATGGTTCCGGTAAGCATAATAACTGGTCTCTGACTACAGACGACGGCATCAATCTTCTGGAGCCGGGCAAAACACCTCATGAGAATATCCAGTTCCTTCTTGTTCTCACCTGTATTCTGAAGGCTGTGGATATTCATGCGGATCTTCTTCGTGAATCTGCGGCAGATGTGGGAAATGATCACCGCCTGGGAGGAAACGAGGCGCCGCCTGCTGTTATCTCTGTATTTCTGGGAGAGCAGCTGGAGGATGTGCTGGATCAGCTGATCAGCACAGGAATGGCAACCCACAGCAAAAAAGGAAGCAAGCTTCACACTGGTGTAAAAACTCTTCCTGATTTTATGAAAGACGCCACTGACAGAAACAGAACTTCACCGTTTGCCTTTACAGGAAATAAATTTGAGTTCCGTATGGTTGGTTCCAGAGATTCTATTTCTGAATGTAATGTGGTTTTAAATACCATTGCAGCTCAGGCATTTAAAGAGGCCTGCGACCGTCTGGAGGCGGCTCCTGATTTTGATCTGGCTGTCCATGATCTGATCAAGGAATATGCAACAGAGCATCAGAGGATCGTATTTAACGGAAACGGCTACGCTCCGGAATGGGAGGAAGAGGCAAAACGCCGGGGACTTCCGATTCTTCCGTCCATGGTTGATGCCATTCCGGCTCTTACTACAGACAAAGCTGTAGAGCTTTTTGAAACTTTCCATGTATTTACAAAGGCAGAGCTGGAATCCCGTGCGGAGATCCAGTATGAGATTTATGCAAAAGCCATTAACATTGAGGCTAAGACCATGCTGGATATTGTTACCAAACAGATCATTCCGGCAGTGATCAAATATACCACAGTGCTTGCTCAGTCTGTAAATGCAGTCCGCGCGGCTGCGGCAGTGGACGTCAGCGTGCAGCTTGGACTTCTCACCAAATGCTCCGAACGTCTTGCAAAGACAAACCAGGCAATGGAGGCTCTGGCAGAGGTGGTATCTCATATCGGAGAGTATCCGGAGGGAAGAGAACGCGCTGTATACTGCAGAGAAAAAGTAGTGACAGCCATGGAGGAGCTTCGCAGACCAGTAGACGAACTGGAAATGCTGGTGGACAAGGAAATGTGGCCGATGCCTTCCTACGGTGATCTGATTTTTGAGGTGTAATATGGAAGAACTTAGATTTCTGGAGGAGCAGCAGGTTTCTCCGGAACTGATCCGTCAGGCAGAGGAGTTTCGGAATACATATACTACAGATGAGGCTGCTGTTCACAGAATCGTGAAGCCCTCGATTCCCTTTTATGGAAAGGAGATCCTGGAGATGGCTGTTGCAGGCCTTCTCCGGGGCGAAAATCTGCTTCTGACAGGACCGAAGGCAACAGGAAAAAATATCTTGGCAGAAAATCTTGCCTATATTTTCGGCAGACCTTCTTATAATGTATCCTTTCATGTAAATACCAACAGCGGCGATCTGATCGGAACAGATACATTTATCGACAATGAGGTAAAGCTTCGCAAAGGAAGTATTTATCAGTGCGCGGAATATGGCGGCTTCGGAATCCTGGACGAGATCAATATGGCGAAAAATGACGCGGTATCCGTACTTCATGCGACTCTTGATTACCGCCGTTCCATTGATGTTCCGGGCTATGACCGGATCGAACTTCATCCGGCAGCCAGATTTATCGGAACCATGAACTACGGATATGCTGGGACAAAGGAACTGAACGAAGCCCTTGTTTCCCGTTTCCTGGTAATTGACATGCCGGCCCAGACAGAGGAATCTCTGAATTTTATTTTTCATCAGATGTTTCCAAATGCAAAAATGACAGCCGTAGAACAGTTTGTCGGTGTATTTCTGGATCTTCAGAAAAAAGCGCTGAACAGTGAGATTTCCACAAAGCCTCTGGATCTCAGAGGACTTCTGGCAGCCATGAAGATCGTGGACACGGGACTTTCCCCCTGGCAGGCTGTGCAGATGGGTGTGATCAATAAGACCTTTGACGTTTTTGAAAAAGAAATCGTGGAGGATGTAGTGAGAACCCGTATTCCCCGCGAATGGACAAAAGAGGATGTCTATGAATAAGGAACTTCCCACGGAGCTGGATGACAGCCGGTTTGAACTGGAAAACAGGCTGAAAAATCTTCTCTGGACTGTCAGCGGAGATTACGGACTGGAAATGAAACCGGATGTGGCCCTGTTTTTAAGATCAGAGGCCATTGCCCTTTATGACGGCATCAAGCAGGGGGCTTTTGCCAGATTTTACGACAGGGACATGATGGGAATGTACCTGGTAAAAAAAGTATTTCTTCAGGCGGATGAACAGTGTCTGACGCAGCTTGCCCAGCTTTGTATTGAAGAAGCCGTAGGAGAAAAAGTCTGCCGGGAACGTCCCGGGATCCGCTCCATTCAGCGAAAGGCCTGTGAGGATATTCTGGAACAGGAATTTGAACAGATGTGCGCCCCGGGCAATGTGCTTGGGAGGCTGAGAGCAGCAGTGCTGAGAAGAAGACTGGACGGAAGCTCCTTCCGGGCGGAAAAAAAGCTTCAGGAGCTTACAGACGCAGTGGCAGGCGCAGCCGGTGCAGAGAGCACCATGGAACTGATCCGGATTGTGGATAAGCTCTATAATCGTCTGGTGGATCCGTCCTTTGAAGCGGTTCACGGAAGTCTGGAAAAGGTTCTGGCTGTCAGTGTGAAGGAACTGACAGAGTATCCCTGGGAGGATTATCTCACGGAAGAGCTGTATGAAGAAGCTCTGGAAAGCTATATGGAGCAGCTGACAGAAACCATGACCGGACTTGAAGACCGGTCCGTTACAGAGAACATGGAAGAAGAGCGCAGGAAAAAGCATAAAATAACGGTTCTTCCTCCGGAGACTCTGGAAAAGGCTCATACGTATGTGGAACTGAATTACGGAAGAACCTATCTGACTGATACAGAAGAAAAGCGGATCAACCATCTGATGTGCAGGGGGATCCATGGAGACTGCAGCCTTTATTTTACAGAAGGAATCCTGAAAAATCCGGTAAAAAGAAATTACCAGTATGAATATGCGGTTCGTCTGAGAAATAAAAATATCTGGCTGTATCATGACAAACACAGAATTGTAAAACATAATATAGCAGAGCTGACAGATACTCTCCGTAAATCTCTTACCCTGAGAGGAGAAACTCAGACCGTGCTTTCGGACAGAGGAATGATCGTTCCCTCCAGACTGTGGCGGATCGGGAGAAGCAGTGATGCCAAAATCTTTCAGCGGGAACTGAAAGCAGATGCCGCTGATTTTGTGGTGGACGTGCTGATCGATGCCAGCGGTTCCCAGATGAGCCGGCAGGGAGAGGTAGCAATTCAGGCATACATTATCAGCGAGGCTCTGAGCAATGTGGAGATTCCCCACAGAGTTATGAGCTTCTGTACCTTCTGGGATTATACGATCCTGCACAGATTCCGAAAGTATGACGATCCCAGAACAGAAAATGAGAATATTTTTAATTATGTAACATCTTCCAATAACAGAGACGGGCTTGCCATAAAAACAGCCGGTTACAGCCTTCTCCAGCGGCAGGAAGAAAAGAAGATCCTCATTGTACTCAGCGACGGACGGCCCTATGATGTGATTGTTAATCGCCCCAATGCAAAAAATCCTCAGCCGTACCGCGGAAGCACTGCCATTTCAGATACGGCCACAGAAGTCCGCAGACTGAGAAATCTTGACGTCAGTGTGCTGGGAGTGTTTGCCGGGGAAGAAAAGGATCTTGCCACGGAAAAAAGGATCTTCGGCAAGGATTTTGCCTATATCCGGGACATCCGCAACTTTTCCAGAATCGTCGGAAGGTATCTGAAAAAGCAGCTTGACACAGAGTAACAGCCTGATATCCTGCATAATAACAGGAATCCGGCTGTTGTTTTTTGGTGGAATTTGGTGGAAATAGATAGAACGGAGGAAAATCCTGTAATTTTTTTGCATAATTTATTAGATAACATCAAAAAACAGTTGAATAATCCCGGGAAATCAGATATAATGTGTAAATGCAATAAAGGGATAGAGAGAAGCTTGAAGGAGCTCTATTTTTTTTACCATGAGTGTCCGCTATCTGAGGACAGATGTTTACACTAAAGTGATAAAAAACGAAAATAGACTTGCTCTTTTGTGAAAGGATTCTGAAATATATAAATTAAAAGCGCATCCCTTCGTTATTGTCAGAAAAAATAAAAAGGAGTGTATTTACGTGGGAAAATACGTTACAAAGCGAGTTCTCCTCGCTATTGTCACCGTTTTTATTGTTTGTGGTATCACATTCTTTGCCATGAACGCCATTCCAGGCGGACCTTTTGACGGTGAAAAAGCACTTTCTCCGGAAGTAAAAGAAGCACTGGAGAAGAGATTTAATCTGGATAAACCGGTAGGCGAGCAGTTTGTTCTTTATATGAAGAACCTGGCTCATGGAGATTTCGGCGTTTCCGCAAAAACAGGCCGAGACATCAAGACAACAATTTTTGAATCCTTTAAGGTTTCTGCAAAGCTTGGCGGTATGGCGATACTTACTGCCCTGGTGCTTGGACTGATCTTCGGAAGTCTTGCGGCGCTTACAAGAAATCATCTTCCTGACCGACTGATCATTTTCTTTTCCACACTGTTTACGTCGCTGCCCAGCTTTGTGTTCGCATCGCTGCTGCTTCTGGTATTCTGCGTTACCCTGAAGTGGGTTCCGGTGTGGAGTCCTGAGAACCAGAACTATGTGCTTCCGGTTATTGCGCTGGCAGCCTATCCTATGGCGTATATCACACGTCTTACCAAAAGCAGTATGCTGGATGTTCTGGGACAGGATTATGTGCGTACCGCAAGAGCCAAGGGTGTATCCCAGCTGAAGACGATCTTTAAACACACACTCAGGAATTCTCTGATTCCGGTTATTACTTATGTAGGCCCCATGACAGCATCCATCCTTACAGGAAGCCTTGTTGTGGAAAAAATCTTTACCATTGGCGGTCTGGGCGCAAAATTTGTAGAGGCCATTACAAACAGAGATTATCCTCTGATCATGGGAACTACAATTTTCCTGGCAGTACTGATGGTAACGATGAACCTGATCACTGATATCGTATATAAGATGATCGACCCGAGAATTAAACTGGATTAAGGAGGAAACTAAGTGGATAACACCAGTAAAAATCTGGATGAGATGCCGAAGAAGTCGCCATTGAGCTTCCAGATTGATTTGAAAAAATTTGAAAAAGCAACTGATGAAGAGAAAAAACAGCAGGATGTTATGAGCGAGTCCACTTCCTTCTGGAAAGACGGATTCCGCAAGCTGAGAAGAAATCCGCTGGCTATGGGCAGCCTGATAGTTCTGATTCTGATCGTTGGAATGATCTTTATCGTACCTCATGTAGTGCCCTATTCCTACTCTCAGATCATTGCTGTAAATGGCAGAAGAGATAAAACAGCTTCCAATATGGCGCCGTTCCAGTATTCAGAGCTGGAACAGAAGTACATAGAGGAAGGCGGTAAGGTATTCCCTCATATTATGGGAACAGACGAAATGGGACGTGATTACTTTGTCCGTGTTATTTACGGAACAAGAGTATCTCTGGCAGTCGGACTTTTTGCCAGCATCATTGTCCTTATCATCGGCGTTCTGTACGGAAGTATTTCGGGATACTTTGGAGGAAAGGTCGATCTGATCATGATGCGTATTGTGGATATCATATATTCCCTTCCTGACATGCTCATGGTAATCCTGCTTTCCGTGGTGCTCCGTGAGACGCTGAATGTAGACGCGATTCCATTCCTTCAGAAGCTGGGACCGAACATGATCTCTTTGTTTATTGTATTCGGTCTTCTGTACTGGACAGGTATGGCGCGTATGGTCCGTGGACAGATCCTTACTATCAAACAGAACGAATACGTGCTGGCAGCCAAGATCAGCGGTGCAAAATCAGGAAGAATCATCCGCAAGCATATTCTTCCAAACTGTATCAGTGTAATTATTGTATCAGGCGCTCTTCAGATTCCGTCAGCGATCTTTACAGAGAGTTTCCTGAGCTTTATCGGACTTGGCGTACAGGCTCCAATGCCTTCTCTTGGATCTCTGGCAAATGCAGGACGTGCGGGTCTGACTGCTTATCCTTATAAGCTGATCTTCCCGGCTATCATGATCTGCCTGATCACACTTGCATTTAACTTACTGGGCGACGGCCTTCGTGATGCCTTTGACCCGAAACTGAGGAGGGATTAAGATGAGTGAGAATATACTTTCAGTCGTAGACTTAAATACCTCTTTTCATACTGACAGAGGAGAGGTTATGGCGGTAAACGGTGTTTCCTTTAATCTGGACAGAGGCAAAATCCTGGGAATCGTAGGAGAGTCCGGTTCCGGAAAAAGTGTTACCGCATATTCCATTATGCAGATCCTGGAAAAGAACGGAAGCATCAAAAAGGGCCAGGTTCTTTATAAAGGCCAGGATATTACACAGTTTTCAGAGAAGCAGATGAGAGAGTTCCGTGGAAAATGCTGTTCTATTATTTTCCAGGACCCGATGACAAGTCTGAATCCTGTATTTACTATTGGAAATCAGTTAAAAGAAGCAATCGAGCTTCATACAGACCGCAAAGGCAAGGTGGCAATGGACCGCGCCATTGAGATGCTGACCCTGGTTGGCGTCAACGAGCCGGAGAAACGTGTAAAGCAGTACCCATACGAGCTTTCCGGCGGTATGCGTCAGCGTGTTATGATCGCCATGGCACTGGCATGCGAACCGGATATCCTGATCGCAGATGAGCCTACCACTGCCCTTGACGTAACCATTCAGGCACAGATCCTGGAACTGATGCAGAGCCTGCAGAAAAAACTGGGCATGGCAATTATCATGGTAACACATGACCTTGGCGTTATTGCGGACATGTGTGATGAGATCATTGTTATGTACGGCGGCCGTGTCTGTGAGCGAGGAACAGCGGAGGATATTTTCTACCGTCCGGCTCATGAGTACACAAAAGGACTTCTGAAATCTATTCCAAGCGTGGACCGTATGGGAGAGAAGCTGATCCCGATTCCGGGAACTCCCATCAACCTTCTGAACATGCCAAAGGGCTGTGCATTCTGTCCGAGATGCGAAAACGCGATGAAAATCTGTATCGAGGAGATTCCGCCGGAAATCCAGATGCCTGACGGACATTTTGCTTCCTGCTGGATGAGTGTGAAGGAGCAGATGGAGGCGCAGCAGGAGGGAAAGAACAATGAGTAATGTGACAAATAAAAGCGAATATCTGGTTGAGGTCAACAACCTGAAACAGTATTTTCCTGTTAAAACAGGCTTTATGAAAAATACGCCTCTCAAAGCAGTTGACGGTGTATCCTTTAACATTAAGCCAGGTGAAACACTGGGTCTGGTAGGAGAGTCCGGATGCGGAAAAACAACTGTAGGACGTTCTCTTCTGAGACTGTATACTCCTACCTCCGGCGATGTGTTTTTTGACGGAGAAAGAGTAGATAAAAACAGTATCGGTCATATGCGAAAGGAAATGCAGATGGTGTTCCAGGATCCGTATTCTTCTCTGAATCCACGTATGACAGTAGAAGACATTATCGGAGAGCCTCTGGATGTACACAAGCTGTATTCTGGCAAAGGCGAGCGCCGTGACAGAATCCTGGAGCTGATGGAGCTTGTGGGATTAAATGCAGAGCATGCAACCCGTTATGCTCATGAGTTCAGCGGCGGCCAGCGTCAGCGTATCGGTATTGCCAGAGCCCTTGCAACAAGACCGAGATTTATTGTATGCGATGAGGCGGTCAGCGCTCTTGATGTTTCCATCCAGGCGCAGGTGATCAATATGTTTGAAGAGCTTCAGGAGAAGCTGGGTGTGGCTTATCTTTTTATTGCCCATGACCTTCTGGTTGTTCATCATATTTCTGACCGTATCGCAGTTATGTACCTGGGAAGAATCGTGGAGATTGCAGATGCAGATGATCTCAATGAATCTCCGATTCACCCATATACCCAGTCCCTGTTAAGTGCAGTGCCTTATCCGGATCCGAAGATCGCAAAGGAGCGTCAGCGTATCATTCTTGAAGGTGATGTGCCAAGTCCTCTGAACATGCCTACCGGATGCGCGTTCCGTACCCGCTGCAAATATGCAACAGAGCGCTGTGCAAAGGAATGCCCGACACTGACAGACAGAGGAAACGGACATATGGTGGCCTGCTTTAATAAATAAAAGCAGATATCGGGACATACAATTTATAGGAATACAATTACCGTGCAGGATTTGTGTGGTGTTTGTATAAACTGCAGTGAAAGCTGTAAATAAAAAATCCAGACAGGAGGAAATTTTTATGAAGAAGAAACACGTAGCACTTGCTCTTGCAGCAGCTATGGCAGTGACCACCGTAGGGGGGGCAACTGTATATGCTTCTGAAGAGCACGGACCATCCAGCGAAGCGGCACCGGCATGGGAGAACTATGACGCACGTATCGCAGAAATCAGAACAGAGACAGACCTGGTTAAACGTGAAGCTCTGATGCATGAGGCAGAGGATGAGCTTATGAACACATGGGCAATCATTCCGCTGTACTACTACAATGACGTGTACATGCAGAAAACAGATGTAGAGAACATTTACTCTAACCTGTTCGGCTTCAAGTATTTCGGATTTGCAAAAACTCCGGACAACACCTTAAGCCTTCAGATCGCATCTGAGCCAAACAAACTTGACCCGGCTCTGAACTCTACAGTAGACGGCGCATGCCTTGCAATCCTGGCATTCTCAGGTCTGTACAGCTACAATGCAGACGGAGAACTGGTTCCTGAGCTTGCAGACAGCTATGAGATGAGCGAGGACGGTCTTACTTACACCTTTACCTTAAAAGAGGGTCTGAAATGGTCTGACGGAGAAGAGCTGAATGCAGAGGACGTTGTATACAGCTGGAACCGTCTTGCAAATCCTGAGACTGGTGCAGACTATGCATACCTTGCAGATATCATTGCAAGAAAAGATGACGATACACTTGATATCGCCGGAACAGGCAATACCTTTACTGTAAAACTGAAAGCTCCATGTGCATACTTCCTTGACCTGTGTGCATTCCCGGCATTCTATCCGGTTCCGCAGCAGAGTGTAGAAGCAGCAGAAGGCGCTGACGAAAATCCTGGCGCATGGTGTGTTGAGGCTGGATTTGTTACTTCCGGTCCGATGACATGTACAGAGTGGAAACACAATGAGTCCATGACTTATGAGAAAAACCCGAACTACTTCAGAGCAGACGAAGTTTCTCTTGAAAAAGTTCAGTTCATGTTAAGTTCTGATGATACAGCAATCTGGAACGCATTTGAAGATGGTTCCCTGCAGTTTATCGACACAATCGCAACAGACATGATGGCAACAGCAAAAGAAAAAGAAGAATACCACAACATTCCGAACCTTGGAACCTATTATGCAGGATTTAATGTAAACAGTGATCTGTTCAAAGGCAAAACTGTACAGCAGGCTGCTGACATGAGAAAGGCGATCAACCTTCTTATTGACCGTCAGTACATTGTTGACACAATCGCTCAGGCTGATCAGGAAGTTGCAAACACCTTTATCCCTACAGGTATGGCAGACGGCAACGGCGGAGAATTCCGTACAAATGACGATGCTTACACATATCCGATGGAAGATGTTGTAGGATACTTTGATCCGAACGCATATGAGGAGAACCTGGAAGAGGCAAGAAAGCTTCTTGAAGGTGCCGGTTACAAATTTGATGAGAACGGAATGCTTTCCGCTGATACTCCGATCAACATGACATATCTGACAAATGATGCAGAAGGTAATGTTAAGATCGGTGAGTCCATCCAGCAGGATCTGGCTGCAGTGGGTATCAATGTAACTGTTGAGACTCGTGAGTGGTCTGTATTCCTTGATGAAAGAAAACAGGGCAAATTCGACTTCTGCCGTGAAGGTTGGCTGGCAGACTACAACGACCCGATCAACATGCTTGAGATGTGGGAGACAGAGTCCGGCAACAACGATATGCAGTTCGGTAGATAAGCATATCTGAAAAAGACTTTTCTCTGAAATAAGAAAAAGAAAGACGCTGCAAAGCAGGTAAAGAACTTATCTGCAGAGCAGCGTTTTTCTTTGCAGATTCATCTGTAAAATGGTACTGAAATGTATATTTATAGAACAAAACTGTATATTTATCGTATAAAAACAACTTGCATATACTGTCGTAAATTAGTATAATGAAGAAAGGTTCGCAATAAAAATAAAGGGAGAGGAAATCAATGAACAACAAAGAGTTCAAACCGTATGTTCCGGCTGAAAAAATCACACCGGAAATGACGGTGACATCCGTAATCATGGGTATGATCCTCGCAGTTGTATTCGGCGCAGCCAATGCTTATCTTGGTCTTCGCGTTGGTATGACAGTATCTGCTTCCATTCCGGCAGCAGTTATTTCCATGGGTGTTATACGCGTGATTATGAAGAAAAACTCCATTCTGGAGAGCAACCTGGTTCAGACCATCGGTTCTGCAGGTGAGTCTCTTGCAGCAGGAGCGATCTTCACAATGCCTGCCCTGTTCCTGTGGGCAGAAGAAGGCCTTACTGAAAAACCGGGCCTTGTAGAAATCACACTGATCGCACTTTGTGGCGGTGTACTCGGCGTACTTTTTATGGTACCCCTTCGTAATGCTCTGATCGTAAAAGAGCATGCAACTCTTCTTTATCCGGAAGGAACTGCGTGTGCAAACGTACTTCTTGCAGGTGAAGAGGGTGGCTCCAATGCAGCTACTGTATTCTCCGGTATGGGAATTGCCGCTGCATTCAAATTTATCGTAGACGGTCTGAAGGTAATCCCGGCAGACGTTGCAGTTGCTTTTAAATCCTTTAAGGGTGAAATCGGTATGGAAGTATATCCGGCTCTTCTTGGTGTTGGCTATATCGTTGGTCCGAGAATTGCTTCCTTCATGTTTGTAGGTTCCATCGTAGGATGGCTGGTGATCATTCCGCTGATCTGTCTGTTCGGACCTGATATTTCTCTGTATCCGGCAGAAGCAGGCGTAACTGTTTCTCAGCTTTTTGCAGAGGGCGGCGCTTCAGCAATCTGGTCAAACTATGTAAAATACATCGGTGCAGGCGCTATCGCAACCGGCGGTATTATTTCTCTTATTAAGTCCCTGCCTCTGATCATTTCTACTTTCCGTGATTCCATGAAGAGTATGAAAGGATCCCAGAACGGCGGTACTTTAAGAACAGACAAAGATCTTCCAATGGGTATTATCCTTGCAGGAATCGTTGCCATGGTATTTATTATCTGGTTTGTTCCTGCAATCCCGGTAAACTTCCTGGGTGCGCTTATGATCGTAGTATTCGGTTTCTTCTTTGCAACCGTTTCCTCCCGTATGGTTGGTATGATCGGTTCCTCCAACAACCCGGTATCCGGTATGGCAATCGCCACACTGCTTCTTGCTACCTTTGCCATCAAGGCAACAGGCGAGACTGGTATCGACGGAATGAAGGGCGCAATCGCTATCGGATCTGTTATCTGTATCATTGCTGCTATTGCAGGTGATACTTCTCAGGACCTTAAAACAGGATATCTTCTCGGCGCAACACCGAAGACACAGCAGATCGGTGAGCTTCTCGGTGTTGTTGTTTCCGGTCTTGCAATCGGCGGCGTTCTTTATCTTCTTGACGCTGCATGGGGATATGGTACCGCAGAGGTTCCTGCTCCGCAGGCCGGCCTTATGAAGATGATCGTTGAGGGTATCATGGGCGGAGAGCTTCCATGGACACTTGTATTTGTAGGTGTATTCCTTGCTCTGGGCCTGGAAATCTTAAGAATTCCGGTAATGCCTTTTGCAATTGGTCTTTACCTTCCGATTTATCTGAACACAACTATCATGATCGGTGGCGTTGTTCGTATGTTCCTGGATGGACGCAAAAAAGTTGACAGCAAGACAAAAGAATCTCAGGTTACCAACGGTACTCTGTACTGTGCTGGTATGATCGCCGGAGAGGGTCTTGTAGGTATTTTCCTGGCTATTCTTGCGGTTGCCGGAATCAGTATTCCTGCATTTATCAACCTGGGAAATATTGGCGGCGTTGTAATCATGGCGCTGATGATCCTTGGTCTTCTGAAATTCTCCTTATGGAATAAAAGAAAAGCCTGATGAGAAAAAAGAAAGATAAGGGTATGCAGATTAACTATCTGGATCTTATTCCGGAAAAAAATCAGTCACTGAAATGGCACACAGATCTGAAAAACAGAGTGATCCTTGAAGTGGAAAACACAGGGATCATGAACAAGATCGCGCAGACAGTGTTTAACAAACCGCGCTTTACAAAAGTCCATCTGGATGCTCAGGGAAGCTTTATCTGGCCCCTGATCGACGGAAAACGTACAGTGACAGACATTGCGCTTCTGGTAAAGGATGAATTCGGGGAGGCAGCCGAACCTCTGTATCCCAGAATTATCAAGTATTTCCAGATTGTTGAAAGCTATCATTTTATTAAATTTGTAAATATGCCTCAGAAATAGGGCAGACTAAGAGCGGGAAGCGGCATGGGCCGTCTCCCGTTCTTTTAGGATAAGGGACGCTTTATCGCGTTAGAGTTATATCACTACAGGAGGAGGCTTTTATATGAAACTGGCAGGAAAAAGATCTGTATGGCTTGAGTATCTGGTTATTTTTCTGGGTACAGGACTGATGGCAACTGCGATCAAGGCATGCTTTGATGCGTGCGGACTGGTCACAGGAGGCTTTTCCGGAGCAGCCATTCTGGTAAAGGAGTGGACCAGAGGAATTGTGGAAAACGGAGTCCCTCTGTGGTTGACAAACCTGAGTCTGAATATTCCTCTTTTTATTCTGGCAACAAAACTGAAAGGATTTTCCTTTGTAAAAAAAGCGCTGGTGGGAGATATGACTCTTACCATGTGGCTGGCTGTTCTTCCGGAGTGGAAGCTTTCTGATGACCTTCTTCTTTCTTCCGTTTACGGAGGAATTATTCTGGGAGTGGGAATCGGTCTTGTATTTCTGGGAGGAGGAACAACCGGGGGAACGGACATGCTTGCCGCCATTATCCAGAAATATATGAGACATTATACCATTGCACAGATCATGCAGTTTATAGACGGTTCCATTGTTCTTGTGGGCATGTATGTATTCGGAATCCGCAAGGGACTTTATGCGATCATTGCAGTTTATCTTGTGACAAAGGTATCGGACGGACTGATCGAGGGCCTGAAATTCTCAAAAGCTGTGCATATTATCACAGATAAGCCGGAAGCTATTGCAAGAATGATCATGCACGATCTTGACCGGGGAGTAACGGGAATCTCTGCAAAGGGAATGTATTCCGGACAGGAAAAACTGATGCTTTACTGTGTGGTTGGAAAGAAAGAACTGGTTCAGCTGAAAGAAAAAATTGATGAGATTGATCCCAAAGCATTTGTGATCGTTGGCGATGCAAGAGAGGTTCACGGAGAAGGCTTTATAGAAAGATAGGAAAAATACACAAAAAACACCTGAAAATTTGTAACAAATTTACGATTTCCTCTTTTAATTTTGGTGATATTGTATTAAAATATCTTTATGTACAGGTTTCTTTATGGGAAAAAGAAGAGACATGCAGAATGCATGAGAAGGGATGTTTGCAGATGATATCAAATCAGGTACTTCAGAATACTCTGGAAGGGTTAAAAGAAATATCCAGAATCGAGTTTTGTATTATAGACACAGAAGGAAAGGTTCTGGCATCTACATTTTCGGATTTTTCAGTTCAGCCGGGAGATGTGCAGGCATTTGTAGAATCTCAGGCTGACAGTCAGCTTGTAAAAGGATTCCAGTATTTCAAGGTGTGCGATGATTATCAGCTGGAATATATTCTGGTTGCACATGGCGATGATGAGGATACTTATATGGTTGGAAAGCTGGCAGCGTTCCAGGTGCAGAATCTGATCGTTGCCTATAAAGAGCGGTTTGATAAAGACAGCTTTATCAAAAATCTTCTCCTTGATAATCTTTTACTGGTGGATATCTACAACCGTGCCAAGAAACTTCATATTGATGCGGATGTACGCCGCGTTGTTATGATCATGGAACTTCAGCAGGAAAAAGACCACAACGCAATGGAAGCGGTAAAGAGCTTTTTCGGCGGAAAGACAAAAGATTTTATTACGGCAGTGGATGAGAGAAGCATTATCATTGTGAAACAGCTTGAAGACGGAGAAGGCTACAGCGATATGGATAAGCTGGCCCGGGCGATTCTTGACACCCTGGGCTTCGGCCTGGAAAACGGTACTCATATCGCGTACGGAACAATTGTCTGCGAGCTGAAAGAGGTTTCCAGATCTTATAAAGAGGCAAGAATGGCTCTCGATGTGGGAAAGATCTTTTTCGGCGACCGGGACGTGATCGCATACAGCTCTCTGGGAATCGGCAGACTGATCTATCAGCTTCCGATACCGCTGTGTAAAATGTTCATCAAAGAGATCTTTGAAAACAAATCTCCGGATGATTTTGATGAAGAGACACTTGTCACAATTGACAAATTCTTTGAGAACAGCCTGAACGTGTCAGAGACATCAAGACAGCTTTATATTCACAGAAATACTCTGGTATACCGTCTTGATAAGCTTCAGAAAAGCACAGGACTTGATCTGAGAGTGTTTGAGGATGCTATCACATTTAAAATTGCGCTGATGGTTGTAAGATATATGAAGTATATGGAGACACTGGAATACTGATGCTGCAGATGTGTTTGGTGTTACTGTTCATTTCGCTGCAGAATAGTAGAATGTGAACAGCTACTATTTGGTTTTATGTCAACAGTTGGGGAGGATTCTTCGGAATTCTCCCTCTTTTTAATTAGGAATCATAAATGGGCAGATACGGGATTCTGTACAATGGAATCTATGGCAGGAGGAAAACAGAGATAAAATAGAAAGAAAACCTTGAATTCATTTATTCTTTCCTGTACAATAATCCCCTGAAGAAACGTCTGGTGTTTCTATCATTCACAATATATTCAAAATTTTCATAGCTGCTATGAATGTAAAATTTTTATGAAAATCTTTTGGATTTCAAAAAAAACACTTGAAATTCAGCTGGAAGTATGTTACAACATTGTTACAAAAACATTAAAATGCTTATTTGCGGGATGCAAACTGATACTGCCGGAATCCCATGGCAGTATTTTTCTGTGAAGAGAAAGCAGTGGTTTGTTCTAAAAGGAGGAACATATGATAGATCTGATTGATGTAAGTAAGTCATACGGAAAGGGCCTTCCGGCTGTCAACCATGCGAACTTACATGTGGATAAAGGAGAGTTCGTGTTTGTAGTAGGAAGCAGTGGCTCCGGCAAGTCCACACTGATCAAGCTTTTGATGAAAGAGCTTGACAGCACAAGCGGTCAGTTGATCGTCAGCGGTGAGCGTCTGGAAACAATGAAACACAGCAGAGTTGCCAAGTACCGCAGAAAGCTTGGTGTTGTATTCCAGGATTTCCGTCTGCTGAAAGACAGAAATGTATATGAAAATGTCGCTTTTGCCCAGCGCGTTATCGGAAGACCGGGAAAGGTGATCCGTAAACGTGTTCCTGAGGTGCTTATGGAGGTTGGACTTGCAGGAAAGTACAAATCCTATCCTGATGAGCTTTCCGGCGGAGAACAGCAGAGAGTGGCTCTTGCCAGAGCTCTTGTAAACCGTCCGGACATTCTCCTTGCAGATGAGCCTACCGGAAACCTTGATCCCCAGACTGCTGAGGAGATCATGAATCTTCTGGCAGAGATCAACGAGCGCGGAACAACTGTGCTGGTGGTAACACATAACAAAGAAATTGTAAACTCCATGAAAAAACGTGTTGTTACCATGCATGAGGGCGTCATTGTCAGCGATGAGAAAGAAGGAGGATATCATGAGGCCTAGTACCATATGGTTTACCCTGAAGCAGGGTGTTAAAAATATAAAAAGAAACTGGATGTTTTCCATTGCGTCAATTCTGACAATGGCAGCATGCATCTTTCTTGTAGGTATTTTTTATTCTATTGTAAATAATGTGGATCACATTGCTCATAAAGTAGAGCAGGAAGTGCCGATCACGGTATTTTTTGATGAGGGAACAACTCAGGAACAGATTGATGCGATCGGAGAGCAGATCAGGCAGCGACCGGAAGTGCAGGAAATTGTATTTACTTCTGCAGACGATGCCTGGAACGAGTTTAAAGATCAGTATTTCCAGGGATCTGAGGCAGCAGAGGGATTCCGGGACGACAACCCGCTTGTAAACTCTGCCAACTATGCTGTTTATATGAATCAGATTGAAAAACAGAATGAGCTGTCTGCCTTTATCCAGGGACTGGATCATGTACGTGAGGTAAATCAGTCAGAGGAAGCGGCAAAGACTCTGGGAAGCTTTAACCGTCTGGTATCTTACGCTTCTATGGCGATTATCGCAGTGCTTCTGCTGATCTCTGTTTTCCTGATCAGCAATACGGTTTCCGTTGGTATCTCTGTCCGCAAGGAAGAAATCGGAATTATGAAATATATCGGAGCTACAGATGGATTTGTCCGGGCGCCGTTTGTAATGGAAGGTATGGTACTTGGAATCGTGGGAGCGGCGATTCCTCTGGTTGCGCTGTATTTCTTATATAACACGGCAGTCGAATATGTACTGACAAAATTCAATGTTCTGACAGGTGTGGTTGCGTTTATTCCGGTAACAGACATTTATATGACGCTTCTTCCTATTGGCCTTGCACTGGGAATCGGAATCGGTCTGATCGGAAGCTTCCTGACAACGAGAAAACATCTTCGTGTATAAGGAAACGCATTCAGGAATATTCAGTATACATAAAAAGTCCGGACAGCATCCGGAAATGAGTTTTGAAAATAAAGAGAAATGAACAAGCGGCATAAGGCTTTGTCTTTCAGAAGAAAGAGAGCATTGTGCCGTTTATTTTTACAGGGGGGCGGAGATATCAATGAAAAATAAGGAATATATAAAAGGAATTGCCACAGGAGTTGCACTTTCTCTGGCAGTGGGGGCAGGCGGATACCTGGGATACCGGTCTCAGTATGACGGAGTTCTTTCTGAATCGGAGCATGTGGGAAAGCTGAAGTATCTGGAGCATCTGATCGAGGAAGAATATTTAGGTGAAGTCGATCAGGAAAAACTTGCAGAGGGGCTTTATACAGGCCTTGTATATGGACTGGGAGATGTGTATTCCAGATATTATACAGCAGAGGAATATCAGCAGGAAAATTCGTCCACTATGGGCGCCTATGTGGGAATTGGTATTGCGATGCAGAAAAATGAAGAGGGGGGCGTCCGGATTGTGGAATGCTACGAAGAAGGTCCGGGAGACAAAGCCGGTCTGAAGGCCGGAGATATTATCAGCGGTATTGACGGTACAGACATTACGGAAAAGGATGTCTCGGAGGTTGTGGATATGATACGGGGAAGCGGGAAGGAAAAAGTGGTGCTGACCGTTCACAGACAGAATGTGGAGAATGCCATGGAGGTGACTGTGGAGATCACAGATGTGGAGCTCCCCTCTGTATTCAGTGAGATGCTGGAGAATCAGACAGGATATATCAGAATATCTCAGTTTACAGACGTTACTCCGGATCAGTATGAAAAAGCGTTTTCTGATCTGAAAGATCAGGGAATGGAGAAGCTGGTGGTAGATCTCAGAGGAAATCCGGGAGGTCTTCTGACCTCTGTATGTGAAATATTAAACAGTATTCTTCCGGAAGGTCTGATCGTATATACGGAAGATAAATATGGAAACCGCAGCGAGGAAAGATCAGAAGGAAAAACACCTTTGGATATGCCTTTTGCAGTACTGGTAAATGAAAACAGCGCCAGCGCCTCGGAGATTTTTGCCGGAGCGGTTCAGGATTATGGAATCGGCACCATCGTGGGCACTGTTACTTATGGAAAAGGCGTGGTTCAGGAGCTTCGCCCCCTTAGTGACGGAAGCGCGGTAAAGCTTACAGTCTCTGATTATTACACTCCGAAAGGAAATTCCATCAATGAGGTGGGAATAAAACCGGATGTGGAGGTAAAGCTGGATTCGGAGCTTCTCAATCAGGAGGAAATCACTCACCAGGAGGATAATCAGCTTCAGGAAGCTCTGAAGGTACTGGAAACAGATAACTGATATTTACCCAAAAGGCTATTACGGAAGGTGCTTTGACCATATTGCTGTAAACGGAGACAGAGGATTGAGGGAGTCTGAAGCGGACTTGTCTGCTATGATATGGAAGTATTGTCAGTTCTTTTCCATTTTTGTTGCACATATCGAACTGTAATGGTATGATAAAACAGAAAGCAGCACCGGAAACTTCGGAGTATACAGAGATAGCCTGGTGTTATGATTAAAAAAATGGAGGGGAAAATATGAGAAAGTATGTGATCACAACAGACAATAATGCAGACCTGCCGGAGAGCTATTACAGAGAACACGGAGTAGGCTGTATGTATCTCAGTTATACAATAGATGGAGTTCATTATACTCATGAGAACTTTATGGAAGAGTCTGAGTTTTATGAAAAAATGAGAACAGGTTCCATGCCTACTACTGCACAGGTGAATCCGGAAGAGGCAAAAGAACTGTTTGAGCCGTATCTGAAAGAGGAAAAGGACATTCTACACATTGCTTTTTCCTCAGGCCTCAGTGGAACCTGCAACAGCTGCCGGATTGCAGCAGAAGAGCTTATGGAAGAGTATCCGGATCGCAGGATCATAATCGTAGATTCTCTCAGTGCGTCTCTGGGACAGGGACTTCTGGTTTACCTGGCGCAGAAGCGGAAGGAAGAAGGCCAGGATATGGATGTCGTGGCAGAATGGGCGGAACAGCATAAGAAAAACATGGTACATCTCTTCACTGTGGATGATCTGAACCATCTGTACAGAGGGGGCCGGGTGTCAAAGACGGCAGCAGTTCTCGGCGGTATGCTGAACATCAAGCCGATTCTTCACGTGGATGAAGAAGGAAAACTGATCCCCATAGGAAAGGTAAGAGGACGCAAAAAATCTCTCCTGGAACTGGCTGACCTGATGGATAAAAAAATCGGCAGCTATGCTTCTTCCTGCGATACTGTGTTTATCAGTCACGGAGACTGTCTGGAGGAGGCTCAGTTTTTGTCCCGCAAAATAAAAGAAAAATATCAGGTAAAGACAGAGATCATCAATTATGTGGGAGCAGTGATCGGAGCTCATTCCGGTCCGGGTACAATGGCGTTGTTCTTTGTGGGAGATGAGAGATAAAGAGAGTCTCAGCTTTCCGGTGAAATATTACGAAGTAATAAAAATGTAACAAAATCATAATATTTTGTAAAAAACGCTTGCTTTTTTTTCAATCCTTCCGTAAAATAGAAAAGAAGGGGTGACGGCAGAATGAGCGGTCACTTTCATAAAAACTATTTGAATTCAGTTTGAGAAAGGAAGAATTGAATGAAAACAACAGGAAAAAGATTCGCGGCATTACTTCTGGCAGCAGTCATGCTGGCTACAACTGTTTTTTGCACAGAAGTTCCGGTAAGTGCGGCAAGTATTAAAAATGAGAAGATTTCAGTAAAGATCCAGGAGTCATCTGAAGAGTCATTAAAAATTGCCTGGAATCCTTCTTCTATGGCACAGGGATATGTAATCTACAGAAGAGAATCTGTGAAAAAACCATTCCAGAGGCTGAAGACAGTCAGCAAAAATGCGGTATCTTATCTGGATCGGAATCTTCCAAACGGAAAGTCCTATCAGTACGCTGTACGTGCATACCGCAGGGAAAATGGAAAGAATGTTTACAGTGCATATACAACGGCAATTGCATCCACACGTCCTCTGGCGCCCGGTTCTGTCAGAGTGAAGGCGGTATCAGATAAAAGAGTGAATGTATCCTGGGATCCCGTATCAAGAGCAAATGGTTACAGAATTTATAAAAGAGTCGGTGGACAGAGAAACTGGACTCTTGTGGCAGACGTAAAAAATGACAGAAAATCGCTGGCTGATGTAAAGGTATCCCCGAGTACCGCTTATAAATACAGAGTCTGTGCATACAGATTAAGCGGAGGTGTAAAATATACTTCAAGTCTGAGAGAGAGCAGCGCAGTAAAAACAGCATCTGCAGAGTCCAGTGACAGCGGCAATCATTCCAAATATAATTCAGCTCAGAAGGAAGTCATGAAAAAAATCCTGTACGCAGTGGAAACCGGCGGTCAGGTTTACGGAAGACAGGATTATGCAGACTTTACAGAAGCGTACACAAACAGTTCTGCCGAGCATGCGATCACTATTGGGGCAGGTCAGTGGTATGCCAATGAGGCAAGGAGACTTCTTCTTCTGATCCATGACACTATGAGCGACAAAGAATATGCAAAATATGATCCGAAAAATTATGTATGGAATGACGTAGAAAATAAAAAGGACTGGTCTAATTACAGGCTTGTTGAGAAGTCGGGAAGAGCTAAGATCATTGTCAAACTGATCAGTTCTCCCACAGGCATCAAATGTCAGGATCAGCTGATGTATCAGCAGATCGGAGAAAAGGAGACAGAGGTCCGTAAGCTTGGAATCACAGAAGCCAGGGCAGTTGGAATGTTTATCAACATCCACCACCAGGGAGGCCTTGGCGCTGTTACCAGAGTCCTGAAAAAGACAAAACGACCGGTAACACTTGATAATATTTATAAGGCTCTGCAGTCTGATACAGGTAATCAGGTGGGAGCATATAAGTCCAGACAGAAATTTGTCTATGAAGCTTTGAAAACATACATGAAATAAAAAAAGAACTTTGCCGCAGAGCAATGGAAAAATCAGTTTTCCATTGCTCTGTTTTATCATATTTTTTTGTATGGATGCTTGTATTTGTCGAAAAAAAGTGATATGATTTAGAAAATTGAATAAAAAGAATATCAGGTGCTGGATTTTTATCCGGTTAAAAGGGAAGCAGGTGAGAATCCTGCACGATCTCGTCACTGTATTTAAGGAGTACAAAGCATTTTGTATTTTTACAGCCACTGGGAAACTGGGAAGGCTGCTTTGTATGTGGAATTATAAGCCAGGAAACCTGCCTGATATTGGTACGGGGACGAGGGTCCCAAATCACGAGTAATTGGTTGTACCGAATTGTGTCAGCAGCCCTTTTACCATGAGTAAGGGTTTTTTTATTTTTATATAAAAATTCAGGTAATGGCACGGTGTTTTGCAGAAGAGTTTTTCTCCGTACATTTTTATTCATTTTTCGGAAAACTGTCATACAGCGGACAGATTCCGGCACAGTGTAAAAAAGGAGGATAAAAACATGAAAAACAAAACTGTAAAAGCACTGGCATTACTGATGACTGTAACAACTGTTTCTATGATGGGAGCCTCCAGCATTTATGCTTCCGATACAGAAACAACAACAGAAGCTGCGGCTGAGGAAACTGAAGCTGCAGGAGAAGAAAGTGCAGATGCAGATCAGCAGGCAGCAGACAATGTGGCAGCGCTGATCGACAAAATTTATGTTCAGGAAAGAACAGAAACAACAGATGATGACTGTAAAGCTGCAAAAGAAGCCTGGGATGCCCTTACCGATGCACAGAAAGAGCTGGTGGAAGGCGAGAATGCCAGCCCGGATTACTTTGGACTGGACACCGGAGACGCTACCAAAGATGATGCACGCAATGCAGATGAGATTGGCGAGAACGAGCTTCTGGTAGTAAGCTTTGGAACCTCCTATAACGACAGCCGTGTTGAGGACATTAAAGGAATTGAAGACGCTTTGCAGGAAGCTTATCCGGACTGGGCCGTAAGAAGAGCATTTACTGCTCAGATCATTATCAACCACGTTCAGGCAAGAGACGGGGAAGTGATTGACAATATGCAGCAGGCTCTTGACCGCGCAGTGGAAAATGGAGTAAAGAATCTTGTGGTGCAGCCTACACATCTCATGCATGGAGCTGAATATGACGAGATGGCAGAGGTTCTTGAACAGTATCAGGACAAATTTGAATCCGTTGCAATTGCAGAGCCTATGCTTGGCGAGGTTGGGGATGATGCAACTGTGATTAATGAAGATAAAGCAGCAGTTGCTCAGGCAGTTGCAGATGCGGCAGTTCAGGAAGCAGGATTTGACAGTATGGAAGCAGCTGCAGAGGATGGCACAGCATTTGTATTTCTTGGCCACGGAACTTCCCATACAGCAAAGGTAAGCTACAGCCAGATGCAGACCCAGATGGAGGAGCTTGGATTTAAGAATGCATTTATCGGCACTGTAGAAGGTGAGCCGGAAGATACTGCCTGCGAAGCAGTGATCGAAAAGGTAAAAGAAGCAGGATATAAAAAAGTAATCCTTCGTCCGCTTATGGTAGTTGCCGGAGATCATGCAAATAATGATATGGCGGGAGCTGAAGACGATTCCTGGAAATCCATGTTTGAGGCTTCCGGAAACTTTGACAGTGTGGAGGCTCAGATTGCCGGACTGGGAAGGATTGACGCAGTAAAACAGCTTTATGTGGAGCATACAAAGGCGGCAATTGATTCCCTTGGAACAAAAGCAGCTACAGAGGATGAGGCGGCAGAAGCTGAAACAGCAGAGGCAGAAACGGAAGCTGCAGAAGAATAAGAACCATATGGATAAAAAATCTGCCCGGAATGTTACAGAACTTCCGGGCAGTTATTTTGAAAGGAGATTGATAAAATGAAACGAAAAACAGTAATTGCCCTCTGTATGCTGAGTATAGCAGCAGCTATGGGAAGCTACAGTTCTGTTATGGCAGAGGAAAAAACATCTGCAGAAGCCGCTGCTGAAAGTAAAGAAGCCATAGAGAATGAGCTGAAAGACGGTATTTACACAGCTGATTTTGATACGGACAGCAACATGTTTCATGTGAATGAGGCAAAAGACGGCAAGGGAACACTGACAGTAAAGAACGGGGAAATGACCATTCATGTCAGTCTTGTTTCCAAGAGCATCATAAATCTGTTTTCAGGAAAAGCGGAGGATGCACAGAAAGAAGGCGCGAAGGTTCTGGAGCCTACAGAGGATGAGGTTACATACAGCGATGGCTATAAAGAAACCGTGTATGGCTTTGACATTCCGGTTCCGTCTCTTGAGGAAGAATTTGACGTAGCACTTCTTGGCAAAAAAGGCAAGTGGTACGATCATAAAGTAAGTGTTTCCAATCCTCAGCCGGCGGAGAACAGTGAAGAGACAGGCGGTTCATCAGAAGGAAAGACAGCAGAGGAGCTGAAGCTTGAGGATGGAGATTACACAGTGGAAGTGGCTCTGGAGGGCGGATCCGGAAAGGCAACGGTAGAGAGCCCGGCGGAAATGAAGATTTCAGATGGAAAGGTCATGGCAACCATTACCTGGAGCAGTCCCAATTACGATTATATGATCGTGGACGGGGAGAAGTATGAGATGGTAAATACAGAAGGAAATTCTGTATTTGATATTCCGGTTGCAGCCTTTGATACGGCCCTTGAGGTAAAGGCCGATACCGTAGCCATGAGTGAACCCCATGAGATCGACTATACCCTGCAGTTTGATTCTGAATCTGTGAAAAAGGCTGAATAAATATGAAAAGGATTTTAATCTGTTTTATTGTAAGTATTATGCTTTTTATGGAAGGTATTCTTCCGGTCCAGGCATCTCAAGGCCAGAAGGAACCGCTGGAAATTTCAGGACTTGTTTACGATCACAGCATGGAACTTGATTATGCAGAACAGTTTTCTGTAGATTATTATAAAGATGGCTATGCTCTGATCACAATTGCAGATAAGGACAGATTTCTGGTTGTGCCGGAAGGGAAAAAGGCGCCGGAATCCCTGGATGAAACCATTGCAGTTATTCAACAGCCGGTGCAGAATATTTACCTTGTGGCAACCTCTGCCATGAATCTGTTCTGCGCGCTGGACGGGCTTGATCACATCAGTCTTTCCGGCACAGATGCAGACGGCTGGTATATTGAAGAGGCAAAAAAAGCTCTGGAGGATGGAAGTATTTCTTTTGCAGGAAAATACAGCGCTCCTGATTATGAACTGATTCTAAGCAAAAACTGTGGACTTGCTGTGGAATCTACCATGATCTACCATATGCCTGAAGTGAAGGAAAAGCTGGAACAGTTTGGAATTCCGGTTCTTGTGGAGCATTCCAGCTATGAGCCTCATCCCCTGGGAAGAACAGAGTGGCTGAAACTGTATGGAGTGCTTCTGGATAAGGAAGAACCGGCTCAGGAACTTTTTGAAAAACAGGCAGATAAGGTGAAAAATCTGGAAAACAGCAAAAATACAGGAAAGACAGTGGCGTTTTTTTATATTAATTCTGTAGGAGCTGCAAATGTGCGAAAATCCAATGACTATGTGGCGAAAATGATTGAGCTGGCAGGCGGAAAATATATTTTTGACGAGCTTGGAGAAGATGACAGCGCACTTTCCACCATGAACATGCAGATGGAAGAATTTTATGCCAAAGCCAAAGATGCAGATTATATTATTTATAACAGCACCATTGACGGTGAGCTGACGACCATCGATCAGCTTCTGGCAAAAAGCTCTCTTCTGAATGATTTTAAGGCAGTAAAAAATGGAAATGTATGGTGTACGGAACAGAATCTTTTTCAGGATACTATGGGGCTGGGAACCATGATCGAAGATATCCATACCATGCTGACAACAGAAGATGGCAGTCTGGACACTCTGACTTATATGCACCGGCTGAAATAGGCCGGCAGATAAGAGGGCAGGTTCTGATGAATAAACAGGAAGGATAGAAACATGCGGAAGAAACTACATCTCAGATACTGGATCGCCTTTGGCTTTCTGGCTTTGCTTCTGATGAGCTTTATAGTGTGGAATATTAATTCCGGAAGTATTGAGATTTCTGTAAGAGAGATTATGGAAATCCTGTTTTTGGGAAAGGGAGAGGACACGGCTCTTAATATTGTCTGGGAGATCAGGCTTCCCAGAATACTGGCAGCCATTATCCTGGGAGGCGCTTTATCTGTATCCGGTTTCCTTTTACAGACTTTTTTCGGTAATCCCATAGCCAGTCCTTTTGTTCTTGGAATTTCATCCGGGGCAAAGCTGGTCGTTTCCCTTGTTATGATCTTCCTTCTGGGAAAATCCATGGTTGCATCCTCGGCAGTTCTGATTCTGGCCGCCTTTGTGGGCTCTATGATCTCTATGGGTTTTGTACTGCTTGTTGCAAAAAAAGTAAAACAGATGTCTGCTCTTATTATCAGTGGCATTATGATCGGATATATCTGTTCTGCCATTACAGATTTTGTGATCACGTTTGCAGATGATTCCAATATTGTAAATCTTCATAACTGGTCCATGGGAAGCTTTTCCGGCATGAACTGGGAAAATGTGCGGATGATGGCAGTTGTGACAGCAGTTACGGTACTGATGGTATTTCTGATGTCAAAACCTATCAGCGCTTATCAGCTTGGGGAAGGCTATGCACAGAACATGGGCGTAAATATTAAACTTTTCCGTGTGGCTCTGATTCTTCTGTCAAGTATTTTATCAGCATGCGTCACTGCATTTGCAGGACCCATATCCTTTGTAGGAATTGCGGTGCCTCATCTGGTAAAAAGTTTATTAAAAACAGCCCGGCCCCTTCTGGTGATCCCAGCCTGTTTTCTGGGAGGAGCAGTATTCTGTCTTTTCTGTGATCTGATCGCAAGAACAGCCTTTGCGCCTACGGAACTCAGTATCAGTTCGGTAACTGCGGTGTTTGGCGCACCTGTTGTTATTTATATTATGATTCGGAGAAAGAGGTCCGCATAATGGAAGAGTATTTTATTCAAACAGAGCAGCTGACAGTAGGTTATGACGGGAAGCCTCTGATCAAAGATATTGAGATCCGTCTGAAAAAAGGGGAGATACTTACTCTGATCGGCCCTAACGGAGCAGGAAAGTCCACGATTTTAAAAAGTATGACCCGGCAGCTGAAACTGGTTGGCGGGGCAGTATACCTGGACGGTGAAATGATGAGCCGCATGTCCGGAAAGGATGTGGCAAAAAGACTGGCGGTTGTAATGACAGAACGTATCCGGCCGGAGCTTATGACATGTGAGGATATTGTGGCAACAGGACGTTATCCATATACGGGAACACTGGGAATTCTGGGAGAAGAAGACTGGGAAAAGGTTCATGAGGCAATGGAACTGGTTCATGCACTGGAGTTTAAGGACAGGGATTTTACCGCCGTCAGTGACGGCCAGAGACAGAGGATTCTTCTTGCAAGAGCTATCTGCCAGGAGCCGGAGGTAATTGTACTGGACGAGCCTACTTCATTTCTTGATATCAGACACAAGCTTGAGCTGCTGGCAATTCTTAAAGATATGGTAGTTCGGAAAAAAACAGCGGTTCTGATGTCTCTTCATGAACTGGATCTGGCTCAGAAGATTTCTGACTGCGTGATCTGTGTTCATGGAGATAAAATAGAAAAATACGGGTCTCCGGAGGAAATCTTCAGTTCTGAATATGTGCATCATCTTTATGGGATTACAACAGGGAGCTACAATGCTGCGTTCGGGTGTCTGGAAATGGAAAGACCAAAAGGAAAGCCGGAGGTATTTGTGATCGGAGGAAACGGTACGGGTATTCCCGTATACAGGAAGCTTCAGAGGGCTGGAATTCCTTTTGCAGCAGGTATTCTCCACGGAAATGATGTGGACTGTGAGGTTGCCAGAGCTCTGGCGGCAGAGGTGATAGAAGAACAGCCCTTTTCTCTGATCCGGGAGGAAGTCTATCAGAAAGCTGTGAAGACGATGGAACAATGTGCTCAGGTGATCTGCTGTGTAAATGAGTTCGGACCAGTGAACGAGAAAAACAGGCAGCTTTGCTGTCTGGCAGAGAAAGCCGGAAAACTTGCACAGGAGAAAGGATTCTGCTATAATAGGAACACTTGATACATATTTTTTGTTTGAAACAGAAAGAGACAGGTGTTTTCATGGCAAGACCAGCACAGCAGAAAAAGCTGTCAGGCCACGGCAGGAAAAAATCCGTAAGACGGAAACGAGTGGATTATTATGATTACAGCCTTCTGGCAGTGATCATTCTTCTTACCTGCTTTGGTCTGATTATGCTGTACAGTACCAGTTCCTACATGGCAGAGGTCAAGTACGGCGATGACATGTATTTTTTTAAGAAACAGGCGCTGATCAGCGCTGTCTGTATTGTTGCGGCAGTTGTAATATCAAAAATTGATTACCATATCCTTGGCAGATTTACCACAATCTTATATGTATCTGCTCTGTTTCTGATGGCTCTGGTAAAGATTACTCCACTGGGTCAGGAGGTAAACGGAGCGAGACGCTGGCTGAAGCTGGGGATTCAGTTTCAGCCTGCGGAGATTGCAAAAATTGCAGTGATCGTGTGTCTGCCTTACATGATCATAGAAATGGGGCGGCAGATAAAAACCCTGAAAAGCTGTATGATACTGGCAGCAGCAGGAGGAGTGCTTGCTTTCGGCGCTTATTTTTTAACAGACAATCTCAGTACGGCTATCATTATTTTCGGCATTACCGCAGGTCTTATTTTTGTTGCTCATCCGAATACAAAGCTGTTTCTCAGCATTGCGGCGGTGGGCGTGGTTCTTGTGGCGGGAATTGTAATGCTTCTGTATCTTACGGTAGACCCGGAAACAAATGAAAATTTCCGAATCGGGCGAATTCTTGTATGGCTCCGTCCGGAAGAGTTTGCAGACGGAATGGGATATCAGACTCTTCAGGCCCTGTATGCCATAGGCTCCGGCGGACTTCTGGGAAGAGGTCTGGGAAACAGCATCCAGAAGCTTGGAAGTGTTCCCGAGGCGCAGAATGATATGATTTTTTCTATTGTGTGTGAGGAACTGGGAATAGCAGGAGGCGTTATGCTGCTTCTTATGTTTGCTTACCTTCTGTACCGGCTGTTCTTTATTGCGCAGAATGCTTCCGATCTGTTGGGAAGTCTTATGGTAACCGGAATTTTTATCCATATTGCGCTGCAGGTGATCTTTAATGTCGCGGTTGTATTAAACCTTATGCCAAATACAGGTGTCACGCTGCCGTTTATCAGCTACGGAGGTACCTCAATTATGTTCCTGATGACAGAAATGGGTCTGGCTTTAAGCGTGGCCCGGCGGATAAAATTCCAGGATATATAGGAAATACCCGGAACACAGTGTCCGGAAAAAGAGAAAATCGTGGAAATCTATTGACAAATAGATGTACAGAATATATACTTTCCACATCAAAGCAGCATATTTGATAAAGGAGAAGATAGTAATGTTAGAAGAAATGAAAAAAATGATCGCAGAGCAGTTAAGCTGTGATGAAAATGAGATTAATTTGGAAACTTCTTTTAAGGATGACCTGGGGGCAGATTCACTGGATCTTTTTGAGCTTGTAATGGCACTGGAGGATGAGTACAATATTGAGATTCCTGCGGAGGAGCTTGCAGATCTTGCTACCGTAGGAGATGTGATCGAATATCTGAAGAACAGAGGCATCGAAGCATAATTGAGTTAAACGGTTGCCGTGTATCGGACGACAGCGCTAAATTCCCTGAGGCAGAGATGTCTCAGGGAATTTCATAGTATAAAGAAAAACAGGAGAGAGATTATGACAAAGTTAAGGACAAGATTTGCGCCAAGCCCCACAGGAAGAATGCATGTGGGAAATCTGCGTACGGCATTATACGCATACCTGATCACCAAACATGAGGGGGGAGATTTTATCCTCCGTATTGAGGATACGGATCAGGAGCGCTATATGGAGGGTGCGGTTGATATTATTTACCGCACCATGGAAAAGACAGGTCTGCTTCATGATGAGGGGCCGGATAAAGACGGCGGCGTAGGACCTTATGTACAGAGTGAGCGTCAGGCTTCCGGTCTTTATCTGGAATATGCAAAAAAGCTTGTAGATCAGGGAGACGCTTATTACTGCTTCTGCGGACAGGAAGAGCTGGAATCTATGAAGCGTGTGGTGGCAGGAAAAGAAATTTCCATTTATGACAAGCGCTGTCTGAATCTTCCTAAGGAAGAAGTAGAGAGACGTCTTGCAGCAGGAGAGCCTCATGTAATCCGGTTTAATATGCCCACAGAGGGAACCACTACCTTCCATGATGTGATTTACGGAGATATCACAGTAAATAATGAGGAAATGGAAGATCTGATCCTGATTAAATCAGACGGTTATCCCACTTATAATTTTGCAAACGTAGTGGACGATCACCTGATGGGAATCACCCATGTGGTCCGCGGAAACGAGTACCTTTCCTCAGCGCCGAAATACAATCGTATTTACGAGGCGTTTGGCTGGGAAATCCCGGTTTATGTACACTGTCCTCTTATTACAAACGAGGAACATCAGAAGCTCAGCAAGCGTTCCGGACATTCTTCCTATGAGGATCTGGTAGATCAGGGATTCCTGACAGAGGCGATTGTAAACTTTGTGGCCCTTCTTGGCTGGAGCCCTCAGGAAAACAGAGAGATCTATTCTCTTCCTGAGCTTGTGGAAGCCTTTGACTATCACCACATCAGCAAATCACCGGCTGTTTTTGATATCCAGAAGCTGCGCTGGATGAACGGCGAATATATCAAAAAAATGGATCCGGAAGCTTTTTATGAAAAAGCCCTGCCTTATATGAAGGAAGTACTGAAAAAAGATTATAATTTCCATAAAATTGCAGGAATGGTGCAGACACGAATCGAGGTATTCCCGGATATTCCGGCTCTGATCGACTTCTTTGAGGAAGTTCCGGAGTATGATTCCTCCATGTACTGCCACAAAAAAATGAAAACAACAGAAGAAACTGCTCTTACTGTATTAAAAGAGGTTCTTCCTGTACTTGAAGCTCAGGAGGACTATACAAATGATCCTCTGTTTGCTTCTTTAAGCGAATTTGTAAAAGAAAAGGGCTACAAGAACGGATATGTTATGTGGCCGCTCCGTACTGCAGTTTCCGGCAAGCAGATGACACCTGCCGGAGCAACTGAGATCATGGAGATCATTGGCAAGGAAGAAACTCTGAAGCGCGTAAAAGCAGCCATTGAAAAACTCAGCTAAGAACGGACTTATATGAAACGTAATCCATCTCAGAAACGGGCAATCGCCCACCTGTCAGGACCCATGATGGTTCTGGCAGGCCCCGGATCGGGGAAAACCTCCGTAACAGTAGAACGAATTGCATATATGACAAAAGAATGTGGGATATCCCCGGCCTCCATTCTTGTTGTGACATTTTCCAGGGCCGCGGCAAAGGAAATGAAGGAACGGTTTTTAAAATTTACCGGACAGGAGCACAGCCCGGTGACGTTTGGAACCTTTCACGGGGTATTTTATGCTATTTTAAAACAGGCATATGGATTTACTGCGGCAAATATTTTGTCAGAGGAAGAAAAGAATAGTATTTTAAAAGAACTTACCCTGGAGCTGGCAGGAGAGCTTGCAGAAGAGGGCGATTTTACCGGAGAACTGGCAAAAGAGATCAGTGTGGTAAAAGGAAACCGGATTTCTCTGGAGCATTATTATTCTTCCTGCTGTCCGGATGAGGTGTTCCGCCAGATATATCAGGGATACCGGAAAGCATGTACGGCAAGGCGGAAGCTGGATTTTGACGATATGCTTTTGTACTGCTATGAGCTGTTTCAGCAGAGACAGGATATTCTGCAAGCCTGGCAGAATAAATTCCGGTATATTCTGGTAGATGAATTTCAGGACATCAATCAGCTTCAGTATGATATCGTCAGGCTTCTGGCAAAGCCTGAAAATAATCTGTTTATCGTAGGAGATGACGATCAGTCTATTTATCACTTCCGGGGAGCAAGACCGGAGATCATGCTGAATTTTACAAAGGATTATCCGGAAGCAGAAACGGTGGTCTTAAATGTAAACTACCGGTGTACAAAAAGAATCCTTGGATCAGCCATGAATGTGATCGGAGAAAATAAAACACGTTTTAAAAAAGAGCTGTCCACTCCCAATCCGGAGGGTGAACCGGTAAGTATTCTGGAATTTCCCAATCCCAGAGAAGAATATATGGAGATTACCGGTGAGCTGCGCAGGAGACTGGATGCAGGCGATGATCTGAAGGATACGGCAATACTTCTCCGGACAAATCAGGAGGCAGAAGGCCTTGTGGGAGCTCTGATGGAGCGTCAGGTACCTTTTTCCATGAAAGAAACTCTGCCCAATCTTTTTCATCACTGGATATGCAGAAATATGATGGCATATATGAGACTGGCAGCCGGGCAGAACTGCAGGAAAAATTTTCTGGAGATCATGAACCGTCCCAACCGTTATCTTTCACGGGAGGCTCTGGCGATTTCAAATGAACTGTCTTTTGAGCAGCTGAAGGAATTTTATAAGAATAAGGACTGGATGTGCGACAGGATCACCACCCTGGAAACCCATCTCAGGATTCTGAAGGGGCTGCCCCCTTATGCGGCTATAAATTTTATCAGAAAAGGTATGGGATATGAAGAATACTTGCATGAATATGCACGTTATCGTAAAATAAAACCAGAGGAATTAAGTGAGATCCTGGACCGCCTTCTGGAAAGCGCAAAAGGAATAAACAGTCTGGAAGAATGGGAGACTTACATAGAAGATTATACGAAGAGACTGAATGAACAGGCAAAGAAGCAGGAAAAAGAGACAGAAGGAGTTCTGATCTCCACCATGCACGGAGTAAAGGGGCTGGAATTTGACCGGGTTTATATACTGAATGTAAATGAAGGCAGCATCCCTTATAAAAAAGCAGTTCTTGAGCCGGCTCTGGAAGAAGAGAGAAGACTGTTTTATGTCGGAATGACCCGGGCAAAGAAAAAACTCACGTTATGCTATGTGAAACGGCAGTACGAAAAGGACAGAGAACCGTCCAGATTTTTAAAGGAGGCAGGAGTATGAAAGCAGTCATTTATTTTACCGAGATTCCCCCGCAGTATGAGCACAAAAACATGGGACATATGACAGGAGAAAAGCTTCTGGAAGAGGCGCTTCTGAAAGAGTATGGACGGAAGCTTGCTTTTGAGCCGAGGGCAAAAGGCGAGCACGGGAAACCGTTTTTTACGTTACAGCCGAAAATTCATTATAACATCAGCCATTCCGGAAAGTATGTGGTCTGTGTTCTGGCAGGCGAGGAAGTGGGGATTGATATTCAGGAACACAGAGAACTGGATTATGAAAAAGGCCTGCAGAAACTGGTGCCGGTATCCCTGTTTCAGGAAATACTGGAATCTGATCACATAAAGGAAGCTTTTTATGACCAGTGGGTGCTTCGTGAAGCATATATGAAATGGACAGGCGAGGGATTTTCCAGAGATCCCCGTACCATCCCAATGGACAGAGGAAATTCTGTGCTGCTGGAAATGGAGCCGGGATACAGCGGAGCTGTGTGGTCAGAAAACCCTCTGGAGCTCAGATGGGAACATCTGGAAATAAGCCTTCCGTAAAATCCGGTAATGAAACAGAGATTGTCCTCATATATTATGTGTAAAGAGGGGGGAGGACAATGGAGGCCAGTCAGATCCAGAATCTGTTTGCCGGAAATATCCGGCGGCTTCTTGTCCAGACGGAGATCGATTACGACAAATTGTACGAGATCCGTCTCCGGGCAGGAAGGCCGCTGTTTCTTACTTATGATAAAGGAGAATGTTTTTTAAGAACAAAGGGCAGGGATCCGTATGTGGTAACAAGAGAGGATCTGAAAGAGACACTGGAATACGTAAGCGGGTATTCTCTGTACGCCTATGAGGATGAACTTCGCCAGGGATATATGAGCGTACAGGGAGGCCACAGGGTAGGGGTTACCGGAAAAGTGATCCTGGATGGCGACCGGATCAGGGGAATGAAATATATTTCCTGTATCAATGTGCGTCTGGCTCATCAGATACCAGGATGCGCAGACGCTGTAATGCCCTATATCCGAAAAGAAAAATGGACAGCCCATACACTGATCATCTCACCGCCCAGATGTGGAAAAACCACACTTTTAAGGGATGTGATCCGACAGCTCAGCAATGGTTTCGGAAAGATTCCGGGTGTTACAGTTGGCGTGGTGGATGAGAGAAGCGAGCTGGCAGGCTGCTATCAGGGCATCCCTCAGAATGACCTGGGAATGAGAACGGATGTGCTGGACTGCTGTCCGAAAGCCCAGGGAATGCAGATGCTGATACGAGCCATGTCCCCGGCGGTAGTGGCAGTGGATGAGCTTGGAAAGGAAGAGGACTTCCGCGCAGTGGAAGCGGTGATCCACAGTGGGTGCAGACTGATCGCCACTGCCCATGGAGAGAATGTGGAAGCTGTGCTTGCCACACCCTTTTTTGCAGGGCTGAAAAAAATGCGAGTATTTGACAGATATATTGTTCTGGGAAAAGAAAAAAGAGCCGGTATTATCAGGGGGATTTTTGACGGAAGGGGAGTTCCATGCTGAAATTTGCAGGCATTCTCATGATTTTTATTGCAGGAACCGGCATGGGGACTGCAAAGAGTATGGAGCTTACAAAAAGAGAGCGGAATCTGAAAAAATTCCTGTGGCTGACCTCATGCTTAAAGGGGACAGTGCGCTGCGGCAATAGCTGTTTTCCTGAGGCGTTTCTGGAAATTTCAGAAAAGTTTGACGGTATGTACCGGGAGTTCCTTCAGAGTCTTGCGGACAGGCTGAAAGGTCAGGAAGGCCAGACCCTTGGACAGATTTTCCGGGACTGTGCAAAAAAAGAGTTCCGGACCGCAGGTTTTTCTGCAGAAGAAATGGAGCTGATCGCTTCTCTTGGAGACAGGCTTGGCTATCTGGACAGAGAAATGCAGCTAAGGCAGCTGGATATTTTTGAGGAAGAGCTGTGCAGGAGGCTGGATTTTCTGGCCTGCCAGCTTCCTGAAAAAAAGAAGCTCTGCCGGAATCTGGGGATTCTGGGAGGGATTTTTCTGGGAGTGCTTTTGTGGTAGGAAGAAAACTGTGCAGAGCTTGGGAAAGGAGGACGATTTGGAAGTCGGTATTATTTTTAAAATAGCGGCAGTGGGAATCCTTGTTTCTGTTCTTTCTCAGATACTGAAACACAGCGGCAGAGATGAGCAGGCGTTTCTGGTAAGTCTTGCCGGACTTCTGGTGGTTCTCTTCTGGATCGTTCCCTATATATACGATCTGTTTGAAAGTATACAGACTCTTTTTGTTATGTAGCCGGAGCAGATGCGGAAGGAGCGGAGCATGGATATTATAAAGATTTCTCTTCTTGGTGTATGCGGCGTAATGCTTGGATTTTTTCTGAAAGGAACAAAGCCGGAATACGCTGTTTTTGTAACTGTGGGAATCGGGATTATGATCCTGGGGCTTGCAGCAGGAAAGATAGAGTATATATTTTCAGCGGTGGATCGGCTGAAAGACAGCCTTCCTCTGGATGAAGGCTATCTGGCAACGCTGATAAAAATGATCGGTATTACCTACATCGGACAGTTTTCTGCAGGAATATGCAGAGATGCAGGGCATCAGGCAACGGCAGGACAGATCGAGCTGTTCTGTAAGCTGTCTATTATGGTCCTCAGTATTCCTGTGCTGATGGCGCTTCTGGATACGATCCAGAAGTTTTTTGTATGAAGAGGCTTTATAAAACTGGGATTTTTGTTTTATGCACCGCATTTATCATCTTTTGCGGAACAAAAGTCGTACAGGGGGCAGAAGAGGCTGATACGGCAGAGCAGATCCAGGGGGAGCTTCTTTCGGAGCTTGATTTCAGCCAGGTTCAGAGGATGCTGGACGAACTTCTGGGGACAGAAAGCTTTTCTTTTCAGGAAGCTCTGAAGAATTTAATAAACGGGGAAGAAGCGATTTCAAAAGAGACAGTGCAGGAATTTCTGCGCGGTCTTTTTTTTTCCGGTTTTGAGAGAGAGAGGGAGCTGTTTGCAAAAATTCTGGTGCTGGTGATTCTTGCGGCAGTGTTTACAAATTTTGCTTCTGTGTTTGAAAACGGACAGGTGGGAGATGTCAGTTTTTATGTGGTGTATATTCTTCTGTTTACGCTTCTGATGGATTCTTTTTATGAAAAAACACGTTCGCTGCATCATACGATCTCCTGGATCGTGGAATTTATGAAGGCGCTGTCTCCGGCATATTTTATGACAGTGGCGGCATCTTCCGGAGCTCTGTCAGCAGCTGTGTTTTATGAAGGAGTTCTTCTTCTGGTGTGGCTGATCCAGTGGATTCTTCTGAATGTTCTTTTACCTGCGGCGGAGATTTATGTTCTTCTGCGTCTGGTAAATCATCTGTCCAGAGAAGAAATGCTGGGAAAATTTGCAGAATTTTTAAAAACAGTGGTCAGCTGGGCACTAAAAACTCTTCTGGGCCTTGTGGCAGGGCTTCAGGTTGTCCGGGGGCTGGTGGCTCCGGTTATGGATTCTCTGAAAAGAAGTGTGATCGGAAAAGCGGCAGGAGCATTGCCGGGAGTTGGAAATGCTGTGAACATGGTAACAGAGCTGGTGATCACCAGTGCGGTCCTTGTACGCAACTGCCTTGGAGTTCTTATCCTTCTGGCAACAGTGGCTGCCGGGGCAGGACCTGTGATCCATTATGGGATGCTGTCTTTAACTTACCGGTTTCTGGCAGCAGTATCTCAGCCGGTATCGGATAAGCGGATGGTGGAATGTCTGTCTACCATGGGAGAAGGCTTTGAGATCCTGCTGAAAATCCTTTTTACAGCAGAGGTTCTTTGTATTCTGACTTTTCTGATCATTATGGCAGGAATACAGGGAGGCGGCGTATGAGAGAGGACATTTACCAGTGGATGAAAAGTCTTGCAGTTTTTTATCTGTTTTTTACAGCAGTTCTTCAGCTGGTTCCTGATCGTAAATATGAACGCTATGTGCGTTCGTTTATGGGACTTCTTCTGATCTACATGCTCTGCACGCCTGTGTTTGCTGTATTTGGAAAAAGCGGGCAGCTTCTGGAAGGCTTTGCAGATACCTTTTATCAGGAACAGAAAAGGATGGACAGGATGGAAGCAGAAGAGCTTCAGACTTTTTATCTGAAACAGGGATACGAAAATGAGATTTCTTCTAAAATTGAAGAATTGTTAAAAGAATCAGGAATAAATCCTTCTGAGACTGCCGTACATATAGAAGGAGAGCGGATATCCGCAGTACTGACTGTAAAACAGGAGCTGACCCGGGAACAGGAAAGGGGGATTCGGGATGACCTCAGGAAGAGCTTCGGAATCGAAGAAAAGGACTGTAAGATCCTTACTGACAGAAATGACGGGGCAGCAGTGGATGGTTCTTCTGCTTCTGGGAATGCTTCTGACAGTAATCGCGCTTCCGGTATCAGACAGTAAGGAACAGACAGAGGAAAAGCAGGATCTTACGGAAAATACAGAAAGCTGTGAGGGGGACAGAACACTTCTGGAGGCAAAGCTGGAATCCATTCTGGAAAATACAGAAGGTGTGGGAAAGGTGCAGGTACTTCTGATGACCGGAGAGGGAAAACAGGGATTTTACGGAATGGAAAACACGGAAGTGACAGGTGTGCTGATTGCGGCAGAGGGGGCGGATAATTCTGTTACCGTGCAGAATATTCAGCAGGCTGTAATGGCATTATTTCAGATTGAAGCCCATAAAATAAAAATAATGAAAATGAAATGAGGAGAGTAAAGTGAAAAAAATCATGAAAAAGAATCAGGTGATCATCACCTCGCTGGCAATTCTGATCGCAGTAGCCGGATACCTGAATTTTGCGGATGTAGATCTGGGATTTAAGGATAAAGAGGCCAGTACAGACAGCAGCAGTATTCTGGAGGAGGTAGAGTATGATCTGACAGATGAAACAGCCCTTCTGGATGAGAACGGGGCAGATGGCCAGGGAGATCTTTCAACTACAGGAACTCCCGGAGAAGCCGTACTTACAGGAGCTTCTGATTTTGCAGCCCAGGCAAAGCTTTCCAGAGAGCAGGTGCGCTCTCAGAACAAGGCAGAGCTTCAGGAGATCATTGGAAATACCGATATCAGTGAGGAGAAAAAGCAGGAAGCCATCAATGCCATGGTATCCATGACTGAGCTTGCGGAAAAAGAAGCGGCGGCAGAGCTTCTTCTGGAAGCAAAAGGATTTGAGAATGTGGTTGTGAATCTGACCGGGGAGACAGCGGATATTGTAGTGCCGGACAGCGCTCTGGAGGATGCGCAGAGGGCGCAGATCGAGGATATTGTAAAAAGAAAGACCGGCATCGCAGCAGAAAATATTGTGATCACACCTCTGAGTCAGAGCAGCGATGAAGCAGAAGCTGTCCCGGAAGGTGAAGAGGAGCTGGAGGAAACAAATGGAGAGGCTGAGGAGATCGGTGAAACAGAAGATTCAGGGGAAGCATCGGGATCCGGAGAGGATTATGAGGAGCAGGAAACCTCGGCAGAGGCTTCAGACGAGTATGTAATACAGACAGAAGGGATTTATGACTGACCGGTATCCGGATGAATAGAAAAAGGCGCCCCTCTTCCGGCAGGGAGAGGGGATTTTTCCTGTCCGATTGCTCTTGACAGTGCAGGCTTTTGTATACTAGAATGTGTGAGTATGTTATGAGTTTGTATGAATAGAAAACAGGAGGCTTAAACGTGTCCAAGTATGCGAAAGAGATAGAAAAGAGAAGAACCTTTGCCATTATTTCCCACCCGGATGCCGGTAAGACAACACTGACAGAAAAATTTCTTCTTTATGGAGGCGCCATCAATCTGGCAGGAAGCGTAAAGGGAAAGGCAACTGCCCGCCATGCGGTATCTGACTGGATGGAGATCGAGAAGGAGAGAGGTATTTCCGTAACCTCCTCTGTGCTTCAGTTCCATTATGACGGCTACTGTATCAATATTCTGGATACACCGGGACATCAGGATTTCTCGGAGGATACCTACCGTACCCTGATGGCAGCAGATTCCGCTGTCATGGTCATTGACGGAAGCAAGGGCGTGGAGGCGCAGACAAGAAAGCTGTTCAAGGTCTGTGTAATGCGCCACATTCCGATTTTTACATTTATCAACAAAATGGACAGAGACGCAAACGATACCTTTGATCTTCTGGATGAGATCGAAAAGGAACTGGGAATTGCGACCTGCCCTATTAACTGGCCTATTGGTTCCGGAAAAAAATTCCGCGGCGTTTATGACAGAAACACCCATAAGGTGCTGACCTTTTCCGATACACAAAAAGGAACAAAAGAGGGAATCATTGAGGAGATCGACATCGATGACTCCCGTCTTGATGAAATCGTAGATCCTGATCAGAAGGAACAGCTAATGGAAGAAATCGAGCTTCTTGACGGAGCAAGCGCAGATTTTGATCAGGAGCTGGTAAGTAAAGGTGAGCTGACTCCGGTATTTTTCGGATCTGCGCTGACAAACTTTGGTGTGGAGACTTTTCTGGAGCACTTCCTGTCCATGACAACCTCTCCACTTCCGCGTATTGCAGATGAGGAAGAGATTGATCCTATGTCTGACGATTTTTCTGCCTTTGTGTTTAAGATCCAGGCAAATATGAACAAGGCTCATCGTGACAGAATTGCCTTTATGCGTATCTGTTCCGGCAAGTTTGACGCTTCCCAGGAGGTATATCATGTACAGGGAGACAAAAAAATGCGCCTTCTGCAGCCACAGCAGATGATGGCAGAATCCCGTCATGTGGTTGACGAGGCATATGCAGGAGATATTATCGGTGTATTTGACCCGGGCATTTTTTCCATTGGAGATACCATCTGTTCACCGGGAAGAAAGTTTGCCTTTGAGGGAATCCCTACCTTTGCGCCGGAACATTTTGCCCGTGTCCGTCAGATTGATACCATGAAAAGAAAGCAGTTTGTAAAAGGAATCAATCAGATTGCCCAGGAGGGTGCCATTCAGATCTTCCAGGAGTTTAATACAGGAATGGAAGAGATCATTGTGGGCGTTGTGGGTGTCCTGCAGTTTGATGTTCTGAAATACCGCCTGGAAAATGAATATAATGTAGAAATCCGTCTGGAAAATCTTCCTTATGAGCATATCCGGTGGATCGCCAATAAGGATGAAGTGGATGTGGCAAAGATCACAGGAACCTCAGATATGAAAAAGGTAACAGACCTGAAAGGAAATCCTCTGCTTCTGTTTGTAAATGCATGGAGCGTGGGCATGACTCAGGACCGGAATCCGGATCTTGTACTGACAGAGTTCAGTAAATAAAAACTTTATCAGAAGAACCGATACAAAATGAAATAAATAATAAATGCTTTTATTTTCTGTAAAAATTTGATATACTAAGCTTATTAACAGGGACAGAGGAAACATGAAAAAGTCTGTTCCTTAACCGGAGTATCTGATTCTGAATCCTTAGGAGGAGTTATTATGGCAGAAAAAAGAACAACCTATAAAATACAGGATGTAGGAGGTATCGGTGAAGTAAAGATCGCAGATGAAGTGGTGACGATCATTGCGGCACTTGCGGCTACAGAAGTTGAGGGCGTTGCATCCATGGGCGGAAACATCACAAATGAACTGGTAAGCAAGCTTGGAATGAAGAACCTGTCCAAGGGCGTAAAGGTTACTGTTCTGGAGGGCGTTGTCACAGTGGATCTGACACTGAATATTGATTTCGGAAAAAATATTCTGGACGTCAGCCGGAAGGTTCAGGACAAGGTAAAGACATCTATTGAGAATATGACAGGCCTTGAGGTTGCAGATGTAAATATCCGCATTGCTGGTGTAGATATGGAGAACGAAAAAGGAAAGTAACCCTTTCCTTTTTTCTATATGAGGAGGAATTATGCGAAGACACGAACAGAGAGAACATATTTTTAAACTGCTGTTTATGACACAGTTTAATGAAGAGGGAGAAATGCCGGAGCAGCTTTCTCTTTACTTTGACAGTCTGGAGGAGCTGACAGAAGAAGAGCAGGCTGTCATGAAGAAGAAATACGATGATATTCTTGCGCATATTGAAGAAATCGATCAGGAATTAAATGAATACAGCCAGGGATGGAAAACAAGCAGAATGAACAGGGTTGACCTGACTGCTCTCCGTCTTGCTTTTTATGAGATGAAATTTGATGAGGAGATTCCGGTAGGAGTTGCCATCAACGAGGCAGTAGAGCTTGCCAAGCTTTTCGGCGGAGAAGATTCCGGTTCCTTTGTAAACGGAATCCTTGGAAAGATCGCAAGCGGAAAGAAAGAGGGCGGTCCTGTGCGCAGAACACATCGTCCTTCCCACCAGGCAAAGATCATTATCAGATCCAGCAAAAATCAGAAAAAAAAGGAACAGCCGTCATCTGAAGAAAGCAAGAACTGAAAATGAAAAGAGTTTATTCCGTAGGTCAGGTCAACCGCTATGTAAAAAATATGTTCCTTCAGGATTTTGTCCTGAAAAAGGTATATGTAAAGGGTGAGGTTTCCAACTGTAAATATCACCCAAGCGGACATGTTTATTTTTCTCTGAAAGATGAGACAGGAGTTCTTTCCTGCGTGATGTTTGCCGGACACAGGCGCGGACTGGCATTCCGCATGAAAGACGGAGATCAGGTGGTAGTGGGCGGAGCTGTGGACGTTTACGAGAGGGACGGACGTTATCAGCTTTATGCAAAGGAGATCACCCAGGAAGGAGAAGGCGTTCTGTACGAACGTTTTCTTGCTTTGAAAAGAGAACTGGAAGAAATGGGAATGTTTGCCCAGGAATATAAACAGCCCATTCCGGAATTTATCCGAAGACTGGGTGTGGTAACTGCGCCTGCAGGAGCGGCCATACAGGATATCCGCAATATTTCTCTGAGAAGAAATCCGTATGTCCAGATCATCCTCTATCCGGCACTGGTACAGGGAGAAGGAGCTGCGGACAGTATTGTAAAGGGTATCCGTATGCTGGATGAAGCCGGAGTGGATGTAATGATCGTTGGAAGAGGCGGAGGTTCCATAGAGGATCTCTGGGCCTTTAATGAAGAAAAAGTAGCCCGCGCTATTTTTGACTGCAGAACGCCTGTGATCTCCGCGGTAGGACATGAAACAGATTTTACCATTGCGGATTTTGTGGCGGATCTGAGAGCGCCTACACCGTCAGCGGCAGCAGAGCTGGCTGTGGCTCAGTATGGGAAGCTGGTTGAGAATACCGCCGGTTTCCGTGAGCGTCTGAACCGGGGGATGAATGCAAAGCTGAATCTGGAGCGTTTACGTCTGGATCAGCTTCAGATGAGATTTCAGTATTTAAGTCCGGAAAGCAGGCTGAGAGAAAGAAGACAGCTTCTTCTGGATTATGAGGATGCCCTCAGAGACGGGATGAAGTGGAAGCTTCAGGAAAAACGTCATGTGCTGGGGCTTTATCTGGAACGCTATAAAGGACTTTCGCCCCTTGGCAAGCTCAGCCAGGGCTACGCTTTTGTGGCGGACAGCCGGGGCAGGGCAGTCAAAACAACGGCGGGCATAAAGCCGGGAGACCGGATGGAAATTTCTGTGACAGACGGTGTGATCGAAGCTGAGGTTACAGGAATCAGAAAGGAAACATGGGAAACATGACAGAGACGATTAACCAGGAAACGGATCTCCAAAAAGAGAAGACCCTGGAGGAAGCCTTTGAAAAGCTGGGAGAACTGGCAGAAAGGCTGGAGGACAGCGAGACCTCTCTGGAAGATTCGTTCCGCTTTTATAAAGAAGGAATGGAGCTTTTAAAATACTGCAGCGAAAAGCTGGACACAGTAGAAAAAAAGATGCTCCAGATGGATGAAGATGGAACATTACAGGAATTTTAAGGATGAACTGAAAAAACGGACGGATCATGCGGAAGAAGTGATCCGCCGCTGGCTTCCAGAAGAAAAAGGTTTTGCCAGAACCATGGCAGAGACAATGAATTACAGTATGTGTGCAGGAGGCAAGCGTCTGCGCCCGGTGCTTCTTCTGGAGTGCTGCCGGCTTTTTGACGGAGACGAGGCTCTGGCAGAGCCTTTTATGGCAGGAATCGAGATGATTCATACACATTCTCTGATCCATGATGATCTTCCGGCAATTGATAATGATGATTACAGAAGAGGGCGTCTGACTGCTCACAGGGTATATGGGGAAGCCATGGGGATCCTGGGAGGGGCAGCTCTTTTAAATTATGCCTATGAAACCATGTTCCGGGCTTTTGATCATGCTCCGGGAGATGCACGTGTGATACAGGCTCTTCGGATTATGGCAGAAAAGACCGGGATTTTCGGTATGCTGGGCGGCCAGAGTGTGGATGTGGAAAATGACGGCAAGCCTTTAAGCAAGGAAATGCTGGATTATATTTACAAACACAAAACCTCAGCTCTTCTGGAAGCCTCCATGATGGCAGGAGCAGTTCTGGGCGGTGCAGATGAACAGGAGCTTGCTCTTGTAGAAAGCGCTGCGTCAGATATCGGACTGGCTTTTCAGATCCGGGATGATATTCTTGATGTGACTTCTACAAGCGAAGAGCTTGGCAAGCCGGTTCACAGTGACGAAAAGAACAATAAGATTACATATGTGACACTTTTCGGTACAGAGGAGGCGTCCCGACAGGTAGAAGCGCTTTCAGAAAGCGCGGTTTCTTCTCTGGAAAAGCTGAACAGAAAAAATGAATTCCTGACGGCTCTGGTCAGGGAAATGGCAGGGCGCAGGAAGTAAGAGAGGGACACGAAGGATGTTGGAAAAGATCAATAAGCCCAATGATATTCACAAGATCGCTCTGGCGGATTTTCCACTTCTGGCAGAAGAGATCAGACAGTTTTTAATAGAATCGGTCAGCCGTACAGGAGGACATCTTGCGTCAAATCTGGGAGCTGTGGAGCTGACGCTTGCCCTTCATAATGTGCTGGATCTTCCTCAGGACCGGATCATCTGGGACGTGGGACATCAGGCATATACCCATAAGATCCTGACCGGAAGAAAGGACGGCTTTGCAAAACTCAGGCAGGAAGGCGGCATGAGCGGTTTTCCAAAAAGAAAAGAAAGCGACTGTGACGCTTTTGACGCAGGTCACAGCTCCAATTCTATTTCTGCAGGTCTGGGATACGTAAGAGCCAGAGATCTTCTGGGACAGAATTACCGGGTAGTATCTGTGATCGGCGACGGCGCTCTGACAGGCGGAATGGCTTATGAGGCCATGAACAATGCGGCAGGGCTGAAAACGAATTTTATTATTGTGCTCAATGACAATAATATGTCCATATCAAAAAACGTAGGAGGAATGTCTTCCTATTTAAGTGCGCTGCGCACAGCAGAGTCCTATACCGGAATGAAAATCAATGTGACAAAAACACTGAAAAAAGTGCCGAAAATAGGACCGGCTATTGTGGACACCATGCGGAAAACAAAAAGCAGCATCAAGCAGCTGATCATTCCGGGCATGTTGTTTGAAAATATGGGAATCACTTATCTGGGGCCGGTTGACGGACATAATATGCGCCAGATGATGCGTCTGTTTAATGAGGCAAAACGGGTAGAAGGACCGGTGATCGTTCATGTACTTACAGAAAAAGGCAGAGGTTATACGCCCGCCTGTGTTCATCCGGACCGTTTTCACGGTACAGGTCCTTTTGACATAAAAACAGGAAAGTCTTTGTCAGCAAAGAAAAGCCTTACCTATACAGATGTTTTTTCGGATACAGTGACAGCTCTTGGCAAAGAGCAGAAAAAGCTGGTTTGTATTACTGCGGCTATGCGGGAAGGGACCGGGCTTAAAAGATTTGCAAAGGAATTTCCGGACCGGTTTTTTGATGTGGGAATTGCAGAGGAGCATGCAGTGTCATTTGCAGCAGGTCTTGCTCTGGGCGGAATGATTCCGGTAGTGGCTATTTATTCCTCCTTTTTGCAGAGAGCAGTGGATCAGATCGTGCATGACGTGTGCATGCAGAACCTGCACGTGATTTTTGCCATTGACCGGGCGGGACTTGTAGGAGCTGACGGGGAAACCCATCAGGGATGCTTTGATCTGTCTTATCTGACCATGATACCCAATATGACAGTGATGGCTCCGAAAAATGCCTGGGAACTGTCAAAAATGCTGGAGTTTTCCGCATATATGGCAGGTCCCTGCGCGATCCGTTATCCCAGGGGAGGCGCATATCAGGGGCTGGAAGAGTTTCAGAGTCCTGTCCAGTATGGAAAAAGCGAGATTCTTTACCGGGGAGAAAAAACAGCGATTTTATCAGTGGGAAGCATGACTGAAGTATGTGAGCAGGTGTACAGAGAAATGAAAGCCAAGGGAGAGAATCCAACGTTTGTAAACGCAAGGTTTGTCAAGCCTCTGGATACCGGGCTTCTGGATGAGCTGGCAAAGGATCACAGCCTTTTTGTAACAGTAGAGGAAAATGTAAAAAGCGGCGGTTTTGGCGAACATGTGGCAGCTTATATGGAAGCCTGCCATCCGGAAACGCGGGTACTTCCCATTGCCATCTGGAACCGCTTTGTGGAGCATGGAGAGGTGGACAGCCTGAGAGCTAAGATCGGTCTGTCTCCGGCAGAAATCTTCAGCGCCATAGAAAATGAATTAGAGGAAGAAAAAACAGCAGAGGACGGGTATAAGGAGCAGAAATGAAGAAACGACTTGACCTTTTGATGGTGGAGCGGGCCCTGGCGCCATCCAGAGAAAAAGCAAAGGCATATATTATGTCCGGGGATGTGTATGTGGACGGACAGAAAGAAGACAAGGCAGGAACCATGTTTCAGGAGACGGTTAAGATCGAGGTAAGGGGAAATACCCTTCCTTATGTAAGCCGAGGAGGGCTGAAACTGGAAAAAGCCATGAATCATTTTGAGGTGACTCTTGACGGAAAGGTCTGCATGGATGTGGGAGCTTCCACCGGAGGATTTACAGACTGTATGCTTCAGAACGGCGCAGTAAAGGTCTATTCTATTGATGTGGGATATGGACAGCTTGACTGGAAGCTTCGCAATGATCCCCGTGTGGTATGTATGGAAAAAACAAACATCAGGTATGTGGTTCCGGAAGACCTTCAGGAGCCTGCGGACTTTTCTTCCATTGACGTGTCCTTTATTTCCCTTACCAAGGTTCTTCTTCCTGTAAGAAATCTTCTTACAGAGAATGGAGAGATCGTGTGCCTGATCAAGCCGCAGTTTGAGGCGGGCAGAGAAAAGGTGGGGAAAAAAGGTGTTGTCCGGGATCCGGCAGTACACCTTGAGGTGATTGAAAAAGTAATCGCATATGCGCAGTCCATTGCCCTTGAACCGCGTCACCTTTCTTTTTCACCGATCAAGGGACCGGAAGGGAATATTGAATATCTTCTTCATCTGAAAAAGCAGCCTGAGGGAACTATTACAGGTTCCTCACCGGAAGTGGAGCCTGAGAACATCGTGCGCCAGGCTCACGATCAGCTGGATTAGGGAAGGGATGCTATGGACAGGTTTTATATTATTACAAACGATGCCAAGGACAGGGATTTTAAGCTGACGGAAGAAATAGAGACCTATCTTACTTCTCATGGAAAAGAATGCAGGGTACAGCAGGCAGAACGCAGGCAGAGAGGAAAATTCCACTACACGGATCCGGATCTGATTCCTGAGGGAACTCAGTGTATTCTTGTACTGGGCGGAGACGGAACCCTTCTTCAGGCGGCGAGAGATGTGGTCCACAGAGAGATCCCGCTTCTGGGAATGAATCTGGGAACTCTGGGATTTCTGGCAGAGGTGGACAAAAATTCCATTTATCCGTCTCTGGATCAGCTGATGGCAGATGATTATGAGATCGAAGAGCGGATGATGCTTACCGGAAGCGTGTGGAGAGACGGAAAGCTTATTGGCGAGGATGTTGCTCTTAATGACATTGTGATCTGCAGAGAGGGACCCTTAAGGGTGGTCCGGTTTAAAAATTATGTAAATAATGAATATCTGAATTCTTATAATGCAGACGGTATCATTATTTCCACGCCTACGGGATCTACGGGCTATAGTCTGTCCTGCGGCGGACCGGTGGTGTCTCCGGATGCATCGATGACTCTGATGACACCCATAGCGCCTCATACCATGAATACAAGAAGTATTATTTTCCCGGCAGAGGATGTGATCACAGTGGAGATTGGTGAGGGAAGAAGGCAGAATGAGGAAAAAGGTCTGGCTTCTTTTGACGGAGACACGGTGATCCCAATGGTAACAGGAGATAAAATTATCATAAAAAAGGCTTCAGTAAGCTGCAGGATACTGAAGCTGAATCATTTAAGCTTTGTAGAAGTGCTGAGGCAGAAAATGCGCGATAACTAAGGCACCGGACGGAGGGATATTGTGAAGGTAGCAAGACATGAAAAAATCAAAGAACTGATCCAGCAGTATGATATTGATACGCAGGAAGAGCTTGCGTCCCGCCTTAACGAGGCAGGGTTCAAGGTCACACAGGCAACGGTGTCAAGAGATATCCGTGCCCTTAAAATGATGAAAGTAACAGGCAAAGACGGAAAATCCCGCTATGTGATCCTGCAGGAGCTTCCTACAGAGCTGGGAGAAAAATATACCAGAGTGCTCCATGACGCTCTTCTCACCATTGATCAGGGTCAGAACATTCTGGTGATCCGTACGGTTCCCGGCATGGCAATGGGGGTAGCGGCTGCTCTGGATGCCCTGAACTGGGAGGAAATTCTTGGAAGTATTGCAGGCGACGATACGGTCATGTGCGTGGCCAGAACACTGGAAGAGGCTTCCAGTGTGGCAGAACGTTTAAAAAGTATATTGCAGAAATAGGAAGGCGAGAAAATGTTAATTCATCTGCATGTAAAAAATCTTGCTCTGATCGAGGACATTGAGGTAGAGTTCGGTCCGGGGCTTAACATTCTTACAGGAGAGACAGGAGCAGGAAAGTCGGTTCTTCTTGGTTCCATGCAGCTGATCCTTGGCGGACGTACCGCCAGAGATATGATCCGCACAGGAGCTTCCTGTGCATTGGTAGAGCTTTTGTTCCAGGTAGAAAACAAAAAGGCAGAGCAGGCGCTCAATTCTCTTGGAATTTTTACAGAAGAGGGACAGGTTCTTCTTTCACGGAAGATTATGGATGGAAGAAGCATTAATAAGATCAATGGTGAAACCTGTACCGTAGGCCAGATGAAGGCGGCGGCAGAATGTCTTCTGGATATACACGGCCAGCATGAACATCAGTCTCTTTTGTATCAGGAGAAACAGCTGGAGATCCTGGACGCATATGGAAGAGAAAAGATACGTCCGGCAAAGGAAGCGGTCAGACAGTCCTATGAGGAATACCGCAAATATATGCGGGCTCTGAAGGAACTGGATACAGATGAAGAACAGAGAAACCGTGAAAAGGCATTTCTGGAATTTGAGATCAGTGAGATCGAGAAGGCTCATTTAGTGCCGGGTGAAGACGAGGAGCTGGAAACGCTTTACCGCAGGCTGAACAATGGAAAGCTGATTCTGGAAACCCTGCAGAGCGTTCACAGCCTTACCGGGTATGATTCCGGACAGGGGGCCGGAGAGGCGGTCGGAACCGGAGTACGGGAGCTTTTAAGGGTGACAGAGTACGATACGCAGCTGGAATCTATGGCAGAGACTCTTCAGGAGATCGACGGGCTTCTCAATGATTTTAACAGAGAGCTTTCTTCCTATGTGGAGGATTTAAGCTTTGATGATGAAACCTTTTATGAGACAGAAAAACGTCTGGATCAGATTAACGGGCTGAAAGCAAAATACGGACGTACCATAGAGGAAATCCTGGAATATCAGAATACACAGCAGCAAAAACTGGAAAAGCTTGCCAGGTATGAAGAAAATTTCCTGGAAGCCCGGCAAAATCTGAAAAAAGCAGAAGAGCAGCTGGAAAAAGATTCGTATGTTTTATCAGAAATCAGGAAAGACTACAGTAAGACATTAACAGAAAAGATTATTGAAGGTCTGAGGGATCTGAACTTTCTTGATGTAAAATTCCGGATTGACTTTCAGAGAAAGCAGGAGTTTACAGATAACGGCTATGACAGCATTGAATATGAAATCTCCACAAATCCCGGCGAGAGTGTGAAGCCTCTGGGAAGGATCGTTTCCGGCGGTGAGCTGTCCAGGATCATGCTGGCGATAAAAGCGATTCTTGCAGACAGAGATCAGATTGAAACACTGATCTTTGATGAGATTGATACAGGAATCAGTGGAAGGACGGCTCAGAAGGTATCCGAAAAAATGGCTGTCATCGGAAGCTGCCATCAGGTTCTGTGCATCACGCACCTTCCCCAGATCGCGGCAATGGCAGACACTCATTTTGAGATCGAAAAACATCAGAAGGGAAGCGAGACGATCACAGAGATCCATCCCCTTGGTGAAAGGGAATCGGTCCGTGAGCTTGCCAGACTTCTGGGCGGAGCGGAGATCACGGAGGCCGTTCTCAAAAATGCAATGGAAATGAAAGAATTGGCACAAGTACATAAAAATACAAGAGTGAAATAGAAATATTCACCGCATAATAAGAGAGGATGACAGAAGAGGTTATTCTCTCTTTTTTATTATGCGAAAGGATGTGACAGAATGAACAGAAGAGGAAGATACAGAAAATTTCTTTTCTGGTGTCTCGGGCTGGATGTACTTGCTATGAGCTGGCTGGGATACCGTTATATGGACCGCAAGGTTCCTGATGAGATACATGTGTCAGAGAGCAGTGCCCATGAGGTGCAGGAGCTTCTGGAGCATCCTCTGCTGGAATTAGAGGATGCGATCACTGTGTCCGGAGAAGGCAGTTATCTGCTGCCCTGCAGACTTCTGGGAATGATACCATTTAAGGATATCAAAGTGACTCCCACAGAGGCCGGTTCTGTGTATGTAAGCGGAAGTACAGTGGGAATTTATATGGAAACAGAGGGCGTTTTGATCATTGATACAGGAGAGATCCTGTGTGAAGGAGGAACTGCAAGGGAGCCGGCAAAAAATATTGTCAGACCCGGAGATTATATTGTGGCATTTAATGAACAGAAGGTAAGCAACAAAAAGGAACTGATGGAGGATCTGGAAATTCTGGACGGAGAGGATGTGATTCTGGATGTTATAAGAAACGGAGAAAAAATTCCTGTGTCACTGACTCCTGTAAAGGATGCCGGAGGAGAATACAAGCTGGGTATCTGGGTACGGGACAATACCCAGGGCATCGGAACCCTCACCTTCGTGGACGAAAAAGGCCGTTACGGCGCCCTGGGTCATGGAATCAGTGATGTGGATACAGGGGAGCTTCTTCATATCAGCAAAGGGGCGTTATATCAGGCGGAGATCCTGGGTATCCAGAAAGGAAAGAGCGGAAGTCCGGGAGAACTTTCCGGGCTCATACGCTATGAACCCGGCCAGATTATAGGCGCTGTTGACACGAACAGCAAAAATGGTATTTACGGTTCTTTTTATGACAGAAGAGCCGGAATTCCGGTGAAAAAAACAGAAGTGGCTTATAAACAGGAACTGGAAGTCGGACCGGCGTCCATTCTCTGCTGTGTGGATGGAAGCGTAAAGGAATATGACGCGGAAATTACCAGGATTGACATGAACCATGAAGATACAAACAAAAGCTTTGTGATCCATGTGACAGATCCTGAGCTTCTGGAGATCACAGGCGGTATTGTTCAGGGAATGAGCGGAAGTCCCATACTTCAGAAGGGGAAATTTGCCGGAGCAGTGACACATGTATTTGTACAGGATTCAACAAGCGGATATGGTATTTTTGCAGAGACCATGCTGGAAAATATAAAAAACAAGTAACGCTTCAGAAAAAACAGATACAGGAAACAGGACAGAAAACCTGTTTTTGTGGGAAATGTAGAAAAATAGAAGAACAGGTCAAAACAGCGGAAACCCTCATAAAACTGCACAAAACCAGGAATTAACACCAGGCGGGAATGTGGTTTTATGGGGTAAAATGTACTTAAATCTCGAAAGAAGGCGAAAGAAAAACCGGCATTTCACCCAGTTTCGGCTTGATTTCGCCTGTGATGTTCTACTATAATAGCTGTGACATGAAAGAGTAAACGAAAATTCACCACAGCTGTGGAAGGTTGGCTGTGAAAAATGAGGAGGGAATTGGTCTTATGGAGAAACTAAATGTAGCAGTTGCAGATGATAACGAGAAAATGGTAGAAGTACTGGGGCGAATGATTGAAGAGGATCATGATCTGAAACTGGTGGGGAAAGCGCACAACGGAGAAGAAATTTGTAATATCATCAGAGAAAAAGAACCGGATGTAGTCATCCTGGATATTATCATGCCGAAGATGGACGGACTTACAGTTATGGAACAGTGCAGCCATGATCAGACGGTAAAGAAACTGCCGTCTTTTATTGTGGTTTCGGCAGTGGGGCAGGAAAGGATCACAGAGGATGCCTTTAATCTGGGAGCAGATTATTATATGCTGAAGCCTTTTGACAATCAGGTGCTTCTGAACCGGATCAAACATCTGCGCCGCTTTGGAGACAGAAGAAACCGTGAGCCGCTTCTGCGTCAGGCAGTGCAGGAAGAAAAGGCGGATTACGGAACGCATAATCTGGAGGGAGATGTGACAAATATCATCCATGAGATCGGAGTTCCTGCGCATATCAAGGGATATCAGTATCTGAGAGATGCCATTATCCTGGCAGTCAATGATATGGAAATGCTGAATTCTATTACCAAGGTTCTGTATCCTACCATTGCCAAGAAACATCAGACAACCCCAAGCAGGGTGGAACGTGCCATCCGTCATGCCATAGAAGTGGCGTGGAGCAGAGGCAAGATGGACACCATTGACGAGCTGTTTGGATATACGGTAAGCACAGGCAAAGGCAAGCCTACGAACTCAGAATTTATTGCCCTGATCGCAGACAAGATTCGGCTGGAATACAAAAAACACTCTTTTAAATAAAAGTGAATTGGGGTATAATAAAAATAACTTCAAGCCACTAAGGAGGGGTATTTACAGATGAAAAGGATTTTATTTGCAACATCAGAGGCAGTACCGTTTATTAAAACAGGAGGTTTGGCAGATGTAGCGGGAGCACTTCCGAAATATTTTGATAAACGCTATTTTGATATCCGTGTCATCCTTCCGAAATATGCCTGCATGAAGCAGGAATGGAAAGATAAAATGGAATACGTGACCCATTTTTATATGGATCTTGGTTTTAAGAACTGCTATGTGGGCATTATGCAGATGCAGTATGATGGGATTCAGTTTTACTTTATTGACAATGAATATTATTTTAGCGGTCCAAAGCCTTATGACAGCGCTCCGTGGGATCTGGAAAAATTTGCATTTTTCTCAAAAGCGGTTCTTTCCGTACTTCCTGTGATCGGTTTTCGCCCGGATGTGATCCATTGTCATGACTGGCAGACAGGTCTTGTTCCTGTGTATCTTCATGATTCTTTCCAGCAGAATGAATTTTTCAGAGGGATCCGCACAGTTATGACTATCCATAACCTGAAATTCCAGGGAGTATGGGATGTAAAAACAGTAAGGGAGATCACAGGTCTTTCTGATTATTATTTTGCTCCAGATAAACTGGAAGCATACAGAGACGCCAATTTCCTGAAGGGCGGAATTGTTTTTGCGGATGCGGTAACTACTGTAAGTAATACATACGCAGAAGAAATTAAAACGCCGTTTTACGGAGAGGGCCTGGATGGGCTGATGTGTGCCCGATCCAACAGCCTGAGAGGAATTGTAAACGGAATTGACTATGATGTATTTAATCCGGAAACAGATCCTTTTATCACTCAGAATTACAACGCCCGTAATTTCCGAAAGGAAAAAATAAAAAATAAACTTCAGCTCCAGAAAGACCTGGGACTTGAGGTTGATCCAAAGGTAATGATGATCGGAATCGTATCCCGTCTCACAGACCAGAAGGGCTTTGATCTTATTGCCTATGTGATGGATGAAATGTGCCAGGATGCCGTTCAGTTTGTGATCCTCGGAACCGGAGACGAGCGCTACGAAAATATGTTCCGTCATTTTGACTGGAAGTACCACGGAAAGGTTTCTGCTCAGATCTATTATGACGAGCCGATGTCCCACCGCATTTATGCAGCGTCGGATGCGTTCCTGATGCCGTCTCTGTTTGAGCCCTGCGGCCTCAGCCAGCTGATGAGCCTTCGTTACGGAACACTGCCGATCGTTCGCGAAACAGGCGGTCTTAAGGATACGGTTCAGCCTTACAATGAGTTTGAGGGAACAGGAACCGGATTTAGCTTCCGAAACTATAATGCCCATGAGATGATGGACACTGTGAGAAATGCAGAGAGAGTATTCTATGACAACAAGAGAGAATGGAACAAGCTGGTAGACCGCGCTATGGCGGCGGATTTCTCCTGGGGTCATTCTGCAAGCCAGTATGAGGAAATGTACAACTGGCTCATCGGCGAATAAAAATCTGATTTTCTGAGATACTATCTTTTGTAACATAATATTGAGGAGGTAGTATCATGACAGAGATTTCAGAACTTGATTTACAGAATCTGCGTCACCTGATCGGCGGATTTGACACCACACACTGTAAAATGCAGGACTATGCACAGAAAGCAGAGGATATGGAAGTAAAACAGTTTTTCCAGAAATCCGCGCAGTCCGCACAGCAGACAAAGCAGCAGCTTATGCAGTTTTTACAGTAGGAGGTGGCACAGATGAACGAAAAAACAATGGTAGCAGATACGCTGGCAGGTATTAACGGAGAGCTTGTCCGTTATGGTGAAATGATTCCTCAGACAGAGAATCCGGAACTGAAGCAGACTTTGAAGCAGATCCGTAACCAGTGCGAGATGTCTCAGGAAGAGATTTACAGAATTGCCCGGACAAAGGGCTATTATGTACCGGCTGCAAAGGCAACCAGAGAAGAAGTAGAACATGTCCGTTCTGTGTTAAATCAGGGCTGACAGCATGTGTAAAAAAGGCTTCCGCAGAAAGATCTGCGGGAGCTTTTTTACACATATTGTAAGAAGAACAGCATAGGCTGATAAAAAGTGTTCTGGAGAAGATATGCTGAAAAAAGAAGACTATGAGCCCGGATTCTGGACAGAAGAGAAAAATCTGACTGTGGAGGAAACAAGACTGCCTTTTACAGAGGAACTGGCAGGTGTGGTTCCTCAGCCGGAAGAAAACAGGGAAATACCTGATGAAATGAAGGTAGTTCCTGCCCAGAATGAAAGCTATCAGAACTTTATTATCCGGTATAGCCGCAATGTTGACGGAGCTGTCAACTATGAGTCGGACAGGAACTTTCAGATTATCAATGAGCTTTTTGGAGTCATCTATATACCGGCTTCTCAGGTGCCGGAATCTGTGCTCAACAGCTATTCTTACTCTTCCATTCCCAAGTGTTATACATATATGGATCAGGGCGGCCTGAATGCCTCAGGTATCAACCGGCTTCATGAACATCCGTATTTGAAGCTGAGGGGAGCCGGAACCTTGATTGCGATTATTGATTCCGGGATCGACTATACTCATCCGGCATTTCGAAATGGGAACCAGAGCCGGATTGTAAGCATCTGGGATCAGAGCCTTCCTTCAGGAGAATCAGAGGAAGTGCCCTATGGACAGGTTTTTACCCGGCAGGAGATCAACAGAGCCCTGCAGTCCGAAAATCCGCAGGAAATCGTTCCTTCTGCTGACATTAACGGACATGGGACACGGCTTGCTTCCATAGCAGCGGGAAACAGGAATCCGGAAGAGGGCGTTTCCGGGGCAGCGCCGGAGGCGGAGCTGGTAATTGTAAAGCTGAAGCCTGCCAAGGAATATCTCAGAGAGCTGTATCTGATCCCTCCTGAGGCTGAGGTGTTTCAGGAGGATGATATTATGCTTGGGATTTCCTACGCAATAAAATGCGCTCTGCGTTATCAGAAACCTTTGTCTGTGTGCGTGGGTCTGGGAAGCAGCCAGGGCTCTCACAGAGGAGACGGCCCTTTAAGTCAGTATATCAGCAGTATCGCTGATTTTACCCAGAACTGTGTATCTGTGGCAGCCGGAAACGAAGGACTGGCAAGACGTCATTATATGGGGATTCTAGATGAAAAAACGACTTCTGATATTCTGGAGCTGAGAGTGGGGGCAAAGGAAGCGGTACATGGATTTTCCATGGAATTCTGGGGAGAGGCATCGGACTTTTATCATGTAACCATTCAGTCTCCAACAGGGGAGAGGCTGCAGGTAAGCAGCGCTCTGAAATACGGGACTCAGGAGCTGTCGTTTGTGTTTGTGGAAACAAAGGTGATGGTAAATTATGTTCCAATTGAAAGGAGATCCGGAAATACGCTGATTTTTTTTCGTTTTCTCCATCCGGCAGAGGGAATCTGGAAACTGGAAACTTCAGGAAGGCTGAACAGTTCTGCAAGATTTCATGTATGGCTTCCTGTACAGGGGATGATCTCAGAGGAGACGTATTTTCTGGAGTCATCTCCGGAGTATACGGTCACTGCGCCGGGAGACGCGGTAAATGGAATGACTGTGACTGCCTATCAGTACAGAGACGACAGCCTTTACAGCAAAGCCAGCAGAGGCTACAACACGGATAATGTGGTAAAGCCTGATTTTGCAGCACCAGGGGTGGATATGAAAGCTGCAGCTTCAGGGCCTGCAGGAACGTACACACAGTCATCGGGAACAAGTCTTGCAGCGGCGCAGACCTCAGGCATTGCAGCTCTTTTATTTGAATGGGCCATTATCCGTGGCAACGAGCCTTTTTTTTCCGGTAACAGTGTAAAAAATTATCTGAGAAGAGGGGCGGTCAGAGAAGAAGATATGCAGTATCCAAATCCGGAATGGGGGTATGGAAGAATAGACCTGTATCACACCTTTGAGCTCCTTACTTAATGAAACAGATCACTCAGTGATGATAACCGGGAAATGAATATTTACTAAAAAAGTACACAAAAATCTCTCCTGTTTTTTGGTGATATTTCATACAAAAACTTTTAGATAACCTAATTGTTTTTATGCATTCTGTCTGGTATAATAAGCAAAGCAGTATTATTCGTATGAGAAAAGGAACGGGAGGTTTTTATGAAACGAGGGAGTATTTTTGAGCTGGATGGGGTACCCAGGCTGCGGGAAGCCTGTCCCCTGGCTCTCCAGCATGTAGTTGCAATGATCGTTGGCTGTGTTACGCCGGCAATTATTGTGGCAGGAGCCGCAGCAGGCGGTCTGAATTCCGAAGACCGTGTGATTTTGATACAGGCTTCTCTGCTTATGTCCGGGCTTGCTACGCTGCTTCAGCTTTTTCCCATTGGAAAAAGAGGGAAATTTGCAATTGGCTCAGGCCTTCCCATGATCATGGGAGTAAGCTTTGCCTATGTTCCAAGTATGCAGGCTATTGCAGAAGGATATGGGGTTGCTACGATTTTTGGAGCACAGATCGTAGGTGGTATCGTGGCCCTTATTATGGGACTTCTGGTAAAAAAGATCCGTGTTTTTTTCCGCCTCTGATTACAGGAACCGTTGTGTTCACCATAGGTCTGTCTCTGTATCCTACGGCCATTAACTATATGGCAGGGGGAGTAGGGAGCGAAAACTATGGAGCATGGCAGAATTGGCTGGTTGCGTTTTTTACTCTTGCAGTAGTGACTGCTCTGAACCATTTTGGAAAAGGAATCTGGAAACTGGCTTCTATTCTTATTGGAATTATTGCAGGTTACATTGTGTCGATTCCGTTTGGAATGGTGAATCTTTCCAGCGTAGGGGAGGCAGGCATGTTCCAGGTCCCGGAATTTATGCATTTTGGGATAGAATTTGAGATCTCTTCCTGCGTGGCTATAGGGCTTTTGTTTGCAATTAATTCTGTTCAGGCGATCGGTGATTATTCTGCAACCACCATCGGAGCAATGAACCGGACGCCTAAGGACGGGGAACTTCAAAGCGGTATCGTAGCCTATGGGCTGACGAATATTTTAAGCGCATGCTTTGGATGTCTGCCAACAGCGACCTACAGCCAGAATGTTGGTATTGTCACCACAACAAAAGTTATTAACCGCTGTGTTCTGGGGCTGGCAGCAGTGATTCTTGCAGTAGCGGGAATTGTTCCGAAATTTTCAGCCCTGCTCACTACGATTCCTCAGTGTGTACTGGGAGGAGCAACGGTTTCTGTTTTTGCTTCTATAGCAATGACCGGAATGAAGCTGGTGGCTTCTGCGGAAATGGATTACCGCAATTCCTCAATCGTAGGTCTTGCAGCAGCGCTGGGAGTAGGCGTTTCTCAGGCAACGGCAGCGCTTTCCACGTTTCCGGCATGGGTTACTACAATATTCGGAAAATCTCCGGTAGTGCTTGCAACAATAATCGCTGTAGCTCTGAACGTGATCCTTCCAAAAAGCAGGGATGAGAAAAAAGAAGAAGAGCGAAAGCAAAAAGAAGTAGAAGAACAATTAGAGAGAGATCATAAAGAATTTTCAGAATAACAAAATCAAGAAAGAAGCTGCTTATATGTCAGCTTCTTTCTTGATTTTTCGTATATTTTATTTTCTGTAAACAAATACCGGAAGACCGTCTTCGCCCAGAGGTACATTGACACTGCCCTGAACAAGGGGGGTTACATATTTTATAAATTCTTCAGATACATCAGAACCGTTTTCTGTGATCCATTCAGCCGGAACTTCTTTTTCTTCATTGCAGATCAGATTTACATCTTCCAGTCCACATTCCATTTGATAGGATCCGTCTTCAGCCTGACGGCGTACAAAAGAGACCATTTTGCCTGTTTCGCCATTTAAAGCAGCCTGAACACCGAAACGTCCGGCGGAAACCGCCTCTTTTTGATCAGCGGCGGAGATAAGAGAAGCAGAGCAGCGCTGGCTTACATTCAGCTCTACAGAACGGGCTTTTACTCCAAGACGGTCACGAACCAGATTTTCCAGATATTTTCCGCAGCCTGCAAGCATTTTGTGACCAAAGGTATCTGTACCTACAGAACTGTCATACTCACAGATAAAGGTACCGTCCGCATCATGGATTCCTTCGGAAACACACACAACTACATTGCAGTTTTTTTCAAAAGCACTTTCTACATCTTTGAGGAATTTTTCTGTATCAAAAGCGCTTTCCGGGAGATAAATAAAGAAAGGATTGTCGCCTTTGTACTTGCGGGCAAGGGCAGAGGCAGCAGTAAGCCAGCCGGCGTGACGTCCCATGATCTCAATAATGGTTACGGATTTTTTTTCATAAACGCTGGCATCCAAAGTGATCTCGCGTACTGTTGATGCCACATATTTTGCGGCGCTTCCGTATCCCGGAGTATGGTCAGTATGTACAAGGTCATTGTCAATGGTTTTAGGCTCGCCGATCACGCGAATAGAGCTGCCTGTCTTAGCAGCGTATCTGGAGAGCTTACTTACAGTGTCCATGGAGTCATTGCCCCCGATATAGAAGAACCAGCCGATATTCATTTCCTCGAATTTTTGGAAAAGAAGTGGGTAAACCGGATCTTCCAGAGATTCCGGCAGTTTGTAACGGCAGGAACCAAGATAAGCGCCTGGTGTGTGCTTCAGATAATCCAGCTGTTCACCTGGCAGAGCTTCACGGAAATTCAGAATCCTGTCCTCAAGAAAGCCTTCGATTCCGTTTACCATACCGTAAACTTCGCCAATCTCATCAGAATGAGCAATTCCCTCGGAAACCACTCCGTAAAGACTGCTGTTGATCACTGCTGTAGGGCCGCCGGACTGTCCGACGATCAGATTCTTTTTTGTCATTTTGTACCTCCGATATGGATAATTGTAGGATTTCCCACTGATGCAAGTATACCATATGAAGAAGGGAATGACAAACAGAGAAAAAGGCGGTCCGGAAACCAATGGATCGGAATAGAGCAAGGATTCGTTGTATTTTAAACACTCTTATATTATAATGAGTTTATTCAGAAAACAGCTGCGGCCTTTATCCGGAAGGCTTCACTGTAAATCAAGCATCAGAACAGGAGAATGACATGAGAGCATATGAGAGATTTTTGAATTATGTAAAAATCCACACAACAAGTGACGAAAACAGCAATACAACGCCAAGCACCAGACGCCAGTTTGATCTTGCAGAGATTCTTGCAGAGGAAATGAAAAAACTTGGAGTAAAAGATGTCAGAGTGGATGAAAACTGTTATGTGTACGGGGCGATTCCGGCAACCCCGGGATATGAAGACAAACCTGCCATCGGCCTGATCGCTCATCTGGATACTGCCCCGGATTTTTGCGGAGAACATGTAAATCCTCAGATATACAGAAATTATAATGGAGAGGATGTAACGCTTGGAGACAGCGGAAAGGTGCTTTCTGTTAAGACCTTTCCTCATCTGAAAGAACTGAAGGGAAGAACCTTGATCACTACGGATGGAACCACTCTTCTGGGGGCAGATGACAAAGCCGGAATCGCAGAGATCATGACAGTTGCAGAAGAGCTGCTGAAGGGAACCATGTCTCACGGAAAGGTATGTATTGCTTTTACACCGGATGAAGAGGTGGGAAGCGGCGCAGATAAAATGGATATTCCGGCATTTGGAGCCCAGTATGCCTATACAGCAGACGGCGGCTGTGAAAATGAGATTGTATACGAGAACTTTAATGCCAGCGAGGCAGTGTTTAAAATCAGAGGATTTAATATTCATCCGGGCGAAGCCAAGAACAAAATGATAAATGCAGCTCTTGTGGGAATGGAGATCAACAGTATGCTTCCAAATCTGGAAACACCTGCACATACAGAGCTGTATGAAGGATTTTTCCATCTCTGTGAGATGGAAGGCACTGTGGAGAATGCAACGCTTCAGTATATTATCCGGGATCACAGTGCAGCCTCTTTTGAGACAAGAGAAAATACTCTGAGACATATTGAAAAAATCATGAATGAAAAATATGGTCAGGGAACAGTAAAACTTGAAATCCATGAGCAGTACCGCAACATGATAGAAAAAGTAGCGCCGTGTATGCAGCTTGTGGATTATGCAAAGGATGCGATCAGAGAACTGGGAATGGAGCCCAATACAGATCCGATCCGCGGAGGCACAGACGGAGCTCAGCTTAGTTTCCGGGGGCTTCCCTGTCCGAATCTTGGAACAGGCGGCTATGCTTTCCACGGCCCTTATGAGCATATCACAGCAGAGGGAATGGATACAGCGGTTCATGTGATGCTGGGAATTTTAAAGAGATTTGCGCAGTAACAAAAAAAGGATGTGAGCAATCACATCCTTTTTTGTCAGTTATAAGAATTATTCCTGAGGACCTGCTGAAACAAGAGCTTTGCCAGCTTCGTTTCCTTCGTATTTAGCGAAGTTCTTAACGAATCTCTGTGCAAGGTCTTTTGCTTTTACTTCCCACTCAGAAGCGTCTGCGTAGGTGTCACGAGGATCAAGAATGTTTGTATCAACGCCCGGAAGCTCTGTCGGAACTTCGAAGTTGAAGTGCGGGATAGTCTTGGTCGGTGCGTTGTTGATGTCTCCGTTAAGGATTGCATCGATGATACCACGGGTATCTTTGATGGAGATACGTTTTCCGGAGCCGTTCCATCCTGTATTTACAAGATAAGCTTTAGCGCCGTTTGCTTCCATCTTCTTAACAAGCTCCTCAGCGTATTTTGTCGGATGAAGCTCAAGGAAAGCCTGTCCGAAGCAAGCGGAGAAGGTAGGTGTAGGCTCAGTGATTCCACGCTCTGTACCAGCAAGTTTAGCTGTGAAGCCAGACAGGAAGTAGTACTGAGTCTGCTCCGGTGTAAGAACAGATACTGGAGGCAGTACGCCGAAAGCATCTGCAGAAAGGAAGATTACGTTCTTAGCTGCAGGAGCTGCGGAAACCGGACGAACAATATTGTCGATGTGGTCGATCGGGTAGGAAACACGAGTGTTTTCTGTTACGCTCTTATCAGCGAAGTCGATCTTTCCGTCTTTGTCAAGAGTAACGTTCTCAAGAAGAGCGTTGCGTCTGATCGCATTGTAGATATCCGGCTCAGATTCTTTGTCAAGGTTGATAACTTTTGCGTAGCATCCGCCCTCGAAGTTGAAGATACCGTTGTCATCCCAGCCATGCTCGTCATCACCGATCAGGAGACGTTTCGGGTCTGTGGAAAGAGTTGTTTTACCTGTTCCGGAAAGACCGAAGAAGATAGCTGTGTTTTCACCGTTCATATCTGTGTTTGCAGAGCAGTGCATGGAAGCGATGCCCTTAAGCGGCAGATAGTAGTTCATCATAGAGAACATACCTTTTTTCATTTCTCCGCCGTACCATGTGTTCAGGATAACCTGCTCACGGCTTGTGATATTGAAAAGAACTGCTGTCTCAGAGTTAAGACCGAGTTCTTTGTAGTTTTCTACTTTAGCTTTGGAAGCGTTGTATACAACGAAATCCGGCTCAAAGTTCTCAAGCTCTTCCTCTGTAGGAACGATGAACATGTTCTTTACAAAATGTGCCTGCCAAGCCACTTCAACGATGAAACGGATAGCCATACGTGTGTCGTGGTTAGCGCCGCAGAAAGCATCTACTACGAAAAGTCTCTTATTGGAGAGTTCTTTCAGAGCAAGATCTTTACAGCTGTCCCATGCTTCCTGGGAAGCCGGATGGTTGTCGTTTTTGTACTCATCGGAAGTCCACCATACAGTATCTTTGGAGTTTTCATCCATAACGATGAATTTGTCTTTAGGTGAACGGCCTGTATAGATACCAGTCATAACGTTGACTGCGCCAAGTTCACTTTCCTGACCTTTTTCAAAGCCTTCAAGCTCCGGTTTTGTTTCCTCTTCGAATAACATTTCATAAGAAGGATTGTGTACGATTTCTGTGGTTCCGGTAATGCCGTACTTGGTTAAATCAATTTTTGCCATCTTACATTTACCTCTTTTCTTAAAATAGTAATAGGATAACAGCCTGACTGTCAGACCTTATGTTATCTTGTGAAAGAAGTGGAACTATAGCTTTCCTCTATATATTATACATAAATGCGGGACAAAATCAACCGGAAAAATAATTTTTTAACAATGTAAAAATGCAAGAAAAATACTTCTGAGATAAAATTGGATGAAAATTATCTGAAATGCAGATATAATACAATTACAACATGGAAAATTTTGTTATAATGGCAGAAATCAAAGGGATTTTACAGGAGAAAAAGTATTCTGGAGGGATGCGGATAAGATGTGGAAGAGTATCAGGTGATATAAAGGTTTATATGAGATAAATGAAAATGCAGCAGTAAGAAATGTTATAAGGATAAGTTTCTGTATCTGTGTCAGTTTCTGGAACAGCTTCAAAATGATAAAGTACAGATGGCAGGAAACTGTGGATACATGAAAAAGGTTTTTGCTGCGGCAGCCCTGTGTACAGGTGTTACCGGCAAAAAAAAGTTAAGTCACACAAACACGGCAGGTAAGATTTTCCTGTCGTGTTTGTGCGGAGAAGGCTTATGGAAGATATTTTGCCAGGGAAGAAAAATCCTCCGGCAGGGGAGCCTCCAATATAAGATGTTTGTCCTCAAAAGGATGTTCCAGAGAGAGCTTCCAGGCATGAAGGGCAGCTCTTGTAAAGGAAAAGGACACAGGGGATTCTCCGGTGTTTCCGTATAAGGTATCTCCCAGAAGGGGATGGCCTGTGGATTTCATGTGTACACGGATCTGGTGAGTCCGTCCGGTATCCAGGAAGAGGGAAACGAGAGACCAGTCAGCAGTACTGTGAAGTACCTGATAATGGGTGACGGCAGTTTTAATATTTCCACCCGGAGGCGACTGAGGATGTTGCTGTGAAGGACTTTTTTCAAGATCTACAGGAAAGCTGCCAAAGGTAAAGTCATCTGACAGCAATACGGTCATTTTCCGGGGATCATAAGGATCCGGGCCAATGGGAAGACTGATGGTGTGTCCCTGTGACAAAAGCGCAGAAGAGGACGGATGCACAGTTTTTTCAGCACAGGGATCAACAGGCAGGCATCCGGATACCACTGCCAGATACTGCTTTTTCAGATGATTATGGCAGCGCTGGGCCTGCAGTCTGGCAGCAGCCGTCTGATTTTTGGCAAAAATTACGATTCCCGAGGTTTCCCGGTCCAGTCTACCTACAGGGCGGATGACGATCTTTTCATTTTTGGAACGGAAGTACCAGGAAACCTGATTGGAAAGACTGTCACGATAATGACAGCCGGAAGGATGGGTGACAATTCCGGCAGGCTTGTTTACCACAAAAAGATCCTGGTCTTCATACAGAATTTTCAGAGGCGGCAGAGCAGCCTCAGGAGGGGAGTCCAGATGCTCGGAGCTTAAACCGGATTCTTCCAGACATACAGTAATCATATCTCCCGGATAAACAGATTCTGTGACCCGGCAGCGGACCCCGTTTTTGAGAATTCCCTGTGGGCGGAATTTTGCCTGGGAAATCTGATTTTTTGTCAGGCCTCCCTGTGAGCGCAGAACCTGACCCACTGTATGGAAGCCGGAATTTTTATTTACAGTAAAGGTAAGAAAACGTTCCATATGTTTCCTCCTGAGAGTTTATCGGCGGTAAAATAAAATATCCGGAATTCATGTCAGAATTCCGGATATCCGTAAAAGCAGGGGATGAGAGAATCGAACTCCCACCAAAGGTTTTGGAGACCCCTATCATACCATTTGACCAATCCCCTATATGTGCATCAAACAAAAACTATTATACTATGAAAAAATCTGTTTGTCAAGACGGAGATGGAGGGATTTGAACCCTCGCGCCGGTTGCCCGGCCTACCGCATTTCGAGTGCGGACCCTTCAGCCACTTGGGTACATCTCCATGACAGATTTTATTATATCGGCTGGCCCGGGGAAAGTCAAATTATTTTTGGAATCTGTTTCTGTTCCTTGACGCACAGAAAAAGCTATACTATATTATAAGATAAAAAGATTTCAGCAGACAGGAGGAATTATGAGCAGAAAAAAAGAAGCAGTTTTAAAAGCTGCAGAAAGTCTTACAGAAAATTATGACAGGGAAGAGCTGTTTATGCCGAAAAACGGAAGAAGCCTTCCTAACAGATCTGTGATCATTGATCTGGTGAGAGATCTCCGGTCTGTGATATTTCCGGGATATTTTGGTGAGGATACAGCGGCAAGGCTGTTTCCGGAGCAGTTTACAGCATTTCTTCTGAATGATTTTTATGACAGACTGAAAAGTCAGGTGGAAATTGCATTTCTTTACGCTGACCAGGATATACAGAAGGAAGAAGCCTGCGCCAGGGCAGAAGCTATTTGTGATGATTTTTTTGAAAAGCTTCCTGAAGTACAGAAAAAACTTCTGAAGGATGTACAGGCGGGATTTGACGGAGACCCGGCGGCAAAAAGCAAGGAAGAGATTATATTTTCTTATCCTGGGCTGTTTGCTATTTACGTATATCGTCTGGCTCATATTCTTTATATGGAAAAGGTTCCGTATATTCCACGTATCATGACAGAATATGCTCATGGAAAAACCGGAATCGACATCAATCCCGGAGCAACTATTGGAGATTACTTTTTTATTGACCATGGTACCGGAGTTGTTATTGGCGAGACAACGGAAATCGGCAAAAATGTAAAACTGTATCAGGGAGTAACCCTGGGAGCTCTTTCTACCAGACAGGGACAGCAGCTTGCAGATGTGAAACGTCATCCTACTATCGGGGATAATGTGACGATTTATTCTAATTCTACTGTTCTTGGCGGAGAAACAGTGATCGGCGAGAATACGATCATAGGTGGAAATACATTTATTACTTCCTCTATTCCTGCCAATACTAAGGTAAGCGCTAAAAGCCCGGAGCTTGTGATCAAAAAGCCAAGGAACACAGTTTCCAAAGCGGATGTATGGGACTGGGAAAACTAATCTGATCCGGAAAGAAAGCAACGGAAAACAGGAGCTGCTGTATCAGCCTGCAGAACAGCAGCTCCTGTAATTAAAAAATAAAGCCGGAATGCAAAACAAGCTTTCGGAAGTGTGAAGAAGAACCGGAAGTTACTTTTACATTTTCATTTAAAAAAATAAAAATAAATTTTTTTAAAAAAAGTGTTGACATTTAGATATATGTGTTATATACTAACGAAGTCGGTTGAGGGAAACACAAAAAACTCTCACAAGACAAACACTTGCGGGTGTAGTTCAATGGTAGAACACCAGCCTTCCAAGCTGGATACGTGGGTTCGATTCCCATCACCCGCTCTTATGCGATAGTGGCGTAGTTGGTAACGCGCGACCTTGCCAAGGTCGAGACCGCGGGTTCGAGCCCCGTCTATCGCTCTTAAGAGTCAGGAATTGGTTCCTGACTCTTTTTTTCTTTATTCTTTTATCTGATAGGCCACAAGAGCAATATTCCAATATCCCTGTTTGTTCAGCTCTCTTTCGAAATCCCGGATTTTTTCCAGGCAGTTTTCCGGAAGCTCTGCAGGAACTGCAGTACAATGAGACATCGTGGTTTTGTTTTCAGTATCTGCTGCCATTACATTTCCTGCCTTTCCTGTCCGATCACTCCATATAAAGAAAGAAGATAAAGACCACAGAGACCTACAAGTCCATAAACGATTCTGGACAGCCAGCTCATGCTTCCGAAGATCAGAGCCACCAGATTCAGATTAAAGAAGCCGATCAGTCCCCAGTTGACTGCACCTATAATAGTAATGGTCAGAGCAAAATACTGCAAAAATTTATTATCCATAAGTCACCATCCTTTCATGCAGATAGTATTCCGAAAAAACAAAAAAATATTCGCAGCATTTTCGGCTGCGAATATCTTGAAAAAATTATTTGATTTTCAGTACCTGAGAGACAACGGTTCCTCCGCCGAAGCTGAATGCCTCACCTGCCTGAAGCGTTACGTCGGATTCGTCCTGAAGAGTAAAAGCCTGGCATACAGTAACTGCCTGTCCCGGCTGTACCTCAGTCATAAACTGATCAATGGCTTCGTCATCTGATTCCGGAATTGCAGGTTCCAGGAGATTTCCGTTCTGGTAAGCCTGGAGATTGACATCAACCATGGCGCTGGAAGCGGAAGAGCCGTTATTGCTGTAATCATAATATACAAGAAGACATGGAGCTCCGGCAAAATCAGTTGTCACCCGGTGCTGTTTATAGTGAATGGTAAATTTGTCATTGCTCATATCGATCTTGCCGTCTGCAGATGCATGAGGCGCTTCCTGCTCAGGCTGTGTTTGGGAAGTTTCCATTTCTTCCAGAGACTGATTGATCTCGTCCTGTACATTCGTAAAGTTTGCGGACATTATGCGAACGGTTTCTGTATCCAGAGATACGATCTTCCACTGTCCTCCTGCTTTAATAAGAGGATAGGAAATTTCTGCTTCTGCAAACTTGTCTTTCACAGTTGCTGATTTTTCCTCCAGAAGAGCGGCAAGCTTCTGCTGGGTCTGTTCCTCTGTAAGCTCCTGACCGGAAAATGCAGTGGAGACAATCTGCTTTAAAAATTCGGAAATGGTTTCCTTGTAAATGTCAGAACCGTCAATGTATTTGAGCTTTGCAGTGACAGTGGCAGTTCCGTTGGCAAGGCTGAAATCTGTTTTTTTGATCTCATAGGTCATTTTCTGATTGACGCCCTGGAAAAATGCGTGGTAAGCTTCATTTGTAATATCTGCGTTGTCGAGAGCGGACATGTCATTGCTCTGAAGCAGGGATTTCATTCCCTCAAAATTCATAGTACGCACATGCTCCAGGAATGATTTGACTGTGGAGACAGGCTTCTGGCGTTCCATAAAGTAACAGCCTGCGCCTGCGGCAGCGGCAACCAGCAGGACTACAAGAAAAATGATCAGCCCTTTTTTCTTCTTTTTCTTTTTGATGGGAGAGATGTTTTCGGAAGCAGTGATCTGCTCCTGGCTGCTCTCCTGAGTTTGTTGATCCATAGGTCCTCCTTGTTTTTATAAATAGTCTTTTGACAGTATCTGTGTAAGTGTTACATGATTTATTATACCAGAGCATACGGCTGGTTGACAAGGTTATCCTGTGTCTCAGGAATAAATGTTGCTTTTTGCCTGCTACTGTTCAGGGGGCATTTTAACCAGGCCGGGCTGACCGGTGATCTTTTGTGTGACAGCGGTTACGTATAAATTACAGGAGGGAAAGAAAAAGAGGATAAAATAAAAAGATAATCAATAAAAAGATAACTGACAGAATGACAGGGCAGGAGGAAAATAGATATGGTAAAAAGATACAGACAGTTTTTCAGATCAGATGCGGACGGACTGAGAATCTCAGCTCTCAGTATCTGTCCGGAGGAAATGCCGTACAAAGGTGTAATACAGCTGGTACACGGAATGAGCGAACACAAGGAACGGTATGAGCCGTTTATGGAGTACATGGCTTCTCTTGGGTATGTGGCAGTGATCCACGACCACAGAGGACACGGGCAGAGCGTCCGCTCCGGGGATGACCTGGGCTACATGTACGGCGGAGGAGCAGATGCCATGCTGGCGGATATTGCCAGTGTCAACCGGCAGATCAGAGAGAAATTTCCGGATCTTCCTCTGATCCTGATGGGGCACAGCATGGGTTCCCTGGCAGTGAGAGCTTTTGCAGCAGAGCATGATGACTGCATGGATATGCTGATCGTCTGCGGCTCACCCAGCAACCGGAGGGCGCGGATCGCAGGGAGCGTGATCGCGAAACTGGAAGGAAAACTCTTTGGAATGAGGCACAGAAGCCGTCTTCTGGAAATACTGTCCTTTGGGAATTATGCAGCCAGGTTCAGCGGGGAAAAAAACAGAAACGCATGGATCTGTTCGGATCCGGAGGTATATCAGGCTTATACGGACTCAGAACTTTGCGGATTTACGTTTACGGACGATGCTTATCTGGCTCTGTTTCAGCTGATGAAAAGAGCTTATGATGTGAAGCACTGGAACTGTACGAAGCCGGAGCTGCCTGTTCTTTTTATCAGCGGCTCAGACGATCCGTGCCTGGGCAATGTGCGGCAGTTTGCAGCGGCAGTTCAGAAAATGAGAGACGCAGGCTACAGGGATGTAAAAGGGAAACTTTATCCGGGAATGCGCCATGAAATTCTGAACGAAAAAGACCGGGAGCGGGTATTCAGAGATATTTCTGTATATATCAGGAAAAAAGGTTTCTGAGTATTATAAGCTTTCCGAATAGAAGATACTTTTCTGTCCATACTATGAATGAATATCTGTATGGATAAAGGAGAGAACCCGGTGAAAAGAACACGGAAAATAATTTTTATAGGTATTTTATGCGCTTTCTGTCTGGCAGGCTGCGGAAGAACCGAAAAACAGGCAGGGGACAGTGGAGAGCTTGTGTTAGTGTCCGCACAGCACTGTTTTGAAAGGTGGAGCTGATGCTCAGGGGATATACAGGGCAAAATGCGGTCATCAAAGGTGATTTGGTATGTATTCTGACCAGGTTGCTGTGAAGGCGGCAAACAGTAACAAGGTGCGAAAGCCGGGGAGATGTCCCCGGCTTTTTCCTTGACCGTAAGCATATGGATTGGTATAATGTTCTCCGGGTGACCGGCAAAAACTAAGACTTTATAATGTATGGACCTGAGAAGCCGGATTCATTTAGTGCGAAACACGAAGGAGAAGAATAAATGAGAGCAAGCGGTGTTTTAATGGCTGTTTCAAGCCTTCCGTCAGAATATGGGATCGGATGCTTTTCCAGAGAGGCATATGAGTTTGTAGATCAGCTGGAAAAAGCAGGCCAGCAGTACTGGCAGATTCTTCCTCTTGGTCCGACAGGATATGGAGATTCTCCGTATCAGTCCTGTTCTACCTTTGCGGGAAATCCATATTTTATTGATCTGGATGAACTGGTCCGGGAAGGGCTTCTTACAAAAGAAGAATGTACTTCCTGCAGCTGGGGAGATGACCCCGGCTATGTGGATTATGAAAAAATATATAACAGCAGATTTCCACTTCTGAAAAAAGCCTATGAAAGAGCGGATCTGGAAAATGACAGTGAATATCAGGCTTTTGTAAGGGAGTATCAGATCTGGCTGAAAGATTATGCTCTTTATATGGCAATCAAAAACAGCAGAAACGGAGAGAGCTGGCTGGACTGGCCGAAGGAACTGAAAGACCGCAGCTCCGGATATGTAAAAAGAGCGGAAAGCGAGCTGTCAGAGGAAGTGGGCTTTTATTGCTTCCAGCAGTATCTTTTTGAAAAACAGTGGAAAAAGCTGAAAGCCTATGCCAACAAAAAAGGAATTAAGATCATAGGCGATGTGCCGATTTACGTTGCCCTTGACAGTGCGGATGTGTGGGCGAATCCGGAACTGTTTCAGATTGATGAGGAATGCAGTCCAAAGGCTGTTGCAGGCTGTCCGCCGGATGCATTTTCTGCTACCGGCCAGCTGTGGGGAAATCCTCTTTATGACTGGGAAAAGCATAAGGCTACCGGCTATGCATGGTGGATACAGAGAATGACCTACTGCATGGAACGGTATGATGTGGCAAGGATCGATCATTTCAGAGGTTTTGATGAATATTATTCCATTCCTTACGGAGATGCTACAGCAGAAAACGGTCACTGGGAAGAAGGTCCGGGTCGGGAGCTTTTTGAAGTATTGAAAAAGAATGTGCAGAAGCTCCGTGTGATCGCAGAGAATCTGGGATTTTTGACAGACAGTGTAATAAAACTTGTGAAAGACACAGGATTTCCGGGCATGAAAGTGCTGCAGTTTGCCTTTGACGGCAGCGAGAACAGCGAATATCTTCCTCACAAATATGATAAAAACTGCGTGGTGTACACAGGAACCCATGACAATGAGACAACAAAGGGATGGCTGGAAAGACTACAGGGCCATGACAGTGAATTTGTGCGGGCATATATCAACTGCTATGACAAGCCCGTGAATGACTGCGTATGGGGACTGATCCGTACAGCCCTGGCCAGTGTGGCTGATCTGGCTGTGATCCCTGTTCAGGATTATCTGTGTCTGGGTAATGAAGCAAGGCTGAACGCACCTGCCACTCTGGGACTGAACTGGAGATGGAGAATGCGAAAGGGACAGCTTTCTGATATTACAATTTATACAATGGGAGAACTGAACCGGATCTATGGACGTCTGAAAAAGGAAGAACCGGCGCCGGAAACCGATGAGCAGTTATCGAAAGAGGATATGGTAGAGGAAGAAGGCCGGGAAGAAACCAATACAGAATGCTGATCCGTACCAACCCTGATATACATGAAATCTGTAACCGGAAAAAACAGAGATAAGAAATATAAAACATACGAAAGGGATATCTATATGGAAGAAAGAAATGAAGAACTGGAAACGTCTGCTGATACAGAGGTAAAAGAAGAAACTGAGATTCAGACATCTGAAAACAGCGAGAATGCTTCAGCAGATTCAGAACCTAAAAAACAGGAAAGACCTGCGGCAAATTTCGGCCTTCTGCTTCTTGCCGGAGTATACCTTCTCTATACAGGCTATAAGCTCTGCGCAAACGTGCTGAAAGGCGAAGAGGGAGCAAGCTGGGGATTCTTCATCGCGGGAGCTGCTTTTCTGATCATTGGCGCAGGAATGCTTTTTGTGGCAGCAAAGACTGCGAAACAGAGAAGCGATGCCAAAAAGGCTGCAGCGGCGGAAGAGGAAAAGGAACATCCTGTTGAGCCGGTTCAGGAGCCTAAGAGAATGACCATTGCAGAGCGTGCGAAACTGGCGGGAAATGTAGCGGAGAAAGAGGCGCAGGAAGCGCAGAATTCTGATACAGAAGAGGAGAAAGATAAGGACGAAGATCAGGAATAAGCTCCGGGAGAAATCAGAATATTGTAAACAGGCCGGGGGAACATGAAAATCCATGTTCCCCCGGCCTGTGTTTTACCGCCTTTTACGGCGCTTTTTGTTTCCGGAAGAAGGCGCGTGGAGGGTGGACCAGCAAAAAAGCTGAACCAGAAGGATCCCGATCAGAGCGCCCAGGCTGTCAAAGCCTACGTCCCGGATCTCGGGAGAACGGCCGGCCACAAAGGACTGATGATATTCATCCAGCCCGGCAAATCCCACACAGATGATCCCGGCAAGAAGGAACAGCCGCAGTCCTCTGATGCGATATACATAAAATGGAAAAGAAACAGCAACGGCAAGCAGGCAGTATTCTGTCATGTGTGCGACCTTGCGGACGTAGTAATGAATCTGCTCTGCCTCGTATGCAAGCTCTTCATAGCTTTTTCCGGTATTGAGAAGTTCGTTTTTTGTTTCTACGATCTGGTAGCTGATTCTGTAGCTGAGATTCCCGGACACCTCCCCGGTCTGGGCTGAAAATGAAAAAATAATATACATCATCAGCAGCGCTGGCAGAAACGAAAGTGGTTTTAAAAGTGTTATGAGTATTTTTTTCATGAGTTTTAATATAGCACGGCGGCATTGGTTTGTAAAGCACTCTGGCAATCACGGCTCTGGTATGGTATAATAACAGGCAGAGTCCGGCCTGCCGGGAAAACGACTTTTGAAGCAGCAGATTTTCCGGAAAGGCCCAGGAAACAAAAGCAAAAAGGAGGCGCGGACATGAGTGTTGCAGATACAATATTTATTAATATGTGCAGAGATGTGATTGAAAACGGCACCAGCACAGAGGGGGAAAAGGTACGTCCGGTATGGGAGGACGGAACGCCTGCTTATACAATAAAAAAATTCGGAGTGGTAAACCGGTATGATCTCAGAAAGGAATTTCCGGCTCTGACTCTTCGTAAGACCGCACTGAAAAGCGCAATGGATGAGATCCTCTGGATCTGGCAGAAAAAGTCAAATAACATTCATGACCTGAACAGTCATATCTGGGACAGCTGGGCAGATGAGACAGGCTCTATCGGTAAGGCCTACGGATATCAGATGCAGGTGAAACATGAATATAAAGAAGGAATGATGGATCAGGTAGACCGTGTTCTCTATGACCTGAAACACAATCCTTACAGCCGCAGGATCATGACGAATATTTATGTGCATCAGGATCTTCATGAAATGAATCTTTATCCCTGCGCATATTCCATGACCTTTAATGTGACAAAGGAACCGGGAAAAGACAAACTGACCTTAAATGCAATCCTGAATCAGAGATCTCAGGATATTCTGGCAGCAAACAACTGGAACGTGTGCCAGTATTCCATTCTTCTTATGATGTTTGCCCAGGTGTGCGACATGGAGGCAGGAGAGCTTGTTCATGTGATCTCAGACTGTCATATTTATGACAGGCACATTCCGGTAATAAAAGAGCTGATCAGCAGAACCCCGTATCCGGCGCCTTCTGTGAGACTGAATCCGGAGATTAAGGACTTTTATGATTTTACAGTGGATGATCTGATTGTGGAAAATTATCAGACCTGGCCACAGATAAAAAATATTCCTATTGCAATCTAAAAACAGAAAGGAAAAATACCATGAATATCATTGTAGCAGTTGACAAAAACTGGGCCATCGGAAAGGACAACAAGCTTCTTGTAGCCATTCCGGCAGATATGAAAATGTTTCGTCAGGAGACAACCGGAAAGGTGATCGTACTGGGAAGAAAAACACTGGAAACATTTCCAGGAGGACTTCCTCTGAAAAACAGAACCAACATTATCCTTACCACAAATAAAGACTTTAAGGCAAAGGATGCAACTGTGGTTCACAGCATCGAAGAGCTTCTGGAAGAAATAAAAAAATATCCGTCCGATCAGGTTTACTGCGTGGGCGGAGACAGCGTATACAAACAGCTTCTTCCCTATTGTGACACAGCTCATGTGACAAAGATCGACTTTGGATATGAGGCAGATCGTTATTTCCCAAATCTGGACGAGTCTCCGGAATGGGAGATCACAGCCAGAAGCGAAGAGCAGACTTATTTTGATCTGGAATATGAGTTTGTGAAATACGAAAGAGTAAAATAAAAATAGGACACAGGAACAGACATGTTCCGGAAAAGAAAACGCTGCAGAGCCTATATTTTCTGCAGCGTTTGACTTTTTGGAAGTTATTATTCGATTACCTGAAGCCAGCCTTCCGGAGCTTCCAGACGTCCCATCTGGATACCGGTAAGAGCTTCATAAAGCTTTTTGGTTACAGGCCCCATCTCTGTCATGCCGGAGGGGAAGCAGATTTCTTTTCCGTGGTCCACGATTTTTCCTACAGGAGAAATAACAGCTGCAGTACCGCAAAGGCCGCACTCTGCAAAATCTTTTACCTCCTCCAGTGTAACCTCGCGTTCCTCTGCTTCCAGACCAAGGCAATGCTGAGCTACATAGATAAGAGAACGGCGGGTAATGGAAGGCAGGATACTGTCGGATTTCGGAGTAACCACTTTTCCGTCTTTTGTAACAAAAAGGAAGTTGGCGCCGCCGGTCTCCTCTACCTTTGTTCTGGTAGCTGCATCCAGGTACATGTTTTCGTCGTAGCCCTGGCGGTGAGCGTCCATGATCGCATGCATACTCATAGCATAATTCAGTCCGGCCTTGATATGACCTGTACCATGAGGAGCAGCCCGGTCAAAATCTGTGACACGGATAGTAAGAGGCTTTACGCCTCCCTTGAAGTATGGGCCAACCGGGGTGGTAAATACCCGGAACTGATATTCGTCAGCAGGTTTTACACCGATGACCGGATTTGTCCCAAACATATAGGGACGGATATAAAGGGTAGCTCCGGAACCAAAAGGCGGAACATAAGCGGCGTTGGCCTTTACGGTGTCCACAACGGCCTGAATGAACCGGTCTTTTGGAAATACCGGCATTTCCAGTCGTTTTGCAGAGTTTTCCATACGTTCTGCATTCAGGTCAGGGCGGAAGGTTACGATCCGTCCGTCTTCTGTTGTGTATGCTTTCATTCCCTCAAAAACAGTCTGAGCATACTGAAGAACGCCGGCACATTCATTGATCACAACAGTTGCGTCTTCTGTCAGCTTTCCTTCGTCCCAGGAACCGTTTTTAAAGTCTGAGACAAAGCGATAATCAGTCTGGACATAGCCAAAACCCAGATTTCCCCAGTCAATGTTCTTTTTTTCCATAATATCATCCTCCTGTTATCCTGTGACAACAGCCTTTTAAATACTTTGCCACGTTACTGTGAGATATAATCAGTGTAGCACTTTTGCCGGTGAACTTCAATGAAAACTTGTATTTTGACCGGTACTTCGCTATAATAAATATACAGTCTGCACGGGAGCAGATCCCAAAAAGCAGAAGCAGTCTGATGGAGACAGAATATGGAAAAAAATCAAAAAAACAACAGTCAGGATTTTGATTTTTCTGTTGTGGAAGATAAAATACAGCAGGTTCAGAACATCATCGAAAAGGCTGTAAAATCTAAAGATTTTCAGGAAATGAGCCAGTCAGTGACACAGATGGTAAATAAAACCCTGGATCAGTATAAAAAAGAGCATCCGGAAATGGGAAAAACCAGGGAGAAGCCGCAGGCTGATCAGCGCAGTGACCGGGAATCGGGAAGCACAGTCAAGGGTGGGAAGCTTCAGACGCTTTATATGAAGCCGACCGGAGAGAAAGTGAGAAGTATTCTCCTGGCTGTATTTGGAGGAATTCTTACAGGAAGTATGGCATGTGGATTTCTGGCAGTCCAGATAGTCCGGCTTCTGACAGATTTCGGAAGCAGCGGAGCAGTGGCAGTTATGCTGGCGGGAATGGCGGCAGGTGCCTTTATGCTGGGAACAGGCATCCTTGGACTGGGGAAAATCAGGAGATTCAAAAAATATCAAAAAACTCTGGGAAAAAGAACCTACTGTGATCTTACAAAGCTTGCGCAGGCAGTCGGAAAGCCTGTGAAATTTGTAAAAAAAGATCTGAAAAAAATGATCGGAAAGGGCTGGTTTACGGAAGGCTGTTTTGACGGCAGCGAAACCTGTCTGATCACCAGCCGGGAAACCTTTTGCCAGTATCAGGAAATGGAAAAAGCCCTGGAGGAAAAAAAGAAACAGGAGGCTCTCCGCGCACAGGAGGAGTCAGAGCTTTCCCCTGAGGTAAAAGAGGTGCTTGAAAAGGGAAGAAATTATCTGGACAGACTGAGAAAAAGCAACGATGCTATTCCGGGGGAGGAAATTTCTGCCAAGATCTTTAAAATGGAAAAAATCGTGGATCAGATTTTTCAGAGGGCCAAGGCTCATCCGGAGATCATTCCGGATCTGAAGCGGATGATGGATTATTATCTGCCCATGACCGTAAAGCTTCTGGAGGCCTATGAGGATATGGACAGTCAGCCTGTTCAGGGAGAAACCATCCGTTCCTCCAAAAAAGAGATCGAAGATACGCTGGACACTCTGAACGATGCTTTTGCAAAGCTTCTGGATTCTGTTTTTCAGGATACAGCCTGGGACGTTTCCAGTGATATTTCCGTTCTTCATACGTTACTTGCCCAGGAAGGGCTGAAGGACAGTGATTTTAAAATACAGCATTGATCATAAAGGAGAACAAAATGAGCGATGAATTAAACAAAACAGAAGCGTCAATGCCTTTTCTCACACTGGAGCCGCAGCTGGAACCGGAAGCTCCGGAACAGCCGGAAAATCCTGCCGCTCTTATGGAGGAGACTCCGGATATGGATCCGGTACAGAAGGAAATGGCCCGGATGGAACTGACTTCTGAGGAACAGAAGATGGTGGATTCCTTTGCAGAAAAGATTGATGTGGAAAATACGGCGCAGATTCTTCAGTACGGAGCCGGAACCCAGAAAAAAATGGCGGATTTTTCGGATGAGGCGCTGAAAAATGTAAGAGCTCAGGACCTTGGGGAAGTGGGGGAGCTTCTCACAGACGTGGTAAGTCAGCTGAAGGATTTTGATACGGAAGAAGAAAAGGGATTTTTCGGATTTTTTAAAAAACAGGCAAATAAAATTGAAAATCTGAAAAACAAGTATGACAAGGCAGAGGCAAATGTAGAACGGATCACAGATGTGCTTCAGAAGCATCAGGTACGCCTTCTGAAGGATTCTGCGTTGATGGATAAAATGTATGAACAGAATCTCCTTTATTTCAGGGAGCTTTCCATGTATATCCTGGCAGGAAAAAAACAGCTTTCCGCTGTCAGAAACGGAAAATTAAAAGAGCTTTCCGAAAAGGCCGGATTAAGCGGACTGCCGGAGGATGCGCAGAAAGCCAAGGATCTGGACAGCCAGTGTATCCGTTTTGAGAAAAAGCTCCATGACCTGGAGCTGACGCGGATGATCTCTCTTCAGACCGCGCCTCAGATCCGCCTTGTACAGAATAATAATACAGTTATGGCAGAGAAGATCCAGACAACTATTGTAAATACTATTCCTCTGTGGAAAAGCCAGATGGTGCTGGCTCTTGGAATCGCTCATTCTACCCAGGCGGCGCAGGCCCAGAGACAGGTATCTGATGTGACAAATGAGCTTTTGCGTAAAAATGCGGAAACACTTCATATGGCATCTGCAGAAACAGCAAAAGAGTCTGAGCGGGGAATTGTGGATCTGGAAACTCTGAAGCAGACAAATGCAGAGCTGATCCAGACCCTGGACGATGTGATGCGGATACAGAAGGAAGGCAGAGCAAAGCGTCAGGCTGCTGAAGCGGAGATGGCGCGGATGGAAAACGATCTGAAAGCAAAGCTTCTGGAAATCCAGAGATAAAGAAAAAAGGGCTGTCACACAGCCGGAAATTCCGGAAAAGCTGTGGCAGTTCTTTGTGTTTCATAATAAATTTTTCAGGAGGAAGATTATGTATCGGGAACATACAAAGGTTATAAAAATCGGAAATAAAAAAATCGGGGGAGGAAATCCCGTTCTTATTCAGTCTATGACAAATACAAGGACAGATGATGTGGAGGCAACCGTAAAGCAGATCCTGGAGCTGGAGGCCGCAGGCTGTGAGATCATCCGGTGCGCGGTTCCGGATATGGCGGCGGCAGAGGCGCTTTCTGAGATCAAAAAGCAGATTCACATTCCTTTGGTGGCAGATATTCATTTTGATTACAGGCTGGCTATTGCGGCAATGGAAAACGGAGCAGACAAAATCCGCATTAACCCCGGAAATATCGGAAGCCGGGAGAGAATCAAAGCGGTTGTAGATGTGGCCAGGGAAAGAAATATTCCTATCCGGGTGGGCGTAAACAGCGGTTCTCTGGAAAAGGAGCTGGTGGAAAAATATCACGGTGTCACTGCAGAGGGGCTGGTAGAAAGCGCTCTTGACAAGGTGAAGATCATTGAGGATATGGGATATGACAATCTGGTGATCAGTATTAAATCTTCAGATGTTATGATGTGCGCCAGAGCCCATGAGCTGATCGCAGAAAAGACAAAGTACCCTCTTCATGTGGGAATTACAGAGGCAGGAACTTTATATTCCGGAAACATTAAGTCTGCAGTAGGGCTTGGGATCATTCTTTCTCAGGGAATCGGAGATACTATCCGGGTTTCTCTTACCGGAGCGCCTCTGGAGGAGATCAAATCTGCAAAACGGATCCTGAAAACTCTGGGACTTCGAAAAGGAGGGATCGAGGTGGTATCCTGTCCTACCTGCGGACGTACCAGGATTGACCTGATCGGTCTTGCAAATCAGGTGGAGACAATGGTCCAGAACATCCCTCTTGATATTAAGGTGGCTGTTATGGGCTGCGTGGTAAACGGACCGGGAGAAGCAAAGGAAGCTGATATAGGAATTGCCGGTGGAGTGGGCGTAGGGCTTCTGATCAAAAAGGGAGAGATCATAAAAAAGGTTCCGGAGGATCAGCTTCTGGATACCCTGAGAGAAGAGCTTCTTCACTGGGAAGAATAAGAAAGAGGAAAAAATGGAAAAAGATTTTTTTGACGTATTTCCAAATCTGAAGATCAAGGATCCGCTGCAGGAGCTTCTGGATATGGTAGCTGTCACCAGGGTGTCCTGCAATCCGGATAAGACCAGACTGTGGGTTTATATCAGCAGTGAACGGTGGATCCACAAAAAATATATCATAGAGCTGCAGCAGCAGATTGAAAGACAGTGCTTTCCGGGAATCCAGATGCAGGTAACGGTGATCGAAAAATTCCGTCTGTCCAGACAGTACACGCCGGATAATTTTCTTGAGGTGTACCGGTCCAGCATGGAACTGGAGCTGCGGAATTACAATATGCTGGAATATAATCTTTTTAAACGGTCCAGAATTACTTTTTCCGGCACAGAGGAAATGGATCTGGTGCTTCCGGATTCTGTGATCGCCCGGGAAAAAAGTGAAATCCTTGTGGAATATCTTCATAAGGTATTCTGTGAACGCTGCGGAATGAATCTGAAGATCGAGCTTCAGTTTGAAGAGGCTCAGGAAAGCAAGTACCGGAAAAATGCAGTTCTTCAGATTGAGCAGGAAGTGGAAAATGTCCTGAAACATGCAAAGCTGGATAAAGAGGAAGAAACGCCGAAACAGGAGGAAGCCTCTTCCGGTTCTGACAAAAAAGAGAATAAAAAAGCTTCCGGAAAAGGAAAGCAGGAGAAAAAATCCTTTGACAAAAAGGGACATGGAAACGACTTCCGGGGTGGATTCCGAAGAGACAGCAATCCGGATGTTATATATGGAAGAGATTTTGAGGGTGAAACCATTCCTCTGGAAAGCATTACAGGGGAAATGGGAGAAGTCATTATACGAGGTCAGGTTCTTGATGTAGAGGCAAGAGAGATCCGGAATGAAAAAACCATTCTCATTTTTCCGGTTACGGATTTTACAGACTCTATTGTGATCAAAATGTTCCTTCGGAACGAACAGGTTCCGGAAGTAAAAGAAGAGATAAAAAAGGGAGCCTTTCTGAAGCTGAAAGGCGTTACTACCATTGACCGTTTTGACAGTGAACTGACCATTGGTTCCGTTGCCGGAATCAAAAAAATTGCAGACTTTACCAGTACAAGAATGGATACCAGCCCTCAGAAAAGGGTGGAGCTTCACTGCCATACAAAAATGAGCGATATGGACGGCGTTACCGAGGCAAAGGCCCTGGTAAAGCGCGCCTATGAGTGGGGCCATAAAGCCATTGCCATTACCGACCACGGTGTTGTCCAGGCGTTCCCCGAGGCAAATCACTGCTTTGACGCCTGGGGAGGCTGCGTGCCAAAGGATTCTGATTTTAAGGTGCTTTATGGCATGGAAGCATATCTGGTGGATGATCTGAAAGGAATTGTCACCAACAGTAAGGGACAGTCCATGGACGGAAGCTTTGTGGTATTTGATATTGAGACAACAGGATTTTCACCACTGACCTGTAAGATCATCGAAATCGGAGCAGTCCGGGTGGAAAAAGGCGCTGTTACAGACCGGTTTTCCACTTTTGTGAATCCCAAGGTTCCCATTCCCTACCGGATCGAGCAGCTTACCAGTATTAATGACGCAATGGTGATGGACGCTCCGGATATTGAAACCGTTCTTCCGAAGTTTCTGGAATTCTGTGAGGGCGCTGTGATGGTTGCCCACAATGCAGATTTTGATATGAGCTTTATTATAGAAAACTGCAAGCGGCAGGGGCTTGACGATGATTTTACTTATATTGACACAGTGGGAATGGCCCGGTTCCTTCTGCCTGCACTGAACCGGTTCAAGCTGGACACGGTGGCAAAAGCAGTGGGAGTTTCCCTTGCCCATCACCACAGAGCAGTAGATGACGCTGCCTGTACCGCAGATATTTTTGTGAAATTTGTGGAAATGCTGAGAGAACGGGATATTTTTGATGTGGATGCCCTGAACAGCCAGGGAAACGTCTCTGTGGATACCATCAAAAAGCTCCCTACCTACCATGCGGTTATTTTTGCCAGAAATGAGACCGGACGCATTAATCTCTATAAGCTTGTGAGCCAGTCTCACCTGAAATATTACAGGAGAAGGCCAAGGGTTCCCAAAAGTGTTTTTCTGGAGCACAGAGACGGACTGATCATCGGAAGCGCCTGTGAGGCAGGAGAGCTTTATCAGGCTCTTCTTCGGAACGCTCCGGATCAGGAAATAGCCAGACTGGTGGATTTTTATGACTATCTGGAAATCCAGCCCCTGGGAAACAATGCATTTATGATTGCCAGTGACAAAAACGATACGGTAAATTCAGAGGCAGACCTGATTGAGCTGAACAAAAAAATCGTAAAGCTGGGCGAGCAGTTTAAAAAGCCAGTGGTGGCAACCTGCGACGTTCATTTTATGGATCCTCAGGACGAGATTTACCGGCGCATTATCATGGCGGGAAACGGATTTTCTGATGCGGATAATCAGGCACCTCTTTATCTTCGTACCACAGAAGAGATGCTGGAGGAATTTTCCTATCTGGGAAGCGAAAAGGCAGAAGAGGTTGTGATTACCAACACCAATAAGATTGCTGACATGATTGAAAAAATATCGCCTATCCATCCGGATAAATTTCCGCCGGTGATCCCAAACTCCGATCAGGATCTCCGGGATATCTGCTTTAAAAAAGCCCACGAGATCTACGGAGAGAAGCTTCCGGGAATTGTGGAAGAGCGTCTGGAAAAAGAACTGAATTCCATTATTTCCAACGGATATGCGGTTATGTATATCATAGCCCAGAAGCTTGTGTGGAAATCAAATGACGACGGCTATCTGGTAGGCTCCAGAGGATCGGTAGGATCTTCTCTGGCAGCTACCATGTCAGGTATTACGGAGGTCAATCCTCTGCCGCCACACTATATCTGTCCAAATTGTAAATACAGCGATTTTGATTCACCGGAGGTAAAAAAATTCGGCGGAATGGCAGGCTGTGACATGCCTGACAAAAACTGCCCTCACTGCGGCACAAAAATGATCAAAGAAGGCTTTGACATTCCTTTTGAAACCTTCCTGGGCTTTAAGGGGGACAAGGAGCCGGATATTGACCTTAACTTTTCCGGTGAATATCAGGCAAACGCCCACAAATACACAGAGGTTATTTTTGGAAAAGGGCAGACCTTTAAGGCGGGAACCATCGGTACTCTTGCGGAAAAAACAGCTTTCGGCTATGTGAAAAATTATTTTGAAGAGCATGGTCAGCACAAGCGGTACTGCGAGATCAACAGAATCGTTCAGGGATGCACAGGCATCCGCCGTACCACAGGCCAGCATCCGGGAGGAATCATTGTTCTGCCAAAAGGGGAGGAGATTGAAAAGTTCACTCCGGTGCAGCACCCTGCAAATGATGAAAACAGTGATATTATTACCACTCATTTTGATTATCATTCCATTGACGGAAACCTTCTGAAACTTGATATTCTGGGACACGACGATCCGACCATGATCCGTATGCTGGAGGATCTGACCGGAAAGAATGCCCAGGAGATCCCTCTTGACAGCAAAGAGGTTATGTCCCTTTTTGCCGGCACAAAAGCTCTGGGCATCACTCCGGAGGATATTGGAGGATGTAAGCTTGGCTGTCTGGGTGTGCCGGAGTTTGGTACAGACTTTGCCATGCAGATGCTTATTGATACTCAGCCAAAGTATTTTTCGGATCTGGTCCGGATCGCGGGACTTGCTCATGGTACGGACGTATGGCTGGGAAATGCCCAGACTTTGATCCAGGAAGGAAAGGCTACCATTTCCACAGCGATCTGTACCCGAGACGATATTATGATCTATCTGATCAGTATGGGAGTGGAGAGCAGCCTTGCATTTACGATCATGGAGAGCGTGCGAAAAGGAAAGGGGCTCCGGGACGAGTGGGAGGCTACTATGAGGGAGCATAATGTTCCGGAATGGTATATCTGGTCCTGCAAAAAGATCAAGTACATGTTCCCCAAAGCTCATGCGGCAGCCTATGTTATGATGGCATGGCGGATCGCCTGGTTTAAGGTGTTTATTCCCCTGGCATACTATGCTGCGTTTTTCAGTATCCGCGCAACTGCTTTTTCCTATGAGACCATGTGTATGGGACGGGACAGGCTGGAATATTATCTGGCAGAGCTTCGAAAAAAAGGCGACGAGGCGTCAAAAAAAGAACAGGATTCCATCAGGGACATGCGTATCGTCCAGGAGATGTACGCCAGAGGCTTCGAGTTTCTTCCTATTGATATTTACCGTTCCCATGCAAACCGCTTCCAGATCATTGACGGCAAGCTGCTTCCTCCTCTGAACAGCATTGACGGAATGGGAGACAAGGCTGCGGAGGCGGTGGTGGAGGCTGCAAAGCAGGGAAAATTCCTGTCCAAGGATGATTTCCGTGACCGCACCAAGGTCAGTAAGACAGTCATCGATCTTATGGACGATCTGGGGCTGTTCGGAGATATTCCCCAGTCCAATCAGTTCTCCCTGTTTGATGTGGTGTGACTGCCTGACGCTGCTGTTTACACGGTATTGTCCTGTCAGGCTACTGTGATCACCTGACGGATACTGTTTACAGGTCACTGTCCTGGGAGGGGGGTGGCATGTATATGCCATCCCGAGAAAGAACCTTAAGATATCCGGAATTACAGGAAGTTTCTGCAGCATGTTATAATATATTACGGAAATATTACAAAACAATTTTCCAACAGGAGACAATTATGAAAAAAGATGAACTTCGCTATTTACAGCGTCTGGCAGAACTGTACCCTACCATTGGGAGAGCTTCTACAGAGATCATTAATCTTCAGTCTATTTTAAATCTTCCAAAAGGAACAGAACATTTCATGTCGGATCTTCATGGAGAGTACGAGGCATTTTCTCATGTTCTCAGGAACGGTTCCGGCGCTGTGCGAAAAAAAATAGACGATGTATTCGGCCATACCTTAAGCAATCATGACAAAAGAGACCTTGCCACCCTGATCTATTATCCAAGAGAAAAAATCCGCCTGGTGAAAAAAACAGAGGAGGATATGGAAAACTGGTACAAGATCACCCTGTATCGTCTGATCGAGGTGTGTAAGACAACTGCATCCAAATATACCAGATCCAAGGTGAGAAAGGCTCTTCCTCCGGATTATGCCTATGTGATAGAGGAACTGATCACAGAGAAGGCGGAGGTACTTGACAAGGAGGCTTACTATAATTCCATTGTCAATACCATCATAGAGATCCGCAGAGCAGAAAACTTTATCGTTGCTCTGGCAGAGCTGATCCAGCGTCTGGTTGTGGATCATCTTCACATTCTGGGAGATATTTTTGACAGAGGTCCGGGACCGCATTTTATTATGGACCGGCTGATGGAATACCACTCTCTTGATATCCAGTGGGGAAATCATGATGTTGTGTGGATGGGGGCGGCAGTGGGACAGAGAGCCTGCATTGCCACAGTTGTAAGAAACAGTATCCGCTATGGAAACCTGGATATTCTGGAGGACGGTTATGGGATCAACATGCTTCCTCTGGCAGCCTATGCCATGGAAGCATATAAAGACGACCCGTGTACAGTGTTTGGAATCAAAGGCGTTTCCGATTATCATTCTCTGGAGCAGGAGCTGGGGCGCAAGATGCACAAGGCCATTGCCATGATCCAGTTTAAGCTGGAGGGTCAGCTTCTGAGGGAACGTAAGGAATTTCATATGGAAGATAGGTGTCTCCTTCACAGGATTGATCCGGAAAAAGGAAGCATTGTCATGCCGGACGGAAAGGAATATCCTCTCAGGGACAACCTGTTTCCCACCGTTGACTGGGAACATCCCTATGAGCTTACTGCAGGAGAGCTGGAAGTTATGGAGAGACTGGAAGCAGCTTTCCGAAACTGTGAAAAGCTTCAGAACCACATGCGCCTTCTTCTGGATGTGGGAGGACTTTATAAAATCTATAACGGAAATCTTCTTTTTCATGGCTGTATTCCTCTCAATGAGGACGGAAGCATGAAGGAAGTGGAGGTTTATGGAGAAAGCTACAGCGGCAGAGCTCTTTATGATATACTGGAAAGCTATGTGCGCAGGGCGTTTTTTTCCGTGGATGCGGAAGAGCAGAAAAAGGGAAAAGATATTCTGTGGTATATCTGGGCAGGTCCAAATTCGCCGCTGTTCGGCAAAGACAAAATGACTACCTTTGAACGGTATTTTATAGAAGATAAAGATATTGCAAAAGAGAAAAAGGGCGCTTACTATCAGCTTCTGGAAAAGGAAGAGGTAGTGGACCGCATGCTTCGGGAGTTTGGGCTGGATCCGGCAAAAAGCCACATTATCAACGGTCATGTTCCTGTACATCAGATCGAGGGGGAAAGTCCGGTGAAATGCGGAGGCAAGGTGATCGTCATTGACGGCGGTCTGTGCAAGGCGTACCAGAAGGTCACCGGAATCGCAGGCTACACTCTGATCTATAACTCTTACGGTCTGTTTCTTGCAGCCCATGAGCCGTTTACTTCTGCGGAGGAGGCGGTTTCCAAAGGGAATGACATTGTATCCAGCCAGATGGCTGTGCATTATTCTTCAAAAAGGCGTCTTGTAGGGGATACAGACAACGGGAAAGCATTGCGGGAAAGGATACAGGAACTTACCCGTCTTCTTGAAGCCTACAGGAAAGGTATTATAAAAGAAACAAAATAAAGGCTTTACTTATTTTTCCTGTTTTTATATAATGATGCTTGCAGTAAATACGGAAGATCAAACTAGGGATTGCCGGTCTGAGACAGACTGGCGATTACTCAGCTTCACGTAGCGAAAAAACATAATAAGGAGAGAACAGAATTATGGGCGGAATTTTTGGAGTAGCTTCAAAGTCCAGCTGTGTGCTGGATCTGTTTTTCGGAATTGACTATCATTCTCATCTGGGAACAAGAAGGGGAGGAATGGCTGTATATGATCCGGCAAAGGGATTTGACAGAGCCATTCATAATATTGAGAATTCCCCGTTCCGTACAAAGTTTGACAGAGACGTATCAGAGCTTCAGGGCAATCTTGGAATTGGATGCATTTCTGACAATGAGCCTCAGCCTCTGCTGGTACGTTCTCATCTTGGGAATTTTGCCATTACAACAGTAGGTAAGATCAATAATATGGAAGAGCTTGTGGAGCATTCTTTTAAAAACGGCAGCACACATTTTCTGGAAATGAGCGGCGGAAATGTGAATCCTACAGAAATGGTTGCATCTCTGATCAATCAGAAGTCAACTATGGTAGAGGGAATCCGCTATGCACAGGAAATGATAGACGGATCTATGACCATGCTGATCCTGACTCCAAAGGCACTTTTTGCAGCCAGAGATCGTCTTGGAAGAACTCCTCTTATTATTGGAAAAAAAGACGGTGCTCGGTGTGTTTCCTTTGAAAGCCATGCGTACATCAACCTGGGCTATGAAGATGAAAAGTCTCTGGGACCGGGCGAGATCGTGGCAGTGACTCCGGAAGGAATTGAAACTCTGCAGAAGCCCGGAGACAAAATGCGTATCTGTTCTTTCCTCTGGGTATACTATGGATATCCTACTTCCACCTATGAGGGGGTAAATGTAGAGGAAATGCGCTATAAATGCGGCGATATGCTGGCAGAGCGTGATTTTGGAGAGGTAAAACCTGATATTGTGGCAGGTGTTCCGGATTCCGGAATTGCCCATGCTATTGGTTATGCAAATCGTTCCGGAGTGCCGTTTGCCCGTCCGTTTATTAAATACACCCCTACCTGGCCGCGTTCCTTTATGCCAACCCAGCAGAGCCAGAGAAATCTGATCGCCAGAATGAAGCTGATCCCTGTTCACAAACTGATCAAGGATAAAAGCCTTCTGATGATCGATGATTCCATTGTAAGGGGAACCCAGCTTCGCGAAACTTCAGATTTCCTTTACAGCAACGGAGCCAAAGAGGTACATATCCGTCCGGCCTGCCCGCCGCTTTTGTACGGATGTAAATATCTGAATTTTTCCCGCTCAAAATCCGAGATGGATCTGATCACAAGAAGAGTGATCGCAAAGCGGGAAGGTGACAATGTGGATGAAAAAACTCTTGCGGACTATGCAAATCCGGATTCTGAGAATTATAAGGGAATGCTGGAGGATATCCGCAAAGAGCTGAACTTTACGACCCTGAAATACCATCGTCTTGACGATCTTGTGGCTTCTATTGATATTGAGCCGTGCAAGCTTTGTACTTATTGCTGGAGCGGCAAAGAATAAAGAACTGCCATAAGAAATCAGTTATGAAGGGTATGTGCAGAACAGAGGTGAAACATAATGAGAAGAAAACGAGAGATACTGAAAATACTGCTCTGTGTACTGACTGCGGTTTTTATAATGGTAAGCGCCGCAGCGCTGCTTCTTGTAGGCCTTCGGACCAGCGCACAGAAGGAGCAGAAAAAACAGGAGGCGCTGGAAGCACTGGAAAACAGGCCTACCGTTGCCCCTACCCTTGCGGTATCCGTAACGCCTTCTCCCACACCGAGACCCACGGCAACGCCTACACCGATTCCGACAGTGGTGGCTGCCTTTAATCCGGATGATTTCTGGAATGAATGGTACAGTACAGACGGAACCGTGACAATGAATATTTATAATATCAGTCTGGATACCGTATCCTTCAGTTTTTCTCAGACGGACCGTAATCACACCCAGACAGTGACGGCAGATGTAACCGCTGAGGTTGCCGGCAATGCGGCAAAATTTTATTTTTCCGATTCAGCCGGAAACAGTTCATCCGGGAATCTGATTTTTGACAATGGACAGCTTTATGTAAAGATCGTGACCAGCGAACCGGTATCTGCTGTTTTCCCAAGTGTGGACTGTATTATGAGCCGGAATCAGGTTCAGCTTGTACCAGATCCTACGGCAACGCCAACGCCGATGCCTCAGGATCAGCAGATCAGCCAGACTGGAGAATATTTCTTCCCGGAAAGCAACAGCAGGTATCTGACAGATGATGAGGTATCTGTGTATTCGTCGGCTCAGCTTGAGCTTGCAAAAAATGAGATCTATGCCCGCCACGGAAGGATCTTTGTGACCCAGAGTATTGCAGATTATTTTAACGGCAAATCCTGGTATCAGGGAACCGTGGATCCGGATACCTTTGACGCTCAGCAGGGTTCCATTTTTAATGAATATGAGATTGCAAATATCCAGAAAATTGAGGAATGGGAAATGCTGAAAAGGGCAGCAGGAAACTGATCATAAATCATATCATGAAACAAAAAGGCATGTATGGAAAACCATAGGTGCCTTTTTTGGTATCAGGCGGGATTTGGAATATCGCCACATTTCCGTGGCTGGGGCTTGTGTTTCCAGGGCTTCAGCCCTATAATAAAAGAACAGACAAATCATCTTTTCAATTTCTATTTCTTACACAGCAGTTCTGCTGGAATTTCCATTTGTAGTTATTCTTTAAAAGTACAGCTTTATTTTTTCGTGAAAAACAGGATCAGGGACTGATTTTCGCAGAAAGGAGTGTTATGTTTGCAGCAGTATTATCTGCAGTGATCCTCGGTATGGAAGTACATCCGGTACAGGTGGAGGCCGATGTAAGCGACGGATTGCCGTCTTTTACTATGGTGGGCTTTCCCTCTGTTCAGGTAAAGGAGGCTCAGGACAGGGTGAGGACAGCCTTTAAAAACAATGAGATCGCGCTTCCGCCAAAAAGGATCACAGTGAATTTTGCCCCGGCTGATATAAAAAAAGAAGGAGCGGGATTTGATGTTCCGGTAGCGGCAGCCGTACTGGCCGCTTCCGGCATTCTGGAGCCGGAAGTTTTAAAGGGAGTCATGTTTGCGGGAGAATTAAGCCTTAATGGGGAAATTCATGCGATTCCCGGAATTCTTCCTATTGTTATAAGGGCAAGAGAAGAAAAGTGCCGGCTGTGCATTGTCCCCTGGGGGAATATGAGAGAAGCCTGTCTGGTGCCGGATATGAAAATCATAGGGGTAAAAAATTTAAAGGAGCTGATCATTTTTCTGAAAGCTCCCGGGAAGTACAGACAGCCCTGTATCAGACAGGAAACAGAGCAGCCGGGACAGGAACTGGATTTCAGTGAGATCCGGGGACAGGAATCTTTAAGAAGAGCAGTGGAAATTTCTGTAAGCGGATTCCATAATCTTCTGATGATCGGACCGCCGGGAGCAGGAAAAACCATGGTGGCAAGACGGATACCGGGAATCATGCCGCCTCTGACCTTTGAGGAAAGTCTGGAGCTGACTAAAATCTACAGTATTGCAGGGCTTCTTTCTCCCACGGATCCTCTGGTAAGGCAGCGGCCTTTCCGAAGTCCTCATCACTCCAGTCCGGCTCCTGCCCTTGCGGGCGGCGGGCGTAATCCAAGACCGGGGGAGATCACGCTGGCCCACAGGGGCGTTCTGTTTCTGGATGAGATGCCGGAATTTTCCAGAAGAACCCTGGAAATCCTGCGGCAGCCTCTGGAAGACCGGGTAATACGGATTTCAAGAGTATACGGAACCTATACCTTTCCTGCTGATTTTATCCTGTGCGCAGCAATGAATCCCTGTCCCTGCGGGTATTATCCGGATATGAACCGGTGCCGGTGCACGTCCGGGCAGGTAAGCCGGTATCTGAATAAGATCAGTCAGCCGCTTCTTGACCGTCTGGATCTCTGTGCAGAGGCAGAACCCGTAAGCTTTTCCAGTCTGAACGGAAAACAGGGGGAAGCATCGGACCGGATCAGGAAACGAGTGGAAAAGGTTCATGAAATCCAGAGAAATCGCTATCAGAATGAAAATATTCAGTTTAACGGGGAACTGAAAGGAAACATGATTGAAGCTTATTGCCGGACGGATGATCAGGGGAAAGCGCTTCTGGAAGCAGCTTTTGACAGAATGGATTTCAGCGCCAGAGCATACCACAGGATACTGAAGGTTTCCCGAACCATTGCCGATATGGAAGGCTCGGAGCTGATAAAAAAACAGCACATAGGAGAAGCTCTGTCCTACCGGGCATTTGACAAAAAATACTGGTCGTGAACAGAGAAAATAAAAAGTCATAAAAAACGGAGAGAAGGGGTATTTTATATGGAAAGAAATCACTCAGACAGTATCAGGTGCATTGAAAAAAGTCAGCCGGAATATCCGGAAAAACTGAAAGCCTATGACCATATGCCGGAAAAGCTTTATATAAAAGGCTGGCTGCCTGATTCCCAAAGACCCTGTGCCGCAATTGTGGGGGCAAGGATGTGCAGCCCTTATGGAAGAATCCAGGCGTTTCAGTATGCAGAGACTCTGGCAGCGGCAGGGGTGCAGGTCATAAGCGGAATGGCAACAGGGATTGACTCAGAAGGGCACAGAGGAGCTCTGGCAGGAGGTATGCCTACCTGGGCGGTTCTGGGAAGCGGGCCGGATGTCTGTTATCCGGCAGCCAACCGGAATCTTTATGAAAGGATTTTAAGAGAAAAGGGAGGAATCATCAGCGAATATCCTCCGGGAACTCAGCCGAGGAATTATCATTTTCCTGCAAGGAACAGAATTTTAAGCGCGCTGTCAGACCTGGTTCTTGTAGTGGAGGCAAAAGAAAAGAGCGGTTCCCTTATTACAGCCCAGTGGGCGCTGGAACAGGGAAAGGCAGTTTTTGCCCTTCCGGGTCCTGTAAATGAAGAGCTGAGCAGAGGCTGCCACAGGCTGATCTATGACGGAGCAGGGCTGGCATACAAGCCGGAAGTGCTTTTGGAGGAGCTTGGGATAAATTGTAAAAATACCGTAAAATCATCTGAAAAAAAGAACTTAGGACTTGCAAGTGATTTGAATATGGTGTATAGTTGTCTCGGTTTCCGACCAAAATCCAGGGACAGTATCATGCAGGAAACAGGGCTTTCCGCTGAAAAAACAGGAAGTATTCTTGTGGAACTGAGCATTCTGGGACTGGTCAGAGAAATCAGCAGACATTATTATGTAAAAATTCAGACATAAGTGATTTTGATAAATAGGAGAGGTAGCATGGCGAAATATCTGGTGATCGTGGAGTCACCTGCAAAGGTAAAAACAATTAAGAAGTTTCTGGGGAGTAATTATGACGTACAGGCATCTAACGGACATGTAAGAGATTTTCCGAAAAGTCAGTTTGGAATTGATGTGGAAAATGACTTTGAGCCCAAATATATAACCATCCGCGGAAAGGGAGAGCTTCTGGCAGGGCTGCGCAAGGCGGCAAAAAAGGCTGACAAAATTTATCTGGCAACTGACCCTGACCGTGAGGGAGAGGCTATTTCCTGGCATCTGATGCAGGCGTTAAAGGAAGATCCGAAAAAAATGCGCAGGATCACCTTTAATGAGATCACCAAAACAGCAGTCAAAAATTCAATCAAACAGCCAAGAGAGCTGGACATGAATCTTGTGGATGCACAGCAGGCCAGAAGAATGCTGGATCGTATGGTAGGTTACAGCATCAGCCCGCTGCTCTGGGCAAAGGTAAAAAGAGGTCTGAGCGCAGGACGTGTGCAGTCAGTGGCGCTTCGGATCATCTGCGACAGAGAGGAAGAGATTAATTCCTTTATTCCGGAGGAATACTGGAGCCTTGAGGGAGCGTTTAAGATCCGTGGGGAAAAGAAGCCTCTTCAGGCAAAATTCTATGGAACAGATAAAAAGCTTCCGATTCACAATAAGGCAGAAATGGACGAGATCCTGAAAAAGCTGGAAAACGCAGAATATCAGGTGACAGAAGTAAAAAAAGGAGAGAGGATCAAAAACGCTCCTCTTCCGTTTACCACCAGTACACTGCAGCAGGAGGCAGCCAAGACACTTAACTTTTCCACTCAGAAAACTATGCGTCTGGCTCAGCAGCTTTATGAGGGTATTGATATCAAGGGAAACGGCACAGTGGGTATCATCACCTATCTGCGTACGGATTCTACAAGAATCTCACAGGAGGCTGATGAGGCCGCAAGAGCATACATCGGAGATCAGTATGGAGAAAGATATGTGGCAGAGGGCGGAAAGGCAGTTAAAAAGGATCCGAAGATCCAGGATGCCCATGAGGCGATCCGTCCCACAGACATTGCAAGAACTCCGGTAATGCTGAAGGAATCTCTTTCAAGAGATCAGTTCCGCCTTTATCAGCTTATATGGAAACGATTCACTGCAAGCAGAATGGCGCCGGCACGTTATGAAACCACTTCTGTAAAGATTGGCGCAGGAGAATATACGTTTACAGTATCTGCGTCAAAGGTAGTATTTGACGGCTTTATGTCCGTGTATGTGCAGGATGATGACAATAAGAAAGGAAACGTCCTCAGCCAGAGTCTGGAAAAAGGCATGGAGCTTGAACTGCTGGAGCTGAAGCCGGAACAGCATTTTACCCAGCCGCCGGCTCATTACACAGAAGCCTCTCTTGTAAAGGCACTGGAGGAACAGGGAATCGGCCGTCCAAGTACCTATGCGCCTACCATTACCACGATTATCAGCCGCCGTTATGTGTCAAAAGAGCAGAAAAATCTGTATATGACAGAGCTGGGCGAGGTAGTGAACAATATTATGAAGCAGGCGTTTCCAAGTATTGTGGACGTTCATTTTACAGCCATGATGGAAGGTCTTCTGGACTGTGTGGAAGCCGGTACCGTTCAGTGGAAAACCGTTGTTCGCAATTTTTATCCGGATCTGAAAAAGGATGTGGATGCAGCGGAGCAGGAGCTGGAAAAGGTAGATATCCAGGATGAAGTGACAGATGTGGTCTGTGATCTCTGCGGAAGGAATATGGTGATCAAATACGGTCCTCATGGAAGATTTCTTGCCTGTCCGGGCTTTCCGGACTGCAGAAATACAAAACCTTACTATGAGAAGATAGGCGTTGCATGTCCGAAATGCGGTAAGGATGTTGTTCTGAAAAAAACACAGAAAGGCCGGAAATATTATGGCTGCGAGGACAATCCGGAATGCGATTTTATGTCCTGGCAGAAGCCGTCTGACAAAAAATGTCCGGTATGCGGCAGTTATATGGTAGAAAAAGGTAATAAACTTGTGTGCAGCCAGGAGACCTGCGGCTATGTAGAGCAGAAAGCAAAGCAGGATGATTAAAAAAATATACAATAAATTTAAAAAGAAAATATTTTCAGAATAGGCAGGCAAAATTGAAAAAACATAAAAATGTCTTGTAATTTTGGAAAAAAGCGTGTAATATAAAATCATCAGGACATTTATGTAGAAAATACCGGATAGATGAGAAAAGGAGGCCAGTATGAGCGTTCAGTTGTTAGACAGAACAAGAAAGATTAACAAACTTTTGCACAACAGCAGCTCCAGCAAGGTAGTATTTAATGATATCTGCCAGGTACTGATGGAGACTTTAAGTTCTAATATACTGGTGTTGAGCAAAAAGGGCAAGGTGCTGGGCGTCAGCTTATGCCCGGGTGTACAGGAAATCACAGAGCTGATCGAGGATAAAGTCGGCGGACATGTAGATACTCTTTTGAATGAAAGATTTTTAGGAGTTTTATCAACAAAAGAGAATGTAAATCTTCAGACACTTGGTTTTGAGCATGTGGACAGCCGGTGCCAGGGCATCATCAATCCTATTGATATTGCCGGAGAGCGCCTTGGAACTGTATTTATGTACAGAGACGACAAGCCATACGATATTGAGGACATTATTGTCAGTGAATATGGAACAACTGTAGTTGGTCTGGAAATGATGCGTGCAGTCCATGAGGAGAACGCAGAAGAGGACAGAAAGCAGCAGGTAGTAAAATCAGCATTTAATACCTTATCTTTCTCAGAACTGGAAGCGATCATCCATATTTTTGATGAGCTGGACGGAGAAGAGGGCATTCTTGTAGCCAGCAAGATTGCCGACAGAGTGGGAATCACCAGATCAGTGATTGTCAACGCACTGCGTAAATTTGAAAGTGCAGGCGTGATCGAGTCTCGTTCTTCAGGAATGAAGGGAACCTATATCAAGGTTCTGAATGAAGTGATCTTTGACGAGCTGGAAGAGATCAAAGCCCAGCGAAACAAAAAATCATAAAGAAGTCTGAATAAACGATATTCATAAAACAGGAGCGGAAGCTCCTGTTTTTTTGCACTTTGTCAAGAGTCAGGGTAAAATACTGACCTTACAGGAAAACTCGACAGTTATTGAATTTCTGCTGCAGGGAAACAGAGCAGTTTTATCGGAAATGGATTGTCTGAGATATCCGGACAGTTCAGAATATAAAGCATTGGGCAACAGAAATCAGAAGCTTCAGCCTTAAATTGTCTGAAAATTTGAAGGTATTTGAATCCTGAACAGTATGTAGTCAGTTCCATAGACATCAATGTGGGCAGTTAGTAACTCAGAATATGGAACAGACACGGCAGCAGATCTGTAAAAAAATAAGAAGATAAGAAAAAACAAGAAAATAAGAGTAAATAAGAGATAATAAAAGTATATATCTATTTATATGACCGTGAAAAGAGTTGCGAAATGGGAGGCAATTCAATAATATAAGGACAGTGATTAGCACTCGAATGAAATGAGTGCTAGCAACAGATTGCGACAAATAAAAGGAGGAAATAGATCATGAAATTAGTACCTTTAGGTGACAGAGTTGTATTAAAACAGTTAGAAGCAGAAGAGACAACAAAATCCGGCATCGTGCTTCCGGGTCAGGCTCAGGAAAAACCGCAGCAGGCAGAAGTTATTGCAGTAGGTCCTGGCGGAATGGTAGACGGCAAAGAAGTAAAAATGGAAGTTGCTGCAGGAGATCAGGTTATTTATTCCAAATATGCAGGAACAGAAGTTAAGCTTGACGGCGAAGAGTACATCATTGTAAAACAGAGCGATATTTTAGCAGTTGTTAAATAAAACACAGACAGGAATACTGGATGAATCCCCATACAGAGAAGGGCGAAACCAGTGAAAATGGTGTTTCTTTAAAAGTTTTGTATCTTATAAAAGACTAGGAGGAATTTTCATCATGGCAAAAGAAATCAAATTTGGTGCAGAAGCAAGAGCCGCACTTGAAAATGGTGTAAACCAGCTTGCAAATACAGTAAGAGTAACACTTGGACCGAAAGGAAGAAACGTTGTACTTGACAAATCTTTCGGCGCTCCGCTTATCACAAACGACGGTGTGACTATTGCAAAAGAAATCGAGCTTGAGGACGGATTTGAGAATATGGGAGCACAGCTGATCAAAGAAGTTGCTTCCAAAACAAACGACGTTGCAGGCGATGGTACTACAACAGCTACTGTTCTTGCACAGGCTATGGTTCATGAAGGTATGAAGAACCTTGCAGCAGGAGCAAACCCCATCATCCTTCGTAAAGGAATGAAAAAAGCAACTGATACAGCAGTAAAAGCTATTCAGGAAATGAGCCAGACAATCAGCGGAAAGAAACAGATCGCAAATGTAGCTGCAATTTCTGCAAGCGACGAGGAAGTTGGCCAGCTTGTTGCAGACGCTATGGAAAAAGTTTCCAAAGACGGCGTTATCACAGTAGAAGAGTCCAAAACCATGCATACAGAGCTTGACCTTGTAGAAGGTATGCAGTTTGACCGCGGATATATTTCCGCTTACATGTCCACAGATATGGAAAAAATGGAAGCAAACCTTGAAGATCCATACATCCTGATCACAGACAAGAAGATCAGCAACATTCAGGAGATCCTTCCTCTTCTGGAGCAGATCGTTCAGGCCGGCGCAAAACTTCTTATTATCGCAGAGGATGTAGAGGGCGAGGCTCTTACCACTCTTATTGTAAACAAATTAAGAGGAACCTTCCAGGTAGTTGCTGTTAAGGCTCCGGGATATGGCGACAGAAGAAAAGAAATGCTTCAGGATATCGCTATCCTTACAGGCGGCCAGGTAATCTCCGACGAGCTCGGTCTGGATCTGAAAGAAGCTACTATGGAGCAGCTTGGACGTGCAAAATCCGTTAAAGTTGCAAAAGAAAATACAGTTATCGTTGACGGCTGCGGCGACAAAAAGGCAATTGCTGACCGTGTTGCTCAGATCCGCGGACAGATTGAGGAAACAACCTCTGAATTTGATAAAGAAAAATTACAGGAAAGACTTGCAAAACTGGCAGGCGGCGTAGCAGTTATCCGTGTAGGCGCAGCAACTGAGACAGAGATGAAGGAAGCAAAACTCCGTCTTGAGGATGCTCTTGCAGCTACAAGAGCAGCAGTTGAGGAAGGTATCATTGCAGGCGGCGGTTCCGCATACATCCACGCATCCAAGAAGGTTGCAGAGCTTGCGGCAACTCTTGAAGGCGATGAGAAGACAGGTGCAAACATTATCCTGAAAGCTCTGGAGGCTCCTTTATTCCACATTTCTGCAAATGCAGGACTGGAAGGCTCTGTAATCATCAATAAAGTAAGAGAATCCGAGCCAGGCGTTGGATTTGACGCTCTGAACGAAGAATATGTAAATATGGTAGAGTCCGGAATCCTGGATCCTGCAAAGGTTACAAGAAGCGCTCTTCAGAACGCCACAAGTGTTGCATCCACTTTACTGACAACAGAATCTGTTGTTGCAACCATTAAGGAAGATACTCCTGCAATGCCGGCAGGAAATCCTGGAATGGGAATGATGTAATATAAATATTTTATAAAAAGGAATCGGCGTCATAGACGCTGGTTCCTTTTTATGTTAGAATAAAAATATCATTATACAAGCACGAGCCGTGTCTCGTAAGGAGAGTGAATTATGAGTGAACTGTACTCGGAATTCCTTGTGAAAAAGGAATCCACATTTAAGGATGCCCTGATTAAATTCGGAATGATCGGACTGACTGTAGTGGCTGTGGCAGCAGGACTTTTTCTGAATCCGCTGCTTTTGATCGTTGCCATTGGTCTGGGCGTGGCATGTTATTTTATTATCCCAAAAACAGATCTTGAGTATGAATATCTGTTTGTAAACGGGGAACTGGATATTGATAAGATCATGGCAAAATCAAAAAGAAAAAGAGTAAAATCTCTGAATCTTACAGAGGCAGACCTGATCGCTCCTCTGAATTCTCACAGAATGGATTATTATAACGGCAACCAGAAAATGAAGGTTCTGGACTATTCTTCAGGAAATCCGGACCACAAAAGATTCGGCATCATCATTCGTGACGGAGGCGAAGCCTGTAAGGTGATCGTAGAGCCGGACGATGCCATGGCAAATGCTATAAAAAATTCAGCGCCCAGCAAAGTTTTTTTGGATTGACACCGTATTTTTTTTTTGCTACACTATGAACCAAACTCAAAATATCATGCAGGTGTGAATAAGCACATCCTGCAAAAATTACATACAAGGGAGGAAAAAATACAATGGGTACAATTATCGGTGAAGGCATTACATTTGACGATGTACTGTTAGTTCCTGCGTATTCAAAGGTGATTCCGAACCAGGTGGATGTAACAACCTGGCTGACTAAAAAGGTGAAGCTGAACATTCCGCTTATGAGCGCGGGAATGGATACAGTTACCGAGCACCGCATGGCTATCGCTATGGCAAGACAGGGCGGTATCGGTATCATTCACAAAAATATGTCTATCGAGGCGCAGGCAGATGAGGTAGATAAGGTAAAACGTTCTGAAAACGGCGTTATTACAGATCCATTTTATTTATCCGCAGAGCATACTCTGAAAGATGCCAATGATCTTATGGCAAAATACCGTATTTCCGGTGTTCCGATCACAGAAGGAAAGAAACTGGTAGGTATCATTACCAACCGTGATCTGAAATTCGAGACAGACTTCTCAAGAAAGATCGGCGAGTGTATGACTTCCGAAGGTCTGATCACTGCCAAGGAAGGAATTACTCTGGAGGAAGCAAAAAAGATCCTCGCAAAATCCCGTAAGGAAAAATTACCCATTGTAGATGATAACTTCAACTTAAAAGGCCTGATCACCATTAAGGATATTGAGAAACAGATCAAATATCCTCTGGCTGCAAAGGACGAGCAGGGACGTCTTCTCTGCGGAGCGGCAGTTGGTATCACATCTAATGTTCTTGCAAGAGTTGAGGCTCTTGTAAAGGCAAGCGTGGACGTGATCGTAGTGGATTCTGCTCACGGTCATTCTGAGAATATCTTAAAGGCTGTACGCGAAATGAAAGAGGCGTATCCGGAGCTTCAGGTAATTGCCGGAAACGTTGCTACAGGAGCTGCTACAAAAGCTCTTATTGAAGCTGGTGTTGATGCGGTCAAGGTTGGTATCGGACCTGGTTCTATCTGCACCACCCGTGTGGTTGCCGGCATCGGTGTTCCTCAGATTACAGCTGTTATGGACTGCTATGAGGTTGCAAACCGTTATGGAGTGCCGATCATTGCAGACGGCGGAATCAAATATTCCGGAGATATCACAAAATCTATTGCAGCAGGCGCCAATGTGTGCATGATGGGAAGTATGTTTGCCGGATGTGATGAGAGCCCGGGAACATTTGAACTGTACCAGGGACGTAAATTTAAGGTATACCGCGGAATGGGCTCCATTGCAGCAATGGAAAACGGAAGCAAGGACCGCTACTTCCAGCAGGATGCCAAGAAGCTTGTTCCGGAAGGCGTAGAAGGACGTGTAGCTTACAAGGGTCATGTAGAAGATACTGTTTACCAGCTGATCGGCGGACTTCGCGCAGGTATGGGATACTGTGGCGCAGAGAACATTGAAGCGCTGAAAACAACAGGCAAGTTCATTAAAATTTCTGCAGCTTCCCTGAAAGAGTCTCATCCTCATGATATCCACATTACAAAAGAGGCTCCGAACTACAGCGTAGATGAATAATCAGGAATTTTTGTTCTTGAAAAAAACAAAAAATATGATATGATAATAATAACGACTGCATGACTGGCGGAAAACAGGAATTACCTGTGGGGAGTGCAGTAAGTGATAAGCCGACCGCCTGGGCAGCCTGAAATACAGACTACCTGGGCGGTTTGTTTTATTTTTAACAGAAAACGCAGCATGGAGCCAGGACAGCGCGTTTATATAATGATTTTTTAGAAAAAAGGAGATCAGACTATGGAAATGATATCACTGGAAAATGAACTGAAAAATAATTCTTATCCGGGAAGAGGAATCATCCTCGGCCGTTCTCTTGACGGAACAAAAGCAGTGGCAGCATACTTTATTATGGGAAGAAGCGAGAACAGCAGAAACCGCGTGTTTGTCACAGAAGGAGAGGGAATCCGTACACAGGCATTTGATCCGTCCAAGCTTACAGATCCAAGCCTGATCATTTATGCTCCGGTACGTGTTCTTGGAAACAAGACTATTGTTACCAACGGAGATCAGACAGATACTATTTATGAAGGCATGGACAGACAGATGACCTTTGAACAGTCCTTAAGATGCCGCGAATTTGAGCCGGACGGACCTAATTATACACCTCGTATTTCCGGTGTGATGCATATTGAAAATGGCAATTACAGCTATGCAATGTCTATTCTGAAAAGCGATAACGGAAATCCGGACGCATGTCTTCGTTATACCTTTGCCTACGAAAAAGCAATTCCGGGAGAAGGACGGTTTATTCACACATATAAATGCGATGGAAATCCTCTTCCAAGCTTTGAGGGAGAGCCGAAGCTGGTTCAGATTCCAAATGATATGAAAGAGTTTACAGATCTTCTCTGGAACAGTCTTAATGAAGAAAATAAGGTTTCTCTGTTCGTGCGCTATATTGACATTGCAACAGGTAAATATGAAACAACTATTGTAAATAAGAACAAATAAGGAGGATGCAGTAATGAATGAATTACAGTTAAAATACGGATGCAATCCAAACCAGAAACCTTCCAGAATCTATATGAATGACGGAAGCGAGCTTCCTATTAAGGTTCTTTCCGGAAAACCCGGATATATTAATTTCCTGGATGCCTTTAACGGCTGGCAGCTTGTAAGAGATCTGAAAAAAGCAACCGGACTTGCAGCAGCTACTTCTTTTAAGCATGTTTCTCCGGCAGGCGCTTCCGTGGGACTTCCTCTTACAGAGACACTGGCAAAGATCTACTGGGTGGATGATATGAACTGGAAAGAGTTTTCCCCAATTGCCTGCGCTTATGCAAGAGCAAGAGGCGCTGACCGTATGTCCTCCTTTGGAGATTTTATTTCCCTGTCTGACGTCTGCGATAAAGATACAGCGCTTCTTATTAAAAGAGAGGTTTCCGATGGTGTGATCGCTCCGGGATATACAGAGGAGGCTCTGGAAATCCTGAAAGCCAAGAAAAAAGGCAATTACAATGTTATTGAGATCGATCCTGATTTTGTTCCGGCTCCCCTGGAACACAAGGAAGTATTCGGCGTTACATTTGAACAGGGAAGACAGGAGCTTGAGATCAATGATGAACTGATCGCGAATATCGTAACTGAGAATAAAGAGCTTACAGAAGAAGCAAAGCGTGATCTGAAAATTTCTCTGATCGTTCTGAAATACACTCAGTCCAATTCTGTATGCTTTGTAAAAGACGGACAGGCCATCGGCGTAGGCGCAGGACAGCAGTCACGTGTACACTGTACCAGACTGGCAGGCCAGAAAGCAGATAACTGGTTCCTCCGTCAGAGCCCTCAGGTTCTGAACCTTCCGTTTAAAGAGGGAATCAGCCGCGCGGAAAGAGACAATGCCATTGACGTTTATATTGGCGAGGAATATATGGATGTTCTTGCTGACGGCGCATGGGAGAGAATTTTTGCAGAGAAGCCGGAAGTGTTTACAAGAGAGGCAAAACGTGCATGGCTGGATCAGCTGACTGATGTAACCCTGGGATCTGATGCATTCTTCCCGTTCAGCGATAATATTGAAAGAGCTCATAAGAGCGGCGTGAAATATATTGCTCAGCCAGGCGGATCTGTAAGAGATGAGGATGTAATTGCAACCTGCGATAAATATGGTATGGCAATGGCATTTACAGGAATCAGATTGTTCCATCACTAAAAATTTTATATTTAAGGATATATAAGAACAGGGCGGCTTGTACAGCCGCCCTGTTCTTATGTTATAAAAAATCATATTTTTGCCTGAGTCAGGAAATGTTTTTTAACATTTTTATTGCATGAGATTTAAAGCCATTCCATTCCAAAAGTATTTTTTCGTGTGGGATAAATCCCTGTTTTTTCCAAAAGCCAAGAGAATTATCCTGATAATCATATACAACATCAATTCGAACTTTTGTGGAACCTTCTGATCTGAAAAGATTTTCTAACTGACAATAGATTCTGCTTCCAAATCCCTTTTCTTTATAGTTTGCATCAAGCATAAACAGAGACAGATAAGTTTCCTCTGCTGTTTTAAAATCACTTATGGCAATGATGTTATTTTCAGGAGTTTTTGCAACAACAGATTTGAAGCCTATTTTTTTCATTTTATACAGTTCACGGGCTATAAAGTCTTTAGAAATATATGTAGTACCTATATGACTTTTTAAAAAAGAAGGATTTGAGTTATAGATAGACAGAATTTTATGAAGGTCATGTTCAGTTATTTCATCTATGCTGAAAGTGTACACAGTTAATTGCCTCCCGGTATTGTTTATCTGGATAGAAAATATAGTACATGATTTAGAATTTATAAAAATAAAAACCAGAACAAAAACTGTTCTGGTTTAGAAGAGCGATAGACGGGGCTCGAACCCGCGGTCTCGACCTTGGCAAGGTCGCGCGTTACCAACTACGCCACTATCGCATGCTTTGAAGCTGTTCTGTGAGGTGTTTCCCTCGCTGACAAAACATACTATACCAGATAGAATTGTATTTGTCAAATGTTTTTTTGAAATTTTTTAAAAAATTCATCAAAAAAGTTTCCGGGAAATTTCCGAAGCTTCCGTGTTTGTAAAACTGTATAAATGTGAAACCAGGCTCTGGATGCAGACTGCCATGGATAGCCTGTATCCGGCCGTATCCTCCTGGATTCAGCAGGCATTTATTCATAAAAGGAAGATTGTATGGTGCGGATCCAGCTTGTGTGTCGGAAGTTATTTATAAAAATTTAAGAATTGAAAAGAACAATTTGTGCTATAATACAAACATCAAGATTTCTTTTTCCGGAGTTCATCCGGTAAGTTCCCATTTTATTTTTTATAAATGAGCAAATATTAAATTCTACACAATAGAATCCGTAATATACGGACATAAAAGAAAGATCAGGCTGTATATGTGTATGTTATAAAGACAAATTCGTGAGTATTTTTGTGCACTTTTTCAAAGTTGTTCATTAAGATATATGAAAAGATCAGACATGTAATTTGTGCGCCTGGAAAGAGGAGGAGATCATATCGAATTAACCGGAATTATTTTAAAAGGGCGTTATTGTATTATGGAAAGGATCGGCAGGGGTGGAGAGGGGGATCTTTATCTTGCAAGAGATCTGGAGCTTGGCATATACCGGGCGGTAAAGGAACTTCCTGCTGAGAAAAAACGTGAGGCAGGGCTTTTTCGGCTTTTGGAGCATCCTTCTCTTCCGAAGATGATTGATTATACAGAACAGAATGGTCATTGTTATCTTGTAATGGAGTATATCAGGGGAAAATCTCTGAGACAGTATCTGAACGAGGGAAGAATATTTTCCGGAGAGGAGATTCTGTCCATTGCAGGTACGGTGCTGCAAATTCTGAAATATCTGCATTCCAGAAAGCCGGCGGTTTATTACGGAGATTTGAAGCCGGACAATCTGATGCTGACGGAATCAGGAAGGCTTTATCTGGTTGACTTTGGAAGCGCAGTTTTGGGATATGAAAGACAGAGCTTTTATTGTCTGGGAACAGAGGGGTATGCGGCTCCGGAACAGTATCAGGGGAGGATTGTTCCTGCCAGTGACTTTTATGCTTTGGGAAAAACTGTAGATGAGCTGTGTCAGAAGCGCAGACTTCAATATTTTTTTCAGTTTCCGGGACTTGGATTTTTTATCAGAAAATGCTGCTTCAGTCAGCCGGAAAAACGCTGGAGATCAGCAGAGGAAGCAGAAAATGCGTTGCAGAAAATAAAACCTCTGTCCTGGAAAGTATGGAAGGGAGCGGCTGTCGGACTGTGTTGCTTTCTTTGTACTGCAGTCATAATGGGGGCTCTGACAACAGAAACAATGCAAAGACTGGAAATGCCGGAATTGGAAACTGCTATATCTCCGGTCACTGCCTGGTATTATTCCATGGATTTTCGGTCAGGGGGAAAGGCAATCAGAAAAGTGATTACAGGTCAGATAGAAAAATCCGGGCAGAGATTCCTGAGGATTTATGATGCTTTGGAACAACAGAAACAGGTGCTTACACTTCTGGCTCGAAATAGTGAACTGGAAGGAAATATGGCAAAGGCAGAAGGGTATTACAGACAGATGCTCCGGGAAAAGGCAGGCAGTAAAGAATATTTTCTGTACGGGTTATTTCTGATCAGACAGGGAAGGGAAAAAGAAAGTATGGAATTATTTAAAATGATGAAAGAGAAGAAAGACATGAAAAGTGATTCTGAAAAGAATATAAAACAATGGAAACAGTACTTGAATAGCTTATCTTTTGCGAAAGGAGAGGAAAAGAATGGTGAAATCAAATAGAAAAAAGAAGTCTTATATTTTCAGGAGAATAGAAAGCTCTGGGAAAAAACATGGGACAGGGGTTTCAGTACACAGAAAGTTTCTGGCAGTAATCTTAGTTCTTGTACTTGTAACAGCATCGAAACAGACAAGCGCCGCCCAGGATCTTGGAGGATTTCATGTGGAGACGCTTCCGGGAGAAAGCACAGGTATTCCGTCGGACTGGGAAGCGGGAGACGGAGGATCGGATTTTGGGGAACAACAGCAGTCTGAGGAAAATGAATATGATGATATGTTTGGCTCAGGAGAAGAAAACTGGCAGGGGGAGATTTATGAAGAACCGGAAACAGTGCCCGAAAGCGGGGGCGTGTCTGCCTGGGAAAACAGCATGGAAAATATGGAAGAAACAGATACGGAATATTTGGAGGAAATAAGGAATCAGAGTGAAGCGGAACGGCAGCAGGAAAGTCTGCCCAAGACAGGGGAGTCGGAACGGACAGGAACAGAAGGTTTCCAGAACATGCCGCCTTGCAGGACGCAGCTGCCAGTGGAAACAGTTTCTCCAACCGCTTCCGCTGATATTGCGTCAGACATGGGGGCAGATTTATATCAGGCAGAGAAAACAGAAAAAGATGACAGAGATAAGGAACCGGAAAGTTTCCGGAATCAGCTGCATGCGATACCGGAAGTTCTTTACTGGAAAGGTTCAATAAAAACGATGTCAGAGCCGATTCTGAATATAAAACGGAAGGGGAGCATCCAGATTCTGTCTTTAAGAGTAAACGGGAAAGAAGTTGGATGGTGTCAGGAGGAAAACAGGATTTATCTGAAGATTTCAGAGGAACAGAAGATATCGGAAAAGGTATTTCAGACAGAGCTGGCGTTTCTTTCTTATAACGGAATGGAAGCCGGAATTTACGTGGACGTTCCGGGAAAATCATGATATACTATCCGATAATCAGTAAACTATAAATGAGTAAATTTGAAAAAGTGTGCAAGATCATCATGGATTTATCTTTATAAGATGCATATATAGAGCTTAATTTTTCTTTTATGTGCGTATATTACGGATTCTATTGTGCAAAATTCGATATTTGCTCATTTATAGCAGTAAATAAAAATTCTGAAAATCGGAGGCGCATATGTATAAAGTAATTTTATTTGATCTGGATGGCACGCTGACAGAATCCGGGGAAGGAATCACAAAATCTGTACAGTATGCACTGGAGAAACTGGGAAAACCTGAGGATGATCTGAAAAAGCTAGAGGTGTTTGTAGGACCGCCTCTTTTGCAGCAGTTTATGGAGTATGCCGGACTGGATGAGGAAACAGGAATAAAAGCAGTAGAATATTACAGAGAGCGCTATTCTACAGTTGGAATTTTTGAAAATCAGCCTTATCCTGGAGTGGAAGAAATGCTGGATACATTGTGTAAAAAAGGATATACTCTTGCAGTCGCTTCCTCTAAGCCGGAGTATTTTGTAAAAAAAATCCTGGATCATTTCGGACTGACCGGATATTTCAGTGAAATTGTAGGAAGCGAAATGAGCGGAAAAAGAACCGGAAAGGCAGAGGTGATTGAGGAGGTTCTTACCCGTCTGAATATGCAGAATCACCGGGATGAAGTAATCATGGTAGGCGACAAGGAGCATGATGTGTTTGGCGCTAGGAAGGCCGGACTTGAATGTATGGCAGTATCCTATGGATATGGCACAGAGGAGGAACTGAAACAGGCTCAGCCTTTAAAAATTGCAGATTCCGTACAGGGAATTGTTGATTTTTTCTGCTGACCCCTCTGCATAAACAGAGTATTTTAAAAAAAGTGTGGAGGGTACTCTACCCCTGCGGAATCCATTTTCTTATCAGTCAGATCGTAGGGTATGCAGCTCTGGCAGTAATATGCTACAGCATGGGATACGGCTTGGAGTTTTATCAGTCTCAGACTATTCTGATGACAGGAATTACTGCGCTTTTGACAATGATTCCCTGTATCTGGTTTTATCAGAAGGATAAAAGCGCAAGAATTGTCAGGGGATTGATTCCGGAGCAGCCGGGAAAGAAGCTGAAGCCTGGAGAAGGAATCCTTTTACTTCTGGTGGGAGCGTCACTTGCCACATTTGCCAATATGCTGGTGGCTTTGTTGCAAAATGTTCTGAATGTACAGGAATATCAGGAAAATATGGCACAGATCACAAATGGAAAAAGCTTGTTTATGCTCATCTTCTGGATGGGAGTGATCGCGCCGCTTGCAGAGGAGATTGTTTTTCGCTGGCTGATCTATCTGCGGCTGAGAGATTATACCAGGGTGGCAACGGCGGCAGTGATATCAGGAGTATTTTTTGGTGTTTATCACATGAATCTTACCCAGGCTGTTTATGCAGGAATCCTGGGAGTTGTATTTGCGTATTTCCTGGAGATCACAGGAAGCCTGTGGGCAAGTGTTCTGCTTCATATGGGTGCAAATATCTGGTCCCTGCTTCTTCCGGAAATGCTGCTTCGGATGCCGGAGGAACAGATGATTATCGCTGCAATGGGGATATATCTAGTTCTTTTATGTGTACTTGGGACAGGCAGCAGTTATTTTAAGAAACGTGCATGTCGCAGGAGAATGGTTTGAAAAAGCAGCTGCTGTACGAAATATTCGTGCAGCAGCTGCTTTTTACCCACGGGAATTAAAATGCAGCCAGTCTGATTTCAGATAAAAAATCAGAAATACAATGGAGCTTAGTGTCCAGGTCAGAGGATAAGCCCAGAAGATCACCTGGATAGAGGGGATCAGCTTTACGATAATGGTAATATAGCTTACCCGGATGATGCACCAGCAGATCATCATGACAAACATGGGGATGATGGATTTTCCGGCTCCCCGGAGAAGGCCTGCCAGACAATGAGAAAATGCCAGCAGGAAATAGAACAGAGTCACTGTACGAGCCTGCTGTACTCCAAAGGCTACCACATCCGGATCACTGTTAAAGGCTGCAATCAGCACAGGGGAGGCAAAATAAATGATGATTCCTATGCACTCTGCCATAATAAGACTGCAGATAATACCGAAGCGGGCGCCTTTTTTTGCTCTGTCATACTTTTTGGCCCCAAGATTCTGACTGATAAAGGTAGTCAGAGACATAGAAAAGCAGGTGATCGGAAGAAAACCAAACCCTTCTACTTTGGAATAGGAGCCGCATCCGGCTACTGCCAGTTTGCCAAAGCTGTTGATATTAGACTGGACAACCACATTTGCCAGAGAAATAATGGAATTCTGAATGCCTGCCGGAAGTCCGTTGGAAATGATCTGGCGGAGCATGGCGGGATCCAGCTGGATTTTACCAAGAGATACCTGGTATTCCTCCGGACTTTTCCTTGTCAGGCGGTTCAGGCAGAGGAAGGCACTGACAAACTGGGAAATGATCGTGGCAGCTGCGGCAGATCCTACACCCATGTGTAAAACACCTACAAATAAAAGATCCAGGCAGATATTTACCAGTGAGGAAAATATCAGATAATACAGAGGATGTTTGCTGTCGCCTACAGACTGCAGGATACCCACAAAATTATTATAGAGGACAAAAGCCACAGAACCCAGGAAATAGATACGGAAATACCGGATGGAATTGGGGAGTACGTCTGTGGGAGTCTTCATCAGAACCAGGACTTTTGGCGCAAGAAGAATACCCAGAATCGTCAGGAGAACCCCTGAGATCAGCCCAAAGCCTATGGTGGTGTGGATGGCTTTCTGCAGATCCTTTGTCTGTCTTGCCCCAAAGTAACGGGCAATTACTACTCCGGCTCCAATGGCGATTCCATTAAAAAATCCTACCAGAAGAAAAATAAGACTTCCGGAGGAACTGACAGCGGCCAGGGCATTGCTGCCCAGAAAATTTCCTACGATCAGAGAATCAGCAGTATTGTAAAGCTGCTGAAAAAGATTGCCCAGAAAAATAGGAATGGCAAAAGCAGTCATCCTTTTCCAGATTGGTCCTTCTGTGAGAAGTGTTTTTGAGGAAGTGGCGCTCATATGTAAAACCTCGCTTGTTTATTAGTTTAATTCTCTTGTAGTTTACTACACTAAATTATACTGAAAAGCAACAGGAATTGTCAAGGAAGCGCTGGTTTTTAGCAGTATCCAAACTGAGATTATATGAAAAAGGATTTTAGAAAAATTCTTGAATCTCTGTTGTCTGTATGCTATCATAAAAAGGTAACAAAAGTGGGAAAATTGAAATGACACACCCGAGGAAAATATAATGAAAATTCAGGAAAAAATGAGAAAGCCGATGATGGAGGCAAAATATCTGAATGTAGAAAACACAGAAAGATATCGCCCGATCATCCGGCTTTTTTATTTAAAATACGAAAAACTGAAATACTGGCTGTATCAGGAGGAGGTATTCGAAGAGCTGAAAGAGGATCCTTCTTTTGCAGAATATACAATGATACAGTGTCAGCAGGATCTGGCGGCTTTGGCATCATGGGGAAACCTGGTAACAATTCAGGATACCAGAAAGGTCAGCAGTATTGAGGAGTTCAAAAATAAAAAATTTCGTTATCAGCTTTCAGAGACAGCAGTAGAAGTAGAACGAATGGTAATACGGGTGGAAAACCTGTTCATTGAAGGTTCTTCTCTGGAACCAACTCTGTTGGAGAGACTGCGGATCAGTCTTGAGAAAATGGAAGAAATGGCTTCCCGGAATGAGGAAAAGCTTTATGGATGGTGGAATGATCTGAATAATGATTTTATCCGTCTGAATCAGAATTATCAGGACTATATGCGTGAACTGAACAGTGTTAAAGCAGAGGAAATGATGAAGACCAGGGAATTTCTTCTGTTTAAGGACAGGCTGATCGAGTATCTGCGGTCATTTGTAAAAGGGCTTCAGGCAAACGTATCTGCAATTGAACAGAAGCTTCGGAATATGGACAGAGAAACTGTGCATCAGATTTTGGAAAAAGCTACGGCCTATGAGCTTTCTATTCCCCGGATGGATGTTGAGATAGATGATCAGATGATTTTTGATAAGAATCAGGGTCGCTGGGAGAGTATCGTGGAATGGTTTTCCGGAAAAGACGGGGCGGAGTCTGAGGCTGGGAAGGTATTTGATACCACAAATGAAATTATCCGTAAAATCACCAGATATGCTGCGCGAATCAGTGAGATGAGCAGTCAGGGCTCCAACCGCAGGGAAGAATACAAAAAAGTAGCCCGTATTTTTCATGAGTGCAGGGATATTCAGCAGGCCCACAGACTGGCTGCTGTTGTATTTGGCATAGAGAAGCCTTTTCATTTAAAAGGGAATTTACAAAGAGAAACAGACAGCATTAACAGCGGCGTATACGAAGAAGCTCCCGGTGTGATCACACTGACTCCAAGAATCCGTACCTATCGGGAAAAGGCAAAGAGAACAGGAATTCGTGATCATTCAAAAGAAAAAGAAGAAATGCGTGCGTCAGAAATAAAAAGACTGGAGCAGGAAAGAAAACTGCTGAAAAGCTATATCAAAGATAATCGTCTGGAGTTTGCCTCTCTTCCGGAAATTGAGCCTCAGGTAAGAGATATTTTTCTTTTATGGCTGTCAAAAGCACTGGAAAGGAAGGATCACAGGGCAAAGACGGAAGAAGGCCAGATTTATTACATTGAACAGGCGGATGTGCAGGAATACTGTACTCTGAATTGTACGGACGGCACTTTTCAGATGCCTGCCTATACCATGATATTTGAGGAAGAGAAGGACTAAGATGAATGTACTGGAGATTTTGCTGAACCGGAGATGGATCCTGAAGTCGAGAGATCGGGAACTTTATTATCAGGTAAAAGAGAAGCTGGCTTCCGGTGAGGAAAAGAAATTTTTGAGAGAAAAGCTGGGGTATCAGGTGATTGTAAATCCCTATTTGATCAAGGTAGAAAAAATGCCTGCTGTGCCGGAAAACTGGATGGGGATTTTGGACTTTAAAGAGCCTGTGGAGTATGTGTTTTTTTGCCTTGTACTTATGTTTTTGGAGGAGAAGGAAGCAGAAGAACAGTTTGTGCTGTCTGAGCTTACAGAGTATGTACAGAGTCAGTATGAAGGGGAGCAGATTGACTGGACGGTTTATCGGTACCGCCGTCATATGATCAAGGTGATGAAATACTGTACTGCCTGTGGGCTTCTGAATATAGACGATGGAAGCGAAGAGGGATTTGCCCGGGACTATACAGGAGAGGTTCTGTATGAAAATACAGGTGCTTCCAGATATTTTATGAAAAATTTCACTCAGGATATTATGGGCTACCATTCACCGGAGGACTTTGAAAAGGAAGAGTGGATCGACGTCAATGAGGACAGGGGAATTGTGCGGAGACAGAGAGTTTACCGGAGACTTTTGATGTCTATGGGCATGTATAAGGATTCAGATTCAGAAGAAGATTTCGCCTATGTGAGAAATTACAGAAATATGATACAGGGAGAACTCTCCGAGCTGTTTGACTGCGAGCTTCAGGTTCACAGAAACAGTGCGTTTTTGATTCTGAATGAAAACAGCCATCTTGGCAGATGTTTTCCGGAGGAAAATACCTTGTCAGATATTGTTCTTCTGTTTAACCGAATTCTGCAGGAAAAGCTTCAGACAGGAGAAATTCAGGTTCCTCTTGATGAGCAGATCAGGATTCCAAGGGAAGCCTTTCAGAGACTTGCAGAAGAATGCAGAGAGAGATTTGGAGCAGCCTGGAATAAAACATATCGGGAAATGACTTTTGGAGAAATCTATCGGGAGATGGCTGACTATATGAAAGAATTAATGCTTATAGAAGAAAAACAGGATGAGATTGTTATAAGACAGGCAGCAGGAAAGATCATGGGAGTTTACCCGGCAGATTTCTCATTAGAAGGAGGACAGAATGAATAACAGTAAGTGGCAGATCAGCAAGGTGGGGCTGATTGATTTCTGGTATTATGATGAAGAAGAATTTGATTTTCTGGACGGCCGTATGCTGCTAAGGGGAGCAAATGGTTCAGGAAAATCTGTTACCATGCAGAGCCTTATTCCGCTTCTTTTGGACGGAAATATGAGACCGGAACGTCTGGATCCCTTTGGCTCCAGGGCAAGAAAAATGGAAAATTATCTTCTGGAAGAGGGTGATGACCGGGAAGAACGGACCGGCTATCTTTATATGGAATTTAAACGCATGAAAAGTGAGGAATACATGACCCTTGGACTAGGAATCCGCGCCAGAAAGAATAAAAAGCTGGAATCCTGGTATTTTTGTATTACAGACAACCGACGGGTTGGAAAAGATGTTTTTCTGTATAAGGATGTGGACAACCGTATTACCTGCTCAAAGGCAGAACTGAAAAATCGTATTGGCGACGGCGGAAAGGTAATGGAAACCCAGGGAGAATATGCGGCCTGTGTGAACCGTCTTCTGTTTGGGTTTGAGACTCAGGAGGAGTACAGGGAGTTTCTGGAGCTTCTGATCCAGCTTCGTACGCCTAAATTATCAAAGGATTTTAAGCCTACAGTAATCAATGAAATCCTCAGCAGTTCTCTGCAGACTCTGTCGGAAGATGATCTGCGCCCTATGTCAGAAGCAATTGAAAACATGGACAGCCTGAAAACAAATCTGGATTCTTTGAATGAGAGCATAAATGCTGCCAGACAGATTGAAAAGGTATATGATCAGTACAATCAGATTGTCTTGTACGACAAGGCTATGATGCTGACGGAGGCTCTGAAAAATCTTGAGGATTGTGAAAAAACAGAAAAGGAGCTCTCAGAGAGTCTTATGAACAGGGAGAAGCTTTTGATTCAGGAGAAGCAGCATTATGAAGCTCTGGCATGTGAGGAGACGGTATTAAAAGAAGAAAGCAGTTCTCTTGCGGAAAGTGATGCGGCAAAGCTGAAAGATCAGGAAATAAAGCTGACGCAGGATCTGGATGAAAAGCGGAAGGAAGAGAGAAAAAAAGAGGCTCAGGAACAGGAGAAAAAAGAAAAACATCTGGATGCAAAGGAAAGGCTCAGACAGGAAAATGAGAGAAATGAAACTATCTGGGCTGACATGGAAGGCTGTCTGGATGAAATGGAAGAGGAAATGGAAGATATCCCCTTTGATGAGTTTTCTTTTTTAAGGAAAGAACTTCTGGAAGACAGGAATCCTTCTTATTCGTTTTCATCTCACAATGCTTTATTAAAAAAATATACAGACAAGGTGGAAGAAGGAAAAGAGGGGCTTACGGAGGAAAAAAACTGTCAGGATCGATATGACAGATACCTGAAAGAGCTGGATGTCTGTCAGCAGCAGCGGGATCAGGCGGAAAGATCAGTCCAGCAGTATGAAAAACTGTTTCAGGAGACAAAGGCAGAGCTGACAGAAAAAATTTATATCTGGGCTCACGAAAATCAGGAGTTAAAACCAGAACCGGATGCACTGAGGGAAATGACCCGAAAAATTCAGGAGTATGAATTAGGGGAGGACTTTCTGGAAATCCGTGATTCTGTAAAAGGCATTCTGTTCAGTAAGGAAAATGAATTGAACCGGGAAAAGCTGCAACTGGAACAGGCTCATGGCAAAGCACAGGAATCCTTTGAAGAATTAAATGCAGAACTTGAAAGCTGGAATAATAAAAAAGATCCGGAACCGGAGCAGCCAGAATGTGTAAGACAAAATCGAAGAAGACTGAAGAAACAGGGAATACCCTATCAGCAGTTTTATAAAATCATAGAGTTTGACACAGGATTAACTAGAGAACAGGCAGACCGCATAGAAGAGGCTCTTATGAATATGGGAGTTCTGGATGCCCTGATTATCTCAGAGGAATATCGGGAACAGGTGTATTCTCTGGACCCAGGCGTCTGCGACAAATATATTTTCAGTGACGTTTCCCATGTGAAAGAGAATCTGACTCAGGTCCTGGACGTGGATAATGGAGAGCAGGATATTCTTTTATATCATAGCATCTCCAATATTCTTTCAGCAATAGGATTTGGAAGCCGGGAGGAGCAGAGCGGTCATTCCTGGATTGACAGAGAGGGAAATTACCGGATTGGAGTGCTGGAGGGTACGGTTACAAAGGAGTATAAAGCGCGTTTTATTGGTGCCCGTGCCCGGGAAGAATACAGGAAAAGTAAGATAGAAGAGCTGACAGTCCTTTGTGAACAGGAAGAAAAAGAAATCCGGATGCTGGAAGAAGCTATAGTGCAAAATGAAGAAAGAAGGAACAGGCTTCAGAGAGAATGGTTGGAGTTTCCAAAAGAGGATGATCTGAAAACAGCGGCAAAGGCCCTGGCAGAGTGTGAATATAAGTTGGAAATTTCGGTAAGACAGCTGGGAGAACAGCAGATCATTACGGAAAAAGAAAGAAAAAATCTGGATCAGATTCGGATTAAGGTCAGGGAGCTTTGTTCAAAAGCATATTTAACGCCTCGTCTGGAGCTGTTTGTACAGACGCTGGATGGGCTGAGAAATTATAAGGAGCTTTTGGCTAGTCTCCAGGTTTTATGGGGAAATTATCAGAATGGTCTCCGATTTGTGGAAAGTCAGGAAGCGTATCTGGAGGAGCTGGAACAGGATCTGGACGAAATACGGTATGAAAGAATTCGGATTCAGCAGAAAATACGGGAATTGGAGGGGCTTTTGGATTCTGTGAGAAAACAGCTGGAGCTTACGGATTATGAGCAGATACAGGAACGCCTGGATTTCTGCATGAAGCGTCTCTTGCAGCTTCCGAAAGAACGGGAAAACAGTGTAAGGGAACAGGAAGCCCTGGAAGGTGAAATCCAGACGCTTGAAGAAAAAATCAAGGAAAACGGTATAAAGAAACAGGAATTTCTGAAAAAACAGGAAAAGTATCAGTATATTTTCCAGAAAGAATATAATTTAGGGTATGTGGAAAAAAATTTTGTAATTACAGAGGATATGGATGATCAGGCGCGGAAGGTGTGCAGGATGTTTGCAGGAGGCTTTGGAAATAAGAAACAGAGCGACCTGTTTGGAAATCTTCAGGAGATTTATCATCAGAACCGGGGATATCTTCTGGATTATCAGATTACTCTGTTGTCTCTGTTTGGTGATCTGGATGAGGACAGTCTGTTTTATGAAAAAAGTGTAAAGCGAATTGATATTTCGGCAAAATATCGGGGAATATCAGTGACTTTTAAGGAACTGATCCGGAAATTGACAGAAGATGCGGAATCATTGTCTGCTCTTTTAAATGAAAGAGACCGGGAGCTGTTTGAGGATATACTTGCAAACACAATCAGTAAAAAAATCAGGATAAAGATCCAGGCAAGCAGGCGCTGGATAGAAAAAATGAATACACTTATGGAATCCATGCAGACCTCAAGCGGATTGAAATTAAGTCTTCGCTGGAAGAATAAGCAGGCTCAAAGAGAAGATCAGCTGGATACCAGATCTCTGGTGGAGCTGCTTCAGAAGGATGCGGAGATTATGAGGGAGGAAGAGGTTGAGAGCCTTTCCCGTCATTTTCGGTCAAAAATTGAGGAAGCCCGTAAAATTTCAGGAGAAACCGGCGCAGTTCAGTCCTTCCATGCAACTATGCGGGAGGTACTGGACTACAGAAAGTGGTTTGAATTTCAATTGGAGTGCCAGAAAACAGGAGAGAAGAAGCGGGAGCTGACAGACAGAGTATTTTTTACCTTCAGCGGAGGAGAAAAAGCCATGTCCATGTATGTTCCTTTATTTTCAGCAGTGGTGGCAAAATATGCAGGAGCCAATGAGGATGCGCCAAGGCTGATTTCTCTTGACGAGGCTTTTGCCGGTGTAGATGAAACCAATATCCGGGATATGTTCCGTCTGATGGTGGAATTTGAATTTAATTTTATGATCAATTCTCAGATTTTGTGGGGCGATTATGATACGGTTCCGGGACTGGCAATTTATCAGCTGATCCGACCGGAAAATGCAAAGTTTGTTTCTGTGATCCGCTATATCTGGAATGGAAAGAAAAAGATCATGACAACAGGAAGTACGGAACAGAGGTCATAGGAAATGACAGAAGGAGAGAAAAATAAAAACCTGAAGGAATGTCTGGAATATTTTCGTGAGCGTCCGGTTTATAAAAAGTTTTTCTCAAAATGGCGAGAGAAATATGCCGGACTGGGATATCTGGGCGGTAAGATAACGCTGACCGGATTGGATCAGGAGGAGAAGGCTCAGCTCAGTGGCTTTTTTCAAAAGGATTATACAGAAAGCAGGACTGTGACAATTTCTGCGCAGGTGTTTGAAAAAAGGCTTCAGAACAGCCGTTTTGCAGGAATTTCGGGAGAAGAGCTGCTGAAAGCATATTTTGAACAGCCATTGGTAATAAAAAAAGAAGAAAAACAGAAGGAACTGGAAAAAAGAGCTTTTTATTTCAATGATATTATAAAAAAATCTCAGGGAAATACGGCTTCTGTATGGCTGAAGCTGGTTCTGGCAAATCACCTTCCAGGTTATGAAATTCTGATTCAGCAGTATGGAGGTGATCCGGAGACATTTCGCAGTGTGCTGGAGAATTTTATGGCTGCAGTTCAGAGACTTACAGAAATGTTTAGAGAAGGAAACGGCTGCAGAGAACTGCTTCCTGTATTTTCTGCAAAGGTCACAGGCAATCCTCATTATTTTGACGCAGGTACTGCTGCCGAAAAATTACTGACTGCATTTTTTTCATGGCAGTTGTCGGACACAGACTCAGAGAAAATGACAGGTGCAGAGGAAAAGAACCGCCTTTTTTATCAGTGCGGGCTTTTGAGAGACGATTTGTCTAATGAGGTTCTGGCTTATGGTATCCGGGGCTGGAAAAGAGATGGAAGTCTTCACAGGGGAATAGAAGGATTTTTTCTTGAGAAGGAACCCATGCGTCTGACGCTGCACACCATGGGCAGTATTGAGGTTATCAGGGCGCAGCGGAAACAGGTTTATGTAGTAGAAAATCCGGCAGTATTTTCTGTTCTGACAGCCCGATATCCGGAATGTGCGGCTGTGTGTATCAATGGACAGCCAAGGCTTGCCGCTCTGCTTCTGCTGGACAGCCTGAAGGGCAGTCACAGATTCTTTTATGCAGGGGATTTTGACCCAGAAGGTATCCTGATTGCTCAGAGGCTGAAAGAACGATATGGTGAAAGTCTTCATCTCTGGAAATATGATAAAAAATGGTATCTGCAGTTTCTGTCCGAAGTGGAACTGAATCCCAGACGGCTTAAAAAGCTGGAACAGGTATATATAGACGAGCTTCTGGAAATCCGGGAGTGCATGAAAAAGAAGAAAAGAGCTGCCTATCAGGAGGCTATGATGGAGATTTATCTTGATGCAGTAAAATCTGAAGAGTCAGAAAATGGTTTTGTATCATCATCAGCAGATGAAAATGAATAAAATATTGTCAGAGGGTTACTGTTGTCGAATGGTGTCGATGAGATTTTGTTGACTTTCAGGCAGGAGGAGCATATACTGATAGTAGCTAAAAACGTTATGATTCTGACATTAGCGAAAACGAAAACCCCGGAAGTCTGCTACACTTCCGGGGTTTTCTATTCCTTTTATGTAAGGAGGCTTAGACCTTGAGGCTGTTACTGCCTGTTGTTTTTGTCCAGCCATTTGCAGATATAGTAGCTAACTATACCTGCTGCGACAGAAACAAAAAACGTCATGATAAGTTCTGACATCAGCATTCACCTCCTTTCTGCTGGAGGTTCGGCAGCAACTGTATTGTATCATTTGCAGTCAGAAAAATATGTCATATTCTGGTTACAAAGCTTGAAAATTTCAGCAGTGCAGAGGGATTTCTTTTAAATGCCTGTAATATGTAACTGAGAAAATTAAAATAGTACACATAAATAAAAAAATAGCAGAAGAAAATACAAGCTCTCCTGGGGTAAAATAAACTCAGTAATAACATACAGGAGGGTATGCCATGATAATCATTGGAGAAAAACTGAACGGTTCCATTCCGTCAGTTGCTAAGGCCATTGCAGATAAGGATGCGGAACTTATCAAAGAGAGAGCCAGAAAACAGGCAGAAGCGGGCGCCACATTTCTGGACGTGTGTGCTTCTGTTGAGGAGGACGTGGAAGTAGAAACTTTAAAATGGATGATTGATCTTGTACAGGAGGTAACAGATACGCCGATTTGTGTAGACAGTCCAAGTGCAAAATCCTGCGTAGCAGCGATCACGTTCTGTAAAAGACCGGGACTGGTAAACTCTGTTTCCCTGGAAGGAGACAAAATTGACAGGATTTTCCCGGTCATTGCGGATACAGACTGGGAATGTGTTGCTCTTCTCTGCGACAATGACGGAATCTCGGATTCTGTAGAACGCAGGATGAAGGTTTTCCATGGAATCATGGAAAAGGCAAAAGAGTACGGAATTGCTCCGTCAAGATTACATATTGACCCGTTGGTAGTAACTTTGTCAACAGATGAGACTGCACTTACTGTATTTGCAGACTGCTGCCGTCAGATCAAGGCGGAATATCCGGAAATCCATATTACCAGCGGACTTTCCAATATTTCCTTTGGTCTGCCAGTAAGAAAAAATATCAACCAGGCATTTATGGTTCTTGCCATGAACGCAGGTATGGACAGCGCTATTGTAGATCCCACCAACAAAAACATGATCGGGATGATCTATGCCACAGACGCGCTTCTGGAAAGAGATGAATACTGCCTGAATTATATCGGGAAATTCCAGGACAGACCTCAGGAGTCAGAAGCAGAAGCGGCGCCGCAGACACCGGCAGACGAGAAGATGCTGGCAGTCTTTAAGGCAACTCAGGACGGTAAAAACAAAGAAATCGGAAAATGTGTGCAGGATGCCATTGACGCAGGCTGCGATCCTACAGCAATTCTCAATGACGGTATGATCGGAGCTATGGCTGTGGTAGGTGAGAACTTCAAAAAAGAGATCATCTTTGTTCCGCAGATGCTGGCTGCAGCCCGCGCTATGAAGGCCGGTGTTGAGGTGCTGAAGCCGTATCTTGCAACAGGAGAGGCGGGAAGCGCAGGAAAGATCATTCTCGGTACTGTGGCAGGTGACCTTCACGACATCGGAAAAAACCTGGTGGGCATGATGTTTGAGAGCGCCGGATTTGAGGTGCTTGATCTTGGTGTGGACGCTCCGATCCAGACCTTTATTGATACAGTAAATGAACATAAGGATGCAACGATCGTTGCCCTGTCCGCGCTTCTTACCACCACTATGCCGTCTCTGCGCGACACAGTTGCAGCTCTTCTGGAGCAGCCTTTCCGTCCAAGAATTAAAATTATGGTAGGAGGAGCTCCGATCACTCAGGAGTTTGCTGATGAGATCGGCGCAGACGCATATACCGAGGATGCGGCATCTGCAGCAGAGCAGGCAAAAAAATATGCGGATTCCGGTTTCTGTGTAAAGGCCGCAGCCGGAGAATTTGACCTTACTGAGAAAGAACTGAAAGCTTTTGAAGAAAAAAGAGCGGCAGAAAAAACAGAAGCAGCATCAAAAGAGAAAGCTGCGCCTGTAAAAGAAGCTGCAGTTCAGGTGAATTTTGACAAAACAAAAGTAGATATCAGCAAAGTACGTCTTCCTGGTCCGGCAGAAGGCTATAAGCTGAACTGGGAAGAAACAAAAGAGAAATTCCGTAATTACTGGGCTCACAAGAACACAGGCCGTCCGCTGATGTGCGTGATCGCAAGAAGACCGGAGATTGAACAGTATTCTGACGGAACTCCTGTAGACGGCGGATATCTGGGGCAGATCTGCCAGGGCAAATACTACAATATGCCGGATGAGCTGATGTGGAAGGATATGGAGGATAAATATCAGGATCCTCAGAGAATCGTAGACCGTTATCGTTTCTTCTGTGACACTCACGCATTCCTTGGCGAGAGCTTCCCGAACCTGAATGTTGACTTTGGCCCGGGATCTCTGGCAGCCTATCTTGGATCCGAGATAGGCTTTAAAGAAGACACCGTATGGTTTAACAAGTGTCTGGACGGCTGGGACGGTGTTCCGAAGCTTCAGTTTGATCCGGAAAATAAATGGTTTAAGAAACATATCAATCTTGTGAAAAGCTGCCGTGAACTGGCTGGAAATGATTTTTATGTAGATATGCCTGACCTGATGGAGAATATTGATGTTCTGGCATCCCTTCGCGGAGCCCAGGAAACCTTGTTCGACCTTCTGGATGAGCCGGAAAAGGTAGGCGAGCGTATACAGGAAGTAACTGATGTTTACTATGATTATGCATGTACATTCCATGGTATCGGTATGGCCGAATATGAATTCCGGAACAGAGGATTACGAGGAGATGAAGGCGGCAGGACATCTTTTTTATGATTATGCCACCTACAATGCTTTTTCTGAGGAAGCAAGAGAACTTTACTGGAAACAGGCGGAGAAGGAGCTGTTTTCCGGCGGCTTTGATTCCTGGTGGTGTGATTCTACAGAGCCCTTTTCCGGCCCGGACTGGAATGGTGAGTTTAAAAGAGAGCCATGGGAGCGCTTCCGCCTGGTAGGAGACGAGCACCGCAGATTCCTTGGGGCTGAGAGGGCAAACCTTTATGCGGCTGCACATGCTCAGGGGATTTATGAAAATCAGAGAAAGTCCAATCCGGACAAACGTGTTCTGAACCTGACACGCTCCGGTTATGCATCCAGTCAGAAATTCGGAACTGTCCTGTGGTCAGGAGATATTTTTGCCTCCTGGGATACCATGAAAAAACAGATCCATGAGGGGCTGAATATGTGTATGAGCGGTATGCCCTACTGGACCCTTGATATCGGCGGTTTCTTTACCGTAAACGAAAACTGGCAGCACAGAGGCTGCTCCTGCAGCGAGGATCCAACGCCAAAGTGGTTCTGGAGAGGGGATTACGAGGAAGGCGTGGAGGATTACGGTTACAGAGAACTGTATGTGCGCTGGTTTGAGCAGGGAGTTTTTCTTCCCATGTTCCGTTCACACGGCACGGACACCCCCAGGGAGGTGTGGAATTTCGGCAGGCCAGGCGAGCCCTTCTATGATGCGCTTGTAAAGAATATTGAGCTGAGATACAGACTGATGCCTTATATTTACTCCAATGCAGCACGAATCTGGACAGATGATTATACAATGATGAGAAGCCTGCTTTTTGATTTTGCACAGGATAAACGTGCAGCGGCGCTGGGAGATGAGTATATGTTTGGCGACAGCCTTCTGGTATGCCCGGTAACAGAACCTATGTATTATGAGAGGGAAAGCCGCACCATTGACCGTGAGAAGCTCTGGAACTGCTATCTTCCGGCGGGAACGAAATGGTATGATTTCCATACCCTGAAAAAATATGAAGGGGGCACAGAGGTGGAAGCGGACGCTTCCCTTGACCATATTCCGGTATTTGTAAAGGCCGGAGCTGTTATTCCCATGGAGCAGAGAATGCGCTATGCGGACGAGGTGGTGGATACACCCTTTGAGATCCATATTTATCCGGGCGCTGACGGAAGCTTTGTTCTGTATGAGGATGACGGAGACGGATATGCATATGAGCAGGGTAAATATAACCAGATTTCTCTTATCTGGAAGGATGATGAGCGCTGCCTGACAATCGGCGCAGCAGAGCATACCTTTGCACAGGGGCTGAAGGGACGTGAATGCCGCGTGATCCTGGAAGGAGATAAGGTGGAGAAACGTTTTGTATATGACGGAAAGGAGAGACGTATTTCTCTGTAAGAGAACAAAGCGGAGCATTTTTTATTTACCAGGAAGGTTCGTGCAGAAAGTATTACTTTGTTTCCAGGTAAATAAAAAAGTATCCTGAAATTCACCTTTATTTCTGAAACAGATCAGGAATCTGCGGTGAAATTTCAGGATACTGACAAAAACTTTATTTCGATAGAAAAGACAGTTATCAGGTAGGCAGACCGGAAGGGTCAGCGCGCCATAAGATAGATTTTTTCCATGTCTTTCATATTCAGCTGTTTGAAGACGCCGATGGTACGGGTGTCTTCAAAACTGCATTTAAAGGCAAGCTCATGAATCTGTTTTTCATTCAGATCAAGACCGAGCTCCCGGAGGCTGGTGGGCATTTTTATGGAGCGGAAAAAATCTTCCATGGCTTCAATGCCGGCCAGCGCTGTTTTTTCAAAATCCACATAGCAGGGAATATCAAATACATTTGTTGCAAACTGGGCGAAGCGTTCCGGGTTTTCCAGATATACATATCGTGCCCAGCTTCCCCAGATAGCGGCAAGTCCGGCACCATGAGCCACATCATACAGACCGCCCAGCTCATGCTCAAGCTGATGGCAGGCCCAGTCGCCGCCGCCTGTTCCGCAGCCTGTAAGCCCGTTGTGGGACAGGCTTCCGGCCCACATCACTTCGGCTCTTGCATTGTAGTTGCCCGGCTCTTTCATAAGTATTCTGGCATTGTAGATCACAGTCTGCATCAGGGACTCGCTGATACTGTCAGTGATCTCCATAGTTTCCAGATTGACAAAGTACCGTTCCATGGTATGCATGAGAATATCCACACATCCGCTTTCAGTCTGATACTGGGGCAGTGTATAAGTAAGTCTGGGATTTAAAAGAGCGAATTTCGGACGGCAGAGATCGCTTCTGGTGCTTCCACGCTTCAGCCATCCGTCCTCGTTGGTGATCACACAGGAGCCGCTCATTTCACTTCCTGATGCGGCAATAGTGGGAATGGCGCCAATGGGAAGGCAGTCTTTGGGCACTTCTGTTTTCAGGAAGAAATTCCATACATCTGTCCAGGGGTTGGCAACGCCATAGCCGATAGCCTTGCAGGAATCAATGACGCTTCCGCCTCCTACGGCAAGAAGAAAATCCACCTGCTCTTTTTTACACAGCTCAATTCCTTCACGAACCTTACTGAGTCTGGGATTGGACACAACTCCTCCCAGCGTGACAAAATCCACTCCGGCTTCGGCAAGGCTGGATTTGATCTGATCCAGAAGTCCGGAAGAAACAGCGCTTCCGCTGCCGTAATGGATCAGAACTTTTTTGCATCCGTATTCTTTCAGAAGTTCGCCGGCCTTCAGGTGTGTATCTTTTCCAAAAATCACCCTTGTGGGGGTGTAATATTCAAAGCCTCTCATAGCAAATGCTCCTTTTATGTTAATACTCCACTCTATTATAAAAAAGATATCATAAATAGTCAAAAAAAACTTAATAAAATTGAAAAAGAATACAAAAATTTTTGTATGGCGGACAAATGTCTTTTTCTCGTTGACATAGAAAAGGGATTCAGGTATAATCAATTCTAGTGTTACGGAGAGCAGTGACAGTTTAAAGCACGGAAGGTCTGGGGGATTCAGAGAGTCTGAAGCAGACATGGACGTTTCGTTACGGAGAAAGATATTTACAAGGAGGATGAGCATGTATTCATTAGAAGAAATTCAGCAGACAGATAAAGAAATCGCGGATCTGATCCAGGCGGAGGTGCAGCGTCAGAATTCTCACATTGAGCTGATTGCATCTGAAAACTGGGTGAGCAGGGCTGTTATGGCAGCAATGGGAAGTCCGCTGACAAATAAATATGCAGAGGGATATCCGGGCAAACGATTTTACGGCGGGTGCGCCTGCGTGGATGAAGTAGAGCAGCTTGCGATCGACAGGGCGAAAGAGCTTTTTGGCTGCGAATATGTAAATGTTCAGCCTCATTCCGGAGCCCAGGCAAACATGGCAGTATTTTTTGCAATGCTGAAGCCGGGAGATACCGTGCTGGGCATGGATCTTGCCCACGGCGGTCATCTGACACATGGAAGTCCGGCAAATATGTCAGGTACTTATTTCCATGCGGTTTCCTATGGAGTAAATGATGACGGCATCCTTGACTATGACGAGGTTCGCAGGATCGCGCTGGAATGTAAGCCCAAAATGATCGTCGCAGGTGCCAGCGCCTATGCCCGCACCATTGATTTTAAGAAGTTCCGTGAGATTGCAGACGAGGCGGGAGCATATCTTATGGTGGATATGGCTCATATTGCCGGTCTTGTGGCAGGCGGACAGCATCCAAGCCCTGTCCCTTATGCTGACGTTGTAACAACAACCACACATAAGACACTGAGAGGCCCAAGAGGCGGACTGATCATGAGCAGCGCAGAAAATGCAAAGAAATTTAATTTTAACAAAGCTGTTTTCCCGGGAATCCAGGGAGGCCCTCTGATGCATGTGATCGCTGCCAAGGCGGTATGCCTGAAAGAAGCTCTGCAGCCGGAATTTAAAGAGTATGCCCGCATGGTAGTGGAAAATGCTCAGGCGCTCTGCAAAGGACTTCAGAACAGAGGCGTTGATATTGTATCCGGAGGAACCGATAATCATCTGATGCTGGTAGATCTGAAAAACCTTGGGGTAACAGGAAAAGAAATGGAAAATCTTCTTGACGAGGCAAACATTACCTGCAATAAAAACACCATTCCAAATGATCCTCAGTCTCCGTTTGTAACAAGCGGCGTACGTCTGGGAACACCGGCAGTAACCTCCAGAGGAATGAAGCCGGAAGATATGGATGTGATCGCAGAAGCCATTTCTCTGATGCTGAAAAGCCGTGATAACAGAGAACAGGCAAAGGCCCTTGTAAAAACACTGACAGATAAATATCCGCTTGTGGGTTAATCAAAAAATTCTTGTTGGATACAGTAAATTATGATATAATAAACAAAGGGTTTGAAGCAGGCACTCTGCGCAACGCAGAGTGTCTTTTTCTATCAAAAACGAAAAGGAGGAAAGAGCATGAGCGAAAAAAAGAAGAACGGAGGTGCGCTTCTGGGTGCAGCCTTTCTGATGGCAACCTCAGCGATCGGACCTGGATTTCTCACTCAGACATCTAAATTCACCAGTGATTTTCAGGCAAGCTTCGGATTTGTAATCCTGATCTCCATTCTACTGTCAGCAGTGGCGCAGATGAATATCTGGAGAGTACTGTGCGTGACAGGACTGAGAGGACAGGAGGTTGCAAATAAAGTGCTTCCGGGACTTGGATATCTGGTAGCTTTTATGGTGGTCTTAGGCGGTCTGGTATTTAATATCGGCAACGTTGGCGGAGGTGCGCTGGGCTTTAATACCCTTCTGGGAATTCCGACCAAGGTGGGATATGTACTTGCCGGAGTACTGGCAATCCTGGTATTTCTTTCCAGAAATGCAAAGGGCGCCATGGACACACTGACAAAGGTTCTCGGAGCGATCATGATCGTGGTTATTTTTATTGTGATCGTAGTTGTAAAGCCGCCGGTAGGTTCAGCCATTAAGAATACCTTTGTTCCGGATGCAGGCGTTCAGGCTCTTGTGCCTGCTATTATCACGCTTCTGGGCGGAACTGTGGGAGGATATATTACCTTTGCCGGAGCGCACCGTCTGATCGATGCTGGTATTACAGGTGAAAAGAACTTAAAAGAGATCAATAAAAGCTCTGTAATGGGAATCGGTATTGCAACCATCGTCCGTATTTTCCTGTTCCTGGCAGTGCTTGGCGTAGTGGTAAAGGGCGTGGCTCTTGACTCTGCCAACCCGGCAGCGGATGCATTCAGAAAGGGTGCGGGAGAGATCGGCTACCGTTTCGCAGGTCTTGTTCTTTTATGTGCGGCGATCACTTCCATCATTGGTGCGGCTTATACATCCGTATCCTTTTTAAAGACCTTCCATCCGGCTATTGAAAAGCATGAGAATGGAGTGATCATCGGCTTTATCGCAGCATCTACACTGATCATGCTGATTCTTGGAAATCCGGCAACGCTTCTTGTTGTTGCAGGAGCCCTCAACGGACTGATCCTTCCGATCACTCTGGGAATCTGCCTGATCGCATCAAAGAAAAAAACCATTATGGGAGAAAACTATCATCATCCTACATGGCTTCTGGTACTTGGAATTATTGTAGTTATTATTTCTGCTTATCTTGGAATCACAACTTTTGTATCAAATCTGGGAAGTTTATTCTGAGCATAGTGAGAACAGGGAAAGGTGTGGTCACAGAGGCTTACACCTTTTTCTGATATTTATGAATCAAGGAGAAAAACATGCAGAATATCAGGATTTTAACAGCAGGAGATTCTTCTATTTTGATTGAATTCGGAAAGGAGATCAGTCCGGAGATCAACAGGAAGATTTCTGCTACTATTCAGCTTATGAAGGAACAGCATATTGAGGGCGTGGTGGACATGATCCCTGCATTCTGTTCTCTTCTGATCAATTACGACCCCCGCGTGATCTCCTATGAGGAGATCCGCGAAAGAATGCAGGCGCTGGTAAAGGTGGAAGTAAAAGCCGGAGAGACCCGCAAAAGGATTTTTGAGATCCCGGTATGCTATGGCGGTGAATACGGACCGGATATTGCGAACATTGCAGAGCATGCAGGTCTGACAGAGGAAGAGGTGATCCGCATTCATTCCTCAAAAGACTATCTGATCTATATGCTGGGCTTTTTGCCGGGCTTTACCTATCTGGGCGGACTGGATGAACGGCTCCATACCCCCAGACTTGCCAATCCGAGAATACGGATCAGCGCAGGCAGTGTGGGAATCGGAGGTTCTCAGACAGGCATTTATCCACTGGACTCTCCGGGAGGCTGGCAGCTTATGGGCATGACTCCGGTAAAAACCTATGATCCGGACCGGGAAGTGCCGATTCTGGTAGAAGCCGGAGATTATATCAGGTTTGTCCCGGTGGACGAGGAAGAATATCTGCGTATCAAGGATGCTGTGGAACGTGGAGAATATCAGTGCGTGATCCACGAGGAAGAGGTGTAAAATGGGAATTCGTGTATTAAAAGGCGGAATGTTGACAACAGTTCAGGATCTTGGCCGAACCGGATATCAGAGTCAGGGCTTTTCCGTGGCAGGCGTCATGGATGTGCGTTCCTTTAAAATCGCCAATCTTCTTCTGGACAATCCGGAAAACGAGGCAGTACTGGAAATGACGCTGATCGGTCCCACACTGGAATTTACATCAGCAACCATTATTGCCATTACCGGAGGAGATTTTCAGCCTCAGGTCAATGGAGAACCGGTACCTATGTACACGGCTCTCTATATGAATAAGGGAGATATTCTGAAATTCGGAAGCGCAAGAACAGGAAGTAGAGGATATATTGCCTTTTCCAGTTATCTGGATATTCCGGTGGTTATGGGAAGCCGATGCACCAATATGAAAAGCGGAATCGGAGGCTTTAAGGGAAGGAAGCTTCAGGCGGGAGATTATATGAATTTCCGTATAAAGAGAAGATATCTTCCGTTTTTCCTTTCCAGAAAGCTGGAGCCGGAAAACTTTGATCAGGATCAGGCAGAGATCCGCGTGGTCATGGGACCTCAGGAAGAGCTTTTCAGCAGACAGGGAATCGAGACATTTCTCGGCAGCGAGTATACAGTAACAAGTGATTTTGACAGAATGGGATGCAGACTGGAGGGGCCGTTTATCGCTCCAAAGGAAACCTCAGATATCATTTCTGACGGAATTGCTTTTGGCTCTGTGCAGGTTCCCTCTCACGGAAAACCGATCATTCTTCTTTCTGACAGACAGACAACAGGAGGATACGGAAAGATCGCCACAGTGGCGTCTGTAGATATTCCGGCAGTAGTCCAGAGAAAAACAGACCAGAAGCTCCGGTTCCGCGCAATTTCCGTGCAGGAAGCCCAGGCTCTTTATCTGAAAGAAATCGAAGAGCTGGATGCCATGAGAAAGATCATACATCAGCCCTGCAAAGAGGTTCTGGACTGCAGACTGGTTGCAAAAAGACTGAGGAAATTATTCGAATAAAGTTTTGTACAGGACAGTGCTGTGAGAGCAGCAGTCTGTACCTTCAGGTATCAATAGAAAATGCAGCAGAAAAGGAGAGATACGAATGGATTTAGAAAAAATTGAAGGACTGGTAAAAATAATCGAAAATTCTTCTCTGACAGAATTTACTCTGAAAGAGGGCGATATGAAGATCACAATGAGCAAGCTGGATCATCCTCCTGTAGTGGCAGCCGGAGTGCCGGCAGCAGCGGCTGCGGGTGCACCGGGGCCGGCTGTGGAAGAAGCGGATCAGGAAGATGAGAAGCTCTTTATCACTTCTCCCATTGTGGGAACCTTTTATTCAGCTCCGGCGCCGGATGCCCCGACTTTTGTAAAGGTGGGAGACCAGGTAAAAAACGGACAGACAGTATGTATTCTGGAAGCAATGAAGCTGATGAATGAGATCCAGAGCGATTTTGACTGTGAGATCGAAGCAGTTCTTGTAAGCAATGAGCAGAAGGTAGAATACGGACAGCCTCTGTTCCGTGTGAAAAAATTATAAAAGCCGGAGGGAGGCCTGAATATTGTTTAACAAAATTTTGATTGCCAACCGGGGAGAAATTGCTGTCCGAATTATCCGCGCCTGCAGAAACTTAGGCATACGCAGTGTGGCTGTCTATTCCAAAGAGGATGCCAAAAGCCTTCATGTACAGCTGGCAGACCAGAGAATCTGTATTGGAGAGGGCCCTGCCAGAAACAGTTATCTGAATATGGACAGGATCATCCAGGCAGCCAGAAATATGGGAGCGGACGCCATTCATCCCGGATTTGGATTTTTATCTGAAAACAGTGAATTTGTCCGCAGATGTCAGGAAAACGGGATTACCTTCATAGGTCCGGACGCAGACGTGATCGATAAAATGGGAAATAAATCTCAGGCAAGAAAAACCATGATGGAAGCCGGAGTTCCTGTAGTGCCGGGAACAAAGGAACCTGTTTATGATGCGGAAACAGGACTGAAGCTTGCCGGAGAGATCGGATATCCGGTTATGATCAAGGCATCCTCCGGAGGCGGCGGAAAAGGAATGAGAGTAGCTGCTTCAGAGGATGAATTTGAATTTCAGTTTAATGTGGCTCAGAGAGAATCGGCAAACGCTTTTGGCGACGACACCATGTATATTGAGCGGTTTGTGGAAAATCCCCGTCATGTGGAAATTCAGATCATGGCAGATAAATTCGGAAATGTTGTGGCTCTTGGAGAAAGAGACTGCTCTGTTCAGAGAAATCATCAGAAGCTGATCGAAGAATCTCCGTCTCCGGCTATCACAGAGGAAACCAGAGAAAAAATGAACCAGTATGCGGTACTGGCTGCCAAAACAGTAAACTACACCAATGCAGGAACCATTGAGTTTATTGTAAGCCCGAAGGGTGAATTCTTTTTTATGGAAATGAATACCCGGATCCAGGTGGAGCATGGCGTTACAGAAATGGTTACAGGCACGGATCTGATCATTGAGCAGATCAGAGTTGCCATGGGACTTCCGCTGAGCTTTAAACAGGAGGATGTGAAGCTGCGCGGCCACGCTATTGAATGCAGGATCAACGCAGAGATACCGGAAAAGAATTTTATGCCAAGTCCAGGTGTGGTTCAGCATCTTCATCTTCCGGCAGGAAACGGAGTGCGGGTGGATACCGGACTTTATTCAGGGTACCGGATCCCCTCTGAATATGATTCCATGATCGCCAAGGTGATCGTCCATGCTCCGGACCGTGAGGCTGCTCTCCAGAAAATGCGTTCTGCGCTGGATGAGATGCTGATCGTAGGAGTGGAAACAAATCTTGATTTTCAGTATCAGATCATGAGACATCCGGTATTCTGTGAAGGAAAGGCAGATACAGGATTTATTGAAAATCTGATGCATATTAAATAGGAGTGACAGGATTTATGTACAAAGTAGATTTAAACAGTGACCTGGGAGAAAGCTTTGGCAATTATACCATTGGAAATGACGATAAGGTGATCCCTCTGATCACATCAGCCAATGTAGCCTGCGGCTATCATGCTTCTGATCCCGTTGTGATGGATAAGACTCTTGGCATGGCAAAAGAAGCCGGCATTCGTGTGGGGGCGCATCCGGGCTTTCCGGATCTGATGGGATTTGGCAGAAGGAATTTAAGCGTCAGCCCTGACGAGGCAAAGGCTTATGTCCTGTATCAGCTTGGAGCGCTGGAAGCCTTCTGCAGAGTCCATCATATGAAAATGCAGCATGTGAAGCCTCATGGAGCCCTTTACAATATGGCTGCCAAAGACTATGAGCTGTCTCTTGCAATCTGTCAGGGGATCAAAGACTTTGATCCGGAGCTTATTGTTCTGGCTCTTTCCGGCGGCGAGCTTGCCCGGGCGGCAAAAGACCTGGGACTTCGCACCGCGCTGGAGGTTTTTGCGGACCGTGCCTATGAGGAGGACGGTTCTCTTGTAAACCGCCGTAAAGAAGGCGCAATGATCACAGACGAGGAGCTTGCGGTTTCCCGTGTAGTGCGGATGGTAAAAGAGAAAAAGGTTACGGCAATTACCGGAAAGGATATTCCTATTCAGGCAGATTCTGTGTGCGTTCACGGAGACGGGGCCAAGGCCCTTGCGTTTGTGGAAAAAATCCGCAGAGCTCTGACCGATGAGGGCGTGGAGATCTGTGCCCTTGACAGGATTGTATAAATGTGAATAAAATAAGACAGAATCAGTTCAGAACTTCTGGACGGTTCTGTCTTACTTATTGTTAGAGCAAGCCGGTGGTCGTGATTCTTATTTTCAAAGAAGTTTGAATCGGACTTGTATGCTTTGTCCAAAACAGAAATTTTTATTCTGTGATAAAATCACAGAAATCTTTTCAGGAAAACAGTATACTATAGAAAAAGGCAGGTGAATGGAAATGGAACATGTAGTGATCATTGGCGCAGGTCCGGCAGGGATTTCCGCAGCTCTTTATACAGCCAGAGGAAATCTGGATCCTCTTGTGATCCACACAGGGATCGGAGCCCTTGAAAAAGCAGAAAAAATAGAAAATTATTATGGCCTGGAGAAGCCTCTTTCCGGGCAGGAGCTTTTTGACAGAGGAATTGCCCAGGCAAAGGCTCTGGGAGTCAGAGTCATGGAAACCCAGGTTCTGGGGATCAGCGGATTTGATACTTTTACAATCAGAACAACAGACGGAGACATAGAAACAGAAAGTGTGATCCTTGCTACAGGAAGTAAACGGGCAGCGTCCTCTATTCCGGGAATCAGAGAATACGAAGGAAAAGGAGTCAGCTACTGCGCTATCTGCGATGCCTTTTTTTACAGGGGAAGACAGGTTGCAGTTCTGGGAAACAGTGATTTTGCCCTTCATGAGGCAGAGCAGCTGAAAAATGTGACTCCTTCCGTGACGATTTATACCAATGGGGAAAAGCCTGAATTTTCAAGAGAACATGATATTCAGGTGAATACCATGAAAATCCAGTCAGTAGAAGGTGAGAATACTGTTTCCGGCCTTCGGATGGAACAGGATATGAGTACCCTGGAAAGTGATGGTCAGAAGGAGTCTTTTTATCCGGCTGACGGGATATTCGTAGCTCTCGGAACAGCGGGAAGTACGGAGATTGCCCGGCAGATGGGAGCTGAACTTACAGAAAAAGGAAATATCAGAGTAAATCAGGAAATGGAAACAACGATTCCGGGACTTTTTGCAGCAGGAGACTGTACAGGCGGCCTGCTTCAGGTAGCGACAGCCGTCTCAGAAGGCTGTGCGGCCGGAATCAGTGCAGGAAAATATATCCGAAGAAAATTCAAAAAATAAAGGAGCGATTGATTATGGAAATTACTTTAACATCACAGAATTTTGAAACAGAGGTACTTCAGTCAGAAAAGCCGGTTCTGGTGGATTTCTGGGCAACCTGGTGCGGTCCGTGTATGCGGCAGGCGCCTATTGTAGAAGAGATCGCAGCTGAGGGATATACAGTAGGGAAGGTGGATGTGGACCAGGAACCTGCTCTTGCCCAGCAGTTTCGGATTATGAGTATTCCCACTCTTCTGGTATTTAAGAACGGAAAAGAAGCAAACCGTGTCGTAGGACTTACCTCCAAGAATGATCTGCTTGCTCTTCTTAATGACTGAAGCAAGCATCGGGGAGTCTGACATATGAAAATTTTGCTGGCAGCAAGCAACGCAAAATACATCCACTCCAATCCGGCAGTGTATGATCTCAGAGCGTTTGCATCTGAATATAAAGAACACATACTTCTTGGGGAGTATACCATTAATCAGACAAAGGATGAGATCCTGAAGGAGATTTACAGAAGCGGCGCAGAGGTAGTTTGTTTTTCCTGCTATATCTGGAATATTTCCTTTGTCCGGGAACTGATCTTTGACCTTAAAAAAATACTTCCGGGTACGGCCTTCTGGGTCGGAGGCCCGGAGGTTTCTTTTGATGCGGAAAATTTTTTAAAGGAAATGCCTCAGGTAACAGGCGTTATGGTGGGGGAAGGAGAAGAAACCTTTCTGGAGCTTGCCCGTTATTACATAGAAAAAAAAGGGACGCTGGCAGATATCAGGGGGATTGCGTTCCGGGAAAACGGCGAGATCTTTCACAACGGATGGCGGGAAGTAATGGATTTAAGCAGAGTTCCCTTTGCCTATGAGCAGACAGAGGATTTTGCAAACAGGATCATTTATTATGAAAGCAGCAGAGGCTGTCCTTTTTCCTGCAGCTACTGCCTTTCTTCCATTGATAAAAAGCTTCGGTTCCGCAATCTGGAGCTTGTAAAAAAAGAGCTTCAGTTTTTCCTGGATAAAAAGGTTCCTCAGGTAAAGTTTGTGGACAGGACCTTTAACTGTAAACACGATCATGCAATGGAAATCTGGAAGTATATTCTGGAGCACGACAACGGAGTGACGAATTTCCACTTTGAAATATCCGCTGATCTGCTTCGTGAGGAAGAGCTGGAGCTGATGAGCAGAATGCGCCCCGGACTGATCCAGCTTGAGATTGGAGTTCAGTCCACAAATCCGGATACCATCCGTGCGATCCACAGGAACATGGATCTGAAAAAGCTGGAAGCATCTGTGGCCCGTGTAAAGAGCTTTGGAAATATCCATCAGCATCTGGATCTGATCGCCGGACTTCCCTGTGAGGATTATGAAAGCTTCCGGCGTTCCTTTGAACAGGTTTACCGCATGAAGCCGGATCAGCTTCAGCTGGGATTTCTGAAGGTGCTGAAAGGCTCTTCCATGTATCATGAGGCGCAAAAATATGAAATTCTGTACAAGGAAAAAGAGCCTTATGAGGTTCTGTCTACAGCCTGGCTTTCTTATGAGGATATTTTGAAGCTGAAAATGGTGGAAAGTATGGTGGAAGTGTATTATAATAGTGGTCAGTTCCGGAAAACGCTTTCCTGGATCGAGACGTTTTATCAGGAGATGTTTTCTTTTTATGAAAGTCTGGGAGCCTATTATGAGGAAAAAGGATATGAAGAGATCTCTCATTCCAGGCTCAGGCGTTATGAGATTCTCCTGGAATTTCTGAAAGAGAAGACACAGCTTCCTGTAAATACAGCATCTCAGCATATGGTATATGATCTTTATCTGAGAGAAAAGCTGAAAAAACGTCCGGTTTTTGCTATGGATCAGAAGCCTTATGAAGCATCTGTGAGAAATTACAGGAAAGCAAATAAAATTCCAAAAACAGCTCACATTGAAGTATTTGGTGACGGAAGCGCGGTTCTGTTTGATTATGAAGCGCGTGACCCTCTTACAAACAATGCCCGGGCAGAACAGATTTTTTTGGAACGGAACCCGGTAAATGATATAGAAACAGAAGCGTGATCCGTAATATAAAAGAGGTGACAAATATGGGAATGTTTAATCCGAAAAAACGTAAAATAATTACAGCAGTGATCGCTGTGATCCTTGTGCTTGCCATGGTGGTTCCAAGTATCCTGTCCATTCTTGTCTGACAGAGGAAACGATACATGAAACTTGGACAGAAAGCAATGGAAGCATTAAGAGCTGAGATCACAGGTGAACTGAAGGCAGGGGATGATCTGGTTGTTGCAGGAGATATCGCCCTGTCAGGGACAGCTCTGATCACAGAAAAGGAAAAAGAAACCCTTAAAAGCTATTTTTCAGAAGGCTTTCTCTGGGATGCGCAGAGAAGCCCCTCTCTTTATGGAGCATATGACGCGGAGGTTTTTTTAGGAGACTGGGAAAATCTTACCTGTGAGCAGATGAACGGGAGAAAAAGAGCCTGTGCAGAAAAATCCTCTGTATGGGAAGCTGCACGGAATATGGGAGCAGATGCGCTTTATGTTCTGGGAACAGGCGGTGTGCTTGCCGGCCTGTGGAAAATGGCAGAGGCCGGAGAAACAGGAATTCAGGCAGATCTCCGCAAAATACCTGTGCGTCAGGAAACCATAGAAATCTGTGAGAGGTTTGATCTGAATCCTTACAGGCTTTTTTCGGAAGGGGCGCTTTTGATCGGCACGCAAAATGGGGCGGAGCTTGAGCTTTTCTGCAGACAGAAAGGAATTCCGGCGGCTGTGATCGGAAAGGCTGTAAAGGGCAATGACAGATTACTGTACAGCGGAGAAAACTGCAGATATCTGGAACGTCCTGCTGAAGATGAGCTTACAAAATTTTCCTGGGGAAGCTCCTGGAAAAATAAAGGCCTGCTTCCGGGCAAAGACAAAAACCGGAAAAGCCATAAACAGAATCCGGATAAAGGCAATACCGGAATACTTTCCGAAAAAGATAAATAAAATCAGAAAAGCCATAAATGAGAGCTATACAGAACTAAAGACATGGCATTTACGGAAACAGGAAAGCAGAATATAAAACAGAACATAAATGTGACGTTTCTGTAAAGGGAGAAACAGAAGGCTGTATATGCACAATACAGACAAGGAAAATGGCAGTATACTTCCAGAAAAACACAAGGAGAAACAGATATGCTGAATATTGTACTTCACCAGCCGGAGATTCCGGCAAATACCGGAAATATCGGAAGAACCTGTGTGGCAACAGGAACCAGGCTTCATTTGATCGAGCCTCTTGGCTTCAGTCTCAGCGAAAAGGCATTAAAAAGAGCCGGAATGGATTACTGGAAGGATCTGGATGTAACGACTTATCTTGATTATGAGGATTTTCTGAACAGAAATCCGGGGGCAAAAATTTACTATGCCAGTACAAAAGCACCTCAGACCTATGCAGATATCAGCTATGAGGAGGACTGCTTTATTATGTTTGGCAAGGAAAGTGCTGGCATACCGGAGGAAATTCTTCTTAAAAATCAGGAACGCTGTGTAAGGATTCCCATGATCAACGACATCCGTTCTCTGAATCTCAGCAATTCTGTGGCAGTAATTCTTTATGAGGCTCTGAGACAGCAGAATTTCAGCCATATGCAGCTGGAGGGACAGCTTACAAAATATCACTGGAAATAAAAGAAACCAGGCAGAGCATTGTCTGAGGGGCGGTTCTGTACTGAATAAAAAGAGAAACTCTGAGATACATTCCGGGTATGGAAAATCTCAGAGTTTTTGTTTTGCAGCAAATGATACTGGCAGCATCTCTTTAATAAAGGAATTTTTTAGATATAAGGCTGTTCTGGTCTATAAGGAGTGGTTATTTTATCTGTCATAAAAGGATGAGCAAAAGAGTAAGAGTGAATCTGCTGCAGTATGTATCATACAGATATAAAAAATAAATAAGTTCTGTATGCTCAGCATACAGGATCAGAGCCAGAAAGAGATGGAATAGTTTTTAGAATATTTATGGATAAAAACCAAAATAAGAAAACAAAAACGCTGCGAATTATTAAAAATACACAAATTATAATTGAAAATATGTAAGAAAAATGATAATATAATTGAAATATAACTTTGGTATAAAGAAAAATCTGTATGTACAGATAAAAACTAAAATTTATGAGAATATAAAGCCGGAATATTCTCAGATATCAAAAAGGAGGCAGGGATATGGAGCTTGAACAGTATCGTATATATTCTGAAATGGCAAGAGGAATTCGAAAGGCCCCTCTTGTTTTGAAAAATGCGAATATTTTTTATGCACATTCAGGTGAATTTCGCAAAGGCGACGTGGCTGTTGCAGACGGACTGATTCTTGGAACAGGAAGCTACAGCGGTGAGAGGGAAACAGATCTTTCCGGAAAGTATCTCTGCCCTGGCTTTATTGACAGTCACCTTCACCTGGAATCTACTCTTGTGACTCCGGGAGAGCTGATCCGTCAGGCTGCCCAGTGCGGAACTACTACATTTATTGTGGATCCTCATGAATCTGCCAATGTGTCAGGAACAGACGGCATTGATTATATTCTGGAGCAGACAGAGGATGTTCCTGCCAATGTGTATGTGATGATGCCCTCCTGTGTGCCTGCAACCCATGTAGATGACAATGGATGCACTCTGACAGCAGGAAAAATGAAGAGCTATCTGAATAACCCGAGAATTCTGGGACTTGGAGAGGTGATGGACGCCGTTTCCGTGATCAATGGCAGTGTTTCCATGCATGAAAAACTGGGGCTGTTTCAGGATCGTATCCGGGACGGTCATGCGCCGTTTCTGGAAGAGGGAGAACTGGCAGCTTATGCGCTGGCGGGAATTGCAACGGATCATGAGTGCGTGGACTATGAATATGCTATGGAGGAATGCCGAAACGGTCTGCAGGTGCTGATCCGGGAAGGCAGTGCGGCGCGCAATCTGGAAGCTGTTATAAATGGTATCGTAAAAAATCATACAGATACTTCAGGATTCTGCTTTTGTACAGATGATAAACACATTGAAGAGATACGGAGAGAGGGACATATTAATTACAATGTAAAACGCGCGGTACAGCTTGGACTGGCTCCGGAAAAGGCTCTTAAAATGGCAACGATCCAGGCCGCCCGGTGTTATGGACTGAAGCATCTGGGTGCCATTGCTCCTGGCTATCAGGCTGATCTGGTGGTTCTGGATAATCTCAGAGACATGAACGTGCTGGAAGTTTATCATAAAGGCATAAAAATCCAGAAAGATGAAAAAACAGAGATCCGCCCCTGCTCCCCTTATCTTAAAAATACCGTTCATTTAAATAATTTCAGTGAAAAGGATCTGAGGCTTGTACATACAGGAGAAAAAGCCCATGTACTTCAGATGGTAGAGGGACAGATCGTAACAGAAGATCTTGTGGAGGAGGTTCCTTTCAGAGAAGAAGCAGGAGAGAGGATTTTTGCCGCAGATGGCATTTATCAGAAAATTGCAGTGATTGAGCGCCATAAGAATACAGGAAAAACAGGAGTCGGCATTGTAAAAGGGTTCGGGATCACAGGAGGAGCCATCGCGTCAAGTGTTTCTCACGATTCTCACAATCTGATCGTGATCGGAGACAATGACAGAGACATGTATCTGGCTGTGCAGGAGCTTTTGCGCACCCAGGGAGGATACACGCTGGTGGAGAACGGAAAAGTTTACGATACACTGCCGCTTCCGGTTATGGGTCTGATGAGTGATGCAGGGTATGAAAATGTAAACGCACTTCTTGGAAAAATGATCCCCAGGGCATATGAAATGGGAATCAAAAAAGGGTTTGATCCTTTTATCACGTTGTCCTTTATGGCGCTTCCGGTTATTCCTGAAATCCGGGTGACTCCAAGAGGAATCTATCTTGTAAAAGAGGACCGAATTCTTTCCAGTCCTTTTGAAGCATAATGTTATTACCCGAAATGGAAAGAGAAATATTTCAGGTAAATGAAAAGCACGGCAGGAGACAAATCCTATCGTGCTTTTTCCAGAGTGAAAATAAATTCTGTTCCAATGCCCTCGGTACTGATCACATTAATGTGCTGATCATGAGCATGGATGATCTCTTTTACAATAGACAGACCAAGACCGGTACCTTTCTGGTCTTTTCCTCTGGAAATATCTGTTTTATAAAAGCGTTCCCAGATTTTGGAAAGGCTTTCCTTTGGAATGCCGATTCCGTGGTCTTTGACAGAAACAAAAATCTTTTCATTTTTTTCTGTTGTCTCAATAATGATGGTTGAATGATCCGGGCTGAATTTAATGGCATTGTTCAGCAGATTATGGAGCACCTGCTGGATCTGTTCCACATCTGCCCTGGCGTACAGCTCTTTTCCGGAAAGAATCAGTTCAAGGAGAATATGACGTCTGGTGCAGTCTCCCTCATAAGTGGCGGCAGCTTTTTTTATGGCCTCGTTGATATCAAAGGTCTGAATGTTCAGGAGACGTTTTTGGATATCCAGTTCATTCAGGGTGAGGAGGCCTTTTGTGAGCTTTTCCAGACGGTCAGCCTCATAGGCAATGATCTTCAGGTATTTATCCTGCATTTCCACGGGAATTGTACCGTCCATCATTGCTTCCACATAGCCTTTTATGGAGGTAAGCGGTGAGCGGAAGTCATGGGAGATATTGGAGATAAACTGTCTCTGATATTTTCCGTTCCGGTTCATTTTATCTGCCATATAGTTCAGATTGTTTGCCAGATACCCAAGCTCATCGTCTGTATAAACAGGGATTTTATAGTTAAGGTTGCCTCCTGCATATTCGGTAACTCCTTTTTTTATTTCTGTCAGCGGTTTGTGAACATACTGACGGAACACAAGCAGGAGCAGGGACATCAGTATATAGACAAGCAGGAACAGAAACTGAAGGATAAAAAGATATCTGTCTCTTTGCTGGTAAAGGCGGCTCATCATATAGTGAATGGCAACATAGCCTTTGATAGTCATGTTGTCTGTAATGGGAGCGATTACGCTGAGGCGCGCATCATCTTCAAAGTACCCGTAGAAATAGCCTACCTGATAGTAGGTGCTTCCCCAGATGGAAGGATCAAAACCTGCAAGAGGAATGGGCTCTCCCGGAGAAATATCCTTCCGGGTACTCAGAACAACCTCTCCTCTTTCATTAATGATCCAGATGATGGTATTGGGATAGTCTGCAACCATAGTGAGCTTTTCTCGGATGCTGTCAAGACTGGAAGCGGAAATATTGTACCGGATATCCTCATTTTCTGAGATCCGGTAGGCACTCTGATAAAGATCTGCGCTGATATCTTTTTCCAGCTGAGATTCAATCATATGAGAACCCAGCAGCGTAACCAGCAGAAAACCAAGGAACCCTACCAAAAGATAAACCTCCATGAATTTCCTGGACAGCTTTTTTTTCATCTGTTTTTTACCTCGAATTTGTATCCGATGCCCCACACAGTTGCAATGCTCCAACCGGGATTATCTTTGATTTTTTCCCGGAGTCTTTTAATGTGGACATCCACAGTTCTTGTATCCCCGATATATTCATAGCCCCAGATATGATCAAGGAGCTGCTCTCTTGTAAATACCTGATTGGGAGAAGAAGCCAGAAAATAAAGCAGTTCCAGCTCCTTGGGGGGCATGTCTACCTGTTTTCCCATATAGGTGACTGAGTAGTTGGTAAGGTTGATGGTAAGGTCAGGGTAGGACACTGATTTTTCGCCGGAAGGGGCAGACGGCTGTCTGACCTTAAAGCGGCGGAGCACAGCGCGGACACGTGCTACCAGTTCTTTTGCATCAAAGGGTTTAATAATGTAATCATCTGCTCCCAGTTCAAGCCCCAGAACCTTGTCAAAAGTTTCGCCCTTTGCAGAGAGCATGATAATGGGAACATCCGAGGTATGACGCAGTTCTCTGCACACCTGATATCCGTCGATTCCGGGCAGCATCAGATCAAGGAGCAGAAGATCCGGATGAAAAGAGTCAAATTCTTTCAGCGCCTGTTCCCCGTCATTTACGATTTTTGTCTCAAAACATTCCTTTGTAAGATACAGAGAAATCAGTTCTGCAATGTTGTTATCATCATCAACGATAAGAATTTTCTGTTTGGATGTCATTAGGAAATCCTCCCTCTGTTATTTAAAATCTACAATAGTCACACCTGCATCGCCCTCGCCGAATTCGCCCAGACGGAAAGAGGAAACATGCTTCTGGCGGCGCAGATAATCATGGATTCCTTTTCTAAGAGCTCCGGTTCCCTTTCCATGGACAATACGGACGCTTTTCAGGTGGGCAATATAGGCGTCGTCCAGATACTTATCAAGCTCGGCAATGGCTTCGTCTACTGTGCGCCCGAGAAGATTGATTTCTGTGGAAACACTGGCAGACTTGGACATACGTATTTTTCCGGCTCCTGTTTTCTGAAGAGAAGGGATGGTGATCACAGGCTCATCCACAAGCTCCAGATCAGAGAGATGTACTTTGGAACGGATAATTCCCATCTGCACAAAGAGGAAACCTTTGGAATCCGGACGGCTTCCCACAGTCCCTTTCAGGTTCATGCTGAGAACCTTAACAGAGTCTCCCGGACGGATATCTTTGGCCGTAAGCTGCTTCTTCGGTTTTTTTGTTTCCTGTCTGTCAGACATGTTTTTTTCTGCTTTATTCATCCGTTTGCGGAGTTCCTGGCGCTCTCTTTCCACAGCCGAGGTATCCACATTATTTTTCTGGAATTTATGGAACAGCTTCATGGTCTGGTCAGCATATTCTTTTGCTTCCTCCAGAACCTTGTGAGCCTCTTCGTTTGCCTGGCGGAGAATACGGTCCCGCTGGGCATCCAGTTTTTCCTGGCGGGATTCCAGCTGGGCTTTGAGAGTTTTGATCTCTTCTTTATAACGCGCGATTTCCAGTCTTTCATTTTCAATGGTAACGCGGTTTTCTTCCAGAGAAGAAAGAACATCCTCAAAGGATTCGTCCTGTTCGCTGATCTGTTCCTTAGCTCTTTCAATGATCTGATCGGAAAGTCCAAGTTTGGAAGAGATGGCAAAGGCATTACTTTTTCCGGGAATACCGATCAGAAGGCGGTAGGTAGGACGCAGGGTTTCTACGCTGAATTCGCAGCAGGCATTTTCCACACCCGGTGTAGAAAGTGCGTATACCTTAAGCTCGCTGTAATGGGTGGTTGCCATGGTCCTTATTCCTTTATCATGAAGATAGGAAAGGATGGAAATGGCAAGGGCAGCGCCCTCCGTAGGGTCGGTTCCAGCACCCAGCTCGTCAAAAAGAACAAGAGAACGGGAATCTGCTTTTTCCAGGAAGGATACAATATTAGTCATATGAGAGGAAAAAGTACTCAGAGACTGTTCAATGCTCTGCTCATCCCCGATATCTGCATAAATCTCATGAAAAAGAGCCAGCTCACTGCGGTCAAGAGCCGGAATGTGAAGTCCTGCCTGACCCATAAGAGTAAGCAGACCAACGGTTTTCAGAGAAACTGTTTTTCCTCCGGTATTAGGACCTGTGATAATCAGAAGGTCAAAATCATCTCCCAGACGGATATCAATGGGAACTACTTTCTTTTTTGGAATCAGAGGATGGCGGGCTTTTTTCAGGAGCACACGGCCTTCCTCGTTAAAAACAGGTTCGCTTCCGTTCATATCCATGGCAAGACCGGCTCTGGCAAAAATAAAGTCAAGCTGTACCATCAGTTCCAGATTCAGGGCAATGGCTTCCCGTTCTTCTGCAATCTGTTCACTTAAACCGGCAAGAATGATCTCAATTTCTTTTTGTTCCTGAAGCTCAAGCTCCCGCATGTCATTATTCAGCTTTACCACAGCCATAGGCTCAATAAACAGAGTGGAACCGGTGGAAGACTGATCGTGGATCATGCCCGGAACCTGTCCTTTATATTCGGCTTTGACCGGAATACAGTACCGGCCGTTTCTCATGGTGATCACAGAATCCTGAAGGTAGGTACGGGCGTTTCCGTTTACCAGTCCGGAAAGCTGCGTATGGATCCTGTCATTGGTTACTTTCATATTTCTTCGTACCTGGCGCAGCGCAGGACTTGCATCATCACTGATCTCATCTTCAGAGAGAATGCATCTTCTGATCTCTGAAGACAGAGGGGTCAGAGGAGCAAGCTGTTCAAACATGCTGTCAAGAGAATCAGAGGGAAGGTCGCTCCGGGCGCCCCGGGAATAGGCTTTTACTCTGGAGGTGTTTTCCAGAAGCGCGCAGACAGAAAGAATTTCCATAATACCCAGAGAACTTCCGATCTCCAGTCGATTCAGTGAGCCGCGGATATCCTTTACGCTTCCAAAAGAGACGGAACCCTTCTGAAAAAGACGGGTCAGGGCATCTTTTGTCTGAGTCTGCATGAGACGGATCTTATTTATATCAGTAGAAGGCTGAAGTTTCCGGCACAGCTCTTTTCCCATAGGAGAGGAGGCCTTTTCTGTAAGCCGTTCTATAATTTTTGGATACTCAAGTGAAGATAATGCTTTTTGATTCATAACTTTTTTCGCTGCCAGAAGCAGCATCTCCTGTAAATTCTGATAGTATTTAGTCTTTTATCATAACAGATTCTGATGTTTTTTTCCAGATGAAACACAGAATCAGAAAGAAAATTCTTCTACAATCTTATCATACATGATTTATTTCATAATGAAAAGGAAAAAGTATATTTTTGTTAATAAAAAGTTCATAAATTTTTGCTAAAATACACCTAAATTATCTGGTTTATGGGAGAATAGTTATGGTTGATAAAAAGGATCAGGACTATCCATTTATAAAAGAGACAATAAAAGAACGGCCCATAGATAAAAAGACAGTGCTCCGCAGGCTGGCAATGGCTGCATCCTGTGGAATTGTATTCGGAATTTGTGCAGTTGTAACGGTAATGGCTTTTGTGCCCAATATTTTCAGACAGTTTGAAAAAGAAGCGAAAAAACCGGAGACGGTACAGTTATCACCGCCTGCCGGCTCAGAATTCGCCAGAGGAACGGATACACAGACGGCGGAAAGTGTTCAGCCGGAAGAGGAGGAAGATGCAGATTCAGCAGACCATTTGAAAAATGTGTATAAAACCATCTGGGACATTGCAGAGGAACCGCGCAAGGCTCTGGTTCAGGTGACCGGACTTACGGACACAGAGGATTTACTGAATGATTCCCTCCTCACTTATGGGGATGAAGAAGGTATTGTTTTTCTGAAAAACAAAGATGCGTTTTATATTCTGACTACATCGGATGAGCTGGAAAAAGCGGAGAAATTCAAAATTACATTTTCTAATGGAGTGATGGCAGAGGGAACTCTGTGCGGAGCAGATCCCCGGACAAAGCTGGTAGTCGTCAGGGTTCCGGTAAAAAATGTAGAAGAGGAATACAGGGATGAGATTACTGCAGTGACTCTGGCTCCGCAGGACGACCGTCAGCAGACGGAGCCGGTGATTGCGATCGGAAGTCCAAATGGAGATACCAATTCCCTTATTTACGGAAATATTACCTCCATTTCCGGAAAGCTTACTATCCCGGATGCAGAATATACACTGATCACAACGAATATGGCTGCCGGTAATGACGGAGGCGGAGTGCTTCTGGATATGGACGGAAAGATGATCGGTATTATTCTGGATCATGAGGAAGAAAAAAGCTGCGTGATCCGTGCTGTATCGGTGGCGCAGCTTGGAACTCTTCTGGAAAAGCTTTCCAACGGAGAACCCATCTGCTATGCAGGACTGATCGGGACAACGATTTCTCAGATACAGTCTGAGAGCAGAGATATTCCGGGAGGGGTTTATATTGACCGGGTAGAAAGTAATTCCCCGGCTATGGTTGCAGGCGTTCAGAGCGGAGATATTCTTCACCGGATTAACGGAGAAGAAATTACCACAATGCGGGAATACAGTATCCGGCTTCAGAGTATGAAACCGGGACAGCAGGCAGAACTTACAGTATATCGCAAAAATCCATCAGGAGAATATGTGGACGTAGAATTAGATGTACTGATAAAACAAAAATAGAGAGGCAGAAAAAGAAATGCGTTTTATTAATGAATTACACGAAGGCGACAGAATCAGCGGAATTTATCTGTGTAAACAGAAACAGTCAGCGGTGACCAAAAACGGGAAACCTTATGACAGCATTATTTTACAGGATAAGACAGGAGTGCTGGACGGAAAGATCTGGGATCCAAACTCATTGGGAATTGATGAATTTGATGCACTGGACTACATAGATGTAATGGGAGATGTGACAAGCTTTGCAGGAGCCATGCAGGTAAATATCAAGCGTGTGCGCAAAGCCGGAGAGGGAGAATATGATCCGGCAGATTACCTGCCGGTCAGCGAAAACAGTGCAGACGATATGTATCGTCAGCTTTGCGATATGATCAGCACAGTAAAAAATCCATATCTGAACACAATTCTCAGGAAACTGTTTGTGGAAGATCAGGAGTTTATCAAAGCTTTCCAGGGACATTCTGCAGCCAAAACAGTTCACCATGGATTTATCGGAGGGCTTATGGAGCATACGTTAAGCGTGGCAAGGCTCTGTGATTATATGACAGTCGCTTATCCTCTTCTGAAAAGAGATCTTCTGATCACAGCGGCGCTGCTGCATGATATTGGAAAAACAAAAGAACTTTCTGCTTTTCCTCAGAACGATTATACAGACGAAGGACAGCTTCTGGGGCACATCATCATCGGCTCTCAGATGATTCATGATCTGGCAAAGGAAATTCCGGACTTTCCGGAAGTGCTGGAAAATGAACTGATCCACTGTATTCTCGCACATCACGGGGAACTGGAGTATGGATCTCCGAAAAAACCTGCGCTTGCAGAGGCAGTTGCTTTGAACCTGGCGGACAATACAGATGCCAGAATGGAGACGCTGACTGAGATTTTTGCAGCAGATAAAGGAAAAAAAGACTGGCTTGGATATAACAGACTTTTTGAGTCAAATTTAAGAAGAACAGGAGAAGTGTGATCCTCATGGAATATCGTAAAAATGATATGGTTACGTTAGATATTGTGGATTGCGGTACAAATGGTGAAGGCATCGGCAAAGCTGATGGCTTCACTGTTTTTGTAAAGGACGCAGTCATTGGAGACAGAGTTACAGCCAAGATCATGAAAGCAAAAAAGAACTATGGGTATGGAAGACTTATGGAAATCCTGACGCCTTCTCCTGACCGTGCGGAGCCGGTATGTCCTTCTGCCCGTCAGTGCGGCGGATGCCAGCTTCAGGCGCTTTCCTATGAAAAACAGCTGGAATTTAAAGCTGACAAGGTTCGCGGGCATCTGGAACGGATCGGCGGCTTTGCCAATCTGCCTATGGAACCCATTATCGGTATGAAGGACCCGTTCCATTACCGCAACAAAGCACAGTTTCCGGTAGGACGGAACAGGGATGGGAAAATCGTAACAGGATTCTATGCAGGACGCACCCACAGCATTATCGAAAACAGGGACTGTGTCCTTGGCGTTCCGCAGAACAGAGAAATCCTGGACCGTGTAATTGACTATATGGAAACCTATGATATCTCCCCGTACGATGAGGTTACCGGAAAAGGCCTGATCCGCCATATTTTTACCCGTTACGGTTACCATACAGGAGAGATCATGGTCTGTATTGTTGCCAATGGCAGCAGGCTTCCGCATCAGCAGGAGCTGGTGAAAGCTCTGAGAGAAATCCCGGGTATGACCAGCATTACTCTGAATATTAATAAAAATCGTAATAATGTAATCCTGGGAGAAAAAATTCAGGTTCTCTGGGGACAGGAATATATTACAGATAAAATCGGAGATATTTCTTATCAGATTTCTCCATTGTCTTTTTATCAGGTAAATCCACAGCAGACATGGGAACTGTATTCCAAGGCTCTGGAATACGCAGATCTTCACGGAGAGGAAACAGTGTGGGATCTTTACTGCGGCATTGGAACCATCTCTCTTTTCCTTGCCCAGAAAGCAAAATTTGTCCGCGGCGTGGAAATTGTTCCTGCCGCTATTGAAGATGCCCGCCGCAATGCACGGCTGAATGGTATAAAGAATGCAGAATTCTATGTAGGAAAAGCTGAAGAAGTCCTTCCTGATTACTATGCAGATTATGCTGCCCGTCATCCGGGCGAAAACGCCCGGGCCGATGTGATCGTTGTAGATCCCCCTAGAAAAGGCTGCGACGAGATACTGCTTGACACGATCGTAGAAATGCAGCCGGACAGAGTTGTGTACGTAAGCTGCGATTCCGCCACCCTGGCAAGGGATCTGAAATATCTGTGCCAGAGAGGATATCAGGTGGAGAAGGTGTGCCCGGTGGATATGTTTCCCATGACGGTGCATGTGGAGACGGTATGCAAATTAGTGCGGAAATAGGCGGTTTTGTAGGCTTTCAGGTATGAAGTTCAGTCTATTTGCCACCCATTTGCCACCCACAAAAATGAAATGAACAAAAAATGAAGAAAAGCGGTTGAACACTCTGAACTAAATCGGAATGTCCAACCGCTTTTTTTATGCCTGTAAAGATTTTTCGAATATATCAACAGCTGCCTGTTGCATCACATCTGTGTTAAAAGTATAGGTCTGTAAAGTAGTTTTGATGTCTTTATGTCCCAACCGTTCCATAACTGTTTTGGGATTTACGCCACCTTCTGCAAGAATGGTGCCGTGAGTATGCCGCAGACAGTGGGAGTGGAAATATTCATTTCCCATTTCGTGGTGTATAACCCTGGCGCAATACTTAAATGATTCTGGCGTCAGAAGTTCTCCGTTGTCCTTTACACAAAGAGGCATAATCTCTTTGTACGCTGCGGCGATATCCGCTCTGAGCTGCAGAAGAGAATTGTCCGGCAGCAGGTAAGTCTTTATAAATTTGTTGCCGTATTTCATTTGATTTATTTTCCTTTGCTTTATAGCATTCTTAAGTTCGGACTCTAAAGTATATCCAATTTTTACAGTACGGTAAGAATCATATTTAGGCGGTTTAATGAACCAGATTTTTTCTATTTTGACTAACTGACCTTTAATATGAAGTTCATGCCTTTCAAAATCTACATTTTCATTCAGATCAATAGCAAAGGTTTCGCTGATCCGCGTCCCCACATTATAAGGAACTACTAACGAAAGATGAAAACCATTGGATGCTGGAAAACGTTTCAAAATACGAGCAAATTCTTCTTTGGGACAGACGTATTCTGTATGTGCCTTTGAGTTTACATCTATTGGCATTTTTCCGATCTTAACTGGAATGCAGGGATTAGACTGAATATATTTTAGCGGTAGAATTGCATAATTTAATGCACCTTGCAGACAGGTCAGGGTATTTTTAATCATACTTTTGGAAAATCCTTTTGTCTTCATGTTATCTACCCACTGTTGGATTTTATCGGGAGCGTACTGGAAACTGCTTAATTTGTAAATACCAAAAGCAGGTTTCAGATGCAGTCTGATCTTGGATTCGTATTCCCGGTAAGTGTTATAGCTGTATCCATGATCAATATTTTTTCGGATCGCATTTTCTAACCAGTAATCAAGATAATCTGCCACACTGATTTCTTTGGGAGAGAATGTCCTTCCGGTATTATTGTATTCTGCTATGGCAGCGGCCCTTGCGTCCAATGCTGCCTTTTGGGTATGAAAGCCGCCCTTTTCAATTTTCTTTCTTTCGCCGTTTATCTTTGCAGTATCAAAGTAATATGACCAGGTTTTACCACGTTTTCTTACACCTTCTGCCATAAAAAATCATCCTCCTTTGATTTGTGCCGGTGCAATGGCCGGATTTTAGGTACAAAAATAACAGCCATCGAAAACATGTTCCGATTGCGAAGGCTGTCCGAAGATGATACAATATTTGTGAAATGGGGTATCTATCTTCGGAATGTTACTTGCCGGTCTCTGTTGGCGCAGGGGCCGGTTTTTTATTTATTCGTCATCTTCAAAACTATCTACAATGAAAGAACTGGTGTAGTTTTCGGAAGAAGATTGAGATTGCCGAAATTCTTCTGCGAGCATAGTTTTGTTAAATTCAGCTGTGGGCTCAATTTCATTAACCAGTGACTCCAATTCGTCAACCGATGTATAGAAAAATTCCTTGCGCGCATTAACTTTGTTGACGCGCTTCTCATTTAACATGCTATGCAACTTGCTTTCCAGTCCGACAGCATCTTCAGAAAAAATAAAACTATGAACATCGAACTTAAAAGGAACTGAGGCGTCTCCTAATTCATTTACCCTATCTTGAGGATTTAAGCGACGTGTCATTCCAACTTTAAATACATTTTCTCCAAAGGAACCGAGATTACTAATAATATATACATTTCCGGCTTTTCCATTGGCGAGATTAGAAATTTCCTCTTTTTTTACAATTACGTCAGCTAACTGACTCTGTAATTCTAAAATACGAGCATTTAACTTGTCCAGCTCAGAGTTTTGCGCTGATGTTAGTTGCTCTTTTAGTTTCTCAATCTCGGATAAATACTTAGATTCTTCTTTTTCCACCTTCTTACGTTCGGCTTCTAAAGCCTTTCGTTCTTCAGCTTCTTGCCGCATTTGCTCCCTTAAAGCAAGTTGTTCCTGTCGCGCCTGTTCTTTTTTTACGTAGTAGTTGTATTCGATTTTAACAGCATTAATAAAGAGATACTCAATTTCGCCAATAAATTTTGTAAGCGTTCCCGCAATGCTTTGATTACCTTCACCCGCAATTTTTAGGTATTTTGCAGTTACAAGTTTTACAAGGTCTATGGAATGATCAAGTCTTTCGTACTTTAAATTGCACAAGATGTTTTGAAGTTCAGCCTGCAATGCAATTACCATCAAACTGTAAATGGATTTATTAGCTTTAGTGGTGTATCTGGAAGAGTATTGATCCAGGAGTTTTTCTATTTGCTTCTGATTCTCCCTATAAGCTTTTTTTAAGTCTTTTACATCCATACAATGAAGCTTTAACATTACTGACGGAGAAATTAATTCTATATCGCTGTAGTCTTTTTCGGGAAGTTTACAGTTTTTATATTCAACATCAGATGCGAGAAAATGATCAATAGAATAGACCATACTATTATACAGCTCTTTAGAACGATCGATTTTCCTGGTCTGAGTTTTAACCTGCTTAGACAATTTAGTTTCTTGTTCTTCAAGAGCAGAAATTTCTTCGCGGAGTTTTGCGATTAATTCATTATTTTCAGAAATAGTTTTGTTTGACTCTTCTTGTTTTTGCTCTAAATCAACATTTAATTTATCAATTTTTTCTTTGGTCTGATAATATTCGGTCACACCTAAATCATCAATTTTCTTTTGAAGCTCAGATATCTGAGATTTCAAGTTAGTATTTTCTTGTTTTATTGAAGATATACGAAATATATCTAAGAATCCCATTGAAAAATCCTCCCTTATTCATGCGCCAGAGTTTCAATCTTCTGCACGTTTTCTTTATCAAAATCTTCTCCTACAATATGTTTCATTGCATGGTAGTAAGATCTTATTTGCTGTTCACGATTCAGCCGGGCATTGATAAAGATAGTATAGCTACCATCTTCGTTTACTGTCACAGCTTCGTTTGTTGGCATATCCAACAGTATGATCTGATAATCAATCGGCATCTATACCACGTTCTTTCTTTTTTAAAGCCATAAGCATATCATAAGTTGTTTTTAAGTCCTCAGGAGATGCGTCTTTGGCGGCATCAAACAAAACCCTGAGGTTTTTGTTTTCAAAAAGTCTTTGAGCCATCTCGGCGGTTTCACCGTTAAGGTAGTAACCGTCTGGCTGAGATGGTTCTTCACCAGTTCTTAAATAATCTAAAGTTACTTCAAAATATTCTGCAATTTTTAATAATTTTTCGTCTTTGGGTTTACTGCGACCATTCTTCCAGTCGGAAAAAGTAGATTTAGTTATTCCAGTAGCCTTTGCTACATCTGCATCTTTTACACCTTTTTCATCTCTTAACTTACAATAAATTTCATACATATTCTTACCTCGGAAAAAAAGTTTTGAAATCCGTACAAAATAGTATTGACAAGTTCTGAAAGCCGTACTATAATAAGCCTACAAGGTTCGGAAATCAAAACAAATAGGCAAGACTATTTTGTATTAAGATATCTGGTAAATATATTATAACTGATTTCCGAACTAATTACAACAGAAAAGTTCGGAAAAGAGGTGAGAATTTTGTACGAAAAGTACGTCAAATTAAGAAACAAAAAGGGTGTCACTGATTATAGAGTTTCAGAAGATACAAAAATTACAAAATCTACTTTTTCTGATTGGAAATCTGGAAGAAGTAACCCGAAAATTGACAAACTCAAAATCCTTGCTGATTACTTCGGTGTGAGCATTGAGTATTTCTTGGAAGAGTAGGAGGAACGTATGGATCCAGTATTTATTAAGATTAATGGCGATATTTTCAACGTCAGCAAAATCCAATCAATCAGCTACGAAGACCAAAAGAACTGTCTCGGCAAAGACTCAGGGGTCTATATCCTCCATATTTATATGGAGAACAATATCGGAAGCCGGCATAAAGCGTATTCAGACAAATCTCAGAGAGACGATGATTTTGAAAAGGCTTCCAAACAACTTGCGAAATTTTCAATATCCAAAGCAACAAAATAAGGAGGACGCATGAACGAATTAAGAAAAACAACAATTACTTCTATGGAAGTAGCCCAGATGGTCAATAAGGATCATTCAAAATTACTGAGAGATATTCGTAATTATATATCTCAGTTAGGAGAAGCCAAAATTGGATTCACCGATTTTTTCACAGAAACAACATATGTAACAGAGCAGAATAAGGTTCTTCCCTGTTTCCAAGTCACAAAGAAAGGTTGTGAATTTATTGCTCACAAATTGACTGGACAAAAAGGTACAGAATTTACAGCTCGATATATTAATCGTTTCCATGAAATGGAAGATGGAAAGTTGCCATGCCCATTAAACCCGATTGTTGCTTCTAGTGTGGCGGAACTGGGAAGAGTGACTGAGAGAATTATGATGAAGCAAGGCTCTGCTCCCCATAAAATTGCTGAAGTTTTTAAAATACAGTGTGAACAGTTTGGTATTAGGCTTCCAGAAGATTTTGTAAAAGTGCCAGAGTATGAACAGATGAAATTGTCATTGATGTGAGTGTTTCTTGGAAGACAAGAGGAGGTGAGTATTCGATGTTATTCAGCGAAAAACTAAAACATGCTATACAGGACTTGCATCTGAACCAGATTCAAGTAGTGGGGCTGACTGGTAAAAGCAAAGGATCAATCAGTCAGTATATTTCCGGGAAACAAGTTCCATCAGAAGCCACTCAGCGTGATATTGCAATATCTCTTGGACTTGAAGAAAACTATTTTTCCAAAAAGGGAGAAGACGTTGTTGTATTTCCGAAAAAGGAAGTGAGAAACGGCATAATCCAGAAACTGGAGGTAACAGAGGCAGCCAAAATTCTTGGAATGACCCACACTACAGTTCGGAAAGGTTTGCAGCAAGGAGTATTTCCATGGGGGTATGCGATTCATACTTCGGAGAATAGATGGGTTTATTTTATCAACGCAAAACGATTTGCTGAAATCGAAAGAATTATAAATTGAGGAGGACAAGCCATGAAAGCAAGAACAATTGAGCAGTATAAGATCCTGAAGTGGATTGAATATAATTTTGTTCCGGGATCTGTCAAGGTTGCTTTTGATGGTCGGAAGACAGCAACTATCGTAGATCAAACAGGAGCAACTGCAACAATCAACTGTACAGAAGATGGAACAGTGTATCTGGAGGAAACAGGATGCGAAGAAAATATTTAGCAGCAGCCTATATCGCTGTAATTGAATGGACACTTTCCTGGAATCAGTGGGATGGAGTGATTGAAACCATTCTGGCAGTGTGGATGTTTTGGGGTATGAATCTGACTTTAATGATTATGGTGGAGATGGAGGAGAAAAACGATGCGGATCATAAAAGCCATCAGAAACGCAAAGCGCCTGGAAAAAGAAAACGCAGAACTGCGCAAGGCCATTGAAGAAGCTTTGCAGGATTTACAGGATACCGAGTGCCCTCTTGGGGTACGGGCTCTGTCAGCAAGTATCCGGTTGGAGAGGGCATTAGAAAAGGATTCTGAAGAGCTGCAACTCAACAGAATCCAAAAAAAGTAATAGCTTATCACAGCCTTATTGTAAGGCAGAATGAGAGGAAAAGCAAGTATGAGCATGAAAATTAATCAGCCTGATAAAGAAAGTCAGATCAGAGAGCTGCTTAATTTAACAATGAGGGTTGCAAACGAAACAAACAGGCATGTGAACTTCGAATTTACAGCCGCAGGATCAAAGAGTTACTTGTGTTTGTATGTTATTTCTCCGAGTGGAGAGATAGAAAAGCATTTTATAGTACATTTGACATCAGGCTATGAGTACGAGAAAACACGTGGGTTCAGTCAGGCTAAAAAGGCGCTGGGAGAAATATTGGAGGGATAGTCTCATGATTCTTGAGGAACTTAAATTACTTCCAAAATGGGATATGGTTCTTGCGGTAAATATATTGCTGGATGAATTGAAAAAGAGAGAGTGTCCGATTCTTGATTATGAAAATCCGGATATGGCTCTTAGCCATTTGGAATATCATGCAGCAGAATCAACTGTAGCAGGTGGAATAAATATGTCTGGTCAAGGGGATCGGACGGATAACCTGTATTGTTTCTTCAAGGAGGTATGATTATGGAGGATCGTATTCATGAGGTAATCAGTTTGATTGATACGCAGCTTGCTGTCAATCCTGATAATCCTATCGAGGAATCCTACAAATCTCGAACCTTGGCAAGTTATGTGCAGGCTTTAAATGGGCTTCTGACAGCCCAGAAATTATATAAGGAGAAAGACATTGATGAGTAAATTTGAGATACATATTCCGGCTAAGAAAAAAGTCTTTGCAAATCCGGATGATCGGCCGGTGATTCGGATTTCTCCAAGCGCCTATAATGCGCTGATAGAAATTGGAAACGAATCTACAGCATCCATTAAAGATATTGCCAGTCTGCTGATTTTAGAAGCGGCAAAACATGTTGTATATGACAAGGAGGAATAGAAGTGGCAATCCCAGTATTGATTATTGGAAAATCTGGCTCCGGAAAGAGCACAAGTCTCCGGAACTGTCAGGATGGAAGTTTTAATTTAATCCGTGTATTGAACAAACCTCTGCCATTTAAGGGGAAGGTTCCTGGCTGGTATACAGACGATTATCAGCAGGTAATGAAGTGTCTTGTATCGTCCAAGGCAGAATCTATTGTAATTGACGATGCAGGGTATCTGATTACAAACCACTTTATGAGAGGACACGCATCTGCCGGAAAAGGAAATGCTGTATTTTCTCTTTACAACGACATCGGAGATTATTTCTGGCAGCTGATTCAGTTTGTTGTAAAGCTTCCGGAAAACAAAATCGTGTATTTCATGATGCATGAAGAAAAAGACGATTCTGGAGAAGTGAAGCCAAAGACCATCGGTAAGCTTCTGGATGAGAAAGTCTGTATTGAAGGTATGTTTACGATCGTTCTCCGCTGTATTGAGGAGAGTGGAAAGCACCTTTTTATTACACAGACCCATGGAGGGGCTGTCAGTAAAAGCCCAATGGGAATGTTTGATGAATTAACTATTGATAATGATCTGAAAATTGTGGATCAGAGAATTAGAGAATATTACGAAATTGGAGGAAACGCAGATGCAGAAACCAACTAATTACGATACAACAAGGGCAGCAGGAGAATTTGAGCCGATTAATCTTGGTGGACACAGAATGGTGATCAAACAGGTGTCTGAAAGAAAAACACAAAATGACCAGGATATGCTTGTTATCCTGTTTGATTTTGCAGAGGGTGATGAACAGGCAGGGTATTTTATGAAACAGTTCGAGAATGACATCAGGCCGGATAAGAAATACCCGAATGCAGGAACAAATTATATGGTGATTGATGAAAGTGTAGATTATGGTGTCCGTAATCTGAAAACCTTTATAACCTGCGTAGAAAAGTCCAATCCTGGTTTTGCTGTTAAATGGGGAGATAATTTCGGACAGCAATTTAAAGGCAAGTTGATCGGCGGGATCTTCCGGGTAGAAAAAGACTGGTATAACGGCAAGGAAGTGAAGCACAGGAAACTTGCATGGTTCCGCAGCATTGAAGGGATTAAGGATGCAGATATTCCGGAGGAACGTACAACCAGGGCCTATGACGATCATCTGAAAGAGGAGGCTATTATGGGCGCGAATCCATCCGGTACAGATTTTATGAACATTCCGGACAGTATGCAGGAAGAGCTGCCATTTAATTGATTGGAAGTGATCTGAATGGTAATACAGGTTGATACACGGGAACATAAAAAAGAATGGGAACGGATCCGGCAGCAATTCGAATATCTTGAAGTGCGGTATTTTCGCTCAAAGCTGTATTGTGGGGATTACCAGTCGCTTGATAATGCAAAGCTCTGTATTGATCGGAAGAAAGATCTTCAGGAATTATGTGGGAATGTCTGTCAGCAGCATGAGCGTTTTAAATCAGAACTGATCAGAGCGCGCGAGGCAGGTATACAGCTGATCGTTCTTATTGAGCATGGTCCAGATATTAGAACCATTGGAGATGTGTATTTTTGGGAAAATCCCAGAAAGCACCGTGTTGTCTGGCGCACAGTAGATGGAAAAAAAGTGAAATCTGTAATATCTGATAAAGCGGTAGATGGGTGCCAGCTGTATAAATCCCTTTGCACGATACGAGATAAATATGGTGTCCGATTTGAGTTCTGTACAAAAGAAGAAACCGGGCGGCGGATCATGGAGCTGTTGTCATGACGAAGGATGAAATAAAACAATCTGTGACAATGCAGGAGATCCTTTCCAGATATGGGATCAAGCAGAACAGGGCAGGCTTTATATGCTGTCCGTTCCACAGAGAAAGGACTGCTTCCTGCAAGATATATGAGGATTCTTTCTATTGCTTTGGATGCGGGATAGGCGGAGATATATTTGATTTTATCATGCGGTATGAATCTGTTCCGTTTAGTACAGCATTTATTGAGCTAGGCGGCACATATATCTCAAGAAAAGGTAAGAGCCGGGAACAGATCAGGCATGAAGTACGGGACATCAAAGCAAAAAAATACAATCTTGATCAGGATCTGAATGAACTTAAACAGGCAGAAAAAAATATATTGATGTGCGAAACAGCACTCAATACATATCCGCCCGGCTCAGAAGAATGGTATATGTGTCAATTTGAGCTTGAAAAGGAAAAAAGTAGATATGAGATATTATCTGCTAAGACAGGAGGTGAAACCCATTCTTGAAAATATTGAAGATCTACAGCATGAGGATTTTATGAAAAAGGAACTGTATGAAGAACTTTTTTCAATCAAAAGTAAGATCGATCGGTCAGAAGCAAAATTCAGGCTTCTGGATCGTTCTAAAGCTGTACAGTCAAAGAAGATTGCAGACGAATTTATTAATGAATTTCAAAAAGCTGAGCGTGAAAAAGAAAAAGAGCAGCGGGAAAGCAGATCGATGGTTATCGTTGATAATATCACAAATTTTTTTCCGGACAGCGTAGAAAAATCATATCCTCAGATGGCATGCGGGAGCTGGATTGCCACAGAAAACGGAATCTTTTCTTCGGAGACATCTAAGGCAAAAGATTTGGTGTGTCACCATCCGATTATGCCGGTGCGTCGGCTGAAGAATATAGAGACTGGGGAAGAACAGATAACGATCGCCTTCAAGCGGGACGGCTATTGGACAGAGATCACTGTCCCCAAAATTGAGGTTGTCACTTCCAGGGCCATTACGAATCTTGCAAGGTTTGGTGTACAGGTTAATTCAGAAAATGCAAGGCTTCTTGTGAAGTATCTTGCAGATCTGGAAATGTGGAATGCGGACATGATCGACATACAACACTCTACAAGCAAATTGGGGTGGCACGGAAATGTATTTGTCCCTTATGATCTCTCGATTGTTTTTGACGGCGAATATCGCTTCAGAACACTATTCCAGAGTATACAGGAGCAAGGTGAATATTTTAAATGGGTTACACTTGCTAAACAGGTTCGATCCTGCGGACGCTTAGAACCGCGTATTGCACTTGCGGCATCATTTGCGAGTGTTCTGATACAGCCGCTTGATGCGCTTCCCTTTATTGTTGATTTCTATGGACAGACCGGAGGCGGAAAGACTGTGACGATCAATATCGCGGCATCTGTCTGGGGAAATCCTGCCCCGGGAGCTTATGTAGGGAATTTCCGATCCACAGACACCAGTCTTGAGACTAGGGCAGATATGCTCAATAACTTTCCTATGATATTGGATGATTCAAAAAATGCATCACAGTACATTCGGGACAACTACGAGACGTTAATATACAACCTCTGTTCCGGTAAGGGAAAAGGACGGTCAAATAAGGAGCTTGGAGCTGCAAAGGAGAATACCTGGAGTAATGTGACTATCTGCAACGGTGAAAATCCTATCTCAGAATTTGCAGATTCCGGCGGTGCAATTAACCGGATCATTGAGATTGAGTGCAGTGAGGACATATACGAGAATCCGGCGGAAGTCAACAGCATTGTGATGAAGAACTACGGTTTTGCCGGAAGGGTGTTTGTGGGGAATATCAAAAAGTTTGAATCTGATGAGCTTAAAGAGATGAAGATGGGGATTGAAAATGAATTTGAAAAATATAATTTTCCGGCAAAGCAGGTTATGGCCATAGCAACACTGTTATTGGCTGATAAGCTAGCTACAGATTGTATTTTTCAGGATGGTCGGGCTTTAACCGTTGAGGATGTTGCAGGCATTCCTACACGCAAAAAGGATGTATCTGAGGGCCAGAGATGCTATGAGTTCCTGCTGGAAAGCCTTGTGGTATATGGACAGCATTTTGATGCGCAGTATGACAGTATAGATCAATGGGGTTTCATAGAAAATGATGCTTTGGGAAATGATTATGTATTCTTTTATATTGCCCCATTGGATACTTTATTGAAAAAGAATGGATTTTCCAGAAAGGCATTTACGGCATGGGCCATGAACAGGGGGCTGCTCCGTTGCAGTGGGGATCGTGATACTTATGTAAGACGAGAAGGGAAAAAGGTCATGAGATATATCGTTATGCGCATTTCAGATGAGGTTTCAGAAGCAGATATCGACAGAAAAGGGTCACAGTTTGTCTCGGTGTCACATGATCTGGCAGTGCCGTTTAATTGAATTTGTTACCCGTTACCCATGTTACCGACCAAAATGCATGTATATAGGGACAAAAAGTGTGTGTGTCATTTTTACACACAGGAAGTAATTTCCTATATAAAACCCTCGGTAACTTGGTAACATGGTAACAAAGTCTGGAAACCCGCATAAAATAAGGCTTTGAAGCGTTACCGAACAGTTTTATAAATGGGTAACAAATGGTAACACAAGAAGAAATAACTGAAAAAATAGTTTGATATTATTAAATATAAAGAAAATACTGAAAATTAAAAACGATATGAGGAGGAGCAAATTGGGTAACATGATCAAAAAAGAGAAGCTTAATAAAAAGCAGCGCTATGCATTGGATACTATGCTGTCGGGAAGTAATGTTTTTCTTACTGGGGATGCAGGTACAGGAAAGACAACAGTTATTCAGACATTTATTCAGGAAGCAGAAGAAATGGGGAAAAACGTTCTGGTATCTGCTACGACAGGAATAGCAGCGGATAATATTGGATATGGGGCAATGACCGTACATAGGGCACTTAATATTTCTGTCAGATTTGAGGAATATAGGAAAAAGGTGAAGTCCAGGGTGGATCTATTGAAAGAAGCTGATGTCCTGATCATTGATGAGATCAGTATGTGCCGCTTTGACCTGTTTAACGTGATCGCAAAAACAATTTTCCTGGAAAACGAGGAACGTGCTGTAGAGCGGCTGTTAAAAGGAGAAGATAAAGAGGATCTGCAATTAATCGTGATAGGGGATTTTTACCAGCTGCCGCCAGTAATCACACAAAGCGACAGGAATATCCTTTGCCGGATGTACGGATCGGAGTATGGAAAAGGTGGGAAGTATGAACAGGGATATGCTTTCATGTCCGCTTATTGGAAGGATATGGGATTTGAGTACATAAAACTCGATGAAGTGTGCAGGCAGAATGATGAAGGATTCAAATATGTCCTGAATGATATCAAGTATGGGAACAATATCCGTAAATCAATCAGCTATTTAGAGAAAAACGAAGCGGGTAAGGTGATCCCGGAAGCACCGTTTCTGGTAGGAACAAACGCAGAAGCGGACAGGATCAATCAGACATTCTTGAATAAGCTTAAAAAAGAGACGGAAAGGGTATTTCATGCGCAGGTCAGTGGAGAACTGGAATCGGCAGATATCCGAAACATTAATTTTGCAAAAGAAGAGCTGATTCTGAATATCGGTGCAAAGATAATGATAACTGTGAACGACCTTTCCGGTGATTATGTGAATGGTACCATTGGGATCATCCAGAAAATCGTAGGCAATGAAGAATTTGAAGAGCCCTATCTTCGGATAAGGACAGATAAAGGTAAGACCATCAACTTATATCAACATAGCAAAGAAATCGAGAAGCAGGTCATTGAGGAATCTGAGCAGGAAATAGAAGGACAGAAAATAATAAAAGAGAAGATTGTCCGTAAGAAAGTTGGATCATTTTCGCAGTTCCCGGTAAAACTTGCATGGGCTATCAGTATCCATAAGTCTCAAGGACAAACTTTTGAGAAGATCAATATCGATCCATGCTGCTGGGATCCAGGACAGTTCTATGTAGCTGTCTCCCGTGCAAAGTCAGCCAGTGGGATACATTTTATCAGGCCGATAAAACAGAGCTATATAAAGGCATTCAGTAAAGAAAACGAGCAGCTTCTTGAACAGAGTTTTGAGGTGGAAGGTAGTGTTGGAGTATGAGAGTGACACATGAGCAAATTCCCAATACCATCAAATTTCTTCAAATTGATTTTCCGGCATTGGTGCTTCAGACTGCGGGGATTGAAGAAAAAGATGAATACTGGAAGCAGGTTGTGGAACAAATTGATATTTTATCAAAAAAATATAATAGAAATTCTTTTGTGGACCATATGCTAAATTCCTACGCTGATTATTTGGAGAAGATGTACAGAAAAGCAAAGGAACTGGATAAGGAGCGGAATCTATGAACAAAATGCGTGAATACGAACGTGGCCGGGAGGATGGCCTCACCCTTGCCCTGCGGATTGTGAGGCAGGGGGGGATAGAAGCCCTGGAGCGTGAGATCAGCTTCCGGGGGATCACTGGAATACATACCTCACTGGCAGCCAAAGATCTGGATAAGGCCAGTGAGAAGATAAAACAAATGACACTGGACACTTTTACGATCCTGAGTATTGCTGCTTTGCATGACGCCTTTGGTTTTGGGCAGACGCGCTGCCAGAGATTCATGGACAAGGTGGCAGAAGGAGCAGATCTTCTGATGGATGATCTGGCAACCTGGCCGGATTACATAGAGAGCATCAAGGAGCAACTGGGGATGGATTTGGAGATACGGTGGAATGATTAAGGAGGCAGCAGAATGGAGCTGAAAGAACTTACAAATAACCAGAAGCGTAAGGAATTCTTGGAAGACTATACCGGTTGGGATATCTGGCTTGATGTGCCGGACGTGAGCGAACGTTATTACCAATATCCTCTTCCGGATGGATCAATGATTGTGATCAAAGAAACTGACCACACCAAAATGGACGATATGATGAGGACCGCAATCGAAGCACTGGAAAAGCAGTTGCAGAAGAAACCGGACAAAGTAAAGGACAGTTATACTCCTAAAATTGGAGAATTTAGAGAGGGTATATGTCCGAATTGCTTAGCAGAAGTATCGGATAGATTTGATGTATGTTTAGATTGTGGACAGAAACTTGATTGGAGAGAATGAAGTGATTGACTTTGGGTATTACAACATGGATTGTATGGTTGGAATGAAGGAATTTCCGGACAAGTTCTTTGACCTGGCAATTGTTGATCCACCATATTTTTCAGGACCGGAACGCAGAAACTATTATGGCAGAAAAGTTAGTCCCATAGGAGTACAAAAATTGTATGGAACATTAGATATGTGGAAAGTGCCTGGAGAGGAGTATTTCAGAGAATTGATACGGGTATCAAAGCAGCAGATCATATGGGGATGCAATTATTTTAGTTGGAGTTTTCCTCCGGGGCGGATAGTGTGGGATAAATGCAATGGAAACAGTTGTTTTTCGGATTGCGAGATTGCTTCCTGTAGTGTTCACAACTCTACAAGACTGTTTCGGTATATGTGGAATGGGATGTTCCAAGGGAAAAGCATTGCTGAGGGATGGGTGCAACAAGGAAACAAAAAGCTCAACGAGAAAAGGATACACCCTACACAGAAACCAATAAATCTGTATCGCTGGTTGATTCAGAAATATGTAAAAACAGGATGGAAGATATTAGATACTCATGTTGGCAGTGCGAGTAGTCTGATCGCGTTGGAAGAAGCCGGAATACCGTATGTAGGATTCGAGATAGATTCTTTTATGTATCAGATTTCAAAACAACGTTTAGAAGAATTTAGAGGAGGGGCTAAACCATGAACAAAGACTGTAACGGCTGCTTCGGGGCAGCAGGAGACGATTGCCAGAAATGCCAGGGAGAAGCTGAGAAAAGCCGGAAGGAAGAGGCTCAGGAACTATTCGAGGAGGTAAAGCATGCGCAAAGAAAAATTTGACACTTGCAAACACGTTAAAGAAGTAGGACAGATTGCGATATATGTCCATCCAACATGCCGGCAAGCAACGATGATCAAGGGCGTATTGGTGTCAAGTAAGAATAGATGTCGTAAGTGTCCGTATTGGGAGGGAAAACATTATGTACAAAAACAGTGAAGGATACCCTGATCAGGTACAGGGAGAAGCCCTAAACGGTGTCAGACGAGAGGAACGGCAGCGCGCCCTGGAACGAAAACACGGGTACAGCCGTGGACAGAAAATCGTAGTCGAAGCAAAAGTGCGGGAAGATCAAGGCAGCAGACGCATGATTGCAAAGAAGAAAATCACATACACAGTAAAGCAGCTTTTCCCGTATTGTATTCTTCTGGAGGACAAGCATGGAATCAGAATTTGTCCAAGCTATACCAGACTGGAAGCAATGATACGCGGGTCGGAAGAGGATTAAATAATTCAGGGAGGAAAGACCGATGGATATCGTAACTGCTCTTTCGCAATATTGTGAACTCCGGGAAGAAATAAAAGATCTTAACCGGAGGATAGAAGCAGATCAGCGTAGACTTGAAAAAATCGAACAGGAAGGAATGGTATCGGATTCTGTTAAGGGCACAAGGGCTGACGGTACAATCGGATCTATCCGGATTACTGGCTTTCCTGTTCCGGAATACGACAAAGTAAAATCTATGATCGAAAAACGGTTGGCAAAATTACAGATTATGGAGGATGAGCTGCAGGAGGCTTTAAATGCAACAGATGATTTTATCAATAAAATTCCGAAAAGCGATTTAAGGATGATCTTCCGGTTTTATTACGTAGATGATATGACATGGGCTAAGGTGGCACTGAATATGAACAGTCGTTTTCCGAAGCGTCGAATTAAGTATACGGAAGATAATTGCAGGAAAAGGCACGACAGGTATTTAGAGAAAAACAGAGAAGTTTTATAAATGTCCGGTCACGTCCGCTTAATCTGTGATAGTATTTAAACTGGATTTAGTGATTTGACAGCATCATTAATTCCTCCATCTTGGCAGCCAGGTGTCACAGCTTGGCTGCTGAATCAGACTTAGACGGTATCGTCTAAGAAAAAAAAGACCGTTAATCCCCCTCACGAAAAGTATTTTTTTGACAACACCCTGTAGAAATACAGAGTGTTTTGTTGTATGATAAAAGAAAATATTTTTTGGAGGGAAATTATGTTACAGATAAATTCTGGTTTATTAGATTCAGATGGATTAAAGAACAAAAATACATTCATGGATGTTATATTGAAAGTCAATGCATATTTTATTCATGTTTTTGGAGAGGAAACAATGAATAAAATTGACATATATGTTGACAATGCAACAAAAGATTCTGGACACACACCTAGAATAAACCCTGTGTTTAATAAATTTTTGCATATAAAATTATGCATTACACCAGAAAGCCATGAGGGAATAATTGCATTTCAATTCGCACATGAACTCATGCATTATATACATTATTGTCACTATGGTTTTGAAAGACAACATGAAGATATACAATATATAAGAGAAGAAAATGTTTGCACTGCAGCTTCTCTAATTGTTGTACATGATTTGTATCCACAATATTTTTGCGATTTAGATGCGTACGTAAGAGGTTTGTTAGATATAAGATATCAAAAAGGAGCAGAACTTGCTGAACAGTTTAAATACAATTTGTTTGCATTAAAAGGTTTGGTCTAATCTGCTAGAAAAAAGATATACATGCACCCTTTGGGGTGCTTTTCTTATGCAATAAAATCATGCCCTCGCACATGGTACCGGAAACCGCTGCTCAGTCAAAAGGAGGTGAACCTGAGTGACAAAGAAACAGAAAAGATTTGTGGAAGAATACCTGATTGACCTGAATGCCACTCAGGCTGCCATCAGAGCCGGCTACAGCCCGGATACAGCGAAATCTATCGGGAGTGAAAACCTGACAAAACCTGACATACAGGCGCGCATTGCAAAAGCCATGGCAGAACGCAGCAAGCGTACTGGTGTCAATGCTGATCGGGTGGTAACGGAACTGGCAAAGATTGCCTTTGTAAATGCCAGCGACGTAATAGATGCCGATACGGCGACGTTAAAGCCGGATGCAGCTCCTGAGGACACGGCTGCCATACAGTCAGTGAAGGTAAAAACCTTCGGAGAGGATGGACTGGAACGTGAAATTAAGATGGCTGACAAATTAAAAGCCCTGGAATTGCTGGGTAAACATCTTGGTATGTTTAAAGATAAAGTAGAGTTGTCTGGCATTAATGAAGAAAAGAATAAACTTGATGATCTGCTTCAGCAGATGCGAGGAGGTGGTTAAGCTTCATGAGTTCTGAGAGATTGATATTGTCAGAGAAGTATAAAGCCTTCCTGAGATGTGATGCCCCTGTAGAATATCTTGAAGGGACCTGACCACGGCAGCAGGAAAAACTACAGTTGGGCTTTTTAAGTTTATGCTGAAGGTAGCCGAAAGCCCGAAGAAACTCCATATCCTTGCGGCAGATGATACCGGAGCGGCAGAAAAGAACATCATCAACAAAGATCTGGGAATCCTGGATGATTTTGGAGTTCTTGCAGAGTACAAAGGTAACGGATCCGGAGAATACAAGATGCCTCATATCTTGTTCCACACTTCCTCCGGGGATAAGATTATTTTTGTGATTGGATACGGAAACAAAAGGAAATGGAAGGATGCTCTTGGCGGCCAGTACGGATGCCTGTATATTGATGAGATCAACACAGCAGACATAGATTTTGTTCGGGAATCTGCCATGAGATGTGATTATCTGATGGCAACATTGAACCCGGATGATCCGAACCTGGATGTATACAAAGAATATATCAACTGTTCCAGACCTCTTCCGGAATGGGAAGAAGAAACACCAAAAGAAATTAAAGATGAGCTGAAAGAAGAACCAAAACCCGGCTGGGTTCATTGGTTCTTTTCTTTTAAGGATAATGCAGGACTTCCAAAGGAGAAATTGCAGAAGATCATCCAGAACACGCCAAAGGGAACCAAGATCTGGAAGAATAAGATTGAGGGGCTTCGGGGAAAAGCAACTGGTCTGATCTTTCCGAACTTTGACCGGAAGAAGCATGTTGTTTCTGCAGAATGGGTAAGGCAGCAGGTAAAATCTGGAAAGCTGAAATTCAAAAAGTTTACAGCTGGGTTAGATACCTCGTATTCCAGTAAGTCACCGGATACCATTGCCATGATATTTCAGGGAATCACAGAAGACAGGAAGTTGATCACACTGGAAGAAAAGGTTTATAACAATGCAAAACTGGATGTTCCCCTTGCACCGTCAGATACTGCAGTAAAATTCATTGCATTCCTGGAACAGTGCCGGAAGGACTGGGGATTTGCCAGGGATGTATTTATAGATAATGCCGATCAGGCAACGATCACAGAGTTGAATAAGTACAAGCGGTTGAAAGGCTGCCTGTATAGTTTCTATGACAGTTATAAAAAAGTGACAATCCTGGATCGTATCAATCTGCAGATCGGTTGGATCCAACAGGAATGTTATCTGGTTGTAGATACCTGCATAGAACATCTGGCAGAGTTGGATTCCTACAGCTGGAAAGAAGATAAGGATGAACCGGAGGACGGACATGATCATACAATTAACAGCCAGCAGTACGCCTGGATTCCTTACAGGCACCTGATCGGCTTCGAGGAGGAGAAGAAATGAGGTGGATTAGAAATTTGAATAATAATATCAAACGAGGCATCAGAAGCTGGCTGAATGTACAGGAAGCTAGCCCTACAAACATACTAATCAATGAACCTTTGGACTATGAAGCAAATGCAATTAAAAACCGGATCTGGTACCGCGGAGACAGCGAGGAGCTGCAGCAGCTCTACAGCCAGATTGACATCGGGGTAGATAGATATAAATTCTGGGCCTGCAAGAGTACGCCAGGACAGGAAATTCGAAAGATCCATACTGGTCTCCCTGCATTGGTTGTAGATACCCTGGCAGGAATCACTCTGGCAGATCTGGATATCCAGATTGAGAAAGACCGGGAAGCACAGGAACTATGGGAACAGATTAACAGAGACAATAAATTCCGTAAGAAGCTGGAAAAGGCAGTTAAGGAAACTCTCTACATAGGAGATGGGGCTTTTAAAATATCTTTTGATACACAGTTGAGTCAGTATCCGATTATTGAGTTTTATCCGGGAGACAGGATTGAACTGATAACAGAGCGTGGACGGATCAAAGAGATTGTTTTTAAAACGGCATACAAGTATGACCGCCGGGATTATGTCCTGTATGAACACTATGGTTACGGAACAATCACGTATGAGCTGTATCAGGGTGACACACAGGTTTCTATGCAAAGTATTCCTCAAACCAGTAATCTGGTGGATGTGGCGTTTGGAACGGACAAACCAGAAGAGAAATATATGATGGCTGTGCCGATCCAGTTCTATGAATCTGGGAAATGGGACGAGCGAGGACAGAGTATCTTTGATAAAAAGATTGATTCCTACGATGCATTTGATGAGGTGTGGTCACAGTGGATGGATGCGGTCCGTATGGGACGTGCGAAAGAATATATTCCAGACTGTCTGATTCCAAGAAATCCAGAAACCGGAGAAATAATGAGTCCGAACCATTTTGATAACCGGTTCATTGCGGTAGGAAACGACATGTCAGAAAATGCCAAGAATATGATTGATGTGGAACAGCCAAACATTCCTCACGAAAGCTATCTGGCATCCTACTGTACAGCGCTGGATCTTTGCCTGCAGGGATTGATCAGTCCTTCAACTCTTGGCATTGATGTAAAAAAGCTGGATAACAGCGAAGCACAGAGGGAAAAAGAAAAGGCTACGCTCTATACCAGAGATACCATCATCAATGCGCTGCAGGTAGATATCCCTCTTCTGGTAGAAACGGCTTTAAAGGCTTGCAACGAGTTTTACAACAAATCGGTAAAACCAGTAGAGGTAACGGTAGAGTTTGGAGATTACGCAAACCCGTCTTTTGAATCACAGATAGAAACAATCAGCAAAGCCAGACAGGGGCAGATCATGTCGGTAGATGCAGCAGTGGACGAGCTTTATGGTGATGATAAGGATGATACCTGGAAACAGGAGGAAATCAAACGTCTTAAGGAAGAACTGGGAATTGGTGAAGTAGAAGAGCCAGGCGTAAATCTGGAAGCTGGTGGCTTCAAGGTGAATACAGGAGGATCATATGAAGGTAAAGGTAGCAAGCAGAACATACAGAATGAGCCGAAAGGAGTTTCAGAGCCTTCTCAAAATAGCAAAGGAACAGGTTCCTAAAGGAGTGTACGCGGTGGAAAAAGGTGATTATGCAGAATTGAGAAATGATAATTGCCGAAGTGCTACCCAACTCAAAGCTCTGATCCGGCAGTTTAAGAGCCAGGGGTTTAAGGTACATGCAAACGGGAGGTGATCCCATTGCCTAAGATTAACGACCAGTACGATATTGGAGAGGCTTTTGAAGCAATTGAGAACGAACTGATCGCATCCATGATCCGTAATTTGCGCCGGCACAAACAGGAAGAGATTGACGAGAAAAAACAGTGGTCCATGTGGCAGACAGAGCAGCTAAAAGCCTTAGAAAAGTATAAAAAATTCAATCAGAAGAAATATGGCCAGAAATTTAAGGATATCAACAAAAAGATTCAGGCTCTGATCAGCATTGCCAGATCAGAAGGGGAAATGTCCCAGGAAGTTGCAATCTTGGAGGCCATCCGAAAAGGTTTCCCGGCAAAGAGAATATCGAAAGGCGCTACAGCAGAGTTTTTTAAACTGAATGAAAGAAAGCTGGAAGCACTGATAAAAGCTACTACGGATGACATGAAAAAGGCTGAGACGGCTGTTTTGCGTATGGCCAACGACCAATACCGAAAAGTAATCTTTAATGCCCAGGTTTATGCCAATACCGGAGCTGGAACCTACGAAAAAGCTGTGGATATGGCCACAAAGGATTTTCTCTCTGCAGGATTGAATTGTGTGGAGTATTCCAATGGGGCAAGGCATACCCTTGCCGATTATGCTGATATGGCCATACGGACAGCCTGTAAAAGAGCTTACCTGCAAGGTGAGGGCGTAAAGCGTCAGGAATGGGGAATCCATACCGTGATTGTGAATAAGCGCGGGAATCCTTGTCCGAAGTGCTTACCATTCTGTGGGAAGGTACTGATTGATGATGTGTGGAGCGGCGGAAACCGGAAAGATGGCTCTTATCCTCTTATGAGCACTGCAGTAGCTCATGGTCTTTATCATCCCAGATGCAAGGACAGTCATACCACTTATTTCCCTGGAATATCCACAGCGGACGATACCTGGACAGAAGAGGAGTTGGAGTCCATTGGGCTAAACACCAAAAAGGAAGTCCAGCAGCAGTACGCAGAGCGGCAGGAGAAAAGGTTTGGAAGGCTGGCAGAGTATTCGCTAGATGAGGAAAACCATAAAAGGTACGCAGCCAGAAGAGAAGAGTGGAAAATGCAGAAGGAGTTAATAGCGAAACCGATTGAAAAAGTTGCTGATTCTGGTATAATCAACTTAAAAAGTGCGAATGAGGAAAGCTCAGTGACAGAAATACGGAATTTGGGTAAGATAAATATAGAGGTACTTGAAAAAGAATTTGGAAAGATTCAGACAGACGAAATTATTGTAACAAATGAGCGTATAGATCACATCAAAGAACGGCATCCGGAAGATTATGATTTATTTGAAAAATACGGAGAGGAAAGCGTCTCGTCTCCAGATCTGATCATAAAGGATATAAAGCATCAGGGTACGGTGTTTATGGTGAAGAAATTACCGGAAACAAACTTGAATGTGGTAGTACGAGTGGTTCTTGAAACGGATGACAGTAAACTAAAAAATTCTGTTATGACATTTTACAGAATCCGTGAAAAAAACCTCAAAAAGCTAATAGAAAAAAATGGGATGCTTTACAAAAAGGAATAGCTATTGTATAATGTCCATATAGTAATAATGGCTTTACCCAAAGGATTATTGAAGTAGAGATTGTGCTGCTACGCACCTACTGGGTCAAAAGAAATGCGGGAAAGGGCACACCCGCCAATAATTCTTTGGTTTAGCAAATATAGATTATTCATACCACCAGTCAGGAATGGCCGGTGGTATTTTTGTATCCATTTTTTGAGTGAAAGGAAAGGTGAAAAGGTTATGATGAAAGCAATGTTAAGCCAGCCAATAGCAGGGAAAACAGATGAGGAAATCAAAGAAACGAGAGAAAATGCGATTAAGGCGCTGAAAGAGAAAGGATATGAAATTGTAAATACTCTCTTTACGGATGAATGGTACAGTAAGGAAAACATGGAACAGCGGGGCGTAGTTCAGATTCCGTTGTGTTTCCTTGCAAAGTCGCTTGAAAATATGTCTCTGTGTCATGCTGCATATTTTTGCAAAGGCTGGGAAAAAGCCAGAGGGTGCAGAATTGAACATGATGCAGCAGTTGCTTATGGGCTGGATGTGATTTATGAGGAATGATACAAAAGTATACAGTGACCAAAGATGCGGATATGCTGGCTCCAAACTGGCTGACAGACCGCATAGACTACAAAACAGTAAAATTTTTGTATGGTATCTGCGACGGTGCAGAAATCTTGAAAGGGGTGAGGATAAATGACCAGACAGCCAAAATCGGTGATACGATTTGCTTTAATGGTAAGAGGCTATCAGTAGAAAGGCGGTGATCCAGTTATCTCCCTTTGAGGCGCAGGGTGAAGCGTCTTATTTTTATGCTCCGAAGAGCCTAAACTACACGGAGACACCGGGTTATCAACTGTTTTGTGAGACACACATAAAACTGTCAGGTGCAGACAGCGCGAAAAAACTGTAAAGGAGAAGAGAAATGGACAAGTCAATGAGAATCCCTATGAATCTGCAGCTTTTTGCGGAATCGGGAGGTGATCCTGCAGGCGGCAATCCGGGAAGCGGAGCATCAGGAAACCAGCAGACCCAGAATAATCAGCAGACAGGGCAGTCTTTCCAGTTTGATTATGAAAAGCTGGCCAATATTGTAGCCGGAAAGCAGTCTGCCACAGAGGAAAGCGTCTTGAAAGGCTATTTTAAGCAGCAGAACCTCACCAGGGAGCAGGTAGATCAGGCAATTGCAGCATATAAGGAGCAGCAGGCAGCCAATACTCCTGATGTTGGCGCGCTTCAGCAGCAGGCGGCTCAGGCGCAGGCAGCAGCACAGCAGGCCAATATCGAGAAAGAGGCCATGTTTATGGCAGGAGAGCTTGGGGTAGATCTGAAAACCATGCCTTACGTGCTGAAACTGGCGAATCTGTCAAAGGTTGCAGATGAAAAAGGAACTATCAACAAAGAGAATTTAAAAGCAGCATTAAATACAGTGTTGGAAGAGCTGCCACAGCTGAAACCGAACGCACAGACCTCTCAAAGCGGATTCCGTCAGATTGGATCCGGCGGAGGACAGGGCGCTTCAGCCACAGAGGATCAGCTGGCGGCAATCTTCGGAAATAAAAAATAAAGGAGAGAATGAAATATGGCAGTATATGAATACGCAGATCAGTTTGAGAGACAGCTGGCACAGAAATACGAAAGGGAACTGGTATCTTACGAACTTACCCAGTCCAACCCTGGCATCAAGTTTATGAACGCCCAGACAATTAAGATTCCAAGATTAACGGTATCCGGTTACAGGGACCACAACAGAACCAATATGGGATTTAATACCGGCACAGTGTCCAACGACTGGGAGCCGAAAAAGCTCACCCATGACAGGGATATTGAGTTTGCCATTGATCCTATGGATGTGGATGAAACCAATCTGGTGACGGAGATTGCAAATATCCAGAACGTCTTTGAGGAAGAGCAGGCGATCCCGGAGAAAGACAGTTATCGTTTTTCCAAGCTTCTTACAGAGGCAACTTCCTATACGTCTAAAGGTGCGGTTGTGGATGAGACAGTCCTTACAGTATCTAATATCCTGGAATGGTTTGATGAGCAGATGGCGATTATGGATGATAAATCTGTTCCACAGGAGGGAAGAATCCTGTATCTGACCTCTGCAATGCAGAAGCTCCTGAAAAATGCAGATGGTATCACTAGGACAATGAGTGTCGGTGCTGCAGGTGTGATCAACCGTCAGGTGCATGGTCTGGATGATGTAAAGCTGAAACCTGTACCCTCTGCAAGATTTAAGACAAAGTACAATTTTACAGATGGATGTGCTCCGGCAGTAGATGCAAAGCAGATCAATATGATGCTGGTACATCCGTCTTGTGTAATCTCCCGTGATAAATACGCATATATGAAACTGTTTACTCCGGGAACTGACAGCCGTACCGCGGATAAGTATGTATATCAGAACAGATATTATACAGATACCTTCCTGATTGAAAGGAAATCCTGTGGTATTGCGATCAACAGGGAGGCACAGGGCTGATGAGAGCAGAAAAAGGAAATAAGGTCTATACGATCACAGAAGAGCAGAAAGAATACTATCAGAATGATGGCTTTGATATCTTTTCTGATGATGGAGAGATCATAGCCTATGGTACAGGGAAAAATGTTCCCTATGAGAAATATGCTGCTCTGAAAAAAGAAAATGAAGTCTTAAAAGAGAAACTTGCAGAGACTGAAACGCCCCAGGCAGACGAAAAGCCAGAGGAATCAAAGACAAAGCCTGCAAAGAAATGAGGTGGCATAGATGCCGTATATTCCATATGCAACGGAATTGTATTATGAATCAGGTTATGGGGGCAGCCTGATTCCCGGCGACAGCCTTCGGAGACTTCTCATCCAGGCATCAAGACATATCGACACCCTGACCTACAACCGGATTGTAGGCCGGGGATTTGATAATTTGACAGAGTTCCAGAAAAATGTGATTCAGGAGGTTGTGTGCCGCCAGGCGGAGTTTGAATACGAAAATGCGGATGAGATCAGCAGTGTTCTGAGTTCATACAGCATCAACGGCGTATCAGCTCAGTTCGGCAGCTCCTGGAACGTATTCACAGACAGGGGCATTGCCATGAAAAGGGATGATTATGCGCTGCTCTGCCAGACTGGATTGTGCTGCGGATTGTTGAGGTGATGGTATGAGATATCCAAAATTAGTGCCGGAAAAGCTGTGTAAGACAGATATTATCCTGGAATTTGAACAGGAGGGGTTGAATGTATACGGCGAACCTCTTCGAACAATCACCTGGAAGGGAAAATGTAATTACCAGGATAAGGCAAGAACCGTTTACACTGCGGAAAAGAAGCTGATACAGGTTACAGGTACAGTCCTGATCTCTGCTGACCCTTGCCCGGAGCTTCCGGTGATAGCTTCCGGCACAGCAGAGATAATGGGAGTGAAACGCCAGATTGTGCAGGGTATGAAAGCCCGGAATACAGATGGAACCGTAAACTATGTGGAGGTGATGCTGGTATGATCAAAGTAAGTTCAGCTATAAAATTGAATATGCCGAAAATAAAGCAGCTTACACAGGCCCAAGTGACAGCTTTGGAGCAGACGGCGGAAGCGCTTCATACCGAAGTGGTGCAGGCACAGGTATTTCCACGGGATACCGGGAATCTGCAAAATGAAAGCACTTTTGTAGATTATTCTGATAGCAGTAAAGGAAAAGTATCCATTGTTTCCAGCACACCTTACGCACGGCGCCTGTATTTTCATCCAGAATATCATTTCCAGAAAGGCGAAAATCCAAATGCTCGCGGTAAATGGTATGCAGATTGGCTTCCAGGCGGATCCCAGGCTGATTTTGCAGTAAATGCATTTAAAAATATCTACAGGAGGCTGACTGGTATATGACACTGGCAGATGTAAGAGATTATATTGCTTCTCTGAATATTACAGAGCCTCAAAAGGTCTATATGGGGAAACTGGATGCGAAACCAGATAAAACCATTGGGGTTTATCACAGTAAGCATCAGCACACTTATAAGACCGCTATCGGAGGCTTCTCTTTGGGGTCCTACGGCACGAAATACGTCACCCTTCTGGTTCGTTGGAATAAATCCCCAAGAGATACAGAAAAGGCAGCCACAGCCTTATTTGAGGCTTTGACAACCACAAGAGAAGCACAGATCAACAATGAGACAATTAAATTTATCCAGCCGCTCTATGAAATACAGGATGTTGGTACGGATGATTCCGGCATCTACGAAATGGTTATAGAGGCGGCTTTTATTTATGCGAAAGGAGTATAACATATGGCAGGAGCAACAGGAGTATATCCATGTTATGAAAACCAGTTTCAGATTGACAAAGCCGCAGCCGAAGGCCCGGCATCTTATGTCAATATTGCAGACTGCGAGACTTTTGGCGTTGCCTTTGACAACAATATTGAAGAGTGGACACCATTTGATACACAGGGCTGGGTACGCCGGTTAATGACCGGAAAAGGCGTGACTATCACTGTTACAGCAAAGAGAAACGTAGGAGACGAAGGAAATGATCTGGTTGCCGGGCTGACATTTGAGAATGGAAGAAAGGTGGAAAAGAATTTTCAGTGGACGTTCCCAGACGGAACCAAAGTAGAGTTCCCGAAAGCGGTTATCAATGTAACAAATGTAGGAGCAGGCGATTCCACTGCAGTAGCGCCTCTGGAGTTTGAGATCATGAGCAACGGAAAACCAACCGTTACACCAAAAGGAGAATAAGCATGGCAAAAGTAGTAGATATTACAGAAAAACTTAGTTTTGACGAAAATCCAATCATGCAGATTGGAACCTTGGAAGTAGAAGTAAATGCAGATGCAGAAACTATGCTGCGTCTTATGGGTACGTTTGGAAACAAAGGGGAGCTTCAGGCGGTAGAAGAGGCGTTGAACCTGATCTTCAAACCGGAGGATGTAGAAAAGATCTGCAATATCAAAAAAGGAAAGAAAAAACTTTCTGCAAAATCCCTGATGGTCATTGTGGAGGAAGCAATGAACCTTGTCATGGGAGAGGACGAAGCGGGAGAGTAGTGACCCGTACTATGATTTGGAGGGAGACTTTGATCTAATTGTGTCTTCCTTCCAGTCACAGTACGGGATACGGCTATCAAAAGAACTTCCGGCAGGAATGAAATGGAGCGAATTTCGAGATCTCCTTGTTGGGTTGGGACCGGATACAGCTCTCGGACGTATTGTTTCCATCCGTTCAGAGGAAGATAAGGAAATTTTGAAGCGCTTTACCAAGGAACAGAAACGGATCCGTAATGAATGGAGAGCCAGACGGGCGAAACAGATTAAACCAGAAGATATGAATGACATTCTGGAAGGATTTAAGAAAGCGTTCATATCCATGGCGGGAGGTGTGAAAAATTGAAAAAATAAAATGTAACAAATGTGGGCGGACGCTTATGAAAGCAGACGTCGTAAAAGGAGAAATCAAATGCCCGCGCTGCGGAGCTATTAATAAATTGAATTTCAGACAAGGGCAAGAGCCAATAGGCTGCACCAAAGAGTAGCAGCGCGTGCCTACCTTGCGTTTTAAGGTAGGTGAGATATATGAGTGCTACAAGCGTAGGTGAGATTGGCCTTGATCTGGTTGTTAATCAGAAAAAATTTCATAAGCAAATGTCCGGGGTGATGAATCTTGCCAAAAAGACAGGCGTTGCTCTTGCAGCAGCCTTCGGAGTAAAGAAACTTGCAGATTTTGGAAAACAGTGCCTGGAACTGGGGTCAGATTTACAGGAAGTACAGAACGTAGTAGATGTGACGTTTCCTTCCATGACAGCCCAGGTGGATAAATTTGCAAAGTCGGCAGCAGGAAGTTTCGGTCTGTCAGAGACAATGGCAAAGAAGTTTACCGGAACCTTTGGAGCTATGGCAAAGTCCTTTGGATTTTCAGAAAGAGCCGCCTATGACATGGGGTCTACACTTACTGGACTTGCCGGAGATATTGCTTCTTTTTATAACATCAGTCAGGACGAAGCATATACAAAGCTGAAATCTGTGTTTACTGGAGAGACGGAATCTCTGAAGGAACTTGGGGTTGTCATGACCCAGAACGCCTTGGATGCTTATGCACTGGCAAATGGCTTCGGGAAGACCACTCAGGCTATGTCAGAGGCAGAAAAGGTTGCTCTCCGGTATCAATTTGTGCAGAATCAGCTTTCAGCAGCTTCCGGGGATTTTGCACGTACCTCGGATTCCTGGGCGAACCAGGTTCGTATCCTGAAATTACAGATTGACAGTTTAAAGGCAACGATCGGACAGGGACTGATTAATCTGTTTACCCCGATTATTAAAGTAGTAAACACTCTGATCGGAAAACTGGCAACATTAGCCAATACCTTTAAGGCTTTTACAGAGCTGATCACAGGCAAAAAGAGCGGAGGTTCTTCTGCAGGAAGCCAGATCGCAGATATGGGAACTGCGGCGGCAAATGCAAGTACCGGAATGGAAAGCGCCTCAACAGCAGCTGACAATATGACTTCTTCAAACAATGGTGTTGCGAAGTCGGCCAAGAAAGCCGCAAAAGAAATGCGGGCTCTGATGGGGTTCGATCAGATCAATCGGCTGGATGATAGTTCAGAAGACAGTGGTTCTGATTCTTCAGGGCCTTCCGGCGGAGGGAATGCAGGAACCGGTGGAAGCGCTGTGGATTTTGGCAGTCTTTCTCAGGGTGAGACGGTGATCGACAAGGTTGATAAAAGTGTATCGGCTTTGATTCAGCGCTGTAGAGAACTTGCGGATATTTTTAAAAGAGGATTCCAGATTGGGTTCGGGGATTCTGAAAATAAGATTGCATCCATACAGAAAAGTCTTGAAAATATCCGTAAGACTTTAAGCGAGATATTTACAGACCCCAAGCTGATTAAAGCAGCCAATCGGTGTGCGGATAAAATTGCGGAAGCGCTGGGAAAGATTGTAGGAGCAACGGCAAGAATTGGTCTGACGGCAGCAGACAATCTGATTGGCGGATTTGAAAAATATCTGAAGAAAAGCAAGACCTATATTCAGAAGAGGATTATTTCCCTGTTTGATGTATCCGGAGAGATTGCAGAGCTTGCAGGTGATTTTGCAGTAGCATGTGCGGATATCTTTGATATATTTTCCGGTGAGGATGCCAAGGGAATTACAGCGGATATTATAGGTGTGTTTTCTGATGGCTTTCTTGGTGTTCTTGATCTTGGAGGGAAGTTCAGCAGAGACTTCCTGGGGCTTGTTGTAACACCTATAACCCAGAATACAGATAAGATCAAGGCTGCCCTGGAATCAGTATTATCGCAGGTGCGTGTGGTATTTGATGCGGTGCATACATCGGTTGTACAAACTTTTGAAAAGCTGAACCAGGTGTATGATGAGCATTTAAAACCGTTCTTTGATTCTTTGGCGAAAGGAATCTCTGACATTGTCGGAACTATTACAGATGCATACAATCTGTATATTGCGCCGGTATTGGATTATCTGGCAGAAAAATTCAGTACGGTATGGGCAGAACATGTTCAGCCTGCACTTAATGGGATTGCTGATCTGCTGGGAAAGATTTTTGATAATCTAAAAGCTTTATGGGAAACGGCTTTGGTTCCTTTTGTAGAGTGGATTGTAAATACAATCATGCCGGTACTGGGGCCGATCATTGCGGGAATCGGAGAGATCATTCTTGATCTTCTTGCGGTTGCTGGTGATGTGTTTAAAGGAATTTCAGATATTCTGGGAGGCTTCCTGGATTTTTGTACAGGCGCGTTTACGGATGATTTCAGCCTGTGTTGGGATGGGATTGGACAGATTCTGGAGGGATTTCAGACAATTGCCGGATCCGTATTTGACTTTCTGCAGAAATATATCTTTACACCATTTATGGATTTTGTAAAAGGTGTATTTGCTACAGACTGGTCTCAGAGTTTTGGGGTGTTTGGGCAGGTACTCAATACATTTCTGGGTACGACAAAACGTATCTGGGGAAATGTCAAAAAGGTATTTAACGGCATCATAGATTTTATAACTGGTGTGTTTTCCGGAAACTGGGAGCGGGCATGGAATGGAATCAAGGATATATTCGGAGGCGTTTTTTGCAGTTTGATTTCTCTTGCCAAAACTCCTCTGAATGCAGTGATTGACATTATAAACAGTTTGATGGACAAATTGAATTCCGGACTGTCTGCCATTGAAAGCGCATTTTCCTTCAGCTACGATTTTACAAATCCGATTACCGGAACCAGACATTACGGACACTATGGTTTATCTCTTCCAAGAGTACCGACCATTCCGCATCTGGCTGAAGGAGGATACGTGGAAAAGAATACGCCGCGGCTGGCCATGATCGGTGACAACAGACATTATGGAGAAATTGTTGCCCCGGAAAATAAATTAAGGGAAATGGCAATGGAAGCAGTAAATGCAGTGGCTGGAACAGGCATTACCCGTGATGATTTTGAACGTATCATCAACCGTGCAGTCATGAGAATTATTGCAGCTTTATCCGATATGGGCTTTTATCTTGATGGAACACAAATTGCCAGAGCCAACAAGGCAGCGCAGGAGGTTATGGACATTAGATACAATACAGTGAGGATAGACTGATGGAAGAAAGAAAAATATTATGGTCAGGGAGCATCGTTCTCCCTGCACCAGTGAGCTTATCGGTAAACGATGAGATTATATGGACTTCCGACACTGGGCGGACACTGGCAGGATATATGGTCGGTGATCCGGTAGCAGAAAAGAAAACAATATCAATTAAATGGGGAATACTTACGGAACAACAGGAAGTATTGATAAAAAATACTTTGGTTCCGGGGTATTTCCCATTTTCATTTCACGATGATGGTATAGATGTAACTCTACAGTCATACAGAGGGACTTTATCAAAGGAACAATTAGGATGGATAGATGATACTTTTTATTACAAAAGTGTATCAGTAGACATTATACAGAGGTGATTTCGTGATTCCGACAACAAATGCATACAAAGAGGCAATTAAAGACAACAGAATACTGCATAATCAGGTAAAGATCACCTTTTCTGATGGAAACACAAAAACGGTAGGGGATGCTGGGCTTTTTCAGTTCAGCATTACGGATGAGGTATCAAATACCGGAAGTTTTGACATAGGATCTGCAATCGCGAAGCAGCTTGTCATCAGAATTGATAATACAGATGGATCCTTGACAAAGAAAAGTTTTTCCGGGGCAGAACTCCGTCCAAAATCTGGTCTTGAAATAAATGGAGAAACAGAATGGCTGGACAAAGGAATTTTTTATGCAGAGCCAGGAAAAGATACCGGAGATATTATTACAGTTTCAGCATTTGATAAAATGATATGGTTTGATAAATCATACACAAAGAGCAAATTAAAATACCCTGCAACACTTCGGGAAATTCTTCAGGATGCATGCAGCTGTTGCAATGTTTCTCTTGCGCCCGATACAGCAACGTTTGATAATTCAGATTTTATAGTAAACACCAGACCAGATGATTCATCACTGACATTTCGGCAAGTGATTCAATGGGTGGCTCAGATTGCCTGCAAATATGCAAAAATCAATAATTCTGGACAGCTTACTCTTCGGTGGTACCAGACGAATCTCTTGAATCATCAACCTGATGATTTACAAAAAAATGCCGATGTAGTCAAAATGAACTCTTTAAAAAGCGGAAGTCTGATTGAAACAGACGATGTGACCATAACAGGAATACGCGTTACAGAAGAAAATAAAGGCGGAACTTCCGACACGGATGTTGTTTATCAGTACGGAGAAGATGGGTATGTGCTGGAAATTACAGGAAATCAGCTGATTCAAGAGGGGAAAGGGTCCCAGGTAGCAGAATATCTGGGAAAAAGATTAAATGGGCTAAGTTTTCGTCCTATGAATGTTATTTGTCAAAGTGATCCTTCTGTGGAATCTGGTGACATTGGGCTTGTGATAGATCACAAGAACAATATGTATAAAACAATCATTACCGGAATCCAGTACAACGGAGGCGGAACACAGACTTTTTCCTGCAGTGCAGAATCGCCGGTAAGAAAAGCTCTGACGCGATACAGTGAAACAACAAGACTTCATAAAGAATTTCTTAATGGGTTATCTCAGAATAAAACAGAATGGGAAAAAGCCATAGAAGACCTGAAGGATGCAATGATCACAGGGAATGGACTATATCCATTTACAGAAACTCTGGAAGATGGAAGCATGGTCCTGTATTTTGGAGATAAGCCTACCCTGGAAGAATCTACAATCCTGATAAAGTTTAATGCCAAAGGATGGGCAATGTCCAACAACGGAGGAGAAAGCTGGAATATTGGCGCACTTGTAGATGGAGAGATGATTACAAAAATCCTGAATACCATTGGGCTGAATGCAGACTGGATCAATACAGGGGCGTTTGTAGTTAAGGATGCGCAGGGACAGGTGTTGTTTCGGGCAGATACAGACGCAGGGAGAGTTGACATTGTAGCAGATACATTTTCTTTAAAAGGAAAAACAATTGATGAGATTGCTCAGAATAAACTTAATGCATTTATCAATAATGTGTATACTCCTGAGATAGAAGGTATCCAGGCGCAGGTGGATGGGCAGGTTGAGACGTTTTATTATGATTACGAGCCTACACTGCAGAATATTCCCGCATCCCAGTGGACTACGGAATCGGACCGTCAGAAGCATATGGGAGATTTGTTTTTCTGGAAGTCAAAAGGATTTTCCTACCGTTTCCTGAAAGACGGTTATACATGGAAGTGGCAGCTGGTAAAGGATACGGATGTAACAAAAGCCCTGGCGGATGCTGCTGATGCATTGGATACAGCTGATTCAAAACGCCGGGTTTTTGTATCAACTCCGCAGCCTCCCTATGAGATCGGTGATCTGTGGGTCCAGGGAAGCAATGGGGATATTATGCGCTGCCAGACTTCCAGGACATCTGGAAGCTATTCGTCTTATGACTGGGTAAAGGCCAGTAAATATACAGATGATACTGCTCTGAACACATTTATAAATGGAGAATTTAAGCAACAGATAGAGGCACTGGAGCAGCAGGCAGATAAAAAGGCAGAAACCTGGTATCAGTCAACGGATCCATCCTACAGTTGGAGTACGTCTGAGCTAAAAACAGAGCATATCGGTGATATGTGGTACAACACAGGAACACAAAGGTACTACAGATGGAACGGAAGTTCCTGGGTAGAATTAACTATCCAGCCTCCAAGTTCTGTATTTGACAGTATAGATGGAAAGGCTCAGATCTTTGTGTCGCAGCCGAAGCCGCCATACCATAAGGGTGATTTATGGATCACTTCCACACAGAACGGCCAGGCGGAAATTAAAATATGTATTTACGAAAGAGAAAGCGGCTATTATAGCGTCAGTGACTGGATTGATACAAAGTATGTGGATATCTCTGATGTCAATGGTGCGATCAATAAATACGATACCAGTCTTGGTCAGACGGAAGTGTTTAATAAACTGACCAATGGAGGGCAGAATCAAGGGATTTATCTTCAAAACGGGATGCTGTACATTAATGCAAATTATATCTTAGCCGGAACTCTTGCCGGTAAATATATCAATGCAAAAGGCATCAGCGTGAAAAATATTTATAACCAGACGACGTTTTCGATTGACGACAGTGGAAATGTAAATATTAATGCCAGCACCTTTAGCCTGTCGGGAAATGCAGTTGCCACGGAATCCTATGTAGCCAATAAAACAGCCCAGGCATTATCAGAAGCTAAGATCTATGCAGACCAAAAAACCGGAAACCTCCTGAAGGGCGCTGATCTGTCCACAGAAAGCCTGAACCAGTACTGGAACACTTCCGGATCTATCATGCAGGGACAATCGGATCCGGATGGCGGAACAAAGGCTGTGCGATTGTACGGTACATCTGGGGATTGCTTTATATCTGCCAGGTACAGCAACAACAACCCGGTAAAGGCAAAAGGACAGTACGAAATCCGTGTGTGGCTGAAATCAAATACATCACGCACGATAGTAGTCTCTCTTAACCGTGTAAGCTACAGCTGTGCATTAACCAGCACCTGGAAGCAATTCCGGTTTACCGCACCGGTTACAACACCCAATACACAGGGGTACGAAAATTTTACGATCGGAGGATTTGCAAGCATCGGATCCGGAGCCTACGTCTACGTGTACAATCCTGAGGTGGTACACAGTTATTCACCGGCGGATATCCTTGCCATGCTTACCAACAATGGCGCCATGGACGGGATCTATATGTATAACAATCAGCTGTATGTAAAAGGCAAGTACATAGATGTTGATGACCTGAAAGCACTTAATGCCACGATAGGTGGGTTTAACATAGGAAATGCATCCATTGCCAATGGATGTACAGGACTGACATCAAAAACCAAAGGTGTATATATCGGTACAAACGGATTAAGATTTTATTCCAGTGATTCCAATGGACGAGAAAGCAGCTTTACTTTTAATACGTCCAATGGTTCTTTTGCTATTGTTGGGGCCGCTATCAAGATGGGAGATTCCAGACTTTCTTATGATGATGGGGCCTTGACGGTTAAGTATGGTCTGCATGTTTATGCGACCCGCAGCGGTGATTTTGGAGATGGATCCACAGGAGAAATTATTTTTAAAGGACTTCCGGCAACCAGTGGCGGAACACATCTTGTCCGGGAAAGCGGTACAGCGATCATTGCAGCACTGTCTTCTTCCTCAAAGCGGTACAAAGATCACATTGCTATGTTAAAAGATGCTGAAGCAGAGAAGTTGCTGGATATCCCGGTTGTGTGGTTCAAATACAAAGAGGGATATCTGGTAAAGGGGGACCGCTTTGTAGACAAGCCCATGCCGGGATTTTATGCAGAGGATGTTTACCGGGCGTTCCCGGAGTGCGCAATGGTCAATCCGGATACCTCTGTTGAGGACTGGAATTACCGTACCCTGATCCCGCCGATGTTAAAGCTGATCCAGAACCTATACAAAGAAATCAAAGAGTTAAAGGAGAATACAAAATGAATGCAAGACCTCTTGTTTTAGTAATCGAAGATGCCAAAAACGTGCTGATGAATACAGTGATCAACGTAAAAGAACAGACAGGACTGCCATCCTCCATACTGGACGGGATCATATCCGGGATCCTGGCAGATCTTCGGAAGGATGCCTGCAGTGAGATCTCCATGGCGGCTGCAAGAGAGCGGCAGGAGCTGCTAAAAGAACAGACAGAACAGAAAGAAGAAAATCAGGAAGAAAAAGCTCCGGAACAGGAGGGATGAAATGATCACAGCAATATTTAATCCAGACACCACCATGGCCAATGCTTACGGCCTGTGGCAGTACGACTATGGTCAGGTACTCCGGATCCAGGGCCTGCACCTTCCGTCTGCGGTGGAGGTCCACTTTTCCCTGCAGGAAACCGGCGGCACATCACCGAGTCGCGTCGGAGTTACCAAGGACGGTGTGACAGATGTAATTATCCCGGATAGCATGTTGGAGAATGACGGCGCTACCAGAAACTACGACATATTTGCATTTATTTACTTAACCGATGATACATCTGGCCAGACGGAATATAAGATTAAATTGCAGGTCAAATCCCGTCCGAAGCCGGAAATCCCCGGCGGTGGAGAGAATCCGAACATCTTCCACGAGGCTGTCCAGGCTGTGCAGAAATCCGCAGACAAGGCGTCGGAGTCTGAAAAACAGGCAGAGGGATGGGCGCATGGTCGGGAAGATCTCCCGGAGCGAGTGCAGGATAACGCAAAATATTATGCAGGCCAGGCGGCGGATACTGCCGCCGGGATCCCGGGACGGGTAGAAGAAGCCAAAAAAGAAATTGATAAGTACGTCCAGGGAAAGGAAGAGCAGTTAAAAGGAGACACCGGGAACGTATACTTTGCTGCTTTTAAGGTGGTTAATGGACGCCTTAAGATGTACTCCGATCCGGAGATCGACAAGGTACGGTTTATCCGGATAGGAAGCAGACTTTTTTACCGACTGAATTTTTAAGGAGGAAGATCATGAAAACAGAAAACCATTACACAGAAACAGATCTGGGTAACATCTCCCTGAACCCACGGGGCGAGTATGATCCGGAAGCGTTTTACGAATACCTCGACACAGTAAGTATGGATGGTGGCTCATACATGTGTCTGGCAGAGCTGGGAACCAAGATCACCGGCACACCACCAGTACCGGGAATTAACACGGAGCACTGGCAGGTATTAACTCTTCCAGGCGGACTGACGCCGGAATATATCACTATGCATGATGAGGTCATCGAAAAATCAAAACAGGTGGAAGTGTCCAGAGCGGCCGTAGAACTCTCCCAGAGTGAGATTGAGGCTATGCAGGAGGATGTTGCTCAGCTCCATAAAGACACACAGGATTCTGCACAGAGCGCACTTGTCAGCAAAAACCAGGCGGCAGGCTACGCCAGTGCGGCAGACGCTTCCAGACAGGCGGCAGAGCGTGCCAAACAGGATATAGACGCCCAGATCCCCAATATCGATGCCAAATTGCAGGCGGCACTGAACGAGATCGACACCACCAGACAGAGCGCCAACACAGCTGTCAAAAAGCAGGAGGAGCTGTCTGTCCAGGCAGTTAAAGACCAGACGGGAACGTACATCACCGAGCAAAAGAATCTGGCAAAACAGGAACTTGATCAGAAAGTCGATAGCTTTAATCTTGATGTTAATGCCATTAAAAAGCAGGTATCCGATGAGGGAGCGAAACAGGTAGAGGCGGTACAGACTGCTCAGACCACAGCCATGAAGGCAGTAGAAACCGCAAAATCCGAAGCGGTACAGGCAGTAAAAACAGAGGGCGCCGCACAGACCGGGAATGTTACTGCAGAAGGGGCAAAGCAGGTGCAGGCTGTACAAACGGCAGCTCAGGAGATCATTGCTGACCGGGAGCAGATTGCGCAGAACAAGACAGGAATCGAAGCTTTAAAGCAGGGTAAAGCTGATGCCATTGTAGAGACTGCATCCGGAAAAACAATTATTACAAGAGATTCTTCTAGCACTCCTATAAAAACATTGTCTGGAAAAGGAAAAATTATTATTACTGGGAAAAATATTTTAGATACAGAAAAAAACGGCCAATTTATTCCTTTTGCGGCGAATGCGGATACTTTATTTACTCTTATTACTAATGGAGTAAAAAGTGCAGGAGGAAACATCAGATTTGTAGGCGAAGATGGAGAAGATGTATGGTTTGCGATTGATTCTGAAAAAACGGAAGCAAAACAGAAAATAATTAAAAATGTTAAAGGCTTTTATAACGAATTGAAACCGAAGGAAGGTTTGAAATATTGTTTTTCTGTCGGGGAAAATGATAAATACGAAGAGTATGTGGAGCAAGTGATAACTGCACCAGTTTCGGCAGAGCAGTTGAAAACAATCCACACAAATTATCCCATAACTGTGCTGACCTCTGAAAATGAAATCACAGTGGAGTATGTCGCAGACACAGAAAAATATATCGGAAAGCGAATCAAAGAAGAGAATCAAACCTTGCAGAAACAAATCACCGACCTCCAAAATGCTTTGATTAGTCAGAAAATTTCGGGCTGGGGGGGGTATAAAAGTAACTGACAGTGCAAGATTGCCGATTAAGGGATTAAAAGTTTTTGGCAAAAGCATTCAGGATGGAGTGCCGTCACCGGAGAACCCGGTTCCAATTGAAAGTGTGGGGGACAAAGGGACGATTAAAACAGAAGTGCTTGGCGGTAATTTAATTGACATATCGTTATTCAAAGATGAAGAAATAAATGGTGTTTCTGGTAAAAAAACAGAAGATGGAGGCTATCGACTTTTAGGAAAAACAGAGGTTGGAGAATATTTTGTAGGAACAGATGTCAATTTAAATCTGTCCCCTGGACATTACCATATCAGCGACAAAAATATTACTCCGAGCAATAACTTTCGATTACTTATTAGAATAGTCGATGCGAAAAAAAAGACGCAGTATTACAGCAACGGAAGTTTTGAAATAAAAGAAGGTGATACGGTGGAATGTTATTTCCAGGTAGAGCCTAACCAAACGGTAGATATTACCCTATACCCTATGTTAAACGCAGGGAAAGAGAAAATACATTACGAACCTTACCGAAAACCTCAATCCCTAACTCTCTCCGCTCCAAACGGCTTGCCAGGAATCAAGGTAGATTCCGGAGGCAACTATACGGATAAGGACGGTCAGCAGTGGATTTCGGATGAGATTGACTTAGGACGTGGGAAGTATGTGCAGAGGATTGAGCACTATACGTCTAATGGACACGAAAATATGGGCGTAGTTACGTTTAATAGGTTTTTTTGCACACTAGGATCTGTTGGATTAGGGAATTGTATTGACGCGTACGATAAGGCGAATTCGATGTGTGAAAATCTTAAATCAGTTTCACTACTAGATTTGAAAAATCAAGAAAAAAACATAGCTGTGAATGACACTAATTTTTATGTTCGACTTAACGAAACCACTACAATGGAAGATGTGATATCTCTCCTGACAGAAGGCATTAAGTTTTCCTATATTTTAAAAACTCCAATCGAACGTAATCTCACGCATGAAGAAATCGCCGCCTACAAAGCATTGCACACAAACTATCCTACAACCACTGTATTAAACGACGAAAATGCAGATATGGAACTGACCTATACGGTAGATACCCAGTCTTATGTAGATACCAAAATCGCAGAAATCGGAAAAGCAATATTATAAGAAAGGAATGAAATATATGTACGAAATTTTTAAAAGTGTAATTGCATCAAAATCGTATAATCTGGAAGAAATGATTAAAAAAATCAATATCAGATGGGTAGAAGATATTCTTACCGAAGAACAGAGAGAAGAACTTATCACAATGGCTCAGGCCAATGCAGACCCAAGCCAGTCCAATGCTCCACTTCAGAAGCAGATTGAAGAAATCTCCAAAAAACAGATTGCACTGGAAGATACAGTAGAAAAACTGAGTGCCACAGTACAGAAAATCAAAGAAACCGTAGAAGGCGGCGGTACAGTCGTTCCAGACCCAGAACCACCAATTACAGAAGAATATCCAGTATGGGAACCGTACAATGGTATCCCACCAGTGCCATATCAGGTCGGCTCTAAAGTCACCCACGATGGCAAAAAGTGGGAATCCATGGTTCCAAACAATGTTTGGGAACCGGGTGCGTTTGGGGTAGACCAGAACATCTGGAAAGAAGTAGTCTAAAGCAATATTCAACACACTTACAGGAGGGCAATATGGCAATCAGAGACAGACCGTAGAAGGTCTTTTTTTATACTTGAATTTGCGCCGGCGCAATGCCTGCCGGGAAAGGAAAAAATATGACAGAATGGGAAGTGTTTGGGGTGATTGTTGCCTTGATTGGATTTGTGATTGCTATAGGGACACCAATCCTGAAGCTCAACACATCTATCACGAAATTAATCGCCCGGATCAGTGCCCTGGATGAAAACATTGATGAACTGACGGAACGAAACCGGAAGTCACATGAACGAATCTGGGAGCATAATGATAAGCAGGACGAAAAATTGAATAATCATGAAACCAGGATTGCTATCCTGGAAAAGAAAGAAGAGGGAAAATAATATGGAGCAGATTATCAATTATGTAAAACCGGAACTTTTGGTACTGGCAGTCGTATTATATTTTATCGGTGCGGGCTTAAAGCAGGCCCAGGCAGTCAAGGATAAGTATATCCCGGCTATTCTTGGGACGTGTGGCTGCCTTCTGGCGGCTGTTTATGTGATTGCCACCTGTCCGTTGGGAACTATGCAGGAGATCGCGATGGCGGTATTTACGGCCGTTGTACAGGGGATCCTTGTAGCTGGATTGAGTACATATGTCAACCAGCTTGTGAAACAGGCCAGGAAAGAGGAATAGTATAATATTTTTGAGAGCTTGGAAACAGGCTCTCTTTTCTATTGGAGGAAAAACTATGGAAATCAAAGGAATTGATGTATCTGCTTACCAGGGAAAGATTGACTGGGAAACAGTGGCAGATTATGGAATGGGATTTGCAATCCTGCGGATCACGGAAAAGGGAAATAAAACAGACAGTACCTTTGAGCAGAACTACAAGGGCTGTACTCAGCATGGAATCCCGGTTGGGGTGTACAAATACAGCTATGCCAAAAGCCCGGCACAGGCAGAACAGGAAGCGGAGAGTGTACTGAAAGTCCTGAACAAGCGCCGGCTTAATTTCCCCGTCTTTCTCGATTTAGAGTGGTCTGAACAAAGGAAGCTTGGAAGCGCAGCAGTGGAAAAGATTGCCCTGGCATTTTTAAATAAAACTCAGGCAGCAGGATATCAGGGCGGGATCTACTGCAACCTGGACTGGTATCAGAATGTATTGACAAAAGCTTTAAAAAAATATGACTGCTGGATTGCCAGATATCCGGCCAATGACAACGGAACGCTGCAGGAACGTCTCCGGCCGGAGGTAGGAGTGGGCTGGCAGTATTCCAGTAAAGCAACGATTCCGGGAATTGGAACAAAGGTTGACCGGAATGTATTTTATAAAAATTACACAGAAGGGGAAGGAGAACCTATGAGCAAGATAGAAAAAGCAGTACAGCAGATGGAAACATGGGCGAAAGACAATTCCCATGGATATGATCAGATCTACAGATGGGGAGAGAAGGGAGACTATGATTGTTCAGCGGCAGTCATTCAGGCTTGCCAGAACGCCGGGATTCCGGTCAAGACAGGCGGAGCGACTTATACAGGAAACATGCTCAAGGTCTTCACAAAAAATGGTTTTGAGGTCATCACTCATGAGGTAAATCTCAAGACTGGAGCAGGACTGGTTCGTGGAGACGTGCTTCTGAATACGTCTCACCATACCGCTATGTATTGCGGCAACGGAAAAGAAGTTGAAGCATCTATCAACGAAAAAGGAACTGCCACAGGCGGCAAACCGGGCGATCAGACCGGAAGAGAGTTCCTGATCCGAAGCTATAGAAATTATCCTTGGACACATGTACTTAGATACACAAAAGATGGTACAACTGGAAATACCGATACACAGACAGGAGGTCATTATATGTTTGAGCCGAAAACAGTAAAAAAGGGAGACAACGGATTATCTGTATTACTGCTTCAGGAGATTTTAATCGCCAGAGGATTTAAAGGTAAGGACGGCAAGCCTCTTACCCTGGACAGAGCAGCAGGTACCAATACGATCCACGCACTTACCCAGTACCAGAAGAGCCGCAAGGGTGTCCTGGAAGCAGATGGTATCTGTGGTGATAAGACCTGGAGAGATCTGATTGCTTTGTAATGGGTGGAAATGCCACCATTTTGCCACCGACAGAAAGAGATTTTAAAAAGATACGGAAAGTATTCAAAAGTGAACCATTGAAAAAAACATTGATTTCACGTTATTATAAAGGCTAGACACATACAAACAAATCTAAACTTTTTTAATCTTATAAATACGGTGCATGTGGAGACGGTATGCAAATTAGTGCGGAAATAGGCGGTTTTGTAGG